>Ga0308160_10000038_pt1 | contig 428592 bp, 431 predicted proteins | sample PhyFR1_FD_201036 | JGI IMG/M metagenome (GOLD analysis project Ga0308160, IMG submission 201036) | Phyllosphere microbial communities from UC Gill Tract Community Farm, Albany, California, United States - DLSLF.R1 | ecosystem: Host-associated > Plants > Phyllosphere > Unclassified | place... | reverse complement strand
CCTCGGCCACCACCAGATGCACGGCGTCGTCTCGCTGCGATTGCGATATCTCTTTACGTCCCATAGCTCACCTCCTTCTGCCTGTGAATCCTATCGGACTGTCCAGAAAGATTAGACCACCTCAAGCCCCCTCGGTGCCGGTAGCCGCAGGCGAGGGATTCGCACAGATCAGGCCCGAAGGGGGCCGGCCAGGACGGCCGGCCGTTCTCGCGAGACAGGATGTCGAGTCGAGAACCCCTGTGCGAAGCCCGACCCGGCCCGAAGGGCAATAGATAGACGGCCGCGGAGCGGCCTTTCCTCAGCGGGTCGCCGCAGGCGTGGCACCGAGGGGGCTACCCGCCGGCTCTTGCCCCAAGGCGCCAAGGCCCAACGCGATGCCGAAGGCGAGCCCTCCCCCCAAACGCCCTGAACGAAAAAAACCCGGCGCCTCGCAGCGCCGGGTTCTTCATGCGTCGATGGCGACAGATCAGCCGGTGACGTTTTCGTCTTCGGTAACGGCCTTCATCGACAGGCGGATGCGGCCCTGCTTGTCGACTTCCAGCACCTTGACCTTGACGATGTCGCCTTCCTTGAGCTTGTCGGAGACCTTCTCGACGCGCTCGCTGGAAATCTGCGACACGTGCACCAGACCATCCTTGCCCGGCATGATCGTGACGAATGCGCCGAAGTCCATCAGCTTGGCGACCTTGCCCTCGTAGATGCGGCCCGGCTCGACGTCCGACACGATCTGCTCGATGCGCTTGCGGGCGGCTTCGGCCGCTTCGCGGTTGACCGAGGCGATCACGACGTTGCCGTCGTCGGTGATGTCGATGGTGGTGCCGGTCTCTTCCGTGATCGAACGGATGGTGGCGCCACCCTTGCCGATCACTTCGCGGATCTTGTCCGGGTGGATCTTGATGGTCAGCAGGCGCGGTGCGAACTCGCTCATTTCCGAGCGGGCTTCGGTGATGCACTTGGCCATCTCGCCGAGGATGTGCAGGCGACCACGCTTGGCCTGGGCCAGCGCCGTGCGCATGATTTCCTCGGTGATGCCGTCGACCTTGATGTCCATCTGCAGCGCGGACACGCCATCGGCGGTACCGGCTACCTTGAAGTCCATGTCGCCGAGGTGATCTTCGTCACCGAGGATGTCGGAGAGCACGACGAAGTCGTTGCCTTCCTTCACCAGGCCCATGGCGATACCGGCGACCGGCGACTTCAGCGGAACGCCCGCGTCCATCATGGCCAGCGACGAACCGCAGACCGACGCCATCGACGAGGAACCGTTCGACTCGGTGATTTCCGAGACGACGCGGACGACGTACGGGAACTCTTCGATCGTCGGCTTGACGGCCTGCACGCCGCGCTTGGCAAGACGGCCGTGGCCGATCTCGCGACGCTTCGGGCTACCGACGCGACCGGTTTCACCGACCGAGAACGGAGGGAAGTTGTAGTGGAACAGGAACGTGTCCTTCCACTCGCCTTCCGGCGCGTCGATGATCTGCGAGTCACGCGTGGTGCCGAGCGTGGCGACCACCAGGGCCTGCGTTTCACCGCGGGTGAAGAGCGCCGAACCGTGCGTGCGCGGCAGGACGCCGACGCGCACCGAGATCGGGCGCACGTCGTCGAGCTGGCGACCGTCGATACGGACCTTCGTACTGAGCACGCCGTCGCGCAGGGTGCGGTACTCGACTTCGCCGAAGGCGTTGCCGATGTCGCCATCGGTCCAGCCATTGGCTTCGGCGTCGGCGGCGATGGCCGTCTTCACGTCGCTCTTGAGCGCGCTGATGACGTCACGACGGGCCAGCTTGTCGCGGATCTGGAAGGCTTCGGCGAAACGGTTGCCGACGGCGGCCTTGACCGCGTCGTACAGCGCCGTCTTGGCGACCGGGGCGTCCCACTTGAACGTCTTGACGCCGGCTTCGGCGACGAAGGCGTTGATCGTGTCGATCGCGGCCTGCATCTGCTGGTGGCCGAAGACCACCGAGCCGAGCATGACGTCTTCGCTGAGCAGCTTCGCTTCCGACTCGACCATCATCACGGCGCTGGAGGTGCCCGCCACGACGAGGTCGAGGTCGGAGGTCTTCAGCTGGGTGGCGGTCGGGTTGAGGATGTACTGGCCGTTGGCGTAACCGACGCGTGCCGCGCCGATCGGGCCCTTGAAGGGCACGCCGGCGAGCGACATGGCCGCCGAGGCGCCGAGCAGCGCCGGGATGTCACCATCCACTTCCGGGTTCAGCGAGACGACCTGGGCGATGACCTGGATCTCGTTGCGGAACTCTTCCGGGAACAGCGGACGAAGCGGACGATCGATGAGGCGCGAAGTCAGCGTCTCCTTCTCGGTCGGACGGCCTTCGCGCTTGAAGAAGCCACCCGGAATGCGACCCGCGGAGTAGAACTTCTCCATGTAGTCGACCGTGAGGGGGAAGAAGTCCTGGCCTTCGCGCGCCTTGGGCGCTGCGACGACCGTCACCAGGACGACCGTGCCGCCCATGCTGACCATGACCGCACCGGAGGCCTGCCGGGCGATTTCGCCCGTCTCCAGTGTGACTTCGTGAGAACCGTACTGGAATGACTTGGTTACTTTCGCCACTTCGATCTCTCCTCGTCCTGTTCCGGTGGTTTAGCGGCGCAGGCCGAGGCGTTCGATCAAGGTCTGGTAGCGAGCGAGATCGCTCTTCTTCAGATAGGCCAGCAGCTTCTTGCGCTGATTGACCATCTTGAGCAGACCGCGACGCGAGTGGTGGTCCTGCTTGTGTGCTGCGAAGTGCTCCTGCAGCGCGGTGATATTGGCGGACAGCAGGGCGACCTGGACTTCCGACGAGCCGGTGTCGTTCTCTTTGCGGCCGAAATCCTTGATGATCTGACCGGTCTGTTCAGGAGTAAGCATGTGTATCGATTCCTTAAAAGCGGATGCGAGACTTGCGCAACCTCAACGGCTACCGATGAAGTTGCGCAAGCCTCGCTTTTGAATGAAAGCTGTTAAACGAGCACGTAATTGTAACGTCCTGCGCGTAGCGGCAACAAGCCCGTTCACACGGGTGGCAGATTGAAGCCCCGAAGCACCCTCAGCACGCCGTCTTCGCCGGTTTCGCCCAGCGCCATCAGACGCCCATCGGCGCCCCAGACACCGCAGCGGCCGGGCGCCACGCCCTGCCCCAGCGGCACCGGCTGGCCGAAACCGAGGACACGGGTCTGCTCCGGATCGAGTTCCACCCGGGGAATATGGCTGAGGCCGGCGGCCACCGGCAGGATCAGGGCCTCGAGCGGGTCGGGACCGGTCTCGACGGCGTCGCGCAACTGGTCGAGGGTGACCATGGTGGGCGCCATGAACGGTTCGACCCAGAGCCGGCGCAGGGCGGTCAGGTGCGCCCCGCAGCCCAGGTGGGCGCCGAAATCCACCGCCAGGCTGCGTACGTAGGTGCCCGAGCCGCACTCCACATGGAGCCGAACGGTGTCGCCCTGGCGTTCGATCACCTCGAGCCGGTAGACGTCCACCTCGCGGGCCGGCACGTCCACGGCCTCGCCGCGACGCGCACGCACGTAGAGCGGCACGCCATCCTGCTTGATCGCCGAATACGCGGGAGGAACCTGCACGATGTGCCCGCGCAGGGGGGCCAGCGCCGCTTCGATCGTCGCGTCGTCCAGCGGCGGCACCGGCCGCGTCTCGACGATGTCGCCTTCCAGGTCCGCCGTGGTCGTGGTCGCGCCCAGGCGCACCTCGGCCTCATAGGCCTTGCGCGAGCCCAGCAGCCAGCCGGCGATCTTGGTCGCTTCGCCGAAGCAAAGCGGCAACAGCCCCGTAGCAAGCGGATCGAGGCTGCCGGTGTGGCCGCCCTTGGCCGCGCCAACCAGCCGGCGCGCCGTCTGCAACGCCTGGTTGGAACTGAGGCCCAGCGGCTTGTCCAGGAGGAGGATGCCGTGGATGTCGAGGAAGGTTCGGCGTGTCATAAAAGAACATGTAGGAGCGCACGATGTGCGCGAAAAGCCAACAAAGCGGCGACGCAGCACCCCTAACCCTTGCGCGAAGCCAACAAAGCGGCGACGCGGCGCCCCACCCTATCGCGAGCCCGACGCGGCACCCAACCCTATCCCGAACCAGACGCAGCACCCCACCCCATCACGAGACCTGGATCGCGCACATCGTGCGCTCCTACGGGCGGGGTGGATTTGGTTGGGGCGGGTGGATCAGGTTTCGTCGGCCGGGTCGGCGGGCGGGACGGGGTTTTCGCGCAGCAGGCGCTCGATGCGTTCGCCGTTGTCGACCGACTCGTCGTATTTGAACTTCAGCTGGGGCACCTTGCGCAGGATCATCGATTTGGACAGCGCATGACGAAACTCGGGAGCGAATTCCTTCAACGCCTTGACCACTTCGGCGGACTGATCCGGCATGAGCGCGGTGACCCACACGGTGGCCCAGTCGAGGTCGCGGGTTACTTCCACGTCGGACACGCTGACCGAGGGCAGCGCGTGGTCGCGCACGGCGGCGTGGACCAGTTCGCCGATTTCGCGGCGGAGCTGGGCGGACACACGGTCGGTGCGCTTGAAATCACGGGACGGCATATCCGCCTCCAGTTTTAATAGGGTGCATAAACGCATAAAGCCTCCCCGGCGTGAGCCGGGGAGGCGCATTGCCCGCTTTTACAGCGTGCGCGGCACTTCGATACGCTCGAAGCACTCGATCTGGTCGCCGACCTTCACGTCGTTGTACTGCTTCACCGCGATACCGCATTCCATGCCGTTGCGGACTTCGTCGACGAGTTCCTTGAAGCGGCGCAGCGATTCCAGTTCACCCTGGAACACCACCACGTTGTCGCGCAGCACGCGGATCGGCTTGGAGCGCTTCACGAGGCCCTCGGTGATCATGCAGCCTGCGACCGCGCCGAACTTCGACGAACGGAACACGTCGCGGACCTGCGCGATACCAATGATCTCTTCGCGGATCTCCACGCCCAGGAGGCCGGAGGCCGCCTGCTTCACCTGGTCGATGACGTCGTAGATGATCGAGAAGTAACGGACATCCAGGCCGTTGGTATCGATCACCTTGCGTGCCGATGCATCGGCACGGACGTTGAAGCCGATGACCAGCGCCTTGGAGGCCGCCGCCAGCGTGGCTTCGGACTCGGTGATGCCGCCCACGCCGGACGAGATCACGTTCACCTTGACCAGTTCGTTGCCGATCTGGGTGAGCGAATCGCGCAGCGCCTCGACCGAACCCTGCACATCGGCCTTGACCAGGATGTTGAGGGTCTGCTGGCCCTGGCCCTGGCCCATCTGCGCCATGATGTCTTCCAGGCGGTTGGACTTCGAGACCAGGCGGGTTTCGCGACGCTTGAGCAGACGCTCGGCCGCCACTTCGCGGGCCAGGCGCTCGTCCTTCACGGCGACGAAGTCGTCACCCGATTCCGGCACGCCGGACAGACCCAGCACCTGCACGGGGATCGACGGACCGGCTTCGTTGACCTGCTTGCCGGTTTCGTCCACCAGCGCGCGCATGCGGCCGTATTCGACACCGCAGACGACGAAGTCGCCCTTTTTCAGCGTGCCTTGCTGCACCAGCACCGTGGCCACCGGACCGCGACCGCGGTCGAGGCTGGATTCGATCACGACACCCGAGGCGCGGCCATCGGCCACGGCCTTGAGCTCCATGACTTCGGCCTGGATCGAGATGGCGTCGAGCAGCGCATCGACGCCGTCGCCCGTCTTCGCCGAAAGCGGCACGAACGGGGTGTCGCCGCCCCACTCTTCAGGGATGACTTCAAGAAGGCCGAGGCCCTGCTTGACGTTGTCCGGGTTGGCGCCGGACTTGTCCATCTTGTTGACCGCGACGATCAGCGGCACCTTGGCGGCGCGCGCGTGCTTCACGGCTTCCTGAGTCTGCGGCATGACGCCGTCGTCGGCGGCCACCACCAGCACCACGATATCCGTGGACTGCGCACCGCGAGCACGCATCGACGTGAACGCCGCATGGCCCGGGGTGTCGAGGAAGGTGATGACGCCACGGCTGGTCTCGACGTGGTACGCGCCGATGTGCTGCGTGATACCACCGGCTTCGCCCGAGGCGACCTTGGTGCGACGGATGTAATCCAGCAGCGAGGTCTTGCCGTGGTCGACATGGCCCATGATCGTGACGACGGGCGGACGCGTGACCTTGTCACCTTCCAGCTCCGCGTTCTGCGTATGCGTGGCAAGCGCGGCTTCGGCGTCGTTGTCGGTGGCGCGGACCGGATTGTGGCCCAGTTCCTCGACGACCAGCGCGGCGGTGTCATGGTCGATCGTCTGGTTGATCGTGGCCATGACGCCCATCTTGAACAGCGCCTTGACCACCTCGGCACCCTTGACGGCCATCTTCTGGGCCAGCTCGGTCACGAGATTGTTGTCGCCGATCACGACGTCACGCACCACCGCGGCGGTGGGACGCGTGAAGCCGTGCGGACCACCCGAGGAGGCGTTGCCGCGCGATGCCGTCATGCGGCCGCGGTCCTTGCCGCCGCCACGCCGGTTGTTGCTGGACGAACGACGGGCGCGATCGGCATCGGACAGGTGCATTTCGCCACCGGCGAAGCGCTTGCCGCCGGCGTCGCGGTCGTTACGACCACCACCGCCGCCGGGCGAGCCACCGCCACCGCCGTGCTTGGGACGGGCATTGCCACGGGTGTCGTTGGCGGCCGCCACGGCGCCGGGCGCCGGACGAGGCGCCGGCGCGGCGGCACGGGCCGCGGCCGGTGCCGGGGCAGCAGCCACCGGTGCCGGTGCGGGAGCGGGCGGCGGCGGCGGAACCGGCTTGGACACCACACGCTCGCGCTTACGCGGCTCGTGGATGCGCGGCAGGATCATGCCGAGCTTGCGGTTGTCGAGCTTGGCCGTCTGGTGGGTCGGCAAGCCGTCCTCACCCAAAGCCGCGGGTGCGGGCTGCGTGACATCGGACACGGTGGCATCGGGCGCGGCATTCGCCGGTGCCGGTGCCGGAGCGGCCTCGGACTGTGCGCGGGCGGCTTCCGCACGCGCATGCTGCTCGGCCTCTTCGGCCTGGCGACGCGACTCGGCGGCAGCGGCTTCCTGGCGGTGCGCTTCGGCCTCGGCTTCGCGACGGGCCGCTTCGGCCTGCTCGCGGCGCTCGGTTTCCTCGCGACGCTGCGATTCTTCCTGCTCGCGCTGGGCCTGCGATTCGGCCAGCTTGCGCACGGCGTCCTCGCGCTCCGGCTCGTGCGACGCATCTTCGGCGATGGCGCTGCGCTTGACGTACGTGCGCTTGGCGCGGACCTCGACGTTGACCGTCTTGGCCGGACCGGCGCCACGACCCGAGCCCGAGTTCACCTTCAGCTCGCCGACGGTGCGGCGCTTCAGGGTGATCTGGCGCGGCGACGTGCCTTCCCCTTCGGGAGCGGCATCGTTCTTGCCATGCGTGCGACGCAGGAAGCCCAGCAGTTTCACCTTTTCGGTGCTGCTGATGACCTGTTCCGCATCGGAAAATTTCATACCGGCTTCGCCGAGCTGCCCGAGCAGCTTGTCGACCGGAAGGCCCAATTGATGGGCGAGTTGTTTGATAGTGACGTCCGACATCGTTCTTTATTCTCCGCCGTTCCCGCGCGTAACCTTACGTGCCGACGATGACCCGTACGGCTGCCTCCATCCATGGCGGGAGACCTCGTGGCCTCCCTCGAGGCGTCCGTCCAGGACGCTTCCGGTCTCGCGCTTAACCACCTTTCTCCAGGCGGGCGATCATCGGGGCGCGCGCAGCCATGATCAGCTGCGATGCGCGCTCCTCCGTCATGCCTTCGATATCGATGAGCTCGTCGACGGCGAGGTCGCCCAGGTCGTCGAGCGTCTTAACACCACGATCCGCCAGCGCGATGGCGATCGTTTCGTCCATACCATCCAGGCCGAGCAGTTCCTCGTCGACCGTGATTTCCTCGACGCCTTCCTCGGCCGCGAGTTCCTGCGTGAGCAGAGCGTCGCGGGCGCGGGCGCGGAGTTCCTCGACGATATCCTCGTCGAAGCCTTCCACTGCCAGCAGTTCACCGCTGGGCACATAGGCGATTTCTTCGATGGACGAGAAGCCTTCCTGCACCAGGATGCTGGCGATTTCCTCGTCCACTTCGAGCTTGTCCTGGAACAGGGCCAGGGCCGCGGCCTGCTCGGCCTCGGTCTTGGCCGTGACCTGGTCCTGCGTCATCACGTTGAGCTGCCAGCCGGTGAGCTTGCTGGCCAGGCGCACGTTCTGGCCACCGCGGCCGATGGCCTGGGACAGCTTGTCCTCGGCCACCGCGATATCCATGGAGTGCTTTTCCTCGTCCATGATGATCGACTGGACTTCGGCCGGCGCCATGGCATTGATGACGTACTGCGCCTGGTTCTCGTGCCACAGGATGATGTCGACGCGCTCGCCGTTGAGCTCGTTGGACACGGCCTGCACACGCGAACCGCGCATGCCGATGCACGCGCCGATGGGATCGGTGCGGCTGTCGTGGGCCACCACGGCGATCTTGGCGCGATCGCCCGGATCGCGGGCGCAGCCCTTGATCTCGACCAGGCCCTGGCCGACTTCCGGCACTTCGAGCTTGAACAGTTCGATCATGAATTCCGGCGCGCTGCGCGACACGAACAGCTGCGGACCGCGGACTTCCGACTTCACTTCGTACAGGTAACCGCGAACGCGATCGCCGACGCGGGCCGATTCGCGCGGAATCGTCTTGTCGCGCGGGATGAACGCCTCGGCGTTGCTGCCCAGGTCGAGGTAGACGTTGCCGCGCTCCACGCGCTTGACGATGCCGGTGACCAGTTCGCCGACGCGATCGACGAAGGCGTCGACCACCTGCTGGCGCTCGGCTTCGCGCACGCGCTGCACGATGACCTGCTTGGCCGCCTGCGCGGCGATGCGGCCGAACTCGGCGTTCTCGATCTGGTGCTCGATCCAGCCACCGACCTCGGCCACTTCGCCTTCGCCGGCTTCGTCCTGGGCGTCCATCAGGCGGATCTGGAAGGACGGATCTTCCATCTCGCCGTCGTCCTCGATGATCTCCCAGCGACGGAAGGTCTCGTAGTCGCCCGTATTGCGGTCGATTTCGACCCGGATGTCCGGATCCTCATCGGGGTAGCGCTTCTTCGCGGCCGAGGCCAGCGCCGCTTCCATGGCGTCGAAAATGACTTCGCGCGGTACGCCTTTTTCATTGGCGACCGCGTCGACTACCAGCAAAAGTTCTTTGCTCATTGCCGCTACTCCCGTAAGGATGCCCCGAGGCACCCCATCAATCGTTATTTAGGTTTCTTGCCGCCCGGCGTGGGCTTCGGCTGTGGCGCATAGCCGAGTGCCACCCAGTCGGGAACCACGCGGGCGCTTTCGACGTCCGCATGCTCGAATTCGAATCGGCCCGCATCGCCCTCGACCACAATGTGCTCGCCGACGACGTCCATGACCTTGCCTTTCAGGCGCCGGCGCCCCTCGATCGGGGCCCTCAGCAGCACCTTGACCTCCTGGCCGCTCACGCGGGCGAACTGCTCCGCCGTGAACAGGGGACGGTCGATACCGGGGGAAGAGACTTCCAGTACATAGTTGCCAGGAATCGGGTCTTCAACATCCAGGTACGCGGAGAACTCGCGACTGGCGGCTTCGCAGTCCTCGACGGTGACCTCGACGGACTGCTCGGCCGCTTCGCGACGCTCGCGTTCGGCAGCCAGCACCTCGAGATAGACGCGCAGCGTGATCTGCCCATCCGAGGGCCCGAAATCCATGCCCAGCACTTCGAGGCCCAGTTCGGCCACGATGTCTGAAAAGCGTTGTGAAAGTGCGTTTGTATCCACGTTACCTGCGGTATTTTCCGGTCGCCAGAAACAAGAAAAGGGCGCGAACGGCCCCTTCCTTTCGTTCGCCGATGTATCCGACACTTTCCTCCCGCGTACGCCGCGATGCCCTGACGGCGCTCACGAAAATGACGCAGGACGCCTCCGTGCGCCCAACAAAAAAGCCTCACGAGGAGGCTTTCTTGTAAAAAGAAAGTTCCTTGAAGCCACCTGCGGTGAGAGGCCGAAGCCCTTGCCGATGGTGCTTAAGATTCACTGAGTCTATCGTATTTACCGGTGCCCGCGCAAGGTCGGCGACGCCCCGACGACACGGCTCCGGGATACTGGACGGCATGGAGAACGATGTCCCCTACCCCCCGCTTCGCCTCCCAGGGCCGGGCGCACGTCTACGTGCTGCCGTGCCGTGACCAGGACCTGCTGAAGGTCGGCTTCTCGCGGGACCCGTTCACGCGCTTCCGCACCCTGCACCGCCGTTTCTTCGACTTCTTCGACCTGGACCGGGCGCTGCTGCTGGATACCGAGAAGGTAAAAGATGCCCGGCGGATCGAGCGGCGCCTGATCGAAACCTTCGCTGCGGAACGGGCCATGGCCCCGCTGGTGGTGCCCATGTCCGCGGCGGGACATACGGAGTGGTACCGGGGCGTCTACGCCGAGGCCGTCTCGTTACTAAGTGAGATCGCACAGGGCGAAGGCTTCCCGCTCGAACTCGGCCTGACCGGATGGCTGTCCGACTACCTTTCGGCGCGCGCCGATCTGCTGCACGACTGGTCGCTGCGGCTGGTCGACACGCTGGACTGGGCCGCACACAACGCACCCGGCGACCCCGGTGCCGACCGGTTACGCACGGCCCTCATCGACACACTGGACATGTTCGTGGCTGCTGGGCTGTCGATCGAGTCGCTCGTGCCCGATCGCGTAGCGGACTGGTACGCCCATGGCGATCATCGGCGCCTGTTCCGCTGAGCCCGGGAATCCTGCACCGGACAAAAAAGGGTTCTCGCGCCTTACCGGGGAGGAGGCGTCGGGCGGTCACCCTCTGCGCTCGAGCAGCGGCCGCAAGCGGCCGCAAGCGGCCGAACTCGCTCAGAGGATGACCACCCGACACCTCCCTGACCACTGAGGTTGCGGCTGGGAGAGCAACGCTCGCGGCGTCACACGAGACGGCATCTCCAGGATGGCACCCGAAGTCGCCGCCGCTTCGCTCTCCGCCCCCGTTTGCCTCTGTCGTCGCAGAGGTGCTGGGTGGTTACGCTCTGAGCGAGTTCGGCCGCTTGCGGCCGCTGCCCGAGCGCAGAGTGTGACCACCCAGCGCCTCCTCGCCGCGCCATACGAGCGACGGGCTCTGGCTCTGGCTCTGGCTCTGGCTTCGGCTTCGAGACGCCCCCGTCATGCGTGAAGAACCCAAAAAAAGCGCCCCTCCTCGCGGAGGGACGCCCGGTCGATCCTCAACCGCGGATCAGTTCGTCCACGAAGCCGTCAGCGACACGCCCGAGAACGCGGCATAGGCGTTCAGCATGACGTAATAGGTGCCGGCCTGTGGCGACGCCACGGAGCAGCTTTCGGTGTTGCCCGTGACATACGGGCGGCAGTCGTAGCTGGAGGTGGTCGGCGCCGAGCCGGCCTTGAGGTACAGGTCCGCATCACCCGTGCCACCCGAGATCGACACCTTAAGGTTCTTCGCGCCCGCCGGAATGGCCACGGTGTAGTTCAGCTTGGCGCCCTTCGCCGCGGACAGGCCCGTCGCGGCCACGCCGTTCTGCAACGTGTTGCCGTTGGAGGTGCCGCCACCCGTGCCACCGCCGCCCGTGCCGCCACCGCCGGTGCTGCCGCTGACCCAGTTAGCCTGCGCATACGTGTTGAGCTTGCCCACGTCGAAGCTGCCGAAACCGGTGGCCTCGTCGAAGCCGGTGCCTGCCACGAAGCCATGCCCCTGGTAGCCGTTGTTGCCGGAGGTGACGTCATGCAGCAGCGAGGTCTGGGTCGGGAACGCCTGGTAGAACTTGGACGCCGGGAAGCCGATGCCGTTGTTCGCTGCCGATTCGATGCGCGCAAACGCACCGACGAACAGCGGTGAGGCCAGGCTGGTGCCGCCCACCTGCTCGGTCGAGCCGTTGACGACGATCAGCGCACCGGACGCGGACGCCGCGTCGAAGGACACGTCCGGACCCACGCGCTTGCTGGAGGTGGACACCGACGACTGCCACGACGGTGCCGTCTCGTAGAGGCTGGTGCCGCCGCCCGTGGCCCACAGGCGCAGGTTGCCACTGCCGGTGTCCGAGAGCCCTTCGTTCCACACCGTTTCACCCGACCACGTCGTGCCGCTGGTAGACAGCTGCGTGCCGCCCACCTGGATGACGTACGGGGAACTGGCTGGCTCGCTGACCGAGTAGTGGGTCAGGTCGATCTTCACCGTGCCGGCGGAGTTGGCCACGTAGCCCGGCGCACCCGAACTGGGATCGCTCGACCACTGGTACACGCCCGCGTCGCCCGCGGCGATCGAGAAGGTCTGGCCCTGGGCCACGGCCTGCTGGAAGATCGCATCGTCGGCGGACTGCGTACCGGACTGCTGGGCGGCGGTTTCGTCTTCGCCGAGCGACACGTTGATCAGCTTGGCGATGTTGTCGGTCACGGCACGGTTGTAGCTGGCGGTGATGCCCGCATCCGTGATGCCGGACGAGCTCGAGTCGCCGTTGGCCGAGGTGTAGAAGATCAGCTGCTTCACGCCACCGGCCATGCCGACGATGTCCTGGCTGTCCAGCGCCCACTCGCCGTTGGAGTCCGCGTCGTTGGCGAAGGTGCCGCTGCCGACCTTGGTGATCGTCGCGTTGACCTTGGACAGGCCCGCGCCCGTAGTGAAGGTGTTCAAGTCGGTGACGGTCTGGTTGATCGAACCCCAGGTGATGATGCCGACCGCCGTGTTCGTCGCTGCGGGCATGCTGCCGGCACCGTAGATCGCGGCGAAATCCTGGGGCTTGTGCGCGGCGACCGCGGCGGCGGCCTGGGTGCGCATGTTCGGCCCGGGAACGACGACGTTCTCAGGATGGTAGACATGGTGCAGCGTGTGCTTCACGGACACGTTCTGCAGGCCAAGCACGGCGTTGACGCTGTCGCCGAGCGCGGCGGGCACCAGGGCCGGGGCGTCGTTGGCGAAGAACTCGCGACCGTTCGCGGTAAAACGCTTGATCGAGGTGCGGAAGCCATTGGTCGCCGCGCCGGCGTTACCGTCGGCGGATACCAGCAAGCGGTTGGGCGACACCTCGATATTGGAGAATCCGGCCTGCCGCAGATGGGCCACCACGGCATCGACCTGGGCCTGCGTGGGTCCGAAGCGCTCGGTGAACTGCGCCGACGTGAGGAACTGGCCGAACAGGGCATTGCCCGGCGTGGTCACGCCGGCAAGGAACGTCTGCAGCTGGTCGGCGTTGCGCAACTTGAGCGCGACCTCGACGTGCAGCGGATGGTCCGCGGCCATCGCGGTCACGGCGGCACCTTCGATCCGCGGTGAGCCGGTCATGTTCAGCACGTAGCCGCCGGTCGGCGCGGCCGACGTGCTGCTGGTGGCCACGAGGGCCTGCGTGCCGGCGGACTGCGACATGGCCGCCTGCGTATGCGTGCTGACCCAGGCGTCATCCGCGTGCGCGGAAAGGGAGGACATCGCCAAGGCGATAGCCACCGTCAAAGCTGTCTTGCGCGTTGCCCCAAAACCAAAAGCGTCGATCTTCATGGATGATCCTTCGTCTGCCCGTAAGTGGCCCACCGGAAACGGTGGCCCGACACATCGGCGTCCTGAGTCGAAGCGAACCTGTCGCCCCCTGGCACGTCGGACTCCCTGCCTTGAAGCCTTGAAAACCGCAGGAAATCGCGAAGCCCCCACCCTTCCGCCAGTTCTTCCCCCTGTCTGTTACAGCCATGGAACCGAAAGCTTTCATCAGGCTTTCAAGGGACGCGTTTCTACGATGGCGGCGAGATGTCGCGAGACGAACATCACAAAAATGCGCCTTGGGCAGGCATGGGCGAACGGCAGGGTTTGGCGATGAAGGTGGGCGGGGCGGGCGACGCCCTCGTACGATCTTGCGTTCTTGCCGAAAAAGCGTATTTCGGGATATCAGGCCGGACGACGAGCACCACGAGCCCGCACCAGCAGGCTCGCCACAAGCACCCTGCCGTGGGCGATATCCATGAACTGCAGGGGCGCCCGGTGTTCCAGTTCGGTATGCGGCGAGCGCAGCCACTTGCCCAACCACGCTGCGGCGGCCATTTGCGCATCGGCCGAGATCTCGATGGCCGCGTCGCGCCCGCGCAGCGTGTCGCCGAGGAACAAGGCCAGTGCCATCACCCGATCGGACTCCTGCGGCGTCAGTCGTTCCTCGTCGACCAGCTTCTGGCGGACACCGGCCCGTACCAGGCCCAGGTACACCATCAGGTTGTCTTCGCTGAGGCGCAGGTCGCAGGCCAGCTCCAGGATCAAGGACGGTGGCAAGCCGCGACGGATCATCTCGATACGCTCGAGCGGCGTGGCGCATGCCAGTTCGGCATACACCGGCGATACGCGCTTGCGGCGCCTGGGAGATGCCATGACGTGGTCCGGATGGCCAAGGGTCTGCCACCGTGCCATGACGGCCGGGCGCAGCCTTGAGATCGACGACCGGTTGGCCCTTGCGATGACGAGACCGCCGTGTGTAACGTCGAACGACAGCCCTGCCGGAGCACCGCGTGAAGCCCCTTCCCTTGCTGCTTTCCACGTGCCTGGCCGCCGCCGGCCTCTTGCCCGTCGCCGCTTCGGCCACGCCGGCCCATTTCACCGTGCAAGACGGGCAGTTCCTGCTCGACGGCAAGCCCTACGTCATCCGTTCCAGCGAAATGCATTACCCACGCATTCCACACGTCGACTGGCGCGACCGCCTGCGCAAGGCGCGGGCCATGGGCCTCAATACGATCACCACGTACGCGTTCTGGAACGTGAGCGAACCGGAGCCGGGCCACTTCGATTTCACCGGCGACAACGACATCGCCACCTTCGTGCGCACGGCGCAGGAAGAAGGGCTCAACGTCATCGTTCGTCCCGGTCCGTTCGTTTGCGCGGAGTGGGAGTTCGGCGGTTTTCCCGCGTGGCTGCTGCGCACGCCCGGCCTGCGCGTGCGCTCGTACGACCCGCGCTTCCTAGCGGCCAGCGCCGCCTGGTTCAAGCGCCTCGGCAAGGAACTGGCGCCGCTGCAAGCCACCCACGGCGGTCCCATCCTGATGATGCAGGTCGAAAACGAGTACGGCTACGTCGGCAACGACGTCGACTATATGAAAGCGATCCGCCAGCAGATGCTCGATGCGGGTTTTGACGTACCGTTCTTCATGTCCAACGGCCCCGGCCCCACCTGGATGAAGCGCGGCACCCTGCCTGGCATGCTTTCCGTCATCAACTTCACCGGCGATGCAGGCAAGACGCAACGCGCGTTCGCGCGATCGGCCACGTCGATGCAAGGCATGCCGAAGATGGCCGGCGAATACTGGAGCGGCTGGTACGACCGCTGGGGCGAGAAACACAACACACGCAGCAACGACGAGGTGACCGGCGCGGTCGGCTGGATGCTGGACCACGACATCTCGTTCAACCTCTACATGGTGGACGGCGGCACCAACTTCGGCTGGATGAACGGTGCCAACAACGACGACGGCCACTATCTGCCCGTCACCACTAGCTACGACTACGACTCGCCCATCGACGAAGCCGGCCGGCTGACGCCGAAATACGCGGCCCTGCGCGAGGTGATCGCGGCCCACCTACCCAAGGGCGAGCGACTTCCCGCACCGCCGGCATCGTCGCCGACCACGGCGGTGGCTCGCGTCGAATTACGCGAGTCGATCGGGTTGCTCGACGCCCTGCCGGCCCTGTCTCCGCATCCCCGTACCACCGTCACGCCGCAGGGCATGGAAACCTTCGGCCAGAATTACGGCCTGATCCTCTACCGAAAGAAGCTCGAAAGCGCTGCGCGGGGCAAGCTCGACGTGGCCGACGTGCGCGATTACGCCACGCTGCTCGTCGACGGGCGCCCCATCGGCACGCTCGACCGTCGCAAGGACGAACACGCCCTGCCCGTCGACCTGCATGCCGGCGACACGCTCGACGTCGTGGTGGAAAACATGGGCCGGATCAACATCGGCACGGGCATGGAAGAGGAATCCAAGGGCATCACCCAGTCCGTGCAGGCCGGCGGCGAGGACCTTACCCAGTGGACCACCTACCCGCTGCCGCTGGACGACCTCTCGGGCCTTGCCTTCAAGACGGGTGCCACACCCACGGGCCCCGCGTTCTGGCACGGCACGCTGGACGTGCCGACCGTAGCCGGCACCTTCCTCGACCTGCGCGGATGGCACAAGGGCAACGTATGGATCAACGGCCATCACCTCGGCCGGTTCTGGGAGATCGGCCCGCAGCAGACGTTGTACGTGCCGGCCGCGTGGCTGCATCGGGGGACGAACGACATCGTCGTGCTGGAGATGCAGGACGGCGGCTCGCACAGCGTGGCGGGGATGGCCGACCCGGTGTTTTCGTTCAAGCCGGCCCCTTGATCGAGGCCGGTTACCGGATTCGTGTAGGCGAACACTGACAGACGAACGCCCGCGTGACCGCTATCTTGTCCAGCAAGCGCTGTGCTACCCGCACAGCGCGCCCCGTGCCACATCGCTGTCCGCTCCCCCTGGACAGTGATCTTCAAGCGGCGCCTCGTGCGCCGCTTTTTTTATGTCCAGACTCGCCCACCTCGACTCACGCCACCTCAACGCCGTAGGAGCCCACGATGTGGGCGATACAGCCCCTCATCCGGGATACTGCGGATGAGCATCCAGCCAAGCGAGAACGCGCCACCAGCGCGCCTCCGTCGCCATGACCCGCAGCGAAGATCCGGAACGTATATGCAGCGATGTATTCGCCCCTGCATCGAGCAAAGCCAGGGCGACATCTTCGTCCTGGGTGGCATAGATGGGCGGGCTGAACTCATACCCTGGGCTGTTGGCGTCGAATCCCTGAGAGAGCAGGTAATGAACGAACGCAACATCACCGGCCCTAGCCGCCACATGCAGCAACGTGTCCCCATAGCCGGCGGTTGCCTTGAGGTTGACACCGTGGCTGACAAGCCAACGGGCGATGGCGAAGCCATCCCAGTCGGCGGAGGGCTGAACATAGGGGCGAGCCATCACCATGCTGACAGGTAACAAACCGCCCTGGCTGTCGCTGGCGCTTGCATCGTCGGCGTATGTCAACGCCGGCCGATGCCCGTCACCCCCCACGCTCCAGATCGCCTCGACCAGCGAGACATCCCCTCCCCTGATCGCGTCGCGGAAGGCGGCGTCCAGCTTCCTCTGATCCAGCCGACCGCCGACCTGCAACGCCCCCCGGGCAAGAAGCGCCGGAACCAGGGCCTTACGACGATTCAACAGTGCAAGGTGCAGCACGCTTGCCGATCCCCGGTCGCCACCGATCGGTGCACCTCCCTCGATCAGCCGCCCCGCCGCCCCATCGTCCGCGGTGTCGTCATGAACGACGACGCGGTTGAGCAATGTGCCCGCTTCCTTCGAATCCAGCCGCAGTCCGGTTGCCTGCAGCCGTTCCAGCGTCGTCGTGGACAAGCGAGTCCATGCCGCCGCGCCGCTGATACGGTCGATCTCCTCTTCAAATGTAGTGACACTTGCCGGCATGCCCGCGAGCCGGCCCTCGGACTCGTCGATGGTGTGCACCTGCCCACCCATGTCGATCACGATGCGGTTGCTCGGCGCATCCGGCACGCCAATGCCGTACTCGCTCTTCAACGACCACAGGTCCTTGTCCCGGGCGCTACGCACCAGGGCCGCGACTTCGGCAGGGCGGATGCGCCACGGATGGCTGCCTTCGACATCCACACCGATATTGCCCACGTAGGTCACGCGACCATCGCCGCGCACCTTCACAGAATAATCGGGACATGCGGCGAGACATCCGCGTCGTATGAGCGTCAGCTTCACAGCCTTCAGTGGCACCTCCGGTAGGGACAGATGTCGGGCCGGCAACGCAATAGGAAGGACGTGCTCCTGAACCACTACCGACGCGGCAACGCCATGCTTCCTGAAGGGCACATACGCCCATGCCGAGGCTTGCTCCAGAAGCCATCGGCGATGTGCCTCGTCCAGCGCATACAGCCCTGGCGACGGTACGTGGCACGTCGTGTGCCCTGACGCGTCGACGCGCACATCGAGGTTCACGGCGCGCGGCAGCCGCGCGCCGTCGACATAAGCAATCACGGGCGGGAGCTGGCGGCGGTGGTCACCCACATCGGCGCCGGGGATGCTTCGGACCATTCGCTCCGCGCCCGTACAGACACGCAGGCTGCCGGCGTAAGCCGGGGTGACAGCGAGACACAGCGCGGTGACCGGCATTCCGATCCGTATCCCCACCCCAACGTGTCGCCACATGCCGTGCATAGGAAGACTCCTGACCGCCCCTTGCGGTGCCCCGGATCTTCGCATGAAGCCTCGGATCGGGCAGAGCCCCACCGGGCGGCTGAGCGTTGTGAAGCCCTCGGGAATCGGTCATCTGTTCACCTACGGCGCCTTGTTGATCGTCGCGCTGCAGGTCGTCCCGCTCACACGCCTCACCCGGACGTGTCTGAAGCCAAGTTGGTTCTCGGCACCGGCGCCATGCTCGTTACGGCCTTCGTCGCATTGTCGATGTCACCCGTACTGCCAGCTATGATCGGCGCGATGACCGGTTTCCCGCTGGCCGAGATGCTGTTCGGGCCGTTGATTCCCTCCACTGTCAACGCGATGGCGACCGATGCGGACCGCGCGACCTACATGGCGGCCATTTCGGTGACGAACGACATCAAGGACACGCTGGGACCGGCGACCGGCGCTGCGCTGTTCGCACTGGCGGCATGGCTGGCCTGGCTCGGTGGGATGGCAGGGGCGGTGTTCGCGGCCGCCGGGTTGGCGGCAGCCGTCAGTAGGAAGCGAACGTCTTGATGCGGCGCATGGCGCAGTGATGGAAGCGAAAAGGCTCCAGGAAGGGAGCCTTCTGGGGGTGCCTAATGTCATCCCGGGTGTCGGGGAAACGATCCGATCTTTCGGCGGACGTACACCGCCAGCCCGATGGGCAGGTAACTCCACAGGTAGACGCCGTCCGGATACCCCGAGTACGCCACCGCAAAGATTGGCACCAGCGGCATCATCAGCGCGCCCAGCCAGAGCACGCGCAACAGCCGGTTGAACGAGACCACGACGATCAACACGCCGACGGCGACGGTCGTGAGGTTGGCGGAAACGATGGCGGACCAGGACATGTCCGCATTATGGCGCCCAATGCGCGCCCATGGGCCGCGGCCGGTGACACAGGACAGCACAACGGATCGAATCGCACACGATCGCAAGGCACGCGATCGCAAAGCATCGAATCGCGCGGCACCGCCACAAAAGAAAACGGCGCGATCCCGGTAGAGATCGCGCCGTTTCATTTAAAACTGGTAGCGGGGGTAGGATTCGAACCTACGACCTTCGGGTTATGAGCCCGACGAGCTGCCAGACTGCTCCACCCCGCATCAGAGTCAGCAAGTATATGGATGTGGCCGGTTTCTTGCAAGCCCCTTTTTTACATTCGTGTGAAAAAGATACGTGCCGGACCATGACACGACGCAAGACGCGACCTCGTGGCGCGCGCAACGCGGGATATTCGGGCCACACCACACAAGGTCGGTAGGAGCGCACGATGTGCGCGAACCCCAAACCGAAATGTCGCGAATGAAGCCATGTGCCCCATGGATCCAAGGCGGTTCCGTGCGTCCGGTATGTGTTTTTCCGGGCGTCCGGAAACGCCTGCACGGATGCCATGCACGGCTTCCGTCGCCTTTGCCCTGTCGAGGGATCGCGCACATCGTGCGCTCGTACCCCCCAATGCTCCACATCACCACACGCCTCGGCGTCGTTCCAAAAAAAAAGCGCCGGAGACCGGCGCTTTTCTCACTGCCAACCGCCCTGCCCTATCAGCCGGCGAAGGCCTTCTGGCACCAGGCCAGCAGCGGTGCCCAGGTGAAGCCCAGGACCAGCAGCGCGAGGGCGTTGATCGACAGCACCCAGCGTGCCGGCGCGTCGGCGCGGGCGCGCACGTCGGTGCCTTCCAGCGGCGCGTCGAAGTACATCACCTTGACCACGCGCAGGTAGTAGTACAGGCCGACGATGGCGAACACGGCGCCGACCAGGGCCAGCCAGAGGAAGCCCGCATCCACGGCCGCCTTAAGCACCAGCAGCTTGCCGAAGAAGCCGAACAGCGGCGGCACGCCGGCCAGCGAGAACATCACCAGCAGCATCAGGAAAGCGAACCACGGCGAGCGCTGGTTGAGGCCGCGCAGGTCGTCGATCTCCTCGCACTCGAAGCCCGACCGCGACAGCACCAGGATCATGCCGAACGCTGCGGCGCTGGTCAGCGCGTAGCTGACGGCATAGAACATGGAGGCCGAGTAGCCTTCCGGGCTGGCATTGACCAGGCCCAGCAGCAGGTAGCCCATGTGCGAGATGGTCGAATAGGCCAGCAGGCGCTTGAGGTTGGTCTGCACGATGGCGACCAGATTACCGATGGCCAGCGACAGCACGGCCAGCGTGGCCAGCATCATCTGCCACTGCGGTGCCAGGCCGGTCGCGCCGCCCGCGGCATCGCCCATGCCGGTGGACAGCAGGCGATAGGCCATGCCGAATGCTGCCAGCTTCTGCGCCGAACCGATGAAGATGGTCACGGCGGTGGGCGAGCCCTGGTAGACGTCCGGAATCCACATATGGAACGGCGCGGCGCCGAGCTTGAAGCCGATGCCGACGATCATGAAGACCAGGCCGAACAGCAGCAGCGTCTTCCACTCCGTGCTGACGATGGCGGCGTGGATCGTGTGCAGGTCGAGGCTATGGGTGGCACCGTAGACCATCGACATGCCGTACAGCAGCATGCCCGAGGCCAGCGCGCCCAGCACGAAGTACTTGATTGCCGCTTCCGACGACAGCTGCGAATCACGGTTGAGCGCGACCAGGGCGTATGACGAAAGCGTCAGCAGCTCGAGGCCCAGGTACACGGTGACCAAGCTGCCCGCCGACACGAGGAACATCGTGCCGACGGTAGCGAACAGGGTCAACGTGTAGAACTCACCGAACGGGATGGCCCGCTCGCGCAGGTACGGACGCGCATAAACGAAGATCACGGCCGTGATCAGCAGCGAGAACAGCTTCAGCACTTCGGCCACGCCGTCGCGGATGAACATGCCGCCGAAGGCGGTGACCGTGCCATCCGGCTGACCGCTGACGACGAGGTACGCGCCGATCACGAGGACCAGGATGGAGAGCCAGTGCACCGCGCCCTTCTGCGCCGGCGCGAGCCAGGCGTCCAGGAGCAGGAGCACGCAGGCCGCCAGCACGAGGTAAACCTCGGGGAGCAGGATCAGGATGTCGTTGATACCAGGCATGGATAGTTCCCGCTCAGACTTTGGTGATGGCCAGCTGCTCGACGATCCGAGCAACCGAGGCATCCATCAGGTGGACCAGCGGCTCCGGCCAGATACCGAAGACCAGCACACCGGCGGCGAACGCGCTCAGCATGAAGATCTCGCGACCGTTGACGTCCGTCAGTTCCGCGACGTGCTTGTTCTTGATGTCGCCCCAGAGGACGCGCTTGACCATCCACAGCGTGTAAGCCGCGCCAATGATCAGGGTGAACGCGGCGAACAACGCGATCCACGGGTTGGCACTGAACGAGGCCAGGATGACCATGAACTCGCCGACGAACCCGCTGGTACCCGGCAGGCCGCTGTTGGCCATGGCGAACAGCACGTAGAACGGGGCGAAGATCGGCATCACGTTGATGACGCCGCCGTAGTCCTTGATCTGTCGGGTATGCATGCGGTCGTACAGCACGCCGATGCAGCTGAACATCGCGCCGGAAATGAAGCCGTGCGAAATCATCTGGACCATGGCGCCCTGCATGCCCAGGCGTGCCGCCTCGACATTGTCCGAGTCACGCACCAGCAGGAAGGCGATGAAGATACCCAGGGTGACGAAACCCATGTGCGCGATGGACGAGTACGCCACCAGCTTCTTCATGTCCTGCTGCACGAGCGCGATGTAGCCGATGTAGCAGACCGCGATCAGGCTGAGCACGATGACCAGCCAGGCGAAGTGGTGCGAGGCATCCGGCACGATCGGCAGGCTGAAACGGAGGAAGCCGTAACCACCGATCTTCAGCATCACCGCCGCCAGCACCACCGAGCCGCCCGTGGGCGCCTCGACGTGGGCATCCGGCAGCCACGTATGCACCGGCACCATCGGCACCTTGATCGCGAAGCCCAGCAGGAAGGCGAAGAACAGCCAGCTCTGCTCGGTCAGCGTCAGGTGCACGTTGGCCATGTCCGACAGCGCGAAGCTGCCGCCGGTCTTGTGATACAGGTAAATCAGGCCGACCAGCATGAAGATCGAGCCGAAGAACGTGTAGATGAAGAACTTCAGCGTGGCATAGACACGGCGCGGCCCACCCCAGATACCGATGAGGATGAACATCGGGATCAGCATGGCTTCGAAGAACACGTAGAACAGCAACGCGTCCGTCGCGCAGAACACGCCGATCATCAGGCCTTCGAGGATCAGCATGGCCGCCATGTACTGGTGCGGCTTGTTCTGGATGACTTCCCAGGCACCCACGATCACCAGGATCTGGGTGAAGGTGGTCAGCACGATGAGCGCGACGGAGATACCGTCGACGGCCAGCGAGTAGTTGATGCCGAGCGAGGGGATCCAGCTCAGCGTTTCGTTGAGCTGCATCGTACCCGTGGCGGCGTCGTAGGCAGGCAGGAGGGCCAGGCTGGCGGCGAACGTGGCAACCGCCACCAGCAGGGATATCCAGCGGGCGAGGCCTGGGCGACCGGAGCCGGCCAACAGCACCGGGATGGCGCCGACGACCGGAAGCCAGATCAGCAGGCTGAGCAAGTGATTCGACATAGAGCTCGTTTCCCTTATTGCCCGATCAGCCAGTACCCGCCGAGAAGCAGGATAAGACCGAGGATCATGGCGAACGCGTAGTGGAAGAGGAATCCGGATTGCAGACGACGGGCGCCGCTCGCGATGCGCTGCACGAGGCCGGCCGAGCCGTTGACGATGGCGCCGTCGATGAGGGCGGTATCGCCCACCTTCGACAGGCCTTCGCCCAGCTTCACGCCGCCCTTCGCGAACACCGCGAAGTAGAGTTCATCGATCCAGTACTTGTGGTCGAGCAGGTTGAACACCGGCTTCAGCGCGTTCTTCGCCTTGTCGGCGATGGACGGGTTGAACAGGTAGACGTACGTCGCGACGACGAAGCCCGCGGCGGCGATCCAGAACGGCGGCTGCATGAAGCCATGCAGGCCGGCGGCCAGCGCGCCGTGGAACTCGTGCGCGAGCTCGCCCAGCACGTTGTTGGCCTCGTTCACGTGGATCGCCTTGCCGAACCAGTCGCCGAACAGCATCGGGCCGACGGTGAAGAAGCCGATCAGGATGGACGGGATGGCCAGCAGCACCAGCGGGACGGTGACGACCCACGGCGACTCGTGCGGTGCGTGCTCCAGCACGCCGGGCGTGTGGTGCGGGTCTTCTTTGTGCGTATCGGCGTGGTCTTCCTCGTGCGGCACGGCATGCGCATCGTGGCCCAGCGGCTGGTCGTGCTTGGCATGCGCCACGTGTGCGGCGTGCGCATGGCCATGGGCCACCGTGAAGCGCTCCTTGCCGTGGAAAGTCATATAGAGCAGGCGGAAGCTGTAGAGCGAGGTGACGAACACGCCACCCATCACGCAGAAGTAGGCGTACGACGCACCCCAGCGATGCGACTCGCCGACGGCCTCGATGATCGCGTCCTTCGAGTAGAAGCCCGAGAAGAACGGTGTGCCGGCCAAGGCCAGCGAGCCGATCCACATCGTGATCCAGGTCACCGGCATGTACTTGCGCAGGCCGCCCATGTAGCGCATGTCCTGCTCGTGGTGCATGCCCATGATGACCGAGCCCGCACCCAGGAACAGCAGCGCCTTGAAGAAGGCATGGGTCATCAGGTGGAACACCGCGCCGCTATAGGCGGACACACCCAGCGCCACGGTCATGTAGCCCAGCTGCGACAGCGTGGAATACGCGATGACGCGCTTGATGTCGTTCTGCACGATGCCGATCAGGCCGGTGAAGAACGCCGTGGTCGAACCGATCACCAGGATGAAAGACAGCGCGCCCTCGGTCAGCTCGAAGATCGGCGACATGCGCGCGACCATGAAGATACCCGCCGTGACCATGGTCGCCGCATGGATCAGCGCGGAGATGGGCGTGGGACCTTCCATCGAGTCCGGCAGCCACACGTGCAGCGGTACCTGGGCCGACTTGCCCATGGCACCGATGAACAGCAGGATGCCGATCACCGTGGCGGCATCCCACGCGTGGTTCTGCGTGATCTGCAGCGTCTTGCCGACCAGCTCCGGGGCGTGGTCGAAGGCAGTCTGGTAGTCCAGCGTGCCCATGAAGTACAGGATGGCCGAGATACCCAGGAGGAAACCGAAGTCGCCCACGCGGTTGACCAGGAACGCCTTGAGGTTGGCGAAGATCGCCGTGGGGCGCTTGTACCAGAAGCCGATCAGCAGGTACGACACCAGGCCCACTGCTTCCCAGCCGAAGAACAGCTGCATGAAGTTGTTGCTCATGACGAGCATCAGCATCGAGAAGGTGAACAGGGAGATGTAGCTGAAGAAGCGCGTATAGCCCGGGTCTTCTTCCATGTAGCCGATGGTGTACAGGTGCACCAGCAGCGACACGAAGGTCACCACCACCATCATCATGGCGGTGAGGCGGTCGACCATGAAGCCGACCGAGGCGTGGTACTTGCCGATCTCGAACCAGGTGTAGATGTCCTGGTTGAAGTTCTGCGCACCGGCGAAGACCAGCTGGTACAGGACGTAGAACGAGAGGGCGCAGGAAATGCCCACACCGAGGATGGTCGCGGTGTGCGCCCCTGCCCGGCCGATCATCCGTCCGAACAGGCCGGCCAGGATCGACCCCACCAGCGGTGCCAGTGCGATCGTCAGCAGGATTGAAAGCGAGAGACTCATCGGATCAACCCTTCATGCTGTCGATTTCGGCGACATTGATCGTGCTGCGGTTACGGAACAGCAGGACCAGGATCGCCAGGCCGATGGCGGATTCCGCCGCGGCCACGGTGAGGATGAAGAACACGAAGACCTGGCCGCCGACATCGCCGAAGAAGCGCGAGAAAGCCACGAAGTTGGTGTTCACCGCCAGGAGCATCAGCTCGATCGCCATGAGCAGCACGATCACGTTCTTGCGGTTGATGAAGAGTCCGGCGACCGCGATACAGAAGAGGATCGCGCCGAGGACGATGTAATGGGAAAGCGTGATCACTTGGCGTTCTCCTGCGTCGGGTCGACCACCGGGGCCGGTGCGGGGGCCGGGCTGACGGAAGCCATCGTTTCGGTGGCTACCTTCACCACGCGGACGCGGTCGGTGGCGTGCACGGCCACCTGCTGCGACGCGGTCTGGTGACGGACACCCAGACGCTGGCGCAGCGTGAGTGCTACGGCAGCCACCACACCCACGGTGAGGATCAGGGCGGCGATCTCGAACGGAAGCAGGAAGTCGGTGTAGAGCGCCTGGCCCAGCCAGGCCACGTTGGACTCACCGGCCGGGTTGGGACCGAGTGTGCGCGCGTGCATGGCCTTCACGCCGATCATCGCCAGCATCTCCACCAGCATGACCAGCGCCACGATGATGCCCACCGGCAGATAACGGATGAAGCCCTCGCGGACCACCTCCTGCTTGATGTCCAGCATCATGACCACGAACAGGAACAGCACCATGACCGCGCCGACGTAGACCACCACCAGGGCGATGGCCAGGAACTCGGCCTCGGCCAGCAGCCACACGCAGGCCATGCTGAAGAAGGTCAGCACCAGCGAGAGCACGGCATGCACCGAGTTCTTCACGGTGATGACCATCAGCGCGCCGATGACGGCGATACCCGCAAACAGGTAGAAACAGATGAGTTGAAGCAGATCGGTATTCATCGCGTGATTTCTCCGGGCGCCTCAGCGGTAAGCCGCGTCTTGCGCGCGGGCGGCAGCGATGTCCTGCTCGAAGCGGTCGCCGATGGCCAGCAGCTGGCCCTTGGTGACTACGTTCTCGCCGCGATGTTCGAAGTGGTACTCGTGCACGTGCGTCTCGACGATGGAATCGACCGGGCAGCTCTCTTCGCAGAAACCGCAGAAGATGCACTTGAACAGGTCGATGTCGTAGCGCGTGGTGCGACGCTGGCCGTCTTCCGGGCGCGGGGCCGAGTCGATGGTGATCGCCAGCGCCGGGCACACCGCCTCGCACAGCTTGCAGGCGATGCAGCGCTCTTCGCCGTTGGCGTAGCGGCGCAGCGCGTGCAGGCCACGGAAGCGGTTGGACTTGGGAATGTGCTCGAACGGGTAGCGCATGGTGTACTTCGGGCTGAACATGTAGCGCATGGTCAGGCCCATGCCCTGGAACAGCTCGATGAGCAGCAGGCTCTTGAGGTAATGGATAACGCGGGTCATGGCGATCAGGCTCCCGTGCCGAGGTGGACCCAGCCGAAATACTTCATGCAGCCGGCGACGAGGACCCAGACGATGGTGATGGGGATGAAGACCTTCCAGCCGAGACGCATGATCTGGTCGTAGCGGTAGCGCGGGAAGCTGGCGCGGAACCACAGGAACAGGAAGGCGAAGAAGAAGGCCTTGATGAACAGCCAGTGGAAACCACCGTGGCCCAGCAGGCCCCAGGATTCCGGGAACGGCGACAGCCAGCCACCCATGAAGAAGATCGAGGTCAGGAAGCTGACCAGGATCATGTTGGCGTACTCGGCCAGGAAGAACAGCGCGAACGGCGAGCCGGAGTATTCGACGTGGAAGCCTGCGACGATCTCGGATTCGCCTTCGGCCACGTCGAACGGCGCGCGGTTGGTTTCCGCGACACCCGAGACGAAGTAGATGACGAACACCGGCAGCAACGGCAGCCAGTACCACGTGAAGAAGTTGCCCGACTGCGCGTTGACGATGGCGGACAGGTTGAGGCTGCCCGTCAGCACCAGCACGCAGACGATCGACATGCCCATGGCCAGTTCGTAGGAGATGACCTGGGCCGCCGCGCGCATGGCGCCGAGCATCGCGTAGCGCGAGTTGGACGACCAGCCGGCGAGGATGATGCCGTAGACGCCCATCGAGGTCATCGCCAGAAGGTACAGCACGCCGGCGTTGACGTTGGCCAACACCACTTCAGGACCGAACGGCACCACGGCCCAGGCGGCCAGTGCCGGCACCAGGGCCAGCAGCGGGGCCAGGTAATACAGCGCCCGGTTGGCGTTGGTCGGAAGGATGACTTCCTTCAGCAGCAGCTTGACGACGTCGGCGAAGGCCTGCAGCAGGCCCGCCGGGCCAACCTTGTTGGGCCCCATGCGGACGTGCATCCAGCCCAGCACCTTGCGCTCCCACCAGACGAAGAGTGCGACGCCGACGACCAGCGGCAGCACGATCGCCAGGATGTAGAGGATCGGCAGCAACAGGTGGTCGAAGAGTTGATCGGCCATGGGTTATGCCTTGCTCACGGTGATGGCCGCGCCGTACGGGGGCAGCATGGCGGTTTCGGAATGCGCGGCTTCGATCCAGACGGCACCGGCCGGCACCGCCTCGTCGAACACCACGGGCAGCACGCTGTCGCCGATACGCGCGTTGGCGCCATCGGCAAGACCCAGCCTGCCCGCCTCGTCCGCGCCGATGCGGATAGCCGCCGGGCGGTTGAGCGGATGCGCGTTCAGTGCACCGGCGCGACGCAGGACCGCGTCGCCGCGGTAGATCGGCGTGGTGGCCAGGCGCGACAGCGTGACACCCGAGGCACGCGGTGCGAGCACCTGGCGCGCGTCGGTCGTGCGCTCGGTCAGTCCGTCGCGAAGACCGGCAAGGTCCTCGAACTCGAAGCCCGGCACGTTCAGCAGGCCGCCCAGCGCGCGGAGCACCTTCCAGCCCGGACGGGCCTCACCCGGGGCCTTGGCACCCGCGACCACGACCTGGGCCGTGCCTTCGACGTTGACCAGGGTCGCATCGATCTCGGGCGTGAGGCCGATCGGCAGGATCACGTCCGCCGAGTCCTTCAAGGCATCGCTGGCGTAGGCCGCGAAAGCCACCACCGTCTGCGCCGAGTGCATCGCCTGCTGCGCGAGCGCGCCATCGGCAAAGTCGTGCGGCGGCTCGACGTTGTACAGGATGTAACCCTTGCGGGCCTGGGCCAGCATGCCGCGCGCGTCGAGGCCGCCGGCGCCGGGCAGCACGCCCACCGACGACAGGCCCAGCGCATTGGCACCGACCGGGATCTCGTTGAACGCCGCGCCGGCCGCCTGCGCGATGAAGCGCGCGATGGCGCGCAGCCACGAGGCTTCCGGATGGGTCACCGCGGCATGGCCGAAGATCACGATGGCCTGGTCGCCCAGCGCCTTGAACGCATCGCGGTGCGCGTCCGTGGTCTCCACCCCGTTCAGCGCCGACACCAGGGCATCGGGCACCGTGGCACCGTGCTCACTGGCGGCCTTGGCCAGGACCAGCAGCTCGTTGACCAGCGCATGCGGCGCGGCTACCGACTCACCGGCCAGCGGGTAATTGAAGTTGAAATGCGCAGGATTGATCGCGTAGACCTTCGCGCCCTTCTTCACCGCCTGGCGCAGGCGATGGTTCAGCAGCGGCACTTCATGACGCAGGTCGGAACCGACCAGCAGCGCCGCCTTGACCTTGTCGATCGAGGCGATCGGCGAGGCAAACGGCCGCGCGAACGCGTTGTCGGCGAAGTCGAGCTGACGCAGGCGGTGGTCCACATGGGCACTGCCCAGGCCGCGCGCGAGACGGACGATCAGCTCGCCCTCCTCGTTCGAGGTGGCGCCGTGCACCAGCACGCCCAGGTCGGCGCCGGAGACGCTCTTCAGCGACTCGGCGGCCACGGCCAGCGCGTCGTCCCACGTGGTGGCGGCCCACTGCCCGTTGCGCTTGACCATCGGGGTCTTCACGCGGTCGGCGGCGTACAGGCCCTGGTGGCTGTAGCGGTCGCGATCGGACAGCCAGCACTCGTTGATGGTTTCGTTGTCGCGCGGCACCGTGCGCAGCACTTCGCCGCGACGCGCGTGCAGCCACAGGTTGGAACCCAGCGCATCGTGGTAGGCCACAGACGGACGGGCGATCAGTTCCCAGGCACGCGCCTGGAACTGGAACGGCTTGTTGGTCAGCGCGCCCACCGGGCAGACGTCGATGATGTTGCCCGACAGTTCGCTTTCGATGGTCTTGCCGATGTACGTGCCGATCTCGAGGTTTTCACCGCGGCTCATGCCACCCAGTTCGTACGTGCCGGCGATCTCGCTGGTGAAGCGGACGCAGCGCGTGCACTGGATGCAGCGGGTCATCTCGGTGGCGATCAGCGGCCCGATGTTCTCGTCGGCCACCGTGCGCTTGCGCTCGGTGTAGCGGGACACCGAGCGGCCATAGCCCAGCGAGACGTCCTGCAGTTCGCATTCGCCGCCCTGGTCGCAGATCGGGCAGTCCAGCGGATGGTTGATCAGCAGGAATTCCATCACGTTGCGCTGCGACTTCAGCGCCTTGTCGGAGCGCGTGAACACCTTCATGCCCTCGCCCACCGGCGTGGCGCAGGCCGGTGCCGGCTTGGGCATCTTCTCGATTTCCACCAGGCACATGCGGCAGTTGGCGGCGATCGGAAGCTTGCGGTGGTAGCAGAAGCGCGGGATGGCGATACCGACGGCATCGGCCGCCTGGATGATCATCGACCCCTTGGCTACCTGCACCGGTACGCCGTCGATCTCGACATTGACGAGATCCGGCGCGGCATTGGCTACGGGCTGCGCACTCATGCAGCGACTCCAGTGGTGACCGTGCCGGCAGGGCCGTCGACGATCGACCGGCCATGCGTCACGTAGTATTCGAATTCGTGCCAGAAGTGGAACAGGAAACCCTGCACCGGCCACGCCGCGGCTTCGCCGAACGCGCAGATGGTGTGGCCCTCGATCTGGCCCGCGATGGCCTTGAGGCGGTGCAGGTCGTCTTCCGTGCCCTTGCCGTCCACGATGCGCGACAGGACGCGGTGCATCCAGCCGGTGCCTTCGCGGCACGGGGTGCACTGACCACACGACTCGGCCATGTAGAAGCGCGAGATGCGATGGCACGCACGCACCATGCAGGTGGTGTCGTCCATCACGATGACCGCGCCGGAACCCAGGCCCGAACCCGCCTTCTGCAGCGAGTCGTAGTCCATGGTGCATTCCATGATCTTCTCGGCGGGCAGCACCTTCATCGACGAGCCGCCCGGGATGCAGGCCTTGAGCTTACGGCCTTCGCGCATGCCGCCGGCCATCTGCAGCAGGTCGGCGAACGGCGTGCCCAGCTTGATCTCGAAGTTGCCCGGCTTGGCCACGTGGCCGGACACCGAGAAGATCTTCGGGCCGCCGTTATTCGGCTTGCCGATGTTGAGGAACCACTCCGCACCGTTGCGCAGGATGGCCGGCACCGAGGCGTAGGTCTCGGTGTTGTTGATCGTGGTCGGACGACCGTACAGGCCGAAGCCGGCCGGGAACGGCGGCTTGAAGCGCGGCTGGCCCTTCTTGCCTTCCAGCGATTCCATCAGCGCGGTTTCTTCGCCGCAGATGTACGCGCCGGCGCCGAGCGCGTTGTAGATGTCGACGTCGATGCCCGTGCCGCCGATATCCTTGCCGAGCAGGCCGGCTGCGTAGGCTTCCGCCAGCGCTTCCTCGATGTGCTCGAACGGCTCGTGGTGGAACTCGCCGCGCAGGTAGTTATAGGCGACGGTCGAACCAGTGCAGTAGCACGCGATCGCCAAGCCTTCGATGACCGCATGCGGGTTGAAGCGCAGGATGTCACGGTCCTTGCAGGTGCCCGGCTCGGATTCGTCCGAGTTGCACAGGATGTACTTCTGACCCGGTGCCGTGCGCGGCATGAAGGACCACTTCAGGCCCGTCGGGAAGCCTGCGCCGCCGCGACCGCGCAGCGCGCTCTTCTTGATCTCTTCGATCAGCGCGGCGGGGTCCGGCTTTTCGGCCAGGATCTTGCGCCATGCCTTGTAGCCGTCCATCTTCTCGTAGCTGTCGAGCGCCCAGGGCTTCTCGAAATGCAACGTGGTGTAGACGACCTGGTGTTCCTGCGGTGCGGGTCCGACCGGACCAGTGGTGCTAGCCATTGCCCTTACCTCACTTCAGACCGTCGAGGATCGCGTCGACCGATTCGGTCGTCAGCTTCTCGTGGTAATGACCATTGACCACCATCATCGGCGCACCGGCACACGCGGCCAGGCATTCCTCTTCCTGCTTGAGGTAGACGCGACCGTCGGCGGTGCTTTCGCCCGTCCTGATGCCCAGCTTCTTCTCGCAATGGCGCACGAGGCCCTCGGCCCCGTTCAGCCAGCACGAGATGTTGGTGCAGATGGCGACGTTGTTGCGGCCGACCGGCGAGGTCTCGAACATCGAGTAGAAGCTGGCGACCTCGTAGGCCCAGATGGGCGGCAGGTCGAGGTATTTGGCGACCGCGGTGATCAGCTCGTCGGTCAGGTAGCCGACGTTCTGTTCCTGCGCCGCCATCAGCGACTGGATGAGGGCCGAACGCTTGCGGTCGGGCGGAAACTTGGACACCCAGTGGTCGATGTGCTGACGGGTGTGATCGTTGAGCACGGCAAGGGGATCGACGTCCTTGACCTGCTCGAAATGACCGGTGGCTTTCATGATTCAGTTCACTCCGTCGACTTAGCGGTCGACTTCGCCGAAGACGAGATCGTAGGTGCCAATCATCGCGACGACGTCGGCGAGCATGTGGCCCCTCACGATCGCGTCCATGGAAGACAGGTGCGCGAAGCCGGGCGCGCGCAGGTGCACGCGGAAGGGCTTGTTGGCGCCGTCGGACACGAGGTAGCAGCCGAATTCGCCCTTGGGCGCCTCGACCGCGGCGTAGGTTTCGCCGGCGGGTACGCCGTAGCCTTCGGTGAAGAGTTTGAAGTGATGGATAAGGGCTTCCATGTCGTTCTTCATTTCTTCACGGCTGGGCGGTGCGACCTTGTAGTTCTGCACCATGACCGGACCGGGATTGGCCTTGAGCCAGGCCACGCACTGCTTGATGATCGCGTTGGACTGGCGCATTTCCTCGACGCGGACCAGATAGCGGTCGTAGCAGTCGCCGTTGACGCCCACCGGGATATCGAAATCCATGTCCGCGTAGGCGGCGTACGGCTGCTTCTTGCGCAGGTCCCAGGCGATGCCCGAGCCGCGCAGCATCGCGCCGGTCATGCCCCAGGCCTGGGCCTTCTCGGGCGGAATGACACCGATGCCCACCGTACGCTGCTTCCAGATACGGTTGTTGGTCAGCAGCGATTCGTATTCGTCGACGCGCGCCGGGAAGTCGTTGGTGAACTCCGTGAGGTAGTCCAGCATCGAACCTTCGCGCCAGGCGTTCAGGCGCTTGAGGTCGCCACCCTTGTGCCAGGGCGACTCGCGGTACCTCGACATCTGCTCGGGCAGGTCACGGTAGACGCCGCCCGGACGGTAGTACGTGGCGTGCATGCGCGCGCCCGACACCGCCTCGTAGACGTCCATCAGTTCCTCGCGCTCACGGAACGCATAGAGGAACACGGCCATGGCGCCCAGATCGAGCGCATTCGAACCCACCCACATGAGGTGGTTGAGGATGCGGGTGATCTCGTCGAACATCGTGCGGATGTACTGCGCACGCACCGGCGCCTCGATCCCCATCAGGTTCTCGATGGCGCGCACGTAGGCGTGTTCGTTGCACATCATCGACACGTAGTCGAGGCGGTCCATGTAACCGATGGACTGGTTGAACGGCTTGGACTCGGCCAGCTTCTCGGTGCCACGGTGCAGCAGGCCGATGTGCGGATCGGCGCGCACGATGGTCTCGCCGTCCATCTCCAGCACCAGGCGCAGCACGCCGTGCGCAGCGGGATGCTGCGGGCCGAAGTTCATCGTGTAATTGCGGATTTCTTCCACGGCTTAATTCTCCCGCCAGTGATCGGCGGATTCCGCCCTGGCCTGATCGAGGTCGGCATCGTTGCGGATCGTGCGCGGCACCAGCACGCGCGGCTCGATCGAGACCGGTTCGTAGACGACACGCTTCTGCTCGGGGTCGTAGCGGACCTCGACATTGCCGATGAGCGGGAAATCCTTGCGGAACGGGTGGCCGACGAAGCCATAGTCCGTGAGGATGCGGCGGAGGTCGGGGTGGCCGTCGAAGATGATGCCGAACAGGTCGAAGGTTTCGCGCTCGAACCAGTCGGCGCCCGGGAAGATCGGCGTGATCGACGGCACTACCGGGAACGCGTCGTCCTCGCAGAACGCGCGCAGGCGGATGCGCTGGTTCAGCTCGATCGACAGCAGGTGGATGATGGCGGCATAGCGACGCGGCTGCTCGACCTGGCGCGGACGCTCCGCCCAGGTGAAGCGGCCGGCGCTCTGCCCTTCGACACCACGCGAGAAGCTTTCGCCGTGCGCGGTGTCGGTATCCCACTCGGTCTGGCCGTAGCTGAGGTAATCGATACCGCAGACGTCGATGACGATGGTGAAGCGGAAGCCGGTCTCGTCGCGCAGCGCCGTGGCGACGGCGGTCAGGTCGCGCGGGGACACCTCGGCGGTGACCTCGTTGCGCTCGACCTTCACCGTCAGCATGTCGCCGAAACGCGCGGCGAGGCGTTCGACCAGCGAGGTCTCGTTAGTAACGCTCATGTTCGAAAGCCCTGTTCAGCGCGCGATCGTGTGGGTGCGGCGGATCTTTTTCTGCAGCTGCAGGATGCCGTGGATCAGCGCTTCGGCCGTCGGCGGGCAACCCGGCACGTAGATGTCCACCGGCACGATGCGATCGCAGCCGCGCACGACCGAATACGAATAGTGGTAGTACCCGCCGCCGTTGGCGCAGGAACCCATCGAGATGACCCACTTCGGCTCGGGCATCTGGTCGTAGACCTTGCGCAGCGCCGGGGCCATCTTGTTGACCAGCGTGCCGGCCACGATCATGACGTCGGACTGGCGCGGGCTGGGACGGAACACGACGCCGAAGCGGTCGAGGTCGAGGCGCGCGGCACCCGCGTGCATCATCTCGACCGCGCAGCAGGCCAGGCCGAAGGTCATCGGCCACATGGAGCCGGTGCGCGCCCAGTTCATCAGCGCGTCGATGCTGGTAACACCGAAACCGCGGTTGGCCACCGGCGCGTCGCCGTTGGGACGCAGGATGTCGTCGACGAGGTTGAGCGGCGCCGGGTTGTGCATCAACCGGTCGATGGTGGTCATCACTCCCATTCGAGCGCTCCCTTCTTCCAGACGTAAGCGAAGCCGACGACGAGCAGCGCGAGGAACAGCGCCATCTCGACCAGGGCGATCAGGCCGATCTTGTCGAACACCACCGCCCATGGGAACAGGAAGGCAATTTCGAGATCGAAGATGATGAAGAGGATGGCGATGAGGTAGTAGCGCACGTCGAACTTCATGCGCGCGTCCTCGAAGGCCTCGAAGCCGCACTCGTAGGGCGAGAGCTTCTCGGCGTCGGGACGACGCGGGCCGGCGAGCATGCCGAGCGTCATGAGCACGACGCCCAGGCCGACAGCGACGCCGATGAACAACAGGACGGGCCAATATTGGGCAAGCACGATGCTGCGTACCTCCGCGCCTCACTGGGCGCATCAGTGACCGTCGACGGGGACGAGCGGTCCGGCTAGGGTCGCCGAAGCTTTTTTCGAATCGATCCAAACGGGCCGATCCGTGTCGACGCGATGGGCGCGCCAACGACTCCGGATATCCACAATCTCACGTTGGGGAACCGGACTATTGTACCAGTGCGTGCAGGTATACCTACAAGCCTTAATGCGGGAAAAACATCGCCGCAAGGCGGAAAAGCGGTAGCCGCGACGCATTCGCACACTTTTGCCGTCACATGGCCTGCACGCAACGCCGGGCGGCGCGCGCGATTACATCGTCTGGGTCGGACGCTCCGAGGCCAGGCTGCCGGCGAGCAGGGCCTCGATCCGCTGGCGGGCAGCCTCGCTTTCGGGCGATTCGCTGAACTGAATGCCGACCCCCGCGGTACGGTTACCCTGGGCGCCCACCGGCGTGATCCAGACCACCTTGCCGGCAACGGAGAGGCGCTCGTTCTCGTCGATCAGGGTGACCAGCAGGGCCACTTCATCGCCCAGGCCGTAGCGCTGGGCAGTGGGCGCGAACAGCCCGCCGGTCTTCAGGAAAGGCATGTACGCGATGTATAGCGCGTTGACGTCCTTGATCTTCAGCGAAAGGATGCCCTGACGCGGCGATGAGGCGGTGGCGTTCATGCAAGCGATTTCCCCGTATTGAGGGCCATCCTAGCTAGCCGACCGTCCGGGCCACAAGCCCGGCCGGCTCCGGGGCCTCGCACGCCCACCCGTAGTGGTCGTAGATCCACGGCGTGGCCAGGTCGGCGGTGAGCTTGACGAAAGCCGGGCCGGGCGCGCCGCGCAGGCGCAACTGCCAGCCACCGTCCACGGCCTCCAGCGGCGCCTTGCGCCACGGCCAGGCCACCACGCCCTGCCCGTCCGCCACCACGATGCGCAACCGGCGGCGGGCCAGGACGCCCGGATGCCACGGCAAGGGCAGCAGCCCGGTGCCCGGCGCGGCGGCCGGGCGGTCGAAGCGCTCGGGGCGCGACGCCACGCCGAGCATGCGCTTGCGACTGAGCGCCACCTGGGTTTCGTGCTCCAGCACGGCGGCCAGCTTGGTCGCCTGGCGCTCGGCATCCAGGTCGGGAACGATCAGGTCGTCCGGCGCGCTGCGCTCGGTGCCGTGCACCATATAAGTGAGGATGTCGGCCGTCGAGCCCGCCGCGGCCAGGGCCAAGCGTGCCAGCACGTGGGCGGAGCCATGGTCCGGATGCGCGTCGCCCAGGTCGGGAATGACCACCAGCGTGGGGCGCACGCGCTCGATCACTCGCTTCACGGACGTCAGGGCCGCGGTGTGCCGCAGGCGCAGTTCGTCGGTGACCTGCATGTCGTGCCAGCCCAGCGGATGCAGTTGGTCGGGCGGGACGCCCAGCCGGCCCAACGCGCCGGCCACTTCGCGCCGACGGCGTGCACCCCAGCGGCGGCGGGCCGCCGCGTCGATGAGCACACGGCGCTCCAGCCAGCGCTGCGGCCAGGGGTTGTTGTCCCCGTCGGTCAACAGCAGGACGTCAGCCCGGCCACCCTGGGCCAGGGTGCGCTGGATAAGCATGCCGGCGGCCAGCGACTCGTCGTCCGGATGGGGGGCGACGACGAGCAGGCGGGTGCCGCCGTCGATGACGGGGTCACGATACAAAGCGGATTCCTTGCACATCATTATGACAGTCGCATTAAGACCGACCGGCCGATAAGGCCGCGTCAACGCCAGGCCGCGAGCAGTTCGAGAAGGATCAGGTCGACCCGCAGGGGACCACGCAGGGCATCCCGCGCCCGGTTGGCCCGGCCGTACCACTGGTCCAGCGTTTCGTCGTCCAGCTGGCTTTCCAGTGGCGCCGGGGTGCCCGCGGTACGGGCGCGCAGTTCGTCGGCCACGGCCTGCGCGGCAAACCAGAGGTAACGCGCCGGCTGGGCGGCCTGCCAGCGCTTGATCACTTCCATGGCGTCGCCGCGTCCGGCGGCCAGGGCGCGCAGATCCTTGCGCACCTCGTCGCGCTGGCGCAGGGCGCCGTCGGCGGCCCACTCGCGCGCCATGCCCGGGTTGCCGCCGGCGGCCTCGAGCGCGGCGGGCGCATCGGCCACGCCCTCGGCCGCCAGCCAAGCGAGCGATACGTCCCGCGAGGGCACCAGGAAATCGATGCGCTGGCACCGGCTGCGGATCGTGGCCGGAAGCCGGGCCGGCTCGTCGGCCACCAGCACCAGCAGCGTGGCCGGCGTGGGTTCTTCCAGCGTTTTCAGCAGGGCGTTGGCGGCGGCCGCGTTCATCGCATCGGCGGGGTCCACGGTAGCGACCTGCCAGCCGCCGAACTGGCTGGACATGGCCAGCCGCTGGGACAGGTCGCGGATCTGGTCGACGACGATCTCGCTGCGGGTGACGCCGTCCTTGCGCAGGCCGAACGACAGGGTCACCCGGTCCGGATGGGTGCCCGCCGCCAGGAACTGGCAGCTACGGCACTGGCCACACGGAGCGCCGTTGACCGGCTGTTGGCAGAGCAGCCCGCGGACGAACACCGAGAGGAAATCCCGCTTGCCCAGCCCGGCGGGGCCGGCCAGCAGCAGCGCATGGGGCAAGGCGTCGCGGTCGCGGCGGGCCTGCAGGCGGTCCCAGGCCTCCGCGTGCCAGGGGCGTAGGCCGGCGTGGTGCGGGGGTGTCGTTACTGGCATCGCTTCAACTGGTAACAGGCCACGGCCCGGTTGTGTTCGTCGAGGGTATCCGAGAAAACGTGGCTGCCGTCGCCACGGGCGACGAAATACAGCGCCTTGCCGTCGGCGGGATGCAACGTCGCCTCGATCGCCGCGCGGCCAGGCAGCGCGATCGGTGTCGGCGGCAGGCCCACGCGGGTATACGTATTGTAAGGGGTATCGGTGGTGAGGTCGCTCTTGTGGATCTTGCCCGCGTACGCCGCGCCCATGCCATAGATCACGGTCGGGTCGGTCTGCAACAGCATGCGACCCTCCAGCCGCCGCATGAACACGCCGGCGATCCGCGGACGCTCGTCCGCCCTGCCCGTTTCCTTTTCTACGATGGACGCCAGGATCAGCGCCTCGTATGGCGAGGCCAGCGGCAGGTCGGGCGCGCGCGAGGCCCACGCCGTGTCCAGCGTCTTGCCCATCGCCACGTACGCCCGCTTGAGGATGCTCGAATCCTTGTCGCCCTTGACGTAGGCATAGGTTTCCGGAAGGAAACGCCCTTCCGGGTTGTCGCCTTCCGGGCCGCCGACCAGCCGCATGATGGCGGCATCGTCGAGCCCGGCGGTGTCGTGGGTGAGCACGGGTGCCGCGGCCAGCGTGCGGCGCAGGTCGGCGAAGGTCCAGCCGTCCACGATAGTCAGGTTGCGCTGCATGACCCGACCGTTGGCCATGTCGCCCAGCAGGTCGCGCGGCGTCATGCCCGGACGCAGCGCAAACTCGCCGGCATGGAGACGACCGGCGACGCGCATTTCCATGGCCAGCAGCCGCCAGTAGAACGGCGAGGCGCGGGTGGCGCCACGCGAGCGCAGGTCGCGCACGATGTCCCGGAACGACGCGCCGCGCACCACGTCGATGCTCTGCCCGGCGGCGGCAACGGCCAACGGCGTACGGGCGAAGCGCGCCCAGTCGAACCACAGCCAGCCGCCCGCAAAGATACCTCCCAGCAACACGAGCAGGAGGACGACCCGCCACCGGGCGATGCCGCGCATCAGAGGCGACGGAATACGAGCGTGCCGTTGGTGCCGCCGAAGCCGAACGAGTTGGATACGACGACGTCGATATCCGCCTTCTCCGCCTGGTTGGGCACGAGGTCCATACCGAGCGCGGCGACCTCGGGATCCACCGTTTCCAGGTTCATCGTCGGCGGCATGATGCCGTCGCGGATGGCCATGATCGAGAAGATGGCTTCCACGCCGCCGGCGGCACCCAGCAGGTGACCGGTGACCGACTTGGTCGAGCTGACCGAGAAGGCACCCTTCTTCGTGGCGTGGTCACCGAACACGTTGCGGATGGCCTTGGCTTCGCCCAGGTCGCCCACCGGCGTGGAGGTGCCGTGCGCATTGACGTAGCGGACGTCCTCGGCCTTCAGACCGGCGTCGTGCAGCGCGTTACGCATGGCAAGTTCCGCACCGTCGCCGCTGGGCGAAGTGATGTGGAACGCATCGCCGCTCATGCCGAAGCCCACCAGTTCCGCAAGGATGGTGGCACCCCGCGCCTTGGCGAACTCGTATTCCTCGAGCATCAGCATGCCCGCGCCGTTGGACAGCAGGAAGCCGTCACGCCCCGTGTCCCATGGACGGCTGGCGTGCACCGGGTCGTCGTTGCGCGTGGACATGGCCTTGGCCGAGCAGAAACCCGCCATGGCCGTGGGCGTGGTGGCAAACTCGGCGCCGCCGGCGATCATGGCATCGGCGTCGCCGTACTGGATCAGGCGCATGGCCATGCCGATGTTGTGCGCGGCCGTGGTGCATGCCGACACCAGTGCGATGTTCGGGCCCTTCAGGCCGTGGTAGATCGACAGGTTGCCGGCCACCATGTTGATGATCGAGCTGGGCACGTAAAACGGCGAGACCTTGCGCGGCCCCTTCTCGGCCAGCTCCAGCGCCGTGCCCTCGATGGTGTGCAGGCCGCCGATACCGGCACCGGCTGCGACGCCGATGCGGCCCGCGTTCTCGGCCGTGACGACCAGGCGCGACTGACGGAAGGCATGGGTGCCGGCGACGATGCCGTAATGAATGAACGGATCCATCCGCTTGAAGTCCTTCGCCACGGCGCGCCGCTCGTCGTCGGGCATGTCGGTGCCGACGAAGAAGGCATCCACCGGGTCGAAGTCCTTCACCTCACCCGCGATACGGGTGGAGTAGGCGGTGGCATCGAATTCGGACACCGGACCGATGCCGCTGTTGCCTTCGACCACGTTCTTCCAGGCGGTGGCTACATCGTTGCCGACCGGCGAGATGATGCCCATGCCGGTCACTACCACACGTCGCTTACTCATGCGTTCTCATCCTCAACTGTTTCCGCACACAGACCATACGCGGGCGCAGGTTGCGTTTGCCGCAAACGAAAACTGCGCCGTTAGGCGCAGCTTCCATGTCGCTCGGAGATCGACGGGAGGCGCGCCTCCGATCGACAACCAGCAGCTAATCAGCTCTTCTGGTGACTATTGACGTAGTCGATAGCCTGCTGGACGGTCGTGATCTTTTCAGCTTCTTCGTCCGGGATCTCGCACTCGAACTCTTCTTCGAGAGCCATCACGAGCTCGACGGTGTCGAGCGAGTCGGCGCCGAGATCGTCCACGAACGAAGCGTTGTTGGTGACTTCGTCTTCCTTAACGCCAAGCTGCTCTACGACGATCTTCTTGACACGCTCTTCGATGGTGCTCATGTTGCCTTTACCTCCCGAGGGAAAAATTCGGCGGCATTGTAGTCGCTAAGGCCGGAGCCCGCCAACACAACGCCGCCACGTAGATAACGCCCGACTTTTCTGGGCCAGGCGCGAAACAGCGATTGTCTCTCAAAAACGTGCCGGTGGCGACTGCCGCCGACGACGATCGTCAAGGCATGTACATGCCGCCGTTGACATGGAGCGTCTCGCCGGTGATGTAGCGGGCCGCCGGCGAGGCCAGGAAGGCCACGGCCTGGGCGATATCGTCGGCGTCGCCCAGGTGCCCCAGGGCGATCCCGGCCAGGAGGCCAGCACGCTGCTCGTCCGGCAGGGCACGCGTCATGTCCGTATCGATGAAGCCCGGGGCCACCACGTTGACGGTGATGCCACGCGAACCGATCTCGCGGGCCAGCGATTTGGAAAACGCGATGATGCCGGCCTTGGCAGCGGCGTAGTTGGTCTGCCCGGGGTTGCCCGTCAGGCCCACCACGGACGCAATGCTGATGATACGGCCCTTGCGCGCCTTCATCATGCCGCGCATCACCGCCTTGGAGGTGCGGAACACCGAGGTGAGGTTGGTATCGATGATCGCGCTCCAGTCCTCTTCCTTCATGCGCATGAGCAGCTGGTCGCGGGTGATACCGGCATTATTCACCAGGACGGACACGGGACTGGCCTCCTTGCCGATGGCCTCGACGAGCGCCTCGATGGCCGCCGGATCGGTGACGTCCAGCACGCGGCCATGGCCGCCCTGGGGCTGCAGGCGCTGGCCGATGGCCTGCGCACCCGCTTCACTGGTCGCGGTACCGAACACGGTGGCGCCCTGCGCAGCGAGAAGATCGGCAATGGCGGCACCGATGCCCCGGCTGGCACCGGTGACGAGGGCGACTTCGCCCTTGAGGGTCTGGGTCATGGGAATGTCCTGTCGTACCTGGGAGGGAGAGGGAGGGGCAACGGGGTCAGGCCTGCGCGACGGCCAGCGCGGCATCCAGATCGGCCGGCGTACCGAGCGGCCGGGCGTCCACCGACTTGTCGATGCGCTTGATCAACCCCGCCAGCACCTTGCCCGGCCCGCATTCGAGCGCCTGGGTGACGCCTGCGGCGGCCAGCGCCTGGACGCATTCGGTCCAGCGGACGGGAAGGTAGAGCTGGCGCATGAGGGCACCGCGAATATCCTCGACGGACGTGTGCACGGTGGCGTCGGCATTCTGCACTACCGGGATCGCGGGCATGCGCCAGGCCATATCGGCCATCCGCTCACCCAGACGATCCGCCGCGTCACGCATCAGCATGCAATGCGAGGGGACTGAGACGGCCAGCTTGACGGCCTTCTTCACGCCCAACTCGGCCAGCCGCGCCAACGCGCGATCCACCGCGTCGGCATGGCCGGCGATGACCAGTTGGCCGGGCGAATTGAAATTGGCCGGGGCCACCACCTGGCCCTGGGCCACATCCGCGCAGACCTGGGCGATCTGGGCATCGTCGCCACCGAGGATGGCGGCCATGGCACCGACCCCGGCGGGCACGGCCGCCTGCATCAACCTGCCCCGCTCCGCGACCAGTGCGGCGGCATCCGTGAGCGACACGGCACCCGCCGCGACCAGCGCGCTGTACTCGCCCAGGCTGTGACCCGACAGCAAGGCCGGCATGACGCCACCCTGCTTCACCCAGACACGCCAGAGGGCGACACTGGCAGCCAGCAGCGCCGGCTGGGTGTTCTCGGTGCGGTTGAGACTTTCTTCCGGACCTTCCTGGCTGATCTGCCACAAGTCCACCCCCGCGCCGGCCGACGCCTCGTCGAACGTGGCGCGAACGTCGGGATGCGCGGCGGCGAGGTCGGCGAGCATGCCGATCGACTGCGATCCCTGACCGGGGAAGACGAAGGCGAGCGAGGCGCGGGTGGTGGTCATCGATGGGGTTTCCGGAGCGTCAAACCGCGAATGGTGCCAGCAACCCGGGGAGGAATGCACCATTCGCGGGCGTGTGGTGACGCCCCGCCCCTCAGTAGCGCAGCAGCGCCGATGCCCAGGTGAAGCCGCCGCCGAACGCTTCCAGCAGCAGGTTCTGCCCCCGCTTCACCTTGCCGGAGCGGATGGCGTAGTCGAGTGCGAGCGGCACCGAACCGGACGAGGTGTTGGCATGCTTGTCGACGGTCACGATCACGCGGTCCATCGACATGTTCAGGCGCTTGGCCGTCGCCTCGATGATGCGCAGGTTGGCTTGGTGGGGAATCAGCCAGTCCACTTCGTCTTCGGTCATGCCGGCATCGGCCAGCGTCTCGCCGACCAGGGCGTCCAGCGTCTTGACGGCCACCTTGAAGACCTCGCGGCCCAGCATGGTGATACGCACGCCGTGGTTGGGGCCATCGGTGAAGCCGGCGGACACGCCCACGGGATTGAACAGCAGGTGCTTGAACCCGCCATCGGCGCGCATGCGCGTGGTGTAGATGCCCGGTTCGTCGGACGCGTCGAGCACCACGGCACCCGCGCCGTCGCCGAAGAGGACGCAGCTTTCGCGCTCCGTCCAGTCGACCATGCGCGTGAGCGTTTCGGCACCGATCACCAGGGCCCTTTTCGCCTGGCCGCTGCGGATGAACGCGTTGGCCACGCCCAGCGCGTAGACGAAGCCCGAGCATGCCGCGTTGACGTCGAACGCGGCGCAGCCGTTCGCGCCCAGCCGATGCTGGACCAGGCAGGCCGTGGACGGAAAGATGAGGTCGGGCGTGGTGGTGCCGAGCACGATCAGGTCGATGTCCGCGGCCTTGACGCCGGCGGCCTCGAGCGCGCGTTGCGCGGCGAGGAAGGCCAGGTCGCCGGTGGTTTCACCGTCGGCGGCAATGTGGCGCTCGGTGATACCCGTGCGGGTGCGAATCCATTCGTCGCTTGTATCGACGATTTTTTCGAGATCGGCATTGGTCAGCACTTTCTCGGGAAGCGCACTGCCGGTACCGATGATGCGGGCGTATTTCAGATCCGTATCCCCATCGTTATGTATGTCCTGCAACGCAAAACGGCGCGTTACCGCGCCGCCTGCGTTCCGATCGCCCCAGGGGGAGCGGATCAGTCTTCGACTTCAACCGCGCCGCGGGTGTCGATGACCTTCTTACCACGGTAGAAGCCGTCCTTGGTCACGTGGTGACGCAGGTGGACTTCCCCGCTGGTCGGATCGGTCGACAGCTGCACGGTCGTGAGCGCATCGTGCGAACGACGCATGCCGCGGGTGGAAGGGGTCTTGCGGCTCTTGGCAACGGCCATGGCTAATCTCCAGCGAAATTACTTGATGAGTCCGCGGAGTGCCGCGAACGGGTTATCGGTTTCATCCTGCGAGGGTTCTTCTTCCTCGCCGGCTCCAAGCATGTCGTCGGGCAACTCGTAGTCCGGATTGACCGGAACCAGGGGCAGCACCAACAGCAGTTCATCTTCGATCGTGGCACGGGGATCGAGCTTGCCGTCTTCTTCGACCAGCAAGGCCTCGTACCCCGGAGGAAGCCCGGCTTCCTCGTTCTCATGCACGATCAGCCCGAGACGTGTATCGACTTCGACCGTCAGCACGAAGGGCTCGAGCGAGCGCTGACAGATCAGGGTCAACGGCGCTGTTGCACGCACGGCTACGTATTTGCTGCCGAAGTCGTCGGTGCCGAAGTCCAGTTCGTAGGTTACGTCACCTTCGGTGGACGCAATGACCTCACCGAGGCGGGTAAACGCCGACACGGGAAGCTGACCCTGGAACGAACGCCGCGCACGAACTTCGCGCCAGGCGTCCACGGACGATGGCAAAGTCACGGACATAATCGGGAAATGGTAGGCATCAACACCCTTGAAGTCAACCGGTTAGACGATGCGGGGCGCGAGAACCACGGTTTTGCGCCGATGTACGGCTTTCGTGCAGACTTCCCACTGGCTGCCCCAGGCGGCGCGGATGCCCGCCGGGGCGAAAGAGGTCGCGTGTTTTCCTTTGCTTATTATGCACTTGCCGTCGTCGTAGCGCTAGCCATCGGTGGCTGCGTCTGGGCACTGCGGCACCAGCGCGTCCACCGCCGGCACGGCGCCCTGCAAAGCCTGATGGACAACGCCGACCGGCTGGAAGCCGACCTGAAGGATTGCCGCGACCGCCTCCAGCGAGCGCACGCCGTCATGTCGGTCAGCCCCGATGTGCCTGCCGCGGGCGAGGTCGAAGCCCAGCAGGCAGTGGACTCGGGCCTGCGCGCCCTGCTCCGGCAGCGCCTGTGGATTCGCGACCGCGGCGCCGAGGCCAGTCAGCGGGAGCTGGACGATGCCGTCGCGGCCCTGGTCCGGGCCAGGCACCAGTTGGAACCGCGGCTGCGCGCGCTGGACGATGCCCACGCGGCACTGGACACCGCGGTTCGCGAACACATCCACAAGGACTTCTGACATGCCTTCCCCCGTCGTGCTTGCCTCCACCTCGCGCTATCGCGCGGCGATGCTGCGCCGACTGCTCGATTATTTCGACCAGGCCGCGCCCGGCACCGACGAAGCGGCGCATCCCGGCGAAGCGCCTGCGACACGCGCGGCACGGCTGGCCGAGGCCAAGGCACGCGCCGTGGCCGAGCAGTGCCCCGGTGCCGTCGTGATCGGTTCGGACCAGGTGGCCGACCTGGACGGCACGGTGCTGGACAAACCCGGCAGTGCCGACAAGGCGCAGCAGCAGCTGGCGGCCAGTTCCGGACGGGACGTAGTGTTCCATACCGCCGTCTGCGTGATCGACGCGACCGGCAACGCGCTCACCCATATCGACGAGACACGGGTCACGTTCCGCACGCTCACCGCCGACACCATCGAACGCTACGTGGCCAGCGAGCAACCGTTCGACTGCGCGGGCAGCTTCAAGTGCGAAGGGCTGGGCATCGCGCTATTCGAACGCATCGCCAATGACGATCCGACCGCGCTCGTGGGCCTGCCCCTGATCGCCACGGCGCGACTGCTGCGCGCGGCGGGTATCGCCCTGCCCTGACGGCGCCGTCGCCGACGCTGCGCGCCCGTCCCGACGCGTGCCATCAACCGCCGGCGCGGGCCGCGGCCTGCCACACCGTGCAGGCGTCGGTGTCGACCGGCCCGTGCGCGGGCACGGTCGCCCGATACAGCGCGAAGCGGCGGCGCCCGTCGAACAGATCGCGCCGCGCGACCGCGTCGCCCATTGCAACGCGCGTGCACAGCGAACCCAGCCACGCGCGCCGCTCCCGCTCGCGCAGCGCGGTTTCGTCCACGACCAGCAGCAGCGACGTGCCCGCATGCGCGGCCAACCCCTTTTCGTCCAGGCCCCAGTCGGCCAGTTGCGGCGCACGACCATGCTTGGTGTTGAGCGGACTGTCCAGGCTGTAGACGATGCGGTCGCGACCGAGCGCGAAACGCAGCTCCGCCGCCAGCATGAAATTGTCCGCCACCAGGATGGCGTCGGGATGCTCGCGCAGGAACGGCGCCACGGCCGCGGACGATTCGCGCCAGCCGGTGAAATTGGACGGAAACGCCTTCACCCCGGAAAGCGCACGGACGCCGGAGGGCGACGCGGCCAGCGCCAGGTAACCGAGGCCGATCGCCAGGCCCACGGCGGCCAGGCCGAAGGCCACGAAGGTCAATCGGCGGGCACGCCGCGACGCATCGTGCAGCACTCGTGGCAGGCCGGCACACAGCAGCGCGTAGGCAGGCAGCGGCCAGTGCGCACGGAACCGCACGTCATCGGCAAACAGGCCGAGCACGAAGTAGCCGAGCACGAAGGTTCCCGCCAGCACCGAGATCAGGTCGAACGGCGCTTCGTCGCGACGACGCCACGTCTGCCACAGTGCCCACATCGCGACTACCCAGGCCAATGGCGTGCAGGCCACCGCCTGCTCCAGCGGCTGCACCAGCGCGTCGGCATGGAACTGCCAGGGATTGCGCTCGACCAGTTGGAAAGCCAGCCCCGCGCCGTGTGATGCCGCGTTGTAGAGCAACAGCGGCAGCAGGCCGATCGCCGCGATCGTCATGGCCAGCCACAGCCCCGGCCGCCGCCACTGCTGCCGGCCGCGCGGTGTCACCAGCAGGAACAGCAGCCCACCGAGCATCGGCATCGCCGCGCGGTAGTGGGTCGCCCAGGCGATGCCCAGGCCGACGCCGAGCACGACCCAGTCGCGAATACGATTTTCCTCAAGCGCCGCGACCAGGCCCTGCGTGGCGAGCACGATGGCGAAGGTCAGCGGCACATCCGGCAGCGCCAGCACACCCAGCGAGCCGATCAACGGCAGGCACAGGGCGAACGTTGCCGCCTGCCAGCGCGCGTGCTCGCCACCGTAGCGTCGCGCGATTGCGCCAGCCTGCCACGGCAGCAGCGCGCCGATGAGCAGGAACGGCAGGCGCAGCGGCAGAAGGCCATGGCCGAAGCAGGCCTCCGACACGGCGATCAGCCACGCGGTCAGCGGCGGAAGATCGCTGTAGCCCCAGGCGGGCGCCAGGCTTTCCTGCCAATAGAAGGCTTCGTCACCAAAGGGCGACAGGGTGCATGCGATGACGAGCTTGCCCAGGCAAACGACGGCGAAGAGGACCAGGAAGGCGCCTCGCCACGATCGCGCGGGGGCCGCTACACTGAATCCATCCTGCTTCGACAGGGCCCGCCCGGGGAGCTTACGCATCGATCATGTCCGCCACGCATCCGCTCAACGATGAAATGCTTCGCCACCGGCTCGACGCCGCGCTGGCCCAGGTCAATGGCGTGCTGCTGGGCAAGCCGCGCCAGGTCAAGCTGGCCTTCACCTGCCTTGTAGCCGGCGGGCACCTGCTGTTGGAAGACGTGCCGGGCGTGGGCAAGACCACGCTGGCGCATGCCCTGGCCGCCACGTTCGATCTCGAATTCCAGCGCATCCAGTTCACCAGCGACCTCCTGCCTTCGGACATTATCGGGGTCAGCGTGTACGAGCGCGAGACCGGCGAATTCCGCTTCCATCCCGGCCCGATCTTCACCAGCCTGCTGCTGGCCGACGAGATCAACCGGGCCACGCCCAAGTCGCAGAGCGCGCTGCTCGAAGCCATGGCCGAAGGACAGGTCACCGTCGATGGCGTGACCCACGCACTGCCCAGGCCGTTCTTCGTCGTCGCAACGCAGAACCCGATCGACCTGGCGGGAACTTTCCCCCTGCCCGATTCGCAGCTGGACCGCTTCATGCTGCGGCTCAGCCTCGATTACCCCGACCCGGCCGCGGAACGCGCGCTGCTCACCGGCGAAGATCGCCGCGACATGATGGCCACGCTGCGTCCGCGCCTGGACATCGCCGCCATCGACCAGCTGCATGCCGCGGCGCAGGCGATCAGGGTCACCGGCACCCTGCTCGACTACCTGCAGGCCCTGCTCGCCGCCAGCCGCAAGCATGGCGACGTGCGTGTCGGCCTGTCGCCACGCGCGGGTCTGGCGCTGCTCGCCGCCGCCCGTGCCTGGGCGATGCTGAGCGGCCGCGACTACGTCATTCCCGAAGACGTGCAGGCGGTGTTCGTGCCCATCGCGGCGCATCGCCTGGTGCCGGGCCGCGGCGGCCAGCGCGAGGCGATCGCCCGCAGCATCCTGGCCGACACCGCGGTGCCCTGATGCCGGATGGGGTGCAGCGAATCACCGCCTGGGCGGAGCGCCGCCTGCCTTCGCTCACGCGGCTACGCCCCCGCGAGCCGCTGCCGATCCAGTTGCACCGTCGTCGTATCTACATCCTGCCCACGGGCTTCGGCCTCGCGTTCGCCTTGCTGCTGGGCGTGATGCTCGTCGGTGCGCTGAACTACGCCAACAATGCCGCGCTCCTGCTCACCTGCCTGGTGGGGTCGGTGAGCGCAGGAAGCATGCTGGTGGCTTTCCGCGTACTCAACGGGCTGACCATCGGCGGGCTGCGCGCCGGCTCCGCGCGCGCCGGCGAAACCCTGCGCGTGTTCCTCGACATCGGTGCTTCGCAGCGCGAGCGCATGGCGGTGCGCCTGGATGTGGAAGGCCACGAGCATGTCGTCGTCGTGCCGGCCGGCGGCAGCGTCACCGTCGAATTCGGCCTGCCGACGGCCTTTCGCGGGTGGCAGGCCGTGCCGCGCATGCGCCTGCACAGCCGCTGGCCGCTGGGCATGTTCCGCGTCTGGAGCTGGCTCCATCCGGATCGCGCCCTGCTGGTGTATCCGCGCGCCGAGGGCATGGGTCCGGCACCGTTCGAACCGCAGGGCGATGCCGATCGCGGACGACCACGGCCCGGCGACGAGCTGGCATCGTTGCGCGATTACCGTGCCGGCGATCCACGCCGCCTGATCGCCTGGAAGCCGAGTGCGCGCCACCACTCGCTGCTGGTGAAGGACATGGAGCAACCCGCGCCGCAGGAAGACTGGCGCCTGGACTGGGACAGCATGCACGGGCTGGACGACGAGACGCGCATCTCCCGACTGGCCCGCTGGGTGGAAGAAGCACATGCCTCGGGCCGGCGCTGGAGCCTCAGGCTTCCGGACGGCTATTTCGATATCGCCCAGGGTGACGAGCACTACCATCGCTGCATGACGGCGCTGGCGCTGCGCCCATGAGCCGCTTCCGCCTGTCGCTGCGCGAGCGCCCCGCCAGCGGGCCACCGCTGACCGCGTGGTCGTTCGACCTGCTGTGCCTCACCATGGCCTTCGTCCTCGGCGTGCATGCGCCGCACCTACCGTGGTGGCTGACGGCCGGCCTGGCCGTGGTCCTGGTCGCGCGCTGGCAACAACGCCGTCGCGGCGGTCGCCACACGCCGATCTGGATCAAGCTGCCCCTGATAGGCCTGCTGCTGGCGCTGGTGATCCTCACCTACGGCAGCCTGTTCGGCCGCGAGCCGGGCAGCGCGTTCGCGGTGGGCCTGCTGGTGCTCAAGCTGCTGGAAAGCGATCGCCTACGGGATGCGCGTGTCGGCGTGGCGTTCGCGGCGTTCGCCCTCATGAGTGCGCTGCTGTTCGACCAGGGCATCGTCGCCACGGCCATCGTGGCCGCCGGCGTCGTACCCGCGATGATGACGCTGCGTGCGCTGGAAACGGCCGGACCGCGCGTTCCGTCCTGGCGCGTCGAACTCACCCCGGTACTGCTCGCGCTGCTGGTGTCGGTGCCGCTGGCGCTGTTCGCATTCCTGTTCATTCCCCGCCTCAGCTCGCCCCTGTGGGGCGCACCGACGATGGACCGCGCCACCACGGGACTGTCCGACCGCATGGCGCCGGGCGACATGGCCGAGGTGCTCACCGACGACACACCCGCCATGCGGGTGACCTTCGACGGCCCCACGCCGATCGCGTCGTCACGTTACTTCCGTGCCTTCACCATGACCCGCTTCGACGGACAGGCATGGAGCCCCGGGTTCGGCGGCCGCGACACCGGCACGCTGGAGGGCCAACCACGTTTTCATTACCGGGTCACCCTGGAGCCGACGCGGGAGCGTGCCCTGCCCCTGCTCGACATGCCCCCGGACGCACCCACGGACGCCATGTTGCGCGGCGATCGCACGGCCGTGGCCAACCAGCGCCTGGAGAAGACCTACAACTACGAGGCGAGTGCCGTTGCCGACTACCGCCTCGACGCTGCCCTGACCCCCCTGGCCCGCCGTGCCACGCTGCAGTTGCCCGACCGCGTCGGCCCCCGCGCACGCGCCCAGGCCGCCGCGTGGGTGAGCCAGTACGGCGGCGATGCCCTGGCGATCGCCCGCGCGGCGCTGGCGATGTTCCACGATGGCGGCTTCCGCTACACGCTGGCCGCCGCGCCGCTGGGCCGCGATCGCATCGACGATTTCCTGTTCGGTACCCGCGAGGGCTACTGCGAGCATTACGCTTCCACCTTCACCTTCCTCATGCGCGCCGCAGGCATCCCGGCACGGGTCGTCACCGGTTACCAGGGCGGTTACTGGAACTCGCTCGGCCGTTATCTCCTGGTCCGCCGCGCCGACGCGCATGCCTGGACCGAAGTGTGGATCGAGGGCCGCGGCTGGGTTCGCTTCGACCCGACCGGCGCCGTGCGTCCCGAACGCGTCACCCTGGGCGCCGCGGCGGCGGCCGCAGGGGACGGCGGTGGTGAGGGCCTGTTCGACGCCGCCTGGTGGCGCAGCACACGCGATCGCTGGGATGTGGTCAACCAATGGTGGAACCAGGCCGTTAACGGCTTCGATTCGCTTCGCCAGCAAGGTTTGCTGCAGCCGTTCGGCATCCGCCGTGCGGACGTGGGAGACCTTGCCCTGGTCCTCGCGGTCGGTTTCGCGGTGCTGGTGGTGGGTGCCCTGGGCTGGGCGCTGTTCCAGCGGCGTGAAGGCGATGCGCTGGATGCATCGATGCAGCGGCTGCGGCGCAAACTCGCCAGGGCCGGTGTCTCCCGACGCGCGGGCGAAGGACCCAGGCATTTCCTGGCCCGGGCGGCCCGTGCGCTGCCTGAACACCGAAATGCCTTGGAAAGGTTGAGCGAGGTCTACTTGCGCTCGCGTTACGCCCATGACAAACCGCCGCCTGAACTGGTCACCGAATTCAGGCGCGGGGTGGACGAATTAAAGACGCGCCGCGTGGTCAAATAGGTCATGGTGTCGGCTGTGTCCGGCACCCCTGGGAGATGTTTCATGTCCATGTTCAAACCGCTGGCCGTCGCGGCCGCGACCCTGGCCCTGGGCGCCTGCGCCACGGTGCCCCAGCCGCTGCAGGGCCAGTTCAATAACGTGTCCACCTCCGGCGCCCAGCAGGGCGGCGCACCCGGCGCCAAGGTGCGTTGGGGCGGCGAGATCATCAAGACCGAGCCGGGCCCGCAGCAGACCTGCTTCTTCGTGCTGTCGGAGCCGCTCGATGCCGAGGCGCGTCCCACGGCCACCAAGTCGGACAGTCAGGGTCGCTTCGTCGCCTGCCGCGACGGTTTCTACGATCCGGAAGTCTTCACCCGCGGTCGCGAGATCACCGTCACCGGCACCCTGCACGGTGCCGTCTCGCAGAAGGTCGGCGATTTCGACTACGCCTACCCGCGCGTGGAAGCCGACGTCGTCTACCTCTGGCCCAAACGCGTCCCGATCAACCGCGCGTACGGCCCGGGCTTCTACGACCCGTTCTGGGGTCCGGGCTTCGGCCCCGGTTTCGGTCCCTACGGCTACGGCCCCTGGGGCGATCCGTTCTACTACCGCCCGCGCACCATCATCGTGCGCCCGCCGCCCCGCGTCCGCTAATCCCGGCCGGCGGCAAACGAACCCGGTGCCGCAAGGCGCCGGGTTTTTTTGTGCAACGCCCCACGCCACGCCACACCGTAGGAGCGGACGATGTCCGCGATCCCCTCGACCCGACCACCGCGCACGACGCTATGCGCGCTATCGGAACCGACACGATGTTCCCAAACCCGATGAGGCTTCCCATGCTCCCCGACATCACCGAATCCCGCGCCGCCTGCCATTGCGGCACCGTCCGCTTCACGGTGAAACTCAGCGACGGCCTGCGCACCGCGCGCCGCTGCAACTGTTCCTACTGCCGCATGCGCGGCGCCGTGGTCGTCTCCGCCAACCTCGATGGCATCACCATCCACCAGGGCGAGGACGCGTTGGGCGTCTACCAGTTCAACACCGGCACGGCCAAGCACTTCTTCTGCTCCAAGTGCGGCATCTACACTTTCCACCAGCGCCGGTCGAACACCGACCAGTACGGCATCAACGTCGCCTGCCTGGAAGGCATCAGCCCCTTCGACTTCGAGGACGTCCCCGTGCTGGACGGCATCAACCACCCCGCCGACCAGGGCCGGAAAACCGGCGAACCCATCGCCCACCTCCGCTACATCCCCTCGCCATAACACTGCACACCAACACCGCCCTGCCTAACCCGCCCTGTAGGAGCGGACGATGTCCGCGATCGGCGCCCCGCCCGGGTCCATCGACACCATGACCTCTGTCGGTTGAGCCATCCTCCGCCGCATCCTAAAGTGAAAGACCACACCGTCAGGAGGACAGCGATGAACGAGGTGACGCCGACACGTCTAGCCACACCGTATAGCGTGAACCATGATTTCCACCGACTTGGCGGATTGCCGAGTCCAGGCGAACTGGCCGATTACGAACGCGCCGTGCCAGGTTCAGGTGAACGTATCCTTGCCTTGGCGGAGAAATCCATCGAACAGGGCGCCGTCATCGCCGCCTCCGAGGGCCTTCGGCTGGACACGGCGCAAAAACGTGAGCACCTCACTCGACGGCTGACGCAGGGTTTCGTCGCCATCATCAGCATCACCGCTGTCGTCATGGGCGGCGGCATCCTCTTCCTGTCGGGAAACTGGGAGGCATCGTTGATCGCGGTCGGTGTACCCGCATGCGCGCTCACCGCCATGGCTGTGGTCACGCGTCCAACGCGCGAATAACCTGGATAAGCATGCGAAGCTGAAAATCCACGTCTACCACGACCAGGACATCCGATGACCGAAACGATCTTCTCAAAAATCATCCGGCGCGAGATCCCCGCCGACATCGTCTACGAAGACGACGACGTGCTGGCCTTTCGCGACCTCAATCCGCAGGCACCGGTGCATGTGCTCTTCATCCCGAAGCGCGCCATCGCCACGCTGGACGATGCGACGCCCGACGACGCGACCGTGCTCGGCAAGCTATTGCTCGCCGCCGCAGCCTACGCGCGCGAACAGGGTTTTTCGAAGGACGGTTATCGCACCGTGATCAACACGAACGGGCACGGCGGGCAGACGGTGTTCCACATCCATGTGCACCTGCTGGCCGGGCGCCAGATGCAGTGGCCCCCGGGCTGAATCAGCCGACGGACTGACGGCTGCCGAACGCGTGCGCCAGCGTGCCGCGATCGACGAACTCCAGTTCGCCACCCAACGGCACGCCGTGGGCGAGACGCGTGGCACGGATGCCGGCGGCACGCGCCAGCTGGCCGATGTAATGCGCGGTTGCCTCGCCTTCCACGGTGGGGTTGGTGGCGATGATCATTTCCTCGATCTCGCCCTCGCCCAGCCGCTCCACCAGCAACGGCAGGCCGAGTTCGTCCGGACCCAGGCCGTCGAGGGGCGACAGGCGCCCCAGCAACACGAAGTAATGACCCCGGAAACCCGTCGCCTGTTCGATGGCGGCCAGATCGGACGGCGACTCCACGATGCACAGCACGTGCTTGTCGCGCGTGGGGCTGGCGCACACGGAGCACACCGGCGTCTCGCTAAAGTTGCGGCAGCGCGTGCAGTTGCCGACGTCGCGCATGGCCGATTCCAGCGCCGAGGCCAGTCGAAGGCCACCCTGCCGCTCGCGTTCGAGCAGATGGAAGGCCATGCGCTGGGCGCTCTTGGCGCCGACGCCCGGCAGGCAACGCAGGGCGTCGATCAGTTCGCCCAGCAGGCGGGACCCGTTACTCATCGCCGAAGGCCGATCAGAACGGCATCTTGAAGCCGGGGGGCAGGTTCAGCCCCGCGGTAACGCCGCCCAGCCGGTTGCGGCTGAGTTCGGCGATCTTGTTGACCGCGTCGTTGATGGCCGCAGCCACCAGGTCCTCGGCCATTTCCGGATCGTCGGCGAACGACTGCCGATCGATGTGCACCGCGCGCACTTCGTGGCCACCGCTCATGGTGACCGTGACCAACCCACCGCCGGCGGAACCGGTGACTTCCGTCTTGGCGAGTTCGTCCTGCGCACGCTTCATTTCATCCTGCATGCGCTGGGCTTGCTGCATCAGCTGACCGATTTGACCTTTCACGTTCCTGGCTCCACGGGTTTGATCGATTGGGGAATGACGCGCGCGTCGAAGTCGCGCTTGAGCGCCTGTACGAAGGGATCGGATTCCATCGAGGCCTCGGCGCGGGCCTGGGCATCGGTGGCGGCCTGCGCCCGGCGCTCCGCCGGGGTGCCGAGGTTGCCGCGATCGGCCACGAAGCGGAAGCGAATGCGCCGGCCCAGGGCCTGCGAGACCTTCTCTTCCATCTGGCTGGTCAACGGCTCCACCGCCAGGTGCATGTGCTGTGGCTGCAATGCGAGGACCATGCTCTCGCCGTCCACCTCGCGCAGCGAACAGTTCTGCGCCAGCTGCCCGATGGGACCGCGCAGGTGGGCGCGCTCCACCACCTCGTGCCAGTCCGGCAGGCCATCTGCACCGAGGGTGATGGGACGCGGCGGCTCGGCTGGCTCAGGCGTGGGCGCCGGCGCGGAATGACCGGCAGCGCGGGCGGGCGACGGTGCGGCGGATGCGGCTGGTGCGGCTGGTGCGGCTGGTGCGGCTGGCCGCGAGGCTGCCGGAGCCGGAGCCGCCGGTGCTGGACGCGGCGGCGGGGCTGAATGCGAGGTCGCCGTGGCAGTGCGCGACGGAGCAGACGCCAGCGGCGGCGCCGCGGCGACCTGCGGTGCGTGACCTGCAGCGGCCACCGGCGCAGACGCCCGCGGCGCGCTGGCGCCTGCGGCAGTGCGCGCCGGCGAACCCGAGACAGGGTGCCCGCCTTCGGCCGGCCGGAACGCGAACATGCGCAGCAGCGCCATCTCGAAACCGATGCGAGCATCCGGCGCCATCGGGAGCTCACGACGGCTGGTGGTGGCGATCTGGTAGTAGAGCTGGACGTCCTCGGGAGCGATGCGCGCGGCGAGGTCGGCCAGACCGGCGTCGCTTTCTTCCTCGCGATACCCGGGCACCAGCTGGATCAGCTGGATACGGTGCAGCACCGTGGCGAAGTCGTCTAGTACGCCGGCGAAGTCCGGCGAGAACGAGGCGATACGCTCGGCCTCGCCCATCAGGGCGGCACCGTCACCGGCGGCCAGCGCCTCGAGCACGCCCAGCACCTGACCACGCTCGACGCTGCCGAGCATGGCGCGCACGTCATCGGCGCGCACGGCGCCCCCGCCATAGGCGATGGCCTGGTCGAGCAACGAGAGCCCGTCGCGCAGCGAACCGTCCGCGCCGTGCGCGAGTTCGACGATCGCGTCTTCTTCGTATTCGATGCCTTCGGCGCCGAGGATGTGACGCATCTGCCCGGAGATCTGGTCCGGCAGCAGCCGCTTGAGGTTGAACTTCAGGCAGCGCGACAGCACGGTGACCGGCAGCTTCTGCGGGTCGGTGGTGGCAAGCAGGAACTTCACGTGCGGCGGCGGTTCTTCCAGCGTCTTCAGCAGCGCGTTGAACGCCGGCTTGGAGAGCATGTGCACCTCATCCACCAGATACACCTTGAAGCGGCCACGCGAGGGGGCGTACTGCGCGTTCTCGATCACTTCGCGCACGTCGTCCACGCCGGTGTTGCTGGCGGCATCGATCTCCAGCAGGTCGACGAAGCGGCCGGCGTCCACCGCGGTGCAGACCGAGCAGACGCCGCAGGGATCGGCCGATTCGCCACGCTCGCAGTTGAGCGACTTGGCGAAGATGCGGGCGATGGTGGTCTTGCCGACGCCGCGGGTGCCGGTGAAGAGGTAGGCATGGTGCATGCGGCCGGAGTCGAGCGCGTTGGTCAGCGCCCGGACCACATGCTCCTGGCCCACGAGTTCAGCGAACTTGCGGGGGCGCCACTTGCGTGCGAGGACCTGATAGGACATGCGTAGTACCTTGGGGCGACAGTGGATTGTGCCAAGGACACGCGTCGGGCGCACCCCAGCCCCGAAAAGGCGATGACCCTGCCAGCCACACCCCGGCGCCCGAGTCATCCGCTACCGTTGCTTCCTTCCGGACCTGGCGGAGTTTACGGACTATCGTCGCGGGGGGACCGACAGGGTCACCATAAGACTTACATTTGGCGGAGAGAGCGGGATTCGAACCCGCGATACCTTATTAGGGTATACACACTTTCCAGGCGTGCTCCTTCAACCACTCGGACACCTCTCCGTACCGGTACATCCTCTTCCCCGGCGTCCTGTCCGGCAAAGAAGCGGAAGGATAACGTTCCCGCCGCGGCGGGGCAAGTCTCAGCCAGCGGTGGGGTGGGTTGGCTCGGGCTGCGGCAGGGGCAGGCGTTCGCCGGGATGGGCGATACGGTAGCCCCGTGCGACCAGTACATCCCCGTCGGCGGCACTGCCGTAGTGGTAGAGCGCCATGCGCGAGCGGGCTTCGTCGGGGTATTCGCGCTCCAGATCGTCCACGCCGGTGTGCGAGGGGTTGCCGACGACGCCGCAGTCGTGGGCGATCAGCTCGCCGCGCATGCCGTGCAGCGCGATCGCCTCCGGCACCGGCCGGGTATCGCCGGTGTAGACGAGGCTGCCGCGCAGGGCCAGGCCGTACGAGGTACCCTGCACGTGGTGGCGCGTGGGAAACACGTCGAACCAGTGGCCTTCGTGCCAGAAGCCGCGGGTGCACGGGATGAGGTGGAATGCTTCCCAGTAGTTGACGCCGCCTTCGGCCAGGGCGCCGGGGTAGTCGGCCACCCTGCCCTGCAGCCAGGGCAACAGGGCGGCGTGCAGGTAGACCTTCGTGCGCCCGCGCAGGGCCTCGTCAAACCACAGGCGGAAGAACAGTCGCTCCATGCCGGCCACGTGGTCCATGTGCACATGGGTGATGTAGAGGGCCGCCGGTGGTGCACCGTACGCCGCCACGTAGCGGTCGAGCGTGTCGGGACCGCAATCGACCAGCAGCAGCGGCGCGCCGTCACGCTCCACGACCACGGCGGAGGAGCCCAGCTCGACCGCGTGGGCGGCACCGGTGCCGAGGAAATGCAGGTTCCACGTCATGCGCCCAGGCTCCGTTCGTAGTGATCCATCAACGCCGGCCATAGCGCGGTGTCGAAGGTGTCTGACGCCAGGTCGCGCGCGCCCAGCTTGAGCAGCGAGCGTTTCAGGCGGTCCAGGTTGGCATGGCGCCAGCGGCGGGACACGCCGCGCAGCCGGCCCCGGTCGAAATCGATGAGGTACAGGCCGTCGGCCCCGACGAGGATGTTGTGTGCGTTGAGATCGGCGTGCCAGGCGCCCTCGCGATGGAACCGAGCGATCAACGCACCGACCTGGCCAGCCAGCGCCGGGGTGAAGGCCCCTTGCTGCAGCTGCTCGGCCAGCGTGGACGCCCGTGGGATGCGCAGGGTCATCAGGTCGGCCGAATAACGTAGGCCCTGGCGCACGAAACGAGCCGCCAGCGGCGGCGACACGGGCAGCCCGCGACGCTGCAGTTCCACCAGCAGGCGGAACTCGCGATCGCTGCGCGTGCGTCGGCGTCCGGTAAAAAGGTAGCGGTCGCCGAGCAGACGGGCCACCATACCGCCGCGCCGGTAATGCCGCAGCACGGCTTCACCGGCGGGCGTATCGACCACCGCCACGCCGCCGCGGCCGCCGGATTGCGTGCGCAGGGCGCCGCGCTCGCGCCAGTATTCGGGCGAGAACCACCGCGCGTCGACTTGAGGTGCACGGGTCGCGTCGAACAGAATCGTACCGTCCGCGCCCTCCTCCACTCGTTGCTCTTTCATTTCATCGGCCGCCCTTGCGCAGCCACTCATCCGGTGCTCCGATCGTGCCCAGTCTAACAAGCCGTCCGCTCCCGTCGGGGGATTCCAGCCTCTGCATCCTGCGCACCTCCGCCATCGGCGATGTCACGCATGTGGTGCCGCTGGTCCGCACCTTGCAGGAAAAGTCGCCGTCCACGCGCCTGACCTGGCTGGTGGGCAAGCTGGAACGACGCCTGGTGGGCGACCTGCCGGGCGTGGAATTCATCACCTTCGACAAGGGCAAGGGCCGCGACGGCCTGCGGGAGGTGAGACAGGCGCTGGCCGGACGTCGCTTCGACGCGCTGCTGCACATGCAGGTGGCGCTGCGTTCCAACCTGCTCAGCCTGGCGGTCAGCGCGGATCGGCGGATCGGCTACGACCGCGCGCGTTCGAAGGACCTGCACGGCCTGTTCATCCGCGAACGCATTCCGGCGCGCTCGGGGCAGCACGTGCTGGATGCGCTCGGCAGCTTCGTCGAGCCGCTGGGCCTGACGCAGACCGGGGTTCGCTGGGACATCCCGGTGCCGGACGACGCCAGGGCCTGGGCCGCGGAACAGCTTCCGGGCGACACACCGACACTGCTGGTCAGCCCCATGTCCAGCCATGCGCTGCGCAACTGGCGCGTGGACCGCTACGCGGCATTGATCGACCACGCCATGGCGCGAGGCCTGCGCGTAGCACTGGTCGGCGGCCCATCCGAGGGCGAACGGGCGCTGGCGGATCGGATCCTCGCGGCCACCGTATCGGCGCCACTGGACCTGACCGGCAAGGACACCCTGAAGCGCTTCATGGCCTTGCTGGAGCGCTCGGCCATGATCCTCACGCCGGACTCCGGCCCGATGCACATGGCCAACGCGGCCGGGGTGAAGGTGCTGGGGCTGCATGCCGCCAGCAATCCCCACCGCTCCGGCCCCTATTCCGACCGCCGCTGGTGCGTCGACCGCTACGATGCGGCCGCGCGCCGTTTCCTGGGCAAGCCGGCCGCCGAGCTGGCCTGGGGCACCAAGATCGAGAAGCCCGGCGTCATGGACCTCATCGAGGTGGACGACATGCGCGAGCGCTTCGAAGCCTGCGCGGCGTTCCTGCAACTGCCGTTGCGTTAAGCGCCGGTCTGCGGCGCGCGGTAATCCTGGTACGACTTCTCTTCGACCAGCGTGGAGCCCAGCTTCATGTTGATCTCGCGCTTGATCGCGGCGCGCTCGTCGTTCTCGATGTACACGGAACGCGCCAACTGGATGAACGCATCGTCGAACGCCTGCGCGCGCTCCTTCAGGCGAATGTCGTCCTCGATCTTCCAAAGGCGCTGGTTGACGGCGAGAAGGCGCGCCTGCTCGTCGGTGATGTCGGTCTCGGAGGCCTTGTCGTTTTTCCACGTCGCGTCGAGCAGTTCGAGTTCGTTGCGCACGTTGGTCAGCTTGGCATCGTCCTGGATTTCCATGAGCTTGATCTGCAGGATCGTGATCTTGTCGATCAGCTCGCCATAAGAGACGGGGGTATGGATCAGGCTCATGGGCAAATCTCCGGTCGGTCAGGCGCCGGAGGTTATCAGTTTTACGCGTTGCCGGACGCTCCATAGGCGGTCAGGCCTTCCACCAGGTGGTCGTAGACGGCGCGCACGCGGCGGCTGCGGCGCTGGTCTTCGTGCATCACCACCCACAGCCGCAGCGGCACCTCCAGCGTCTTCGGGAACAGGCGAACCAGCCCGCTGCGTCGCGCCAGCGGCACTTGGCAGAACCCGAGGCCGAAACCGGCGCGAATGGCCGCCAGTGCCGCCAGGTCGTTGTCCGTGCGCAGCGCGAAGTGCTCGCGTGCATAAGGCACATCGGCGGGACGCAGCGCCCGGATATACGGTTTTTCCTCGTCGTAGCCGATCAGCGCGTGGCTGGCGATGTCCGCGACGCGACGCGGGCGACCCGCCAGGGCCAGATAGTCCGCATGACCGTAGAGCCCGATGGGGATGTCGGCGACGTGCCGTGCCACCAGGGCGTCCTGTTGGGGCACGGCGCTGCGCACGGCGATGTCGGCATCGCGACGCAGCAGGTTTTCCGTGCGGTTGGTGGTCGACAGCTCGATGACGATGCGCGGATACGCGCGCCGGAAACCGGCCAGCATCGTCGGCAGCACTTCCACCCCGATCACCTCGCTGGCGGTGATCCGCACCACGCCCTGCAAGGTGTCGCGCGTGCCGGATGCCGCACGCTGCACGGAGGCCGCCGCGGAGGCCATGGCTTCCGCGTGCGGCAGCAGTTCCAGCGCGGCATCGGCGGGAAGCAGACCGTGCGGCACGCGCGAGAACAGGTCCACGCCCAGGGCGCTTTCCAGCTCCCGGATGTGCCGGCCCAGGCTGGGCTGGGTCATACCCAGCGAACGCGCGGCCGCGGAAAGGCTTCCCTCGCGCATCACGGCGAGGAAAGAACGGAAAAGATCCCAGGCGGGTTCGCGGCTAGTCATACGTAAATGTATGGCACCCATGCGTCCTTATGCAATTTACGAATACCACAACAGCGCCGAGACTCGGTCCACCCCCTGGAGATACCGCCATGACCCGATCCCATCGCACTGCCCTCGTCCTCGGCGCCACCGGCGGCATCGGCGGGGAAACCGCCCGCGCGCTGGTCGCCGCCGGCTGGACCGTCAAGGCGCTGACCCGCCACGCCGGCAAGGTCGACGACGGCGCGCTCCACTGGATCCACGGCGACGCCATGAACGCGGACGACGTGCGCCGCGCCGCGCAGGGCACGCAGGCGATCGTGCATGCCGTCAATCCGCCGGGCTACAAGGACTGGGAGCGCGTGGTGCTGCCGATGATCGATCACACCATCGCCGCCGCGCGCACCGTGGGCGCGCGGATCGTGCTGCCGGGCTCGGTCTACAACTACGGTCCCGGCACGTACCCACTGATCGCCGAGGACGCACCCCAGCATCCACCCTCACGCAAGGGCGAGATCCGGGTGGCCGCGGAGGAACGCCTGGAGGCCGCGGCGCGCGAAGGGGTACGCAGCCTGGTCCTGCGCTGCGGCGATTTCTACGGTCCGCGCAGCGGGAACAACTGGCTGGCCCAGGGCATCCTCACGCCCGGCAAGCCGTTGCGCGACATCCGCTACCCCGGCTTACCGTCGCTGCGCCACACCTGGGCCTACCTGCCGGACGTCGCCGCCACGCTGGTGGCGCTGCTGGAACGCGATGACGAACTGGATACCTTCGCGCGCTTCCACTTCGGCGGCCATGTGCTCACCGGGTACGCGCTGGCCGATGCGCTCAGGCGGGCGTCAGGTCGGGGCGAGTTGCCGCTGCGCCGTTTCCCGTGGTGGATGGCGACCCTGGTCGCACCCTTCATGGAAACCATGCGCGAGGTGCGCAAGATGCGCTACCTGTGGGACGAGGAAATCCTGCTGGACGACGCACGGCTGCGTGCCTTCCTCGCGGACGTGCCGTGCACGGCACCGGAAACGGCCTTGCGCACGACGTTGCAGGGCATGGGCCTGATCGGCCCGTCGGTCACAGCGTAACCAGCCCGAACGCGTCCAGCAGCAACAGCACATTCAGCCCCAGCACGACCAGCGCAGCCAGCGCCGACAGCACCATCACCAGACGGCCGTTGCGGAACGCGCCCATGACGTCGCCCCGACTGGTGAACCAGACCAGGGCGATCATGGGGAACGGCAGCGCGATGCTCAACGCCACCTGGCTGAGCACCAGGGCACGGGTCGCGTCCACGCCGGCCAGTACCACGGCGAAACTGGGCAGCATGGTGATCGCGCGCCGCAACCAGATCGGAATGCGGAAATCGACGAAGCCCTGCATGATCATCTGCCCGGCCATGGTGCCCACCACGGAGCTGGAAAACCCCGAGGCGATGAGGGAAACGAGGAAGATGGTGGCAGCGGCACCGCCAAGCAGCGGGATCAGGGTCTGGTAGGCGGTTTCGATCTTTGCCACGTCGGGGTGGCTGCCGTGGAACGCGCCGGCCGCCATCACCACCATGGCCAGGTTGATCAGGCCTGCCAGCGTGAGCGCCAGGATCACCTCGAGGTTGGACAACCGGATGATCCGCGTCCGCTCCGCATCATTCCTGGCCTGCACGCGGCGCTCAGTCAGCCCCGAGTGCAGGAACAGGGCATGCGGCATCACGGTCGCGCCGATAAGGCCCACGGCGATGGCGATGGCCGCGCTGTCGGGCAGGTTCGGCACGAAGATCTGCTGCCCCAGCGCTTTCCAACCGACGGGCGCGATGAACAGTTCCACGAGGTAGGACAACCCCACCACGCCCACCAGCGCGCCGATGGTCAGCTCGAGGCGACGGTAGCCCTTGCCTTCCAGCAGCAGCAACGCGTATGTGACCACGGCGGTAATCCCCATGCCGACAAGCAACGGCATGTGGAACAGCAGGCTGAGGCCGATCGCGCCGCCCAGGAACTCGGCCAAGTCGGTGGCCATGGCGGCCAGCTCGCTCACCACCCACATGACGTAGACCAGCGGCTTGGGCAGGCGATCGCGGCACAGCTCGGCGAGGTTGCGACCGGTCACGATACCCAGCTTGGCGGACAGGCTCTGGAACAACATGGCGACCAGGTTCGCCAGCAGCACCACCCAAAGCAGTGCATACCCATAGCGCGCGCCCGCCTGGATATTGGTCGCGAAATTGCCCGGGTCGATATAGGCCACCGAGACCACCATCGCGGGCCCGGCAAACGGCAGCAGCGCGGAGAGCCCGCGGCGGCGCCCCGACAGCACGTCGACCATGGCCGGGTCGCGTGGCGGTGTTTTCACTTGGTCGAGCATGCGATCGCGATCGTTCGGGCCGGACATTCCATGCCGTTATACCCCGCGGCCCGAACGGCGACCACGCGCGCCGGACCGCATCACGGCCCCCAGCACGACGCCCGCGGCGAACAGGGAACCGGCCACCGCCGCCGGAGGGATGCGGGTACGCGGGGTGCGCGAGGCGCGGGCCAGCGCCGCGTCCCGCGAGTCCTTCGGCTTGACCTCGGCAGGCGCGGCCTCGATTTCCACCGCGTGGGGACTGGGGCGGATCGGCTTGCCACGTGCGTCGGCCACGCCGCGGGTCAGCTCGGCACCGAGCAGCACGATGATCGACGAGTAATAGGTCCAGGTCAGCAGCACCACGAAGGCGCCAGCGGGGCCATATGCGCCGCCCACGTCGGAATACTGGATGTACAGGCCGATGACGTACTTGCCTGCCAGGAACAGCGCCGTGGTCAGTACCGCACCGATAAGCGCCTCGCTCCAGTCGATCAGCGCATCGGGCAGCACCTTGTACATCGCGCCGAAGGCCGCCACGAACACGATCACGGAGATCCCGTATTCCACGGCGCTCCACGCCGTCGAGTCGCCGCGGATCACCGTCTGGATGATGGCGCTGACGATGAACGAGACGATCATCATGAACGCCATGCCGCCCAGCAGCGCGAACGCCCGGCCGCGCGCACGCAACCAGGCGCCGACGGCTTCGCCCGGCCGGGGCTTCACCCGCCAGACCCGGTCCAACGTGCCCTGCAACTGGGCGAACACCGCCGAGGCGGCGAACAGCGTCACGCCCAGGCCGACGATGCCGGCGATGTCGCTCAGGCGCGGATGCGCTTTCGCACTGGTGATCACGCTGTCGATGGCGCCCGCGGCACGGCTGCCGACCACGGACGACAGCGTCTGGGTCAGCTGGTCGCGCCATTCCGGATGCAGCACCGAAATCACCCACATCAGCAGGAGCAGGAGGGGTGCGAACGACAAAGCGGCGTAGAACGCCAGCGCCGCCGCACGTGTCATCAACTCATCGTCGCTGAAGCCGTCCACCGCGGAAACGATGGTGCGCTTTATAGCTCCGCCGGTCATGCCCTGTCTCCTGATCGATCCAATGGCCTTGATACAGCGTGGAACATGGAGCGCACGTGATGTGAACCCGGCCCGCTGCCCCTAGAATCGCCGCATGCCGCTCAACCTGCTCATTGCCGACGATCACCCGATGTTCCGTGGCGCCCTGCTGCACGCGCTGGCCGAGCCCCTGCGGGGCGGTCGCGCGCTGGAGGCGGCCAGCCACAGCGCGATGGAGGCGGTGCTTGCCGCTGGCGAGCCGGTCGATCTGGTGCTGCTGGACCTGACCATGCCGGGGGCCATGGGCTTCTCGTCGCTGCTATGGCTGCGCGGTGAGCATCCGGACGTGCCGGTGCTGGTGGTGTCGTCCAACGACCATCCGCGCAACGTGCGCCGCGCACAACAGTTCGGCGCGGCGGGTTTCGTCTCCAAATCCGCACCGGCCGAGGTATTGCGCGCGGCGGTGGCCGAGGTGATGCAGGGCGGCACCGCCTTCGTCGGCGCGCGTGCCGACCGCAGCGACGACGATGCCCGCCTGGCCGCGCGACTGGCCCGGCTCACGCCGGCGCAGTTCCGCGTGCTGATGCTGATGGCCGAGGGCCTGCTCAACAAGCAGATCGCCGCCGAGCTGGGCCTGGCGGAGAACACCGTGAAGATTCATGTGACCGCCGTGCTGTCGAAGCTGGAATGCCGCTCGCGCACGCAGGCCGCGGTGCTGGTGCGATCGCTGGATGTCGACGAAGGCGTCGACGGCTCCCACCCGGGTTAGCCGGACACCATCAGCATGCGGCTCATGACCGCGCGCAGGCGCGCCGGGGCAAGGGGTCGCGTGAGGTAACGCACACCGACCGCGGCCGCACGCTCCACATCCTCTGCCGAGGGCGCCTCCGCGATGAGCAGCGTGGGTGGCATGCCGCCCCAGCGTGCGCCGAGGGCCAGGCGCAGTGCCTCACCCGTCATGCCGTCGATCGGGTCCTCCAGCAGGAGGATCGCGGGCACCGCGTCGGTTTCCGCGTGGCGCATCGCCTCGCTCGCGCTGGCCGCGGCCGCCACCTCGCAGCCCCACGACGCCAGCAGCCGCGTCGTGGCCTGTCGTGTCACGCCGTCGGCATCCAACAGCATGACCCGGGCACCGGCGAACGGCGATTCGTCCTCCGCGCCGGCGGCCGTCGCTGTCGTCGCGGAAGGGCCCTGCCATAACGGCACGGTGATGGAGAACACGCTGCCCTTGCCCGGACGCGAGCGTACCGCCACCGGCGCGCCCAGCAGCCGCCCGATCCGGTCGACGATCGACAGCCCCAGGCCCGCGCTGCGCCGCTCGCGGTCCACGCCGTTGTCCAGGCGCAGGAACTCGTCGAAGATCGCCCGGGTTTTCGCCTCCGGGATGCCAAGCCCCGTGTCCCAAACCTCGATGCGCACCGCGTCGCCTTGCCGGCGCGCTCCGATCAGCACGCCGCCACGCGGTGTGTAATGGATCGCGTTGGACAGGAAATTCTGCAACACGCGGCGGAGCAGCAAGGCATCGCTGCGCACGACGGCCCGACCGGTGACGCAGCGCAGCCGCAGGCCGTGCGATGCCGCCAGCACCCCGAACTGCTTCGCCAGGTCGGCCAGTAGCGATTCCAGCGACACGGCGGCAAAGCGCGGCTCGACCGCGCCCCCTTCCAGCCGCGACACGTCCAGCAGGCTGGCCAGCAATTCGTCCTGCGTGTCCAGCGCACTGCGGACGCGCTCCACCAGCTCGCGCTCCGCGGCGTCGAGGTGCCCCGCCGCCAGCGCGCCGACGAACAGCCGTGCCGCATTGAGTGGCTGCAGCAGGTCGTGGACGGCGGCGGCGACGAAACGGGTCTTGGAGCGATTGGCCCGCTCCGCTTCCGCCTTGGCGTCGTGCAGGTCGCGCGTGCGCTCGTCCACCCGGCGTTCCAGGCTGGTCGCCAGCGACCGCAGTTCGCGCGCGGCGGCCTTGTACGCCGTGATGTCGGCATAACTGGTGACGAAGCCACCGTCCGGCAGCGGATTGCCGCGTATTTCCAGGGTGGTGCCGTCGGGCCGCTCGCGCTCGTACATGTGCGGGCTGCCGGCACGCAGGTAATCCAGCCGGCGGCGGATCGCCTCCTCCGGATCACCCGGGCCCAGCAAGCCGCGCCGCGCGTTGAAACGGAACAGGTCCTCGATAGGCCGCCCCACGCGCATGTATTCCTCGGGAAACCCGAATATCTCCCGGTAGCGCGTGTTCCACGCGACCAGCCGCAGCGACGCGTCGATCACGCTCACGCCCTGCGGCAGGTGTTCCAGGTTGCCATCGGCGCCCTGGGTGGCCTCGTGCGCCGCGGCCACTAAGCTGTCTTGCGCGGAGCGCAGCGCGGCGGCGTGGTGCGCCACCATGCGCTCGAGCTCCTCGCGGCTGCGCTGGCGCAGCCGGGCCAGGCGCAGCCGCTGCTGCAGGAACAGCCCGAACAGGACGATCGGAAGCCACACCGCCAGCACCACCAGCACGGCGTCGCGCGCAGCCGTCATGGCCGGGCGGGCGTCAGCCAGCAGGTGCAGGGTCCAGCCCTGGTGAGGCAGGGCCAGGCTGACCCAGACCACCTCGCCGTCGAGCGACGGCGAGATCACCCTGACGCGTCGCGCGTCCGCGCCTGCCTCGCCCAGGGTAACGGTGCGCATCGGCACGAGCGCGCGATCGCCGTACTGGCGCGTGGCGCGGATCGCATCCGCATCTCGCGGAGACAATGCCTGCAGTGGCCGATACAACCACGAAGCATCGCGGTTGGTCAGGAAAACCACGCCGTAGCGGTCGGCCAGCAGCACGGTATCGTCGTCGCGGGCCCAGTCGTGACGCACGTCGTCCAGGGTGATTTTCACCACGATCACGCCGACATGCCGGCCCTGCTCGTCGTCGACGGCACGCGCGATGAAATAGCCGGCCACGCCCGTGGATACGCCCATCGCATAAAAGGTGGCGTGCCCTTCCCGCATCGCCTCCTGGAAATACGGCCGGAACCGATAGTCCAGGCCGACGTTGCTTGTGGGGGTATCCCAGTTGTTGGCGGCCACGGCCCGGCCACGCCGGTCCAGCAACGTGAGTGTCGAGGCATGCACCGCGCCGTTGGCCTGGGCAAGCTTGCGATTGAGCGCCAGGGTCGGCAGGGGCTCGCCGGTGTCCGACAGCGCCGCGCGCAAGGCCGGATCCAGCGCCAGCACCTCCGGCAGCACGGTGAACCGGTCGATCAGGCGTTGCACCGCCAGCGCGTGCAGTTCGAGACGATCCGCCGACTGCGCGGCGGTGACCGCCAGCGCGCGACGCCACGCCCACCACCCGCCCATGGCCGCGGTGCCGGCGATGACCAGCGCCAGCGCACACACGGGTAACAGGCGGACGAGGCGCACTCGGGACATGACCGCGATGGTCGCACAGCCGCGGGGAGCCTAGCCGGAATGTGCTATGGGCCGATCGGGAGGCGCGGGCTACAAGGGTGCATCCGCCCCTCCGGGGCAGCCTACGGTATCGCGTCATGTCCCTGCAGCAGTCCGTTCCCGTCGCCGCTCCCCGGCCCTGGTATCGCCAGACCTACGCGCAGGTGCTGGTCGCCATCGCCCTCGGTGCCCTGCTGGGTCACTCCTGGCCGGCCTTCGCCGAATCGCTCAAGCCACTGGGCGACGCCTTCATCAAGCTGGTGAAGATGATCATCGCGCCGGTGATCTTCCTCACCGTGGTCACCGGCATCGCCGGCATGCCTCATCTCAACGCGGTCGGCCGCGTGGTGCTGAAGGCGATGCTCTACTTCCTCGTCTTCTCGACCCTGGCGCTCATCGTCGGCATGGTCGTGGCCAACGTGGTGCAACCGGGAGCGGGCCTGAACATCGATCCCGCCACCCTGTCGACGAAGGAGATCGCCACCTACACCACCAAGGCCCACGACATCTCGCTGACCGCCTTCCTGCTGGACATCATTCCGGACACCGTGGTGGGCGCGTTCACCTCGGGCAACATCCTGCAGGTGCTGCTGTTCGCCGTGCTGTTCGGCATCTCGCTGACACTGGCCGGCGAGCGCGGCAGGCCCGTGGTGTCGTTTTTCGAAGCCCTGACCGCGCCCGTGTTCACGCTGGTGCACCTGCTCATGAAAGCCGCCCCCATCGGTGCCTTCGGCGCCATCGCCTTCACCATCGGCCGCTACGGCATCGAGTCGCTGTCCAACCTGCTGTTCCTCGTCGCCACCTTCTACGGCACGGCCATCTTGTTCGTGGTGGTGGTGCTGGGCACCGTGGCAAAGTGCGCGGGGTTCTCCATCTTCCGCCTGATGCGCTACCTGAAGGCCGAACTGCTGCTGGTGCTGGGCACCTCGTCCTCGGAAGCGGCCCTGCCCTCGCTGATGGAGAAGATGGAGCGCGCGGGCTGCGACAAGTCGGTGGTCGGTCTGGTGGTGCCCACCGGGTACTCGTTCAACCTGGACGGCACCAACATCTACATGACGCTGGCCGCGCTGTTCATCGCGCAAGCGACCAACACACCGCTCACCCTCGGCGAACAGGTGGCCCTGCTGCTGGTGGCCATGGTCAGCTCCAAGGGAGCGGCGGGCGTGACCGGCGCCGGCTTCGTCACGCTGGCGGCCACGCTCTCCGTGGTGCCCTCGCTGCCCGTGGCGGGCATGGCGCTGATCCTGGGCGTGGACCGTTTCATGAGCGAATGCCGCTCGCTGACCAACTTCATCGGCAATGCGGTGGCCACGGTGGTCGTCGCGCGCTGGGAGGGAGCACTGGACCGGGAGGCGCTGGATGCGGCGCTGTCGCCGGAAGCGTCGAACTACGTCACCCGGACTGACCCGGCCGGGTGACGTAGTCGCCGGTCACTTGAAAGTGCAGGCTTCGCTCGTCGACTGCGTGCAGGTTTCCTTCCCCGCGGCGACGCTTTTCCACGCCTTGGCGTTCGCCGGCGACACCGCGTTGCCTTCCATGTCGAGACTCATGCGGAGGCTGTTGCCGTCCGTGGCCTTGTAGTCACACGACGCCCGGTGTTCATCCTTGCTGTTGATCAGCGAGGCACCGGCAAAGGACAACCCCTCCAAGTGAAGTTTCGCGTCGTCGTATTGCGAGACCTCACCCTTCCAGGTGTGAGCGCCGGACACGGCCTCATAGGCAATATCGCCATCCCTCGTCTCGCCGTTCTGCCTGATCGACCCGGCAGCCGGGCAGGACATATCCGCGGCGGCGGCGTGGGTGGCCCAGGCGGTCATGGCGATGGCCATCGCCAGCGAAACCGTCATCGTCTTCGTGCTGCTCATTGCACACTCCCTATGCGCCTTGCGGCTGGTGACCCACCTTAACCCCTGAAAGGAAGGGCGGACGTCTCCGGGCAAGACGTTCGTCTTGCCACATGAGCTTGGCTACCAGGGGCTTGTCGCCTGCCTTCCGTAAAAGGGCAACGATTTCTTCGGCCCCAGATGAACGGCTCCCTAGCCCGGGAAGCGCGTCATGCCTCCGCGCACTCAAGACATGGTCCAGGCCGCCGATGTCTTGACCAACGCCCCGAGGCCACCTGCCTTCCATGCCTGTCCAGCACGCCCGCCACACCAACCTGCGCGCCGTCCTCGCCCAACTGGACCGGGAAGGCATCGCCGGCTTTCCCGACCAGGCCGAATACCTCGGCAGCGTCACCTCTGGACACCTGGCTGCCATGGCGGACGGCGACCCGATCGAGACGCTGTTTTCCGAGCACGTGGAATGGGCACTGCACCGACGCCGCGGCTGGATGGACGAGTTGCACGACGACGATCCACTCGAGGGGTGAGCCGGCTGGATTCAGTTTCGTCCGGCTGTATCACCACCGCTTCACGCGCGGCTGGCAACCCTCGCGTCCTCAGAGTCGAGGTCATCCATGGAAAGCTTCCCCCCGGAGCTACTGCACCTCGCCCTGCAGAGCGCCGACCTCGGCATCTGGCAGCTCGATCTGCGCTCGGATGAGGAAACGCTGCGCTCGCTCCGACACGACCAGATGTTCGGCTACGAGGTACTCCAGCCGCGCTGGGGCCTGGCGATCGCGCTGGAGCACGTGCTCGAGGATGATCGGGATCTGTTCGCCGCCGCCTTCCGCAGCGCCCTTGTCGAGGGCGCCCTGCGTTGCGAGGTTCGCGTGAAGTGGCCCGACGGGTCCATCCACTGGATCGCGCCGCTGGGCCGCACCGAGTTCAGTGCCGAAGGCGAGCCACTGCGGATATGCGGCGTGGTGGCCGATGTCACCACACGCCGGCAACTGGAAGCCCAGGCGCTCCAAAAGAACAAGATGGCCGCTATCGGCGAGCTGACCGCCGGCATCGCGCACGATTTCAACAACGTCCTGCAAGGGCTGGCCGGTTCGTTCGACCTGCTCAACGTCTTCATCGCCAAGGGAAGGCTGGAGGAATGTGGGCGCCTGGCCGTCCGTGGCGGCGAACTCGTCGACCGCGCCGCCCGCATGACGCACCGGCTGCTCGCCTTCTCGCGACGCGCGCCGCTCAATCCGCGACCGGTCGACCTCGGACGACGCCTGCCCACCATCGCCGCGCTGTTGCGTCCCGCCCCAGGCCAGGAGAGCCGTGTGGAGGTATCGGTCGAGCCGGCCTTACCCGACGTGCACGTGGACGACGCCCAACTCGAAGTCGCCCTGTTGAACCTGCTGTTCAACGCGCGCGACGCCTCGCACGTCGATGGTCGTATCCAATTGCGCGCGCGACGCACCGTCGCTCCGGGCGACCTGCATGAAAGCCTTCCCTTGTCCGGTCAGCACGGGTTCGCGCTGATCGAAGTCACCGACTCGGGCGTCGGCATTCCGCAGGACAGCCTGGAACGCATCTTCGAGCCGTTCTTCACGACCAAGCCGCAGGGCGCCGGTACCGGGCTGGGGCTGTCGCAGGTGCACGGCTACGTGCACCAGTCCGGTGGCGCCATCGACGTCGCCAGCGTGATCGGCGTCGGCACGCGCGTGCGCGTGTGGCTGCCGTTGGCATCCGACGAAAACGCAGCCGCTGGCACGCCGTGCCATACCGACACCGCGCCGCGGCCTTCACGTCGGGCCGTGGTGCTCCTGGTGGACGACGAGGCGCACGTGCGCGAGCCTCTGGCAGAGCTACTGCGCGAAGCAGGCCACGACGTGACGTCCGTGGCGGACGCGCAAACGGCGATGACCACGTTGGCCACGCGCATGGACTGGGATCTGGTGGTGAGCGACATCGGCCTGGAAGGCCCAACCGACGGCTGCGACCTGGCACGCCAGTGCCATGATCGCCTGCCCGGCATGCCGGTGCTGCTCATCACCGGCTACGCCGGCGACGACCTGGACACGCGATTACCCGTCGACACCGCCGTCCTGGTCAAGCCCTTTACGGCAGCGTACTTCATGCGCGCCATCGACACGTGCCTCGGCTCGACGGCCGATGAAAGACCGAGGTAAAGTCGTGTCGTTCCGTGACACGCATTGAGAACACCCCCATGGATTCCCTCGCATTGCTTGATCGCCTGACGGCCCTGGAAACCGAGTTGCATGGCTCGTCCACCCGTGGCGACGTAGCGCGGCTACGAGTGTTGCTTCACGAAGACTTTGAGGAAGTGGGTCGGTCAGGCGTTCATTATCGGCGTGACGACGTGTTGGTATCGCTGCCCGCTGAGACCGATGACACCACGCTGCAGGCTGATGCATTCCGCATCGTCATGCTGTCAGAGGTATTGGCGTTGCTCACCTATCGCTCCGTTCGTGTCGACGCCGATGGCAACGCCACGGCACACACGCTCAGAAGTTCGCTGTGGCAGATGATGGACGGCCATTGGCGTATGCGCTTCCATCAAGGCACACCGACGACGCCGTTCACGCTGATATAAAGCTTGCTACGCGAGCGACGAACGATGCGACGAGGCAAGCCACGGCGGCCATGCCGACGGTGCGGCACACCGTGAGAGATGCCACTTAACGCTTCGCTTCAAGAACCGCTACGGCACTACGGCCAATCGCCCACACCTGCTCCAGCGCTTGCTGCATGCGTGGATACACGGTATCGCCCCTGCCCACCTGGACGGTATCACCGCGATTGTCGACGACTTCGAACGAGCCGATGTAGCCGGGGCCCTGGGGCGCCGGCTCGGTGTGGAGTATGCAGCGATAGTTGCTGTACATCGTACAAATGTACATCAACTACCGCGGCTTTGCATCCCCTCACCAGCGCCCACCCCGAAGGGAGCTGGTTTCGTTGGTATCACGCGGCCTTTTCGGCCTTCGCCTGCATCGAAAGACGCCTCGAACCTGCTCCGCACATGGTCACGAAGCCCTCGGTTCGCGGTGAAGAAAAAAGTTGGAGGTTGCCCAAGGGGCGCGAATGTCTGTCAGACATCGTCGATGCGCGGCACGCGGTGGCCTCGGAAACGCCACCTTAGGCGACAATTTGGCCACGGAATCCCAGGCCACATGGGGTGGTTGTGTAGCCGGAAACCGACAGCCTCACGAAATGATTTACAGGGAGGTACGATGGACAGCATGACTGAGTTCCGACTCACCTACGACGGCGCCGCGCTCGAGCGCCACGAGATGGATCCGCGCGAGGACAAGGAGTTCCTGCACGCGGTCAACAATGACCTCGAGTCCTTTTCAAAAGGCGACTCACTCATATGCGAGGTTCACGTCCGTCAGTGGCAAACAGCCACCGGCACCCGCACGGAGTACGAAGTCGTGAAGGTAAAAAGACATTTGCGCGCAGCCAGGCAGATCCAGTTACCGTGGCATATCGCAGACGCTGATGTGCCTGGCAGGCTCTAAACGCCGGAATAACGGTGCGTCGGATCAGCGTCGTCCCACGGGTGGCCCGGACAGCCCCAGCAGGTGCCGCGTAGACGGAAAGCGCCGAAGCAGCCAACGCTCGATCAGCAGCACGAGCACCATCGTGACGCCCAGCAGGGGCAGCAGCAGTCCCAGGACGACGAGCACCGCGACGATCAACGCGGGATACCGCACGCCTGCGTGTGCCGGCGGCGCACCCAGCGTGCCCGCGGGTCGACGCCGCCACCACAGCACGACGGCACTGGTGGACAGCATCAGCAGGCCCAGCGCCGTCACCACGCCGAGTATCTGGTTGAGCGGCGCGAACAGTTGCCCCTCGTGGATCGCCACGCCGTAGCCGATCAGCCGATCAAGCAACGGACGGTCGGCGAAAGCGGTGCGACTGGTGACCGCGCCAGTCGCGGCATCCAGGCCGACATCCACACGCTGCGGACGATTCTGCGTGTCGGATCGGGCGGTCCAGGTCGGCTTGAGCTTCGAGGGTGGCGCGATCAGCACCGGCGGCGGCAGGGCCAGGGCAGCCACGGTCGGCACGAGTCGATCGATCGCCGCATAGTCGGGACCCTCACCCATCAGCGTGTTCATCGCCGTCCCGTGGTCCATCGCCATGCCGTGATGCATCGCATGTTCGTCGGCGATCGGTGTGTTGGCGGCGCGATTGGTCGCCCGTTCGGCGGCGCTGCCGATCGTCCAGTCGGGCGCCGCGGCCGAAGCGGCGTAAGTCTGTCGCACGGTTTGCAACAGGCCACCCCAGGATTTGCTCCAGGGAAGTCCGGACACGAGCAGGAACAACGCCATCAGCGAGATCCAGAATCCCGTGACTGCGTGGAGGTCACGCCAGAACACGCGGCCGCCGGCATTCAACCGCGGCACCAGCGTGCCCATGAGGCGACCGCCGCGCGGCCACCACAGATAGAGGCCGGACAGCAACATCAATATCGTCCACGAGGCCGCCAGTTCCACCAGCATCGAGCCTTTCGTCCCCAGCAGCAATTCGCCGTGCAGGTAGAAGATCACCCGCATGAACCGATCGTCCTCGCCGACCACGCCCAGCACTTTCGCGCTGGACGGGTCGACGAATACTCGGGTGACATGGGCGCCCTTCCCTACCAGCACCCGGGTCGCGGCCGTGGGGCTGGACGGCAGTTCATAGGCATTGAGCACCGTGCCGGGCACCGCCGCGAGTGCGGCAGCCACTTGCACCGAGGCCGGTCGGGCCGGTCCCTCGGTGACATGCGCGTACTGCCTTTCCAGAAACGGTTCGATCTGTGGCTTGAACAGGTAGATCATGCCGGTGGTCGCCAGCCAGACGATGAAGGGCAGGCAGAACAGCCCGGCATAGAAGTGCCAACGCCAGATGAGGCGGTACGTGGCGCGGGACGATGATGTCGCTGCGTGGGTCATGGGAGAGTTCGGATGACGGATCAGAAGTTGATGCTGGCCAGCAGCTTGCCCTGCCAATGCGGCACCAGCTGGTTGCCGTTGACGTGCTGGAAGACGGGCCGTTCGACATCCGCGTAGAGGCGGAACGCATGGACTTTCAACTCCACCGCGGGAGAAACGAGCACGCGCTCGTAGCCGCTGTCGCCCGGCGCGGCGTTGACGCCATGGTCCTTGGCACGCAAGGACACCAGCGCCTGGATGATCGGCGTGACCTGCGCGCCGCCAGCAAGCGTCCACCCTGCGGGGTAGATGCCGAACGCACTGTCCAGCTCCGTGCCCGGGCGATAGCCTGCCCGCGTGTTCATTGCCTGGTCCAGCTGCGTCTGTGCAAAACCGCCCCAGGAGCCGGTACCGAAGTAGGTCTGGTGATAGCCGCCCAGAAGGATATCCGTCGTGCCCGTGCCGATGGCCGTATCCCGGTCGAAGCCCTTGTAACGCCAGTCGCCGGTGGCGAGCTTGAAACCGAAGACCAGCCCCGAGGACATGTCGCCCGAAAAACCCGTATACATCCCCATGATGCGGATATCGCCCAGCGCGCCGTGGTCGTGGCTGCCCACCACACCCGTGTCATCGTCCGTGGTCGTGAAGTGCCGCGCCGTATAAGGCACTTCGACCTGCAAACCCCATGCCCGGCTGAACATGTGCTGCCATCCGGCCAGGTAGAACTCGCTGCGGATGTGCTTGTCGTCGTTCTGCGCCGCGGGTGCTGACGAGCTGCCGGCCCAGTTCCGCGGCTGGTCCAGGTAACTGTATTGAAGGGAGACGGTGTTCCTGGCGCCGTTGGGCAGCAGGCCCCCGGTGCCGACATCGAAAATACCGCAGCCGCATGCACAGGCATGTGCGGAGAGCGAACCCAGCGAAACGGAAACCACGAGCGCAGCCGAAAGCGCGCGCGTCAGGCGAGATCTGTACATAACCGGATACCCCAGCAAGGCGCAGGCGCGCCTGGAGCGAAAACGAGGAAGACGCCGTGTAGCGACGGCGGGCCGAATCGTCAACCGCGGACGCTTGGAGGACCTCGGGGTAGCGTGGCGCCGGGAGGCAGCGCGTGCGCCCACGCCATCGTCGGGAGGCTGCGGGTCGCTGTGGTGGTCACCACGGGGACAGACAGCACTACCGAAGCTGTCGGAACCAGCGGCTGCTGCGCGACGAGTGCGCAATAACCGCAGGCCTCACCGTGATGCAGCGGATCGGGCTTATCCAGGTGCGGGTTGCTCGGCCCCGGACCGGTGCACCAGGCACCCAGGTCGAGCCAGGACGCCTCGGCGGTGAGGGCCCGGGACACGGAGGGCGCCACGAGGTTCAGGCACAGCGCGGCGAATGCCAGCCATGCGAACCCTCTGCGCTGCGATGCCCGTGAAAACACCTCGAAACTCCCGAACCCTGGACCTATGTCCAGATGATGGCATAGTTTGCCGGCCAGGCGTTTGCGCGGGATGCGCTCGCGCTTCGCGCTTGGCATGGGATCAGCACGCGCTTCTCATGATTCGGGCACGTCATGGGATGACTCCTCCCGTTGGCGGCGCCGATAGGCCGGCCATTCACCCAGGCGAAGGTCTTCGGGCACGTGACGCACATGCTTGGCGCGGCCCAGGCGCTGTGCGTGATAGATACCCGCATGCCCCGAGAACAGGTAGCTCGCCACGCAGGCGATGGCCGCAAACGGTGCGATCTGCGGACCGAACAGTTCCATGGCCATCACCGTGGTGGCCAACGGGGTGTTGGCCGCGCCTGCGAACACGGCGACGAAGCCCACGCCCGCCAGCATGGCGAACGGAAGATGCAGCAGCGGTGCCAGGCTGTTACCTAGCGTGGCGCCGATGAAGAACAACGGCGTGACTTCACCGCCTTTGAATCCCGACCCCAGCGAGGCCACCGTATAGCCGAACTTCCCCACGCTGTCCCACCACGGCAGGGGGTGATCGAACGCCGCGACGATCGTCGGAATGCCCAGGCCGATGTAAGCCTGCGTATGAAGCAGGTAGACCGATCCGGCGATCACCGCGCCACCCACGAAGGGTCGCAACGGTGGGTAACCGACCAGCCGTTTCATCAGCGCCCCCATCCCATGAGTCGCCTTGGCGAACAGCAGGCCGACCAGGCCGAAGACGATGCCGGCGACGATCACCGCAGCCACGGTCCAGGCGGTCAGTGGGGCGACGCTGCCCACGACATACACGGTGTGATGAACGCCCCAGGCCAGGCACACATGGTCCGCCACGATCGCCGCGATAACGCACGGAAACAGCGCGTCGTAGCGCAGGCGGCCGATCGCCAGGACTTCCAACCCGAACAGTGCCCCGGCCAGCGGCGTGCCGAACACGGCGGCAAAGCCGGCGCTCATGCCAGCCATCAGCAGCACCCGGCGATCGTCCGGCCGCAGTCGGCACAGCACCGTGACCTGGTCCGCCAGCGCGCCCCCCATCTGCACGGCGGTGCCCTCGCGCCCCACCGACGCCCCGAACAGGTGCGACACCACCGTGCCGATGAAAACCAGCGGCACCATACGGCGCGGGATAACCTTCCGCGGATCGTGGATCTCGTCGATGATCAGGTTGTTGCCGGCCTCCACGGGCTTACCCAGCCGGTAATAGACCCAGCCGACGACGAAGCCGGCAACAGGCAGCAGCGCCATGATCCAGGGCGAGGCGTCACGCGTCCGCGTGGCCCAGTCCAGACTGAGCAGGAACCCGGCCGACGCGGTGCCGGCCAGCAAGGCAGCGGCACAGGCGAGCAGCAGCCATTTGCCGATGTAAGGGAAGAGTTCCCATTGTTCGAGGGAGCGAAAAGCGCGCATCGGGCGTCCAGGTCGGAGGAAACCACCTGGGCGGGGCTGCGGCACGCGTGCCTACATCCCCGGGAAACCCAGGACATGTAGGCATCATCAGCCCCCGAGGGGGCGGTTCGCGGAGGCATGCCATCTCCGTTGTGGGGAGCGTAAGTCGCGCCTGCGGCGGCGTCAACCGTGGGTGCTGGGGCCACGCAAGGACGCCTGGCCCTGGCAAGAACCATCAAGTGGCGCGCCGGCATCCCCCGTATGATTCGACGACACCACGGGGAAAGGGACATGGCCGCCGTCCAACGCGCCGTCTGGTACATCGAAAGTCATTCGGGCGACGAACTCTCGCTGGGTGATGTCGCGGATGCTGCAGGCGTATCGGCCTTTCACCTTGCACGCCTCTTCCGTGCCGCCACGGGCTGGTCCGTCGCCCGCTATATCCGCGTGCGTCGACTGAGCCAGGCCGCCGCCGATCTTGCCGCGGGTGCACCGAACATCCTTACTGTCGCCTTGTCATCCGGCTACGGCTCGCATGAAGCGTTCACCCGCGCGTTCCGCGATGCATTCGGGTTGCCGCCGGAGGACGTGCGCAAGCGCGGTCACGTCGAGGGGCTCGCGACACTCGCCCCCATGCGTATGATGGAAGAACCGGTGGGCCCGGCGCCGATGCTGCGCACGGAAGAGATCGGCCCGCTGCTGCTGACCGGCATCGACGCGTCTTACCTGTCCAGCGACACGGCGGGCATCCCATCGCAGTGGCAGCGCCTGCACACCGAACAATCGCTCGGTACATGCCAGTACACCTATGGCGTGTGCCGCACGACGGATGACGAAGGCCGGCTGGATTACCTAGCCGGCTACGAGATCGATAACGTTGGCCAGGCACCCCGCGGATATCGGCGGCTGCGCCTACCCCGCCAGCGGTACGTCGTTGCCCGTCATGCAGGCCACATCGGCTCCATCCCCCGTACCTGGTGGGCCTTGCTGAGCGACTGGCTCCCCGCCGCGGGCTTCGTCCCGATCGATGCCCCCGACTTCGAACGCTACGACGCCGCGTTCAATCCGGCGACCGGTTACGGCGGCGTCGATATCTGTATCCCCGTGGAAGGAGTGAGTCGCACATGCTGAAAGCGAGCTTGATACGCAGCGTCGCCGCACTGGGGCTTTCGATCCTCGGGGGACAAGCCATAGCCGCCGTGGGCGAAACCCACCGATCTACGACCACGCCCACTGCCGCACTGCGCCATGCCGACGGATCGTCGGCCGTGGCCATCACCGTGTGGTATCCGGCCGATGAGGGTGCCCACGAAACGCCTCTGGTCATCGGGCCGGCCGACGCCCCGCTGTTCGTGACGGGACGCGCCACCGCGGAGGCGCCGCTGGCGAAGGGGCGCTATCCCGTGGTGCTGCTTTCTCACGGCTTCGGCGGCACGGCCCGCATGATGGCCTGGTTCGGCACGGCCCTCGCCCGCGCAGGCTTCGTCGTCATCGCCGTGGACCATCCCGGAAGCAACGGACGCGAGCCGATCACGGCGAATGGCGCCGCATGGTGGTGGGAGCGCGCAGAGGACCTGAAGGCCGCCTGGAACACGGTCAAGGCCGACCCCGAACTGTCACCGCACATCGACGGCACGCGCCTCGGCGTCGCGGGCTTCTCGGCCGGCGGATTCGCTGCGCTCGTCGCGGGTGGCGCGCGCGTGGATGTTCGACACTTCGCCGACTTCTGCAAGAAGCATCCCGACGATGGCGTCTGCGCACCCCAACTCGAGGCACCCGACCTGACGGCTCGCGACATCGGCAGCTGGTTGAAGGACCCCGACATGCAGGCGCGCTTCAAGGATGCCGCCGGTGATCATGCCGTGCAGGGAGTGCGCGCCGTGTTCGTCATGGCCCCTGCGATCGTGCAGGCCCTGGGCACGGATTCACTTCGTCGCATGCAGGTGCCCGTGTCGATCCTCGTGGGTACGGCGGACACGGTTGCGCCTGCGGCAACCAATGCCGATGTGGTGGCCACGTTGGTTCCCGGTGCGAAAGAGCGACGCCTGGAGGGTGTAACCCACTACGACTTCCTGGGCAACTGCCAGCCTGCCGCCACGAAGGTCGTGCCGCAGTGTGCAAAGGCGACGCATCAGGACCAGGCGCACGATGCGGCGATAGCTCAGGCGATCGAGGTGTTTCGGGAGAGGCTTCGTTAGGTTTGAGGTGCTTGCGGCAACTGCGCCCCCACGTCAATCAGGCACCACAAGCTCGTCTGGCACCAAGAGCTCGTCGGCGTCACGTATGCCCACCTCGTGGTTTGGACGCACGCCCAGCACCTCCCCCGCCACGCTCTGCACCACCGAATGGTCATGCTGTATCGGCGTCTTGGTACGGCTGTCGATAGCCGGCATGTCCGGCCGCGGGATAAAGAGCAGATTCCCCTGATAACTGCGTACCTCGATGCCCGCGGCATAGTGGATAGGCCCGAAGTCGGAGGCATGGTCGAGTAAACCCGACCAGCTCACCGCTTCGCCGTGAGGACTTTTCAACCGCATACTCAACTGCCGCAGTTCAAGGCCCAAAAGCCGGACAGGTGTATCGTCAGATGCTGCGTCCCATTCATCGTCCTTAGTGGAAAACACCTTGACAGGTCCCGGCCAGACGATGCCGCCGACGGCGCTGCCCGGTGCCAGCATGCAGCTTTCCAGGCGCCACTTTGACAAGGTGAAGTGGGCACCGAAGGGAAAACGGAACTCGACCTTGCCTGGCTCGCACCGCCAGCCTTGCACGTCCGCCGGGGCCATCGTCTCCACCGTCGCATTGCCGTGGCCTTGCCACAACGCCAGACGGCGCACGCGCGTCCCCATGATATGTCCCGGCGTGCGATCGAACTCGGCGTGCTTGAGGCTTTGCATGCCATACGGCATGGGATCGCCGCTCAGGTCGTTGAAGGGTTTCAGGTATGGGAGATAGACCTGCGTGCCCGCCGGCAGCACCAGCTCGCCCAGCACTTCCTCGTGGTCCAGACGCGGATGGTGTGCGCGCTCGTCGAGCCACGCCTCGCCCACGATGGTGACGACGGGCGCGCTGACGACCGCCAGGCCGACGGCCAGCACGCCGAACCGCCGACGCCGTGCCAGCATGTAGCGCCTGAAACGCGGAATCAGGAAAGCCAGCAGGCAGAGGATCAACAGCCCAAGCGAAACCAGGGACACCATGAAGATCAGGGAGCCGATCAGCATGGCCTGCATATTCATGGGGATCATGGATGTTGTTGTAGACCTCACGACAGAAAGCGCAGGATAATTCACGCATGGGAAATACGCGGAACACATGAAATCCTCAGGCCTGCGGAAGTACGCGATATGGCTCGCCGCAGTCAGCTATAGCGGCGTCAGCAACGCCGCCACGCTGCCGCAGGGCTGGGCCATCGTGCCAAGCGCCACCGAGGACATCGACGACGGGTTGCCCAAAGCGCTGCAGTCGCCGCAATTGGCGAAGGATGGGCAACGGCTCGACGAGGTAGACATCGTCGTCGCCCTGCCGTTTGACCAGGTCTTGCCGGTGGTCGTCGCCGCACTGAAACCCCTGGGGCCCTTGCATGAGGAAGCCGGACGAAACCCGTTGTCCAGGATGGATGACGCGTGGGGCGACGTGCTGTTGACGCGGCGCCCCGATCTCGTAAAAGGCCTCGTGCGCCGATTCGACCTGCCCAGGCTGGAACAGGACGTTCGCGATGGCGCACTGGTGGTGTCGGAGATTCCCGATCGCATGGCCCGGATGGAGCGATCCATGCGCTTTCGATCAGACAGTGAGCGCATGGCGCCGTTGACCGAACCGTTCGCCTACTGGAGCGGCAGCGCAGAACGTACCCACGGTGCCTTGGGCCGCAGCACCAGTATCGCCATCGCCCACGTGACGCAGCTCGACGCTGTGCTCGGCCACCCCGCCACGGCGGTTCATCTGACGCGGAATGACGACTACCCAAATCCCAGGGGCGGGGTCATCGGCCAGATGCGCAATGCGGCCGGTCTGAACATTTTCAGTCCGGGCCCGCCGAAGCGCCTGCACCGCAGCAGCGTGCCGGAGGACCTGTTCGGCCCGGTCTTCGACGCGTTGAGCACGCTGCCCCACGCCGACGTGGAGCTCGGCTTGAGTGCGGAGCATTGGCGCGCCCCCTCCCCGCCCGGCCCCGCGCCGACCGAGCCGAAGCTCACGGCGCCGGACGCCCACGCGGAGGTGCTCGAAGCGCAAGCGATCGTGTCGTTCAAGGCCATGAATGACTTCGCGGTGCTCGCCGACGGCAGCGTCTTGCTCGTTCGCCGTTATCCGCAAGCACTGCTTCACTGGTCGCCTCATGCCAGCGGCGAGCCGCGGGAGCTGTGGACGCCGTCGACATTTTTCACCAAGTGGCTGTTGTCGCGCGAGGCGAACGGGCAAGCCGCCTATATGACGGCCGATGGGCTCGTCATGCGCTTTGACGCGACGACGGGGTCGCTGGCGAAGCATCCCATGGCGTTCGACACAGCGACCGAGCCGGATGACGGCTACATGAGCTACTTCCCTGACGGCCAGGGCGTGCCGTTGACGTACCGCCACGACTATCGCGCAGGCCGCGATACGCTCGATGTGTGGCAAGCTGTCGCGCCACCGGTCGCCGATGGCACGCGCTGGCAGTACACGAGGCGCTTTGCTTCCCCCCGCCAGGACATGATGAAAGGTTCCATGCGCGGTAACGGGCAGATCAAGCCGGTACGCTGGGACGGCGCCATGGCCAATACATGGGTCGAAGACGTCTACGGGCTGACCGAACTCGATGGCAAGACGGGCCGCGTGCGGCGCGTCGTGACCTTGCCGCGTCGCTTCGGCGAGGTGGACCCTACCGACGATACCGGCATAGCGCAGTGGACACCGGAGCCCTTCGGCTCCGTCAAGGGCGGCTGGATCGCGGTCGGCTTCGTGCTGATGGAAGGGAAGACGCGCCATCCCGGCGTGCATGTCGTCGACGTCGCCAGTGGCAAGCTGCGCTACTCGCTGACCTTGCCCGGGCAGGATTCACTGGGAACAGCGGTCGGATCGCCCGACGGTCACCGGCTGGCCCTTGGCCCCGGTGCCGGCAAGACCGTTGCGGTGCTATGGAACCTGGATAGCGGCCGCTCGCTCACGCTGCAAGCGGACGCTGCGGGATGCCGGGGACTTACGCAACTCCAGTGGAGCCCGTCCGGGCAGCGTCTGTGGGGACGCTGCGAGAACGGACTTGTCGCCTGGGACGTGCCTTCCGACGGGTGAAGGCACCTCGCGTCACGTTCAGGGACGTGTCGCCCGACTCTCGGCTTATCGCGTCAGAAACTCGGCTTGCTGGCATGCGACGCTTCGATAAATTGTATGCGTGCATCGGACCAGGCCGGGTCGGTTAGCGTCATGTGGACCTGGCTGAGCGTGAGCACGGCCTGAGGGGTCACGCTGCATCCCATGCCCGCATTGCGACTGGGATTAACACACCATTGCATCGGCAACTTATTGGGTGCGTTGGACTGCTCACCATATTTCTCCAAGGCCGCGTTAGCCATGGCCTGAGAGTTCTGCGTGGACCAGGGCAGCTCGTAATCGATCTGCGAGACGACAAGAGGGCGTGCCTTATCGACCGGTACCCGGCCCTCAAAATGAACCGTCACCTTGGCCCCGTCTTTCTCGTAGGACATGTAACTGGGCAGTTTTGTATGAGTGACCGGATTTTCACCGGGATAGGGATCTTGCTTGATATCGGAAGATGCAGCATGAAAATGCGCAGCCAGTGCCGTGCGTGCTTCGTTGAAATCCATGCCGGTTTTAACGCCCGCCACGTCCAGCGTGCGCGCATCGACTGACCGATGCGCATCGGCGGCGTGAGCGGCCGACAGCGAAGCACCGCCTGCCGCGCAAAGGCAAAACATAGCTACATGCTTCAACATCTTTTTCCATTCCCTCTTGTACCAGACCATTAAATTTTTCAGCCCGAACGACTTGCCATGGACGTCCCAGACGTACTACCCATGACATCTATCGTGCGACACACGTCGTCGCAACGTCATCAGATCTAGCCCGCAAGAATAGCCATAACGGCTTGGCGATGTCTTGGTAAAACTAGCACTCCCATTGTGGGTAAGCCGATGCGCGTGTGCGATCTGTTGCGCGCCGAGGGCTTCACCGCCTCGATCACGCTACCGCATGACGGCTGCCAGACGGCCGGTCTTGAAGGGCTAACTGCCGATCAGCACGGCCGCATCCGGGCTTCTCGCACGCGCCGCATCCGTCATCCGCGACATGGCCTCGGCAATAAATCTCTGTTCGGCTTCGGAGGTTGGGAAAAGGCGGCGAGGAAGGACCATGGCGCTGCTCTGGACCAGAAACACCCAGTATTTGCGGGTTTGAAAGAGATCCGTGACGCAACGCCAATGGGCGGTCATCTTCAGGTCGCCCAAATCATAGACTAGCGCCTCAGGGGTTAAGCGAAGCGTGAGCGGCTGCTCGTATGCCTGACCTCGCGTAGCAAGAGCCTTCCGCATGGAAGAGCTGGACAGTCTTTGGATTATCAGCAAGCCCACCCAAGCGCCAATGAAAGCGAACTCGACCGACATCGTGGCGGCTATCCATGATCCCGACACCCATCCCCCGATAGGGATGCCGATCGCCAACATGCAGATCAACAGGATGAGTTTCATCTGGCGTGGTGATACGCCTCTTCGACCCTTGATATATGCCATGGCGCTAATGGATTCACCGGCCGTCATATCTCCTGTTACTTCCATTCTGGTTCCTTCAAGCAGCTTGGGGCGCCACTGGCGTGACCGCGTTTGAGCGGTCGTTAGGACGCAGTGCGAGTGAAAATGCACGCAGCACCGAGTAACCACCGAAGAAGAGATCTTACGACGCAGGTGAATATAGGAGAAATTGATTGAACTTACAGTTACAAGAGGTTGGACCTATCGATTTACCGGCGTTTCGTGCCGAAACCGGGCGTATCCGATGCCTTTGCCGGTTGGGGCGTCTTCGGTTGTAACCGAGCCGTGGCATGCTTGGCGTTTATTTGATGATCGGTCGGGTCGTGCTAATGGGTCTGCCTGGGAAAACATCATGACGTCGTCCGCCATCGATCCCGGCACGATTTCCGCGCGGCTCGATCGCCTGCCGGCCACGCGGTCGATCTGGAAGCTGGTGGTGCTGTTGAGCCTGGGTTTCTTTTTCGAGCTGTACGACCTTCTCTACACCGGGTATGTCGCGCCGGGACTGGTCAAAGGCGGCCTGCTGACATCGACGACGCAAGGCCTGTTCGGCACCACGGGTGTAGCGAGTTTCATTGCCGCACTGTTTGCCGGGCTATTCGTCGGTACCCTTGCGTGCGGTTTCCTCGCCGACCGTTTCGGGCGGCGCGCGATCTTCACCTATTCGTTGCTGTGGTACACGCTGGCGAATGTCGTGATGGCGTTCCAGCACACCGCCTACGGCCTCAATCTCTGGCGGTTCATCGCGGGCGTGGGAATCGGCGTCGAGCTGGTCACGATCGGCACCTATATCTGCGAACTGGTGCCGAAGCACGTTCGCGGCCGCGCGTTCGCCTGCGAGCAAGCCATCGGCTTCACTGCGGTACCTGTGGTCGCCTTCCTGTCGTACCTACTGGTGCCGCGTGCCCCGTTCGGAATCGACGGCTGGCGTTGGGTCGTGCTGATCGGCGCGCATGGTGCGCTGTTCGTCTGGTGGATTCGCCGGGCCTTACCGGAGAGCCCCCGATGGCTCGCGCAGCAAGGGCGATTCGACGAAGCAGACCGGGTCATGCGCACGCTCGAAGCAAAGGTCGAAGCGGAGGCAGGGTATCCCTTGCCCCCGCCCGCGCCCGCCTTGCCGGTACGTGCGCAGGGGCGTTTCGCCGATCTGTGGGTCACGCCGTACCGGCGTCGCACGCTGATGCTGGCGACCTTCAACGTGTTCCAGACCATCGGGTTCTATGGCTTCGCCAACTGGGTGCCGACGCTGATGGTCAAACAGGGCATCACCGTCACGACGAGCCTGATGTACTCCACGCTGATCGCGCTCGCCGCGCCGGTCGGACCGTTGATCGGTCTGTTCGTCGCCGACCGTTTCGAACGAAAAACGGTCATCGTGCTGATGGCCGGGGCAAGCATCGTCTGCGGCCTGTGGTTCAGCCAGGCGGCCGGGGCGGTGCTGCTCGTGAGCCTCGGTATCTGCCTGACGCTCGCCAACAACATCATGTCGTACAGCTATCACGCGTATCAGTCCGAGCTTTTCCCGACGAGCATCCGCGCGCGTGCCGTCGGGTTCGTGTATTCGTGGAGCCGCTTCTCGGGGATTTTCACGGCTTTCATGATCGCCGCGGTCCTTGGGCAATTCGGCACGGTCGGCGTGTTCGTGCTTATCGCGGGCGCGATGGCGGTCGTGATCCTGGTTATCGGCCTGATGGGACGACGCACCCTTGGCATCCCGCTCGAAGCGATTTCCCAGTAGCAATTGTCGCTGTCGACATCCCGATTTGTGATCCGAGGCTTTTTTCTCCGCCCACAAAAAAACCCGCTTTTGGCGGGCTCTTCTGCGAACTGGCGGAGAGGGTGGGATTCGAACCCACGGTTGGCTTTCACCAACGCCTGATTTCGAGTCAGGTACATTCGACCACTCTGCCACCTCTCCGTGAACGGTCGACGGCAGGGCTTTCGCTCTGCCGGGCCCGCAATGATAGTGGCTCTTCCTTGCCGTGACAACCGCCTTTTCATGCGGCATCCTGCTCGGGAAACCGGGGCCTGGCGCCCTCTCCTTTCGCTCACCAAGGCACCCATGATCGAGTTCGGACACGGCACGCATACCGGGTTGCGCCGTACGCGCAACGAGGACACCTATTACGCCGACGCCGGGCTGGGCCTGTTCCTGGTCGTGGACGGCATGGGCGGCCATCGGCATGGCGAGGTGGCTTCGGCTACGGCCCGCGACGGCGTGGTGGCCCAGGTGTCGGCCGGGCAGTCGCTGGTGGATGCCGTGCAGCGGGTCAACGAGGCGCTGATCGCCCGTTCCGTCGGCCTGCCGGAGTCGCGGCCCATGGGCACCACCATCGCCGCCGTGCGGATCGTCGGGCGCACCTACGAGGCGGCCTGGGTGGGCGACAGTCGCATCTACCGCTGGGACGGGGCGCTGGAACGCCTGTCGCACGACCACTCCATCGTGGAGGCACTGGTCGAGGCCGGCGAATTGACCGAGGCGCAGGCGCGGACGCATCCCCAGCGCAACGTGCTCACCCAGGCGCTGGGCATTACCGCGCCCGACCATTTGCACATCGGTCTGGCCAAGGGCCAGCTCACCTCGGGTGCGCGGCTGTTGCTGTGCACCGACGGGCTCACCGACGAAGTGGCGGACGCGCGCATCGGCGAGATCGTGGCACGCACGGATATCGCCGCCCAGGAAGCCGTGGACCATCTGCTGCTCGAGGCCGTCTCCGGCACCGGCCGCGACAACATCACCGCCATCCTGCTGCGCGCCGCGAACTGACCCGACGGGCTCAGTAGGTCGGCTTCAGTGGATCGTGGGATCGGCTTCGACGGCGCGCCAGACGCTCTTCCCGCCCGCGGCCTTGTCCAGCGCATCCAGCCGTGCCGTGTGCAGGGCCAGCTCTTCATCCGTGGCACGACGCACCACGGGGCGACGGGTGATGACGATCTCACCCAGCACGTCAGTTTGCCCGTGGTCTTTCGACGCGTCGAACGCGAGGTCGAGCACGACCTGGCCGGACGTCATGCCGATATAGACCTCGGCCAGCAGCTGGGCATCCAGCAGGCCGCCGTGGAGGTCACGCTTGGTGTTGTCCACGCCCAGGCGTTTGCACAGCGCATCCAGGCTGTTGCGCTGGCCGGGGTACATCGTGCGTGCCATCGCCAGCGTATCCAGAACGCTGGCGTGGTCGGTGGTCTTGCCGTACTCCGGCCCCAGGCGCTTCAGTTCCGCATCGATGAAGCCGACGTCGAACGCCGCGTTGTGGATGATCAGCTCGGCGCCACGGATGAAGGCCAGGAACTCGTCCACCTTGTCGCGGAATAGCGGCTGGTCGATCAGGTCCTCGTCCTTGATGCCGGTGACCTTGCTGGCCTCCTCATCGATGGCGCGCTCGGGATTGAGGTAGGTGTGGAAGTTCCGGCCCGTGGGACGGCGGCCGATCATCTCGACGGCGCCGATTTCCACCAGGCGATGGCCGAGGTGGGCTTCCAGGCCCGTGGTTTCGGTATCGAGAACGATCTGCCTCATGCCACCTTGCCCTCCTTGTAGAGAATGGCCTGGTCGCGCGCGGCGACGTCCACGCGCTCGTTTTCCACGTGGCCGTTGTGGCCCTTCACCCATTCCCAGGTGACGGTGTGCGCGGCGGCGGCGGCATCGAGGCGAATCCACAGGTCCTGGTTCTTCACCGGCTTCTTGTCGGCGGTTTTCCAGCCGTTGCGGCGCCACTTGGGCACCCACTCCTGCACGCCCTGCATGACGTATTTCGAATCGGTCATGAGGTGCACCTTGCAGCGGCGGGTCAGCGCCTCCAGCGCGGAGATGGCACCCATCATCTCCATGCGGTTGTTCGTGGTGTCGCGTTCGCCGCCGGCGAGCATCTTCTCGATGCCCTTCGCTCGCAGCAGTGCCGCCCAGCCACCCGGGCCGGGATTGCCCAGGCAGGCGCCATCGGTGAAGACTTCGACGGTATCGGTATCTGTAGAGGTATCGGTCATGCGGCTCAGCTTAGAGGTTCACGGGCATTACGGCGGGCGCCGGAGGCCAGCGTGCCGGGGATCGGCGCCGGCACGGCCACCATGCGGGGGCGAAAGGGTACCGCCGACGGACGCTTTTTGCGCGCCACGAGGAAATAACCGCCACCCACCAGGGATCCCGGGCCGGACGCGCCGCCCACCCGGGGCCACGCACTGCCGACGCGGCGCGGCATCGACAGCTCGAATTCGTCGCGGACCAGGCGCTGGCTCCACCACCACGGCCAGGTAAGCCGTGGCCGCGGGGCCCGGCTCTGGCGGGCCACCCACGGCGACCACAGGCCGAAGGGATGGATCCCGGTGATCGCCAGCATGCCGCCAGGCGCCAGGACGCGGATGGCCTCGTCCAGCAGGTTGTCCTGCCGCGCGGTGGTCTCCAGGGCGTGACGCAGCAGCACTACCCCAAACGCCTCGTCGGCGAACGGAAGGGCCTCCAGGCCGCTGGCGCGAATGTCGCCTCCCAGGGCGGCTCCGGCGACGCGAACGGTGGCCCAGTGGCCCAGCAGGGGCATCGCCGGGGGCTCGGCCTGGGCGGACGTGGTCAGGTGCAGGCCGTGGTCGCCCGTGCAGCGCGCGAGCAGCGGCGCGAGCACCGCCGCCTCGTCCGCCAGCAGCTTGCGGACCTGGGGCGTCACGTAGATATCGGGGGCGAAAGCGGCCATGGAGGTGAAGTGTAACGGCTGCTGGCGCGGCGCAGGGGTTAACGAACGGCTAACGAGCAGGTACGACACGGCTGATATATTCCGGCGTCCCCGCCCCGCGCCCCAGGTGCAAGGCGGCCATTCCTGGGTGTTCGCGCCCGATCCACGTCACGGAGTTCGCCCGATGCATTGGGTTGCCGTCGCGGCTTTGAGCGACAACTACATCTGGCTGGTCGCCGACGACGAAGGCCAGGCTTTCGTCGTGGATCCCGGTGAAGCCGCCCCCGTCGAAGCCGCGCTTCGCGAGCGTGGCTGGCAGCTGCGGGCCATCCTGCTGACGCACCACCATAACGACCACGTCGGCGGTGTGTCCGACCTCGTGCGTGATCACGACGTCGAGGTCTACGCTACGGCCGATCCGCGCATCCAGCCAAAGAACCATTTCGTCGAAGACGGCGACGTCATCACGCTGGAGGCGCCGCGCGCCACGTTCAAGGTGATGGCCGTGCCGGGCCACACGCGCACGCATGTGGCCTACTTCGGCGAAGGCTTCCTGTTCTGCGGCGACACGCTTTTCAGCATCGGCTGCGGCCGCCTGTTCGAAGGCACGCCTGAGCAGATGCTGGCCTCGCTGGATACCTTCGCCGACCTGCCGCCCGAGACCCTGGTCTGTTGCGCGCACGAATATACCGCGTCGAACATCCGCTTCGCCCTCACGGTGGATCCGGACAACCACGCCCTGCGCCTCCGTCGTGACGAGGTGGCGCGCTTGCGCGAGGAGGGCCGCCCCAGCGTGCCGAGCCGCCTCGCCGACGAGTACGCCGCCAATCCCTTCCTGCGCGTGGACAGCGAGGCCGTGGCCCGCTGGGCCCAGGCGCAAGGCGAGGCCCACGCCACGCGGACGGAGCGGTTCGCCGCGCTGCGCCGAGCCAAGGACAGCTTCAGCGCATGACCACACTCCACCGGCGGTTGTTACCTTCCCTCCTACCGTTTCTACTGACCGCCTGCGCCACCGGCATGACGCCGCGCGTGCCCACGGCGCCCGTGGCGCCCCCGCCGCAGACGGCTCCCGTCGAGGACGTGACGATGGCGCCGAAGCTGCTGCGTCCCGCGCCACCGGCCGATTTCTGGGCGAGCATGCGCGACAGCTTCGCCATGCCCGGCTGCGAAGCGGACCCTCAGGTGATGGCCTGGGCGCGCACCTACACGAAGATGCCGAACCGCTTCGAGCAGCAGGTCAACGAGGTGTTGCCGCTGATCGTCTATGCGCACAAGTCCGCCATGCAGCACAGCGTGGCCGGCGAGTTCGCCCTGCTGCCCTGGGTGGAAAGCCAATACCGCCATGTGCCCGGCGCGAAGAACCGCCCTGCCGGCATGTGGCAGATCATGCCGCAGACGGCACACACGCTCGGCCTGCGCGTGGACAAGAATTACGACGAACGCCTGGACATCACCAAGTCCACGGATTCGGTGATGACGATGATGCGCCGCTACTACGATGACCTGGGCGACTGGCGCCTGGTCGACGTGGCCTACAACGCGGGCGAGTTCGGCCTGAAGAAAACCATCGACAGGCACGGCGGTCCGTCCGACGACCAGGGCCTGCCGGACGTGCCGATGAAGGCCAACACGAAGGAACACCTGGTCAAGCTGATGGCGATCGCGTGCATCGTGCGCGACCCGGCGCGCTTCAACGTGCAGTTGCCGAAGCAGGACCACCAGGACGCCTTGCAGGTGGTGCAGGTCTCCAATCCGCAGTCGCTGTCGCAGGCGGCGAAGCAGTCAGGCCTGTCGATGACCGACCTGCGCGACCTGAATCCGGCCTACCGCACCACGAAGGGCACGGTATCCGCGACGCTGCTGCTGCCGAAGTCGGCAGCCGACCAGTACCGACTGGGGCCGGTCGCCACGCTGGCCGATGTGGCGGACAGCCCGGCGTCGGATGACACCGACGACAGCGACGCGTCGTCGGCATCGGTGGCCAAGGGAAAAACCGGCAGCCACGGCAAGGCAAAGGGTGACGCCAAGGCAAAGGGCAACAGGACATCCGTCGCCTCCGCGGCAGAGTCCAAGAAGAAGAAAACCCCGAAGAACGACGTGGTGATCCACAAGGTGGACAACGGCGAGTCGCTATGGACGATCGCCCGTCGCCACCAGGTCAGCGTGGAGCAGCTCATGAAGTGGAACGACCTGCAGACGCAGGCCGTCAAGCCCGGTCAGGTGCTGCGCCTCACGGCGCGCTGAGCGCCATCGGCCGCATTGCGCCGCGCTACCGCGACGCGTCACCGGGCGCCACCCGTCGAGGTGGCGCCCCGCGCCATCAGACCTGTACGACGTCCCACTGCACGTCCGGCGCGACGTCGGCGCTGTAATCCACGCCTTCCGCCTCGAAACCGAACAGCTTGATGAAATCGTGCTTGTAACCGGCGTAGTCGGTGACTTCACGCAGGTTGTCCGTCGTGACGTTGGGCCACAGCGCCTTGCACTCGTTCTGCACGTCCTCGCGCAGCTCCCAGTCGTCCAGGCGCACGCGGCCCTCGGCGTCCGTGGCCGGCGCCTGGCCATCCGCACGATACAGCCGCTCGTGGAACAGGCGGTTGATCTGCTCGATGGTGCCTTCGTGGATGCCCTTCGCCTTCATGATCTTGAAGACCATGGACACGTAGAGCGGAATCACGGGAATGGCCGAGCTGGCCTGGGTGACCACCGATTTCATCACGCCGACGTAGGCACGCAGGCCACGGGACGCGTAACGGCTGGCCAGTTCCTTCGCGGTGCGGTCAAGGTGCTGCTTGGCCTGGCCGAGCGTGCCGTGCCAGTAGATCGGCCAGGTGATTTCCGTGCCGACGTAGCTGTACGCGATGGTGGTGGCATGCTCGGCGAGCACGCCGGCCTCGCTCAGCGCTTCGATCCACAGTGACCAATCTTCACCGCCCATGACGGTCACGGTGTCCTGGATTTCCTGCTCCGTGGCCGGCTCGACGGATGCCTGGATCACGGCATCCTTGTTGGTATCCACGGACGATGCGGTGAACGTCTCGCCGATGGTCTTCAATGCGGAGCGCACCACTTCGCCGGTTTTCGGCAGCTTGCGCACCGGCGAGGCCAGCGAATAGACGACCAGGTCGATCGTGCCGCCCATCTCGGCCTTGATCAGTTCGATGACCTTGGTGCGGGTTTCGTCGGCGAAGGCATCACCGTTGACCGAGCGGCTGTACAACCCGGCCTGCCGCGCCAGCGTGTCGAACGCGGCGGAGTTGTACCAGCCGGCGGTGCCGGTCTTGCTCTCACTGGACGGTTTCTCGAAGAACACACCCAGCGTGGCCGCACCCTGCCCGAACGCGGCGGTGATGCGCGATGCCAGGCCGTAGCCGGTGGAGGCGCCGATCACCAGTACCCGCTTCGGACCTTCCGCGAAGGCACCGCTGGCACGGGTGATGGCGATTTGTTCTTCCACGTTCTTCGCGCAGCCGACCGGATGAGCGGTGGTGCAGATGAAGCCACGAACCTTGGGTTGGATGATCACGGGTGGTTCCTTCGACGCGACAAGGCCACCATTGTAATACGCGCGATCGCGATCAGAGCCGGTCGTTGGCGACCTTGATCTCGCCACGAGCCTTGAGCGCCTGGATGTACTCGAGGGTGGCGGCCTGCGCCATCGCGTCGATCATCTGGCCGCGCAGTGCAACGCGCTGGGCTTTCTCGACCTTGGCCGGGTCACCGTCGGTCACCTTGTCCACCGTGACCAGCGCATACGTGCCGTTGCCGACGGGCAAGGCGCTCCAGCTGCCTTTGCCATCCACCGGATGCGGCAGCGAGAACGCACGCTGCAACACGGCGGGCGGCGCATCCTTGACGCCGGCGAGCTTGCTGCGCTCCACGCCCGTCAGCGTCTGCACGGGCGCCTTGACCAGCGCGGCCAGGTCGCCGCCCTTGCTCAGCTGCGCGGCGAGGTCGTCGGACTGCTTCTTCGCGGCAGCGTCCACACGCTCGTCGAGGATGCGCTGGCGAATCGCCGGCGTGACGTCGGCCAGGGCCTTGGGCGCCGCGGCGGCATGCTTGTCCAAGTGCATGACGACGGCGTCGCCCTTCTGCACCTGCACCAGCGAGGAGTTGTTGCCCTGGTTGACCACGTCGTCGCTGAACGCAGCGGCGACGAATTTCGGATCGGCGGCAACGCCTTCACCGCCGTTGCGACCGAACATCGGCGTGGTCTTGATCTCGATGCCCAGTTCCTTCGCGGCGGGCTCGAGCGAGCCGGGATTTCGCTCGGCCAGGTCGGCGAGTTGACCGGCACGCTCGTTGTAGAGGCGCTCGTCCTCGCCCTTGGCCCAGTCGGCGGCCAGCTGCGCGCGCACGTCGGCAAACGGCTTGGCATCGCCCTCGCGCGCATCGCGCACCCAGATGATGTGGTAGCCCTCTTCCGGCGACAGCACGGGCTCCTTGGTGATCTCGCCCTTCTTCAGGCCGAACATGGCCGCATCGAACGCGGCGTTGGCCACGCCCTTCTCCAGCCAGCCCAGATCGCCGCCGGTGCGCTTGGAGCCCATGTCATCCGAGTTCTCGGCGGCCAGCTTGGCGAAGTTGTCCGGCGTGGCTTCGGCGGCGATCTTCTTCGCCTTGTCGAGCGCGGCCTTCTGCTGATCGGGCGTGGCGTTCTTGGGCACGTTGATGAGGATGTGCGACGCCTCGCGCTGCTCGGGCTGCGCGTAGCGCTGCTTGTTCTTGTCGTAGTACTCGTGCAGCTGCGCGTCGGTGGGCGCGCCGGGCTTGAGGTCGGCCTGCTTCACTTCGAGGTACTGCACCGAGACCTGTTCCGGCGTGGTGTAGTCGGCGATGTGCGACTTGTAGAAGGCGTCGATATCGGCGTCGGACACGTTGGTGTCGGTCAGCGACGGACGCGGCAGCACGGTGTAGCGCAGGTCGCGCTGCTGCCCGTGCAGGCGGAAGAAATTGTCGACGTCGGCGTCGGTGACCAGCGTGGTCGCAGAGATCGCTTCGGGGATCATCTGGGTGGCGAGCGAGGTGCGGATCTTGGCCTCGTACATCGCCGGGCTCATACCCTGCATGGAGAGGATGGCGCGGTAGGCCTCGGGGCTGAACTGCCCGTTGACCTGGAAACCGGGATCGGTACCGATGGCGCTGCGCACGGCGGCGTCCGAGACGGTAAGGCCCAGTTCGGTGTTGGCCTGCTGCAGCAGCGCCTGGCTGATCATGCCGTCCAGCACCTTCTGCTTGAGCTCGGGTTTTTCGAGGTCGGCGGCGGTGAACGGGGAATTCGGGTCTTGTGCGGCCTGCTGGCGCAGTGCGTTCAGGCGATCCTGCCACTCCTGCTGCGAGATCTCGTGATCACCGACCTTCGCGACGTACGTGTCCACGCGCGACACGAAGTACGACTCGATACCGAAGAAGGCGACGGCGAACACACAGACGCCGAGGACGACGACGGCGGGCCAGCCGTGGATCTTGTTACGCAGGGCTTGCAGCATGATGCGACTCGCACGGTATGCGCCGGGCCAATCCTGACCGGCGTGTAGATAAAACAAAGGCGCCACACGGGCGCCTCTGCAGACAATGGCGGAGTGGACGGGACTCGAACCCGCGACCTCCGGCGTGACAGGCCAGCATTCTAACCGACTGAACTACCACTCCACTTCCCGATGGTGGGTGCTGAGGGGATCGAACCCCCGACCAGCGCCGTGTAAAGGCGACGCTCTACCGCTGAGCTAAGCACCCCCTCCGGTAAGACCACTTAGTTTACGTGATCCTTGAGCGCCTTGCCAGCCGTGAAGGCAGGAACCTTCGACGCCGGAATCTTGATTTCTTCGTTGGTGCGCGGGTTGCGGCCCGTGCGAGCGGCGCGGCTGCGCAGCTTGAACGTGCCGAAGCCAACGAGGGCGACGTCTTCACCCTTCTTGAGGGTGTCCTTGACCGCTTCGATCAGGCCCTCGAGCGCCTTGCCGGCGTCGGCCTTCGACAGTTCAGCCTTTTCGGCAATAGCGGCGATCAGGTCGGTTTTATTCATCAGGTAACTCCTTTCAAAGGTAATTCGAACCGCCGGACGGCGATCCTTGGTGAGAAGACGTCAGGTTACGAATCTCACCGTGTGGCATGACTCAGCAACCCCGCGATACATGGCGCCCTTGCGGCGCAGGCGATGGCGGAGCGGACTTTATACCAGTGCCCTCCCCCTACCGCAATACGAGCAATACCAACGCTTTCAGCGCATATGCATGCTATCCGGAGACTTGCGCGTCGCAATGAAAACGATTATCGCGAGTTGATCGTGACAGGACGACGAAAACGAAAGGAGCGCGGTGACCCGCGCCCCTTGACGTTCGACGACGTGGATGCACTCAGTGCGTCAGCGCGGGCGAACCCTTGCCTTTGCCCTTGCGGCCGGTGGTCGGAGGCAGTTCCACCCCGGCATCACCGTCGCCCTTCTTGCTCGGGCTGATCGGCCGTTCCAGCGCGAGGTCGAGCACTTCGTCGATCCATTTGACCGCATGGATGTCGAGCGAACTGGTGATGTTCTCCGGCAGGTCGACCAGGTCTTTCTTGTTCTCTTCCGGAATGATGACCGTCTTGATGCCGCCGCGATGTGCCGCGAGCAGCTTCTCTTTCAGGCCACCGATGGGCAGCACGCGCCCCCGCAGGGTGATCTCGCCGGTCATCGCCACATCCGAGCGCACCGGTACCTTGGTCAGCGCCGACACAAGCGCCGTACCCATCGCAATACCCGCGCTGGGGCCGTCCTTCGGCGTCGCACCCTCGGGCACGTGGATATGGATGTCCAGTTTTTCGTGGAAATCCGGCTCGATGCCCAGCCCGGCCACGCGCGCGCGCACCACGCTCAGTGCCGCCTGGATCGATTCCTTCATGACATCGCCGAGCTGTCCCGTGTGGACCAGACGGCCCTTGCCGGGCACCACCGAAGCCTCGATGCTGAGCAGGTCGCCGCCGACCTGCGTCCACGCCAGGCCCGTGACCAAACCCACCTCGTTCTGCTGCTCCGCGCGACCGAAGTCGAACCGGCGCACGCCGAGGTAATGGTCGAGGTTGTCACCGTCCACGCGGACCAGATCGGGTGCGAGCACCTTGCCCTTCACGGCCTTGCCGGTCGCCTTGACCTTGGCCTTGGCTTTGGCCGGCACGGTGCCGAGGGCAATTTCCTTGACCACCTTGCGGCAGATCTTGGAGATCTCGCGCTCGAGGTTGCGCACGCCCGATTCGCGCGTGTAGTAGCGCACGATGTCGCGCAGGGCGCTTTCGTCGATACCCAGTTCTTCCACCTTCAGGCCGTTGGCCTTCAGCTGCTTGGGCAACAGGTACTTCTGCGCGATGTTGAGCTTCTCGTCCTCGGTGTAACCCGGGATACGGATCACTTCCATGCGGTCGAGCAGCGGGCCGGGGATATTCAGCGAATTGGCCGTGGCAATCCACATCACCTCGGAGAGGTCGAGATCGACTTCCAGGTAATGATCGTTGAAGGCGTTGTTCTGTTCCGGGTCCAGCACTTCCAGCAAGGCGGACGACGGATCGCCACGGAAATCCATCGACATCTTGTCGATCTCGTCCAGGACGAACAGCGGGTTCTTCGTACCGACCTTGTTGAGGTTCTGCACGATGCGGCCCGGCATCGAACCGATGTAGGTACGGCGATGCCCGCGGATCTCCGCCTCGTCACGCACGCCACCCAGGCTCATGCGCACGAACTTGCGGTTGGTGGCCTTGGCGATCGACTGGCCGAGCGAGGTCTTGCCCACGCCGGGCGGACCGACCAGGCACAGGATCGGGCCCTTCATGGTATTCACGCGCTGCTGCACCGCCAGATATTCGAGGATGCGCTCCTTCACCTTCTCCAGGCCGAAATGGTCGGCATCGAGGGTTTCCTGCGCCAGCGCCAGGTCCTTGAGAACCTTGCTGCGCTTCTTCCACGGCACGCCCACCACCCAGTCGAGGTAGTTCCGTACCACGGTGGCCTCGGCGGACATCGGCGACATCTGCTTGAGCTTGTTGAACTCCTGACGCGCCTTGGCGAGTACGGCCTTGGGCATGCCGGCGGCATCGATCTTCTTCTGCAGTTCCTCGATCTCGTTGGTGCCCTCTTCGCCCTCGCCCAACTCCTTCTGGATGGCCTTCATCTGTTCGTTGAGGTAGTACTCGCGCTGGCTCTTCTCCATCTGCGACTTGACGCGGCCGCGGATGCGTTTTTCCACCTGCTGCAGGTCCATCTCGCCGTCGACGAGACCGATGAGCAACTCCAGCCGCTCGCCCACGTCGGATGTCTCGAGCACACGCTGCTTGTCGCCCATGCGCACCGAGAGGTGCGCGGCGATGGAATCGGCCAGGCGCGACGGGTCGTCGATGCCCGAGAGCGTCGCCAGGATTTCCGGCGGCAGCTTGCGGCTCTGCTTCACCAGCTGTTCGAACAGCGACACCAGCGAACGCGAGACGACGTCGAGTTCGCGCTCGTTCTTGCTGTACACCGGCTCGATGACGCGGGAGCGGCCGCTCATCATGCCGGCCTCGTCCTCGAACGCGTCGATCTGCACGCGCGACTGGCCCTCGACCAGCACCTTGACGGTGCCATCGGGCAGTTTCAGCAGCTGCAGGACGCCGGCCAGCGTGCCGACCTGGTGCAGATCCTCGATCGCCGGATCGTCGATGTCCGGACTCTTCTGGGCGACCAGCAGGATCTGCCGCTCGCCTTCCATCGCCCGCTCCAGCGCACGCATGGACTTATCGCGCCCGACGAACAGCGGGATGACCATGTGCGGATAGACGACGACGTCACGCAAGGGCAGGACCGGCAGTAGGTCCAGCTCGGATCCGCTCGTGGTCTGGTTGCGATTCTTCGCCATGTGCTTGGGTTTTCCCTCAGGTTTTTTGGGCTCGCCCCGACACTGCGCCGGAGCCGCCATACACGTCAAGTGGTGGTTCGCGAAGGAACGATCAAGAGCGGAACCACGAAAGAAAACGGCCCCGGCGTCATGGACGCCGGGGCCGCGGTAGCGCTCGCGATGCCGGTGGGATCAGGCCGCGTCGCCACCCTCGCCCGCGATACGCTGCTGTTGCAGGTTGCCGCGGTAGATCAGGTAGGGCTCCGCCTGACCGTCGATCACGGCGTCGTCGACCACCACCTTGCTGACATGCTCCAGCGAGGGGATCTCGAACATCGTGTCGAGCAGCACCTGTTCGAGAATGGTTCTCAGGCCACGGGCGCCTGTCTTGCGCTTGAGCGCGCGACGGGCGATAGCGGCCAGGGCCTCCGGACGGAATTCCAGCTCGGCGCCTTCCATGTCGAACAGCTTGCGGAACTGCTTGGTGACCGCGTTCTTCGGCTCGGTGAGGATCTGCACCAGCGCAGCCTCGTCGAGCTCGTCCAGCGTGGCCACGACCGGCAGGCGCCCGACGAACTCGGGAATCAGGCCGAAACGGACCAGATCGGCCGGCTCGACTTCCGACAGCGTCTTGCCGACGTTTTCCGTGCGTTCCTTGGAGCGGACCTCGGCCTTGAAGCCGATGCCCGTGGTCTCGGAGCGCTGCTGGATCACCTTGTCCAGCCCGGCGAACGCACCGCCGCATATGAACAGGATGTTGCGCGTATCGACCTGCAGGAACTCCTGCTGCGGGTGCTTGCGGCCACCCTGCGGCGGTACCGAGGCAAGCGTGCCCTCGATCAGCTTGAGCAGGGCCTGCTGCACGCCTTCGCCGGACACGTCGCGGGTGATCGACGGGTTCTCGCTCTTGCGCGAGATCTTGTCGATTTCGTCGATGTAGACGATGCCGCTCTGCGCCTTCTCGACGTCGTAATCGCACTTCTGCAGCAGCTTCTGGATGATGTTCTCGACATCCTCACCCACGTAACCGGCTTCGGTCAGCGTGGTGGCATCCGCGATGGTGAACGGCACGTTGAGCAGGCGCGCCAGCGTTTCCGCCAGCAGCGTCTTGCCCGAGCCGGTCGGACCGATCAGCAGGATGTTGGACTTGCCGAGTTCGACATCGTCGTTCTTCTGGCGCGATTCGATGCGCTTGTAGTGGTTGTACACGGCCACCGACAAGGCTTTCTTGGCGCGCGTCTGCCCGACCACGTACTGGTCGAGGGCTTCCATGATCTCGCGCGGCTTGGGGAGTTGGGTACGGCCGGAGGCCGCCTTCTCTTCGAGTTCCTCGCGAATGATGTCGTTGCACAGCTCAACGCATTCGTCGCAGATGAACACGCTGGGGCCGGCGATCAACTTGCGCACTTCATGCTGGCTCTTGCCACAGAAGGAGCAATAAAGAATCTTTCCGCCGTCGTTGGAACGGCTTTGCCGCTCGTCGCTCATGCTTTGGGCCCTACTGATAATCCAGGTGCGCTTTGAGAATAGCACAGCACTTCGCCCCTGGAATCAGGGGCGAAGTGCTGGTTTTCACAAGCGTGTACGTTCAAATCAAGCCGAGCGGACGGTATCGACCGCGCGCTTGTCGGGCACCGAGTCGATCAGGCCATACGCCTGGGCCTCGGCACCGCTCATGAAGCGGTCGCGCTCGGTATCGCGGGCGATTTCCTCGACCGTCTTGCCACTGTGATGGGCAAGAATGGCGTTCAGGCGCTCGCGCATGGTCAGGATTTCACGGGCGTGAATCTCGATGTCCGTGGCCTGACCCGAGATGCCACCGGCCCAGGGCTGGTGGATCATGATGCGCGAATGCGGCAGCGAATACCGCTTGCCCGCGGCACCGGCGGCCAGCAGCAGAGCGCCCATGGAGGCGGCCTGGCCGATGCACATGGTGCTGACGTCCGGCTTCACGAACTGCATCGTGTCGTAGATCGCCATGCCCGCGGTGACCGAGCCACCCGGGCTGTTGATGTACAGGTTGATGTCCTTGTCCGGATTTTCGGACTCCAGGAACAGCAACTGGGCGACGATTACATTGGCCATGTAATCGTCGACCGGGCCAACCGCGAAGATGATGCGCTCCTTGAGGAGACGCGAGTAGATGTCGTACGAACGCTCGCCGCGCGAGGTTTGCTCGACGACGATGGGCACCAGGTTGAGGTTCTGGATCGGAGCCATGGACATGCGGTCTCTCCTAGGTGTGGGGCCCGGCTGTTGCAAGAGGATCGGTGCTTACGCGCCGATCGGTCGCATTACCTCGTCGAAGCTCAGCTCCTGGTCGGTGGATTTGGCGTTATCCGCCACCCATTCCGCCACCTGATCTTCCATCACGCGGTTCTGCAGTCCCGACATCAGTTGGGGATCGCTGTTATACAGTTCAATGACCTTTTCCGGCTCTTCATAGGTCGAGGCGATCGCGGTCAGCATCTCGGCCATGCGCTTGCGGTCCAGGCGCAGCTCGTTCTTTCGGGCGATCTCGCCCATGAGCAGCGCGGCGGCGACACGCTTGCGCGCGAACGGGGCGGCCTCGGCGACCATCTGCGGGCTGGGTTCCTGGCCACGCGGCAGATTGCCGGACGCCAGGCTGCGGGCCTCGGCGTCGACCATCAGCTCGGGCACTTCCAGTTCCGGGTAGGCGGCGGCCAGCTTCTCGGCCACTTCCGACTTCAGGCGGGCCATCACGGTGGCCTTCAGCTCGCGCTCCAGGTTGGCGCGGACTTCCTTGCGGAAGGTTTCCAGGTCGCCGTCGACCACGCCGAACAGCTTGACGAAATCGGCATCCACGGCCGGCAGGTTGGGCTCCTGCACCTTCACGATCTTGAAAGTGACCTTGGCGGTCTTGCCGGCGAGCTCGGGGTTACGGAAATCGTCCGGGAAAGCGACGTCCTGGACCAGGTCCTCACCCGCGGTGCGACCGGTCAGGGCCTCATCCAGCGCCTTGAACAGGGTGCCGGAGCCGAGCACGCTACCCGCGCGCTCCAGGCCTTCGGCCGGGAAGCGATAGTCGCCGGCTTCGGCGGCGTATTCGAACATGACGAAGTCGCCGTCCTTGGAGGCGCGCGTCACTTCGTCGAAGCTACGGCGCTGGGTGCGCAGCGTCTCGATCATCTTGTCGATGTCGGCGTCCTTGACCTCGGCCTTGGGACGGGCGATCTCGAGCGCGGCGACGTCGATCACCGGGAACTCCGGCATGATCTCGAACGTGGCGGTGTAGGCGATTTCGCCCGCTTCCGCATTGCCCGTGGTGTCCACCGACGGGTTGGCGATCGGCTGCAGTTTCTCCTGCTCGACGGCCTCGCGCAGGGTGCTGCCGATCAGCTCGGACAAGGCCTCGCCACGGACCTGCGCGCCGAAGCGCTGCTTGATCACGGTGGTGGGCACCTTGCCCGGACGGAAGCCCTTCAGGCGGACCGTGCGACCCATTTCCGCGATGCGCGCGTTCACCTGCGACTCAAGGCGCTCCGCCGGGAACTTCACCGTGAGCTTGCGCCCGAGCTTGCCGACATTCTCAACCGAAACCTGCATGACCTCTCCTGAAACCGCCACGTGACGTGGCGCGATGGCGAGCTTCCGTCGCCGTAACCAGAACAATGGGACCCACCGCGAATGTCGGAGGCGTCGCCGCGACTTTCGTCTCCGGCGGCGAAAAAACCCCGCAAATGACTGCCCATTCTACGTTTTGCCCTCCCACCGCCGCAACCTGCCTCATCCGGCACTCCAGCGCCGAGGACCGCCGCCATCCGCCGCCAGCGAATCCCCCGGATTCGCCAAGGCGCAGGCCGTCAACGAGAGACAGCCGCAGCCGATGCAATCCGCCAGTTTATCTTTCAGATTAAGCAGTTGCGTAATCCTATGATCCATCTCTTCGCGCCAGGCCGCCGACATCCTCGCCCAATCCTCCCGGGTCGGCGTGCGCGAGTCCGGCAAGGTCGCCAGCGCCTGCCGGATCGCCTCCAGCGGCATGCCGACCCGCTGCGCTACCCGGATGACCGCGATCCGGCGCAGCACGTCGGCGGAAAAGCGACGCTGGTTGCCCGACGTTCGCAGGCTGTGGATCAGCCCCTTCCGCTCGTAGAAGTGCAGTGCCGACACGGCCACGCCCGCACGCCGGGCCACTTCACCCACGCTCAGTTCCCGCATCTGTTGACCTGAATATTGGTTGAGGTCTCATGCTGCGCCTTTCCGGTCGCCGTAGGCAAGCGTGCGACACTCCCCGCCCCAAGGACACCAGCATGCACGTGGGAACCCCCGAACCCGATCACCTTTCCGATACCGCCACACCCTCTGACGAGGGCATCCTCGGCCCCCGCTACCGGGCGGCCACCCTCGGGATGGTCAGCCTCATCTCACTCATCGCCTTCGAGGCGCTGGCGGTCACCACTGCCATGCCGACGGTCGCGCGGGAGCTGGACGGCCTGCGCGCGTACGCCCTGGCCTTCGGCGGCGTGCTGGCCACCAGCATCATCGGCATGACAGTGTCCGGCCGCTGGAGCGATCGCCGCGGGCCCGCCCCGGCCATGTGGACCGGCCTGGCCGGTTTCGTCGTCGGCCTGCTGGTGGCCGGCTTCGCACAGAACATGCCGATGCTGCTGGCGGGCCGCCTGGTCCAGGGGCTCGGCGCCGGCTGTCTCTCGCCGGCGCTTTACGTGATCGTCGGGCGGCTCTATCCGCCTTCCCTGCGACCGAAGGTCTTCGCCTCGTTCTCCGCCGGGTGGGTCGTGCCGGCTCTGATCGGCCCGGCCGTCAGCGGCGCCATCGTGGAGCACGTCGGCTGGCGCTGGGTCTTTCTCGCCGTGCCCGTGCTGGCCCTGCCCGCCGCGCTCGGGCTGCGCGGCGCGCTGCGCTCCCTGCCCGCACCTTCGGACAACGCGTCCGACGCCGGCACCCGACTCCCCGACGCCATCGGCGCCTCGCTCGGCGTCTGCCTATTGTTCGCCGCAGGCCAGGAACGCGGGGTCATCGCCGCCTCGCTTCTGCTGCCGTCACTCGCCCTGTTGATCTTCTGCGGCCGCCGCCTGCTACCCGCCGGCACGCTCCGCGCCGCCCGAGGCCTGCCCGCGGTCATCGCCCTGCGCGGTATCGCGGCCTCCGCCTTCTTCGGCGCCGAGGCCTTCCTTCCGCTGGTCTTCACCCAGCAGCATGGGCTGTCGCCGACATGGTCGGGCCTGGCGATCAGCGTGGGCGCGATCGGCTGGTTCTCCGGCTCGTGGTACCAGGGCCATTACGCGACGATCTCCCGCCTGCAATTGCTCACGCGCGGCACAGCCCTGATGGTGCTCGGCATCGGCATCGCTTCCTGCGCCGTGTTCGCCTGGATGCCCGTGCCGGCGGCGGTCGCGGGTTGGCTGCTCACGGGACTGGGCATGGGCATGCTCTACGGTACGCTATCCGTCCTAGCGCTTTCGATGTCCGCCACGCACGAGCAAGGCCGGAACAGTTCGGCGCTGCAACTGTGCGAATCGTTGATGGTGGCCACGACACTCGCCATCGGCGGCACGTTGTTCGCCGCACTGCTCGACATATCTCACACGGCCGCGTTCATGGCGAACTTCGCCATCACGCTGGTGCTGGTGGTGCTGGCGACGATCGTGGCGCGCAGGACGCGGGCGGACGGGTAATACCCATCGTCGATAACGGCTGTTTTTCAGATTGATCGTATGGATCACGCGCGGCATTTACGCGAGCATGAGGGTCCTTGTTCATTCGAACACCAGACACCCGAGTTGTTGCGCATGACCCCCGACGACCTGGAAAAAATCCGCGCGGAGATCGGCAAACTCATGGCGGAGACATCGAAGATCAACGCCGAGGCACGCTGGTATCCCTTCGTTGCCGCTGGTGGCGTCTTTGGTGCCGCCTTCGCGCTGGCCAAGCTGCTGGGGGCTCTTTAGCGCCCATCCGATCCCTGCGCACCTTCAGCTAGGGGCGGCCCTAGCGATCAGCGGGCGAGATGGGCTGGTTCTCCAGCTCGTGGGGCGCTTCGGCGGTTCCAAATCGCAGTGATACGTTAGGAGAGAACCCATGGAAGAGACGAGAACCGTGAACGCCGCCGACATCGAGTTGATCCACGCGAACGTCTCCAAGATGATGGCCGAGACCATGAAGCTCAGTGCTGAAACCTCGAAGGTCAGCGCCAAAACCGTCTGTCGACGGGACATGATGGCGGCTGTTTTCCAGATTGGTCGTATGGATCATGCGTGACGTTCAAGCAAGCATGAGGGTTCACGTGCATGCACAGGCGCCCGGTGCTCGTCAGACAGAAACAGCATTACTGCGTTCTGATCCATCGAAGAAGGATGGTGCGAGAGGGGGGACTCGAACCCCCACGGGTTACCCCGTCAGAACCTAAATCTGGTGCGTCTACCAATTCCGCCACTCTCGCCCGCGGCGCCATTCTAGGGTGCCGCCGGGCCGAGGTCCACCAGTGGATCGGCAACGCGACATCGTCCGGGCGCCTGGACCCCATGACCTACGCAAGGTCACTCCCCTAGGGTCATTTTCCTGAAGAAGGAAGCACCCCGATGCTTTCCATCCACGTGTCGACCAGGGCCGGCCACTGTGTAATCGGTTCGGCCGTCGGTCGCAGCCCGAACGCATGCCCACCGTGCGGGTAGACATGAAGCTCCGCGGGCACGCCTGCCTCCTTGAGCGCCCGGTAATACACCAGCACTTGATCCACGCCGTCCACGTGGTCGTCCTCCGCCTGCAGCAGGAACGTCGGCGGGGCATCCTTGGGTACGCGCACGGTGGGATTAAGCGTCGCCCGGTCGGCGGTCAGGTGCCCCGGATAGATGCCCACAGCAAAATCCGGTCGCGCGCTCACCGTATCCACATCATCGACAGGACGATAGACGCGGCGCCTGAAATTCGTACTTGCCTCGGCGACCAGAAAACCACCCGCCGAAAACCCCAGTACGCCGACCTTGCCTGCATCGACATGCCAGGCCGCGGCGTGGGAGCGGATCAGTCGCATGGCCCGCTGCGTGTCCTGGTAGGACGGCACCGACAGCGCGAAGTTATGCGGGCGGCAGTCGCAGGTCCAGTCGTAGGGCGCGCTGGGAATGCGGTATTTCAGGAGTACGCAGGTCACCCCGCGCTGCACCAGCCAGTCGCATACTTCGGTACCTTCCAGGTCCATCGCCAGGATCGAGAACCCGCCGCCTGGAATGACCAGTACGGCCGTGCCGTTGCCTGGTGCCGAGGGCGGATAGACCGTGATCGTCGGTATCGAGACGTTATGGATCGCCGTAACCGTCTTGCCACCGATGAGGTCGCTGCCCGTAGACACGTATTCCGGACCCGGGGGCGCAGGCGATGACGGTGGTGCGTCGGGCCACAGCGGCATCTGCGTGAGACCACGCGCGGGTTGCCAGACCGGCTCGGCCGCTGGCGTCACCGCCGGCACGAGCGACAGAAGAAAAAACACGATCCGACGTTTCATTCATACCCCCTGATGGTGAAGCCCGACCGCATCCGTCCGCACGCCGTGCGACCTGTCGGTCAACGTGGCCCGAATCATGGACGGGCGACAGGGCCTGGCGGTGTCACGAAGATGGCGTTAATCGGGCCCATCGGCACGGGTCAGCCGCGGCAGCCGGCCAGCAGATCAAGCGCGGGCACGTACACGCTTGTGCGGGTATCGAAGAATCCCAGCAGGGTATGAAACAGGTTGTCCTGGCTCGACGGCTGCACGCGGCGCTGCTCCAGGCATGCCATGCGGACGCCGGCATCGCGCACCCACCCGGGCGAGAACCACATCAGCATCGGGACATGCTTCTGCTGACTGGGCGCGGCATCCCAGTCGGCCCCGTGCAGGTAGACGTCGTTCTCGCCCAGCGACTCGCCGTGATCGGACAGGTACATCATGATGCTGTCGACCTCGGGCGCTGCCTTCAATGCTTCCACCACGCGACCCAGGATGTGGTCGGTATAGAGGATGGTGTTGTCGTAGCTGGCCACCGTCTGCGCATAGGTGCATGTCTGCACCTCCGCGGTATCGCATCCGGGCTTGAACACGTTGAACTGGGCGGGATAGCGCTGGAAGTACGCCGGGCCATGGCTGCCCTTGATGTGCAGCACCAGCAGCGCGGGCGATCGCATGCGTGCCAGGCGTACCGGCAGGTCGGCCAGCAGCACCTCGTCGAGGCAGCCGTCGGCATTGCATAGCCCGGCTACCTTGTCGTTGGTGACATCGTCGTTGGGCACCCGCAGGCACACGTCCTTGCAGCCCTCGTCGTTGTCACGCCAGAACACATCCACGCCGGCATGCTGCAGCACGTCCAACACGTTCCAGTGCGCCTTGGCCACGGGCTTGTCGAACTTCTCCCGCGTCATGTTCGAGAACATGCAGGGCACCGACACGGTGGTGGCCGTGCCACACGACCATGCATCGGTGAAGTACGTCACGCCTGCGCGCGCCATCTCCGGATTGGTGTCGCGTGAGTAACCCTGCAACGACTGGTTCTCGGCGCGCGCGGTCTCGCCCACCACCAGCACGACGATCCGCTTGCGCGCCGCCATCACGGCAGTCGGCGCCAACGTGGCATCGGTCCCGATCGGCGTCATGGTGGTCTTCCGGCGGAACACGTCACGCTGCAGGTAGTGAAACGTGCCGCTGAGCGCGGCGTACGGGTTGAATACCTCGTACAGGGTGCGGTGGTTACGCTCGAAGTAGACGTACGTGCGGCCGACCAGCAGGGGCGGCACGAGCATCAGCGCGGTAGCGACGCACACAACTGCGGCACGCCAGCCGAGGTCTCGCTGCCAGCGGGCGAAGCGCAACGGCACGACGAGGACGAGCACTGCCGGCAGCACGCCGAACAGGGCGATCCAGCCCACCGAGCCGCGCGTGATCATCGCCATCGCTTCGGCACGCTGCGTCTCGAAAATGCTCTGGATGATTTCTTCGTTGAGGCGCACGCCAAAGGTCTGCGCGTAGTAGGCGCTGGCCGCTGAAACGAGGATCAGCAGTGCCAGCAGCGGCTTGCCGATGCGCGGCCAGGTCAGCAGCGCGATGGTCAGGGCAAGATTGCCGATCAGGCGGCAGTACACGGCCAACCCCAGTGCGCCGAACCCGACCGCGCCTCGCGATGCGGACAGCGCTTCATGCACTTCCGCCCAGAGACTGCGGTTGAGCACCAGCAGGATGTAGAGGGCGACGGCGACGGCCAGCAGCCAGGCAGGCAACGCAAAGCGGGAACGGTGTGACGAGGATCGTTGGAACACGGGCATCGGGCATCCTGTCGGGCCCGGAAGTTCGCGAGCGACTGATGAAGCAAGACCATAAAAAAGGCACCTAGATTGCTCTAAGTGCCTGGTTCAAATTGATGGGCCGTGTAAGTTCGAGCTTACGACCAATTGATTAAGAGACTCTTGCAAAGAATTATGGCAGGGAGGCTAATGCTTCGCAATCAGCCCAAATTGGCTCTACCAAGCCGTTATACAAAGATGCACAAGGTGGATTAGTCAAAAGCCTCGACTTCCGCCAAGGTCCTACCTCCCCGCTCCCATGGGATGGACCGCGGCTCGTTACGGAGCCCACGCCGGCCTGCGTCAAAGACTGGACCGTCCGAGATTCTGTTACGCGAAAGTGGGCCGGCGCCAGTCGGTGTTGCCCATGGAGACGGAGGCACAGCTCCCACGCTGCGCGTCAAAGAAGCTTCAGCCCCCGTGCGGTGACGAGCACGGCAACGCGCGAAGCATCGACGCGGGCACGCCCGCCTGCCGCCCAGCCAGCCGCTCAAACTCCGCAGCATCGTGGCTGCAGAACACGTCGACTCCTTGATTGCTTCCTGCCAATGCCCGCAGTTGAGCCTGGTTGGCAAAGCGCGCGCCGCGGTCTTTCTCCAGCATCCATTGGTAAAAACGCAGACCGAGCGTGCATCGGGGATGCACCGGGTGCATTTCTTGCTCGTGAAAATACGCATCTGCGGCCAGGAGTTTCCAGCCTTCGGCTTGCCGGACGGCGATGCCGCAGTGGCCATGCGTGTGTCCCGCCAAGGGCACCAGCAGCACGTCCTCCGCAATGCCGTTGAGCCGCTGCGTCCGTTCAAAGCCGAACCAGTCTTCCCCATCGTACGCTGCATAGGTCTGCCACAACCCACGACGCGTCCACTGGGCAGGTCGAAAGCGCTGCCGATCCATCCAGGTCCGCTGGGCGATCGCATCGTCGCGCTCCCGCGCCAGCAGGTGCACAGTCGCCCACGGAAAGTCGTCGAGCCCACCGGCATGGTCAAAGTCCAGGTGACTCATGACGATGTGCCGCACGTCGCGCGGATTAAAGCCCAACCGCTCGATCTGCCGGATCGCCGTCATTTCTTCGCGAAACTCGGGCTTCACCAAGGCCAAAAAGAACGCGCTCAGCCGCGAACGGGGGTGGCGAACATCGTTGAGGCCAAAACCGGTGTCGACCAGCAGTAACCCTGCTGACGTCTCCACCAAAAGGCAATGGCATACGAGTTCACCACGGGTCAGCAGGCCGCGGGTGCGGCCATCCATCAGCCGCCCACCCAGCGGGCAGGTGGAAATGCAGTTGAGATGATGGACGCGCATCAGAAGCCGCCCATATCAACGTTTCGCCTCGGCGCCCTCGGTGGCGTCGAGGGCAAGGAATGTCCTGGTCAGGGACGGCAAGCGGCTCAACACCCGGTCGGCCACCCCTTGTTCCTGAGCAAGAATCCGTTCGCAAACGCACGCGGTTTCCATGTTTCCTGCGGCTGATGCCGCGGCGCACCTGCGACCGCCTGGGCGAAGGCGGCGCCTCTGGCCATGGCTTCCTTGCACAACGACGGCGACCCGCCGTGCCATTCGATGCATCCTCGAACCAGTTCCTGTTGAACTCGCGTGTCTTCGAGGTGAGAACGGACCCGCGCCTTGACATCGGGTTAGGGTTCGAAGCGCAAGCTGCCCGCGCAACATCTGCTCCGCCTGCTGTTCCGTCGCGTGCGCATTCCGCAACCCGTCGAGCCGTTTTTCTTGCAGTTGAGCCACCGGACGGACCCTCACGACGAAAGATGCTCCATCTTCCCGTGCGAAACGCACGTGCGGCATGAGGGCGTCCCGGCGCAACCGTGACCTTGCTGAACGGCCGTGCATCACCCCTTCGAGTTCCCGGCCGGAACTCCCAGGCCTTGCGCCCATGGTGACCGAGTCCAGGTGGTCCACCGCAGCGGTGTCCCTCACGTCGCCCCCAGACCGGGTGGTCCAGCGTCCAGAGGCCATCACCGGATTCGAATGCTCTGGAGAATGCATCCTTCGATGCCGCTCATCCGTATCCATGGATATGCCGACCACCGAACTCCCCATGAGCGATTATATCTTGGCCACCGGCGCCGCCCTGTCCGACGACTCGTTCTACCCAACCTTTTCCATCGCTGATCCCGCAGGAACGGTACTGTTTGCGTGGCGGGCGCGGTTCGGTTTCGACACGAGGGAGATCGCCCTGGTCCACGCCCGCGAGTACGGCTGCGAGGCAGCGGCCGTGCTCCTCACCACCTGCTTCCCGAACTGAACCGCGCCGCCCGGCCCCTCAGTGTCCGCCAGATGCAGGCTGCGGCTGTTGCGAACCGCTGTTCGAACTGCGGCTGGAGCTGCCGGCCGACGAACTGCTTCCCGAGGTCGAGCCGGAGCCGTTTCGCCCAGTGCTGCCACCGACAGTGTCGCTGCCAGACGTACCGTCACGGGTACCCATGGTGTCGTCTGTGGAGCTGTTACTGCCCGCTTTACGGTGACTGTGCCCGCCGCTGGTGCCACCCATGGACGAGTTCGACGAGGAAGACCCGTCGTGGCGGCCAGACGTGGATCCGCTGTTGGACGTTCCCGATTGGCCCTGGCTCGATTGCTGTGACGGTCGCCTGTCCTGGGCGCCAAGCTTGTCCTGCGGGTCCGTATTCGAAGATGCGGAACCGCTGGACGTGGAAGACCCGCTGGTGCTCTGTGCGGTCGCCACCGCAGCCGCCGCGACCGCGCAGAGGGCGAAGCCGGTAAGAAGGATCTTTTTCATGCTGTTCTCCTGCTGAGTTACCCGACAGCCGGGTCGTGTCACGTTGCATCTGTGTCAGTGAGCGTGCGGGCGACGGTGGGCCCATGACTGCGCACATCTGTGAACGTGCCGGTATCGGTCAGCATTGTCGAGCGCTCGTCACGGCAGGCACGCAAGGCATCGGCGCCGGAACGGACACCCTGTCGCTGCGATCGTCTCTCCGGCCGGTCGCCCTGCCGTCGGAGCGGATGCCATCGATGGGGTGGCCTAACGGCAGGAGCCTCGGAGGACCGGGAGAAGAACTCATGAAGATCAGCTACACGCGCGCCATGCTGGCACTAGCCCTCTCCATGCTCGCGACGACGGCCTGCACGCGCCACAACGACAGCGACACCGCCGTACCCGGCGCCAACACCGCGGGCACCGGCACCGCGGCGACGCCGCCAGCAGCATCCACCAGCGCCCGCGGGCGCTGACCTGCACTCAGAAGAAGGATAAAGATCATGACCAGAGGTGTCGGCGGCAAGTCGCCCGCCAATGTGCAGACGTATCTCGAAGGCGTCAGCTATCCTGCCGACAAGGCAGCGTTGATTTCACGCGCGAAGGAAAACGGTGCGCCGGGCGAGGTGATGGACATCATCGAACAACTTGACGATCGTCAGTATGGTGGTCCTCAGGAAGTCATGAAGAGCTACGGCGACATCGAATAGTCAGTGCTTATCTGCCTGACGATCCGGCTCGACGATCTTGTCGTAGCAAGCTGACGTCCGTTTTTCCTGCCACTGTTCATAAACATAAAGAAAGACATGAAATACGCATGCGGAAATTTCGCTACTCGAAACCGAAGCTGAGTGCACTTCGGGTCGCGCGACGACCGCCTGGCTCACGCGCTCGCCAGGAACGAATCGAAGCGCGAGGGGAACCATGCGATGTCTAGCGGATTTGCCGGCTCGTGGAAGCTGGACCATCGAACCAAACCTGTCGCCGTCATCATCGAGCCACAGGCGGACCTGGCCGACATCGTCCATGACATCGTGGAGGATATCGGCTTCGAGGTGATCCTTGCGGTGACTCACTTCGGCGCCGCGACCGCCGTCAGCGGCCGCTGTCCGGAACTGCTCATCGCGTGCGTGCCGGCCTTCGCGGACGACGCCAAGGATGCCTATCTGGCGGCCTGCCGGCGATCCGCGAGCATGTTGCCCACGGTACTCATGCTTTCAGATGCCGTCGCTGGCACCAACGATGTGCCCCAGGGAGCAGCGAAGCTGCTGAAGCCGTTTACGCGTGGAGAGTTACTGCTCGCGATCGACGGGGTCCTTTCTTCAGTCGAACACAGCCTCGCGGATTGAGGGATGCTCAGCCGGAGGGCCGGACGTCACCAGGCGCGCCTCGACCCAGCCAGGTGAATTTCGCAGCCAGCGCAACCAATTCCACCTTGAGCGCATGGTCCGGCTTTGGTGCACCGCCGCGAGCATCGCCAATTCTCCCTTCATCTGGTACTCGCCGCTCGCCGTGCGAACAAAGCCTCCTCGCTGGGGTGTGACCAGCGCCTTGTCGTCGCGCGCTGACCGTCGAGGCACATTCAGCATCGTGAGCGCCCCTTGCCGGTGTCGTTTGCGCACGTTGGTCACGTGGCGATGCAAAGTTCTCAGACGGCTCACCGGGAGCCGTCCTGCCGCCATGGATGCTCCGGGCTGAGCTCCGTCGCGGCGGGGAACCGACGCCATCGGAGCACGCATGAGCAAGCAACCCGCCGCCAGGAAAGTCACCTGGGTCATCGTCGCCGACGAGCACGTCGCGCGCTTTCTCGAACTGCCAGAACAGGGCAACCTGGTCGAGGTGGAACGTCTCACCGACGACGATGCGCGAAGCACAAGCGCCGAACTGCGCAACGACGCGCAGGGGCGACGTTCCCCCAGCGTCTCCGGCGGGATCGGCGGCGCGCCGACCCTGGGCACCGGCACGGTCACCGCACCTGCCGGCGAGTCGGAGATGCACAAGGAAGCCGATACCTTCGCACGCCAGGTAACGGAACGGCTGCTGGAGTGTTTCCGCGCCCATCGTTTCAGCGCGCTGCGTATCGTCGCGGCGCCCCGCTTCCTTGGCTTGCTGCGCGCCAGGGCCGACCCGGCCGTGGTCGCCACGATCACCAACGAATTGGACAAAGACCTCACGTATGACCAGTTGGACTCACTGACACGCCGTTTGTTTCCCGAGCACGACGGGCCGCGCCGCAAACTGGAGCCAGGCGCAGCTGCGGCGGTGCGGTCGGGAAACAGGGATATCCAGCCTTGATGGGCCGGGCGGTCACGAGCCACTGAAGGACGTGCGCGCACGCTGGCCCGGGCGGCTCAGGTCGGGCCGGCGTACCCCGCATCGCTCGCCTGCTCAGCGCGTGCCTGCCGGTGCTCGCACACTTCGTGCCCGCAGCCGCATGGCCCGGGCTCGCCCGCCGATTTCTCGCAGTGCTCGCTACACCAGGCACTTCCGTCCATCACCGTGCATTCGCAGGCGGGGTGCCCGCACCGATAACCGTTATCCGACATGTCGCACCTCTTCGTTCGCGGCAGCGGAGCCGAGCTTCGCCACCATGTCATGACAGCGGCGTGCGGCCGCCTCCGCGCCGGCTCCGCACCGGCAGATCAGGATGTCATCGGCCATGGCCGTGACGCTGTAACCGGTCGATCGCACCATGGCATGCAAGGCGGCGGGGTTGGGTACCCACCAGTTGGTCGGGTCGCCGGCAAGCTCGTGCTCGATGAAGGCCATGCGCGGCCAGCCGTCCTCGCGCAGACGCTCACGGCCGAGGTAGCCGGGGTCACCCTCACCGTCCGCGGGGCCGACCGGCCCACCGGTGGCAAGGCTCTGGAACACCAGCATGTCGCGGCACACCGATGCGGCCAGGTCCAGACCGAGCAGCGGGTAGCGCAAGTGATAGAGGACGCCCAGGAACAGCACGATGTCGTAGCGCGACCCTTCGGCGGCCAGATCGTAGATATCGCCCTGGCGCAGGCTGAGGCGATCGCCCAGCCCGAACTGCGCCGTGGCCCAGGAGGCCTGGCGCAGGTAGTGCGGGTCATGGTCCATCGCGGTCACGTGGGCGCCACGCCGCGCCAGCTCGATAGCGAAGTAACCGGCGTTACAGCCGATGTCGAGCACGGTCTTGCCCTGCAGATCCAGCGGTAGCTGAGGGCCCAACGCTGCCCATTTGTAAGCCGGATAATCGCCCAGGGGATGATCCGGCGCCGTTTGCCTGCCGTCAGGAAGATGCAGATTGTGGAACCAGGGGCCGAGCGAGTGGACCACGTCGCCGGATACGTCGGCCGCGGAGTGGGACTGCAACGTACGCAGCGGTGAATTCATGGCATGTGCCTCATGCGGAAGCGGACAGTGTTGCGGGCGCCGCGCCGGCCGCCTCGGCAAAAAGGAGTGGCAGCTCGCGCGCGCGATGTGCAGCGGTATGCGCGGCCATTACCCGTTCGCGTGCCCGGCGCCCCATGGCGACACGCTCGCCCTCGCCCATCCCGCGCAGCACCTCGAGCACCTGCGCGCTGTCTTCGGCCACGATGATCTCCCGGCCTGGCTCGAAGAAGGCATCCAGCCCCTCCCATGCGTCAGAGATGATCGGCGTGGCGCAGGCTGCCGCCTCGAACAACCGGACGCTGGGCGACCAGCCGGCGCGCCGCATGTCGTCGCGGGTGACGTTGAGGGTGAAGCGTTGCGCATTGTAGAAACCGCGATGCTCCGCAGGGGGAATATGATCGGTACGGATGACGTTCGCGGGCCATGACAATGAGGGCGGATACATCGGCCCGGCCACGACGAAGCGCCCCTCCTCCCAGCGGCGCGCCGGCTGCACCAGCATGCTGTCCACGCGCGGCTGGCGGTCGACGCTGTAGGTTCCCAGATAGCCCAGATCCCACCCCGAATCGCCCGGCTCGGGGTAATACGCGTCGGGGTCGAAGGCGCAGTAGAAAGCGCGCGCGCACCGGGCGCCGTGTCGATCCTCGAGGTGATGCAGCGTCGGGCCACCGGTGAACGAAAGATACAGGTCATAGGCGCCGATCTGTGCTGCCGACAGGTACTCCACCTCACCTGTGGCCAGCTTGGCCAGGGTCACCGGGGTGTCGATGTCGTAGAAGGCGGTTACCCCACGTGCCGTGTCGAGCACCCAGTCGCCGACGGCGGCACCGTCCGGCACGTAGGACCCTACGACCACGGCATCCGCGTCACGTACCACGCCCGAAAAACGGCGCCGCAACTCGTCCAGCGAGCCGTACAGTTCGATAGCCGCGTACGCTGGATCGGGGAGGTCCCGGTGCGGGGCATACCACGGCACGTCACGTTCGAGAAACGCCACCCGATGTCCCTGACGATCGAGTTCGCGCAGCAGCCCGCGATAGGTGGTCGCATGCCCGTTGCCCCAGGACGAAGTGATCGACAGGCCGAGGAAGACGATATCCATGTGCCTTCCTCAGACCGTCGCGGCCAGTGCCAGCGTCGCCACTTCGCGCCCGACCAGTAACGCTTCCAGCTGACGGGCACGATGGGCATACGTATGCTCGGAGAGCACCCGGCGCAGAGCGGCGGCGCCGATCGACCGGGCGCGTTGCTCGTCCAGCGTCGCCAGGTGGGAAGCCACCTCGTCGCCGCCGCCGGCCACCAGCACCTCGTTGCCCGGCTCGAGAAACAACTCGATCCCTTCCCATGCATCGGTGATCAGGCAAGCCGCCGCCCCGGCCGCCTCGAAAACGCGGGTCGCGGGAGAGAATCCATAGCGCGCCATCGAGTCGCGGCTGATGTTCAGCACGGCACGCGGGGTGGCATTGAAGGCGTTATGGTCGCGCGTGTAAACATGGCCGGCGTAGCGGACATTGGGAGGCATGCGCTTGTCTTCCCAGCCACTACCCCCGAGCAGGAACCGTTTCTCCGGCAGCGCCTCGGCGGCGGCAAGGAAGAACCGCTCCACCCGCGACTCGCGATCCGGAAGCCGGTTGCCGAGGAATCCGAGGTCCGCAGCGAAGGCGTCCTGACGCGGCACGGGATAGTGCGTATGGGGATCGAGTGCGTTGTAGACCGGCTCGCAATGCCGCGCGCCCAGCGCGCGATAGGCATCCACCACAGGCGCCCCGCCACCATAGGTGCAGATGAGGTCGAAGCGTGGGATCAGCCGACGGAACGGGTTCAGTTGCTCGGCATGCACGCTGTCGAGCGTTGCCGGCGCGTCCACGTCCCAGAAAATGACCACGTTGTCGGGCCGCTTCAGGCTAAGCACGCCTTCTTCGAGTGTGCGGTCGAGTACGCCGACCCCGCTGGTCTTGACGATCACGTCCGCTCCTGCGGCATCGTCGAGCGCGGCATGGGTGGCATCGGTCGTGGCCGCATAGACCACCACCCGCGCCCAGTCCGGATCCTCCATGTCGCGGTGTTGCTGACGGCCATAAGCGTCCGGTTCGTAGAAGGTGACCTGATGGCCACGCTCGTGCAGATGCCGGATCAATCCCCGGTAATACGTGGCGGCGCCATTCCAGTAGGCGGAGACGAGGCTCGAACCGAAGAAAGCGAATTTCATGCGTATATCCTCGACGTGGGTGCATCGGCCAGCGACGCGTGGATGGCCAGGAGCTCGTCGACGCGATGGGCGCAGGTATGCCTTGCCAGCACGGTCGCGAGGCCGCTGGCGGCTACCGTGTCGGCCATGGCGGCGTCGTCACGCAGGGCACGCATGGCTGACCGCATCTCGTCACCGTTGCGTACAGGCAAAAAGTCCTGTCCCGGGCGGAAAAGGTGTTCATCGTCGTCCCACGGGGCGCTGATCAGGGGGATGCCGCAGGCCATCGCTTCGAAGGGACGGATGGTCGGAATGCCCGGCAGGGCCCTGACATAGGGCCCACGTGGCACATGGACGGTGAAGCGGTGACGGGCGAAGGTGGCCGGGACGGCGAAGTTCGGCAGCCACCCCCCGAAACGGAGCCGTGTGTCCGCGATAGCGCGCAGCGCGTCTTCCGGGTAGCGCACGCCGTGGACTGTTCCGTCCAGGCCCAGGTCGCGCGCCGGGTCCAGCAAGAATTCGTGCAGTTCGCGGGTACGCTCCCCATCGCCCCAGTTACCGATCCAGACCAGATCGTGCCGGCGCTCCAGTTCGGGCATGGGGTGAAACACACCCGTATCGGCCGCTTCGTGCCACGTCCATGCCCGCGCCGCCCAGCCCTGCGCCAGATACATGTCGCGAATCACGCCGCCGAAGGCCAGCACGCCGTCATAGAAAGAAAGATCGTAGGCGCCCATGGCCTCGGGCTCGGTCACCGCCCGGTGATGGGTATCGTGGAAGAAAAGGCGGTAGTGGGGGTTATCACGACGGTGCCGGCCGATGCGCGCGACCAGGTCGTGGCTATTCCACTCGTGCACGAGCACCAGGGTCGCCTCGTCCAGTACCTCATCCAGATCCAGTGTGGCGGGATCGTAGCGATGGCTGCCCAGGGCGGGATAGGCGCGATGGAATGCTTCGACCGGTCCGGCGCCCTGCTCCTGCATGAGCTGCTCCAGGCTCCAGGCGCCGCGCGGCTCGTACACCGTCACCCGCATGCCGCGGTCCAGCATTTCACTGGCGATACCCCGCAGGAAATGGGCATTGCCGTGGTTCCAGTCGGAGATAAGCGAGTGGTAGAACATCACGATGTGCGTCATGGCGCCATTTCTCCTTGCAGCCCTCGGTAGGCATCTCGCCAGCGCGCGACCATGCGCTCCGCGGTGTAACGGCTGGCGTGCCGGCGGGCGCGGGCGCCATAGGCGTGCAGGCCCCGGCGATCACGGGACAGCCGGTTGATCGCCTCGGCGATGGCATGCGGGTCATTGGGCGGGACGTAACACGCCGTGTCTTCCCATAACTCGCGCAGCGACGGAATGTCCCCCAGCACCAGCGCGCAACCGGCGAGCGCGCCTTCCAGTACGGACAGACCGAACGGCTCATAGCGCGCCGGCAACACATAGATGGCTGCATGGGCGAACTGGCTGGCCATGCTGCCCTCGCCTAGCGCGCCCAGCAATTCAACGTGTTCGAATCGCGCGTTGCCGCCTTCCGGGTGACGTACATCGCCTGCGACCCGGATCGGCCAGCGACTCAGCGGCGCCGCCGCATCGAGTGCGGCGACATTCTTCGCCTCGTCCCAGGCACGGGCGGCGCAAAGCGCATAGGACTGCTTGCGCGCAGCAGGAAACGCGTCCGCGCGCCGCCCGTTGTACATCACGGTGGTACGGCCGAGCCTGCCGTAGATACGCTGCAGGTCGTCGAGCATGCTCCGCGTAGGGGCGGCGACCAGGCCGGCACCTCTCAGCCCCTTGCTGACCCGCCGTCGGTAATCGTCCCATTCGGCCCCGGGGAACTGGCCGCGTACATACTCGTACCAGGTGGCCACGCACGAATGCGCCACCACGACGCACGGCGCCGGCCAGGCGAGGTCGCCGTGGCAGAAATGGTTGAGATGGATCACATCCGGACTGAAGCCCGCCGCCAGATCCAGCAGCCACGCGCCCGCGGCCACCTGGTTTTGGTCGGAGGCATCGCGCATCCACTCCAGCGGATAGGGCCGATGCGCTATACGCAGCCCCTCCACCTGGGCGGCCGCCCGCAAGCGCCCGCCGTCCGGGGCCGGCCCCAACACCGCCAGGAGTACCTCGATACCGTGGCATTGGAGCCCCTTCGCCAACTCCAGCGAGAAGGTCCAGACCCCGCCGACGGCATCGGTGCTCATCATGACGCGGCGGATAGCCATGACCACTCGCCCTCTTCCGTGACCGCATCGCCTTCGCGCGATGCGCGATAGGCGCGCAACCAACGGTAAAGGCGCGCCACGCCGTCCCGTGCGTCGACCCGCGAGCGCCAGGCGCTCGCCGTCTGGAAGGCGCGCGTGTCCGAGACGTAATAGCGCTGGTCGCCCGGACGCCACGAGGCGTGCTGCAGTTCCGGCTTGCGCCCGGTCAGGGGTTGAATCCAGTCCAGCAGTTGCAGCAGGCTGATCGTATTGGCCGGGCCGCCGCCCAGATTGAACGCGCGACCGGCCAACTCGCCCATACGCCGCGCCGCCAGCAGGTAGGCGTCGACCACATCGTCCACATAAAGAATGTCGCGCACCTGCATGCCATCGCCGTAGAGCGTTATCGGCTTGCCCTCCAGTGCCCGGATCAGGAAATGGGCAACCCAGCCCTGGTCTTCCGTACCGAACTGGCGCGGGCCATAGATACAACTCATGCGGAAGACCACCGAAGGCACGCCCATGCAGCGTGCGTAATCGCGTATGTACTGGTCGGCGCCGCCTTTGGAGCAGCCGTAGGGACTGTGGAAATCCAGGGGCCGCGACTCGCCGACACCGTGTGCGAGCCAGTCGCGGTTCACGGGCTGGTAGCGCCGGTCGACCACCTCCAGTTCGATATCTTCCAGGCCACCGTAGACCTTGTTGGTCGAGGCGAAGATCACCGGCGGCACATTTTTCTGCCGCCGGGCCGCTTCCAGCACGTTGACTGCCCCGCCGAGATTGACGTCGAAATCGGTGATCGGATCGTCCAGGCTCGAGGTCACCGCTACCTGTCCCGCCAGGTGGAAGACTTCCTCGGCGCCACCGAAGACGTCGGCGAGTTGGTGCCGGTCGCGGATATCGCAAGGCGAGAACTCGATCAGGTCGCCGTGACGTCCGCGCAGCCAGGCCAGGTTGTCCTCGACACCGGCGCGGGCCAGGCTGTCGATCACCCGCACCCGTCGTCCCGCAGCCGCCAGACGGTCGGCGATATTGGAGCCGATGAAACCCGCGCCGCCGGTGACGACGGACACAGGCATATCGCGCTTCAGCGGCGACGGCCATGAAGCTGCCGCGCGTGCGCCCTCCAGGCCATGCGTTGCCCACAGGCGATACAGTAACTTCGGCCGGCCGTCGGCGAACTTGATGCCGAAGTGATAATCACGCTCATCGTTGTGGAAACCCGCCTGCGAAGGCCGGCTGGCGGACAGGTCGCGCAGTGAGAGCAAGTAAACACGCGAGACCGGAAGCCGACTCGCCTCGGTCATGACGCGGACCTGGGCGAACTCGTCATGCCGCCACGTCGAGTAACCGGTCTCGGTCAGCCAGACCTCGGCAGCGTGCCCGTTCGTCCGGAGAACGTCGACCACCCGCTGCACGCGCTGCTCCCACGATTCCCCGGGCATGTCATAGCTGCCCGGGAAGCCATGCACGCCGACCACGTCGATGTACGCCATCAGGCCGTTGTCGAACATCGTCTGCAGCCAGTTCGGGTCGATCGGCGACATGCCGCCCAGCACGGTCTTCTTGCCGCGCCGTTTTGCCCAGGCGGCGGCATTGCCGACCATCTCGCAGAATTTCAACCAACCGCGGTCGAGCCCGTAGTTCCATTCGATCAGATTGTTGGGCTCATTCCACAGTTCGACGTACTCGAAATGCTCGCCATAGCGGTCAATGCACACGTCGAGGAAATCGGCGTAGTCCTTCAACTCGCGTGGCGGAGCCGCGGTGCTGGGGCTCTCGCCCAGCGACGGCGGCGTGTACAGGAAGCACGGCAGCAGTTCGAAATGGCGCGCCAGCATCGGTATCAGCCAGTCGTACCACGCCGGACCGCCATCACTGAGGTAATCGGCCCACGACACGCCAAAGCGCAAGTGAACGACGCCCAGTTCACGTAATTCATCGACCGACGATTCAGCCAGTTCGCGATCGCCCATCCAGAACCACTCGAGCAGGCCCATCACGGGACCTTTGTCGGCATCGGCGCGACGACGAAGCCCTTCAGCCGGCGTCATAGCGTCAGCCCTCGCCGATGCAGCTCCGCGCTGGCTTCCACCACCCGGTCCACCGCGCTGGTGGTGGCCAGCCAGCCGACCAGTTCTTCCATGCCCCGATCCATGTCGACCTCGGGACGAAACCCGATGAGTCGCTCGGCAAGCGAGATGTCGGCGACGCAGTGGCGGATATCACCGACGCGGTATTTGCCGACAATGTCGGGCTGAAGCGGATGCCCTGCCGCTTCACCGAGACGCCGTGCGATGTCGGCGATGGTGTAGGCGTTGCCGCTGCCCACGTTGATCACCTGCCCCACCGCCGCTGGCGAGTCGTAAGCGAGGCTGCAGGCGCGCGCCACGTCGCGCACGCTCACGAAATCGCGCTGCTGCATGCCGTCTTCGAAAATCGCCGGCGGGTTGTCGTTGAGCAGGCGGGCGGCGAAGATCGCCAACACGCCGGTATACGGGTTCGACAGTGCCTGTCTGGGACCGTAAACGTTGAAGAAGCGCAGCGCGGTCGTCGGCACGCCATACGCCTCGCCAACCATCAGGCACAAGCGTTCCTGGTCGTACTTGGACAGGGCATACACCGACGAAAGGTCTGGCTGCTTGCTCTCGTTGGTCGGCAGCGGGCGCAGCACGTCACCTTGCTCGTCGCGCAGTTCCCAGTCACCGCGTTGCAATTGTTCGCGGCTGCGCCGTTGCCCGGCCACGGGGTTTCCGCCGACGTCGGCGTACATACCTTCGCCGTAGATGCTCATGCTCGAGGCGACTACCAGCCGCTCCACGGGACGCTCCGCGAGTGCTTCGAGCAACACGGCGGTGCCGAGGTTGTTGATCGAGGTATAACCTGCGATCTCGTACATGCTCTGGCCGACGCCGACCGCGGCGGCGAGGTGATACACACCGTCGACGCCATCCAGCGCACGACGCACGGCATCGGGGTCGCGCACATCGCCTTCCACCAGTTCGACGCCGCCGTCGAGGTAGGCGGGCCGCTGGCGCTCGCCGCCGTGTACCTGCGGGCTCAGGATGTCGAGGGCACGTACCCGGTAGCCGTCGGCCAGCAGGCGATCGGCCAGCCACGACCCGATAAAGCCGGCACCGCCGGTGATGAGGACGGTCTTGCTCATGCAGTTGCTCCCGTGCATCGATACATGCAGCTTCGACGCGCACAGCTACAGGGGGAGTGAAACCGGGCAGCCGTGTCATCGACATTGCTTAACGGCACGGCGTGGTCAGCAACGTGTGGCTGAACGCCGTGGTTTTTCACTCCTCCCGGACGTTTGGCCTTCCATTCTCGATCGCGTCGATGGCCCGGCATCGGCACACGTCCACGCTTCCCGCCAGTTGAGGATTCAGTCATGGCAAAGGCTCCTGTTCTGGAAGGCGTCGCTTCGTCGCCTTCAGTTCCACTGCATGTCGTTGTCGCCGGTGCGGCAGGCTTCGTCGGCAGCCATCTGGTCGATCGGCTGCTCGCCGAGGGTCACCGGGTTACCGGCGTCGACGACCTGATCACCGGCCGTCGTTCCAACCTCGGTCACCTTGCCAGGCATCCACGTTTCCGGTTGATGGAACACGATATCTCCCGGCCTTTCGACATCGAAGAACCCATCGACTGGGTGATGCATCTGGCAAGCCCGGCATCTCCGCCGAAATACCAGCAGTGGCCCATCGAGACCCTCGAGGCGAACAGCTTCGGCACACATCACCTGCTGCGCATGGCCCACGAACACGGCGCCAAGTTCCTGCTCGCCAGCACCAGCGAGGTATATGGCGATCCGTTACACCACCCGCAACAGGAAGACGACTGGGGCAACGTCAACTGCAACGGACCGCGTAGCATGTACGACGAAGGCAAGCGTTATGCCGAGGCGGCGACCATGGCCTTCCACCGCCATCACGGACTGCCGGTCAGGATCATCCGTATTTTCAATACGTACGGACCGCGCATGGATGCCCACGACGGTCGCATCGTTACCAACTTCATCTGCCAGGCGCTGGCCGGCGAGCCGCTCACGATCTTCGGCGACGGCATGCAGACCCGTAGCCTGCAGTTCGTCTCTGACCTTGTCGAAGGTATCCTCCGTTACATGGACTGCGACCATTGCGGTCCGATGAACCTCGGCAATCCCGTCGAACGGACCGTGACGGAGATCGCAGAGCTGATCATCCGCCTGGCCGGCAGTTCATCCACGCTGGTCTACCGGGATCTTCCGGAGAACGACCCGAGGCGCCGGCGGCCCGACATCAGTCGGGCGCAGGAAGCGCTGGGGTGGACGCCGGTCGTGACTGCCGAAGAAGGCCTGGCTTTGACCATCGAGGCGTTCCGGCGCGAGTTGACGCCAGCCCGGCGGCGTCGCGCCAGCAGCGCTGGAGAACTCGGGGCGACGGCGAGCGCCTGAGGCGCGCGTCCCACCCCGGGGTCAGCCCGCGTAGACCCGATCCAGTACCTCGCCCAGGCGGACCAGCGTGTCCGCTTCGGGATCGTACGCATGCGATGCCTGCAGGCCCTGCGCCCACGCCACAGCGGCCCGCCCGCCCCAGGCGTCCGGCGGACTGGCCAGGATAGTGCGCTGCCTCCCATCGAAGCGCTCGAGCATGAAGTCGTAGAACGAACCCTCGACGTTGCGCAGGCCGACGCCGCCCTTCGTGCCGTACAGGCGAAGCGATATTTCCGCATCGACGCCAACCGGCAGATTCCATGAGCAGGCAATGTCGATGACGGCGCCGCCGCTCAGGCGCAAGGTAGCGGTCGCGTAATCCTCGACCGCGTCGGGAGACTCACGCAGCGGCCGCCCCTTGACGAAGCAGTTCCCACGTACCTCCTCGACACCTGGCCCGTCCAGCAACCACAGCGCGAGATCGACCAGGTGGATGCCAAGGTCGATGACACAACCGCCGCCGGATTGCGCACGGTCGTAGAACCAGTCCTTGCCCGGTCCATACGCATTGTGGAACGTGGCTTGCGCGGCATAGATCGTGCCGAGCTCGCCTGAGCGCAGCAGTTGGCGCACCTGTTCCATACCCGCGAGGTGCCGGTAGCTCAGGTCGACGCCCAGTCGGCGATCCGCCGCGCAAGCCGCCTCGACCACGCAGGCGACTTCCCTTGCATCGCGCCCCAACGGCTTCTGGCAGAAGACCGGAAGCCCCCGACGGAGCGCGGCAATGGACTGCTCGGCGTGCGCCGCACTTGGCGTAGCGATGACAACACCATCAAGCGGCTGCTCGAGCAGCCCTTCATAGCTGTCGCAGACCCTGGCGCAAGACGCGATCCGCGTCGCTTCTTCGACGCAGGCGCTATCGGTGTCCACGATCGCCACGGCCTCCGCGACGCCGGCGTCGATCAGGGCCTGCATACGATGACGACCGATCCAGCCGACGCCCGCGAAGCCCAGCCTCAGCAAGCCGCTCATGCCATGCTCCCGGTCAGCAGGACCGCCTTGACCAGCCCCTCTTCGCGATCGCGTACCGCGGCCAGTGCATGCCCCGCGTCCTCCAGCGCATACCGGTGCGATAGCAACAGCGAGAGGTCCAGGCGGCCGTCCACCACGGCCTCGACGGCCAGCCGCATGCCCTCCGTGGCGATAGCAGGATCGCGCTCGTGCGCGTTCACCACGTCGATGCCGCGCCAGTTCCACAACTGTACGTTGACCTGGCGCAGCCCGTCCTGGTGGAAGCCTGCGATGACCAGACGTCCGCGCACGGCCGTGAACTCGCCGGCCAGGTCGAGCGGCCACGGCTTCCCCGTACACTCGAAGACGCGATCGCAGAAGGTCCCTCGCGTGATCCTGCTCATGGCTTCGATCACCGTCGCATGGTCGTCCATGGGCAGCGTATGCGATGCGCCGCAGCGTCTGGCCAGGTCCAGCGCCGCCGCTGACCGAGCCACCGCAACCACGCGTACACCAGCCCGTGCGCACAGCTGGATCAGCGCCGCGCCGAGGAACCCGACGCCAACGACCGCCACCGTGTGTGTGGCCTCGACACCGGCCCGGCGGAAAATGTTCATGGCACAGCCCAGGGCTTCGCCGGGAAACGCCTCGCCCTCGAGCTCGGCAGGCAGGGCGACGACATGAGCGGCCTCGGCGACGTCGTAGTCGGCGTAGGCGCGAAACGACAGCGCGGCGACTCTCTGGCCCGGCACCAGTCCGCTCACCTGCTCGCCCACGGCCTCGACGACGCCCCAACCTTCGTGACCCAGATCACCCGGTGGCATCGGGTAATCGAACCACGCCCGTCCTTCGAAGGCGGGCATGTTGGAGGCGCAGATGCCGCTGCCCTGCAAGCGGATAAGGACCTGGGTCGGGCCTGGCGACGGAACCTCGGTATGCTCGATGCGCATGTCGCCTGGGGTGGCGAGGACGGCGGCGCGCATGACGGTCGGTGTGGCGGGCATCGTTTCTCCTTCGGAGCGTGGCGTGAAGAATGGTTACGGCGCCGCTCTCATCGGCGGCTCATGATCCAGAACACGGCGAGACCCAGGGCGAGCAAACCGGTGACGGCCGCCGTGCCCCAGCCGAGGATTCGGGTGGTCAGGCTGTTCGCGTGCGCACCCATCATCTGGCGGTCGCCGGTCATGATCATCATCATGACCAGCAGCGGCGGCACGGAAAGGCCCTGCACGATGCCCGACCAGACCAGCGCGCGCATGGGGTTGAACCCAAGCAGGTTGAGCAGTACCGCTGCCAGCGTAGCCAGCACGATACAGCCGTAGAACAGCGGCGCCTGGATTGGCGACCGGTGCAGGCTGCCCGGTGCGCGCAGCACCTGCACGATGTCGTACGCCGCGCCGGTGGTCATCACCGGAAAGGCGAGGAAGCCGACACCGACGATGCCCAGCGCGAACAGCCAGCGCGCGGCTGGCCCGGCGACCGGTTCGAGCGCCGACGCGGCTTGAGCGGCGCTGTCGATGTCGTGTCGACCGGCGGCATGCAGCGTGGCACCGGTCGCCATGATGATGAAGTACAGGATGATGTTCGAATAGGCTACGCCCGCCAGGGCGTCGCGACTGACCCGCTGCAGGTCCGCTGGCTGCACGTGGCGGCCCCCCTCAGGCGTCCTCGCGCCGTTCTCGATACGCTCTTCCACCTGCTGGTTGGACTGCCATGTGTAGATATAGGCCGAGAGCGACGTCCCGACGCACGCCACCAACATGGCGACAAAGCCGAGGTCTGCCACGCCGGTGGGTATGAAGGTGCCGCGCAAAACCTCGATGGGATCGGGACGAGCCAGCACGGCTGCGCCGATATAGGCGAACAAAGCCAGCGTCAGCCAACGGAACAGCCGCCGCAGCAAAGCATATGAGCCGACGATCTGGACCGCCGTGATCGCCGTGGCCACCACGAGTACGATGGACCAGGGTGGCATCGGTACCAACAGGGCCACGGCCGCGCCGATGCCGCCGAGATTGGCTGCCGCCTCGATAAGGTTCCCGGCCACCGCCAAAAACGCGAGCGGATAAACCGTCTCGCGCGGAAACCGGTCCACCAGTGCGCCAAACAAGCCCTTCCCATACACGCGGCCTAGCTTGCCGGAAACGTACATGACCACGTACATCATGGGCAGGAGCAGCGGGGCGATCCACAACGCCGACAATCCATAACGCGCGCCGACGCTCGCGTAAGTGCCGATCGCCGAGGGGTCGTCGTCGGCGGCACCGGCGATCAATCCCGTTCCCAACCAGATCGGCACGGGCCGTTTCGCTTTTCCGCCGCCTGTCTTCGGGCTCACCTGCCTATCCCGTCGCTGCGGAGACGTTGCATGATGGCTGTGCCGCACACCGGCACCGGCGCGCTGGATGTGAATACGGGCTGATAACAATGAACGGCGTGCAGACGCCACGCTTACGACTCCTTTACGAATCCATCACGCCGTTACCCGGACCGTGATGCGAGCTTTCGCAGGTTCAAGAGCCACAGGGATCACCCGTTGAAAGGGAACCTCCTCATTCTCGACGACGATCGTCCGTTCGCGGAGCGCGCCAGTGCCTTCGCCAGGGAAGTCGGCTTCGATGTCCATCCCGCCCTGACGCTGGAAGACGCGCTTGCGGCAGCCGGCAGCCAGCGTTTCGATTGCGCGCTGATCGACATCGGCCTGCCCGACGGCTGCGGGCTGGATCTGCTCTCCGACACCCGGCTGGCCGGTACGTCCAAGATCGTGATGAGCGGCGATTCCGCGCTGGCTGCCTGGGCGAGCCGGCAGATACCGGGGACCCTGGGGGTGCTCACCAAACCCTTCCGCTTCGCCGCGTTCCGCGAACTCCTCGCCAGACAGGAAGCCCATGGGACCTTCCCGGGCGCTATCGTCGCCCCTCGTCTTCTCGGCGACTCGCCCATCATCCAGGCAGTCGTCCACGAACTGCGTGCCGTCGCTCCGACCCGCTTCCCCGTGCTGATCCATGGCGGAAGTGGAACAGGCAAGGAGCTTGCTGCGCGCATGGTGCACGAACACAGCGGGCGCGAGGGGCGCCTGATCACCGTCAACTGCGCCGCGCTGGCACCTGACCTGCTCGCCAGCCAGATGTTCGGCCATCGGCGAGGCAGCTTCACGGGTGCGGTCGATACGCATACCGGGCTTGTCGAACAGGCCGAGGGGGGAACCTTGTTCCTCGACGAAATCACCGAAGCGCCTCCAGGCATGCAAGCCGCACTGCTGCGCTTCCTGGAGTCGGGTGAAATCACACCGCTCGGTTCGAGGGGACCGCGACGTGCCAACGTGCGCGTGATCGCCGCGACGAATATCGAACCACGTGCGGCGGTCGCTGATGGAAAGCTGCGTGCTGACCTGTATTTCCGGATTGCCGGCTACGAGGTTCGAATGCCGGAACTCAGGGAGCGACCGGAGGATATCGAGATCATCGCCCAGGCGATGCTGGATGTACTCAATGCGGAATACGGCACCGCTCGCCGGTTCGCAGACAACGCGTTCGACGCACTCCGCGGGTACAGGTGGGCGGGCAATGTGCGCGAACTGAGGCAAGTGGTCCAGCGCGCCTGGCTGCGCGGAACCGAACCGTTGGCGTTGCAGCGGCCGGCGACGACTGCTACTGCCGCCTTGCCCCTTACCCTCGAGGAAATCGAACGCGAGGCTATTCTCGAAGCATTGGCCGAAAGCGGCAACGACCGCGCGATGGCCGCGCGGCGGCTCGGCATCAGTACGAAAACGATCTACAACAAGCTTGCCCGCTACCGCGATCAATCGCATGCCGCAGGCGCCTCCCGGTGATACCCTGGCTACACGGCGGCAACATCCCCTTTTTACGGCGCATGGGCGACAATCGGCCCCCAGTCGTCCATGGCAGCCATGATGTCCGAGCCGTCCCCGCCCCGCGATCCTGAAATCGATCCGAACATTCGGGTAAGCCACCTCGACTTTCCGATCGTGGGTATCGGTACCTCGGCAGGCGGCCTGACGGCGCTGGCGCACTTTCTCGAGGCCCTGCCGGCCAAGCCGGGTATGGCTATCGTCATCGTGATGCACCTGTCGCCCAAGCACAACAGCATCGTTGACAAGATCCTGCAGCGATCCACCGCCATGCCCGTCACTCAGGTCACCGAGCCGATACCCCTGCGCAATAACGAGGTCTACGTGATCTCGCCGCGCAGGGGCTTGTCGATGACGGACGGCTACCTGCGCCTGGTCGACCTGCATCGCCCGCGCGGCAAGCACGTGGCCATCGACTTCTTCTTCCGTACGCTGGCCGAAGTGCACCGTGAGCGCGCGATGGCGGTGGTGCTGACCGGAACCGGGTCCGACGGTTCAGTCGGCATTGCCAGGATCCGCGAGCGCGGCGGCATCACCTTCGCCCAGCACCCCGACGACGCCGAATATGATCAGATGCCCAGGGCAGCCATCGCCACCGGGGCTGTCGACATCGTCCTGCCTCTTGGCGAGTTGCCCGAGCGCATCCTGCATCTGGCGCGCGAAGCGGCCCGGATCTCGCTGCCTGAGCTGGGCGAGCCGCCGGATGTCGCCCCCGACGATCCGCCGCCCCCCGAGGGCTCCGCGGTCGACGAGGACGCCTTGCGCGACATCATGCTGATCCTGCGGGCGAAGACCAGCCACGACTTCAGCTCGTACAAGCGCGCCACCGTGCTGCGACGGATCGAGCGACGCATGCAGGTCAATGGCATCCAGACGTTGGAAGCCTATCGTGACTACCTGCACGACCATCCGAACGAGCGACCAGCCTTGCTCAAGGACATGCTCATCAGCGTGACCAACTTCTTTCGCGATCGTGATGCGTTCGAGGCGCTGGAAAGGGTGGTGATCCCGCAGCTGTTCGAGGCGGCCGGCGAAACGCAGCGGGTGCGCGCCTGGTGTGCCGGCTGTGCCACGGGTGAGGAGGCATACTCCGTCGCCATGCTGCTTGCCGAGGCCGCGGCGCCCACCGGGGTGGCGGTGCAGGTGTTTGCCACGGACATCGACGACGAGGCCATCACGTATGCGCGGCATGGGTGCTACCCCTCCGCCGTCGTCACCGATATTCCCCCCAGCCGGGTCACCCGTTTCCTCACCCGCGACGACAACTTCTACCGGGTGGCCAAGCCGCTGCGCGAGCGAGTGCTGTTCGCCCGGCACAATGTTCTGCAGGATCCGCCGTTCTCCAAGCTCGACCTGATTACCTGCCGGAATCTGCTGATCTACCTGAACCGCGATATCCAGGCTCACGTGCTGGAGATGTTCCATTTCGCTTTGCGACCGGGCGGCTACCTGTTCCTGGGTAGCTCCGAGTCGGCCGACGTGGTTTCGAAGTTCTTCACGCCGATCGACAAGAAACATCGTATCTACCGGGCCAACCTGATTCCACGTGGCGGGCTCTACGTGCCTGTTCCGACGCGACAGTTGCCCACGCAATCGGCCGTAGGCGTCGCCGCTCAGCAAGCGGCGCAGGAGCGCCGGAGCCGCTCGCTGGCCGACATCCACCGCAAGGCGGTCGAGGATCACCAGCCGCCGACCGTCCTGGTCGACCGCGACGGACACGTGGCACACATGTCCGAAAACGCGGGCGCGTACCTGCGGATGACCGGTGGCGCGCCGTCCTACCAGCTCACGTCGCTCGTCATCCCGGAGCTGAGGCTGGAGTTGCGCGCCTCACTGTTCCAGGCCTCCAAGGATGGCCGCAATGTGCGCTCGCCAGCCGTGCGCATGGAGCGCGACGGCAGGCTGTCCTCGATCACGATCGAGGTGCGACCGGTTCGCGACCAGGAAACCGGCGCCGGTTACCAGTTGGTGGTATTCCACGAGCAAGCCGCGGCGGAGAAGCCGCCGGGTGAGGAGGACGGCACCGAGCAGACGCCGATCCTGCTGCAGTTGGAGGAAGAACTCAAGCGCGCGAAGGAGCAGCTTCAGATCACCATCGAAGAGTCCGAAACCTCGGCCGAGGAGCTGAAAGCCTCCAACGAAGAGCTCCAGTCGATCAACGAAGAGCTCCGCTCCGCCACCGAGGAACTGGAAACCAGCAAGGAAGAACTCCAGTCGATCAATGAAGAATTGATCACGGTCAACCACGAGCTGAAGCTCAAGGTCGATGAAACCGCCAAGGTCAACGACGACCTGCACAACCTGGTTGTCTCCACCGATATCGCGACGGTCTTCGTCGATCGGGAGATGTGTATCAAGCGTTTCACGCCGCGCGCGGCCGATGTGTTCCGGCTGATCGCAGCCGACGTCGGCCGATCGCTGCTGGACCTCAACCACAGCCTGGACTATCCCGATCTGGCAGCCGATGCGGAGCAGGCCTTCCACTCGCTGCGCAATATCGACCGGGAAGTGGGCAGCCAGAACGGCCGCTGGTACATCGCGCGGATCCTCCCCTACCGTACGGCGGAGGACCGGATCGAGGGCGCGGTGCTCACCTTCATCGACATCACCCGGCGGCGCAACGCCGAAGAGACCGCGCGCAGCAGCGAGGAACGCATGCGTCTGGTCGCCGACAGCGCTGTGGATTACGCCATCATCACTACCGACCCCGAAGGCATCATCACGTCCTGGAGTCGCGGCGCCGAGCGTATCTTCCGCTATTCCGCCACCGATGCCATCGGCATGCATGGCGACCTGATCTTCACCCCGGAGGACCGTGCCCGCGGCGCGTTCCGGCGCGAAATGGAAATCGCCAGCAACGAAGGCCGGGCCAACGACGACCGCTGGCACCTGCGCTCGGATGGTCAACGGATTTACTGCAGCGGCATCACCACCCCGCTGCGCCAGGGCGGATTCCACGGTTACGCGAAAATCGCACGCGACGTCACCGCCGACAAGCAACGTGAACGTGAGCGCGAAGAACTCCTGTCCGCGGAGAAAGCTTCCCGCGAGCAGGCACAGAGCGCCATCGAGCTGAAGGACGAGTTCCTCGCGGTCATGTCGCATGAACTGAAACATCCGCTCAACCTCATCCTCATGAATGCGGAACTGGTTGGCCGTTCGGCTGCGAAGCTGGAAGATCCGACCCTGCGCCGCGCCTCGGAGGCGATCCGCCGCACGGTCGAGGGCCAGGCGCAGATCATCGACGACCTGCTCGACCTTTCGCGACTCAACACCGGCAAGTTCGCATTGAACCTGGGCCCCGTGAACGTCAGCGAGTGCATCCGCCGCATAGTAGACGGCATGGAGGAGAACCTCGCTCGGCGCCATGTCGCTCTGGAGATGACGTTGCCTGCCGAGGATCTGGTCATCACGGCGGATGCGACGCGTGTCGAGCAAGTGGTCTGGAACCTGCTCAGCAATGCGCTGAAGTTTTCCCGCGATGGCGGTCACATCCGCGTCGCCATGGACGTCCGCACGGAGCAGGCAACGCTGCGCATCGAGGACGACGGCATCGGCATGCCAGCCGCGCTTGTGTCGAGGGTCTTCGACATGTTCGAACAGGGCAACGACGGGCGCAACCGCAGCGGCGGCCTCGGCATCGGGCTCGCACTCGTGCGACACCTGGTCGAGCTGCACGGGGGTACGGTGAGCGCCGCGTCCGACGGGGTGAATCGTGGCTCGGTCTTCACGGTGACCATCCCGCGGCACGCGGCCCTCAAGACCGAACCCGCAAGCGAAGACGCGCCACGTGAGGCGTCCAGTATCCTGCACGGGCGCGATATCCTGATCGTCGACGATTCCAGTGAACTGCTGCTGCCTTTTACCGAGTTGCTCGTGATGGAGGGTGCGCGTGTGGTCGCGGCGAATTCGGGTGCCGAGGCACTGGCCATCCTTGTCGAGGGGCAGTTCGACATCCTTCTTTCCGATATCGGCATGCCCGACATGGATGGACACGAGCTGGTGCGTCGGGTGCGTGCCATGCCAACCGCGCGCGACATGGTCGCGGTGGCGCTGACCGGCTTCGGCAGGCAGGTCGATCACCGTACGGCCCTGCAGGCGGGCTTCGACGCGCACCTGAGCAAGCCGGTCTCGATGACGGCCCTGATGCAGACGCTGACGCGCCTGTACCGGGCGAAGGATCAGGCCGCCGCAGGCTCGTGAGGCGCCGCTGTCGCGGCAAGCGGCAGTGTGATGCGCAACAGCGTGGCTGCGTCGTCGCCCAGTTGAAGATCGCCGCCGAAACGGACGGCGATCTCGCGAGCGGTCCACAGATTGAGACCCTGGTTTCCCTCGAACGGGGCACGAGCGAGCACCGGACGCCTGCCGGTCGCCGCATCGAGCGAAAGACACATCGATGCGCCGCTACGCCACGCGCACAGGCGGGGTGCGGAGGCGGCCAGAAGCGTTACCTCTACCGCCACCCGCCGCATCAGGGCCTCCAGGGCCCTTGCCGGTATCGCGACATCGCCCGCATCGCCGTCGTACTCGATAGCGAGGCTCTCGTCGCCCAGATCAGTCAGGGCCGCCTCCAGGCACCTGCGCGGATTGGCGATCGCCTCGCCGCCTTCGGCGATATCGGCCATGGCGGCGAAGATCTCGCGCAGCATCCGTCCCAGAGACTCGCAGTCGTTCATCATCGTGGCTGCAACGCTCCGCGCCTTTCCCATGTCGTTGTTGCGCAGCAGATGCTCGATCAATTCGGACTGCAGCAGCAGGCTGCCGAGCGGCGTGCTGAGCGCGTGAGCGGCATCGCGACGGAACCGGGCATCGTCATGGCTCACGGGATTCGTCGGGATGGTCATCGGATGTCCTTGGTCGCCGGCGTTCAAGCGTAAGCCGAATGGGACTGCAACTCCATGCAGCCTTCGGGAACGAATCCGTCGACAACGGCCCAACAACCGTCGTCCTCCTCGATCTTGAGTCTCACGCGACTGCCGACGCGCTGTCCCATGCTACGAGCCAGCCGCAGCGCGTGGCGAAAGCACTCGTCCTGCGTCGCGAACGCGCCCATGCGATGCTTCCCATGAAACACCTCCCATGGGAAAGCGCCGTGAGGCGGGGCCAGGGGAAGATAGAGGGTTTCGCAGGCATAAGTCAGAAGGCTCATGCAGTGCATGTATCAAGACGCGTGCCAACCGTCGGACGTGCCTCGCCGCAGGCCATGTAGCGCGCTTACAGGCCGGGGGCCAGGCTGGCGGCAGAAACAGTTGCCGTTGCGCCGGAAGTAATTACATGCCGGCCCGCCCCCTCTGCCACGCATTCAGCCGGCCGGCTGGAGTGCGACCTTGATCCAGCCTGGCTGCCGCTTATCGAACTGTTCATAGGCGCCGATCACGTCCGAAAGGGGCTCGTCTTGGGTCAGGATCGCCGTCGGCCGCACCCGCCCGGTCCGGACCAGTTCGACCAGCATGGGCACGTACTTCAAATGGTTGCAGTTGCCCATGCGGATGGTCAGGTTCTTGTTCATCGCCGAGCCGATCGGGAACAGGTTGTCCGTGGGTGGATAGACCCCGATGATCGAGATCGTCCCGGCCTTGGCCACCGCCTCGACGGCCCAGGCCAGCGACTGCATCGGGCCGTCACCGGCCTTGTAGTGCTCGCCTTCGGTGCGAGCCTCGGGCGAGGCTTTGCTGGCGTCCTCGGGGGAACGGGATGCCTTCGCGGCGCCTTCGTGCGCGTGTTCCGCATCGACGCCGACCGCGTCGATCACCGAGTCCACTCCGATGCCGCCTGTCAACGCCTTGATGGTGGCCACGGGATCTTCTTTCGAAAAATCCACGACCTCCGCGCCCTGGTTGCGGGCCATCTCGAGGCGATCCGCGTGCTGGTCGACCGCGATGACCCGTCCGGCGCCGAGCAGCTTCGCCGAAGCGATGGCGAACTGACCCACCGGGCCGCAACCGAACACGGCAACGATATGCCCCGGCTTGATGCCAGCGATGTCCGCGCCGAAATAGCCGGTGGGGAAAATGTCGGAGATCAGGATGGCTTCGTCGTCACTGACCTCATCGGGCAAGCCGACCAGGTTAACGTGGGCGAACGGCACGCGCACTTTCTCCGCCTGCATGCCGTCTAGCCCGCCGGCTTCCTTCGGTCCACCATAGAAGGCCGTGCCTGGACCGTTCGGATTGGCGTTGTCGCATTGCGCGTAATAACCCGCGCGGCAGTACGCGCAATAGCCACAGGCTACCGTCGAAGGGACCACGACGCGGTCACCGACCTTGAGGTTGCGTACGCCGCTGCCGATGCTCTCGACTACGCCGACGCCCTCGTGGCCGAGGATCGTTCCCGGTTCGACGCCGGCCATGGTGCCGCGGATGAAATGCAAGTCGGTACCACAGATCGCGGAGCTGGTCAGGCGCACGATCGCATCGGTATCTTGTTGAAGCGTGGGCTCGGACACCTCATCGAGACGGATGTCGCCGAGGGCATGGAATACGACGGCTTTCATGGTTGTGCCTCCAGGGAAAGGCCTTCAACCTTACGAGCGCGACGTGAAAATTTTCCGCGGTGCAATGTCGATTTCCAACGACATTGGCAACGGGCATGACGTCCATTCCTTCGTTTGGATAAAGCTGCAGTCCGGCGTCGCCAAGGCGTTGCTCGGCAAGGCGGTGCTAGCCGATGACCTGCCCTTTGTCACTGGCATTCGCGAGTAAAGAAAAAGGCACTTAGATTTCTCTAAGTGCCTGATTCAAATTGGTGGGCCGTGTAAGATTCGAACTTACGACCAATTGATTAAGAGTCAACTGCTCTACCAACTGAGCTAACGGCCCGTTTTAAACTCGCAAACCACGTTGTAAGTGGGGTGGACGATGGGACTCGAACCCACGACATCCGGAATCACAATCCGGTACTCTAACCAGCTGAGCTACGCCCACCATAAAACACGTTCTGGCGCGCCCGACAGGAATCGAACCTGCAACCGTCGGCTTAGAAGGCCGATGCTCTATCCGGTTGAGCTACAGGCGCAGGCACTGTACGTAGAACGCCATTGGTCGGGGCAGAGGGATTCGAACCCCCGACATCCAGCTCCCAAAGCTGGCGCTCTACCAGACTGAGCTATACCCCGAACTTCTAAGCGACAGCCCCATCTACCGGGTTGAAGCCTTCAAATGTTACGGGTCTAACTCAAGCCCGTCAATCCGTATGAACACACCACACTTTCAACTATCGCTACCGTCGCGCTGACGCGGCGGCTTTCTGCTTAAAGATGGTGCGCCCGGAGAGATTCGAACTCCCGACCACCAAGTTCGTAGCCTGGTACTCTATCCAACTGAGCTACGGGCGCACACTTTGAAACGTTGACCCCGGCGATAACGTTGGGAGTCGTTAGCGCCGTGCCGAGAAGCGGAATTATTCAGATATCGAGGCTGTGCGTCAACACTTTTCTGAAACTTTTTTCGTAACCGGATAACGCCACGTTCAATTAGCCGTCCGAATGCGCCTTCGCACGCATGCGAAATCAAGCCACCGGCCGGACCTCCGATACGCGAAGGCGGCCCGGAGGCCGCCTTCTTCGATCAGATCTGCGTGGCCGGATTACCGACCTTGTCCGGCGCCGCACCGGCGTCACCGCGCGGCGGAGGCGGCGGGGGCGTGGAGCCCGGCTTCTGCCAGTCGGCCGGCGGGCCCGGCTCGCGACCGTTCATGATGTCGTCGATCTGTCGCGCATCGATGGTTTCGTACAGCAGCAGGGCCTCGGCCATGATGTGCAGCTTGTCGATGTTGGTCGTGAGCAGCTCCTTGCTGCGCGCATAGGCGCGATCGAGGATGGTGCGCACCACCTCGTCGATCTTGCGCGCGGTCTCGTTGGAGACGCTCTTGTGCTGCGTCACCGAGCGACCGATGAAGACCTCGTCTTCTTCCTCGCCGTACATGACCGGACCCAACTCGTCGGACAAGCCCCACTTGGTCGCCATGTTGCGTGCCATCTTCGTGGCGCGCTCGATGTCGTTGGACGCGCCGGTGGTGATCTTGTCATGGCCGAAGATCACTTCCTCCGCCACGCGACCGCCGTACAGCGAGCACAGCTGCGATTCGATCGCCACCTTGTTCAGGCTGTACCGGTCGCCCTCGGGCAGGTACATGGTGACGCCGAGCGCGCGGCCGCGCGGGATGATGGTGACCTTGTAGACGGGATCGTGCTCCGGCACCAGGCGACCGATGATGGCGTGGCCGGCCTCATGGTAGGCCGTGAGCTTCTTTTCTTCGTCGTTCATGGCCATGGAGCGACGCTCCGCACCCATGAGGATCTTGTCGCGGGCACGATCCAGGTGGCTCATGCGTACTTCGCGGGCGTTCTCGCGGGCAGCGAACAACGCGGCCTCGTTGACGAGGTTGGCAAGGTCCGCGCCGGAAAAGCCGGGCGTGCCGCGCGCGATGACCATGGCCTCCACATCGGTGGCCGTGGGCACCTTACGCATGTGCACCTTGAGGATCTGCTCGCGGCCCTTCACGTCGGGCAAGCCGACGACCACCTGGCGGTCGAAGCGACCCGGACGCAGCAGCGCGGGATCGAGCACATCCGGGCGGTTGGTGGCTGCGATGACGATGATGCCCTCGGTGCCCTCGAAGCCGTCCATCTCGACCAGCAGCTGGTTGAGTGTCTGCTCGCGCTCGTCGTGACCGCCACCCATGCCGGCGCCACGATGGCGGCCGACGGCGTCGATCTCGTCGATGAAGATGATGCAGGGCGCGTGCTTCTTGGCCTGCTCGAACATGTCACGGACGCGGCTGGCGCCGACGCCCACGAACATCTCGACGAAATCCGAACCGGAGATCGAGAAGAACGGCACCTTGGCTTCGCCGGCGATGGCCTTGGCCAGCAGCGTCTTGCCGGTACCCGGAGGACCGACCATCAACACGCCGCGTGGGATCTTGCCGCCGAGTTTCTGGAACTTGCCGGGGTCGCGCAGGAACTCGACCAATTCGCCGACTTCCTCCTTCGCCTCGTCGCAGCCCGCGACATCGCTGAAGTTGACCTTGACCTGGTCTTCGCCCTGCAGCTTGGCGCGCGAACGCCCGAAGCTCATGGCGCCCCGACCGCCGGAGCCGGCCTGCATCTGGCGCATGAACCAGATCAGCACGGCCACGAAGATGATGATGGGCAGCCAGTTGAAGACCAGGCCGAGCAGCGAGAAGCCGTTGTCGGCGGGCTCCTGGCGAAGCTCGACGCCCTTGTCGCGCATCTGCTTGACCAGATCGCTGGAGGAAAGGCCGACCACGGGGACCACCGTGCGGTACGCCCCACCGTCCTTCAGCTTGCCGGTGATGGTGGGCGGCGCCGTGGAGGTGATCGTGCCGCTGGCGACGTTCCCGTTATCCACCTGCTGGGCGAACGTCGTGTAGGACATGTCCTGCGACGAGCCACTGTGCGGGTTGAAGGTCTGGAACACGGTCAGGAGGACCACCGCAATGATCAGCCAGAGCAACAGATTTTTTGCCATCTCATTCATGCGCGGTTCTCGCCTGGTTGCCGGGACGCGGATTTGAGCCCGGTCGCCAGTGCATACACCTCCGGCGAACGAGCGCGGGAGGCTTTGGGTTTACGCATCGTCACGCGACTGAAGTCAGCGCGCAAGGTCTTGAGGTACTCGTCGAATCCCACGCCCTGGAACAGCTTCACCAGGAACGACCCTCCCGGCTTGAGCCAGTCGAGACTGAACTGCCGGGCCAGGTCGCAAAGATCCATCGCGCGGATCTGGTCGGCCAGTGCCACACCGGACATATTGGGGGCCATGTCCGAGAGGACAAGATCGACCTTGCGGCCTTCGAGCAGGGCTTCCAGCTCGCGAAGCACCGTTTCCTCGCGGAAATCGCCCTGCATGAAGTCCACGCCGGCCAGGCTGGCCATGGGCAGGATGTCCAGGGCGATCACCTTGCCGGTGTCACCCATGCGCTGGCGGGCCAGCTGCGACCAGCCGCCGGGAGCGGCCCCGAGGTCGACCACGGTCATGCCGGGCTTGATCAGGCGGTCGCGCTCGATCAGTTCCTCCAGCTTGTAGATGGCGCGCGAACGGGCACCCTCGGCCTGAGCCTTCTTGACGTAAGGATCGTCGAAGTGCTCTTTCAGCCAACGGGAGCTGGTCTTGCTGCGTGCCATGGGCTTTTGACCGGATACTTAATAAGGAGCAGGCCTTGCATGATACCCTTTGCCACCTGTCCGCCGCACATCGAACCTGAACGCAATGTCGCTTTCCCCTACACAGCGCCGCTACCTCCGCAGCCTCGCCCACGATCTCCGACCGGTCATCCTGCTCGGTAACAAGGGCGCGACCGAGGCTGTGGCGAAGGAACTGGCCCAGGCCCTGGATATTCACGAGCTGGTCAAGGTCAAGCTTTCTGGCGGCGACAAGGACGAGCGCCAGGCCCAGATCGCCTTCCTGTCCGGCCAGACCGGTGCCGAGAACGTCCAGGAAATCGGCCACATCGTCGTCCTGTTCCGCCGGAACGAGCAGGACCCGAAGCTCGCCCTGCCCCGGTAAACCAGCATGGACCTGTCGTTCGAACACCCGGGTGAGTATCTCTTCGTCCGCCGCGTGGGCGCCGATACGGTCACCATCGTCGATCGCGATTTCCATCGCAGCCTGCTGCTCACACCGGAACAGGTGGTCGAGGATTGGGCCGTCACCGATGCCAGCCAGCTTTCGGCCGACGATGTGGCCACGTTTGTTGCCCTGGCGCCGGAACTGGTGCTACTGGGTACCGGCGAGCGCCAGGTGTTCCCGCCAGCCGCCTTCATGGCCGGCCTGCTGAAGAAGGGCATCGGCGTGGAGGCCATGACCAACGGCTCCGCCGCGCGCACCTACAGCCTGTTGGCCGGCGAGGGTCGCAAGGTCCTGGCCGCCTTCATCCTGCCCGCAGGCTGATCCCATGCGCTGGCTCGTCCTCGGCGCGGGCGGGACCGGCGGCTACTTCGGGGGCCGCCTGGCCCAGTCCGGCGCGGATGTCACCTTCCTGGTCCGCCCCGAGCGGGAAGCCGCGCTGGCCGCTCGCGGCCTGACCATCCGGAGTCCCTTCGGCGACGCCACGCTGGCCGTCCAAACCACTACGGCCGCAACCGTCGGCGACGCCGGCGCCTTCGACGTAGTGCTGCTGTCCTGCAAGGCCTACGACCTGCACTCGGCGATCGAAGCCATCGATCCCGCGGTCGGCGAACGGACGGTCATCCTGCCGATCCTCAACGGGCTGGCCCATTACCCCGCGCTGGACAGCCGCTTCGGGCAGGACCAGGTCCTGGGCGGCCTGTGCTTCATCAGCGCGACCAAAGGCCCCGAGGGCGACATCCTCCACTTGGGCAGCGGCGCTTCGGTGACCTTTGGCGAACGCGACGGCCAACTGCACGACGGCCGTTGCGCGGCCATCGCGCAGGCCTTTGCCGCGGCGGATGTGGATCATGTCCACGCAAGCGATATCCAGCGCGCCCTCTGGGCCAAGTTCACCTTCATCACCACCCTCGCCGGCGCGACATGCCTGTTTCGCGCCACCGTCGGCGACATCCTTGCCACGAACGACGGCGGCGAGCTGATGGGTCGCCTCTACGAGGAATGCCTGGCGGTAGCGCGCGACGCCGGCCATCCGGTACCCGATGCGGCACGCTCGGTGGCGTGGAAAACCTTCACGCAGGAAGGCTCGCCGGTCACCGCCTCCATGCTGCGCGATCTCGAGTCGGGCCAACGCGTCGAAGCGGATCATCTGGTCGGCGACATGCTGCGGCGGGCACGCAAGGCGGGCATCACCGCACCGATGCTCGAGGTGGCGTACGCCCATCTCCAGGCCTTCGAAACCCGCACCCTAAAACACCACGCCTCCTGACGCCGCGCGGCCGCCCGCGTTGCTCCAACACCCCGGCACGCCCTGATCGCGCACATCGTGCGCCCCTACAACCGCCGTTGGATCCGGATGCGCGTGGCGCGGGGATTATTTCTGCGGCAGGTATTGCAGGGGGTCGACGGGGTTGCCGTCGCGGCGGATCTGGAATTGCAGTTCGTCGCGCGTGGCGCCGGATGAACCCATCTCGGCCACCGACTGGCCGGCCTTCACCTTTTCGCCTTCCTTGACCAGTCGCTTGCGGTTGTGGCCGTAGGCGGAGAGGAAGCTGTCACTGTGCTTGATGATGACCAGCTCGCCGTAGCCGACCAGCCCGTTGCCGCTGTAGACGACCACGCCATCTGCGGCGGCGCGCACGGGGTCGCCCGCCTTGCCGGCGACCTCGATGCCGGGAATGGCGTCGCCGGAGGCGAACTTCTTGATCAGCGTGCCATCCGCCGGCCAGCGCCAGTTGATGCCGCCGGCGCTGCGGGTGGCGCCGCTGGCGACGATGGGGGTGGCGGCCGGCGGATTTTCCACCGGTGCGGGCGCGGTGGCCGGGGCCGTCGGGGGCGGCACGACCGACTCGGCCGGCTTGCCGGCGACGACGACCGGGGTGTTGGTGGTGGTCGCGGGGGCCGGCACGGAAGACGCCGCCGTGGCGGCGGCGGCACCCACCGGGGGCAGAGGCGGCGCGGTAGCGGGCGACACCGTACCGGGAGGCACCGCGGCAGGCGGCGTCGAAGCCACCGGCGTACCGACGGATGGCGCCACATGAGCCGGGTGACCGGCGGGCGGCGGCACCGCGGCGATCACCGGTGCCGTGGTATGGGTCGCTGCCGGCCTGGCGCCTTCATGGCCCGGCGGCGACAGGCGCAGGTCCTGCCCCGGCCAGATGGTGAACGGCGAGGCGATGTTGTTCCAGCCGGCCAGGTCGCGGAAATCGACCTTGTTACGGAAAGCGATGCTGTAGAGCGTGTCGCCCTTCACCACCCGGTAGCTGCCGCCGGGCGGGGGCGGCGGCGACGGAGCGTTCGACGACGACGAGGTATAGCTGCCGGGCGCACGCGTTACCACGACGGAACTGGTGGGCGTGCAGGCGGAAAGGACCACGGCCACGCCGAGCACGACGGCCGGGGCCAGCGGACGGAGCATGGACATCGCGGATTTCCTTTCTCGGTCGTTCATCGCAACAGGAACCACCACAAGGCCAGGAGGACGACGGCCACGATAACAGCCCAGCCTATCCACTCGATGTGTTTACGGAGCATCTTTTCGGCACGCTCGCCGAAGATACGGATGAGCAGGGCCAGCAGCCACACGCGCTTGCCGCGCCCGACCAGCATGCAGACCAGGAACGGCAGCAGCGGCACGCCGACGATGCCCGACGCCCAGGTAACGAACTTCATCGGCACCACGGGCTGCAGCGCCGCCATCGCCAGCACGATGTAGAGCCCGAACGAATGCGAGGCCATGTCCTTCTGCAGGTTTTCCACGCCGCGCATGATCGGCGCCAGCAGGTGCATCGAATCGAGCAGCGGCTTCAGCGCCTCGAAGGCGAAATGGCCCAGCATGTAGCCGACCAGCGAACCGAGCAGCGAGAACAGCAGGCTCCAGTTCGCGTAGCGAAACGCCTTGCGCGGCTCCGCCAGCATCATCGGCGCCAGCATTACCTCGGGCATCACCGGGAAGATGAAGGCCTCGACGAAGGACAGGACCGCCAGGTAGCGAACAGCGTGACGATGGCGCGCCCAGACGATGGCGCGTTCGTAAAGCGACGAAAACATCCGCATTCAGCGGTTTCCCTTATGGTGTGACGGCATCAGCCGATGCCGCCGAGGAGCGGCACGAAACTCACGGGCCCCAGTTCCTCGCGGACCACCGTGCCGTCGTCGCCCTTGCGCAGCCGCACCAGCAACTGCTGGCTCGGGCCGCCCACGGGAGCCACCAGCACCCCGCCCGGCCGCAGCTGGTCGAGCAATTTGGTCGGCACGCGGTCGCCCGCGGCGGTAAGGATGATGGCATCGAACGGTGCGTCGGATTCCCAGCCCAGCTTGCCGTCGTCGTGACGGGAGCGGAGGTTCTCGATGCCCAGCTGGCGGAAACGGCGGCGCGCCTGGCGCAGCAGTTCCTCGATGCGCTCCACGGTGTACACCGTGGGCACGATGCCCGCGAGCACGGCGGCCTGGTAGCCGGAGCCGGTGCCGATCTCGAGGACGCGCCCGGGCACCTCGCGCTCGATCAGCGCCTCGGTCATGCGGGCGACGATCCACGGCTGCGAGATGGTCTGGCCGTGGCCGATCGGCAGCGCGGTGTTCTCGTAGGCGCGCGAATGCAGCGCCTGGTCGATGAAATGATGACGTGGCAGCTGGCGGATGACCTCCAGCACGCGCTCGTCGCGAATGCCTTCCTCGACCAGCTTGGTGACTAGGCGATCCCGTGCGCGCTGGGAGGTCATGCCTTCGCCGCGCAGGGCCGAGGGCGGAAGAGCGTGCAGGTTCACCATGTCAGGCGGCCTCCTCGCTGTCCATCGCCGAGGACAGCGCCAGCATCCAGCTGCTGACCTTTTCCAGGGCCTGGAAACGCGTGAGGTCGGTGTGGATCGGCGTGACCGACACATAGCCACGGCGCACCGCGTCGAAATCCGTACCGGGGCCGGCGTCGTCGATCTCGCCCGGCGGGCCGATCCACCACAGGGGGCAACCGCGCGGGTCTTCGGTGCGGATGGCCGGCGCGGCGCGATGACGGCGCCCCAGGCGGGTGACCTCGAAACCGCGGATCGCCTCCCACGGGAGGTCGGGCACGTTGACGTTGAGGATGGTGTCGGCCGGCAGGGGGTCGACGACCAGGCGCTGCATCAGCATGAGCACGGCGCTGGCGGCCGAATCGAAGTGACGGCCCGTGCCCTCGCCCGTGACCAGCGAGACCGCGATGGCCGGCAGACCGAGGAACCGGCCTTCCATCGCCGCCGAGACCGTACCGGAATAGATGACGTCGTCGCCCAGGTTGGCGACGTTGTTGATGCCCGACACGACGATGTCGGTGGTGTGCTCGAGCAGGCCGGACAAGGCGAGATGCACGCAGTCGGTGGGCGTACCGGCCACGCGATAGAAGCCGTTGTCCATGCGCTGCGCACGGATGGGCGCATCGAGGGTGAGCGAGTTGCTCGCCCCCGACCGGTCGCGGTCCGGCGCCACCACCGTCACCGTGCCGAACTCGCCCAGACGTCCGGCGAGAATCCGGATACCCGGAGCCTCCACGCCGTCGTCGTTGCTCACCAGAACTTGCATGCTGATCCAGATCGAAAAACGGGTGCGGCGACCCCACCCCTGGTGGTAGTCGCCCGACCCGGCAAGTCTACCGGACCGGGCAGCGGGATTCACGAAAGGCCAGCTAGGATGTCGGACATGAAGCGACGCGCGCCTACGGTCAATGACGACGACAGCCTGCTGTTTCGCCAGGCGATCGGCGACGTTCGGCCCATGGCGCCCGTGGAAACCCGGCCGGAGCGCCCGCGGCCGGCGCCCCATCCGCACATGCGCGACGCGGACGAAGCCGCCGTGCCGGCGGATTCCCTGCTGTTCGACTACGACCCGGCCGACCTGGAAGTGGGCGAAGAGCTGTTCTACCTGCGCGACGGCTATCCACCCAAGCTGCTGAAGCAGCTCAAGCGCGGCCAGTTCAGCATCCAGGCCGAGGTGGACCTGCACCAGATGAACGCCGCGGCCGCGCAACTGAGCATTGCCGACTTCCTCGCCGAATGCCGGCACGACGGCCTGCGTTGCGTGCGGATCATCCATGGCAAGGGCTTGCGCTCGAAAGCCGCCGGCCCCGTCCTGAAAGGGCTGACCGACCGGCTGCTGCGGCGCCGCGACGACGTGGTCGCGTTCGCCTCCGCCCGGCCGATGCAGGGCGGCACCGGCGCGGTGGTGGTCCTGCTCAAGGGCTGAGGCTCAGCGGGCCAGTTCGCGCAGCACCGTGGTGGCGTAAGCACCGGCAGGCAGGCCGAAGGAGACTTCCAGCGCACGGCCCTCGTTGCCACTGTCGTCGTCCAGCCAGCGCCAGGACAGGTCGCGCGGCAACAGGCGCAGCGCGCGCCGCTCCTGGTCCATGCGCACACCGGAAAGGCCCTTGGCCAGGTCTGCATCGCGTGCGGCCACCGATCGCTCCAGTTCGCCCGCCGCGTCGGCGGCCGGCGTGTCGCCATCGCCCCAGAGCGGGCCGGACGGATGGATGTCGAAGCGGCCCAGACGTTCGGCCAGCGTGTCGTTGAAAGGTTCGGGGCCGAACCAGGAACGCGAGCCTTCCAGCGACCAGATCTCGCCGTCCAGCGGGGTGTCCCACTGCCCGTTGCGCACGCGCTCGGCCAGCACGCCGTTGTAGATGTGCGAGCGCGCGGCGGAAAGCAGGATGGAGCGTTTGTCGCGATCCACGCGGCGGCCGGCGAACATCGTCCGGGCCTGCTCCACGTTGTTGCCACCCAGGCCGAAACGTTGCTCGCCGAAGTAGTTGGGCACGCCGCGTGCCGCGATGGCGCGCAGGCGCGCCTCCGCGGTATCGCGTTCGCCTTCCACCTCACGCAGCACGATCACGAAGCGGTTGCCACGCAGCGCGCCCCGCTTGATCTTGCGCGAATGGCGCGCGGCGGAAACGATGGTCACGTCCTCCACCGGGAACGCCGACCAGTCCGGATCGGCCTTGCCCGGCAGGTGCGCCGTGAACACCTGGCGCGTTACCGCGTGGCGATCCTTCATGCCCGCGTAGCCGACGTTCATCGCCTGGATGCCGGCGAACTTGGCCAGCTCGCGCGCCACCCATTCGGTATTCTGGCCGCGTTTTTCCACCAGCAGGAACGCGTGTTCGCCCGCGCCGTCGGCTTCGTAGCCGAGGATTTCCTCGACGAAGAAGTCCTCGGCACGGGAACGCAGGCGTCCACGCAGGGGCGGTTCGCCAAAGGCGAAGGGAAGTTCGTTGGAGTCGTTCATATCGGGCCTTCAGAGCAGGAAAATCGTCGCCAGCCCCAGGAAAATGAAAAAACCGCCGCTGTCGGTCACGGCCGTGATCAGCACGCTGGAGCCCAACGCGGGATCGCGACCCATGCGGGTCATGAGCATCGGGATGCCCACACCCATGAAAGCGGCAAGAAGGAGGTTCAGCGTCATCGCGGAGGTCATCACCAGCCCCAGCGACACGCTGCCGTAGAGCAGCCAGGCCACCACGCCGATGCAGCCGCCCCAGACCAGGCCGTTGATCAGGGACACGCCCAGCTCCTTGCGCCACAGGCGCTTGGCCTGCGAGGGGCCTACCTGCTCCAGGGCCATGGCGCGAACGATCATGGTGATGGTCTGGTTGCCGGAGTTGCCGCCGATGCCGGCCACGATGGGCATCAGCGCCGCCAGCGCGACCAGCTTCTCGATGGAGTGCTCGAACAGGCCGATGACCCGCGACGCGATGAACGCGGTGACGAGGTTCACGGCCAGCCACGCCCAGCGGTTGCGTACCGATTTCCAGACCGAGGCAAAGATGTCTTCTTCCTCGCGCAGGCCGCCGCGCGACAGTGCTTCGGTTTCGCTTTCCTCGCGGAGGAAGTCGAGCATGGCGTCCACCGCGATGCGACCGATCAGCCGCTGCTGGTGATCGATCACTGGCGCGGTGACCAGATCGTAGCGTTCGAAAGCCTGGGCGACATCGTAGGCGTCGTCTTCCGGGCGGAAGGTGTTGACGTCGGGCGCCATGATCTCGTGGACCATGCGGTCCGGCGAATTCACCAGCAGCCAGTGCAGCGGCAGCACGCCGGTCAGCACGTTGCCGGCGTTGACCACGAACAGCTTGTCGGTCTGCGCGGGCAGTTCATCGAAACGCCGCAGGTAGCGCAGCACCACCTCGAGGCTGATGTCCTCGCGGATGGTGACCATGTCGAAATCCATCAGCGCGCCGACCTGGTCGTCCTCGTAGGACATGGCGGCCTGCACGCGCTCGCGTTCCTGCGCGTCCAGGCTGGCCATCAGCTCGGGTAGCACTTCGGTCGGCAGGTCGTCGACCAGGTCGGCCAGTTCGTCCGCGTCCAGCGGCTCGACCGCCGCGAGGATCTCGCTGTCGTCCATGTCCGCGATCAGCGTTTCGCGCACCGAATCGGAGACTTCCAACAGGATCTCGCCGTCGCGGTCCGAACGGACGCGCTGCCAGACCGCCAGGCGATCTTCCAGCGGCAGCGATTCCAGCACGTCGGCCAGGTCGGCCGGATGCAGCTCGTCCAGGCGCGCCTGGAGTTCCGCGTCGGCGGTGCCGATGGCGGCACCGTCATCGTCCGGTGCCGCGCCCGCGTGCGCGAGCAGGTCTTCGCGCCGCCGCAGCAACCCCGTGATCGCCTCCAGTCTGTCGTGCAGGCGGGGCGTCGAGGTGCGCGACTCGGTCTCGCTCACGTGGGCAGCACCAGCACGGTGGCCAGTGCCGCGATGCCCTCACGCCGTCCGGTGAAGCCCAGCGTCTCGGTGGTGGTGGCCTTGATGCTGATGCGATCGATATCCACACCCAGGTCGTGGGCGATCGTCTCGCGCATGGCCTGTGCATGGGGCCCCACCTTGGGCGACTCGCAGATCACCGTCAGGTCGGCATTGCCGAGCCGGTAGCCACGCCCGGCCAGCATGTCGCGTACCGCACGGACGAAGCTGCGGCTGTCGGCCCCGCGCCAGCGCTCGTCCGACGGCGGAAAATGCTTGCCGATGTCGCCCAGCGCCAGCGCACCGAGCAGTGCGTCGCACAGGGCGTGCAGCACCACATCGCCGTCCGAGTGCGCCAGCACGCCCTGCCCATGCGGCACGCGCACACCACCCAGCATCACGTGGTCGCCGTCGCCGAAGGCGTGGACATCGAAACCCTGGCCGATCCGCATCATCGAGTCCTCTGCAGCAGGAATTCCGCCAGCGCGAAGTCGGCCGGCGTCGTCACCTTGATATTGTCTTCCGCGCCTTCGATCAGGAGCGGCGATACACCCACGCGCTCCATGGCCATCGCTTCGTCACTGACCACGATACCCGCGTCGGCGGCAAGGCCAAGTGCATGGGCCAGCGCGCCGCGACGGAACATCTGCGGCGTGAAGGCACGCCAGCGGCCCTCGCGGGGTTCGGTGCCCGCGCTGTGGCCGGTGTCATCCGCCCGTTTCAGCGTGTCGCGCAGCGGCGCCCCGAGCAGGCCGCCCTCGCCCGCCCCGGCCAGATCGATCAGCCGCGTGATGTCGGCGGCGCGCACGCACGGTCGGGCCGCGTCGTGCACCAGTACGAAGTCGTCGCCACCCACCGAGGCCGGCAGGGCGATCAGCCCGGCCAGCACGGAGTCGCTGCGCTCGCCCCCGCCGGTGGCCACCACCAGCGGCTTGCCGCCCACGGCGTCCACGGAAGCGAAATGCCGATCGTCCGCGGCGATGACCACCACCAGCCCCGCGATGCGGGGATGTGCGGCCAGCCGCGCCAGTGTGTGATCCAGCAACGGCCGTCCCGCGATGGGCTGGTATTGCTTGGGACGATCGCCGCCGGCCCGGACGCCCTTGCCGGCGGCGGGAAGCACGCACCACAACGCGTCCATCACTGCCCGCCGGGCGGGGCGACGGGCGGCGGCGGGGGTGGCGCGCTGACCGCGGCCCCCGGTTCCACCACCTGATAGAAGGTTTCACCCGGCTTGACCAGGCCCAGTTCCTGGCGCGCGCGCGCCTCGGTGGCCTGTTCGCCGTGCTTCAGGTCTTCCACATCCGCGGCCAGGGCCTGGTTGCGCTTTTGCAGGGCGGCGTTATCCGCGGTCTGCTGGGCGACCGAGGCACGCAATGAATCGACCTCGGCCATACCCCCACCGCCGACCCAAAGCTTCAGCTGCAGCGCGATGAGGATGATGACGAGGATCAGGCCGATCCAGCGCAGGATTGCCGCGTTGCTCAAGCCCGGGTCAGCCCGGCAGCTTCGAGAGGCTGGGGAACGCGTTGCGGCCGGCGTAGCTGGCCTTGGCGCCCAGGGCTTCCTCGATGCGCAGCAGCTGGTTGTACTTGGCCACGCGGTCGGTCCGGCAGAGCGAGCCGGTCTTGATCTGCGTCGCGGTGGTGGCCACGGCGATGTCGGAGATGGTGGTGTCTTCGGTCTCGCCCGAGCGGTGCGACACGATGGCGGCGTACTTCGCGCGATGGGCCATGTCGATGGCTTCGAGCGTCTCGGACAGCGTGCCGATCTGGTTGACCTTGATCAGGATGGCGTTGGCGATCTTCTTGTCGATGCCTTCCTGGAAGATCTTCGGGTTGGTCACGAAGAGGTCGTCGCCGACCAGCTGGATGCCTTCGCCGATGGCCTGGGTGAGGTGCGCCCAGCCGGTCCAGTCGCCTTCGCCCATGCCGTCCTCGATGGTGACGATCGGGTACTGCTTCGACCACGAGGCCAGCGTGTCGACCCACTGCTCGGGCGTGAACACCTTGCCCTCGCCTTCCAGGTCGTACTTGCCGTCCTTGAAGAACTCCGAGCTGGCCACGTCCAGGCCGAGCAGGATCTCGCTGCCTACCTTGAAGCCCGTTTTGTTCACTGCCTCGAGGATGGTGTCCAGCGCCTCGACGTTGGACTTGAGGTTGGGCGCGAAGCCGCCCTCGTCACCCACCGACGTGTTGAGGCCGCGACCCTTGAGCACCGATTTCAGCGCGTGGAAGATCTCGGCACCGTAGCGAAGGGCCTCGGCGAAGCTGGGCGCGCCCACGGGCAGCACCATGAATTCCTGCACGTCGACGTTGTTGTCCGCGTGCGCGCCGCCGTTGATGATGTTCATCATCGGCACCGGCAGCGTGCCGCCGCCGTCCACCATCAGGTACTGCCAGAGTGCCTGCTTCTTCGAGGTGGCTGCGGCATGCGCGGCGGCCATGGAAACGCCCAGCAGCGCGTTGGCGCCGAGCTTGCCCTTGTTGTCGGTGCCGTCCAGCGCGATCAGCCTGGCGTCCAGGCCCTTCTGGTCGAGCGCGTCGTAGCCAGCCAGCGCCTTGGCGATCTCGCCGTTGACGTTGTCCACGGCCTTGCGCACGCCCTTGCCGCCGTAACGGCCCTTGTCGCCGTCGCGCAGCTCCACGGCCTCACGCGTGCCGGTGGAGGCGCCGCTGGGCACCGCCGCACGGCCGAACGAGCCGTCGGCCAGGGTGACTTCGGCTTCGAGGGTCGGATTGCCGCGGGAGTCGAGGATTTCGCGGGCGTGGATCGTGGTGATCGAAGTGCTCATGCTGTTCCCGTTACGAGGTGAATGACTTCAGGACGATAACGGACAGCATAAGGCCAGCCGTATCGATCAGGACGAATGCATTGCGTCGGCGCCGGAGATACCCCGGCGCATGCGCATCAGGCGTGGTTGATGAAACCGCGGCGCTTGACGGCGCCGTCCAGTTCCATGAGCGTCTCGAGCAGTTCTTCCATCTGGTCGAGCGGCCACGCGTTGGGACCGTCGCTCAGCGCCTTGGACGGATCCGGGTGGGTTTCCGCGAACAGGCCGGCCACGCCGACGGCGACGGCGGCACGCGCCAGCACGGGCACGAACTCGCGCTGGCCGCCCGACGTGGTGCCCTGCCCGCCCGGCAACTGCACCGAATGCGTGGCGTCGAACACCACCGGGCAGTTCGTCTCGCGCATGACCGCGAGCGAGCGCATGTCCGACACGAGGTTGTTGTAGCCGAAGCTGGCGCCGCGCTCGCACACCAGGATGTCGTGGTTGCCCACGTCGAACGCCTTCTGCACGACGTTCTTCATGTCCCAGGGGGCGAGGAACTGGCCCTTCTTGATGTTGACCGGCTTGCCGGCCTTCGCGACGTTCTGGATGAAGTCGGTCTGGCGGCAGAGGAAGGCCGGGGTTTGCAGCACGTCGACCACGGCGGCCACCTCGTTCATCGGGGTGTACTCGTGCACATCGGTGATGACCGGCACGCCGATCTGGCGCTTCACGGCCTCCAGCACCTTGAGGCCTTCCTCGACACCGGGGCCACGGAAGCTGCCGCCGGACGAGCGGTTGGCCTTGTCGAAGCTGGACTTGAAGATGAAGTTGATGCCGAGACGACCGGTGATCTCCTTCAGCTTGCCGGCGACATCCAGCTGGAGTTGCATCGACTCGATGACGCACGGGCCGGCGATCAGGAACAGCGGCTGGTCGAGGCCAGCATCGAAACCACAAAGCTTCATGCAGCGGACTCCTCGGAACGGGTGGCGAGCCGTTCGCCTTCGCGCACGGCCTTGTATTCGCGGGCGGCGCGGACGAAACCGATGAACAGCGGATGGCCCTCGCGCGGGGTGGAGGTGAATTCCGGATGCGCCTGGCAACCCAGGAACCACGGATGCACATGGCGCGGCAGTTCGACGATCTCGACCAGCAGGTCGTCCATCGACTTGCCCGAAATCACCAGGCCCAGGTCTTCGAAGGACTGGCGGTAGCGGTTGTTGAACTCGTAACGGTGGCGATGGCGCTCGCGCACCACGTCCTCGCCGTACAGCTCGCGGGCCAGCGTGCCGGCCTTGAGGCGGCATTCCTGTGCACCCAGGCGCATGGTGCCGCCGAGGTCGGAGCGCTCGGTGCGGGTTTCCGTCTCGCCGGTGGCGGTGGTCCACTCGGTGATGAGGGCGATCACCGGATCGGGCGTGTTGCGGTCGTTCTCGCTGGAATCGGCCTGTGTAAGCCCCGCCGTGTTGCGGGCGAATTCAACCACGGCGGCATGCATGCCGTAGCAGATGCCGAAGTACGGCACGCCGGTCTCGCGGGCGAACTGCGCGGCGAGGATCTTGCCCTCGAAACCGCGCTTGCCGAAGCCGCCGGGCACCAGGATGGCATCCGCATCGCCCAGGACCGTGCGCGCGCCGCGGGCCTCGACATCCTCGGAATCCACCCAGTTGAGATTGACCCGCGTGGTCTGGTTGATACCGCCGTGGCGCAGGGCCTCCGCGAGCGACTTGTAGGCGTCCTTGTGCTCGACGTACTTGCCGACGATGGCGACGTTGACCTCGTCGCGCGGGTGTTCCACCGCTTCCACCGTGCGCACCCAGCTGGAGAGGTCGGCCGGGCCGGCATCGAGGCCGAGGCGCTTGATGACCAGCTCGTCCAGGCCCTGCTCATGCAGCCACATGGGCAGCTTGTAGATGACGTCGACGTCGATGGTGCTGATGACGGCGTTCTTGGGCACGTTGGTGAACAGCGCGATCTTGTGGCGCTCCGCGTCCGGCAGCGGTTCCTCACAGCGGCACAGCAGCACGTCGGCCTGGATGCCGATGGAGCGCAGTTCCTTCACCGAATGCTGGGTCGGCTTGGTCTTGATCTCGCCGGCGGCCTTGATATACGGCACCAGGGTGAGGTGCACGAACATGCACTTTTCCGCGCCGTGCTCGATGCGCAGCTGGCGGATGGCCTCGAGGAAGGGCAGCGATTCGATGTCGCCCACGGTGCCGCCCACCTCGACCAGCGCCACGTCGTAGCCGCGGGTCGCCTCGTGGATGGAGTGCTTGATCTCGTCGGTGATGTGCGGGATGACCTGCACGGTGGCGCCGAGGTAGTCACCGCGGCGCTCCTTGCGGATCACCGATTCGTAGATCTTGCCGGCGGTGATGGAGTTCTTGCCGGTGAGACGGGTACGGACGAAGCGCTCGTAGTGGCCCAGGTCCAGGTCGGTCTCGGCACCGTCGTCGGTGACGTAGACCTCGCCATGCTGGAAGGGACTCATGGTGCCCGGGTCCACGTTGATGTACGGGTCGAGCTTCATCATGGTGACGGAGAGACCCCGCGCCTCGAGAATGGACGCGAGCGACGCCGCTGCGATGCCCTTCCCGAGGGAAGACACCACACCGCCGGTGACGAAAATCAGGGGAGTCATGCGAGCAGCCAGTGCTGGAAACCGGTATTTTACCCAAGTGTGCCCCCACTCGCGAGGGGCACGATGAACGTGCCGTGCGGCCGCCTTGGCTTTACCATGGCGAAATGACCGATACGCCCATCCCCGCCCGTCTCCAGGCCCTGCGCGCCGCCATGGCCCACGCAGGCATCGCCGCCGTCGTCGTGCCCACGGCCGACCCGCACCTCTCCGAGTACCTGCCCCCGCGCTGGCAGGCCCGGGAGTGGTTTTCGGGCTTTACCGGGTCGTCCGGCACCCTGGTGGTCACCGCCAGCGGCGGCGGCGTGTGGACCGATTCCCGGTACTTCTCTCAGGCAGAGGCCGAACTGGCCGGCAGCGGCCTGCCCCTGATGAAACTGAACGTGGCGCACACGCCGGAGCATGTCGGCTGGCTGGCCGGGCAGGTCGGCGCAGGCGATACCGTGGCCGTGGCGGGTGACAGCCTGTCGCTGGCGGGTGCCGAAGGGCTGGCCAAGCGGCTGGCGGCGGTGGGCGCGACGCTGCGCACCGACCTCGACCTGCCTGCCGTTGCCTGGCCGGAGCGCCCGGGTCGTCCGGACGCGCCGGTTTTCGCCCACCGGCCCCCGTTCGCCGCCGTCGACCGCGCCGACAAGTTCCGCCATGTGCGCACGGCCATGCGTCGCGCAGGCGCCACGCATCACGTTGTCTCCAGCCTGGACGACATCGCCTGGCTGACCAACCTCCGCGGTGGGGACGTCGACTACAACCCGGTGTTCCTGGCCCACCTGCTGATCGCGGAGGAGCGGGCCACGCTGTTCATCGACGCGGCCAAGGTGCCCGCGGACATCAAGGCGGCGCTGGCTGCCGACGGCATCGCGCTTGCCGACTACTCGACCGCTGCCTCCGCGCTGGCCGCCCTCCCCGAGGACGCCGTGCTGCTGATCGATCCGGCCAGAGTGGTCGTCGCGCTGCTGGAAGGCCTGCCCTCGTCCGTCAGGCAGGTGCGCGCCGCCGCGCCCTCCACGGCGCAGAAGGCCCGCAAGACGCCGGAGGAGCTCGACCATATCCGCGACGTCATGCGCCGCGACGGGGCCGCCCTGGCCCGCGCCTTCCGCCGCATCGAAACCGTCCTGCTGGCCGGCGAGCCGCTCACGGAACTGGACGTCGACACGATTGTGCGCGAAGCGCGCGCGATGCAAGCCGGGTTCGTCGGCGAAAGCTTTTCCACCATTGCCGGCTACGAGGCGAACGGTGCCCTGCCCCACTACCGCGCCACCGAAGCGCAGTTCAGTCCGCTGGCGGCAAAAGGCCTGCTGCTGATCGATTCCGGCGGCCAGTACCTGGGCGGCACCACGGATATCACCCGCGTGCTGGCCCTGGGCCCGGTCACCGACGAGCAGCGCCGGGACTCGACCCTCGTGCTCAAGGGCATGATCGGCCTGTCTCGCGCCCGCTTCCCCAAGGGCGCCAGCGGTCCGCAGCTGGACGCGCTGGCCCGGGCGCCGTTGTGGGCGGCCGGCATGGACTTCGGCCATGGCACCGGCCACGGCGTGGGCTATTTCCTCAACGTGCACGAGGGGCCGCACGGCATCCGCCCACCCGTGGCCGGCGGCGCGCTGGTGCCGCTGGAGACCGGAATGATCACCTCGATCGAGCCCGGCCTCTACAAGCCCGGCCGTCACGGCATCCGCCACGAGAACCTGGCTGTGGTGACCCAGGCCGACAGCACGGAGTTCGGTGATTTCTTCGCTTTTGAAACGTTGACGCTCTGCCCGTTCGATCGTCGCGGCCTGGAACCGCGCCTGCTGGAGCCGTCCGAGCGTGCCTGGCTGGACGATTACCACGCCACCGTGCGGGCGGCGCTGTCACCGCTGCTGGAGGGTGAGGACAGGGCGTGGCTGGAGTGGCATTGCGCGCCGTTGTGATCCATACAGGCGGGTGTAGGAGCGCACGATGTGCGCGATGGGTGGTGCGGTGAGGTCACGGCTTCAACGCTCCGTTGGCTTTTCGCGCACACCGTGCGCTCCTACCTTGACCGTGTAGCGGGGCTATTCCATGCTGGGTGGCTACGAAGGGTGATACCTGATGAATACTCGTTATAACGCCTCAGACATCGAAGTCCTCAGCGGTCTTGACCCGGTCAAGCGCCGTCCGGGCATGTATACGGACACCTCCCGGCCGAACCACCTGGCGCAGGAGGTGATCGACAACTCGGTGGACGAGGCCCTGGCGGGCCATGCGAAGTCCATCGAGGTGACCGTCTTCAACGACGGCTCGGTGGAAGTCACCGACGACGGCCGCGGCATGCCGGTGGATATCCACCCGGAAGAGAAAGTCCCCGGCATCGAGTTGATCCTCACGCGGCTGCATGCGGGCGGCAAGTTCTCCAACAAGAACTACGCCTTCTCGGGCGGCCTGCACGGCGTGGGCGTTTCCGTGGTCAATGCACTGTCCCATCGCGTGGATGTCACCATCCGCCGCGAGGGTCAGGAATACCGGATGAGCTTCGCCGATGGCGACCGTGCGAGCGACCTGGAAGTCATCGGCACCGTTCCGAAGAAGAAGACCGGCACCACGCTGCGCTTCTGGCCCGACGCGAAATACTTCGATACGCCGAAGATCCTCGTCTCCAAGCTCAAGCACCTGCTGCGCGCGAAGGCCGTGCTTTGCGCCGGCCTCACCGTGCGCCTGCACGACGAGGCCTCGGGCGAAACCACCGAGTGGTACTTCGAGGACGGCCTGCCCGACTACCTGCGCGGCGAGTTACAGGGCGCCGAGGCGCTACCCCCGCAGCTGTTCGTCAAGCATTTCTCGCGCGAGACCGATGCACTGGATGTCGCCCTGGCCTGGTTGCCGGAAGGCGACCTGGTGCAGGAAAGCTACGTCAACCTGATTCCCACCGCGCAGGGCGGCACCCACGTCAACGGCCTGCGCTCGGGCCTGACCAACGCCATTCGCGAGTTCTGCGACCTGCGCAACCTGCTGCCGCGCGGCGTGAAGCTGGCGCCGGAAGACGTGTGGGAGCGCCTGGCCTTCGTGCTCAGCGTGAAGCTGCAGGACGCCCAGTTCGCCGGCCAGACCAAGGAGCGCCTGTCGTCGCGCGCTGCCGCCGGCATCGTCGAGGGTGTGGTGCACGACGCTTTCAGCCTGTGGCTGAACCAGCACGTGGACCTGGGAGAGAAGATCGCCCAGCTCGCTATCGAACGTGCCAGCGCGCGCCTCAAGGCGGCCAAGCAGGTGGTCCGCAAGAAGATCACCTCCGGCCCCGCCCTGCCCGGCAAGCTGGCCGACTGCGCCTCCACCGACCTCACCCGCACCGAGATCTTCCTGGTCGAGGGAGACTCGGCCGGCGGCTCGGCCAAGCAGGCCCGCGACAAGGACTTCCAGGCGATCCTGCCGCTGCGCGGCAAGATCCTCAACACCTGGGAAGTCGAGTCCACGGCCGTGCTCGCCTCGCAGGAAGTGCACGACCTGGCCGTGGCCATCGGTTGCGACCCCGGCAAGGACGACCTCTCCGGCCTGCGCTACGGCAAGGTGGTGATCCTGGCCGATGCGGACTCCGACGGCCTGCACATCGCCACGCTGCTCTCGGCGCTGTTCCTGCGTCACTTCCCCAGCCTGGTCATCGAAGGCCATGTGTTCGTCGCCATGCCGCCGCTGTTCCGGGTCGACGTGGGCAAGCAGGTGTTCTACTGCCTGGACGAGGAAGAGAAGCGCCTGATGCTGGAAAAGGTCGAGCGGGAGAAGATGAAGGGTGCCGTCAGCGTCACGCGCTTCAAGGGACTGGGCGAGATGAACCCGGCGCAGCTGCGAGAATCGACCGTGCATCCGGATACCCGTCGCCTGGTGCAGCTGACCATCGATACCGACGACGGCACCGCCAAGCTCATGGACATGCTGCTGGCCAAGAAGCGCTCGGGCGACCGCAAGCAGTGGCTGGAAGAAAAGGGCGACCTGGCGACGCTGGAAGTCTGATCGCCCGGCATGCCTTACTTGGGCCCCTGATCTGACTCGATGTAGCGGAAGGTGGCCCTGACGGTCGAGTTCACGGTCGGGGTCCAGCGAATGATGGGCACCCACCGGCCGGTGTGCACGACGAAATCCGCCTGATCTTTCCTTGCGATCTCAGCACGCTGCGCGGCGATGGTCGCTGGATTGCACACGCCCTTCCCGCTCGTGTCCGTATCGGCTGCGAACCTGACGTGCCTGCGCGTGTCCGTCGCAAAACAGTTATCCCGATAGAAAAACGCCTCGACCGGCATTCTGGCGCCGACGTCCTGAGGCCACTCCTTGAGGACCACTTCGTTGCGGGCGAATAGGTAGCCCATGCCATTGAGCCGGTCGCGGATGATCTTTACCTGATTCCACGACTGGTTCTGGTCATCCCGCGTCCGGTCGACGTTGAACGCACACTGGTTTTCGTCGTCGTTGTAGCCCTTGGCCAACCACTGCTCCGCCGTCGTTATCCCGAGTGTCTGGCAGGTGGCCCGGTGCGTGGTGCAGCGCCGGGGCGCTCCCGTCCAGGCGTCACGCGGATAGATGCAGGCGATGTCCAGGTGATAGTCGCCCCACTGATCGGCGAACTTCTGCGGATAGACGATAAAGCCGTTGCCTGACGGGTAGTTCTCCGGAAAGTCCGAGTCGCGCCGAAGCCAGGAGAACGATATGCCCCAGCTCGCCGTGGCCGGGTTGGGCAACCACGAACGGTAGGCGGTGGAAAACGCCGTTGCCCGCATCAGGATGCCCGAGCACAGGAACTGCGCCTCAGCGTAGGGGCGACAATCACCCACACCGGTCTCGCCATAACGCTGCTGAATATGTTGCAGGACGAGGGGGCCGGATTCCCTGACCGTAGCGGAGCGCACGACGGCGCCATAACTCGATAACGCCTGGTTCGATGCCCGCTCCGGCACAGGGGTGGCTGGGTACGTGGCACAGCCGGCAAGGCATGTACCTAGTAAAAAAAGGATCGCTCGACGAGTCGTCAGCCATTCCATAGCGTATGTCTCCCGGTAGTGGGAGGACTATCTCGTTTACTTCGACGACGAACAATCAGCCAGTGGACGTAGGTGCGACATGGCGTTTCCCGGCAACGAAAAAGGCCTGGCAATGCCAGACCTTTTCATTCGCACCTTGCCGCGTGAGGCCGCGGCGGCCCTGCGCCTAGCGACGACTACGAATCGCCTCGATCAGAGCGCGCGTTGCAGCGTCGAACTGGGACAGGTCGCCGGCATCCTTGTCGTTGCTCAGCGAGGGATAGATCTGCTTGGCGATGACCTTGCCCAGCTCGACGCCCCACTGGTCGAATGCGTTGACACCCCACAGATGACCCAGCAGAAACACCTTGTGCTCGTACAGCGCGATCAGCGCACCGAGCGAATGCGGCGTGAGCGAGTCGAGCATGAACACGGTGCTGGGGCGATCGCCCTTGAAGGTGCGCTGCGCCGCCAGGGCGCGACGCTCGTCTTCGGTGCCGGTCTTCGCTTCGGACAGGGCTTCTTCGAACGTCTTGCCCAGGGACAACGCAGCGGCCTGCGCCAGCAGGTTGGCGGTCAGCACATCCTGGTTCTCGCGCAGCGGATGCGCCGGCTTGACCAGACCGATGAATTCCAGCGGGACCACATCCGTGCCCTGGTGCAATGCCTGGAAGTAGGCGTGCTGCGCATTCGTACCGATGCTGCCCCAGACCACCGGCACGGTCTTGCCCGCGACTTCGCTGCCATCGGACGGATGCACGTGCTTGCCGAGGCTTTCCATTTCCAGCTGCTGGAGATATGACGGAAGGTCGGCGAGCGAGTCCACGTAAGGGATCACGGCCCGACTGGTAGTACCGAGGACGTTACGATTCCATATCTCGGCGATGGCCAGCAGGACCGGAAGGTTGTCCTTCCATGCCGCCGTGCGGAAGTGATCGTCCGCTTCCGCGGCACCGGACAGGAGATCACGGAAACCGTTCATGCCGATGGCGAACGCAATCGACGCGCCCACCGCCGACCACAACGAGTAGCGACCGCCCACGTAGTCCCACATCGGCAGCACCTGCGAGGCGCCCCACTTGTGCACGGCCTCGTCGTTGGAGCTCACGGCGATGAAATGCTTCGACGTCTTCGCTTCGTCGCCACCGTTGGCCTTGAGTATCCAGTTGCGGAACACGCCGCCATTCAGCAGGGTCTCCTGCGTGTTGAAGCTCTTGGAGACCAGGATCACCAGCGTGTGGGCGGGATCGAGCTTCTTCATCAGGTCGTAGGCGGCTTGCCCGTCGACGTTGGTGAGGAAGTGGCTGCGGATGCCTTCGACATGGAACTGTTCGAGGGCGTGCACGGCCAGGCGCGGCCCGAGATCCGAACCACCGATGCCGATGTTGACCACATCGGTGACGCCGCCGATCAGGCCGACCGACTCGCCGTCACCCTTGTGTACGGCGTTGACCAGCTTCTCCATCTTGTCCAGCGCATCGGCGACCTCCTTGCGGACATCGGCCGGTGCCGCGGGGTGACGCGAGGCACCGCCACGCAGGGCCGTATGCAGCACCGCGCGGTCTTCGGACGTGTTGATGTGCTTGCCTTCGAACATCGCGTCGCGCGCGGCTTTCCAGCCGGTGCTTTCGATGTACTCGCCGACGGCGTCGAGCGCCGCCACGTCGAGCTTCTGGCGGGAGGCGTCGAGGAGAATGGGGCCCATGCGCCGACGCAGGCGCTCACCGCGAGCATCGTCCTGGACGAGTTCGCGTAGCGTGGTCTTGGCGAGGCGGGAGGCGTGCTCCTCGAACGAGGGCAGGCGGGGTTGCTTTGAGTCCATGGCTTCCACTTGGCTGCAACGGAAAGGGGGAACCCCGATCTTACCGCAGTGCAGCGTGGGCGGATTGTGTGGATGTGTTACAGGCGCCGCCGCAGGATCGTGCGACGACGCCCAGGCTTCACGCGGCCTGCTTGGGGATCGAATGGTTGGTATGCGTGATGCGGTTGTGCGCATCGACGTAGACCAGGTCGGGCTTGTACTTGGCAATTTCAGCCTCGGACAGGCTGGCGAACGCAGCGACGATCACCAGGTCGCCCACGGAGACGCGACGCGCGGCGCTACCGTTGACCGAGAGGATGCCCGAGCCCTCGTCCGCGCGCAGCGCGTAGGTGACGAAGCGCTCGCCGTTGCTGATGTTCCAGGCATGGATCTGCTCGTACTCGCGGATACCCGCGGCGTCGAGCAGGTTGCCGTCGATGGCGATCGAACCTTCGTAGTTCAGCTCGGCGTGAGTCACCGTGGCGCGGTGGATCTTGCACTTGAGCATGTTGAGCTGCATGGCGGTCTCTGGGGATGGGTGGCTGCAAAAACGCCCATTCTAACGGAGGGTGGCCCGTCCGTCGCGTAGGCTTCCTCTGTCGGAGCGCTTTATGGGGGACCACGCGCGGAAACGCAAGTCCCCGTTTGTGAAGGGAATCAGTCGAAGACGAGATTGTCGATCAGGCGTGTGCCGCCCAGGCGGGCGGCCACCAGGGCGATCAGGCCTTCGCGCTGCTCCGGCGCAGGCTCGGCGAGGTCGTCGGCACGGCGGATGGCGACGTAATCGGGCACGAAACCGGCCCGCTCGAGCCGCGCCCTGGCGGCCTGCTCCAGCGCCTGCCAGCTATGACCCTGGGCGAACAGGTCCTTCATCTGCACCAGGGTGGCGTGGATCTGCGGCGCCCGTGCCCGCTCCTGCGGCGACAGGTACTGGTTGCGCGAGCTCAGGGCCAGGCCATCGTCGTCGCGCAACGTGGGTGCGGACATGACCTTCACCGACAACGAAAGGTCGGCGACCATCCGCTCGATCACCTTCAGCTGCTGGAAATCCTTCTGGCCGAACACCGCCAAGTCGGGCTGGACCAGGCTGAACAGCTTGGCCACCACCGTTGCCACGCCGTCGAAATGCCCTGGGCGATGCGCGCCTTCCAGCGTGTCGGTGATGACCGGCACATGGATGCTCACGCTGGCGCCCGCACCGAACGGATAGAGCGTCGATACATCCGGCGCGAACAGTACATCGCAGCCTGCCTCGGCCAGGCCGGCCTGGTCCTGGGCGAGCGTGCGCGGATAGCGCTCGAAATCCTCGCCCGGTCCGAACTGGGTCGGATTGACGAACACGCTGGCGACGACGCGGTCGGCACGGGCGCGTGCCAGCTTCAGCAGCGAGTGATGGCCCGCGTGGAGATTGCCCATGGTGGGCACGAAGCCGACGTTCTGGCCGGCGGAGCGCCAGCCGCGTACGGTGGCGCGGAGCGCGGCGGCATCGGTAACGGTCTGCATCGGGTGTCCTCAGGTAAAACTGTGTTCGGCGCCGGGAAAGCGCCCTTCGCGCACGTCGGCGACGTAGGCGGCGATGGCTCCCTGGATGGAATCGCGTCCAGCGAGGAAATCCTTGGAAAATTTGGGACGCTTGCCCGGGGTAAGGCCCAATAGGTCGTACACGACCAGCACCTGGCCGTCGCAATCCACCCCCGCACCGATGCCGATAACCGGAATAGTCAGCGCCTCGGTGATCCGCTTCGCCAGCGCCGACGGTACGCATTCCAGCACCAGCAGGTCGGCACCGGCGGCTTCCACCGCCTGCGCGTCGGCCAGCAGCTTGTCGGCGGCTTCCCGGGTCTTGCCCTGCACCTTGTAGCCACCGAAGCGGTTGACCGACTGGGGCGTGAGGCCGAGATGGCTGCACACGGGGATATCGCGTTCCGCCAGTGCCGAAATGATGGCACAGACCCTACCGGCCCCTTCGATCTTGACCATGGCCGCACCGCCCTGCCCGACCAGCCGCGCGGCGGCATCCATCGCGGTGTCGATGTCGCGATCGCTCATGAAGGGAAGGTCGGCGACCAGCAGCGTCGCAGCCAGTCCGCGGGCAGCGGCGGCCGTGTGGTAAACCATCTCGTCGACGGTCACCGGCAGCGTGCTGGAGCGCCCCTGCACCACCATGCCCAGCGAATCGCCCACGAGGGCCACATCCACCCCGGCGCTTTCAAGCTGCGCGGCGAAGCTGGCATCGTAGGCGGTGAGCATCACGATCTTCCGACCTTCGGCTTTCATCGCGTTCAGGCCCGGCACGGTCACCGGCTTGCGTGCCGGCGCACTCGTTTTTTCGACGTACACGCTGTTCTCGTCTTGCCGCGGGAAAGGTGGGATTGTCCGCCCAGGCGGTGCGAAGTCAAGGAACCGCCCGTGGAAGGGCGCGACACCCCGAGGCATCGACGGCCTCGAGCAAATCGGACACACGGCCCAGCCCGGGCAGTACGGACTCGGATGCGATATCCGCCAGCGGCAGCAGGACGAAGGCCCGCTCCGCCATGCGTGGGTGGGGCACGGTCAGTCGATCGTCGGCAATCGTGGCATCACCGAACGCCAGCAGGTCCAGATCCAGGGTGCGCGGGCCCCATCGCTCGCCCTGGCGCACGCGGCCGAAGGCCTCTTCGACCGAAAGCAGCGTGTCCAGCAAGGCATGCGGCGTGAGCGTCGTCGAGACGGAGATCGCCGCGTTGATGAAGTGCGGCTGGTCCAGTTGTCCCCACGGCGGCGTGCTGAACAACCGCGATCGCCCGGTGACGCGCAGGCCAGGCGCCGCGTCCAGTGCAGCGATGGCGGCGTGCAGCCGGGTGCGGACGTCGCCGAGGTTGCCGCCCAGGCCGATGAAGGCCGTGGCGCTCACGCGTCGCCCGAGCCACCCTTGCCGCGCCCGGTGGGCTTGCGCCGCCGACGACGCTTGCGGGCCGGTGCGCCCGACGACGCGGCGGGTTCGTGCGCCGGCACGCCACCGCCGCCCAGGGCCGCGGCGAGCATTTCCGGCGGGAGTTGCTGGGCATGCGCCCACCACTCACCGAGTTCGCGCATGCCCTCGGATTCATAGGCACGCAGGAGCAGGAAGTCGAAGGCCGCACGGAAACGCGGGTGCGACATCAGGCGGAATACACGCTTGCGGTGGATCTGCTCGAACCGCGGCTGCAGCGACCAGATTTCTTCCATCGTGAGCGTGAAGCGGCGTGGGATCGCCACGCGCTGGCACTGTTCACCGACCACGCGCACGGCGGCAAGCTGCCAGGCCTCGTTGGCGTCATAGCCCTGGGCGATCCACCCATGGGCCTGGTCGCGCACCTCGCCCCACAGCAGCACGGCGTAGAGGAATGCCGGCGTGACCGACTTGCCCTCCGCGATACGGGCATCGGTGTTGGCCAGCCCCTGCTCGACCAGCGAGCGCAAGGCGTGGTCGCCGCGCTCCAGCGCGCGCGCCGTGGCCGGGAACAGGAACTTCAGCAGGCCGCAGCCCTCGAGCATCTTGAAGCTCTTCAGGCCGTGGCCGCCGAGGAACATCTTGAGCGACTCGTCGAACAGGCGTGCCGGCGCGGCTTCCGTCAGCAGGTTGCCCAGCGTGGCGAACGGCGCCGCGGCGGCGGCATCGATCGTGAAGTCGAGCTTGGCCGCGAGGCGAGCGGCGCGCAGCATGCGTACCGGGTCCTCCCGGTAGCGTAGCTCCGGATCGCCGATCAGGCGCATGCTCCGGTCGTCCAGGTCCTGCATGCCGCCGACGAAATCGCGCACGCTGAAATCGGCGATGTCGTAATACAGCGCATTGACCCGGAAATCGCGCCGGATGGCGTCTTCCTCGATCGTGCCCCAGATGTTGTCGCGAACGATCCGGCCGTCGACGATATGACGATCGCCCTCGCCGCCCTCCTCGCCCGTACCGCGGAACGTGGCTACCTCGATGATCTCGGGGCCGAACACGACATGGGCCAGGCGGAAGCGTCGGCCGATCAGGCGGCAGTTGCGAAACAGCCCCTTGACCTCGTCGGGCGTGGCGTCGGTGGCCACGTCGAAGTCCTTGGGGTGGCCGCCCAGCAGCAGGTCGCGCACGGCGCCGCCGACCAGGAACGCCGCGAAGCCCGCGTCGTGGAGTCGGTAAAGCACGCGCAGGGCGGCCTTGCTGATGTTCTTGCGGGAAATGGCGTGCTGGTCGCGCGGAATGACGCGAAGCTTCGGCACGACCTCATTCCTGGTTTCGGGATTCAAGCGGTCTTGGTCCTGGCGAACGCGTCCGCGTCCGAGCAAGTGGCTGCCCCCACCGGCAACCGGTGTCGGGATGAATGGGTCAAATGTAACGAATTAGACCCCGTCCGACGAGCGGGCTAGAAAATCGTTGCCGACAGCCGGAATTTGGCTATACTAGCGCGCTTCGTACCCCGAGTACGACCCGCTCCCTTCGTCTAGTGGTCTAGGACACGGCCCTCTCAAGGCTGGAACACGAGTTCGAACCTCGTAGGGAGCACCACTTTTCCTTATTTGGCGCATTATCTGTCCGCATGACCTTTGTCGTCACCGACAACTGCATCAAGTGCAAGTACACGGACTGCGTCGAAGTGTGCCCGGTAGATGCCTTCCATCAGGGCCCGAACTTTCTGGTCATCAATCCGGACGAGTGCATCGATTGCACCCTCTGCGAGCCGGAATGCCCGATCAACGCCATTTATCCCGAGGACGACGTTCCGGCGGGGCAGGAAGCATTCGTGCAGCTCAATGCCGAGCTTTCCAAAGCATGGCCGGTCATCACCGAGCGCAAGGATGGCCTTCCCGACGCGAAAGAGTGGGAAGGCAAGCCTGGCAAGATCGACCTGCTCGAGCGCTGAACCCCGAGGGGCTCGCCTCTTCAGCCTCAACCGCCCGGAACGGCCTGATCCCCGCTGCTGTAAGAGAACTTCGCGGTGTCCGTCTGCGTGGCCGGAAGCGTCAGCTGAATAATGGGCACCCGCCGAGACGCGGTCTTCTTGTAGTCCTCCTGGATCGAACGGGCTTCGGCCAGCCCGCTGCTCGAGGTGGACAGATAGAACAGCGCCTCGATCGGCAAAGTTTCATCGTTGCCCGGATCCCAACCGTCGAGAACGAGCTCGTCGGGCTTTTGGTCGTGCTCGACCAGGTTCAGCTTGCCGAGGGCCGCGATGACTTGCATGAAGATGGCTGCCGAGTTGGCCTGGCCCCTGGCGACCAGGAAAGCGCACTGGTGCCCGTAGACGCCGGCGGCGGTGATCTGGAAATGCTGCAGCCAACCTTCGGCCGTCGTGATGCCCTGTGCCTGGCACGGGCCGCTGGCCTGGAAGTTATCTCCCACCCCGCAGCCCTTGTCGGCCCGAATATCCGTGTTGCCGTCGATGGGGAACGCACAAAGCACGTCCACCGAGCGCAGGCCGTGCCCGTTTGCGTATTTCTTCGGATAGAAAATGAACCCGGCGCTGTAGCCATAAGCCAGCCTCAGCAACGGAGCGTCGTGGCGGAGATACGAAAATGAAACCCCGGGGTATTTTTTGCTCGTTGGATTGACGTCCCAGGCATGATAAGCGGTAGACGCATGGACGCCGCGAAGCATGATGCCTGAGCACACAAAGGCTGGCGCATTCGGGTTTCTGTCGCAATTGGGGAACGATTCGGCATAGCGCGACGTCAGATGGCGAGCAACGTCGGGCCCTGCCTCCTCGAACGCCGCCGTGCCCACATCACCCGACCTTGGCGATACAGCGCCCTGTCGCTGCGTCACCGGAAAGCAACCCGTGACCCCCATGAGAGTGGCGGCGACGATGGCCGTACGTATATGGCGTTTAGCGCGCCGACCCGCTCCGCGCATAGCGGACTGAATATCCATATTCTGTTCTCCGACCCGTGCAACCTTGCGACGTAAGCAAAGCTTGCGCGCCGCGGCGGTATTCCAAAAGCGGACTTTCGATGTAGGCGCCGCTCAAGCGTTTCCGGCAACGCATTCGCCATGCTTTTGTACGCACCCACCGATACGCTGCACGGACCGGAGCTGCCCACGCACGTTTGCGACGAACCAAACAAAACGCCGCCCGAAGGCGGCGTTCTTTGCCGGCTTTCGAATGGGTTACTTGCTGCCCATGCGCGACATCTACCCTGAGGACGATGTCCCCGCGGGCCAGGAGGCGTTCGTCAAGCTCAATGCCGAACTCTCGAAAGAGTGGGAAGGTGATCACCGAGCGCAAGGACGGCCTTCGGACGCCAAGGATTGGGAAGGCAAGCCGGGACAGATCGACCTGATCCAGCGCTGAAGCTACCCGCCCCCCCCCGTGGCGAGCGACTTAGCCCCAGGCAGAGGCGAGCTATCGGCGCTCCAAGGCCTCCGTCAGTGTCACCTCGTTAGTCGCCCCCATGGTCCTTCGTATCGCATTTCCCTCAGCGAACACCCTGTTCCGAGGAGACGTAGCTGAACGTCACGCTTGCACCCATCGTGCGGGGCAAGGTCATGCGCACGATGGGACGCCATACGCCTACCGTGTTGTAGAAATCACGCTGCACGGCCTGCGCATCCGCCAAGCCCTTACTCTGACCCAGATAAAAGAATGCTTCGATCCCGATCGCGTCGGGCCTGTCTTTCCAGCTGCCGATGATCAACTCGTTCTGCACCGCAAACGATTCGGCTCCCAGTGCTCCCATGGCGCCAATAACCGCCATAAATGCCGGTGCCGACTGGTAGGTACCGATACGCATGGTGAATCCGCATTGATACTGATGGGAAGAGACGCCCGGCGTACGATAGTGGCTTAGCCATTGGCTCGTCGTCTGGATGCCTTGGTCCTGACAAGGACCGCTGTTTCTGGGGTATACCCTGTTGTAACCGCAACCCAGATCGACGCGGTAATCCGAGTCTGAATCGACGGGATACGCACACAGGACTTCAAGCTGATAGAGGCTCGGCGGGGTACTCAAGGGAGGATAGATAATGAAACCGGACGTGTACCCGAACGCCAGTTTGGAGAATGTCGCGCCCTGCCGTAGATAGGAAAACGACACCCCGTCCCCTTTGGGGTTGAAGGGATTGGGAACCCACGCATGGTAGGACGGCGAGTAAGCCGTGCCGCGAAAAATAATGCCTGAGCACAGAAACACAGGCTTGTTCGCACTGCGATCACAATCGGGATATGTCTCGTTGAAGCGTTGCGCTTCCTTGCTCACGACCAACGCACCTTCCTCGTCGTGCGACAACGCAAGCGCGTCGTCGCTATTTTCCGGCGGAGGTGGAGGATTCGTGCCCCCCGACGGTGGATGGAAGCCCCCGAGCACGCCACCCTTGTCAGATGACCCGATCGTCCCGGCTGTCGATCCGGCCCCTGGGACGCTGGTATGTACCGGCGATTTCCGTGCTGTCGCCGGGACGGTTCGATGTGCCACCGCCGGCTGTCCGGATTCGGAAACCGGGGCTACGGTGCAGCCAGCAGCGGTTAAACACACCGCGACGGTGAACAAGCGTGAAAGCAAGGTACTGGTGGACATGTCGACTCCTGTCGTCTTTCTTCCTGGGCTTGCCGCATGGGGCGAAAGCGTACGAACGGCCCTTGCGGTCGCATCCATCGTAAGCTCGGGACCGAACACCATCCATCTGACTTATGACGTAGGCGGTTACTTGCTGCCCATCCGCGACTTCAGCGAGTCGACCACACGGCGAACGCCACCGGCATCGCCCTGTGCACGTACTTCGCTGCCCGAACCGCTGGGCGTGACGGCGAGCACCACGGTGTGGACACCGCCCTGCGCCGTGGAAGGTGATCACCGAGCGCAAGGACGGCCTTCCGGACGCCAAGGATTGGGAAGGCAAGCCGGGCAAGATCGATCTGATCCGGCGCTAAGGCTCGCCCCTACTTCCGTCAGGGTCACCACCTTCTGGTGATCCCCGATCGTCCTCCATATCGCACACCCCCCATGGACAACTTGTTCCGGGGAGACGTAATCGAACGTCACGTTTGCTCCCATGGTGCTGGGCAACGTCATGCGAATGAGGGGACGCCATACGCCTACCGTGAGGTAGAAATTGCGCTGCACGCCTGGGCATCTGCCAAGCCGTTAGTCCTACCCATATAAAAGAACGCCTCCATCCCGATCGCGTTGGGCCTGGGAGGCCCGGGCATCCTGCGCGTCGGGCTGTTTGCCGCCGCCAAACACGCATCAGCGCACGCCTTGCTCCGCCGGTATGTACTTGAAGGTCACGTCGCCTCCGTTCTGCGCAGGCAAAGTCACTCGAATCAGTGGACGCCAGGCCCCAACTGTCGTGTAGAAGTCGCGCTGACTATTCTGCGCGTCACTCAGACCCGAGGTTCCGCTGAAATAAAAGAACGATTCGATGCCGATGGTATTCGGCCTGTCTGCCCAGCTTTTCACGATGATTTCGTTCCACGCTCGCGACTGCTGGTCCCTGACGACCTTGTGCGCCGCTAACACGTTCATGAATACAGGTGCGGAATTTGCCATCCCGGCAGCGAGGGCAAAGCCACAGGATCGCTGGTAACGATCCACGACACCCGCGACCCAGAAATGTGCCAACCATTGATCCGATGTCGTGATGCCTTGCGACTGGCACGGACCACTGTCCCGTGGGTAGGTCTTGGCATAGCCGCATCCCTGATCGGACCGCACATCGGTGCCGCCGTCGGTTGGAAACGCACACAGTATCTCCAGCTGGTAGAGGCTGGGCGGGGTCGAAAGGGGTGCATACGTAATAAAGCCGTTGGTGTATGTCGAAAACGCACTGAAGGTGACGTTTTTTCGCAGGTATGCGAAAGACACGCCTCCTGGCTTGGAACTGGATGGATTAGGTACCCAGGAGTGGTAATTCGGCGAATACCTCGTAGCTCGAAAAAGGATTCCCGAACAAAGGAAGACGGGTTTATTGGCGCTGCGATCGCAATCGGGATATGTCTCGTTGAAGCGTTGCTCTTCCTTGCTCACGACCAACGCGCCTTCCTCGTCGTGCGACAACGCAAGCGCGTCGTCGCTATTTTCCGGCGGAGGTGGAGGATTCGCGCCCCCCGACGGTGGATGGAAGCCCCCGAGCACGCCACCCTTGTCAGATGACCCGATCATCCCGGCTGTCGATACGGTCGTTTGGGCGCTGGCACGGGCAGGCGCTTTCCGCGCTACCGCCGGGAGGGCCTGCTCTGTCGCCGCCGGCTGGTGGGATTCGGAAACCGGCGCCATGGTGCAGCCCGCAGCGGTTAAACCGAACGCGACCGAGAACAAGCGTGAAAGTGAGATATGAGCGGACATGTCGACTCCTGTCGTCTTGCTTCCTGGCATGCCGGCACGGGGACGAAAGCGCACTACCCAGGGGGGGGCCGGCGGCATGATTGTGCGCCCGGATCCGCACGGCACCCATCCCACCTAGGCTGTAGGCGAACGATGTCGATATTCGGCACCTACCCCCGTGCCGGTTGGGTCAGAACGAAAAACGCCGCCTCGAGGGCGGCGTTCTTTCGTAGGCGTGCGGTGTGCAGCGTGCGGTTACTTGCTGCCCATCCGCGACTTCAGCGAGTCGACCACACGGCGAACGCCACCGGCATCGCCCTGTGCACGTACTTCGCTGCCCGAACCGCTGGGCGTGACGGCGAGCACCACGGTGTGGACACCGCCCTGCGCCGAGGCCGGGGCATCCTGCGCGTCGGCCTGCTTGCCGCCGCCGAACATGCGCTTGAACAGACCCGGGCGATTTTCCGGGGCGCCGGTGGTGGCGGCGATCTGGTAGGTGTAGTTGGCGTCGTCGTGGCCGACCACCTTGCCAAGGTCGCCGACACTCAGCAGCTCGCCGATGCGACGGTAGGCGGCGTCCGGGGCATCCGTGAGGATGAAACCGTCCGATACCGGGGCATTGATGGCCGCAGCCTTGGCATCGGCCGCGCCGGCACCGACGTCCGGCACCACCAGCGCAGCGCTCGTCGACGGGGTATCCAGGCCCGGCGGGATTTCGAGCGGGGCCTCCTGCTGGGCCTTCTGCCACTCCTTGGTGGAGCGGAACGCGCCGCAACCGGACACGAGCAGGGCGGACAGGACGAGTGCCGGGACGACCAGCGCGTACGAGGTTTTCTTCATGAACTAAGGTTCCGTTGAATGGGATGCTTCAGGCGGCAGACGCCAATGGTGCCAGAGCGGAGAGCGTTTCGCGCAGCTTTGCCCGATCCGGGCCGGATTCGAGCTCGACCAGCGGCAACCGGAGCGCCGCGGAACCGAGCCCCAGCGCGCTCAGCCCCGCCTTGACCGGGATTGGGTTCGGCGCGCAGTTCAGCGCGTCGATGAGCGGCGCCAGGCGGGCGACTTCGCGTGCGGTGCGGGTGGCATCACCTGAGCGGGCGGCATCGCAGAACGCGCGGAAAGCCTCCGGCACCAGGTTGGCCACGACCGAGATCGTCCCCGCGGCACCCGCCAGCATGGCCTGGTGGGCCGAACCGTCGTCGCCGCTGAGGTAGACGAAATCCGGGCCGATAAGTTCCGCCAGCGCCTGGATGCGCTGCGTATCGCCCCGGGCCTCCTTGATGCCGATGATACCGGGGTGGTCGCGCAGTTGGGCTACCGTCTCCGGCGCGATGTCGCAGCCGGTGCGGGACGGCACGTTGTAGAGGATGACCGGCAGGCCGCCTTCGTCGGCCACCGCAAGGAAATGCCGACGCAGGCCGTCCTGGGTGGGACGCACGTAGAACGGCGCCACGACCAGTGCCGCGTCCGCGCCCAGCGCCTTCGCGCGGCGCGTAGTGGCGACGGTGCGGGCGGTGCCGGCCTCGCCCGTGCCGGCGATGACCGGAATGCGATGGTCCACGTGCTTTACGGCGAACGCCAGCAGGCGCTCGAACTCGTCGTGCTCGAGGAAATGCGCCTCGCCCGTGGAGCCCGCCACCACCACGCCCTGCGTGCCACCGGCAAGCTGCTGGTCCAGCAGGCGGCCGAAGGCATCCAGATCGAGGGAACCGTCCGCGGCGAAGGGGGTGGCCAGCGCGGTGATGCTTCCAGAGATATCCAAGGTGGAACCCGTTGAGTAATCAGCCGTTCCCATGTTACCGGGGCGTTTCCGGGTAGTCCATTCGGCCGATCGGGCGGCGATCCCGCGCGGGTGTCTTGCTAGCGTGCGACGGGGGCAAGTAAGCTGGCGCCGAAGCGATGGTTCCGCCCCCGCGGGACGCGCCATGGGTACCCAAGCCTTTGAATCGTTCCGCAGCACGCACCACCACCACCGACAACCAGCTTCTCATCTCGACGCTGTCGCCGGCGCACCGCGCGCCCATCCTCGCGCTGGCCAAGCGCATCGCGGATTCCGGCTGCAACCTGGCCGATGCCCGCGTCTCCACCATCGGCAACGACACCTCGGTCATGCTGCTGGCATCGGGCGCCTGGGATGCCGTGGCCAAGCTGGAAACCTCGCTCGGCAAGCTGGCGCGCGACGAAGAACTGCAGATCGTCCACTACCGCACCACCCCGCGCGAGCCGACGTCGCATCTGCTGCCGTACCTGGTCGAGGTGATCGCCGCCGATCGTCCGGGCATCCTGGTCAAGATCATCGAGTTCTTCTCCCGGCGCGACATCAGCGTCGAGCAGCTGTCGTCCATGCGCTACCAGGCCATGCAGACGGGCGCGGAGATGTTCCAGGCCCAGATCACCATCGGCATTCCGTCCGAAACCCACATCGCCGCGCTGCGCGACGATTTCCTCGAGTTGTGCGATGGCCTGAACCTCGACGCCATCATGGACCCCGTGAAGTTCTGAGCCCAAGGATCGACACCCACGCATGACCGGAAAGACCACGAAGCTTCCGAAACTCGAAGGTACCCTCGGCGACGGCTCGTCGTTGTCACTGGCCGCGCTGAAGGGAAAATGGGTGGTGGTGTTCTTCTACCCCAAGGACAGCACCCCGGGCTGCACCAACGAGGCGAAGGATTTCCGCGACCTCTACGCGCAGTTCCAGGCCCGTAACGCCGAAGTCGTCGGCGTATCGCGCGATTCCGTGCGCTCGCACGCCAATTTCGCCGACAAGCAGTCCCTGCTCTTCCCGCTCGTCTCCGATGCAGACGAAACTTGGTGCCAGGCGTTCGACGTCATCCACGAGAAAGTGCTCTACGGCAAGCGCTACCTGGGCGTGGTGCGCAGCACTTTCCTGATCGATCCCCATGGCAAGGTCGCCGCGGAATGGCGCGGGGTGAAGGTCCCCGGCCATGCGCAGGCCGTGCTAGAGCGTGTTCCCACCGCGTGACGGATTCCGCGTCATGCGGCTCCCACCCCCGGCCGTCGCCGTGCGGCCGGTCTTCGCAACCTCCACATGAGGTGACTTCCGTATGACCGGAAGCAAGCGCATCTACGCCGTCGACACCAACGTGCTGCTGCACGATCCGACCTCGCTGTTCCGCTTCGAGGAACACGACGTCTTCATACCGATGACGGTGCTGGAGGAACTGGACGAAAAGAAGAAAGGCGGCTCCGAGGTCTCGCGCAACGGCCGGCAGGTCAGTCGGTTCATCAACGAGCTGATCGAGCGCGGTGGCGGCGAAGGCATCCGCGGCGGCATCGAGTTATCCAACCCGCAGGGCGTCAAGCTGAAACGCGGCGCGGTGGGACGGCTGTTCTTCCAGCAGCGTGCCGGGCACGGCAACGGCAAGGCGGACAACCAGATCCTGGCGGCGGTGATCGACCTGCGCGACCAGTACCCCGACCGGCAGGTCATCCTGGTCAGCAAGGACATCAATCTCCGGATCAAGGCGTCGATCTACGGCATCGATGCGGAAGACTACGAGAACGACCGTGCGCTGGACGATTTCGCGTTGCTGTTCACAGGGTCGGATGCCCTGCCCGAGGATTTCTGGAGCCGGCATCCGGAACTGCGCTCGTGGAACGAGCGAGGCCGCACGTTCTACGAGGTGAGCGTACGCGAGGACGAGCCCTGGTACGCCAACGAATGCCTCTACATGCCGGGCGAGAATGCCGTCGAGCTGCGCGTGCTCGAGATCACCGGCGACGAGGACAACCGCAAGGCCAAGCTGGTGCTGCTGGACGACCACACCCACGCCGCGCACGGCGTGTGGGGCATCGCGGCGCGCAACCGCGAGCAGAACTTCGCGCTCAACCTGCTGATGGACCCGGACGTCGATTTCGTCACCCTGCTGGGCACCGCCGGCACCGGCAAGACGTTGCTCGCGCTTGCCGCCGGCCTGGCCCAGGTGATGGACCAGCAGCGTTACCGCGAGATCATCATGACCCGCGCCACGGTATCGGTCGGCGAGGACATCGGTTTCCTTCCCGGCACGGAAGAAGAAAAGATGACGCCGTGGATGGGCGCGCTCACCGACAACCTCGAAGTGCTCGCCAATCCCGAGGAAGGCGGCTCGTGGGGACGCCAGGCCACCAACGACCTGCTGGCCTCGCGCGTGAAGATCCGTTCGCTCAACTTCATGCGCGGTCGCACCTTCCTCAGCCGCTACCTGATCATCGACGAGGCGCAGAACCTCACGCCGAAGCAGATGAAGACACTGATCACCCGTGCCGGCCCCGGCACCAAGATCGTCTGCCTGGGCAACGTGGAGCAGATCGACACGCCGTACCTCACCGAAACCACCTCCGGCCTCACCTACGCCGTGGACCGTTTCAAGATGTGGGCCCATTCCGGGCACATCACCCTGAAACGCGGCGAGCGTTCCAGACTCGCCGACTTCGCCTCAGAAGCCCTATAGGAGCGCGCCTGCTCGCGAACCCACTCGCGATCCTGCAAGAGCGAGCCCGCTCGCGACCCACCCCGGCCCGGTCCCATGACCGGGCCGGGCACCTCCCCAGGCCCGGCTATCATCAGGCCCATGCGCATCCCGCCCAACACCCTCACCATCGCCGGCTCCGATGCCGGCGGCGGCGCCGGCCTCCAGGCCGACCTGAAAACCTTCCACGCGCACGGCACGCACGGGCTCACCGCGGTCACCGCCGTCACCTCACAGAACACGCGCGGCGTCACCGCCGTGCACACGGTGCCGGCGAGCCATGTACGCAGCCAGCTGGATGCGCTGTTCGGCGACTTCCCCATCGCCGCGGTCAAGACCGGCATGCTCGGTAGCGCCGCGATCACCCGACTCGTGGCGACGCAGATGCGGCGCCGGCAGCCTGCGTGGCTGGTGGTCGATCCGGTCATGCGAGCTACCAGCGGACGGCACCTGCTGGACGAGGACGCGCTGGAGGCACTGGTCACCTGCCTGGTCCCGCTGGCCGACGTGCTCACGCCGAACCTTCCCGAAGCCGAGGTGCTGCTCGGCAGGCCGCTCGGGCGCGACCTGGACGCCGCCGGTGCCGACCTGCTCGCCCTGGGCGCCCGTGGCGTGCTGCTCAAGGGTGGCCACGGCAAAGGGCGGGAACTGGTCGATCGCTACTACGACGCCCGTGGCGTCATCGAACTGCGCCACCCGCGCCTGCCGATCGAAGGCCACGGCAGCGGCTGTACCCTGGCCGCCGCCGTCACGGCCGCACTGGCCCGGGGCAAATCGCCGCGCACCGCCGTCCGTGAGGCCATCGCATGGACGAACTGGGCATTCCGGCGAGCGTGGAAACCCGGAGGCGGCGAGGTTCACGTGCTCGGCCATTGACGGCGGAGTATCCTAGACGCGTTGATACGGGCCGCTTCGGCCGCATGTATCGCTCGTCCACGTCGAGTCGCCGCACATGAATTTGCTCGGACCCCGCTTCATCGTCCTGTACGTCCTGATCCTGTTCACCCTGTGCGTGCTGCGGGTGCACCTGCGCGGTCGTTCGCGCCTGCGCTTCGATCGCCAGCTGGTCGATCACTCCGCCATCTTCGCCCCGTACAACCTGCTGATGTACGCGTTCTCCGCTGTGCCGGCCCGCCCCATCCTGGACCGCAGCGGCTTCCCGCAGCTCGACCTGTTGCAGACCAACTGGCAGGCGATCCGCTCCGAAGCGATGCATCTGTTCGACGAGGGCTTCATCCGCTCGGCGGAGAAACACAACGACGCCTCGTTCAACTCCTTCTTCAAGCAAGGCTGGAAGCGCTTCTACCTCAAGTGGTACGGCGAGCCGCTGACCTCCGCTGAAACGCTTTGCCCCGAAACGGTGAAGCTGCTCAACGCGATCCCCAGCGTCAAGGCCGCGATGTTCGCCCTGCTCCCACCCGGCAGCAAGCTCAACCCGCATCGCGACCCCTTCGCCGGCTCGCTGCGCTATCACCTCGGCCTGATCACGCCCAACTCCGACGAGTGCCGCATCTTCGTCGACGGCGAGATGCACGCCTGGCGCGACGGCAAGGATGTCGTCTTCGACGAAACCTACGTGCACTGGGCGGAAAACCGCACCGACCAGACCCGCGTCATCCTGTTCGCCGATGTCGAGCGCCCCCTGAAAAGCGGCATGATGACGGCGATCAACAAGCGCGTCGGCGCGTTCATGGGTTCCATTACCGCCTCACCCAACAGCGACGACGGCAACGAACAGGTCGGCTTCGTCAACCGCATGTTCGCCCTCAACAAGCGCGGTCGCGAGCGCACCCGCCGTTTCAAGAAGGCCAGCCCCAAGCTGTTCCGACTGGTCAAGTACGTCGGTATCGTGCTGGCGATCTGGCTTATCTTCCTGGCGCCCTACCCGTTCTATCGCGGCTGATCCGTCGCTGACGGCGGACCCTCTTTGACATCGCACCACATCGGCGACGGCCGCCGCCTCCCCGAACAATCCATCTGGGTCCGCCGTGTCGGCTCGCGCGATCGCCAGGCCCAGCCGTGGTACGTCCACGACGGCCTGGAGTTCGTACTCAGGGTCATCACCGGCCGCGGTTCGGCCCACAGAACGGCCACCTGCTACCCAGCCAGCGCGCGCGGAATACGCGCAAGTGGCAGACATGGTGCGGCGAGAAGTATCCGGCGCAGGCGAGCGCTTGCCGTGGTGAAACGGATGAGTCGTCACACCGGGCCTAGTCGATCTACCCATGCCAACGTCGAAGTATCCATCACGCATCGCTCCTGCGTAATGAATACGAAAACATAGAATAAATCTGAAAAAATGGACTTTTATTTCAAAATCGCTGCATTCGTCGATCGTGTAGAGCATTCTTATGTACACGCTTTGAAGAAGGAATTTCTCAATGGAACGCTGCAAGGTTTTTCGCCGGATTGCTGTATGGGTCGCTTTGGTCGTCGCACTGCCCGCCTTCGCACAGGACGGTACAACGCTCCAGGTCCACATTGATGGCCAAGCACTACAAGGGGCCGTATCGTCGAACCAGCTGACCGTAACGATCCGTAACGTGAGCGACCACCCTGTTTACCTCCCTCGTCACCGCACGCCATTGTTCACGCCTGATGGCCACTTGATGGGGAATGTCTTCGAGGTCACGGATCAGCAAGGACGTCCCGCAACGTTTATTGGACGGTATGTCCGCATATCACCTGTCAATCCCTCACACTTCTTTGTTCGCATCGATCCCGGACAGATGCTGTCGCACCATCTGGACCTGGCAGCGGACTACGACCTGACGGCAGGAGGACGTTACCGGGTTCGCTACAGCCAGGATTTTGTCAGGACAATAGAAACAGATGCTTCGGGAGAAATAGCCAACAGCTCGGACGCTGTAGAAGTGAGCAATACCGAAGAGATCGTCGCCGATAAAGGCATGGCACTTCTTAAGCGAAACGAAGCGTCGGCCAGTGGCGTAGGGGCAACCTGCACCGCAAATCAGATGAACATCGTTGCAGCCGCTCGTGGAGCGGCGCCAGGCCTGACCATGAAGGCACTCCACGCACTTGAAGGGCTCTTCGAAGTAAAGGAAGGAAAGGACGACGTCGGGAATAAAACATACACTGGCCAGATCAGGGCAGACAATGCGTATACATACTGGTTTGGGTTGCCCGAAAACCGAGGTCAGGCTTACCTGAGCCGCCCTAGCTATACCAACTACTGGAAGGACAATGACGACTTCGTCATGATAAAAAGCGTCAACGCTATTTATCTCCGTGTCGGCGCGGAAAGCTATCTCTGCGGCTGCTCGAGTGAGTATTCGCCTGAAACGGCGGCATGGACCAACACCAGTAACAGTACGATAAATCTGTGCGATCGTTTCTTCGTACTACCCGGCAGCAATAGCCCCTACGACAGCAAACTACTGACGCTAGTCCATGAATACTCACACTTCGTCGACTGGCGGGAATCGTCAACTGGAGACTATGCCTATGGCATGTCGGGGGCACACAATCTGACAACTAAAAACAGAAAAAACGCAGTACGTAATGCTGACAATGTGATGTACTACGTCGGAACTTTTAATGCACTCGTCCAGCCTTGAGAAGAGTATCAAGCAGGAAATTCTTCTCAGATGCTCTGGTAGTAGAATTTAGAATTCATTGCAGGCGAGGATCTGCTTCGACCAAGCAAAATAGTGTTTTTGCCATCACAGCTAAGGCATACCGACACCGCGCTCTCCTACCACACGCCTTACCGGTAGGAAGAGCCGGCGGGTGCCACCCTCGTGGCCGGTAGCCGCAGGCGAGGGATTCGCACAGATAAGGCCCGAAGGGGGCCGGCCAGGACGGCCGGCCGTTCTCGCGAGACAGGGATGTCGAGTCGAGAACCCCTGTGCGAAGCCCGACCCGGGCCCGAAGGGCAATAGATATACGGCCGCGGTAGCGGCCTTTCCCTAGCGGGTCGCCGCAGGCGTGGCCGCGAGGGTGGCACCCGCCGGCTCTTGCTCCACAGCCCAAGGCTCAACGCGACGGGACGCCGAAGGCGAGCCCTACCCATCCGAAAAAAAAGCCAAAAAAAACCTCGCGAATTCTCGCGAGGTTTTTCAACAACGAACGAACCTTACGCCGTAGCGCGAATACGCTCGACGATCGCATCGCCAAAGGTATCCGTCGTACCCGTACCACCGACATCCGGCGTCGTGCGATCACGGGCATCCATCACATCGCGGATGGCACTGCGCAGACGCGTGGCCTTCGCGACCATGTCCAGGTGATCCAGCATGTCCGCCGCGGCAAGCAGCAACGCACACGGGTTGGCCTTCTTCTGGCCCGCGATGTCCGGTGCCGAACCGTGAACCGCCTCGAAGATGGCCGCGTCCTTGCCGATGTTGGCGCCCGGCGCGAGGCCCAGGCCGCCGACGAGACCGGCGCACAGATCCGACAGGATGTCGCCGAAGAGGTTGGTGGTGACGATCACGTCGAACTGGTACGGGTTCATCACCAGCTGCATGCAGGCGTTGTCCACGATCATCTCGTTGAACTCGATGTCCGTGTAATCCTTGGCCACTTCACGCGCCACCGTCAGGAACAGGCCCGACGAGGTCTTCATGATGTTGGCCTTGTGCACCGCCGTGACCTTCTTGCGGCCCTTCTGGCGGGCCATCTCGAACGCGTAGCGGCAGATGCGCTGCATGCCCGGACGGGTGTTGCGGATCATCGACACGGCCACTTCGTTGTCGCCTTCGCCCGTCTGCGTCTGGCCTTCGGCGAGGTACGCGCCTTCGGTGTTCTCGCGCACGGTGATGATGTCGATGTTCTCGAAGCGCGCCTTGGTGCCCGGGAAGCTGATCGCCGGACGCACGTTGGAGTACAGGTCGAACTTGCGACGCAGGGTCACGTTGATCGAGGTGAAGCCGCCGCCGATCGGGGTGGTCAGCGGACCCTTCAGGGCGACCTTGTGCTTGGCGATGGTGTCGATCGTGGCCTGCGGCAGCAGGTCGCCGTGCTTTTCGAGCGCGACCACGCCGGCGTCCACATACTCGTAGGACAGGCCACAGTCGAGGGCGTCGAGGACACGGATGGTCGCGTCCATGATCTCGGGGCCGATGCCGTCGCCGGGAATCACGGCAATCGTCTTGCTCATGGGAGTACTCCTGAAGGTGTGTCGCATGACGCGTGCCGAAGCGCACGCGTGGGGAGAAAAATCGTCCAATTATCGGCGATCCTGCCCTCTTCCTTCAAGGATGGCGCCCCGGCAGGGCGCCATGGTCGATCAGGCGGCGGGATGGTCCGCGCAGGCGGCCGCATCCGTGGCCGGTTCGCCCTCGAGCGAGTCGAGGAAATCCACGGCGCGACGCAGGTGGGGAATGACGATCGAGCCGCCCACCACAAGGCCCACGCTGAACACCTCGAAGAACTCGTCGCGGTTCACCCCCGCCTCCTTGCACTGGGCCACGTGATAGCTGATGCAATCGTCGCAGCGCAGCACCATGGAGGCGACCAGGCCAAGCATTTCCTTGGTCTTGACGTCCAGCGCGCCTGCCCGGTAGGTCTGGGTGTCCAGGGCGAAAAAGCGGCGCACCACCTGGTTGTCCTCGCCAAGGATGCGCTCGTTCATCCGCTGGCGGAACGCCGTGAAGTCCTCGACGCGCTTATCGGCCATCAGTGCGCCGCCCCGAGGATCTCGGCCAGCCGGCCGCTGCGGTCGGCCGCGGCCAGGTCGTCGAAGCCGCCCACATGGGTGCCGTTGATGAAGATCTGCGGCACCGTGCGACGGCCTCCGCTCTTCTCCAGCATGAGGTCGCGCTGGGCCGGGTCCGTGTCGATGCGCACCTCGTTCCAGGCCAGGCCCTTGGCCTTGAGGAGGTTCTTGGCGGCCACGCAATAGGGGCACACCGCGGTGGAATAGATGGTGATGTCGGGGGTGGACACGGGAGGGGAACTCCAAGCCGGGATGAGTGTGAAAAATGGCGATCCGGCGGCTATTTTACAAGGCAATCGTTCGCCACCGGGTGATGGTATCGTCCTCCCACCTATGCGTATCCCACGTCTTCGCCTGCCCCTGATCGTCGCCGCCGCGCTCGCCACCTTCGCCGCCGGTGCCCAGGACAACGTCCGCCTGCCCGACCTGGGCAGCTCGGCCAATGCGCTGATCAGCCCGCGGGAGGCCGACGAATACGGGGCGATGATGCTGCGCCAGATGCATGCACTCGACCTGACGCTGGACGATGCCCTGCTGGACCAGTACATCAACGACCTGGGCTATCGCCTGGTGGCGGCGAGCGACCGGCCCAAGGACCACTTCCAGTTCTTCATCGTCCGCGACACCCAGATCAACGCCTTCGCCGCGCCCGGTGGCTACATCGGCGTCAATGCCGGCCTGATCAACATCACGCAGAACGAGAGCGAACTGGCCGGCGTCATGGCCCACGAGATCGGCCACATCACCCAGAACCACCTCTACCGCGCCTTCGAGGACTCCAAAAAGAATGCGCCGCTGATGGCCCTGGTGCTGCTTGGCGCCATCGCAGCGGGTGCCGGCGGCGGCATGGGCGATGCGGCACCGGCCGTACTGATGGGCGGCCAGGGCCTGCTGATGCAGCGGCAGATCAACTTCACCCGCAAGGACGAGGTGGAAGCCGACCGGGTGGGCATCCAGACCCTATCCCGTGCCGGCTACGATCCCGAGGCCATGGGCGACTTCTTCGGCCGCATGCAGGACACGCTGCGCGTGGGCCAGGGCGAAGAAGCCCTGCCCGCACTCTTGCAGACCCATCCGGTCACCCTGGCGCGCATCAGCGAGGCCAAGGCGCGCGCCCGCACTCTGGAGGAGGCCCAGGCCAACCGGCCGCGCCAGCCGACGCTGGACAAGGCCACCTGGGAAAAGAGCACGGCGCCCGTACTCTTCGTGAAAGACCCGACCACGCTGATCTCGCCCTCGGGCAAGGTGGCCCGGGACGGCGTCGACGACACCTACGCGCTGATGCGCGAGCGCGTGCGCGTGCTCTCGGGTGATGCACGCCAGCTGGCGCCGTATTACGCGACCAACCTGAAGCGGAAGGATTTCGACACCGCGGCCAACCGCTACGGCTACGCCCTCTGCCTGCTGCGCATCGGCCAGGGCGCCCAGGCCGCCGCCGAGTTGCAGCCCTTGCTGGCCAAGGCGCCATCCAGCGTCGTGCTGCGCCTGGGCCTGGCCGACGCCTACGAGAACGCGGGCCGCCACGGCGACGCCATGGCGATCTACAAGGCCCTGCACGACAACTCGCCGCGTAACCGCGCGGTGGCCCTGGGTTACGCCCGTGCCCTCACCGGCACCGGACGGGTCGAGGACGCCCGCATCGCCACCGCCATGCTCCGGCCGATGCTGGACGACAGCGAGGACCCGGACATCTACCGCACCTTCGCACGGGCCAGCGAGCTGTCAGGCGACGGCGTCCGGGCCGCGGAAGCGTATGCCGACAGCGCCTACCTCTCCGGCCGGCCGTTCGACGCCATGGAGCAGCTGAAACGGCTGCTGGGTCGCAACGACCTGGATTATTACCAGCGATCGCGCGTCCAGGCGCGCATCGCGGACCTCACCCCGCTGCTGCTGGAGCTGCGCAAACGGCGCATTACAACGGACGACAACCCCGACGGCCGTAGCCAGTGGGCCGGGTCTCGTACCTTGCTGAGAAACGGAATGTGACCGTTGTCATTCCCGTGTAACACTGCAAGGCTGCAATATGACGGTCACAGCCACCGAGCGGCCCACGCGTGCATAAGCGCATTCTCATCGTAGAAGACGAAGCTTCGATCCGCGACATGGTCGCGTTCGCACTTCGCAAGGCGGGTATGGACGCGGCTCACGCCGCGGACGCCCGCGCCGCACAGATGGCCATTTCCGAGCGGGTTCCGGACCTGATCCTGCTCGACTGGATGCTACCCGGCACCAGCGGACTGGAACTGGCCCGGCGCCTGCGACGGGAAGAACTGTCACGGGAAATCCCGATCATCATGCTCACCGCCCGCGGCGAGGAGATGGACCGGGTCAACGGCCTGGAAGCCGGGGTGGACGACTACGTCATCAAGCCCTTCTCCACCCGCGAACTCATCGCACGCATCAAGGCGGTCCTGCGCCGCAGCCAGGGCGACGACGGCTCGGGCGTGGTCGAGCTGGGCGGCCTGCGCATCGACGGACCCGCCCACCGCGTGTTCGCCGGCGAGGAGGCCGTGCCCATCGGCCCGACCGAGTACCGGCTGCTGTTCTTCTTCATGACGCATCCGGAGCGGGTCTACTCCCGCGCCCAGTTGCTGGACCATGTCTGGGGTGGCAGCGTCTACGTCGAGGAACGCACCGTGGATGTGCATATCCGGCGCCTGCGCAAGACGCTGGAGCCGTGGAAACTCGACGACATGGTGCAAACGGTGCGCGGCGCCGGCTATCGCTTCTCCGCCAGCACCTAGGTTTGCGCGGGCGGGCACGCTATGGTCCGAGCATCTGAACGACCACCGGCCGTACCCGTCATGTCACACCGTTTCCTTTATTCCTGGCGCCTTCCCGCCGGTTGCGCGGCCCTACTCGTTCTGGGCGGCGTGGCCGGCTGGCTGGTGCACGCGCCCCTGGTCGGTGTGACCGTAGTCGCGCTGGGGCAAATCGTCGTGCTGTTGTCTCTGTTCCGTCACAACACACGGCCAATGTTGCCTTCGACCGCCACGCACGCCCCCGAGTATGACCGTCTCATGACCCGCACCCGCCGAATCGCCTCCCGCCTGCGTGACCTGCGCAGCGCCGCGGGGACCCTGCCCGATGCCGTGGTCCTTTTGGACCACTCGCACCACGTGCGCTGGTTCAACCATGCGGCGGAGGAACTGCTCGGGCTGAAACAGGCGCGCGACCGTGGCCGGGTGCTGGCCGACCTGATGCGCAACACCGACCTGTCCGAATGGCTGGCCGACGGCGCGCGCGAACCGCTCAATGACGTAACCGCGCCCGGGCATCCGAACCGGCACGTCACCGCCACGCTGCTGCCCTTCGGGAGCCGCCAGCGCCTGTTGCTGGCACGCGACACCAGCCACCTCACCCGGCTGGAACAGATCCGGCGGGATTTCGTGGCCAACGTGTCGCATGAGTTGCGCACCCCGCTGACGGTGATCCACGGCTACCTGGAACTGCTCGACCCCGAAGACGTGCCTGAGCTTGCCCCGGTCCTGGACGAGATGCGCGCGCAGTCCAAGCGGATGGGCCAGATCGTGGAAGACCTGCTCACGCTGTCGCGGCTGGAAACCCAGGAACACGTCGCCGACGAGCCCGTGGCGATGGCACCCCTGCTGGCCAGCCTGCGCAAGGAGGCCGAGGCGCTGAGCCAGGGTCGCCATACCGTGTCGCTGGACGTGGCCACGGGGCACGACCTGATGGGCTCGCCGAAGGACCTGCACAGCGCGTTTTCCAACCTGGTCAGCAACGCGGTGCGTTACACCCCCACGGGCGGCAAGATCGTCATCCGCTGGGCCGCGGTTGAGGAAGGGGCGCGATTCTCGGTGCAGGATTCCGGCTTCGGCATTCCCGCCTCGCATATCGCCCGGCTGACCGAGCGGTTCTATCGCGTATCGTCCAGCCGCTCGCGCGACTCCGGCGGCACCGGCCTGGGCCTGTCCATCGTCAAGCACGTGCTGAACCTGCACCAGGCACGGCTGGTGATCGAGAGCGAACCCGGCAAGGGCTCCACCTTCGCCTGTGTCTTCGGCAGCGAACGCCTGGCCGATGCGGCCCGGCTACACGAAGCCGCCGGCCTGCACGGCTGATTCGTGGCCGGCACGCGACGGCGGGTTGCTGCGACGCCGCTTTCCGGCATGATCGTCCATGCGCCACCATCGGACGTCATGAAAGGACCAGCGGAACGAATGAGCGAACCCGTCGACCTCGGTCACCCCGACCTCTACATCAACCGTGAACTGGCGGCGCTGGAATTCAACTTCCGTGTGCTGGCGCAGGCCCGCGATCCCGATGTCCCGGCGCTGGAGCGCCTGCGCTACCTGACCATCGTCAGCAACAACCTCGACGAATACTTCGAGGTGCGCGTGGCCGTGCTCAAGCACAAGCATGCCCTGGGCGCGGCGTTACCGGGAGCCGACGGGCTGTCTTCGGCGGAGGTCCTCAGTCGTATCCGCCAGCGCACGCTGGAACTGGTGGGCGAGCTCTACATCATCTGGCACGAGGAACTGCTGCCCACGCTGGAACGGGAGGGCATCCGTTTCCTGACCCGCGAAGCGTGGAGCGATCGCCAGCGCCGCTGGCTGCAGGGCTATTTCCAGAACGAGATCATGCCGGTGCTGTCGCCGCTGGGCCTCGATCCGGCCCACCCGTTCCCGCGTATCCTCAACAAGACGCTCAACCTCGCCGTCGTGCTCGAAGGCCGCGACGCGTTCGGTCGCGAGGGCCACATGGCGCTGGTCCGCGCGCCGCGCTCGCTGCCGCGCATCATCCACGTACCCGGCGAAGTGGACGGCAACGACGGCGACTTCGTGTTCCTGGCCGAAGTGCTGCAGGCGTTCGCGGACGAGATCTTCCCCGGCTTCCGCGTCTGCGCGGCTTACCAGTTCCGCGTCACCCGCAACAGCGAACTGGTGGTGGAGGAAGCCGAGGTGGAGAACCTCGCCCGCGCGTTGAGCGAGGAACTGGTCGGCCGTGGCTACGCGCGCCCGGTGCGCCTGGAAGTGGGTGCGGACTGCCCGCGTGCGATCACCGAGATGCTGGTGGCCAACTTCCAGCTGGAAGACGCCGACGTCTACCGCTGCGATGGCCCGGTCAACATCATCCGCTCGGGCCTGATCTACGACCAGGTGGACCGCCCGGACCTGAAATTCCCGCGGTTCACGCCCCGCCTTTCCCCGGCGTTCGGCAAGGGCGTCAATGAATTCGACGTGCTGGGTGCGCGCGACGTGCTGCTGCACCACCCTTACGAATCCTTCGTCTCCGTGATCGAGTTGCTGCGCCGCGCGTCGACGGACCCGGGCGTGCTGGCGATCAAGCAGACCCTCTACCGCGCGGGCAAGGATTCCCCGCTGGTCGATCTGCTGGTGGAAGCGGCGCGTAACGGCAAGGACGTCACGGTGGTGATCGAGTTGCGCGCCCGGTTCGACGAGGAAGCCAACATCGGTCTGGCCACGCGCCTGCAGGAGGCCGGCGTGCAGGTGGTCTACGGCGTGGTCGGCTACAAGACCCACGCCAAGATGCTGCTTATCGTGCGTCGCGAAGCCGGCGGGCTGCGCCGCTACGTGCACCTGTCCACGGGCAACTACCACCAGGGTAACAGCCGAGGCTACACCGACATCGGCCTGATGACCTCCAACGCGGATATCGGCGAGGACATCCACAAGGTGTTCCAGCAGCTGTCCGGCCTGGGCCCGATGATCCAGCTGAAGCGCCTGCTGCATTCGCCGTTCACACTGTACAGCAGCGTGATGGGCAAGATCGAACGCGAGATCGAGCACGCACGAAACGGCCGGCCCGCACGCATCGTCGCCAAGCTCAATGCGCTCAACGAGGCGCACGTGGTGGAAGCCCTCTACCGCGCCTCCATGGCCGGCGTCAGCATCGACCTGATCATTCGTGGCGCCTGCACCCTTCGCCCGGGCATCCCGGGCGTGTCGGACAACATCCGCGTGCGCTCGATCATCGGCCGCTTCCTCGAGCACAGCCGCGTCTACTGGTTCGGCAACGACGGCGCGCCGGAACTGTACTGCGCCAGCGCCGACTGGATGGAGCGCAACCTGATGCGCCGCATCGAGGTGGCCGTGCCGATCCTCGATACGGAACTGGCCGCCCGGGTCTACGGCGAAACCCTGGAAAACTACCTGCGCGACAACACGCAGGCATGGCTGCTGGGCGCGGATGGCCGCTACACGCGCAACCAGCCCGCCATGGGCGAGGCACCGCACAGCGCACAGCAGGCGCTGCTCTCGGCGTATTGCGGGTGACCCGTCGCGTCCTGTTCCTGTCGGTCTCCGCCGGCGCCGGGCATGTGCGTGCCGCGGAGGCACTGGAGGCCACGGTGGCGGCGCTGGCCGCTGAAGGCCACGACGTGGAGGCGAAGCACCTGGACGTGATGCACTACGTGCCCGCCACGTTCCGGCGCATCTATGCCGACTTCTACCTCAGCCTGATCACGCGCTATCCGCGGCTGTGGGGCATGCTCTATCGCATCACCGACGACACCCATCCGGATGCCGTGACCGCGCGCATGCGGCGCACCATCGAGCGCCTGAACACGCGGCGCCTGCGCACGGCGATCACCGCGTTCGCGCCGGATGCCATCGTCTGCACGCATTTCCTGCCGGCCGAGATGCTGGCCCGGCAGATCCGCAAGGGCCGCATCGCTACCCCGGTGTGGCTGCAGGTCACCGACTTCGACCTGCACCGCCTGTGGGTGGTGCACGGCATGGCCGGTTACTTTGCGGCCAGCCCGGAGATCGCCCACCGCATGCGTGCCGTGGGCCTGCCGGCCGACCGCGTCCATACCACCGGCATCCCGCTGATGCCGGCCTTTGCCGGTCCACACGATCGCCAGGCACTGGCCGCCGGCTTCGGCCTGAACCCGTCGCGCCCCAGCTTCCTCGTGATGGGCGGCGGCGCCGGGGTGGGCGAACTGGACCAGTTGGCCGACACGCTGCTGGCCGCCGGCGGCGACTTCCAGCTGGTGGTGCTCGCGGGACGCAATGCCGCCATGCTGGAGCGACTACGCGCCCTGGCCGCGACGCGACATGCAGGCCGCCTGTTCCCCCTGGGCTTCACGCGTCGTGTCGACGAGGTCATGGCCTGCTGCGACCTGGCCATCACCAAGCCGGGCGGCCTGACCGCCTCGGAGTGCCTGGCGATGGGCCTGCCCATGATCGTCAACGCCCCCATACCGGGCCAGGAAGAACGCAATGCCGACTACCTGCTGGAACAGGGCGCGGCGTGGAAGGCGATCGATGCCGTGGCCCTGGCCTGGCGCGTCGACGTGCTGCGCGACGCACCGAGCCTCCTTGCCGCCATGGCCGCCCGCGCCCGCGCCATCGGGCGGCCCCATGCGGCGCGCGACGTGATAGACCGGGTGCTCGACCTACGGGGCGCCGCATGATCCATGCCCCGGGACGACGCGCGCTGGCGGTGCTCGCCACCGCAGCCTTCACCCTGCTGCTGGCCTTCCTGTTTGCGCATGTGGAGATCGAGATCGAAGGCGCGCACGGCTGGGCGACCAGCCTGCCCACCTGGCGGATCGAACACCACTGGCTGCTCGACCTGTTCTGGGGAGGCCGCGCCATGACCGGCTACCACGCCTACGTGTTTCCGTTCATCGCGCTGTTCTTCCATTTCCCGATGGTGTTCCAGGGCTACTGGAGCTGGCGCGCGCAGGTACGCACGATCGCCTGCATCATGCTGTTCTGGGTCGTGGAAGACGGCCTGTGGTTCGTGCTGAACCCCGCCTTCGGGCTGGCGCGTTTCGACCCCGTCGACGTGCCCTGGCATCGCCACTGGTGGGGCCCGGCGCCCGCCGATTACTGGGTGTTCGGCTTCCTGTGCGTCGTGCTTTTCGTGCTGTCCGCGCTGCCCAAACCGCAGCGCGCGCCTACCCCACGCTGACGGACCGTGCCAGAATCCGTCGATACGTCGCTGCGGACATCCCTTTTGGCATCTACAGGCAAATCGCAGATCAACGACGGTGAATTCCTCGCCGCGGTCGATCTGGGCTCCAACAGCTTCCATATGGTGGTGGCCCGCTACGAGCATGGCGAGCCCCGCGTGATCGACCGCCTGCGCGACTCGGTGCGCATGGCGATCGGCCTGCGACCGGACGGCACGCTGGACGCCGGCCATCGCGCCGCAGCGCTGGCCAGCCTGGCGCGGTTCGGCCAGCGCATCGCCGGCATTCCCGCCCTGCACGTCCGCGCGGTGGCGACCAACACCGTACGCCGGCTGGCCTCCCCGCATGCCTTCCTGTCCGCGGCGGAAGCGGCGCTGGGTCATCCGGTCGAGATCGTGTCGGGCCGCGAGGAAGGCCGCCTGATCTTCCTCGGTGCCGCCCACGACCTCCCGGCCTCGCGTGACCATCGGCTGGTGATCGACATCGGCGGCGGCAGCACGGAGTTCATCATCGGCCGCGGCACGTCGCCGCTGCTGACGGAAAGCGTGCAGGTGGGCTGCATCGCCAGCACCCTGCGGTTCTTCCCGGGCGGCAAGATCACCCGCAAGCGCTGGCTCCGCGCGCGCCGCGAGATCGGCGTGCTGCTGCAGCAGTTCTCCGAGGATTACCGGGAAGCCGGCTGGGCGGATGCCTACGGCTCCTCGGGCACCTCCAAGGCCATCGGCGCCGTGGTCCGCGCGATGAAGCTCTCCGACGACGGCATTACCCCGGAAGCGTTGGCCGCGGTGCGCGAGGCCCTGATCGAGCAGGGTGCGTCCGGCGGCGCGCTCAAGCTGCCGGGGCTGCCCGAGGATCGCGCTGAAGTCTTCGCCGGTGGCGTCGCCATCTACGAGGCCGCCTTCGAGGCGCTGGGCATCGAACGCCTGCGCGTGTCGGAAAGCTCGATGCGCGAAGGCCTGCTGTGGGACCTGATCGGCCGCTCGGCCGGCACCGACCCGCGCATGGCCAGCATCGACGCGCTGGCCGCACGCTACGGCGTGGACCGCGCGCAGTCACGGCGCGTCGAGACCACGGCGCTGGGCCTGTTCGACCAGCTGGCCAAGGTGTGGAAACTGGACGACGACGGCCGCGAGTGGCTGGCGTGGGCCGCGCGCGTGCACGAGCTGGGTCTTGCCATCGCGCACAGCCAGCATCAGCGACACGGCGCCTATATTCTGCGCCATGCTGACCTGGCGGGTTTCTCGCGCCAGGAACAACAGCTGCTGGCGGCGATCGTCGAATCGCACCGACGCAAGCCGGAAAAATCCGTCATCACCGCGCTTCCCGTGCGTTACCGCATGCTGGCCCGGCATATCACCGCCATCCTGCGCCTGGGCGTGCTGTTCCGTCGTGCGCGCCGTGCCGAGGCGCTGCCACGCATCCGTGCCGTCGCCACGCGCCAGCGCCTGCGCCTCACCCTGCCCGCCGACTGGCTGGACCAGCACCCGCTGACCGAGGCCGACCTCGACCAGGAGCGCGAACCGCTGGCCGAGCTGGGCCTGGAGCTGGAAATCGTGACCGAATGAGCGCAATCGCCCCCGTGCGCGCGAACGCTTTGGCGAAGGGGCGTATCATCGGTGACCTGTTCCGCCGCCGCGATCGGTCACCCATGTTCAAAGCCGTCCTTGCCAGCGTCCTGCTCGCCCTGCCCCTTGGCGCCCTGGCCCAGCAACCCGCGAAACCCACGGCCCCGGCCACCGGTGCCGCGGAGCATCCCCGGGTGGTGATGCACACCACGCAGGGCGATTTCACCCTGGAGCTGTACCCGGAAAAGGCACCCAAGAGCGTTGCCAACTTCCTGCAGTACGTGCGCGACGGTTTCTACGACGGCACGGTGTTCCATCGCGTGGTCGACGGCTACCTGGTGCAGGGCGGCCTCTACGGCCGCGACCTCACCCAGCGGCGCACGCGCGCCGCCATTCCCAGCGAGGCGGACAACGGTTTGTCCAACCTGCGTGGCACGGTGGCCGTGGCCCGCGGCGCCGACGCCAACTCAGGCACGTCGCAGTTCTTCGTCAACCTGGTCGACAACCGCCGGCTGGACTACGTGAGCAACCAGAGCGGCCTCACCTGGGGCTTTGCCGTGTTCGGCAAGATCGTCTCGGGCATGGACGTGGTGGACAAGATCGCCGCCCTGCCCACACGCGCCCAGGGGCCGTTCGTCGGTGATGTCCCCAACCCGCTGGTGATCATCGATTCGGCCAGTGTGGTCGGCGAGGAAAAAGCCGCCCCGGCCCACGCGTCCTCCGCGGCCGCCGCGACGCCCGCGCCGGCCAAGGGCACCCCCGCACCGACCAAGCCGGCCACGAAAAAGGCCGACAAGAAGGCCGTGGCGCCGAAGGCAGCATGAGCACGCTGTTCATCGCGGACCTGCATCTGGACGATGCACGGCCCGCCATCACCACGCTTTTCGAGCAGTTCCTGACCTCCGACGAGGCGCGCACCGCGTCGGCGTTCTACATCCTGGGCGATCTGGTCGAAGCGTGGATCGGCGACGACGACGATGCCGAACTGCCGACCCGCATCGCCACCGCCACGCGTCGCCTGAGCGACGCCGGCGTGCCGGTGTACTTCATGGCCGGCAACCGCGACTTCCTGCTGGGCGACGCCTTTGCCGAGCGTGCCGGCCTGACCCTGCTGGACGACGGCACGGTACACGACATCGAAGGCGTGCCGACGCTGCTGATGCATGGCGACGTGCTGTGCACCGACGACGTGGCGTACCAGACCGTGCGTGCGCAGGTACGCACGCCCGCCTGGAAGGCGCAGATCCTGTCGATGCCGCTGGAGGCGCGCCGCGCGTTCGCCGCCAAGGCGCGCAGCGACAGCAAGTCGCACACAGGGCGCACCGACGAGACCATCATGGACGTGAACCAGGCCGCCGTCGAAACCGCCATGCGCAACGCTGGCGTGCAGCGCCTGGTGCACGGACATACCCACCGCCCCGCCATCCACACCTTCGACCTCGACGGCCGCCCGGCCCGGCGCATCGTGCTGGGCGACTGGTACGACCAGGGCTCGGTGCTGACCGTCGACGCCACCGACGCGCAGCTCCGCGGATTCCACAACGCACACGTGTGAACGCACTGATGTGATCGCGCACATCGCGCGAACATACACACGCGCATGCGACCGCGCCTATCGCGCGCACATACATACGCGCATGCGACCGCGCCTATGTAGGAGCGCACGATGTGCGCGACATCTGTTGAGGCCAAGCGCCCGGATTCACGCGCCAGCCCCAGGTCATCGCGAGAAGATGTCGCGCACGTGCGTGCGCTCCTACCGGGATCAAACGGCGGGGCGGTTGTCCAGGGTGGCGAGCCAGCTGAGTTCGCTTTCGGAGAAACCGGCGGCGCGGCGGGCATCGAGATTGAACGGGCCACGCAGCGAGCCATTCATGTAGTCGTCGAGCAAACGGGCGAAGGTGGCTTCAGGGTCGATGCCGTCGCGCGCGCAGCACCAGTGGAACCAGCGCGTGCCGGCGGCCACATGGGCCACCTCCTCACGCAGGATCACGTCCAGGATGGCCACCGTGCGATCGTCCTGCTGGCGGCGCAGGCGCTCCATCATGCCGGGCGTGACATCCAGCCCGCGCGCCTCGAGCACACGAGGCACCAGCGCCATCCGCGCCGTATCGCTGTGTGCGGTCTTCTCGGCCATCTCCCAGAGGCCGTTGTGGGCATCGAAATCACCGTAGGCATGCCCCAGTTCGGCCAGACGTCCCGACAGCATCGTGAAATGCCGCGCCTCGTCGTTGGCACAGGCGGCCCAGTCCCGGTAATACGCATCGGGCTTGCCGCGGAAACGATAGATGGCGTCCCAGGCCAGGTCGATCGCGTTGAATTCGATATGCGCGATGGCGTGGATCAGCGCGGCGCGGCCCTCCGGCGAACCGAGCCCGCGTTGCGACAACGCACGCGGCGACACCAACCGTGGGCGATCGGGTCGTCCCGGTAGCCCGATCGGCAGCGGCGGCGGTGAGGCCGGGTCGGGTCGAAGATCACCACTTTCCAGCGCGGCGAAGGTCGCGAAGCTCAGGCGGACCTTCTCGGCGGGATCGGCAGCGGCGAGGCAGCGCCCCGCCGCAGCGTGGAGATCGTGCACGTCGGACATGACGTCAGCCGGAGGGAATCGAGGCGCTGCCGGCGATCAGGCGCTGCGGCGTTCGTGCTTAGCGGAGTCCGAACGCATCGCTTCCTGCTGTTCGAGAAAGCCGGCGTCCACGCCCGTGACGTACTCACCGGAGAAGCACGAGGTGTCGAACTGCTTCAGGTCCTCGTTGCCGTCGTTGACCGCCCAGATCAGGTCTTCCAGATCCTGGTAGATCAGCCAGTCGGCACCCAGCGCCTTCTCCACTTCCTCCACCGTGCGACCGGCGGCGATCAGCTCGGAGGCGGCCGGCATGTCGATGCCGTAGATGTTCGGGTAGCGCACCGGCGGCGCGGCGGAGGCGAAATAGACGTTCCTTGCGCCAGCGTCGCGGGCCATCTGGATGATCTGGCGCGAGGTGGTGCCACGAACGATGGAGTCGTCCACCAGCAACACGTTCTTCTTGCGGAATTCCAGCTCGACGGTGTTGAGCTTGCGGCGGACGGATTTCACGCGCTCGCCCTGCCCCGGCATGATGAACGTGCGACCGATGTAGTGGTTCTTGACCAGGCCTTCGCGCATGGGCACGCCCAGCGCCTGCGCCAGCGAACTGGCGGCGGTGCGCGAGGTGTCGGGAATGGGGATCACCGCGTCGATCCCGTGATCCGGGCCACGCTCGCGGAGGATCTTTTCGGCAAGCTTCTCGCCCATGCGCAGGCGGGCCTTGTACACCGACACGTCCTCGATCATGGAATCCGGTCGAGCCAGGTACACGTATTCGAAGATGCACGGCGCGTGCACCGCGTTCTCGGCGCAGCGACGGGCATGCAGCTCGCCAGCCTCGGTGATGATGACCGCCTCGCCCGGTTCGATGTCGCGCACGCGCTTGAAGCCGAGCACGTCCAGCGCCACCGATTCGGAGGCCACGGCGTATTCACGGCCCTCGGGCGACACACGCTCGCCGAGCACCAGCGGACGGATGCCGTTCGGGTCGCGGAAGGCGATCAGCCCGTAGCCCAGCACCAGCGCGATGCACGCATAGCCGCCCCGCGCACGCGCATGGACGTTGCCGATCGCCTTGAACACGTGCTCTGGCGTGAGCGCCCCACGATCGTCCACCTGCAACTCGTGGGCGAGGACGTTCAGCAGCACCTCGGAGTCGGAGTCGGTGTCGATGTGGCGACGATCGTCCTCGAACATTTCCTTGCGCAGCGCCTCGGTGTTGACCAGGTTGCCGTTGTGCGCAAAGGCGATGCCATAGGGCGAGTTGACGTAGAACGGCTGGGCTTCTTCCGTGCCCTCCGAGCCTGCCGTGGGGTAGCGGCAATGGCCGATGCCGATGCGGCCGCGCAGGCGGCTGACGCCGGCCGAGTTGAAGACGTCGCGGACCAGGCCGTTACCCTTGTGCAGGCGCAGCCGTGCACCATCCACGGTGGCGATGCCGGCGGCATCCTGACCGCGATGTTGCAGGACGGTCAGGCCGTCATACAGGGCCGATGCCACTTCCGTGGTACCGACGATGCCGATGATTCCGCACATGGTGTTGCCTTCTACTGATGGGCCGACGTGGTCGCGGCGGCAGGGTGAGCATTATCGCTCTTCGGCGCCTGCCCTGGCATGGTGAGGTCGCGAAGTTTCATCAGGTCGGCCCCGCTGGGCAACGACATGTTGGGCATTTTCATCTCCTGCAGCGCCGCGGGCGGGTGCAGGTACTGGCGCACGTTGCCGGGCACCTGCTGGCCCAGCCAGGCGGCTGGCGCGGCGAACTGCGGCAGCAGGGCGGATTCACGCCAGATCGGCTCGTTGGGCAACGGCGTGAAGCCCATCGCGAACACCACCAGACTGACGATGAGGATGCCACGCAGCGCGCCGAAGGCCATGCCGAAGAGGCGATCCGGCCCGCCAACGCCCGTGCTGGCCACCAGGCGGGAGATCATGAAGCGGAACAGGCCGCCGATCAGCAGCACACCCATGAAGCAGACGCCATAGCCGATGCCGATGCGCGCCATGGGCAGCGAGATGCTGCCCTCCAGGCGCTGCGCGATCAGCGGACCGAACGTCCAGGCGGCCCAGAAGGCGCAGACCCACACCACCACCGACAACACTTCGGAAATGAGGCCGCGCACCAGGCCGATCAAGGCCGAGATGAACAGCACGCCCATGATGACGTAGTCCACCCAGCTCATGACGCGCCCCCTGGTGTCGTGGTCATGGGAGCGTTACGGGGCCGACACCACGACGCCGTCGAGGCCGACCTTGGCCTTGATCTGGTCTTTCAGGCGCGTCGCGTCGTCGCGCTGGGTCTGCGGGCCGGCACGCACGCGCCACAGCTTGGCCCCCGAGGATGCGACGACCGTATCGACATAGCCGGCGATGCCCGCGCCACGCAATTTATCGCGCAGACGCGTGGCTTCCGCCTCGCTGCTGACCGCGGCCACCTGGACGGCGAAGCCACCGGCGCGCGGCGAGGCGGCGGGAACCGCGGCGGCCGTCGGCGCGGCCGCCGCAGCCTGCGTGGGCGTGGGCGCAGCCCGCGCCGGCGCAGGCGCATCGGCGGTCTGGGTCTCCGGTCGGGACGACAGCGAGGCCGGCGCGCCCGGCGCCGCGGCAGTGATCTTCAACCGGGCGGCTTCCGCGGCGGCGCGCGTCTCGAACGGCCCGGCGGTAACGCGGGTGAGCGACTTGCCCGCCTGGTTGGTCGCGGCGGTGCTGACGGGATAGCCGAGGGCCTTCACCTTCTGCACGAGGGCATCGGCCTTGCTGCGGTCGGCGTAGGCGCTCAGGTTGATGCTGTAGCTGCCGCGACCGGCCGTACCTGTGGGCAGGGCCTCCGCGGCGGCGGCCTTGGGCTCGGCGGCGGGCACGGCGACCGCCTTGGGCGGCTTGGCCGTGGCGACGGCAGCCGCCGGCGTGGCCGGCGTGACGGCCTTGGGCGGCGCCGGCGCATTGGCGAAATCTTCCGGCAGGGCGTCGGCCGGCTTGCGCGAGGCGATGTCCACCGAGGCGAGCTTGCTGCCACCACCCGGCGTGACCGTGGCCGGCGACGCCGCGGGCGCCTGGACCGGCTGCACACCGCCGTTGGCGGGCGGCGTACCGGCTGCCTGCGTTGCACCGTTGGCCGCGGCGGGCGAACCACCGGGGGCCACATCGAGCGTGCGGGTTTGCAGTTCGCGATCGGGCGCGGGCGGAATCTCCAGGCTGACCGTCTGGTCGGCGTCCGATTTCGGCGGCGCGCTGGAGAACATCATGGGCACGAACAGGACCAGCAACGCGATCAGTACCGCGGCACCCAGCAAGCGTGTTTTCAAGGAAGGCTCCATACGACCGGCGCAAAGCGAATCGATCCGATTATAGCCGGCAAAGGGGTGGCCCCGATGCCCCGGGCGCCGGGGCGTTCACGTCTTAGCGGCCAGTGCCGCGCTGGCGACGAAGAACGAGCCGAACAGCAGGACGATGTCGCCCTCCCCGGCCGCGGAACGCGCCCCGGCCCAGGCACTGGCGACATCGTCGAACACCGCATGCGCGGCACGCGGCAGCACCACCGCGAGGCTGTCCGCCAGAGCCGGCCCGGCAAGGCCCCGGGGCGTGTCCCCGTCCAGGCCGGCGAGGTACCAGTGATCGACCCGGTCGCCCAGGGCGGCCATCACGCCCTTCGTGTCCTTGTCGGACAAGGCGCCGTACACGGCCAGCAGGCGTCCGTCGCGGTGCTCCGCATCGATCCAGGCGGCCAGTGCGCGCGCCGCCTGGGGGTTGTGCCCCACGTCCACGACGGTCGTTGGATGCTCGCCGATGCGTTGCAGGCGGCCCGGCACCCGTACCGCGGCCAGCGCATGGCGGAGCGCGGCGGTCGGCACGACCACCCGCGGGACCAACGCATGAACGGCGGCGATGGCGGTGGCTGCATTGTCGAGCTGCACCGGTGCATCCAAGGCCGGCAGCGGCAGCGCATGCCGCGTGCCGTCGGCGTGCACCCAGGTCCACGCGGCGTCGCCATCGCTACCTGCCGGCTCGACACGGTAGTCGATGCCCGCGCGGACGAGGCGTGCGCCGTGTGCCGCCAGCGCCGTGAGCAGGCCGTCCGGCGGCTGCCGCTCGCCGACGATCGCCGGTCGGCCGGGCCGTGCGATGCCGGCCTTCTCGCGACCGATGCTGTCGCGGTCGCCACCCAGCCAGTCCTGATGATCGAGGTCGATCGTGGTGATGACGGCCACATCGGCGTCCACCAGGTTCACGGCATCCAGCCGGCCGCCCAGGCCCACCTCGAGGATGGCCACGTCCAGCGCCGCGCGGGACATGAGGTCGATGGCCGCCAGCGTGCCGAACTCGAAATAGGTCTGCGCGATATCGCCACGCGCCCGCTCGATCCGTTCGAACGACGCCACCAGGGCGGCGTCGTCGGCATCGCGGCCGTCGAGGCGGATGCGCTCGTTGTAGCGCACCAGGTGCGGCGAGGTGTAGCAACCGACACGGTAGCCGGCGGCACGCAGCATCCCGTCGACCAGGGCGACGGTGGAACCCTTGCCGTTGGTGCCGCCCACGGTGACCACGAGCGGCGCGGGACGTGGCGCGCCCATGGCCGTCCATACGGCACGGACGCGATCCAGCCCCAGTGCGATGTCACGGGGATGCGTGCGCTCCTGGTAGGCCAGCCAGTCGGACAACGAGCGCGTCATGGGGAAAACCACGGTGACATGGAGCGGAAAGCCCGATGAAAGAGGCGTGCAGCTTAATGCTCCGGACGGTCGCGTGCACCCTTGCGGCCCTGGCACACGCGAAGGTACGCAGCATGTTCGCGCTCTGGTCTGCACTGGTCGAGGGCACACGCGCCCATGCGATCGTTCCCCTCCTGGCCTTCCTCCACCTGGACGGACTGGCCGGCGACCCGCGGGAGATCGCCGAGGCGATCCTCATCTCGCTGCTGCAGGTGGCGATCATCGGTTTCCTGTTCCGCCCGCTGGAGTCGATGATTCCCGCGGAACGCTGGCCGGACCGCCGCCTCACGCGCGTGGACCGCCAATACACGCTGATGATGCTGCTGGGCATCTTTCCGATGTTCAGCTACCTCGTGCTCACCCCGATCGGCAACTACTTCGGCGGCACGGGCAACGAGGCGGGCAGCGACGATTCGCTGCTGGGCATCACGCACTGGATTCCCGCGCTGGCCGGGCATCCGCTGGCGCTGTTCGTCGTCTATTACCTCATCTACGACCTGGTGTACTACTGGATGCACCGCCTGCAGCACGCCCTGCCCTGGTGGTGGGCGCTGCACAGCATGCACCACAGCACCCGGCAGATGAGTTGCTGGACGAACGATCGCGGCAGCCTGGTGGACGGTTTCCTGCAGTCGATGGTGCTGGCCGGCGTGGGACTGGTCATCGGCGTCGAGCCCACCGACTTCGCGTGGCTGATGCTGCTCGGCGAACTGGTGCAGAACTTCTCCCACGCCAACGTCCGCGTGCGCTTCGGCCCCGTCCTCGACCGCCTACTGGTCTCGCCCGTGTTCCACCGACTGCACCACATGCGCGTGGACCCGGACCGTCCCACCCTGCACAACTGCAACTTCGGCCAGGTGTTCTCGATCTGGGACGTGGTGTTCGGCACCGCCCTGTACGGCGAGCCCATCCGTCCCACAGGCGTGGGCGATCCCATGGTGGACGCCGACAACGACAAGGGCCTGGTCGGCCTGCACTGGAACGCCTTCCGCCGCTTCTGGGGCGCCGTCCGATGCCGCGCCGGCTGGCGCCTGGGCGACGTGGCCTTCGGCGAAGACTACCGCCCCATATCCGTCGAGGACCTCGACCTCCACGCCCTGGAAGCCCGCCACGACACCCCTGCCCGGTAGGAGCGCACGATGTGCGCGAAAAAAAACGCCAGCCGCAAGGCTGGCGTTTTTCACCTCATCTCACCGAAGCAAGATCAGCACCCCGCCTCACCCCCGAACGGATCGTCCAGGATGATCGTGTCGTCACGATCCGCACCGGTGGCCACCAGCGCCAGCTTACAGCCGGAGAGTTCCTCGACCGCACGCAGGTAAGCGCGCGCCGCGGGCGGCAGCTTGTTCCAGTCGCGGATGCCCGCGGTGGATTCTTCCCAGCCCGGAAACTCCAGGTACACCGGCTTGCACTCGTCCCAGCCATCGGCGTCCAGCGGAGCCAGCTCGCGACGCTTGCCGCGGTATTCGTACGCGATGCAGACCTTGATGCTTTCCAGGCCGTCGAGTACGTCGAGCTTGGTGATGGCCAGGCCATCGATGCCGTTGATCTGCACGGCACGCTTCAGCGCGACCAGGTCGATCCAGCCACAGCGGCGCGGACGGCCCGTGCTGGCACCGAACTCGTTGCCCTTCTTGCGCAGCAGTTCGCCCATGTCGTCGTTGAGCTCGGTCGGGAACGGACCGCCGCCGACGCGCGTGGCGTAAGCCTTGCAGATGCCCAGCACGTAGTCGATGTCACGCGCGCCGACACCGGTGCCGGCCAGTGCGCCGCCGACGGTGGTGTTGGATGAGGTGACGTACGGGTAGGTGCCGTGGTCGATGTCGAGCAGCGCGCCCTGCGCGCCTTCGAACAGGATGTTGCCACCGTCGCGGCGCACGTCGTGCAGGATGGTGGCGACATCGTCGACCATCGGGCGCAGGTACTCGCCCCAGGTCAGCGCTTCGTCGAGCACCGTCTGGTAATCGACCGGCTCGGCCTTCAGCCACTGGGTCAGCACGAAGTTGTGGTATTCCACCGCGGCCTTCACCTTTTCCGGCAGCTCATGCGGGTACATGAGGTCGGCGACGCGGATGGAACGACGGGCGACCTTGTCCTCGTACGCCGGGCCGATGCCGCGGCCGGTGGTACCGATGGCCTTGGCGCCGGACGCCACTTCGCGCGCCTTATCGACAGCGATGTGGTACGGCATGATCAGCGGCGTGGCCGGCGAGATCTTTAGGCGCGGACGCACGTCGACGCCCTGGGCTTCCAGCTCGGCGACTTCGCTCATCAGCGCGGCGGGCGACAGCACCACGCCGTTGCCGATCAGGCAGAGCGCGTCGTCGCGCAGGATGCCCGAGGGGATGAGGTGCAGGACGGTTTTCTTGCCCTTGATAACCAGCGTATGACCGGCGTTATGGCCACCCTGGAAACGTGCGACGGCACCGACGCGCTCGGTAAGAAGATCGACGATCTTGCCCTTGCCCTCGTCGCCCCATTGCGCGCCCAGAATTACGACTGACTTACCCATGTTGACGGTTCTCTTTGGTGGCGTTGCCCGAACGGGCGATGTGGATAGGGATCAGCGCTGACGACCGGGGCCGTCGTTGAGATAGCGCAGGAATTCGGAATCGGGCTTGAGGACCAGCACGCCCTTGCCGTCGGCGAACGACTTGCGATAGGCCGCCATGCTGCGATAGAAGGCGAAGAACTCCGGATCCTGGCTGTAGGCCTGGGCGTAGATGGCGGCCGCCTGGGCATCGCCGTCTCCCTTGACCTTGGTGGCGTCGCGCTCGGCGTCCGCCAGCAACACCGACTTCTGCCGATCGGCATCGGCGCGGATCTTGGCCGCGCTTTCCTGGCCGGTATAGCGCAGTTCGTTGGCCAGCTGCAGGCGCTCGGCACGCATGCGCTTGTAGACCGACCCGCTGACCTCGTCCGGCAGGTCGATGCGCTTGATGCGTACATCGACCACGGCGATGCCGAGGTTCTTGCGGGCGGCGGCGTCGGTGTCCTTGCGAACCTGGCCGGTGATGTCCTCGCGGCCGCCGGCGATCAGGTCTTCCAGCTTGCGCGAGTTGAACTCGTGGCGCAGGGCGTCCTTCACGATGGGGGTCAGGCGCTGGATCGCCTGGGTGTCCTCGCCCGACGTGGCGCGATAAAACGCCGCGTTGTCGGCGATGCGCCACTTCACGTAGAAATCGACGTTGACGCTTTTCTTCTCGAGCGTGAAATAGCGCTCGGGCTGGGCGTCGAGGCCGAGGATACGGTTGTCGAAGCGCATCACCTGCTGCACGACCGGGATCTTGAAGTGCAGGCCGGGCTGATAGTCGGCACGGACGATGCGGCCGAATTGCAGCAGCAAGGCGTTCTCGCCTTCCTTGACCACGAAGACGCTGTTGAGGCCGAGCAGGACGACGAGAAGGACGATGAGGCCGGAAACGATCTTCACTGGGCGCTCCCCTGCGGCGGGTTCGTGGTCGGGGTGGCATCGGTGGTGGCCGACTGGACCACGGTGCCGACGCCGGGCACGTTACGAACGGCGCTGTCGGGCGAGCCGACCGGCAGCTGGATGATGTTCTTGCCGTTGGTGCCGTCGACGATCTTCGGGTTGCCCGCCATCACTTCCTCGACCGTTTCCAGCCACAGCCGGCGCCGGGTGACCTCGGGCGCGGCGCGGTATTCCTTCAGGAGCAGGTCGAAGCGCTCGGCCTCGCCGTTGGCGCGCGCGATGCGCTCGACGCGATCGCCCTCGGCCACCGCGGCGATCCGGCCGGCGTCACCGCGGGCCAGGGGCACCACGCGGCTCTCGTAGGCGCGGGCGTTGTTTTCTTCGCTCTGCTTGTCTTCCCGTGCGGCGTTGACGTCGTCGAAGGCGTCCTTCACTTCCTTGGGCGGCGAAACGTTCTGGAAGCTGACGCCGGTGACCATGATGCCCGCGTCGTACTTGTCGAGCGTGGCCTGGAGGATGTCGCGGGTCTGCTGCTGCAGGGTTTCCTTGGCGGCAGGCGCGACGCCGGCCACCGGTGCCTGGTCCGGCGCGGGCGTGTCCACGCCCGGCGTGGTCAGGATGTTGTCCATGATGTTGGCGCCCACCACCGATCGCACGGCCGCCTCGGCCGCGTTGTGGATGGTGTTTTCCTCACGGTCGGCATTGGAGTAGAGGAACTTGCGTGCGTCCGACACCTGGTACTGCACGTTGAAATCGATGGCGATGATGTTCTCGTCGCGGGTGAGCATCGACACGTTATCGGAGACGGAACGGACCTGGGTGGTCTCGACCTTGGTCACCGTCTCGATCGGGCTGGGCGCCTTGAGGTGAAAGCCCGGCGGCAGGATGCGCGAGAACTGCCCGAAACGCAGCACTACGCCCACCTGGCGGGCGTCGATCACCGTGTAGCTGCTGACCAGCAACCAGGCCACGATGAAGACCAACACGATGGCGGTGACGCCGCCGCTGCCGGCGCCGAACTTGCCGAAGCGCGCCCTCAGGCTTTTCAGCGCACCGTCGAGGTCAGGTTTGCGCCCACCCGACCGGTTGCGGTTCCAGGGGTCCTTCTGGCCGTTGCCGGGTTCGTTCCAAGCCATGGGCGGCAGTCTCCTTGGGGGACCGTGGTGGGGGCTGCAAAGCCTTCAGCGCGCCCTGGTATAGGCACGCAAACGCCGTGAATTCTAGCAGATGCGTTCGGGCGGGTGCGGCTCAGAACGCCGGATGGGGCGGATCGATCAGGTCGCGCAGGGCACGCGCATGCTCGTCGTCGCCCAGCAGCGGCGCCAGCACGGATCGTGGCGCGTCGATGTCCAGGTGCCAGCCATGCTCGTCGATGGACTCCCCGGCAATGGCGCCGGCCGCTTTCAGGCGCGCATGCAGGCGGCCTGCCGTGAGCGGAAGCTCAAGGCCCGAGCGGATGCGGTCGCCACCAAGCAACTCGCCCAACGCCTCGCGCAAGCCCTCGACGCCCTGCCCCGTCGCCGCCGACAGCCATACCTGGCGCGGCTTGCCGTCATCGCCGCGGTCGATCCGCGGCTCGACGTCGATCAGGTCGACCTTGTTCATGACCGACAGCTGCGGCACGTCGCCCGCCCCGATCTCGTCGAGCACCTCGTCGACAACACGCCGCAGCAGGTCGCGCTCCTCGTCGGCGGCATCGCTAAGGTGGATCAGCAGGTCCGCGTCGCGCGCCTCGGCCAGCGTGGCGCGGAACGCGGCCACCAGGTCATGCGGGAGCTCGCGGATGAAACCGACGGTGTCGGCGACCACGGCGGGCCCGCAGGACAGCCCGTCGATCTTGCGTACCGTGGGGTCCAGCGTGGCGAACAACTGGTCGGCGGCGTAGACACCGCCGGTGGTGAGCGCATTGAACAGCGTGGACTTGCCTGCATTGGTATAGCCGACCAGTGCCACCCGCGGTACGGTGTTGCGCAGGCGAGAGCGCCGCTGCTGGTCGCGCTGCACGCCGACCTTCTCCAACCGCTTGCTCAGCATCTTCACCCGCTCGGCCAACAGCCGGCGGTCGGTCTCGAGCTGGGTTTCACCCGGGCCACGGTTGCCGATGGCACCGCCGCGCTGGGCATCCAGATGGGTCCAGCCGCGCACCAGGCGCGTCGAAAGGTGCTTGAGCTGGGCCAGTTCGACTTCCAGCTTGCCTTCGTGGGAGCGGGCCCGCTGGGCGAAGATATCGAGGATGAGGCCGGCGCGATCGACCACGCGCGTCTTCAGCTGCTTCTCGAGGTTGCGCTCCTGCACCGGGGTCAGCTCGTGGTCGACCAGCACCACGTCGGCCTCGAGCGCACGCACGGCCTCGGCCACTTCGTCGGCCTTGCCGGTACCGATATAGAAACGGGGGTTCGGTTTCTCGACGCGTGCCGAGATGGTCGCGAGAACCTCGGCGCCTGCGGAGGATACGAGCTCGGCGAACTCTTCGCCGCGCCGGATGGCGTCGCCTTCGCCGCGCGAATGCGGCAGCACGAGCACGGCCCGGTCGCCTTTCTTTTGCCTGTCGAACACTTAGGGGGATGACCTCATCGAAAAGAAGGGGTACGCGTAACCCAAGGATACGCGCACCCGTCCTTACACATATGGGTTGCCGCCGGGGTTCCCTCAACCCTCGACGTCGCCCGTGCCTCCGTCCGCATGGTCGTGGCCGCCGACGCGCACGTTGCGGCTGGGCACCACGGTGGAGATGGCATGCTTGTAGACCATCTGGCTCACCTGGTTGCGCAACAGCACCACGAACTGGTCGAACGACTCGATCGTGCCCTGCAGCTTGATGCCGTTCACCAGGTAAATGGCGACCGGCACGCGCTCGCGCCGCAGCGCATTGAGAAACGGATCCTGCAACGATTGCCCTTTGGACATTTCTTCTTCTCCCCTACGCCTTCGTACGGGACCGGGCAAAAAGAACGCCTTTCGACGCCCCGGTCCAAGTGTCTTGAATCTTAACCGCTTTTAAACGCTGGCTGGAAGCGCCGTACGTCACCGTATCGGCTTTTCCAGGAAGCCTGCCAGCGCCACGTCCGACGCCGGCAGCGGATCCTGCCTATCGGGGTCGAACGTGCGTGCGTCCAGCTCACTGCGCAGCCAGGTGATCTGCCGCTTGGCGAGTTGCCGCGTGGCATAGATACCACGGTCGCGGAAGTTCGTGGCGGTTCCCTGTCCGTCGAGGTATTCCCAGGCCTGCCGGTAGCCGACGGCCCGGATCGCCGGAAGGTCGGCGTGCAGGTTCCCCAGCGCCCGCAGGCGCTGTACCTCGTCGAGGAATCCCTCCGCGATCATGGCCTCGAAGCGCTGCGCGATGCGCGCGTGCAGCAGCGTGCGATCCGCCGGCAGGAGGGCCAGCTTGAGCACCCGCCAAGGGAACCGCTGGCGCTGACCTTGCTGTTGCAGCTCGGTCAGGGTGCGGCCGCTCAGCGCCATCACTTCCAGCGCCCGCTGGATCCGCTGGGCATCGCCGGGCCGGATTCGTGCACCGGCCACGCGATCGCGCGCCGCCATGCGCGCGTGCAGCGCGGCCCAGCCGATGCGTGCCGCCTCGGCGCCGATGCGCTCGCGCAGCGCCGGATCGGCCTCGGGCAGGTCGGACAGGCCCTGCTGCAAGGCCCGGAAATACAGCCCCGTGCCTCCGACCAGCAAGGGCACCCTGCCCGCGTCGTGCTGGCGGGCCATCGCCGCCAGCGCATCCGTGCGGAAATCCGCGGCCGAGTAAGGGTGTGCGGGATCGCGTATGTCCACCAGTTCGTGCGGGTAGCGCGCCAGCGTGGCGGCATCGGGCTTGGCCGAACCGATGTCCAGCCCGCGATAGACCAGCGCGGAATCCACGCTGATCAGGCCCAGCGGATAACGGTCGGCCAGCGCGCAGGCAAGCGCCGTCTTACCCGAGGCCGTGGGGCCCATCAGGAAGATGGCGAGGGGACGGGTATCCAGGGTCATGCGCGCGTCGGTCGGTCAAACGACCGCAAGGGTAACGCAGGCGGACATACCGATGGCGTCCACCCTTACCCAAGCAGACATTCCGCCATGAGAAGCGGGAACAACCTGCATGACCTTATGGCTGGCGTCGGGTAACCTCATCGCTCACTGATGTGATCAAGAAGTAAGCAGTGCAATGTAAGCCGTTGAGCAGCCTGCCCGTATGCGACTTATCCACACGGTTATGCAACCCGTATCCACACCGGCTGTGGATAACCACACGGACCACGGAAGACACCATGCAAGCAGCGGACGCAACGGTGCAGATGTCGCCCTGACAAGCCCCTGGCCATGTTCTGACTCACTGGTCAGCGAATGACCAGCGTGACGCAAGTACGCGTCACGCGGTGCAAATTCCCACTTGTCCACAGGCTTATGCAGCACGTATCCACATCGGGTGTGGATAACCGTGCTGGCGACGATCCTAAAAAGTTCTTCACGCGTTGCCGCGGAGGAGGCGTCGGGCAGTCACCCTCTGCGCTCGAGCAGCGGCCGCAAGCGGCCGAACTCGCTCAGAGGATGACCACCCGACACCTCCCTGAAGACTGAGGTTGCGGGCTGGGAAAGCAACGCCTGCGGCATCGCACCGAGCGTCATCTCCAGGGCGGCCCCGCCCGATGTCGCCAACGCTTTGCTCTCCACACCGAGTGCCTCCGTCGTCACAGAGGAGTTGGGTGGTTAAGCTCTGAGCGAGTTCGGCCGCTTGCGGCCGCTGCTCGAGCGCAGAGTGTGACCACCCGGCGCCGTCGCCGCGCCCTACGAGCGACGATGGCTCGACTTCGGGACTGGCCATGGTCATGTGCGAAGACCCATAAAAAAGGGGACGACGCAGCATGGTGGCCCGCGCCATCCCTCGCTTCAAGCTACCTCGCTTACTAGGCCGCGGGACGGAAGATCGCGCAGAGCTTGTTGCCGTCCGGATCGCGAACGTACGCGAGGTAGACCTCGCCCGCGCCGGTCTGGCGTGGACCCGGCGGCTCTTCGATCGAGACCCCACCGGCCGCGACCGCCGCGTCGTGGAATTGCGCGACCTGCTCGGGCGAGTCGCAGCGAAAACCGACCGTCGTGCCATTGCCGGCCTGGGGCGGCAGGTCGTTGATCGGCTGCGTCACGCAGAACGAACTGCCGTCGTGCCGATAGAACAGCCGGACATGGCCGCTGCCCGACACGTTCCTTACGGGCTCACCGGCACCCACGACGCCGAGTACGGCGTCGTAGAACCGCTTGGAGCGTTCGATATCGCTGGAACCGACCATGACGTGACTGAGCATGCAAACTCCGTTGGGGCTTCAAGGGTCTTCCGGATTGTAATGGCTTACCTCGCCAGCGAAAGCTCGTACACATCTTCGCGAGCAAGGCAGCAGCTGATACCGCAATACCAGTGATATTCTTGGGGGGAATACATGGACGAGGCCGGAACCGTGCAAGACGCAGAACTCGAACAACTCCGCGCAAACATCAACAAAACCATGGCGGAGACCATGAAAATCGGTGCCGAAACCGCGAAGGTCATCGCGGAGCAGCGGTACTACCCGATGGTCGCCCTTGGAGCGATCGTCGTCAGCGCCCTGAGTGCTGGCGCGGTGCTGATCGCCAAGCTTCTCTAGCGATCCTCACGACCTCGGAACTCTACTGACGGACACGCCGTACTCGCGGTTTTTTTCAGGCGCCCCCGCGGAGATGCCGCATCGAACAACGCCGCCAGCGTCGCTTTCCTCTCGGGCACCTCAGTCGCCAACGAGGTGTCGGGTGATCATCCTCTGAGCGAGTTCGGCCGCTTGCGGCCGCTGCCCGAGCGCAGAGGGTGATCACCCGACGCCTCCTCCCGTTATCGCACGAGCCATCCGCTTCCCTCTCGCACGACACGAAGATCCAAGAAAAAAGGCCCGCCAATAACGGCGAGCCTTTCCCGATCATGCGCGAAGAATCTTGCCCCAACGATTACTTCGCCGGCACGCCCATTTCCTTCAGCAGGTTGTCAGCATGGTCGAGGTGGTGCATCACCCACAACATGTAGCGCACATCCACCTGGATCGACCGGTTGAGCTTCGGGTTGAACAGCCAGTCGCCGCTCACCGACTCCCAGTTGCCGTCGAAGGCCAGGCCCACGAGGCGCCCCTCGGCATCGAGCGCCGGCGAGCCGGAGTTGCCGCCGGTGATGTCGAGGTCGGCCAGGAAGTCCACCGGCAGCGTGCCCAGTTCCTTCGAGGCGTAGCCGTCGAAGGCCTTCGCCTTGATCGCATCGATCTCGGCCTTCGGTGCGTCGAACGGATCTTCGCCGGTGTTCTTCTCGACGATGCCTTCAGCCGTGGTGAACGCCGAATAGCTCACGCCATCGCGCGGCGCCACGCCCTTAACGTTGCCGAAGGTCACCCGCAGCGAACTGTTCGCATCCGGGTAGACGGGCAAGCCCTGCGACTCCTTCCACGCGATGATCGCCTGCATGTAGCGCGGGCGCAGCTTGGCCAGTTCGCCCTCGCGCGCATCGTCCTGCTGGTCGATCGTCTTCAGTTCCGGCAGCAGTGCTCGGGCCAGCTTGAGCATGCTGTCGTTGCTGGCGGCCAGTGTCTTCGCGTCGGCCTTGAACCACTTCATGCGCTCGGCGGTGTCGCCCAGCTTGCTGCCCTTGTACAGGGCGGCCACCTTCGCCTGGATCGCGGGACGCGTGGACGCGCCACCCAGCCAGGTGTCCAGCCCGGGCAGGCGCTGATCCTTCGGCAGGGATACATAACGCACCAGGGCGTTGGTCAGCAGTTCCTGGTCGGTCTGCGCGTCGTAGCGACGCTCCATCTGCTTCAGGCCGCCTTCGATGCGCGGTTCGTCGCGCTCCTGGTAGCCCGACTCGCGTTCCATGTCCGGCTTGGCGCGCTCGTCGGCCAGCTTCGCCAGGCGCACGCCCGCGGAGAACAGCTGCGTGCGCTGGATGAGCATCAGGTCCAGGTCGCGCTCGCGTGTGGCCTGGTACTCCGTCAGCTTCGCTTTCAGCTGGGCGATGTCGGCGGCCAGCGCCTGGTTCTCGGCACCGCCCTGCCTGGCCAGCCAGGCGTTGAGGTCGGCTTCCTGCTTCTGCTTGACCGCGACGGCGTCCGCGCGACGCAGGCCCTCGAGCTGGCCGCCGAAATTCTTCAGGTAGTTGTTGAGGCCGGCGACGAGGCTGGCGTACTTCACGGTGACGTTGGGATCGCGCTTGCCGTTGGCGGCGATGGTGTCGAGCTGCTGCTGGTACAGCTTGATCTGGGTCGGATAGGTCCAGTCGATGGCGCTGCTGACTTCCTGGGCCAGACGGTACCGGTTGGTGCGGCCAGGGTAACCCACCACCATCACGTAGTCGCCTTCGTCCACGCCCTGCGCATTGACCTTGATGACATGCTTGGGGTGATACGGCACGTTGTCCTTGGAGTAAGCGGCGGACTTGCCGTCCTTGGCGACATACGCGCGCAGATAGCTGAAGTCGCCGGTGTGACGCGGCCACATCCAGTTGTCGATGTCGCCACCGAACTTGCCGATGGACTCGGGCGGGGCGTACACCAGGCGCACGTCCTTGATCTCCAGCTGCTTGATCAGCTGGTAGCTGTAGCCGCCGTGGAACGTGTAGACATCGCAGCGATAACCGTCGGTTTCGCAGGCCTTGACCAGCGACTTCTTCGCCCGGTCGATCGCGTCGTAGCGCTGCTGGCCGGTCATCGACGCGGTGAGCTTGCCGGCGACGTCGGCCGTGACGTCACGAATCTCCTCCGTGACGAAGACCCGCATGTCGGGCGAGCCCGGCAGTTCCTCGGCCGGCGTCTTCGCCAGGAAGCCCTGCTCGATCAGGTTCTTTTCCTTGGTCGAGTTGTACTGCAGCGCCCCGTAGCCGCAATGGTGGTTGGTGACCACCAGGCCGTCCGGCGACACGAACGACGCCGTGCACCCGCCCAGGCTCACGATCGCGCCCATCGGGTACGCCGTGAGGTCGGTGAGCGAAGCGGGATCGAGCTTGAGGCCATGCTGCTTCAGCGTGGCGGCGATCTTCGGCAGCTGGGCCGGCTGCCACATGCCTTCCACGGCATGGGCAACGGGAACGAACGCGGCCGCGAGGGCGGCGGCAAGGGCAAGTCGGCGCATGGGGTGATACTCCCTGGGTGTTATAAGGTAACAATGCGGCACGGGCCCGCGAGGGGCTATGTGCCGGAGGTCATGGGTGCGCGGGCGCATGGGCCGCGGGAACCCCCAGTTCCTCCAGCAATGCCGGCGACGGATACACCTTGTCCATCAGCCAGCGCATGTAGCGCATGTCGACATGGATGGCGCGCTTGTAGCGCGGGTCGTACATCCAGCTGGCGCTCACGGCCTCCCAGTTGCTGTCGAAGTTCAGCCCGACCAGTTCACCCTTTGCGTTCACCACGGGCGAGCCCGAGTTGCCGCCGGTGGTATCGAGATTGCTGAGGAAGTCGACCGGCATGGCGCCGGTTCGTGGATCGGCATAGCTCGCGAAGTCGGCCTTGTGGATCGCGTCGATCAGCGGCTTCGGCGCGTCGAACGGGAACCGTCCGGTGTTCTTCTCCACGATGCCCTGCACGGTGGTGACCGGCGCATAGCTCACGGCGTCGCGCGCCGCCAGCGGCGTCACCTTGCCGTAGCTGACCCGCAGGGTCGAGTTGGCGTCCGGGTAGACCGCCTTGCCCTGGCTCTGGCGATAGGCCACCAGCGCCTGCATGTACGCGGGTCGCAGGCGCATGAGGTCCCCCTCTCGTGCCTTTTTCTCATCCTCGATGCGCAATAACGCGGGGCGGAGTGCGCGGGCGGCGACCAGCAGGGCGTCGTCGTCACGCTCAACCGTGCCGGGATCGGCGGCGAACAGACGTTCGCGCTGGGCCTCGTCGCCCAGTCGGGTGGCCGCGTACAGGCGGTCCAGCGCCCGGGCCAGTTCGGCGGGCGTGCGGCCGAACACGGTGTCCAGCTCGTGCAGGCGCTGTGCGTCGGGCAGTTGCTGGTAGCGCGTCATCAACGTGCCGACCAGCGCCTTTTCCACGGCGGGATCGTAGCGGCGCTGGATCTGGCGCAGCTGGCTGTGGATCATCTCCTCGTCGCGTGCCTGGTAGCCGGATTCACGCGCCGCGTCGTCCTTGCGCCGCTCAACGGACAGTCGATCGATCGACAGCGCGCCACGCATCAGCTGGGTCTGCGCGGACAACAAGCCGACCAGCAGGTCGCGCTCGCGCACGTCCTTGCCCTGCGCGATCAACGCCATGACCTGATCGATCGAGGACCGCAGTGCCTTCGCGTCCGGCTGGGTGGCCAGCCACGCCAGCATCGCCGCTTCGTCCTCGCCCCGCACGGCCACCGCGTCGCTGCGCTCCAGGCCTTCGCGCTCGCCGCTGAAACGCTTGATGCTGTTCTTCAGCGATTGTAGTTGCGACGCATAGCGGATGCCTGCGTCCTTGTCGGTCTTCCCCTGCGCCTCGATCACGTCCTGCAAGGCCTTGAGCACCGTCACGGCGGTGGGTAGCCGCCACTGCACCTGATCGGCGAACTCGGCCGCGGTGCGATGGCGGTACGTGGTGCCCGGATACCCCGCCAGCATGACGAAGTCGCCCTCGGCCACACCCTCGGTCGCTATCTGCAGATGCGAGGGCGGGTGGTAGGGCACGTTGTCCGGCGAGAAATCGGCTGGCTTGCCATCCTTGCCCACGTAGGCGCGCAGTACCGTGAAGTCGCCCGCATGGCGCGGCCAGACGAAATTGTCGATCTCGTCGCCGTAGTTGCCGATGGCGCGCGGCGGGGCGTACACCAGCCTGATGTCGCGCAGTTCCAGCTGGCGCACGAGATAGAAGTCACGGCCGTAGAACATCGCAGAGACGCTGCAACGCATGCCGGCCTCCGCTTCGCACTCGGCGACGAGCACCTTGCTGGCGACATCCACGGCGTCGTAATACGCCCTGCCCGTGGTACCGCGCGCGGCGGCCAGGATGCGGTCGGTGACCTTGTCGAAGCCGACGGTCACGCGGAGACGGTAATCGGGGTTGGCCGGCAGCTCGCCCGCACGGTCGGGCGTCACGAAGCCGTCGGTGATCAGGTCGCGGTCTGCCCGCGTGTTGTACTGGATCACCCCGAAGGCCACGTGGTGGTTGGTCAGCACCAGGCCGTCGGACGACACGAACGCCCCCGTCCCGCCACCGATCCGGACCACCGCGTTCAACGGCGCGCGGGTGAGATCGGCGAGGTCGTCCGGGTTGCCGCGGAAGCCGGCCTCCTTGAGGTTCTTCGCAAGCGAGGGGAGTTGCGACGGCAGCCACATGCCTTCGTCGGCCTTCGCATCCAGCCCCAGCGCCATGGCCGCGCCCAGCATCATCGTTCGCATTCCCATCGTCGGTGCCCCTGTCGGTCTTGCCCAAAGCGGACCCGACCATAGAGGCCCTTGGGCGGTCGTGGCAATGGCGCGGCGCACCACGACCGGATCGATGGCGGCCTTATAATCGCGGTTTGGGTCCGCCCCCGGACCTTCCCCGCACGGAACCCTTTGAAGCCCATGCAGCAGACGATGAAGGCGCTGGTCAAGCGCAAGCCCGAACAAGGCATCTGGATGGAAGAAGTGCCGGTGCCGCAGCCCGGCCCGAACGAAGTCCTGATCAAGGTCGAGAAAACCGCCATCTGCGGTACCGACCTGCACATCTACAAATGGGACGAATGGTCCCAGCGCACGATCACCCCGGGGCTGACCATCGGCCATGAGTTCGTCGGGCGCGTGGCCGAGATCGGCCCCGGCGTCACCGGCTACGCCCTCGGCGACCGTGTCTCCGCCGAGGGGCACATCGTCTGCGGCCACTGCCGCAACTGCCGTGCCGGCCGCCAGCACCTGTGCCCGAACACCACCGGCATCGGCGTGAACCGCAACGGCGCCTTCGCCGAATACATGACCATGCCCGCCTCGAACCTCTGGCCGATCCCGGACCAGGTGCCCTCCGAGCTGGCCGCCTTCTTCGACCCGTACGGCAATGCCGCGCACTGCGCGCTGGAATTCGACCTGATCGGCGAAGACGTGCTGATCACCGGCGCCGGCCCCATCGGCATCATCGCCGCGGGTATCGCCAAGCACGTGGGCGCGCGCAACGTGGTGGTCACCGACGTGAACGACTACCGCCTCAAGCTGGCCGCCGACATGGGAGCCACACGCGTGGTCAACGTGTCGAAACAGTCGCTGAAGGACACCGTGAAGGACCTGCACATCGAGGGCTTCGACGTGGGCCTGGAGATGAGCGGCAACCCGCGCGCCTTCGGCGACATGCTCGACTGCATGTACCACGGCGGCAAGGTCGCCATGCTGGGCATCATGCCGCGTGGCGCCGGGATCGATTGGGACAAGGTCATCTTCAAGGGCCTCACCCTGCAGGGCATCTATGGCCGGAAGATGTACGAGACCTGGTACAAGATGACCCAGATGGTCCTCACCGGCTTCCCGCTGCAGAAGGTGCTAACCCATCAGATCGCCATCGACGATTTCCAGCGCGGCTTCGACCTGATGGACGCGGGTCACTGCGGCAAGGTGGTGTGCTCATGGACATGACCTACCCGGGCCAGACACGTTTCGCCAGCGAACTCGACGCCATCCGCGAACAGGGCCTGTTCAAGCGCGAGCGCATCATCGTCTCGCCGCAGTCGGCGCAAATCACCCTGGAAGACGGCCGCTCCGTCCTCAATTTCTGCGCCAACAACTACCTGGGCCTGGCCGACCACCCCGAGGTGATCCAGGCCGCGAAGGATGCGCTGGACACGCACGGCTTCGGCATGGCCAGCGTGCGCTTCATCTGCGGCACGCAAGACCTGCACAAGGAACTGGAGGCGAAGATCGCCGCGTTCTTCGGCAAGGAGGACACCATTCTCTACGCCGCCTGTTTCGACGCCAACGGCGGGTTGTTCGAACCGCTGCTGGGCGAGGAAGACGCGGTCATTTCCGACGCGCTCAACCATGCGTCGATCATCGACGGCATCCGGCTGTGCAAGGCCAAGCGGTTCCGCTACGCCAACTGCGACATGGCCGACCTGGAAGCCCAGTTGCAGGCCGCCGACGCGGCCGGCGCGCGGACCAAGCTGATCACCACCGACGGCGCGTTCTCGATGGATGGTTTCGTGGCACCGCTGGCCGAGATCACCGCGCTGGCAGAAAAGTACGGCGCCCTTGTGCACATCGACGAATGCCACTGCACAGGATTCCTCGGTGACACCGGCCGCGGCTCGGCCGAGGTACACGGCGTGCTCGACAAGATCGACATCATCACCGGCACGCTGGGCAAGGCCCTGGGTGGCGCGCTGGGCGGTTTCACCACCGGCCGCCGCGAGGTCATCGAACTGCTGCGCCAGCGCTCCCGGCCCTACCTGTTCTCCAACTCGCTGCCGCCGCACGTGGTGGCGGCGGGCACGAAGGTCTTCGACATGCTGGACGCCGCGGGCGACCTCCGCGAGAAGGTGAAGGAGAACACGCGCTATTTCCGCGAGAAGATGACCGAAGCGGGTTTCGACATCCGTCCCGGCCAGCACCCCATCGTGCCGGTGATGATCTACGACGCCAAGCAGGCCCAGGCCATGGCGGCCGACCTGCTCGACGAAGGCGTCTACGTCACCGGGTTCTTCTTCCCGGTGGTGCCGCAAGGCAAGGCGCGCATCCGCACGCAGATGAGCGCGGCGCATACGCGCGAGCACCTCGATCATGCGATCGCGGCGTTCACGAAGGTCGGACGCTCGCTGGGCCTCCTGAAACACTGAGGCAACGCGGCGCGCCTACCGGGCTCCGAGGCGAAGAGCCGCCGCCTCGGCCCCGGTAAGGTGACGCCACTGCCCCTTGCCCAGGTCGCCCAGCGGCAGGTCGCCTATCGCCACGCGGACCAGGCGCTGCACGTCGAAGCCGAGTACGGACATCAGTCGGCGGATATGTCGATTGCGCCCCTCGTCCAGTGTCACTTCCAGCCAGGCCGTCTTTTCGCCACGCCGCAGCAACGACGCCGCACCCGCGCGCAGTGGCTCGCCCCCATCGATCACACCCGTGAGCATGGCCGACAGGGTGGCCTCGTCCGGCTGGCCGACGACCTGCACATGATAGGTCTTGGGCACGTGGGTGGCCGGGTCGGTGATACCGGCCGACCATGCCGTATCGTTGGACAGCAACAGCAGGCCCTCGCTTGCCTTGTCCAGGCGCCCCACCGGCCCCAGCCAGGGCAGACCGGCACCCTCCAGCAACCCGTACACGGTATCGCGCCCCCGCTCGTCCGCCGCCGACACGACGATACCGCGCGGCTTGTTCATCGCCACGTAGACCGGCGTGGCGGTTTCCACGCCGCCCCCGTCCAGCTCGATGTGCTCGGTACCGGTAATGGGGAATTCCGGGTCCCGCACGACGCGACCATCCACCCGCACCCGTCCTTCACGGGTAGCCTTCTCCGCCTGGCTGCGCGAGCAGACGCCGCGCTTGGACAGCACCCGCGCCACGCCAAAAGCAGGGGCCGATCGCGCGGGTCGGCGCATGGCGGACGGGGAAAACGGAGGACGACGCATGGACAGCCACCAAAAAAAACGGCATGCCGGAGCATACCGTTTCGGAAAATACGTTGAAGGGTACCCGTCAGATCTTGGCGATACCTTCGGGGCGCTTGGCGCCGGCGAAGTGCTTGGACCAGTAGGCCTCGTTGAGGCTGTCCACGCGAACCGTCTTGCCCGCCGACGGAGAGTGGATGAACTGCCCGTTGGCGATATACATGCCGACGTGCGAGATAGCCTTGCCGTGGGTGCGGAAGAACACCAGGTCGCCCGTCTTCATTTCGTTGCGCTTGACCTTGAGGCCGGCGAGGAACTGGCTGGCCGAGTTGGTCGGCAGGTCGAGGCCGATGCTGTGGGCGAAGACGTAGCGGACGAAGCCGCTGCAATCGAAGCCGGTGGACGGAGCGCGGCCACCACGGTGGTAGCGGATATCGCGCAGCTTCATCGCGAAAGAGAGCAGGGCCTCGCGGGCATGGCCGTCGACGTGGCCGGCGAGCTTGGCGGAGGCGGCGGCAACGACGCTGTCGTCGTCTTCGTCGTCGGCCAGGGAATCTTCATCGGAGGACGTGGTGTCGGCGACCGCGGCGGTAGATTTCGGGGCGGTGAGCGAGGCGATGTCCGGAATGGCCGACTGGGCCAGAGCGTTCGCCGGTGCGAACACGGGAAGATCGGTGAGGAGCAGCGTTGCGGACTGGTCAAGACCCTGTGGAGCGGCGACGGTGTCGGCCATGACGGGTGTGACGGAAGCGATGCAGCAGGAGGCTAACGCGAGAGCGGTCAGTCGCTTTAAATGCATGAGCGATAAGGCCTATTCATCGTGAAGTTAAGCCGCCGTGAAGGTGAGACGACCGTGAACGAGTGGTGAAGTTACCAAACGACGACGGCCTTGTTGTTGGCATAAAGTTAAAAGCGGTCAGTCCTAGGAAACATTCATACAAGTCGCACAAAAATGCGGGCTGCGAGACGGAAACCTGAACACATAGAAGCACTTGGCTTCACGTATGTGAGCATGAAATCACGTAATCGGCCGTCTGACGGGGGCTGGACGCCATCAGGGCGTGTAGGTGCGAGCCCCGAACAAGGCGCTGCCAACACGTATTTCCGTACTGCCTTCCGCGATCGCCAGGGCGAAATCGCCACTCATGCCCATGGAAAGCCGGTCCAGCGTGTGGCCCGCCTGACGGCCCGTCTCGCGGCACGTGTGCAACGTACGGAAACACTGCCTGACCACGGCCTCGTCGTCGGACGCTTCCGCCAGGGTCATCAGGCCACGGACGCGCAACGTGTCGAAGGCACGCAACTGGTCCAGGAAAGCGGGCAGCGCTTGCGGGGCCAGCCCGAACTTGCTCTCTTCCCGGGAGGTCTTCACCTGCACCAGAACGTCGATCGCCCTGCCCTGCGCCTGCAACGCCTTGTCGAGCGCTACGGCCAGGTCGAGGCGATCCAGCGACTGCACCTCGGTCACCAGGCGCGCCACCGGCTTGGCCTTGTTGGTCTGCAAGTGGCCGATGACGACCCAGTCGAGCGCTTCGGCAGCCAGTTCGGCGGCCTTGGCCTGGATCTCCTGGACCTTGTTCTCCCCGAACCGGCGCAGACCCTGGGCGATGGCCTCGCGCACCACGTCGGCACCGAACGTCTTGCTGACCGGCAGCAGGGTGACCTCCGCCGGATCGCGCTCTGCCGCCGCGCACGCGGCGGCCATGGCACCACGCACGCTCGCGAGGCGATCCGCGAAGGTACCCGCAGCGTCGGTCATGCCCTCGAGGCTTCCTGGAAGTGGCGCGCGACCACATCGGCCACCACCATGCTCACCCGTTTGCCCGTGGGGATATGCAGGAATTCGTTCGGGCCGTGGGCGTTGGAATGCGGCCCCAGCACACCGGTGATGAGGAACTGCGCCTGCGGGAACTTGTCCCCGAGCATGCCCATGAACGGGATGCTGCCGCCTTCGCCCATATACGCGGCGGGCGCGCCGAAGTAATGCTGCGACGCCTGCGCCACGGCATCCTCCAGCCAGGGCGAGAGGGCGGGCGCGTTCCAGCCGCTGCCATCCTTCTCAAGGTCGAAGCTGACCCGGGCGCCGTAGGGTGGATCCTTCTCCAGCAGCTGCTTGAGGAACGCGCCGGCCTCCGCCCCCGAAAGGGTCGGCGGCACACGGAGGCTCAGCTTCACCGACGTCTTCGGGCGCAGCACGTTACCAGCGCTGTCCAGCGGAGGCATGCCACCCACGCCGGTCACCGCCAGCTGCGGCCGCCAGGTGCGATTGAGCACGAGCTCGCTCAGGTCGGTGGCCGCCGGTTGCATGCCTTCGACGAAGGGAAACTTGTCGTAGATGGCAGTGCCCAGGACCTCGGCGGAACGGCGGGCCTGCTCGATACGCTGGGCCGGGATCTCGACATACAGCTCGCGCGGCACGATCTCGCCGGTCTGCGGGTTTTCCAGGCGGCTGAGCAGGTCGCGCAGGATGCGGAAGCTCGACGGCACCACACCCGATGCATCACCGGAATGGACGCCTTCCTCCAGGACCTGCACGGTCAGGTTGCCGCCCGTCATGCCACGCAGCGACGTGGTCAGCCACAGCTGGTCGTAGTTGCCGCAGCCAGAGTCGAGGCAGACCACCAGGGCCGGGTTGCCGATGCGGTCGGCCAGGTGATCGACGTAATGCGGCAGGTCGTAGCTGCCCGATTCCTCGCAGGCCTCGATCAGGATGACGCAGCGCGCATGCGACACGCCCTGTTCGCGCAGCGCCAGCAGGGCGGCCAGCGAGCCGAAGATGGCGTAGCCGTCGTCCGCGCCGCCACGGCCGTAGAGCTTGTCGCCTTTGATCACCGGCACCCACGGACCGAGGTCCTCGGCCCAGCCCGTCATCTCCGGCTGTTTGTCGAGGTGGCCATAGAGCACGACGGTTTCGTCGGTGCCCTTGCCGGTCACGCCCTGCGCGGGCACGTCGATGTAGATCAGCGGCGTGCGGCCTTCCAGGCGCACCACCTCGAGCGTGGCGCCTTCGAAGGCCGGCAGCTTCGCACGCGCCCAGCGCGCCATCAGGTCCACCGCCTGGTCCATGTAACCGTGTTCCCGCCACTGCGCGTCGAACATCGGCGACTTGTTGGGAATGCGGATGTACTCGACCAGCTGCGGGACGATTTCCGCATCCCAGAGGGCACTGACGAAGGAGGTGATGCGCGAGGTATCCATGGCGGGCGGCTTCAGGTGGGCAAGCGGCGATTGTAACAGCGCCGACGGAACGGCCCTTCGCGCCGTCGGCGAGGGCGTGGGGCAGGCGCAGCGAACGCGTACGCCACGGCACCCACCACGCCGGTTCGCGCGCGGGCGGGCTCGCCGCACAGTGCCCGTGCGTCATGCGACGCGCCATCGAAGGAAACACACCGTGAACCGTCTCATCCTCGCCCTCGCGGGCCTCATGATCTCTTCGTCCGCCTTCGCCTCCACGCCGGTGAACGTGAATACGGCCGACGCGCCCGCCCTCGCCCAGTCGCTAGATGGCGTGGGGCTGGCCAAGGCGCAGGCCATCGTGGCCTGGCGGGACACCCATGGCCCCTTCGAATCCGCCGACCAGCTCACCGAGGTCAAGGGCATCGGCCAGGCGCTGGTCGACCGCAACCGCGAGGCCATCCAGGTCGACGGCGGCAAACCGGGCAAGAAGCCCCGGCCGGCCCGGGCCGCGCGCGCCAAGGGCGTCGACGCCGACGACTGAGCCCGACCTTACGCCGCCGGCGGAACGCGCTACACTCGCGCCCCATGCCGGCGGCGCTTCAGCCCTGCCGACGGACCTGGGGCCAGATGATCCGATGATCGTGCCGCGTTACCGCATTGCCGCCTCCGCCATTCCCGGCGCCGGCAAGGGTCTTTTTCTCGACGAAGCCGTTGCCGCCGGTCGCATCGTCACCGCGCCCGACGCCATCGATCGCACCCACCGCTGGGACGAGATCATGGCGTCCGCCTCCCTGTCCGCCGACCTCCATGCCGCCGCTCGCTGGTTCGAGGACCGCTACACCGTCTCCCCCGAGTGGCCCGACGAGTGCTACGTCAACCACAGCTTCGAACCGACCGGGCTATGGCACCTGGGCTTCATCTTCGCCGCGAGGGATCTGGTCCAAGGCGATGAAATCACGGTGGATTACCGCCACCTGCTTGCCCCCGGCCAGGAAGAAAGCTTTAACGACGCGGCAAGTGGTGAGAAAATAACCGGCTTGTCCTGGCACGAAAGCCTCACACGCTCGACGCGTGCCCTGGCCGCCCTGCTCGGCTGACTCCCTTGGTCACCTCCATGCCCCTATCCGATATCCCCGTCCTGGAAACGCCGCGCCTGCGGCTCACCGCCCTTACCGAACAGCATTTCGACGACTACGCGCGCATGCTCGCGGATGCCGAAAGCACCCGGTGGATCGGTGACGGCCAGCCTCTTGACCGCATGAACGCCTGGCGTTCCATGGCCATGCTGCTGGGTCACTGGGCCCTGCGCGGCTGCGGCATGTGGGCCATGGAGCTGAAGGACACCGGCGAATTCATCGGCCGCGCCGGCCTGATGAAGCCCGAAGGCTGGCCCGACCTGGAACTGGGCTGGATGCTGAAGCCCGAGCACCGCCACCACGGCTACGCCACCGAAGCGGGTGAAGCCATCCTCGCCTTCGCGTGGAACCAGATGCACGCCCAGCGCGTCATCAGCCTTGTGCGCATCGGCAACGAGGCCTCCGACCATGTGGCCGAGCGGCTGGGCGGCGAGCACATCGACAACATCGATTTCCTCGGTGGCGCCACCCACCTTTTCGCCTACTACCCACCCCATCGCGAACTGCGTCGCGCCAGCTAGGTCCGCGCGGGAAAGTCGGTACGCCGGCGGCGCTGCAGGTTCGTGCCGGCCAGGCCGGCCAGCGCCAGCAGGCGTGCGGTACGCATCCAGGCGATCACCGCCACGCCCAGCTGCACGACCAGAAAGGCGATGAACCACTCCCCGCCCACGGCCACCGCATGCCCGCGCCACGCGGCGATCAGGGCGGCCACACCCGCGCCCGGCACGGTGATCGCCAGGTACACCGACAGGCTGGCGAACGGCCGCCGCGCAAACTGCGCGACACCGCGCACAAAGGCGAGCAGCGACGAACGCAGCCCGGCATCGGCGATGAACTGGGCGCGCGCCGACTCGACCAGGGCCTGCGCGATCACGAAACCGAGCACGGTCAGCGCGAGGGCACCGTCCTGGTAGAGGTCCGCCGTCGACGGCAGCAACGCTGCCTCGACGCGCTCGTCCGCAAGCGATGTCACACCCTGCGAAAGCAGCACGACCAGGCCATAGGGAATCAGCGAGAGCGGCAGCAGGCGCAGCATCCGCCCGTACTCCGCAGCGCCGCCTTGCAACAGGGCCCCGAAGCCCAGCGCGCGGCCAGCACGACCGCCGGCCACTACCATGCCCGTCAGGAACGGGGAAAAGGCCAGTGTGAGGATGGCGCCCACGGCGAAGGCCGAGCCCGTCCAGGTACTGCGCTGTACCGTGGCGACGGCATCGGCGAAGAACAGGCCGTCAAAGTGGCGCGCCCAGGCGCCCGCATGCACCGAATGTCCGGTCATGTCGTCGAGGACGCTCCACAGCGGCAACGCCACGACCAGCGTCGGCAGCAGCGTGATCGCCACCCAGAGCAGCATCAGCCGCCATTGCAGGCCGCCAACCAGGCCATTACCCAGGGCCGTTGCGGTCGATCGCTTGGTACGGACGTTCATAGGGTCACCAGGAAGGCGTAGAACCCTTGCAGCAGTGCGGCGACGTCGGCACTCCAGCGGTGGGAAGCGGCGTGGTCGGCCTCGACGGTACGGCTGTCGTTGAGCTTGTTGGCATCGAGGTAAAGGATGCGGTCCGGGTCCAGTTCGGCGGAGACACCCTTGGCCGGCCGGGTGAAGACGAAGCGTGCCCAGCGCCGCGTGTCGTCCCAGTGCGCGGTTTCCACGCTGCCGTCGGCAAAGGTGACCTTGAGCGTCTGCGGTACCGGGGCACCGTCCCGCCAGAGGGTCACCGTGGTCTTCCACGGGAACGGACCCAGTCCCTTCGCCGCACCGGGATGGGCTTTGTTCCAGGCATCGCGTTGGCGCTCGACAGCCGCGTCGTTGTCTTCGCCGCTGGTTTCCACACGCTTGCCGCCGATCATGGTGGTGCCCGCCAGTGGCAGCACTTCCTCGCTGGCAATGTCGCTGACGCGGTCGTCGATGCGGTCGGTGCCGTAGACGTACTGGTCGAACACCTGCGCCACCACGGCCGGCTGCCCGGTGGAGGTGGCCAGGGAAGCCTGCAGGTCGCCGATCGACGGGTGACGGAAGCGCCAGGTGGCGTAGTAATCCCTGAAGGCCTTCTCGGTCGCCGCCTTGCCCAGCCGTTCCTCCAGGTCGTGCAGGGCGGTGGCGGTACGCGAATACACCGTACCGTACGTCGCGCTGGACAGGCGATCCCATGAGTTCGCGCCCAGCGCGTCGGCCGGCCGCGACAGCATCGCCGCCATGCGTTCGAGCATGAACACCGGCAACGCCGGCTCGATGCCGAAAAATCGCCAGAGCGGCGTGGTCACATACACCGGCTGGTTGCGCGCCCGCAGCATGCGCTCGTCCCAGTATTCGTTGAGGCCCTCATCGAGCATCGGCTCCTCGAACTCGTTCGAGGCGATCAGGCCGTAGAAGTAGCCATGGCCGAACTCGTGCACGGTGACGAAATCCAGCATGTACTCGTCGATCGTCTTCGCCGGCACGCGGGTGTAACTGTCCGCGGTGAAGAAGGTGGGGTATTCCATGCCGCCCGCTTCCGAGGCGTTGAACGGCGGCACCACGGCGGTTACGGTCTTGTACGGATACGGGCCCAGCGTGGACGAAAACCAGCCGAGCGCATCGATGGTGGCCTTGAGCACCGGCTTCGCCGTGGCCGCGTATTCAGGTGGGTAGATCACGCGCACCTTCACCGTCGGGCTGCCCGGGCCGCGCCATTCGCCGTCCATCGTCCGGTAGCCGGGAGCGGCCATCCAGGCGAAGTCGTGCACGTCGGCCTGGATGAAGTGCCAGGTGAGCGCGTCGCCTTCGGATACCGGCTCGCCCTGCTGTTCGCCGGTGGCACCGACCACGTAGCCCTTGGGCACGGTCATGTGGACGTCGTACTCGCCGAAGTCGGCGTAGAACTCACTGTTGAAATGGAACGCGTGCACATTCCAGCGCGGCGCCGTCGCGCCGCGCTCCCCGGCCAGTTCGAGCACGCCGATTTTGGGAAACCACTGCCCCACCAGATGGAACGAGCCGACGTAGCCGGTGCGCTCGATCACCCGGGGCAGCTGGCTGTGGAACGACATGTCGAGCGTGACGCTGGCACCCGGCGCCACCGGCCGGGCCAGGTCGACCCGCACCACGGTGTGGTCCGTCGTGGGGCCACCATCCGGGTGCACGTAGCGCCACGACAGCGCGGCGCCGTCCTGCTCCACCCTGCCCAGGTCGATGTAGCCCCATTCGCCCTTCTTCACTTCGGCCGCACCGCGCGAACCGCCGGCACCGGCGAGCACGTTGCGCTCGGTGAAGAACAGGCTGCCCTCGCCTTCGAAGGCATTGAGATACAAATGCAGGAACACCGACGACACCGGACGATCGCTGCGATTGCGCCACGTCAGCTGCTGCTGGCCGTCCACCGTGTGTTTGACCGGATCGAGCCGCGCCTGGATGCGGTAGGACACGACGCGGTCGGACAGCGTGGCCTGGTCACCCTTGCGGGCACCGCCCCACGCCTCGGGCGCGCTGGGCGTGCGGACGAACCCGGCATGGGGCGATGCGAAGGGAATCTCGGCGGGAAGCTGCAGCGCCGCGGCAACGGTGCTGGCGGAGGCCGGCACGGGCGGAGCGACGGGAGCTACAGGAACGGCATCCTGCGCCCATGCCCCGGCGATGCCGAGCAGCGCCACCGCTGCGACACAACGAACCACCCTGGCTGCCTTGCGGCGCATCGACCACCCTCCCCTGCAATCCTGAAAGATTGCGGGCTGGGCCCTTCATGCCGATATAGGCCAGAGGTCACGGTTCATGACCGTTCGATCAGCCGGGGAACGGGCGCTCGCGCATCCACTTGGTGACGATCCATTTCTCGCCACGGATCACCGGTGCGCCGCCGTGCAGCGACAGCACATCGAGTGCCCCGTCGGCGTCGGCGTACTCGAAATACAATGCCTGCCCCTTGCGCGGCACGTAGCTGAAGTCGATGCGCGGGAAGATGGTTTCCCCGCCCGCTTCGACATCCGCCAGGTACATGATCAGCGTGGATACCCGCTGGCCGCCTTGCCGCAACGGAACCTCGCTGCCCTTTTCCTCCGGCGGGAAATAATCGTAGTGGGGAACGTATTCGCCACCGACGCCGTAACGCATCACCTGCAGGCCTTCACCGTGCTCCTCGCTCAGGCCCATGATGGCCGCGGCCCGTGCATCGATACGCTGGATCAGCGGATTCTCCGACCGCTGGAAGAACGCGCCTTCGCTCGTGCGGATATCCATGACGGTGTTGGCCCCGGATTCCGGCGAGACCACGGCGGAGCGTTCCAGGCGAACCTGCGCCATGTGCATCAGCTGATCGCACTCCGCCTCGTCGAGCACCCCGTCGAGCAAGGCGACCACGGGCCGTGCGATACGCAACAGCACGCGGATATCGCGGTCGGGGGTGTGCAGGATGTGGCCCTGGGCAAGGCGCGAGACGTGGGGCGTGGCCGGCATCGACGGCTCGGCGACCGGCCCGGCCCCGCCGAACAAGGCATCGGTGATGGCACTGCGGGCGATACCGGTATCGAACTGGTGGTCGCGCATCGTGGCCAGGATATCGGCCGGCGCGTTGCCCGCGGCGAGCGACTCGGCGATCCAGCGGTACCAATCGGGCGTAACCCTGGTGTGCTTGCGCGTCTCCATGTGCGTGGAGCTCCCTGGCGAATGATCGTGAACAGTGTGCCTTTCCGGCGCCGAAAGTGCATCGTACGCAGCGTGAAGACGCCTGCGCTCAGCCAGTCGGATCGGGCGGCGATGCGACCAGCCATGCCAGCTTCTTCGCCCGCGGCAACCGTTTCACCACCCACTCGGCCCGTGAGGCCTCGGCCCGGTCGGCGAACGGCCGCGAGCCGAGCAGGCGCACGGGCGGATTGGCCCGGGTATAGCGCGCGCCCTTGCCGGCCACATGCGCCGCATAGCGGGCGTCCAGGTCTTTGGTGATCCCCGCGTACCAGGCGCCGTTGCGGCATTCGATCAGATAGACACACCACATGCCGCGTAGCGTAACCGGCATGCCTACAATCGGGCCATGCATCCGTCCTACGACCTGGCCGTGAACTACCCCCTGCGAACCCCGGTGGCCACCCGGCTGGCCGAGGCACTGGCCCACGCGACCTTGGACCTCGACACGCTGGCCTATCCCGATCCGCAGGGCTCGGCACCGACGCGCCAGGCGATCGCGCAGTGGATGACCCGTATCGGTGGGCACGCCACCGTCGATCCCGGCCACCTCGTGCTGACCCTGGGCGCGCGCCACGCGCTCTGGCTGGCGCTGGCGTGCCTCGTCGCCGAGGGGGAGGCGTCGACGGTGATGGTCGATACCCTTACCTACCACGGCTTCCGCGACCTCGCGTCGGGCATGGGAACCCGATGTGTCGATGTCGCCATGGACGAGCACGGCATGCTGCCGGATTCACTCGACGCCGTAGCGGCACGTTCGCACAGCCGCGTCGTGTACGTGCAGCCGACCCTGCACAACCCGACCACCCTCACGCTGCCCCTGCAGCGGCGCCTGGACCTCGCTGAGGTGGTAGAGCGACGGAGGCTATGGATCATCGAGGGCGACGTGTACAGCCATCTGGTGCACGGCACCGACGAGGCGCTGCCGCCGTTCGCCACCCTGGTGCCCCACCGCACCCTGCATGCGGGCGGTGTCGGCAAGCTGCTTGGCCCGGGCCTGCGCGTCGGCTGGCTGCGACTACCGAATCCGGCGCTCCTTGCGGCGTGCGTGGAACCGCTCCGCCGCGCCACCGACGGCTTACCGGGATTGCTGTCGGCGGTGGTCGCCGGCTGGATGCGGGATGGCACGGCCCTGGCGCTGAACCAGGCCCTGCAATCGGCGATGCGCGAGCGTGCGGCCCTTGCCCGCCAGGTCGTGGGGCCGGACCTGGTGACCTCCGGCGCCAGCCTGCATGCGTGGCTGCCTTGCGCCGATGCGGAGGCCTTCGGCGAGCGCCTTCTGGCACGAGGGGTCAGGGTCGGTCATCCAGCCGGGTATGGCGATCCATCCACCCGTGCCACGGGCGTGCGCCTGTGCCTGGGGGCCGAGGAGGATATCGGACGGCTGGAGGTGGCGTTGGGAATCGTTGGAGGGTGTCGTTAGGCCGGTTTCGCACATCGTGCGCTCCTACCCCTGCGCGGGTGAGGGCGGGCCGTTTGGGGATGGGGTGGCGGTCAGCTTTTCGAGGGCCTTGCCTACGGCGGCGAAGGCGAAGGCGCCGGTGACGTGCGTGGCGGCGCCCAGGCCGCCGCCGCAATCGAGCTTCACCGCGTCGCTGCCGGCGGGTCGCACACCGCAGACGCTGCCATCGGGCTGCGGGTAGCGCACATTTTGCAAGGAATACACGGCGGATACGCCGAAGAAGCGATCGGGGTTGCGTGGGAAGCCGTGCTCCTGGCGGAGCTTCTTCCGGATCATGCTGAGCATGGCGTCGTGCTCGGTACGCGAAAGGTCGCGCACGCGCACCTGCGTGGGGTCGGTGCGGCCGCCCGCCGCGCCCACCGTCACCAGGGGCAGCTTGCGGCGGCGGCACCAGACGATGGTCTCCAGCTTCACCTTCAGGGCGTCGCAGGCATCGATCACCACGTCGTAGTTGCGGTCCAGCAACTCGTCCAGGCTTGACGGCGTGAGGAAACGCTCCATGGCCTCGAGCCGGATCGTCGGGCTGATCGCATGCGCGCGTTCGGCGATGACGCCCACCTTGGGCCGGCCGTACTGGCCATCCAGCGCGTGCAACTGGCGGTTGGTGTTGGACAGGCAGACATCGTCGCCATCGATCAGCGTCAACCGGCCGACTCCGCTGCGCGCCAGGGCTTCAGCCGCCCACGAGCCCACACCGCCCACCCCGATGACGCATACGTGCGCCCGGGCGAGGCGGTCGAGGCTGCCGCGCCCGTACAGGCGCTCGATGCCGGCGAAGCGTTCCGCCTGTGCGGTACCCACATGATTTCCAGCAGAAAGGACTGTGCTCATGGTCTCATATTGAAAGAACGGAGCCGTCAGCTATGCTGACGACCGTGCCAGGCCAGGGATCCCCCATGCGTGCGTTGCTCCTCGTCATCCTCGGCCTCGTGGTCGGCGCGATGGGCGCGACCTTCGCGCTGTCCGCCCTGCGCCAGGGCACGCCGTTCCACAGCGGCGTCATGGCCGTGATGCAACATCGCATGGGAGTACTGCGAGCCAACGTGCGGGCGAGGCAGTGCGATGCCAAGGTGTCGGCCGGGCAACTGGCCGCCCTGCGCGTCTCCGCCAGCGATATCCGCGACGCCTTTCCCGACATGGATGCCCCCTTCTTCGCCGCCGGCGACGCCTTGGGCCAGGCCGTGGATGCGGCGCGTGCCACCGCACCGGTCAGCTGCGACGTCCTGGCCACCGTCCTCAAGCCCATCGGCGATGCCTGCCAGGCCTGCCACCGGCAGTACCGCTGACCCATGACCGACGCCGGACCCACCATGGACACGCCCACCGACAAACCAGCCGGGCCGCAGGGCTTCCTGCGCATGCGCTGGTGGCTGCTGGTACGGGCCATGGCACGTTTCGAAACCACCATGTTCCTGCGCACGCGCTACTCGCAGCCGAAGATGGTGGCGATCGGCGTCGTCGGCAGTTTCTGCCTTGCGGTCTATTACCCGGTCTGGGCCTACCTGTTTCCGCAGCCGTACGAAAACCTGCCCATGCGGCTGGCCTGCTGCGCCACGTTCATCCCGCTCGCGCTGCTGCCCTGGTGGCCACGGCGCCTGCGTACCCAGCTGCCGACCTACTGGTATTTCGCGATGACGGTCGCCATGCCGTTCTTCGTCGGCTACATGACCTTGCGTAACGCGACCCCGGCGTGGCTGATGACCCACCTGGCCTGCGTCATGCTGCTGATGATGCTGTTCGACCTGGTCAGTTTCCTTCTGGTGTTTTCCGTGGGCAGCGTGCTGGCCGGCCTGGTCTTCGTGCTGTCGCCGGAAGCCCACTTGCACACCCGCACCATGCTCGAATACATCCCCCTGTTGCTGTTCGGCATGGTCGGCGGGGCTACCTGCACCGTGTCCTCGACCATGGCGGAGCAATCGCGCATCGATGCCCTCACCGCCGCGTCCAACAACATCGCGCACGAGCTACGTACGCCGTTGGGCTCGTTGCGCATCGCGGCGCGCGCGGTGGCTCGCTACATGCCCGACCTGATCCGCAGCCACCGGCTTGCCGAGGGCGAAGGCCTGGCCGTGCCGGAAATGCGGGCGCAGAACCTGCACGCACTGGAGCGAAGCATCGGGGTGATGGAGCGCGAGGTCACCTACGCCAATACCATCATCGACATGCTGCTGCTGTCGGCAAGGCCGATCGGCGAGGTGCCCTTGTCACGCCTCCAGGCCCGCGATTGCGTGGAACAGGCCCTCCGGCGTTTTCCTTACGGGTCGCGCTCCGAGCGAGATCGCATCACCCTGTCGCCCCTGGGCGACTTCCCCCTTTACGGCGAAGAAAGCCTGGTGGTCCACGTGTTGTTCAACCTGCTGCGCAATGCACTTTTTCATACCGATCGCGCGGGCAAGGGCGAGATCCGCGTGTTCATCGAACCCGCCGAAGGCGTCAACCGCATCCGCGTGCACGACACCGGACCGGGCATCCCTGCGGACGTGCTTCCCCGTGTTTTCAACCGGTTTTATTCCTATTCCAGCGACAGCGCCGGCACCGGCGCCATCACGGGCCTTGGAATAGGACTCGCTTTTTGCCGCGCGGCGATGGAGCATATGGGCGGTGGCATCGCATGCCGTACCGAACTGGGTGAGTTCACCGAATTCACCCTGACCTTCCCGCATTCGGAACCCGGGGACCGGCAGTGACGACGTTGAACGCACAGGGCGACATCCAGCCTTTCCATTTCCCGACGACCACCGTGCTCGTCGACGACCACGAGGAATACCTCGACGTGGTCCCGCTCCTGCTCGACCCCATGGTCCGGGTGCGCACCTTCAGTTCGCCGCGCAGCGCGCTGGCCACGCTGGGCAACAACGGCAGCCGGCCGGTGCCCGGGGGCGGCTGGCTTTACCGCTGGAAGGACCGCCCCTCGGAAACCCAGGAGCTGGTAGCCCTGGACATCGACTCGATCCACCGCGTGGTCTACGACCCGGAACGCTTCGCCGAGATCTCGGTGGTGGTGGTGGACCAGGCCATGCCCGAGATGGACGGCATCACCTTCTGCAAGCGCCTGCCCAACCCGCACATCGGCAAGATCCTGCTCACCGGTCGTGCCGACGACGCCACGGCGATCGACGCCTTCAACTCGGGCGTGATCGACCGGTTCATCCGCAAGAACGACCCCCTGGCTATCGAAAAACTGCAGACCGCCATCGTCGAACTGCAGCGCCGCTACTTCGACCGCGCCAGCGCCTTCGTGGCCGAGACCCTCGCCCTGGGCAATTTCCGCTTCCTGCGCGACCCGGCGTTCCGCGAGGTATTGCAGAGCGTCACGGCCACGTTCCAGCCGGTGGAGTGCTACGTGCACTGCAACCCGACCGGGCTGCTGCTGGTGGACGCCTGGGGCATCGGGCGTTTTCTGCTGGTGCAAACCGACGAGGACCTGCGCACGCACTATGAAATTGCGGCAGATCTGGGGGCGCCCGGCGCCGTGCTGGATGCCCTGCGCAGCGGCGACGCCCTGCCCTGGTTCAATTCGCGCGACGGGTTCTACCACAAGGGCGTGGAGCACCCGGAAAACCACATGTACGCAGCCACCGCGGTGTCCGGCGAGCAGTGGTACTACTACGCCCTGATCGACGAAGTCGAACGCTTCCGCCTGCAGCACGTCAAGTCGTACCGCACCTGGCTCCGCGAGCAGGACCTGAGCCTCGCCGCCGACAGCCGGCCCCGATTCATCTAATCGCGTTACCGTCCCCGGTCTCTCTGGCATTGCCAGGGGCCGGAGGACTTCCCCTCCTTTGGTCTCTCTCGTATTCGCGCCCGCCTGGGCGAGGCTGGCGCGCGCGTCGTTCGTGGTGAACGACGACGCGTTCATCGCCCATGACATCACAGAGAGATGACCATGGAAAACGTTTCCGTTCTGCACCGCGTTACCCGGGCGCCCGCGCTTCCCGCTTTCGTAGCGACGCGGGTCGCTCGATTTCACAACGAACGTGTCGCCATCGACTGGGGCGGCCGTCACATTTTGCGAGGTCGCCGCCCCGAATCCGGCGACCTGATGCTCCAGAGCAACGATTACCTCGCCATCGCCGGCCATCCCGCGATCGTCGAGGCCCAGCGCGAAGCCCTGGCCGCCGGCGGTCTGGGCATGATGATGTCCGCCCTGTTCCAGCAGGATGCCGACCAGCCGTTGCACCGTGTGGAGGCGGAACTGGCCCGGGCGGTCGGCAGCGAGGACGGCATCCTCGCCCAGTCGGGCTTCGCCGCCAATGTCGGCTTGCTGCAATCCATCGCGGGCGAACGGGTGCCGGTGTACGTGGACATGCTGGCGCACGCGTCCTTGTGGGAGGGTATCCGCAGCGCGGGAGCGAAGGCGGTGCCGGTACTGCACAACGATGTGGGCCACCTGGAGCGCCAGGTGCTGCGCCATGGGCCCGGCGTCGTCGTGGTGGATGCGGTGTACAGCACCAACGGCAGCATCGCGCCGCTGGAGGCGATCGCCAACCTGTCGCAGGCGCACGGCTGCGTGCTGGTGGTCGACGAATCACACTCGCTGGGCACCCACGGCAGCCGCGGCGAAGGACTGGTCGCCAGCCTGGGGCTCAACGACCGCGTGCATTTCATCACCGCCAGCCTGGCCAAGGCGTATTGCTCACGTGCAGGCTTCGTCGCCTGCACCTCGCGCTTCAAGGACTACTTCGGGTGCGAGGCGTTACCAGCGATCTTCAGCTCGTCGTTGCTTACTCATGAACTGACCGGCCTGTCCGCGGCCCATCGGGTCATCCAGACCGAGGGCTGGCGGCGCCAGCGCTTGCGCCAGATCACCCGTCGCGTCCGCGCGGAACTGACCGAACTGGGTTACCCGATCGCCGACGGCACCGAGCAGATCGTGGCCTTCGAAGCCGGACAGGAATTGCTGACCGGCAAGGTCCGCGATGTCATGGAGCGCCACGGGGTGTTCGGTTCGGTCTTCAGCGCACCGGCCACCACCGTCAACCGCTCGCTGCTGCGCCTTACCCTCAACGCGGGCATGAGCGACGACGACGTCTCGCGGCTCATCGAGGTATGTCGCGTCGCCCGGGATGCCATGGACGTGCCGGCATGGAGCGCGTCACGCCGTGCACGACGGGACGGCGAGCGGGAGGTGTCCACCTCCGAAGTGGCCTGACGACAGGATCATAACCCCTCGGCGATCCGGCACGCGATCGCGTCGGGCGCCTTCATCCAGGTGAAGTGATCCGCCGCCTGCCCGTCCAGGTCCACCGGGGACACCAGGTGGACCTGGCTTGGCGCATCCGGCATCTTGCCCAGCAGGAATTCCAGCGACGCCGCGGGGGCCAACCAGTCGTCGCGGAGCCGCAGGGCCAGCACGGGCGCCGACTGTCGTCGCAGTGCGGTTTCCAGATCGACGCGAAGACCCTTTGCCGAATACGTGCCTTTACGCCCGCTGCGCGACCAGTCGGCGATGACCCCGCGCGCCTCGTTGCCGCCGAAGCCGATCCGCCGACCCGGCAGTCGCCCGACCAGGTTCGCGAGGGCGGGAGCCGCGATGTAGGCAAGCACGACCCAGGATTTGAAGCGTCGCCAGTACGGCGCCCCGCTGCCGACCAGGACCACGCCCGCCGGTGGCTGGGTCGCCATGGCCGCCAGGAGGCAAGCCAGCTGACCGCCGAGGCTGTGCCCGCCGACGTGGACGGGGCTGTCCGGTACGGCGCGGCGCAGGGTCGCCAGGCTGGCCGGCAGGTCGTCGCCCAGCAATTCGCGGTAACCCCAGTTCGCGCGGCGCGATGCGCGTCGGTCGCTCGAGCCCAGACCGCGCCACTCATGCAAGGCGACGGCTACCCCACGTGCCGCCAGCGCACGGGCCAGGCCGTCGTAGTGACGCGCGCCGACACCCATGGCGGGCAGCCAGAGCAGCGCCGCACGAGGCGGGGCCGAGGCCGGCCGGTAGATCAGGAGATCCGCCGATGCGCCGTCCGTCATGCGGAGGGGCTGGGACGAGGTGACGATGTCGGGTGTGCTGGCGGTCATACAAAAAACCCTCCCGGCGCGAAGCACCGGGAGGGTCAAAGTCATGCAGGAACGGGCGGCGCGAGGCAGCCCGAGGGCATTACTTCGGAACGACGTTGTCAGCCTGCGGGCCCTTCTGGCCCTGGGTCACGGTGTATTCCACCTTCTGACCCTCGGCAAGCGACTTGAAGCCGTTGCCCTGGATGGAACGGAAATGCACGAACACGTCCGGACCACCCTCATCCTGAGTGATGAAGCCAAAGCCCTTGGCGTCGTTGAACCACTTCACAGTACCAGTTGCCATCACACACACCTCTATCCAACACACTAAAAACCCGACTCGGCGAGCCGGCGACTTACTGGGCATGCTGGACCGGGTGAGGCGATGAGCGTGGATTACGCGCTTACATCGGGTCACTCGCGTAACCGCGCAGACTCAGTGGGGTCGATCATAACCGTATTTTCGCGAAGTTCTGTAGGGGAACCCCTACATGGGACGAATTTTTGACGTCTATCACGTGATTTGGGTCGAAATCTTGGGGAAAAATGACTTTGTGAAGGGCTCTGGAGGGGGTGGGCTCGCCTTTGGCATCGCGTTGGGCCTCGGGCCGCGGAGCAAGAGCCGGCGGGTGCCACCCTCGGGGCCACGCCTGCGGCGACCCGGAGGAAAGGCCGCTAGCGCGGCCGTGTATCTGGTTCGCGCACATCGTGCGCTCCTACGCGCGGCCGTTTATGGATTGCCCTACGGGCCCGGGTCGGGCTTCGAACGGGGGTTTCCGATTCGTGGGTAGGAACGCTCGCTTGCCTGGTGTGCACAGCATCGATCGCCTTAGGTGTGTCGAGGGTTCGCGCACGTGCGTGCGCTCCTACCCCCCAGACAGCAGATCACGCGTTGGATATGCAACATCCGGCCCTACCCGTGGGGTAGGAGCCCACGATGTGGGCGAAAAGCCAACGAAGCGGCGACGCCCTACCCTGCACGTCTGCGACCGCTCGCGTCACAACCTGCCTCAGTCTCGGGAAGAGCCGGCGGGTAGCCCCCTCGGGGCCGGTAGCCGCAGGCGAGGGCTTCGAACGGACAAGGCCGCGCAGCGGGGCCGGCCAGGACGGCCGGCCATTTTCGCTGAGCCATGGATGGCGAATTGAAAATCCCCGTTCGACGCCCGACCCGGGCCCGTAGGGCAATATGCATACGGCCGCGGAGCGGCCCTTCCCTAGCGGGTCGCCGCAGGCGTGGCCCCGAGGGGGCTACCCGCCGGCTCTTGCCCCAAGGCGCCAAGGCCCAACGCGATGCCGAAGGCGAGCCACTCGCCCACAAAAAAGGCCGGGCGTCTCCGCCCGGCCTTTCTTATGCAGCTCGGATATCCGAAGGCTTAGGCCTTCTGGACTTCCTCAGCCTGCAGACCCTTCTGGCCATTGACGACCTTGAAGGAGACCTTCTCGCCTTCGGCGAGGGACTTGAAGCCGTTACCCTGGATGGCGCGGAAGTGCACGAACACGTCCGGGCCGTTCTCACGGGAGATAAAGCCGAAGCCCTTGGCGTCGTTGAACCACTTGACGGTGCCGATTTCACGATCCGACATAGAAACACTCCAAACAATTTTTACGAATAAAACCGGCAACTTGAAATAGCTGCCGCCTAACTGGTGTGCAAGGAAACGCGAGGAGCGAAGCGATGTTGCGGATACGTGATCAGCTGCATCGGGTCAAACTAACTCTATGACCCCGGCAAACACAGTCCGGCGACTATACAGCGCCATGTCACAAATAGCGATGCCGCTCAGGCCGCATCCGTGGTCGGCTCACTGACGTAACTTTCACGGTATCGGCGCACATGCTTGCGGGCGGTCGCAAAAGCACAGCGATCTCACCTACCATCCGCTCACGTTCTAACCAAGGGGGACCGCTCCATGAACCACTCCAGCATCCGACTCGTTCCGCTTCTCATCGGCGCCCTGGCGTTGGCGGCATGCGCGGATCACAACGCCAGGACGACGTCGGGCAACACCCGCACGACCGTGTCCTCGACACCTGCGAGCAGCTCATCCAGCAAGCCGCGTGTTACCTCCCCCACGACCAGCGGATCGACCTCCCGGACGACCAGCCGCACCGCGACCGCCACCAAGGACGCCCCGTTGCCCGACAGCACGGGTATCGCCGCCTGTGACGAATACCTGGCCAGCTACAAGAGCTGCCACCTCGCCGCGGGTATCTTCGCGCGCGACCAGATCGACAGCCGCTACGACATGATGCGTACCAGCTTGCTGCGCCAGTCGCAGGACCCGGACATGCGCGGTCAGCTGGGTGCGCGCTGCGCGTCGCTGGCCAGCCAGTTGAAGGATGCACTGCACGGTAAGTCGTGCGCCGACACGCCGGCTCCCGCCTCCACGCGCTGAGTTCTCGGGAGGCACCCACCATCGCCGTGCACGTCCTGTCGGATAGGCGTGACGGCGCGGTGCAGAGCCTTTCGTAGTTGTGCCGCCGTTAAATCTCTCCTTGGTAGCGTCGGCAACGATGCTGCGGATCGACGATCCGTGGCGATCCGACCACCGTTACCAAGGAGGCTTATATGAAGACGCATATTCGCGCTGCCGCACTGGGCGCTACGTTGTTGCTGGCCGGTGCCGCTTTTGCACAGGACGTTCCGCCGCCGGGCCGCGTGCCGCCTCCGCCGGCCGGTGAGGCCACGCCTCCGCCGCCGCCGCCGTCCGACACGGCACCGGGCACGATGCAGCAGCAGGACCCGGCCATGCCGCCGCCCGCCGCCAATGCGCCGCCTCCGCCGCCCCCGGGCGACATGCCGCCGCCGCGCCCCGGTGATGCTCCGCCGCCGCCCCGTCCGGGCGATGCCCCGCCCCCGCCCCCGCCGGGTGGCGAAGCCGGTGCGATGGAACGCTCCATGCACGCACCGCAGGGCGCTGGCCAGGTTGTGGTGAACAGCAGTCCCGCACCGGCCAAGCCGTCGGGTCCGGCACCGGATTTCGCGACGCTCTCGGGCGGCAAGAGCTCGATCAGCCCGACGCAGGCTTCGGCTTTCCCGCTGCTGGCTAACGACTTCCAGTACGCCGATGCCAACCGCGACGGCCGCGTCTCTAAGGCCGAGTACCAGAAGTGGGTGACCAAGTCGGGCGCGAGCGGCCAGTAAGCACGTTCTATACCGCGCGCAGGAAACGGCCCGCATGTCGGGCCGTTTCCTTGAGTATTCGCGCACATGCACGTTTTTCACATTTGTCACGGATACACTTCCGCTTGCCGGGCAGTCACCGGCTCAGGGAGTCTCCGTACGATGAAACGAATCCACGCCGCCGCCGGCGCCTTCGGCGCTTACGCCTGTCTGCAGGCGAGCCTCGCCTTTGCGCAGAATCCGAGCCCGATGGATATTCGCGCCTGCTCGGGTATTGAAACCGACTCGCAGCGGCTGCTCTGCTACGACAAGGCGGTGGGCCGACCGAACATGACCACGGCGGCGAAGAAGGAAGATCCCAAGGGTGAATCCCTGAGCGTCGACCTGGCCACGCGCAATTCGGGCGACGTGCCGCGTCCGCTTTCGCTGCTGGACAGCCGCTGGGAGCTGTCGCCCGAGAGCAAGCTGGGCACGTTCAACCTGCGTGGTTACAAGCCGACCTATGTCCTGCCGTTCTTCGGTACGAACAAGCAGAACACCACGCCACACACGCCCGCGCCGGACCACACCGTCACGACGCCGCAGAACCTCGACAACGTCGAGGCGAAGTTCCAGATCAGCATGAAGACCAAGGTGGCCGAGAACCTGTTCGGCGACAACGGCGACGTGTGGGTGGGTTACACGCAGTCGTCCCGCTGGCAGGTATACAACAAGGACAACTCGCGCCCGTTCCGCGAAACCAACTACGAGCCGGAAGCGTTGCTGGTGTTCAACACCAACTACAACCTCTTCGGCTGGAACGGCCGCCTGGCCAGCATCGGCATCAACCACCAGTCCAACGGACGCGCCGACCCGCTGTCGCGCAGCTGGAACCGCGTGGTGGCCGACATCGGCCTCGAGCGCGAGGGCTGGGTCATCATGCTGCGCCCCTGGTGGCGCATCCCGGAAGCGCGCAAGGACGATGACAACCCGGATATCAAGGATTACATGGGCCGCGGCGAAATCACCGTCGTGCACGAGGTGGGTCGCCAGGAGTTCTCGCTGACCGGCCGCCATTCGTTCCGCACGGGCGACCGCTCACACGGCTCGCTGCGCGGCACCTGGAGCTTCCCGGTGGTGAACAACCTGCGTGGCTACGTGGAAGTGTTCAACGGGTACGGCGAAAGCATGATCGACTACAACCACCGCGCGACGTATCTGGGCGTGGGTGTGTCGTTGCTCGACTGGTATTGAGTCTGCGGGTGGCTGATTCGCGCACATCGTGCGCTCCTACCAAGCGTCGCGCGTAGGAGCGCACGATGTGCGCGATCAAATCCGCGCCACATTCGGTGTAGGAGCGCACGACGTGCGCGATCCCGACGCACGCGACCAAACCAGGCCGAGGCGCGCGATACGCGCACGCCCCGCCCCATCACCCTCAGTGCTGGTGGCCGCCTGCGCCGTGGACATGGCCGTGGGCCAGTTCGTCCTCGGTGGCATCGCGCACATCGGTGATCTCGACGGCGAAGTGCAGCGTCTGGCCGGCGAGCGGGTGGTTGCCGTCGACGGTGACGTTGTCGCCCTCGATCTTGCTGACCGTGACGTTGATGCTGCCCTGGTCGTTGCGACCCTGGAACTGCATGCCCGGCTGGAGGTCTTCCACGCCCTGGAACGCCGCGCGCGGTACCACCTGGATCAGTTCCTCGTGGCGGACGCCGTAGCCTTCCTCCGGAGCGACGTCGACCTTGAACTGGTCGCCGACCGAACGGCCTTCCAGCGCTTTCTCGAGGCCGGGCACGATATGGCCTTCGCCATGGATGTAGGCCAGCGGCTCGCGACCGTCCGAGCTGTCGACGACGTTGCCCTGGTCGTCGGTCAGCGTGTAATGGAAGGAAACGGCGTGGCGGTTGGCGATCTGCATGAAATTCTCTCGCTGGGAGGGGGAAAGGGAAGACATGAAGGCGCCTTCCCGAACCCTCAAGGCTAGGCGACCCGCCGCCCGCGTGCAAATCCACGGAATCGGAGCATGCTGCGCCGCAACCCTTCGCCGCACCGCGATCTGCTAATTTTTCCGCTTTTCCCCACCCTGTCCAGCTCGCCGGGAGCCGCATGTTCGAGTGCATTCTGATCGCCAACCGCGGAGAGATCGCCTGCCGCGTGATCCGGACCTGTCGCCGCCTCGGCATCCGTACGGTCGCGGTGTATTCCAGCGCCGACGCGGATGCCCAGCACGTACGGCTGGCCGATGAGGCCTGGCCGATCGGGGGGCCGCGGCCGGCCGAGTCCTACCTGCGTGGCGACGCGATCATCGAGGTAGCCCGGCGCAGCGGCGCCCAGGCCATCCATCCCGGCTACGGTTTCCTCTCTGAAAACACCGATTTTGCGCGTGCGTGCGCCGCCGCCGGCATCGTGTTCATCGGGCCGCGCCCGGAGAGCATCGACGCCATGGGCTCCAAGGCGGCCGCCAAGGCACTGATGGAACGTCACGCGGTGCCGCTGGTGCCCGGCTACCACGGTGCGGACCAGGCTCCCGACCATCTCGCCGACGAGGCCGCACGCACGGGCTTCCCGCTGATGATCAAGGCCGCCTCGGGCGGCGGTGGCAAGGGCATGCGCATCGTGCACGATGCCGCCGGGTTCGCCGAGGCGCTGGCGTCCGCGCAGCGCGAGGCGGCCAACGCGTTCGGCGATACGCGGGTGATCCTGGAGCGTTACGTCGAACATCCGCGTCACATCGAGTTCCAGGTGTTCGGCGACACCCACGACAACATCGTCCACCTCAACGAGCGTGAGTGTTCCGCGCAGCGGCGCTACCAGAAGGTGCTGGAAGAAACACCGTCGCCCTTCCTCGACGAGGCTCGCCGTGCACGCATGGGTGCCGCCGCCGTGGCCGCCGCGCGTGCCGTGGATTACGTAGGCGCGGGCACCGTGGAATTCATCGTGGGCCAGGACGGCGAGTTCTTCTTCATGGAGATGAACACCCGCCTGCAGGTGGAACATCCGGTCACCGAAGAAACCCTCGGGCTTGACCTGGTGGAATGGCAGTTGCGAGTGGCCGCGGGCGAGCCCCTGCCGCTGGCCCAGCAGGACATCCGTGCCGAAGGCCACGCCATCGAGGTGCGGCTGTACGCGGAAGACCCCGAGGCCGGCTTCCTGCCCGGCTCGGGCAAGCTGCTTTCGCTGACCCTGCCGCAGGCGTCGCGACACGTTCGCCTCGACGGCGGCGTGATCGCAGGCGACACCGTGACCATCTTCTACGACCCGATGATCGCCAAGCTGATCGTCCACGACCGTACCCGCGCGCAGGCGCTGGAGCGACTGCGCGAGGCACTGGCGACCACGGACATCGTCGGCCCGAAGTCGAACGTCGCCTTCCTCGAACGCCTCGTGCGCCATCCCGTGGTGGTGGAAGGGCGGATCGACACCGGTTACCTCGACCGCCACCTCGACCAGTTCCTCGTCGGTGACGACCAGCCGGCCGACATCGAACGGTTCGCCGCCGCCACCGCGGTGCTGCTGGCCGACGAAGCCGGCGCCACCGGGGCCGCCGGCGATCCCCACTCGCCCTGGGCACAGGCCGACGCCTGGCGCCTCGGGCATCACGGCAAGCGCGTCGTCGCGCTCATGCAGGGCGACGTACGCCACGAGATCGAGGCGCACGGCCACGACGGCGCCTATGTGCTGCGCGAAGGCGAGGCGTCATGCACGGTCGCCGGCGCACGGCGGAACCATGGCGTCTTGTCGGCCCGTTTCGACGGCGAGAGCCGTCGCGTGCCCCTGGCGGTCGACGGCGATCGCGTCCGCCTGCACGACGGACAGGGCCGCCGCTGGACGTTCAGCCGCGCACCGGCCTATGCCTGGGCCGGCGCCGCATCGGCCGGTGCGCGCCACCTCGCGGCACCGATGCCGGGCCGCGTGGTGCTGGTGCGTGTGGCCGCGGGCGACGTGGTGGAGGAAGGCCAGGAACTGATGGTGATGGAGGCGATGAAGATGGAGCTCGCCTTGAAGGCGCCGCGTGCCGGCACCATCGAAAGCGTCTCGGCGGTGCAAGGCGATTTCGTCGACGCCGATGCCGTGCTCGTCCGCTTCGCCGAACCCGCCTGACCGGAACCCTTCCATGACCGCATCCAACCACGTCCGCATCGTCGAGGTCGGGCCACGCGACGGCCTGCAGAACGAAAAAGCCATGCTGGCCGCCGAAGTGAAGATCGCGCTGATCGATCGCCTCTCCGCGACCGGACTGGTCACCATCGAAGCCACCAGCTTCGTCAGCCCGCGCTGGGTACCCCAGCTGGCCGATGCCGCAGAAGTGTTCCAGGGCATCCACAAGGTGCCCGGCGTGGTCTACCCCGTGCTGGTGCCCAACCTGCAGGGATACGAGCGAGCGCGCGAGGTCGGCGCCACGGAAGTCGCGGTGTTCACCGCCGCGTCGGAAGCGTTCAACCAGAAGAACATCAACGCCTCCATCGATGCGTCGATCGATCGCTTCGTGCCAGTGATGGAGCGGGCCCGCGCGGACGGCGTGGCCGTGCGCGGCTACGTATCCACCGTGCTCGGCTGCCCCTACCAGGGCGAGGTGCCGGTGGCCGACGTGGTCCGTGTCGCGCGTCGCCTGCACGAGCTGGGCTGCCACGAGGTGTCGCTGGGCGACACCATCGGCGTCGGCACGCCCGCGAAGGCGCGCGCGATGCTTCGCGCCGTGGCGGCGGAGGTGCCCATGGCGTCACTCGCCGTGCATTTCCACGACACCTACGGGCAGGCGCTGGCCAATATCCTCGCCTGTCTCGAGGAAGGCGTGCGCGTGGTGGACAGCGCAGTCTCGGGCACCGGCGGCTGCCCCTATGCGCGCGGCGCCACCGGCAACGTGGCCAGCGAGGACGTGATCTACATGCTGCACGGCATGGGCATGACCACGGGCGTGGACCTGGACCGCCTGGTCGAGACCGGCGCCTGGCTGGCCGGCCAGCTGGGCAAGGCAACCGCCAGTCGCGTGACCCGGGCCCGCACCGCGGCCTGACCTCCGGCATGGGCGGACGCCCGGTTGGCGCTTCCGCCGCCGATCGGGCAGCATCGGGGGATGCCTGCCGACTACCTCATCCGCCCCATCGAGCCCCGCGACGATGCCGACATCGCCGCGGTCATCCGTCATGTCATGCCGGAATTCGGTGCCGACGGGCCGGGCTTCGCCATTCACGATGCCGAAGTCGACGCGATGTCCACCGCCTACGCGCGGCCACGCGCGGCGTATTTCGTGGTGGACAAGGGCGGTCGCGCCATCGGCGGCGCCGGCATCGCGCCACTGGAGGGCGGTGACGACGAAACCTGCGAACTGCGCAAGATGTATTTCCTGCCTGAGGCGCGCGGCATCGGTGCCGCGTCCAACGTCATGCGCGCCTGCCTGGATGCCGCGCGGCGCGGCGGCTTCTCGCGCTGCTACCTGGAAACACTGACCGGCATGGATGCCGCGCAGGCGGTGTATTTCCGGCACGGCTTCACGCGCATCGACGCCCCCATGGGCGGCACGGGCCATTTCAGCTGCGACCGCTTCTTCCTGCGCAGCCTCAACGACGGCGACCTGATCGTGGCGCCGAAGCCGCCGTCGCTGGTGTTCGGCATCGACGATCCGGGCAAGGACGACGTGCTGCCGCTGATTGAACAATTGCACGGCTACCTGTCCGATCTCTATCGCCATCCCCTGCCCCAGGCGGTCGGCGTGGAAAATCTCCGTCGGCCCGACACCACCTTCATGACGGCGCGCGTGGACGGCCAGCCGCTGGCCTGCGGTGCCTGCGTAGACCAGGGCAGCTATGTCGAACTGAAATACATGTACGTGGTACCGGCCTGCCGCGGCATGGGCCTGGGCAAGCAGATGCTGGAAGCGCTGGAGAGGCAGGTGCGCGCCGGCGGCGGTACACGGGTGAAGCTGGAAACCGGCGTGGCACAGACCGAATCGATCGAACTCTACGAGCGTTCGGGCTACCGTCGCTGCCCGCCCTTCGGCGATCATCACGCCAACCCGTCCAGCATCTTCATGGAAAAGCCCCTGTGATACGTATCGCCCACGAGGCCGACGCCGCTGCCTGCCATGCCATCTACGCGCCCGTGATCGAAGGCAGCGCGATCACCTTCGAGACCGAACTGCCCGGTGTCGAGGCCATGCGCGGCCGCATCGCCGCACGCATGGCCAGCCACCCTTGGCTGGTGTGGGAGGAAAATGGCACGGTGCTGGCCTATGCGTATGCGGGACGCTTCCGCGAACGCGCTGCTTACGACTGGGTCGCCGAAACCTCGATCTACGTGCACGAGGACGCGCGTCGCCGCGGCATCGCCCGGCGCCTGTACGGTGCACTGCTGGACGCGATGCGCCTGCAAGGCATCAATCAGGCGGTGGGCGTGATCACGCTGCCGGGCGATACCAGCGTAGCCATGCATGCGTCGATGGGCTTCACACCGGCCGGCGTCTGGCCCAGCGCCGGTTACAAGCTCGGCCGGTGGTGGGACGTCGGCGTGTGGAGCCTATTCCTCAGCGCGACGGAAAACCCGCCGTCACCCGTCGTCCCGTTCGCCGCCCTGGTGGCGTCGGGTCGCATGCAGGCGTTTCTCGCCGAACGCTGATCGCATGCACCGGGCCGTGTGCTCCCGCACAACGCCAAGCCGCGGTGCCTCGGCTAAGATGGGCCTCTTTGCCAGTCGCTTCCGCGGAGTTTCCATGCAGCTCGAACAGGTCAGGGCCGTCATCACCGGCGGCGCATCCGGTCTCGGCCACGCCGTTGCCAAGCGTCTCGTCGAGGCCGGCGCGAAGGTCGCGCTTTTCGACGTCAACGAGGAAAAAGGCCAGGCCGCCGCCGCAGCGCTGGGACCTCAGGCATCGTTCCGCCGCACCGACGTCACATCGGAAGACGGCGTGGTCGCCAACATCGCTGCCGCCAGCGAGACCATGGGCGGCCTCAACGCGGTGATCAACTGCGCCGGCATCCTGGGCGCGGGCCGCGTGCTGGGCAAGGAAGGCGCGATGCCGTTGTCCACCTTCAGCACCACCGTCATGGTCAACCTGGTCGGCAGCTTCAACGTGGCCAAGGCGGCCGCGCAGTTGATGCAGGCCAATCCGCCCGGCGACGACGGCGAGCGCGGTGTCATCATCCACACCGCTTCGGTGGCCGCGTACGAAGGCCAGATCGGCCAGGCCGCGTATTCCGCCTCCAAGGGTGGCGTGGTCGGCATGACGCTGCCGATGGCGCGCGAGCTGGCCCGTTTCGGTATCCGCGTGAACACCATCGCGCCCGGCATCTTCTGGACGCCGATGGTCGACGGCATGCCGCCGCAGGTGCAGGAGTCGCTGTCCGCGTCGATCCCGTTCCCGTCGCGCCTGGGCAAGCCGGAGGAATTCGCCGACACGGTGGCCTTCATCCTCGCCAGCCGTTACCTCAACGGCGAAACGATCCGGCTCGACGGCGGCGTCCGCCTCGCTCCGAAGTAATCCCCTCCCTTCACCCCACTCCATTCCACGACATCGAAGTCGAACGCCATGAAAGCATCCGAAGTCAAAAAGGGTAACGTCGTCGAGAACGACGGCACCGTCTACCAGGTCCGCGACATCGAACGCAGTGCGCCGTCCGCACGCGGCGGCAACGTCACGTATCGCTTCACGCTGTATTCCATCCCGGGCAACCGCAAGTTCGACCTGAGCGTTCGCGCCGACGACGAACTGAAGGAAGTCGCGCTGGAGCGCCGCCAGGCGAAGTTCTCCTACATGGATGGCGACGCGTTCGTCTTCATGGACGACGAGGACTACACCCAGTACACGCTGGACGCCGCCGTGGTCGGCGACAACGCCGGCTATGTCGTGGAAGACCTGGAGGGCTACTACATCCAGGTGATCGACGATGCGCCGGTGGGCCTGCAGGTGCCGACCTCCGTGGTGCTCACGGTTACCGGCACCGCGCCCGAGATGAAGGGCGCCAGCGCCACCAAGCGCTCCAAGCCCGCCACGCTGCAGACCGGCGTCGAGATCCAGGTGCCCGAGTACATCACCACCGGCGAGAAGGTCACGGTCAACACGCTGACCGGCGAATTCGCCGGCCGCGCCTAAGGGTCGTCGACGCGCCCATGCCATGAACGGCCGCTATTCGTTTCGTGCCAGTGTCATCGATACGCTGATCCGGACGAAGCGGCCCGACGTGCCCGTGCGCGTGGCCTTGCGCAATACCGCGGCCGTGGTGTTGCCCATGGCCCTGGGTATCCTGCTGGGGTATCCGGAGATCGGCCTGGGCGTGGCCGCCGGCGCGCTGGACACGATGTTCTCCGACCAGCCGGGCCCCTACCAGCAACGGCTCAGCCGGTTGTTCCTCGCGGCGCTGGCCGCGGGTGCGGCCTCGCTGGTCGGTTTCCTCATCGGCGACTGGGTGGGGCCGATGTGCCTGGCCTGCCTGGTCTGCGGCTTCCTCGGCGGCATGCTGGTGGTGTTTGGCCCGGACATCGCCCGCGTGGGCATGACCAGCATGCTGCTGCTGGTCATCACCGCGGCGACGCCGAAGGACCTGATCGGCGCGCTCAGCGGCGGCGGCCTGATCTTCGCCGGCGGCATGCTGCTGGCCGCATTCTCCGTCGCCGCCTGGCCGCTACAACGCTATCGTCCCGAGCGACTGGCCCTGGCCGTGGTGTATCGCGGACTGGCCGACCTGGCCCGCAAACCGCAGAAGGATGGCGAGGCGCCGGCCCTGGCCGATGCCATGAACACGCTGCAGACCACGCTGCTGGGCCGCCACCATGCGCACGGCCGTGCCATGGAGGCCTTCCGCGTGTTGCTGGAACTGGCCGAACGCATCCGTCTCGAACTGATCGCCATGGCCGAGCTGGACGCCCGTCGCGACGGCATGGGCGACATGTTCCGTGCCGATGCCGCACGGGTGCTGGACGCCACGGCGGACGCCCTGGATGCGGCCGAGCCGCCGCAGCGTGCCGAGCGCGCCCTGGCCACGCTGCAGGCCAGCGAGCGCGCCCTGCTCGCCGGCTCGACCGGCACGGGGCTGGGCGGGCATATCCGGGCCTTGTCCGGCCAGCTGGCGGCCGCGGTGCGTAACACCAACTGGGCCGGTTCGCGCGGTGAGGAACGCGCGCAACGCGCGGAGACCGCGCTGCCGGAAACCCTGCGCAGCGGTTCGGCGCTGGCCACCCTGCGCGCCAACCTGACGCCCGGCTCCGTCGCCTTCCGTCACTCGGTGCGCTGCGCCGTGGTCCTCACGCTGGCCTTCGCCGTGTCGCGCCACTTCGCCCTGCCGCACGGCTACTGGCTACCGATGACCGCCGCCATCGTGCTGCGCCCGGATTTTGCCGCCACCTTCAGCTTCGGGCTGCTGCGCGTGGTCGGCACGATCCTGGGCCTGCTGCTGACCACGTTCGTGCTGCGCCTGACCCCGGACGTGCCGTGGGCACACCTGGCCGTGATGGGCGTGCTGTGCGTCGGCTTCCGTTACCTCGCCGTCGCGCACTACGGCATCGCGGTGGCCGCCCTCACCGGCACCGTGGTGGTGTTGCTGTCGTTCGAGGGTGTGGACCCCAACGCGGCCATGGCCGACCGCGTGCTCAATACCGTGCTGGGTAGCGGGCTGGCGCTGCTGGCCTACCTGCTGTGGCCGTCGTGGGAGCGCCACCAGGCACGCACGTCGCTGTCGACCATGCTCCGCGCCTACGCCGATTACCTCGATGCCCTCGTGGCCCCGGCCGATCGGGGTGTACGCCACGAGGTGCGCACCGCCACGCGTACGGCCCGCACCAATGCCCAGGCGTCGGTCGACCGCATGCGCGCGGAGCCCGGCACGCCGGCCGTGCTGCTGGAGCTGGCGGAAACGCTGTTCGCCAACGGCAACCGCCTGGCGCGTACCGCGATGGCGCTGGAATCCCTGATCGACGGGGACGAGCTGCCGGAAGCCTGGACGCACGTGGGACCGTTCGTACACGAGGCCGCCGTCGCTCTGCGCGCGCAGGCCGAGGCGCTGACCCGCACGGAGGGCGTCGCTGTGCCGCCCCTGCTGCGCGAGCACCAGCGCCACCTGATGGCCTCGCTGGGGCGCGCCACCGATCGCGAGCTGGCGGGCGCGCTGGAGCGCCTGACCGACCGCCTCACCGACAACGTCGACACCATCGCGCACGTGGTCACCCGGCGGTCGGTCACCCCGGCCTGAGCCGCCGCGGGATTGCTGCAGCGCCAGAGGCCTTGTCCGCGGGCCGGCGCTACACTCCGGCCATGCTCAAGATCGACACGCATGCGCATATCCTGCCTCGTGACTGGCCCGATCTGGCGGCCCGCTACGGCGACGACCGCTTTCCCGTGATGACCCATGCGAGCGGCCACCATCGCATCTACAAGGACGGGAAGTTCTTCCGCGAGGTGTGGGAGACGGCGTTCGATGCCGAGGTGCGCATCGCCGACTACGCGCGCTTCGGTGTCGACGTCCAGGTCGTCTCGACCGTGCCGGTGATGTTTTCCTACTGGGCCCGCGGCCATCACGCGCTGGAGCTGCACCGCCACCTCAACGATGCCATGGCCGAGGTCTGCCAGGCCCATCCCCGGCATTACGCCGGTATCGGCACGGTGCCGTTGCAGGCACCCGAGCTGGCCATTCGCGAACTGGAGCGCTGCATCGGCGAACTCGGCCTGCAGGGCGTGCAGATCGGTTCGCACTGCAACGCCTGGAACCTGGACGCGCCGGAGCTGTTTCCCTTCTTCGAGGCCGCCGCCGACCTCGGCGCCGCCGTGCTGGTCCACCCGTGGGACATGATGGGCAGCGAGAGCATGCCCAAGTACTGGCTGCCCTGGCTGGTGGGCATGCCGGCCGAACAGGCGCGTGCCGCGTGTGCGCTGATCTTCGGTGGCGTGCTGGAGCGCCTGCCCTCGCTGCGCGTCATGCTGGCCCACGGCGGCGGCAGTTTTCCGTATTCCATCGGCCGCATCGAACACGGCTTCCGCATGCGCCCCGACCTGGTCGCCACCGACAACCCGCGCAACCCGCGCGAGTACCTCACGCGGCTGTTCTTCGATTCCTGCGTGCACGACGCGGCCGCATTACGCTACCTGCTGGCCACCGCCGGCACTGACCGCGTCATGCTCGGCACGGATTACCCGTTCCCGCTCGGCGAGCAGGAGCCTGGGAGCGGCATCGACGCACTGGGCCTGGACGACACCGACCGGGCCAGCCTGTTCCACGGCACCGCGCTGGCATGGCTGGGGGTGCCGCTGTCCCGCTTCCAGACGGACCCCTTACCCGCGTGACGTGACGTGGTGCTGTGCAAGAATGCATGCATCGCGCGGCACCGCCGCTGGACCTGGGGAATCCGTACCGTGAACCGCTCCGTGCCTGCCCTCCTGCTCGGCCTGTTGCTGGCCAGTCCCGCCATCGGCGCCGCCGAGGTGTCGATGGCCGAGGGCGCCATCCGTTTCAGCGTGCCCGACAGCTGGATCCCGATCATGCAGTCGCAGGGCGAGACCGAGACGCAGATATTCCAGGTACCCGGTGCCAATGCGGCCGACGCTACGGTCGCCCGTGTCTCGGTAACGCTGCAGAAGGTGCCCAACCTCAACGGGTTCCAGCAGTTCTCGGGCAACATGCGCAGCCGTGCCTCCGGCCTGAAGGACTACGCGGCGGGCAAACCCGCCGGCCCCACCGAAAACGTCTACAAGGCCCGGGAAGGCACGGTGACACTCGAGTACTACGAGCGTTATTTCTACAGCGGCGGCTATGCCATCCAGCTGCGCTGCGCACGCCCCGGCGGCGACGCGAAATGGAGCACCGCCTTCGACAAGGGCTGTGCCGAACTCGCCGCCCGCATGCCCTCCTGATGTACCCGAGGCTTTTCGTATGACCGGTTTCGAAGCGACCCGCGCGTGGGCCGATGCCCAGGATGCGAACGACCCGCTGCGTGCTTACCGCAACGCGTTCCACATCCCGCCGCATGCCGGCGGGGACAGCCTGTATTTCTGCGGCAACTCGCTCGGCCTGCAACCCAAGAGCGTGCGCACGGCCATCGAGGCCGAGCTGGCCGACTGGGCCGACCTCGCCGTGGAAGCCCATTTCCGTGGCCGCTCGCCGTGGATGCATTACCACGAGTACGTACGCGACGCGATGGCGCTGGTGGTCGGTGCGCAGCCGCACGAAGTGGTGGCGATGAACACGCTCGGCGTGAACCTGCACCTGATGATGGTGAGCTTCTACCGACCGACCGCCGAGCGCCCCGCCATCCTGATGGAGGCCGGCGCCTTTCCGACGGATCGCTATGCGCTGGAATCACAGGTCCGCTTCCACGGGTTCGATCCCGCCACCGACCTGATCGAGCTCACGCCCGACGGCCCGGGCGGGACCTTGTCGGCCGAGGCGATCGAACGCGCCATCGCCGAGCACGGCCACCGCGTCGCCCTCATCATGCTGCCGGGCGTGCAGTATCGCACCGGCCAGGTGTTCGACCTGGCCGCCATCGTCCGCCTGGGCCATGCCCAGGGTTGCAAGGTAGGCTTCGACCTGGCACACGCGGTGGGCAACCTGCCGCTGGCCCTGCACGACAGCGGCGCGGACTTCGCCGTCTGGTGCACGTACAAATACCTCAACGCCGGCCCGGGCGCGGTTGCCGGTTGCTTCGTGCACGAGCGCCACGCCCACGCCGACGTGCCGCGCTTCGCCGGCTGGTGGGGCCACGACAAGGGCACGCGTTTCCAGATGGGCCCGCAGTTCGTGCCCACACCGGGTGCCGATGGCTGGCAGCTGTCCAACCCGCCGATCCTGGCGCTGGCGCCGCTACGCGCGTCGCTCGATATCTTCACCCAGGCCGGCGGCATGCCGAGGCTGGTGGAGAAGAGCCGTCGCCTGACCGGTTACCTCGAGTGGCTGATCCGCACACGCGTGGACGACACGCTCGACGTGGTGACGCCAGCCGATCCACTGCAGCGGGGCGCGCAGTTGTCCGTGCGTGTCCGTGCCGGGCGCGATGCCGGGCGCGACCTGTTCGGTTACCTCGAACAGCACGGCATCATCGGCGACTGGCGCGAGCCCGATGTCATCCGCCTCTCGCCCACGCCGTTGTACAACCGCTTCGCCGACTGCCTCGGTGCGGTGGAAGCCATCGAAGCCTGGCGCGGCACGCAGGCATGAGCGAGCAGGCGCTGTTCCCGGCACCGTACAGCGAGCGCGGCGACGGATTTGCCGTGCAGGCGGTGACCCATTGGCTGCGGACGGCGCCTGGGCGGGTGATGTTCGGGCTTCGCGCGGGCGGTCTTCCGGTGGCCCTACCCGACCGTCCGGCCACCGTCTCGCATCGTGGCGTCGAGGCACGCGTGAACGGCCATATCACGGCGATCGAAGACGTCAGCAGTGTGTGGCTGCGTGAACATCCAGAGGCGACGACACGCTATGTGGATGCCTTGCGCCGTGTGCTGATGGACAAGCGTACCCGCCTCGATGGGTATGCCACGCAGGCGATCTTCGTCGGCAGCGTGGAACTGTATGCCGGTTCAGCCATGGACAGCATCGATATCGAGCTGGACGACGACGACGGCTCCTACGCGCGCGCGATCGACCTGCTGCGTCGCGCCCCCCACGACGGTCGAACCGCTTTCGCGATGCCGCCCGAACCCGGCACCGGCAGCTTCGAGGATCCGATTTTCCTGGCCGGCGACCAGGCGTGGATCGACGGTCGACGCGTGCTGATCGAATACATGCCCGACGAGGGCAGCCGCGCCGAGACGGTCGCCCTGGATCGTGAGGCGCTTGCCGATGCACTGGAACGCGCCTGGTCGGCCATGTGCGATGTATCGGAACGCATTCGCGCGGAACTGGGTCGACTGGTCTGAGCGTCTAGCTCCCGACTCAGCCCGCCGTGCTTTCCTCATGGCGGACCTGCCCCGCCCCGCGCACCACGAACCGCTCCACCGTCAACGACTCCGCGCCCATCGGGCCATAGGCGTGCAGGCGCGTGGTCGAGATGCCGATTTCCGTGCCCAGCCCCAGCTCGCCGCCATCGCTGAAGCGCGACGACGCGTTGACCATGACCACGGCTGAGCGGATGGCACGAATAAATTGAGCGGCCGCCGCATCGTCGCGCGTGGCGATCACTTCGGTGTGGTCGGAGCCATAGCGACGGATGTGTGCGATGGCATCGTCGAGCGTCGGAACGACCCGCACGGCGATGACGAGGTCCAGGAACTCGGCGGCGTAGTCGTCCTCCGAAGCTGACACCACGCCCTCTGCCAGAGCGCGCGTCGCATCGTCGCCGCGCACCTGCACGCCCAGTTCGCGCAAGCGCGCGATGGTGCGTGGCAGGAATGCGGCGGCCGCCTCCTCGTGGACCAGCAACGTCTCCAGTGCATTGCACACGCCGGGACGGCTCGTCTTGCCGTCGACCAGCAGGCGCAGGGCCAGGTCGTGATCCACGTCGCGATCGACGTAGAGGTGACAGACGCCCTTGTAGTGCTTGATGACCGGCACGCGCGCGTGTTCTGCCACGAAGCGGATCAGGCCTTCACCGCCTCGCGGAATCGCCAGGTCGACGATGTCCACCAGCTGCAGCAGTTCGATCATCGTTTCGCGGCGCGGATCGTCGATCAGCGTGAGCGCGGCCTCCGGCAGGCCCGCATCGCGCAGGGCGCCGCGCAGCACGTCGGCGATGGCGATATTGGACTGCATGGCGTCGGAGCCGCCGCGCAGGATCACCGCGTTGCCAGCCATCAGGCACAGCGCTGCCGCATCGGCGGTGACGTTGGGCCGAGCCTCGTAGATCATCGCGATGACGCCGAGCGGGATACGCACGCGCTGCACCTCGATGCCGTTGGGCCGTGTTTCGCGACGGGTGACCAGGCCGACCGGGTCCGGTAGCGTGGCCACGTCGCGCATGGCCCGCGCGATGGCGAGCACCCGTTCGTCGTCCAGACGCAGGCGGTCGAGCATGGCCGTCGCAGTGCCGCTCGCGCGCGCCGCGGCCATGTCGATCGCATTGGCCACGAGGATGGCGGGAGCGGCCGCTTCGAGCGCCTTCGCCATGGCGGTCAGCACATGGCGCTTGGCCGCCGTGTCGAGGGACGCGATGGCGGACGCCGCATCGCGACAGGCAAGCGCACGATCTCGCAGGGTAAGCGTCATGGTGGCCTCGTTCATGCGGGAAGGACGACCAGGTCGTCGCGGTGGACGACGTTCTCGCCGTAACTGTAGCCGAGCGATACCTCGATATCTCGCGTGTGGCGGCGCGCGATACGCCGGATATCGACGGCGGCATACTGCGCAATGCCGCACGCGAACACGGTTTCGCCCTCGGCGATCTCGACCACGTCGCCGCGCGCGAAATCGCCGGTTGCGGCGCATACGCCACCGGGCAGCAGCGAGGCGCCACGCTCGCGCACCGCTCGCGCGGCGCCTTCGTCGACCACGATGCGGCCTGCCGTAGGCGCGTGACGCAGCCAGTACTTGCGCGCTGCGAGCGGCATACCGGGGGCGTGCAGCCGCGTGCCGGTGAGCAGGCCATCGGACAGCCGCGCGACGCAGACGGCGTCGCGGCCGTTGAACAGCACGGTCTCGATGCCTGCCGCCGCGGCCTTGCCGGCGGCTTCCAGCTTGGTCCGCATGCCACCCGTGCCGGCCGCCGTGCCCGCTCCCCCCGCGCTGGCGAGATGCGTCGGCGTGACCGCCGCAACGCTGTCGATGGGTTGCGCGCCAGCATCGGTGCGCGGGTCGGCCGTGTACAGGCCGCCGATGTCCGACGCGATGAACAGCACGTCGGCATCGACCAGCGCCGCCACGATGGCGGCGAGATTGTCGTTGTCGCCCAGTTTCAGTTCGTCCACCGCCACCGTATCGTTTTCGTTGATGACGGGGATGGCGCCCAGCGCGAGTAGTTCACGCAGGGTGGAACGCGCGTTGACGTAGCGGCGGCGGTTGCGCAGGTCGTCGTGGGTGAGCAGCACCTGCGCCACCGGCGCATCGAAAAACCCTTGCCACAATGCGATCAGCCGTGTCTGGCCCAGCGCGGCCAGCGCCTGGCGACCGGTCAGCCCCGCGGCGCGCTCCGGCGCGGCAAAGCCCCGCCCGGCCGCGACCGCACCCGACGACACGATGACCACCTCGCGACCGGCGCTACGGCTGGCGCGCACGAAGGCGGCCAAGCCTTCCGCATGCTCGTCGCTGAGCGCACCGGCTGGCGTCGTCAGCAGGCTGCTGCCCACCTTGAGCACGGCGCGTTGCCACGTCGGCAACGGTTGCTCGTTGAAGCCGCCAGCCATGAGGCCTCCAGGGTGATATGGGCTGTGTAGGAGCGCACGATGTGCGCGATGAGATAGCGTTATTGCTTGAGGTTGCGTTGTCGTTCGGGATAGGGGACGTGCTTAACCGCCTTTGATGTTTAGATTTACGGCCTCATTCGCGAGATGCAGCATGAGGGTTCGCGCACATCGTGCGCTCCTACATCAGGGTGACGAGTCGCGAGGTCGCGAGCCCAGGGTGGCGAGCCTTTGGTGGAGGGTGGTCAGCATCAGGTCGTGGCCGGCGCCGGGGGAGGTGCGGGCGGCGAGGCTGGATTCGGGCGTGCGGCCGTCGCCGGCCGAGGCGGCGGTTTCGGCGGCGGCGCGGTACGCGTCGCGGAACGGCACACCCGCCACGGCCTGCTCGATCGCGACGTCGGTGGCGTACATCGCCGGCTCGATCGCGGCGCGCATCTTGTCCGCTTTCCACTGGAAACGCGCCAGCATGTCCGGCAGCAGGTCGAGGGCACCCAGGCCCATCGAGAAACCGTGGAACAGCGAACCCTTCGAGAACTGCAGGTCACGCTGATAGCCCGAGGGCAGCGACAGCAGCTGCTCGATCTCGGTGCGCGCGGCGGCCACGCTGGCATAGCTGGCGCGCAACAGTTCGACGACATCCGGGTTACGCTTGTTCGGCATGATCGACGAACCCGTGGTGTACTCGGGCGGCAGCGCTACGAAGTCGAACTCCGCCGTGGTGAACAGCGACAGGTCCCAGGCCAGGCGGCGCGTATCGAGCAACGCCGTACCCACCGCGTCCAGCGCGGCCATCTCGAACTTGCCGCGCGAGAGTTGCGCGTAGATCGGCGAAACCTGCATGCGGGCGAAGCCAAGGGCCGCCGTGGTATGGGCGCGATCCAGCGGCACATTGACGCCGTAGCCCGCGGCGGTGCCCAGTGGGTTGGCGTCGATCAGCGCCAGCGCCTGCTTCGCGCGCAGGGTGTTGTCGATGAACGCCTCGGCGAACGCCGCGAACCACATGCCGGTGGAAGACACCACCGCCCGTTGGATATGCGTGTACCCAGGCATTGGCAGCGCATCGCCCGCTGCGCGCTCCAGGCAGACCTCGGCGATACGGCGGCACAGCGCTTCCAGCGTCGAGAGTTTCTCTTTCAACCACAGGCGCGTCGCCACCAGCACCTGATCGTTGCGACTGCGCCCCGTATGCACGCGGCGGCCGGCATCGCCCAGGCGTTCGGTCAGGCGTGCCTCGATGGCAGAATGACCATCCTCGAAACGGTCGTCGAGCACGAACGTGCCGGCCGAGAAATCGGCCGCCAGCGTGTCCAGTTCCCGCAGCAGGGCATCGCGCTCGTCGTGCGACACCACGCCGATATTGGCCAGGCCCTCGACGTGCGCCTTGCTCGCGGTGATGTCGTGCAGGAAGAACTCGCGATCGAGCACCACGTCGTTGCCGGCGAGGAAACGCATGATCTTCGCGTCCACCTGGATGCCGGATTTCTGCCAGAGCGGCTGGGTCATCGGTAGGGTCCTTAAAGCGGGATGGCGGTGAGCTCGTCGAAGCCGAGCGCACGGTTGACGTTCTGCAGGGCCTGCGTGGCCGCACCCTTCAGGAGGTTGTCCAGCGTGGCCACGACGACGACGCGACGGCCGTCGACGGACAGCGCGAAACCACCCACGTCGAGATGGTGCCGGTTGGCGACCTGGCTGACCCACGGCGCCTCGTCGACGACATGGATGAGCTTTTCCTTCTCGTAGCGCGCCTCGAAGCGACGGACGATATCCTCCCGTTTGGCCTGCTTGGCCAGGTAGAGGTTGGTCGTTACCGTCAGGCCGCGGAAATGCGGGGCGACGTGCGGCATGAATTCCACCGGCATGCCAAGGTGGCGACTGGCTTCCTTCTCGTGCATGTGCCCGGTGAGCGCGTACGGCATAAGATTGTCGCGCAGCTTTTCCGGATCGTTACGGTCCGAGGGCGTGGTGCCCGCACCGGAGTAACCGGACACGCCGAACGACACCGGTGGCGCCGCCAGCAGGTCCTTGATCGGGGCGATGGATGCCTGGATCGCGGTGGCATAGCAACCGGGGTTGCTGATCCGCTTCTCGCCGCGCCAACGGTCCCGGTAGAGCTCGGGCAGGCCGTAATACCAGCGCTCGTCGAAGCGGTAATCCGCCGACAGGTCGACGATCACCGTCGAGCCACCGGCCTTGTCGATCGCCTCCACATAAGGTGCCGCCTTGCCGTTGGGCAAGGCCAGGATCACCACGTCCACGCCCTGCTCCGCCACCGCGGCGGGATCGAGGTTGCCGAAGGCCAGGGCTCCCTTGTAAGCCTCGTTGTGGTCGGCGAGCGGCTGCCCTGCCAGTTCGCGCGACGAGACGAAGGCCAGTTCGAGGCCGGGGTGGTTCGCGACGAGTGTGATCAGTTCGGCGCCCGTGTGGCCGCGCGCGCCGACGATACCGATGGTCTTGCTTGCCATGACCGCTCAGTCCTGAAGGGTGGGGACGCGCGTGGCGCAATGCGCGACGCAACGTTCGATATCCGCGAAGTTGTCCAGGCCGTACCAGAACACCTTCCAGCGCGACTGCTTGAAGCAGCCGTCGGACTCCGCGTAATAGAAATGATTGATGACGTTGCCGTGGCGCGAGCGCCAGAACAGCTTCGGGTTCTCGTCGCGCATCACCTGCCACACGGCACGCCCCAGGCCTTCGCCCTGTGCGTCGTCCAGCACCGCGAACTTGTCGAGGTACGCGAAGCCTTCGTCCTGGGTGAGCACCATCGCCGCGCGATAGTTCTCGGATACATAGAGTCGATACAGGTCGGTGCGTTCGAAGTAATCCGGCACCACCTTGCGACCGAAGCTGGATTCGATCAGCTCGCGCAACCGGGCCTTGTCCACGCCGTCCCACGACTCGAAACGCAGCACACGCTCGCCACGGCGCACCAGGGTGCCCGAACCCTTGTGCGTGAACAGTTCCTTAGCCAGCTCGGCCGGGCGCGTGATGGACACCGACGAGGTGAGCGGCAGGTCGTCCAGCAGGTCCTTGATCTGCTCGATCTTCAGGCGCATGCCCGAGTGCAGCCAGGGCTGCTTGAGCAACTGGTCGTATTCGGTCGACAGATTGATCGAATCGATCACCGTGCCCTCGCCGTCCAGCAGGCCACCGGTGCCCGTCAGGAACACGATCTTGTAGGGCTGCAACACGCGCACCAGTTCGTTGGCGGCGAAGTCGGCGTTGATGTTGAGTATCTGTCCCGCGTCGGTTTCACCCAGGCTGGCGATCACCGGGATGGACCCGGCACGCAGGCTGGCCTCGATCGGCGCGAGGTTGATCTCGCGCACGCGCCCCACCAGGCCGAAGGTGGCCTGGTCGAGAAACTCGGCGGCGAACACGCCCGACGGCACCGAGGTGGCGCGCGTATCCGCTTCCTGCAGCGACTCGACCAGGCGCAGGTTCTGCGCCTGGAACACGCGGCGCACGATGGCCAGTGCCTCGGGCGACGTCACCCGCAGGCCATTCACCGTTTTCTTCTCGATCCCGGCAGCGGCCAGTTCCTCGTCCAGCTGAGGACCCGCGCCATGCAGCACGATGGGCGTCAGGCCCACCTGCTGCAGGAAGGACAGCGAGGACGTCAGTGCCGGCAGGTCGTCGCGCAGCACCGCGCCGCCCACCTTGACCACGGCGAAACGCGCGGCGTCCAGCTGGGAGAAACGCTTGAGGTATTGCTGGATCTCACGCGCGCTGCCCATGGAGGACAGCAGGCGCACGATGGTCTTGCGGGTATGTTGGTTAGATTCCACTGTCGACGATCCGATGGATGGTCCTGGCATAGGCAGCCAGTTGTTCGAGGAGGACCCACTCGTCGGCCGTATGCGCCTGGGCGATATCGCCAGGGCCGTAGACGAAGGTGGTGTAGCCGGCCTTGGAGAACAGCGCCGCTTCCGTCCAGAAGTCCACGGCGTTGCCCACCGGGATGCCCAGCTCATCGGCGACATCGCGCGCCGCCAGACGGCGAGTCTCGGCCGTGGCGATGTCGCCAGCCGGCAACGAATCGCCGCGGAAGGTTTCGCCGTATTCCACGGGGACCGGATCGACCAGCGTGCGGAAGGTCTCCAGCAGGGTGTCGGCATCCATCGAGGGCAACGGCCGGAAGCCGAAACGCACATCCGCCGTGGGGGCGATGACGTTCGCCTTGATGCCGCCCTCGACCTTGCCGATGTTGAAGCGCAGACCGGTCAGGCCACCGAAGCGTTCGTGCGACAGCGCCTGTACGTGGTCCAGCGCCGCGGCGCCCCAGCGGGTAGCCTGGTGCAATGCGCTGTCGGACGGCTTCTGGTCGCCCGAGGCATGCCCTGCCCGCCCCTGGAAACGCATCTGCACCGAAAGGATGCCCCGGTGCGCCAGCACCGCTTCACCCTGGGTCGGCTCGGCGACGATGATCGCCTCGTAGTCGCGCGGCGTCTTCAGGAAGCCGTCGATGCAGCGCGCATCGTTGGCTTCCTCGTCCGTGGACAGCAGCAGGGCCATGTCGCCCTGCGTGGCGTTGGCCACGGCGACCAGCGCCGCGGCGGCGCCCTTGATGTCGCACGCGCCCAGGCCGATCGCGCGGTCCCCGGTCACCCGGAGCTCGTGCGGACTCGCCGTCCAGTGCGGCGAATCCGGCACGGTATCCAGGTGCACGTTGAACAGGTACTTCGGCGTACCGCGCACGGCGTAAAGGTTGACGGCGCCGGCACCGAAGTCGGTGACCTGCACATCGAACCCCGGAAGGTTGGCGCGCAGGTAGTCGAAGATGCCTTCGGTGCCGATCTCACGCGGCGGGTTGCGCGTGTCGAAACCGACCAGCGCACGCAGATGGGTCAGGGTGTCGTCGAGTAGCTTGTCCATGGTCGTGGATCAGTTCCCGTTGGCGCGGTCGACTTCCGCCCAGATCGTCGAGCTCATGCCGTAGAGCTTGATGAAGCCCTCGGCCTCGGCCACGCCCCAGTCGGCCGCCTGTGCATAGGTCGCCTTGGACGAGTGCAGCAGGTTCTTCGATTCGACCTTCACCGCGTAGATGGAACCGCCGCGGGTCTCGACGATGACCTTACCGTCGACCTTGCGCTGCGTGGACACCAGGTAGGCTTCCAGGTCGGCCTTGATCGGATCGTTGAAGAAGCCCTCATAGGCCACTTCCGTCCACTTGCGGCCGATTTCCGGTTTGAAGCGGTTCTGCTGCTTGGAGAGCACGGTTTCTTCCAGCGCGCGGTGCGCGGTCAGCAGCGCGGTCAGTGCCGGCGCCTCGAACACGATACGGCCCTTCAGGCCGATGTTGGTGTCGCCTGTGTACAGGCTGCGACCCACGCCGTACTTCGCCAGTTCGCGGTTGAGGAAAGCGAGGATCTCCGGACCCGTCGCCGCCTTGCCATTGAGCGAGACGGCCACGCCCTGCTCGAAGCCCAGCTCGACACGCAGCGGTTCGGACGGCCATTCGGCGCGCGGCGCGCACCAGCCGACTGCGCCCTCGCCCGGGATTTCCCACGCGTCGATTTCGCCACCGGAGATGGTCACGCCCAGCACGTTCTCGTTGATCGTGTAGTGCTTGGTCTTGGCGCGGACTTCGAAGCCCTTTTCTTCGAGGTAGGCCTGCTCGTAGGCACGCACCTGCGTGTGCTCGCGCTGGATCTCGCGGATCGGCGCCACGATGGTGTAATCGCCCAGCGCACGCACGGTGAGGTCGAAGCGCACCTGGTCGTTGCCCATACCGGTGCAGCCGTGCGCGAACAGCTTGGTGCCCAGTTCGTCGCAACGCTCCAGCGATGCCTTCACGATGAGGTAGCGATCCGACACCAGCAGCGGATACTGGCCCTGGTAGAACTCGCCCGCCCAGATCAGCGGCGTGACGAAGCTGTCCCAGATCGCCTGCGACGCGTCGACGGTGCGATGCGAGGCCGCACCCAGTTCGCTCGCGCGCTGCTCGATGTATTCGCGCTCTTCCGCCGACACGCCGCCGGTGTCGACGAACACGGTGTGCACGGCGTAGCCGCGCTCCATCAGGTAAGGGACGCAGAAGCTGGTGTCGAGGCCGCCCGAGAAGGCGAGGACGATATCTTTACTGGACATGCTGGCTCCGGGAAAAGGAATAGGGAAAAGAGGAAGGACGAATCAGAAACCGAGGCCGGACCTGGCGCCCGACGCGTGCGAAATGAGCGAGGCCATGACGGCCTTCTGGACGTGCAGACGGTTTTCCGCCTCGTCGATGGCGATGCAGGCGGGCGAATCCATCACCGCGTCGGTCGCCTTGATGTTCCGGCGCAACGGGAGGCAGTGACTGAACAGCCCACGGTCGGTGAGCGCCATCTTGGCCTCGTCGACGATGAAATGCTTGTTCGCCTCGCGGATGGCCTTCTCTTCATCCCAGCGGCCGAAGTACGGAATGGCACCCCAGCTCTTGGCGTAGATCACGTGCGCCCCGCTGTATGCCGATTCAATATCGTGCGACACCTGCAGCGACCCACCGTTCTCGGCGGCATTCTGCTTGGCGAAGTCCATGTAGCGCTGGTCGAGGATGTACTCGGGCGTGGGACACAGCAGGGTCACGTCCATGCCCATCTTCGTCGCGATCATCAGCGCAGAATTCGCCACCGCCGTGTTGAGCGGCTTCGGATGGTAGGTCCAGGTCAGCACGTATTTCTTGTTCTGCAGATCGCCCAGGTGCTCTTTCAGGGCCATGGCATGGGCCAGCTCCTGGCAGGGATGGGTGATCGTCTCCATGTTGATCACCGGCACGGTGGCGTAGCGGGCGAACGCTTTCAGCACGATGTCCTGGCGATCCACCTGCCAGTCGACGAACTTCGGGAAGGCGCGCACGGCGATGATGTCGGCATAGCGCGACAGCACCTGGGCCACCTCGGCGATGTGCTCCTCCGTATCGCCGTCCATCACCGTACCGACCTCGAACTCGATCGGCCACGCGTCCTTGCCCGGCGCCAGCACCACCGCGTGCCCGCCCAGCTGGAAGGCACCCAGTTCGAAGCTGGTGCGCGTGCGCATGGACGGGTTGAAGAACAGCAGCGCGATCGACTTGCCAGCCAGCTGCTGGCCCTGCGGCGACCGCTTGAACTCGGCGGCCTGCGTGAGCAGGGCGTCGATCTCGGCGCGGCTGTAATCCTGGGTGTTGAGGAAATGGCGAACGGTCATGGCAGTCCAGATCGGTCGGTGGCCCGGGGGCCGTGGGTGGAATGGCAGGAATTGGAAACGAAAAAACCCGGCACGGGGCCGGGTTTTTTAGTCGATGCAGATGAAATGCGCGCGACAGCCTACCCGGCCGAATGTCCGATGTACGGTCGACGAGCACGCGAGGTCATTCCTGCGGCCATGCGGGCGCTGGTAAAGACGACGGCGGTGTAGACGGTATGGGACACGGCAGGGTCACGAAACATGGAAGTCCGATCATGCCGGGATTTGTTGCGTCGCGCAACTTGGGTTGGCTCGCCTTTGGCCTCGCGCTGGGCCTTGGGCTGTGGAGCAAGAGCCGGCGGGTGCCACCCTCGTGGCCACGCCTGCGGCGACCCGCTAAGGAAGGGCCGCGTCCGCGGCCGTTTATTGATTGCCCTTCGGGCCGGGTCGGGCTTCGAACGGGGGTTTTCGACTCGACTTCCTGTCTCGCGAAAACGGCCGGCCGTCCTGGCCGGCCCCCTTCGGGCCTTGTCCGTTCGAATCCCTCGCCTGCGGCTACCGGCCACGAGGGTGGCACCCGCCGGCTCTTTCCAAGACTGAGGTTGCGTGTGGGGAGAGCGCAGAGCCAGGTTTCGCTTCGTTGCTGGGAACGCTCGCCTGCCTGGTGTGCATGGCATCGGGCGCCTTAGATACGTCGAGGGTTCGCGCACGTGCGTTCGCTCCTACCCCCCACCCGCCGATCATCCGCGACAGATGCGCCGTGCGTGGAATCAACGCACAACCCACATTTAGGAGCCCACGATGTGGGCGAAAAGCCAATAACGCGGTGATGCCGTACCCTCGCATCCACTCACTACCACCGCGCGCTGCTCGCCCAACACCCCACCTCAGTCTGGGAAAGAGCCGGCGGGTAGCCCCCTCGGTGCCGGTAGCCGCAGGCGAGGGATTCGCACAGATCAGGCCCGAAGGGGGCCGGCCAGGACGGCCGGCCGTTCTCGCGAGACAGGATGTCGAGTCGAGAACCCCTGTGCGAAGCCCGACCCGGGCCCGAAGGGCCATAAGGATACGGCCGCGCCAGCGGCCCTTCCTTAGCGGGTCGCCGTAGGCGTGGCACCGAGGGGGCTACCCGCCGGCTCTTGCTCGAGGAGTTCGGCTTTACCGCTTTACCGCTTTACCGCTTCGTTGGCTTTTCGCGCACATCGTGCGCTCCTACGCGGTTACGAATGGCGCGGGTGGCGCGGGTGGCGCGGGTGGCGCGGATGGCGCGGATGGCGGAAACGGGCGCATGGTGGCAACAAAAAGGCCACGATCGCTCGTGGCCTTTTCGTCGCTGCCGTGCACTTAGGCCGGTCAGTCTGCCGGCGCCACGCTCACCCGTACACGCAGGCGCTCGCCCGGGTCGTAGTTGAGGCGCGACACATAGACCTCGCCCCGGTAGCGGTACTCGACATCGTAGCCCGCGATGCGACGCTGCTCCGAGACCGAGCTGACGTCGCGGCAACGGGTTTCCGTGCCTTCGTAGGTGCGGTCGCCGTTGCGGGCGATGCCGTTGCCGACCGCGCCGCCGGCGACCGCGCCGACGACCGTGGCGGCCTTGCGGCCATCACCATGGCCCACGGTATTGCCCAGCACGCCACCGACCACGGCGCCCAGGATGGTGCCGGCGGTGCTGTTACCGCTGGATTCGCGACGCACGACCGGCTGGTCGTAGCATTCCTGACGCGGCGTTTCGACCCGCGCGACGCCGTAGACCGGGTCCACGCGCAGGACATCGGCCCAACCGAAATGGGTGTTGTCGTCCGGGCCGGCCGGACCCGGAGGGGGCGGAGGCGCATAGCGCCCGTCCTGGGCGCTGACGCCAGAGGCGAAAACGGCGAGGATAAGGGCAGGGATAAGCAGGCGAGACATGTAGGAAAACCTCCAGCCAGGCGCACAGGCGCGCCTACTGGTGTGTATTTCAACAAGTTAACGCTGAATCCACGCTTAGAACCTTGCGTCCGCGTTGTCACATTCGCTGTCAACCGAACGCGCCACCGTGCGTGTGCCCGCCGAGGCGCTCGCCTTGCTAGTATTCACGGTCGGTCGCCCACCGCGCACGTTCATGGATTCCCGCATGCCGATCACGCTCTACAACACCCTGACGCGCCGCACGGAAGCGTTCATCCCGCTCGATCCGGACCGGGTGACCATGTATGTATGCGGGCCGACCGTGTACAGCTACATCCATATCGGCAATGCCCGGCCGCCGGTGGTGTTCGACGTTCTTGCACGTTTGATCCGCCGCCATTACCCGACGCTGGTGTACGCGCGGAACATCACCGACGTGGACGACAAGATCAATGCCGCCGCGGGCGCGGCGGGCGTGCCCATCGGCCAGATCACCGCGCGTTACACCGAGGCCTTCCGTCAGGACATGGCCCGCCTGGGCGTGGCGCCGCCGGATGTCGAGCCCCATGCCACGGACCACATCCCGCAGATCATCGGGATGATCGAGCGACTGGTCGCGTCCGGGCACGCCTACGCCGCCGAAGGCCACGTGCTCTTTCATGTGGAGTCGTATGCCGAGTACGGCGCGCTCTCCGGTCGCGATCCGGACGACCTGATCGCGGGCGCCCGGGTCGAGGTGGCTCCGTACAAGAAGAGCCCCGGCGACTTCGTGCTGTGGAAGCCGTCCGATGCCTCCCTCCCTGGCTGGGACAGCCCCTGGGGTCGTGGCCGTCCCGGCTGGCATATCGAGTGCTCGGCCATGATCGAGACGCACCTGGGCGAGACCATCGATATCCATGCCGGTGGCGTGGATCTCACCTTCCCGCACCATGAGAACGAGATCGCCCAGAGCGTCTGCGCCCATGGCGGCAAGACCTACGCCCGCTACTGGCTGCACAACGGCATGCTGACGTTCGACGGCCGGAAGATGTCCAAGTCGATCGGCAATGTCCTGCAGCTGCACGAGCTGCTGGCGCGGCACCCGGGCGAGGCCCTCCGCCTGATGCTGCTGCGCGGCCACTACCGCCAGCCGCTCGACTGGTCCGACAGCGCGCTGACGCAGTCGGTGCGCACGCTGGACGGCTGGTATGGCGCGCTGCGCGATATGGCCGACGTGGATGCCGGGGCGCCAACGGTGCCGACCGCCGTCGAGGCGGCGCTCTGCGACGATCTCAACACCCCGCAGGCGCTGGCCGAGATATCCCAGCTGGTGGACACGGCGCGGCGCGCCAGCGGTGCGGAGCGCGGCCCGGCCAAGGCGGCCCTGCTCGGCGGCGCAGCCCTGCTCGGCCTGCTCCAGGACGATCCGGAAGCCTGGTTCCGCCAGGGCAACCCGGGCGATGCCGTGGACGAAGCGGCCGTCGAGGCCCTGCTGGAAGAGCGCCGGGCCGCACGAGCGGCGAAGGATTTCGCGCGCTCGGACGCCATTCGCGACCAGCTCAAGGCGCTGGGCATCGCTATCGAGGACAGCGCCCAGGGCACGCGCTGGAGCGTGGTGAAGGCATGAGCACACCGATCGAAGCCACGGCCGCGGAGGCCCAGACCGCCATTGCGGAAGAATTCGCTTTCTTCAGCGACTGGACGGAACGTTACCAGTACCTCATCGACCTCGGCCGTCAGCTGGCGGCGTTTCCCGACGAGTGGAAGACGGAAGCGCACCGCGTGCATGGCTGCCAGTCGATGGTCTGGCTGATTCCGTCGGGCGACGCCTCGCGCATGCACTTCGACGCCGCCAGCGATTCCGCCATCGTGTCAGGGCTGATCGCACTGGTGCTGCGCGTGTATTCCGACCGCTCCGCACGGGAGATCGTGGAGACCGAGCCCACCTTCATCCAGGACATCGGCCTGGCCAAGCACCTTTCGCCAACCCGCTCCAACGGCCTGGCCGCCATGCTGGTGAAGCTCAAGGCCCAGGCCGCCCAGGCGCTGGGGACGTAAAAACGTTTCCTCTCACGCGTGCCCCGGAAGGCGTTCGGCACGCGGCACCAGCAATGGCATCGCTACCAGCGCACAGGCGCTTGCGGCGAGCCACACCATCGGCCAGCCCTGACATGCGAGCAGGTACGGGATCGAGAAAGGCGTGACAAAGCACACGAGGAACACGCTGGTGTTCGCCATGCCAAAGGCGGTGCCCGCACGCGCCGCACCGGCCAGCGTGGCGAGCTCCGTGTAGGCGACGCCGTGCCATGCCGAGACGCAAACGCCGCTCAAACCCAGCAATACAACCAGTGCGACGCGCAGCGCCCCTGAGTCGGCAGCATGCGTGCCCCCGGCCATCACCAGCACCGCAAGTCCCGCGAACAGCAGCACGCTGAGTACGCTGCACGCGCGCAGGTAGGCGGGTCGGTTGCGACGACGGTCGGTCCAACGGCCGCTCCACACGCGCATCACCATCGCGCCTACCTGCGTGAACACCATGGTGGCGGTAACCGTCGCAAGACCTGCATGGCCGAAGTCGTGCAGAAAGACGGTGCCGAAGGACAGCACGGCGAACTGTGGCGCACAGAGGCTGCCGATGCCCAGCACGATGCGCCACACGCGCGGATCTCGCAGCGGGCCTTTTTTCGATGCGCTCGACGCGAAGGCCGCGTCGGCCGCGCTCGCCCTGGTGCCCGGCACGATGGGCGGCTCATGCACCCAGGCCCAGCTCATCACCGCGCCCAGCCCACACAGCACGGCCAACAGGCCGTAGAGCGCGGCAAAGCAGAAATGCAGCGCCACATACGGCAGCACCAGCGCGCCGATGCCGCCGCCCAGCGGCACGGCGGTCTGACGGATGCTCATCGCGAGCCCGCGCTCGCTGGCGTCGAACCAGGTCATCACCGCACGCCCGCTCGCACCGTTCACGCTGCCGCCCAGCAGGCCGACCAGCAACAGCCCCGCCCCCAGCACGCCGAGGCCGGGGATGTGCTGCGCAGTCGGCGCGGCCCACAGCGCCATCGCCACGAGTGCGAGTGCGGTACTGCCCAGCCCGGTCAGCAGCACGGGCCTGTCTCCCCAGCGGTCGGTCAACAGGCCCCACGGCAGTTCGCTCACCGCAATCCCCAGGCCCATGAGGCCGAGCACCAGACCGAGGGTGGCGTTGTCGAGCCGGTGCCCGGTACGCATGAGCACCGCCGTCATGGGAATGCCGCTGAAGGCCACGGAAAACGCCGCGTTGGCGGCCACCCCAGCGGCCAGCACCTTCCAGCGATGGCGCAGTGGATACGTCGAAGAACACGTCGATAAGGTCATGATGCGACGCAGTCTCCACCGCTTCAAAGGTTTTGAAAATCAGAAAATAATGCGATATTCGTCCTGAAAAACAGGACGATAACCATGACGCTGCCTACGGGCCAGGTGATGCTCGATCTCGATGTGCTGCGCACGTTCTCTACCGGCATCGCTCTTGGCAGCTACGCGCGCGCGGCCGACAAGCTTGGGCGTTCGACCTCTGCCGTGAGCGCGCAGCTGAAGAAGCTGGAGTCACAGGCCGGCACGGTGCTGTTCCGCAAGAAGGGGCGTGGCCTGGCACTGACAGACGCTGGCGAGACACTCCTGGCCTACGCGCACCGCATGCTTGAACTCAACGACGAAGCCGGCGCCGCCATGCGCGGCGCCGGCTTGCAGGGCTGGGTGCGGCTGGGCCTGCAGGAAGACTTCGGCGAGACGTTGCTGCCAGCCGTGCTGGGGCGCTTCGCGCGCGCGCACCCCAAGGTGCGCATCGAAGCCTGCGTGGCGCGCAGCGGCGAGTTACGCGAGCGCCTCGAACTGGGACAGCTCGACCTGGCGCTGGCGTGGGACGCGGGCGACCAGCCCCTGTCTCCGTACGCCGAGCGCGTGGCGCGGCTCCCCTTGTTATGGATCGGCCCGACGGCGGCTGAGCGGGTCGATGCCCCCTGGTGGACGGAACGCGAACACGGCGGCCCCGGCCCACGCCGGCCCAAGAGCAAAGAGCCGTTACCCCTGATCATGCTTGACGCGCCGTGCCCGTTGCGGGAGCTCGTCATCACGGCGCTCGACCGTGCCGGCCTGCCCTGGCGCCGGGCCTTCGGCAGTGCCAGCCTGGCCGCGCTGTGGGCTGCCACGTCGGCAGGGCTCGGCCTCACGGTGCGCACGCCATTCGGGCTGCCCTCGCATGTGCGCGCGCTTGACCGCGCCGTGCTGTCGTTGCCAGCGCTGCCGAAGATCTCACTCGTGCTGTATCGCGCGCAGGCCCACGCCGAGGCCCCGGCGAGCCGCCTGGCGACGCTGTTGCTGGAAGCGGTGCGCCAGCAGGTGCAGCCCATGGCTGAGTGACATAAAAAAACCCGCGATCACTCGCGGGTCTTTCATGCCGAAGCGGAACGGATGACGGTCAGTCGCCCATCTGCTTCTGCAGGTGCTCGCGGCGCTCCTGCGCATCGAGGGTGAGCGTGGCGATCGGGCGGGCGTCGAGACGCTCCACGCCGATTTCCTCGTCGGTCTCTTCGCAGAAGCCGTAACGGCCTTCCTCGATCCGGCGCAGGGCCTTGTCGATCTTGGAGATGAGCTTGCGATAGCGGTCGCGGGTGCGCAGTTCGAGCGAGTTCTCGGTTTCACGCGTAGCGCGCTCGGCCTCGTCGCCCACGTCGCGCACTTCCTCACGGAGGTTGTCCATGGTCTGGCGGGATTCTTCGACCAGCTGGTCGCGCCAGTCCTTCAGCTTGTTACGGAAATAAGCCAGGTGACGAGGATTCATGTACTCCTCGTCCGGGCCGGGCTTGTAGCCCTTGGGCAGGTCGATGAGAGTCGAAGCCGGCAGTGCGTAACGGCCGTCCTCGCGCGTGATGCCATTGTCGGGGGATTGGGGAGCGGTGCTGTTCATGCTGGGGTGCGTGGACTTCTCGTTACTGGATGAGGTGGCGCTGCCGACCGCGGAGGCGGTCCTGCCCTTCACGGGCGTCGGTGCGTCATGGACCGGGGCGGAAGGTTTCGCCGCCGGCGGGGAAGCGGGTGCGGCCCCGGCCTTGGCCGGCGCCCTGGATTTCGTCGCGGCCGCCGCGACGGCCGGTTTGGCGGCGGCAGCGGCCGGCTTCGACGGCGCCTTGGCAGCGGCCGGAGCCGACTTGCCGTCGGCGGGCTTGCCGACGGCAGCGTGGGTGGATGCCGTCTTGGTGACTGCCGCCTTCGCCGGAGTCTTCGCGGTGGCGGCCTTGGCAGGAGCGCCCTTGCTCGCGGCGACCTTGGCGGTGGACGCCGCCGGCTTGCCCACGGGCTTCGCGGCCGGCGCGGGCGCAGCCTTCTTCGCCGCGGGCGCGGTCGTCTTCGTTGCGGCCTTGGCCACCGCCTTGCTGGCCGGCGTCCTGGCCGACGTCACATCGCCTGGCCCGCCCTTCTTGGCGGCGCCCTTGGCGGCTGCGGAACTGCTAGCGTTTTTCGCCATATCCTTCACCTCGGTGGCCGTGGCGGCGGGGTGTTATAGCCCAGATGCGTTACCCCAGCAACCTCTCTTCTGGGATACTGTGCCCTGGCTTACGCCGGTAGGCACCGGACTCATTGTGACCCGCCTTCTCCTGATACTGCTTTCCTTCTACAAACGGTGGCTCAGTCCCCTGCTCGGGGCCCGATGCCGCTTCCATCCATCCTGTTCCGATTACACGCGCGTCGCCATCGCCCGGTTCGGGCCACTGCGCGGCTCGATCCTGGGACTATGGCGCATCCTGCGCTGCCAGCCGCTGTGTGAAGGCGGCCACGACCCCGTCCCCGAACAATTCGTCCTGCGCCGTTGCGGCGCCCAAGGAGCTCACACCCATGACTGATGCCTGGCTCATCAAGAACGCCGAACTGATCAACGAAGGCCGCCGGTTCAAGGCGGACGTGCGCGTGCGTGGCGGAAAAATCGCGACCATTGCGCAGGACCTGGCAACGGAGCGTGACGAACAGGTCATCGACGCCACCGGCCTATGGCTGCTGCCCGGCATGATCGACGACCAGGTGCACTTCCGCGAGCCGGGGCTCACCCAGAAGGCCGACCTGGCCAGCGAATCCCGTGCCTGCGCCGCCGGTGGCATCACCAGTTTCATGGAGATGCCCAACACCAAGCCGCCCGCGCTGGATCGCGACTCGCTGGAGCACAAATACGACCTGGCCGCCAAATCGTCGGTGGTCAACTACGCCTTCTACATGGGGGCGAGCAACGATAACCTCGAGGCCATCCGTGCGCTGGACCCCAAGGCCGCGCCGGGCATCAAGGTGTTCATGGGCGCGTCCACCGGTAATATGCTGGTCGACAACCCGGAAACCCTCGACCACATCTTCCGCGACGCACCCACGCCGATCATCACCCACTGCGAGGACACGCCGATGATCGACGTGAACCTCGCCAAGGCCCATGAGAAGTACGGCGACGACATCCCGATGTGGGAACACCCGCACATCCGTTCGCGCGAGGCGTGCATCAAGTCCACCCGGCTGGCCATCTCGCTCGCGAAGAAGCACAACACCCGCCTGCACGTGCTGCATATCTCCACCGCCGACGAGTTGGCCCTGTTCGAGCCCGGCCCGATCGAAGGCAAGCGGATCACCGCGGAAACCTGCGTGCACTTCCTGCATTTCGGCGGCAGGGCCGACTACGAAGCAAAGGGCTCGTTCATCAAGTGCAACCCGGCGATCAAGGACGAGTCCGACCGCGAGGCCATCATCAAGGCGTTGGCCGAAGGCCGCCTGGACGTGCTCGCCACCGACCACGCCCCGCACCTGCTGGAAGAAAAGGCACAGAAGTACGACAAGGCGCCGTCCGGCTTGCCGCTGGTCCAGTTCGCCCTGCAAGCGGCGCTTCAGCGCGTGACCGAAGGCAAACTGACCCTTGAGCGCGTGGTCGAGGCCGTATGCCACGCCCCTGCCAAACTGTTCGACGTGGAGAACCGCGGCTTCCTGCGCGAGGGCTACGCGGCCGACCTGGTCCTTGTCGACCCGAACAAACCGCACACGGTCACCCGCGAGGAAGTCCTCTCCAAGTGCGGCTGGTCGCCGTTCGAAGGCGAGACGTTCTCCAGCAGCATCGTCTCGACCTTCGTCAACGGCCAGCGCGTGTGGGACGGCAAGACCGTCGATGGCACGGTCCGTGGCCAGCGCCTGACGTTCGACCGATGAGAAGGATCGTAAGCACGGCGCTCGCCCTGTTCTCGGTCGCGGCGGCATCGGCCGCCGTTCCCGACCTGCCCGCCAGCGTGTCGCAGGGCGGCCTGGTGATCGCCCACGCCCCCCCGGGCGCGCGGGTCAACGTTGCCGGCAAACCGGTGCACGTGGGCGACGACGGCGTGTTCGTGTTCGGTGCCGGGCGCGACGAGAAGGGCCCGCTGGTCGTGGTCGTGGACGGGACGAAGCGCCAGGTCGGTGTCACCCCGCGCGACTGGCCGATCGAGCGCGTGGAGGGCGTGCCGCCGGCCACCGTGAATCCGCCGCCGGAGATCGCCGCACGGATCGAGCACGAGCAGGCCGAGGTGGTCGCCGCACGCAACCGCGACGATGCCCGCGAGGACTTCACCCACGGCTTCATCTGGCCTGTGAAAGGAAGGATCAGTGGCCGCTTCGGCAACCAGCGTATCTACAACGGCGATCCCAAGGCCCCGCATTCGGGTATGGATATCGCCGTCCCCGAGGGCACGCCGGTCAAGGCACCGGCGGATGGCGTCATCACCTTCGCCAAGCCCGACCTGTACCTCACCGGCGGCACGGTACTTCTCGACCATGGCTTCGGACTGTCGTCCAACTTCCTGCACCTGTCGCGCATCGACGTGACGGTGGGCGAGCACGTGAAGCAGGGCCAGGTGATCGGCGCGGCCGGCAAGACGGGACGCGCCACCGGGCCGCACGTGCACTGGGGCTTCAACTGGTTCGGCACGCGGCTAGATCCGCTGTTGCTGCCGGGGATTCATTGAGGAGAGGTTGGACCGGCCAAAACATCGTAAATCACGGGGATCGCGCACGTGCGTGCGCTCCTACGGCCGGTCGGCCGCCGTCGCGGGGCGACGCCTTACCGCGCCTTGCGGGCGAACGCGACGGCGTCGTGGGGGTGCAGGCTTTCGTGGTGGGCGACGCGGATGTGGTAGTCGGCCACGTCGGGGGCGGCTTCCAGGGTCTTCTGGATGCGGCGGGCGGCGTCTTCGCAGAACATCAGATTCTGTCCGTTGGCCAGGGCGAAGGCCTGTTCGTCGGCGCGCTTGACCGCCGTCTGCACGGGCGTGCCCAGGGCGTTCTCGACCTGGTCGATAAGGCCGATCAGGGGGAACACGCCCTCACCGACGGGGCACAGGCGGAGTGTGGCGGTGCTGCGCTGGGCGTGCGGCGTGGCCAACACGCCTTTCTCCGTGCCCAGCCAGGCGAGCACGGTGTCGCGGTCCAGCGGCTGGCCGGACGAGAACGTGCTGGCGAAGTTGTCCTGGATCAGCTGGCGGGACAGGGCCGCGGAGGCTGGGCATGTCGAGGAATACACCACGTCCGTGGTGATCTCCAGACGGAATGCACCCTGGCTCAGCGTAGCCTCGACGGTAATCGGATACGCGCGCCAGCCGCTGTTCTCGCTGCGCAGGGCCGGCCGCCGCACCAGGTGCTCGAAGCCGATGGTGATGCGCGCATGGTCCGACAAGCCCTCGTGCGAAGCGAGGAAGGCCTCCAGCAGCGCCCGGACACCGGCGATCGTCAGCGGGCGGGCGCCCAGCGCCTCGGAGACCAGCAGGTACAGCCGCGACATGTGGATGCCACGAGCCTCGGCCTTGACCAGGTTGACGAAGGCGCCCACGCGGGCCCCCGTGGAGCGGACATCACCGTCGCCCGCATCGAACGCCACCGGCATTTCCATGCCATCCATGCCCACCCATTCGAGCGTGCCGAGGGCGAGGGCATGGTCCTGCGACGCGACGTCGGGCAGCAGGCGGGTGGGAGACTCGTGGATGTACATCGTGGATATCCTGGGGGCCGGGGTGTCCGGCCTGACCGTGCCGAAATGGGGGCCCTGCGCTTGGGCTCAATGGTGAGTGCCGGGAAACGGTGTGTTCAGCCCAATCGACCGGCGCGACGTGCGGCCAGCCAGGCGCGGATCGCCGTGGCCGGGCCCGTGCGCGACTGCCGCCGATGCAGCTCGGTGAACGGTTCGGGGGCCCGCGCGGCGCCACGCGCGGTGGCCAGCGCGGTGCGGCCCTCCAGGCCACGGAACGTGCTCAGCGGGGCGTCGAGCGCCAGCGCGGCGCGCAGGCCGGTGGCCAGTTCCTGCAACTGGGCACGAATGGCGTCGCGGCGCGCCGGCGCATCCGTTTTCAGCTGGCCGCGCGACAACCCGTGACGCGCCAGTCGCGACATGGGCAAGGGCAGCCGTTCGCGCTCGGCGTCCAGTTCCAGCCGCGACAGCGCGAAGACCAGGTGCGACAGGGTTGCCACGCGGGTCGCGGCCTCGGCGGACGCCTCGGGGCCGAACCACCATGCGGTTTCGAGCGCGGCCAGGGCGCCGTGCAGCCCGCGTGCCGCCGCGAACTGGGCCGCGAAGTCGGACGAGGTGCCCTGCTCCAGCTGCGCCATGGCGGCCAGCACCGGCGCCAGCCACAGCGCCGCCGGGACCCGGCGCGCCCGCTCGCTGGCGAACAGCTGTTTGGTCAGCGGATGGCGGCCGCCACCGGCCGCTGCGCCGGATAGTTCTTCCGCCCACCATTGCAGCTTGGCGGCGGCCACCTGCGGCTCACGGATACCGTAGGCCGAGGCGATCAGTTCCTGCTCGAAGGCGGCAAGCGCCACATGCTCGTCGCGAACGGCCGGATCGACGAAACCCAGCGCGATCCGCTGCTGCGGCTGCACCGCCAGCCACTTGTCGATGTAGCTCTGGGTTGCGCCGTCGCTCACGCCACCGCCTCCCCTACGCCCAGCAAGGCAGCGAGGTCGCTTACGCGATCGACGACCGTGTCGGCCTCCCAGGTGTCCGGGTCGCCGCCGTCGAGGTAGCCCCAGCGCACGGCGACGGTGTAGCACCCCGCAGCGGCGCCGGCGGCGATATCGCGGCGATCGTCGCCGACGAACACGGCGCGGGACGGCGCGCAGCCGGCCAGGGCGCAGGCGTGCACCACGGGCGCCGGATCGGGCTTCTTCACCGGTAACGTGTCGCCGGAGACCACGGCGGCGGGCTTCCAATGCGGCACGGCCTGCGGCAGCAGCGCGTCGGTGAGGAAACCGGGCTTGTTGGTCACCACGCCCCAACGCATGCCGGCGGCCTCGATGCCGGCCAGCAGCGACTCGATGCCCTCGAAGGGCACCGTGTGGCGGGCCAGGCCGCTTTCGTAGATCTCCAGGTAACGAGGGACGAGCGCCAGGATCGCCTCCGCATCGAGTCCCGGCATGGCCGTCGCGATGATCGCGCGCGATCCGCGCGACACCACCGGACGTACCGCGTCGTACGACGGGGGCATGACGCCCTGTTCGGCGCAGAGATCGACCACGGCCGCATGCAGGTCGAGGGCGCTGTCCAGCAGCGTGCCGTCGAGGTCGAAGAACACGCCTTCCGGCTTGAACGACAGCACGCTCACGCGACCTTCCGGGCCGCCAGCACGTAGTTCACCGACGTGTTGGACGACAGCGCGGCATTGCGCGTCAGCGGGTTGTAGGCGAGCCCGCGGAGGTCTTCGATCTCGAGATCGAAACGGCGCAGCATGGCGGCCACTTCCGAGGGCTTGAGGAACTGCGCGTAGTGGTGCGTGCCGCGCGGCAGCAGGCGCATGAGGTATTCCGCACCCACGATGGCCGCACCGAACGCGAGTGGCGTGCGGTTGAGCGTGGAAAGGAACAGCTGGCCACCCGGCTTGAGCATGGCCGACAGGTCGCGGATCAGCACCAGCGGATCGGGTACGTGCTCGATCATTTCCATGCAGCACACCGCATCGAACGACGCGGGCTCGGCAGCGGCCAATGCGTCCGACGACTGCACGCGGTAATCCACCTGCAGGTTGGACTCGAACAGGTGCAGTTTCGCGATCTCGATCAGCTTGGCGCCGAGGTCGATCGCCGTCACCTGCGCGCCGGCACGGGCCAGTGCCTCGCTGAGCAGGCCGCCGCCGCAACCGACATCGACCACCCTAGCGCCACGCAGGTTGGCGCGCGCGCCCACGTAGGCGGCGCGCACGGGGTTCAGGTCGTGCAGCGGACGCGATTCACCGTCCGGGTCCCACCAGCGTGCGGCGAGCTTTTCGAAGCGGGCGATCTCGTCCGGGCTGACGTTCGATGGGTTCTGGGTTTGCATGGTTCAGGCCTCCGGGGCGCTGCGGGCGCGCCACGCTTGGGCGGCAGGAAAATGACGAGGATTCGGGTCACGCATCGGTGGCATCGTCGCCGGCGGCGATGCGCTGGCGCCAGCCGCGTGCCTTCTCGCGGATGCCGGCGACATCGACATCGACCAGCTCGCCGCCGGACAGCTTGCGCTGGCCGTCGATCCACACGTCGCTGACCTGGTGCCGACCGGCGGCATACACCAGCTGCGACGCGACGTGGTACAGCGGCTGGGTTTCGAGCGCGTCCAGGCCTACGGCGGCGAAGTCGGCGCGCTTGCCCGGCTCGATGGAACCGACGCGATCACCCAGGCCGATGGCCTTCGCACCGTTGAGCGTGGCGGCACGCAGCGCATAAGCCGCGTCGAACGCGGCGGCATCCTGCGCCACGGCCTTCGCCAGCAGGGCGGCCGTGCGCATCTCGCTGAACATGTCCAGGTCGTTGTTGGAGGCGCAACCGTCGGTGCCGATGCAGACATTGACGCCCGCGGCGCGCAGCTTCTCGGCGGGACAGAAACCGGAAGCCAGCTTGAGGTTGGACTCCGGGCAATGCGCCACCGACACGCCGGCGGCGGCACAGGCGGCGATTTCCCCATCGGTCAGCTGGGTCATGTGCACGGCGAGCAGGCGCTCGTTGACGATGCCGAGCTTCTGCAGGCGTGCGAACGGACGCATGCCGTCCTTCGCCACGGCCTCTTCCACTTCCTGCGCAGTCTCGTGGGTATGCAGGTGCACGGGAATGTCGAGCTGATCGGAGAGCACGCGGATGCGCTCGAAGTTCTCGTCGGACACGGTATACGGGGCGTGCGGCACGAACGCCGTGGTCAGCAGCGGCTCGCCCTGGAGCGATTCGTGCACTTCCAGCGCGCGGCTGAAGTATTCGTCGGAGGTCTTCGCCCAGGGCGTGGGGAAGTCGATCACCGGCAGGCCGATGACGGCGCGAAAGCCCATCTTGCGATAGGTGGCCGCGATGACATCGGGGAAGAAGTAGTTCTCGTTGGCGCAGGTGGTGCCGCCACGGATCATCTCCGCCACCGCCAGTTCCACGCCGTCGCGGATGAAGTCGTGGCCCATCACGCGGGCTTCGGCCGGCCAGATGTGCTCCTGCAGCCAGGTCATCAGCGGCAGGTCGTCCGCCAGGCCCCGCAGCAACGTCATGGGGTTGTGCGTGTGGGCATTGATCAGCCCGGGGATCAGCGCGTGCTCGTCGAGGATCACGCGCTCCTTCGGCGCGTAGGCAGCGCGTGCCTGGTCCGCCGGCAGGATGGCGAGGATCTCGCCGCCGTGCACGGCCACCGCGTGGTCGTCCAGGACCACCGCGTGGGGCTCGACGGGCACGACCCAGCGCGCCTCGATCAGCAGGTCGATCTCAATGGGGCTGTTGCTCATGCGGGGGCCTCGATGGGGAAACGGGAGCCTCGAAACAAAAGCGGCACGGTGCCCTGGAGGCCACCGTGCCGATCGGCCGAACGGGGATGGACGGCCTTACTTGACGCGGCTGTCGTACTCGCCGGTGCGGGTATCGACCTTGATGACTTCGTCCTGGTTGACGAACAGGGGCACGCGGACCACGGCGCCGGTTTCCAGCGTGGCCGGCTTGCCGCCGCCGCCCGAGGTGTCGCCACGGACGCCGGGGTCGGTCTCGACGATCTTCAGTTCGACGAACTTCGGCGCCTGCACGGCGATGATGTTGCCGTTGAAGAGGGTGATGACGCATTCCTCGTCACCCTTGAGCCACTTCCAGGCGTCGCCCATGGCAGCCAGGCTGGCACGGTGCTGGTCGTAGGTTTCGCTCTGCATGAAGATCCACTCGCGGTCGTTGCCGGTGCCCTCGACGTACGAGAAGCTGGCATCGGTATCGACGGCATCGGCCTCTTCGTAGGAATCACTGGACTTCAGCGTCTGCTCGGTGGTGCGGCCGTCCTTGAGGTTGCGGATGCGGATACGGGTGAAGGCCTGGCCCTTGCCAGGCTTGACGAAGTCCGCTTCGGTGATGATCCAGGGATCGCCGTTGTGGATGATCTTCTTGCCCGTTTTGACGTCGTTGAGGCCAAGCATGCCCATCTGTATCTGCTCCGGAGTGATATCCGCCCCGCTGGGCGGTTAAAATGGGGTCTGTGATGGGCTGCAAGGCCCGACCCAAGGTCCGCAATGATAACCGCAAGCCCCATGTCACGCCTATCGCCGCCCGCCAGGGCCTGGCGCGAGCTATGGCGCGAAGCCATCACCGACGCGGGCGAACTCCTCGCCGCGGTGGGGCTCGCCGGCCGGCCGGACCTCCTGCCGCCCGACGATGCGGGCTTTCCCCTGCGCGTGCCCCGCGGCTTCGTGGCCCGCATGCGTCCGGGCGATCCGAACGACCCCCTGCTGCTGCAGGTGCTGCCCCGCCGCGCCGAGCACGACACCGCCGAGGGTTTCACCGTCGACGCCGTGGGCGACATGGCGGCGAAGGCTGGGCAGGGCCTCCTGCACAAGTACGATGGCCGGGCGCTGCTGATCGCCAGTGGCAGCTGCGCGGTCAACTGCCGCTACTGCTTCCGCCGCCACTTTCCCTATGGCGAGGAAATCGCCGCCGCCGCGCAGTGGCGCGACGCCCTGGCCCACGTCCGGACGGATAGCTCCATCCGTGAAATCATCCTGTCCGGAGGCGATCCGCTGGCGCTGGCCACGCACAAGCTCGCGGAGCTGACCCGGGGCCTGGCCGCCCTGCCCCACGTCATACGGCTGCGCATCCACACCCGCCTGCCCGTCGTGCTGCCCGAGCGGGTGGACGCCGAGTTCACCGACTGGCTGGGGGCCCTGCCCCTGCAGAAGGTGGTGGTGCTGCACGCCAACCACGCCAACGAGTTCGACGACACGGTGGATGCCGCGTGCGGGCGCCTGCGCGACGCCGGGGCCACCCTGCTCAACCAGTCCGTGCTGCTGCGCGGCGTGAACGACAACGCCGACGCGCTGGCCAGCCTGAGCGAGCGCTCGTTCGCGGCCGGGGTGCTGCCCTATTACCTGCACCAGCTCGACAAGGTGGCCGGCGCCACCCACTTCGAGGTGGACGACGCGCGCGCGCTGCGCCTCATCGACAGCCTGCGCAGGCGACTGCCGGGCTACCTCGTTCCGAAACTGGTGCGTGAACTGCCGGGCGATCCCGCCAAGCGCCCTATTGCCGATTTCGCGCGCTAGTATGTCCCTTGCCCGGCCCTGAAAAGCCGGGCCGCGACACGGGGGGAGCGGGCCGGGGCACGGGCTCGTCGGGTAGGCCAGCGGCAACCGGAACGGCATGAAACAAGACAACGTCATCAGGATCCTCTTCATCGAAGACTCGGTGGAAGACGCCGAGCTTTTGATCAACGTGCTGCGCAATGGCGGCGTGGCGGTCAGGCCGGCCCGGGCGACGGACGCCGAGGGCATCCAGGCGTCCCTCGACGAGCTGGTCCCCGATCTGGTGCTGATGAATCCCGACGTCGCCGGCGTCGAGCCCACGGCGGTCATGCGCCAGTTGAATGCCAGCGGCCGCGACCTCGCCCTGATCGCCATCGTGGACACCCTGCGCGACGACGCCGTGGCCGAGCTTATCGCCGCCGGCTGCCGGGGCGTGGCCCCCCGCGGGCGCCCGGACCAGATCCTGGCCATCACCGAGCGCGAGTTTGAATCCCTCTCCACGCGCCGCCAGGTGCGCCGCCTGGAAACCTCCCTGCGCGAGACGGAGCGCCGCTGCGACTCGCTGCTGGATTCCTCGCGCGACGCCATCGCCTATGTGCACGAGGGCATGCATGTCCGTGTCAACCAGGCCTACCTGGAAGCCTTCGGCTTTGCCGAGCTGGACGACATCCTCGGCCTGCCCATCCTCGACCTGATCGCCGGCACCCACGCCGACGCCTTCAAGGCCACGCTGCGCAGCCTGTCCAAGGGGGACAAGTCGCCACCCCCGGTCGAACTGCTGGCCCGCCGCGACGACGGCAGCACATTCACCTCCCTGGTCGAGTTCGCCCACGCCACGTTCGAAGGCGAGACCTGCCTGCAGATCGTCTTCCGCCAGCAGGTCGTCGATGCCGCGCTGGTCGCGCAGTTGCAGCGCGACCCGGTCACCGGCCTGTTCAACCGGGCGCGCACGCTGGAGCACGTCGACGAGGCCGTGGCCGCCGCCGCGGCCGGTCGCGAGGGCCAGGCCGTACTGCTGATCGAGCCCGACAACTGGAAAGACATCGTCACCAGCGCCGGCATCGGCAACGCCGACCCGCTGCTGGCAGCCATCGCCGCGCGTATCGCCGAGTCCATCGACGAGGACGACGTGGCCGGCGTGCTCGGCGACCACACGCTGGGCCTCGTGCTGTCCCCGCGCGGCGACCTGGAACACGCCGCGCTGACCGAGCGGCTGCGCACCGCCATTTCCGAACATATCTTCGACGCCGGCTCGCGCTCGCTGACCGTTACGATCACCATCGGCGGCACCCTGCTGGCCGAGAAGAACGCCAACAGCGACACGGTGCTGCACCAGGCCAGCGCGGCACTGCGCAACGCCCAGAACCAGGGCGGCAACCGCGTCGAGTTGCACGACCCGAGCGCTCGCGAGAAAGCGGACGCGGAGCGCGAGCAATACTGGCTCGACCTCGTGCGCGACGCGTTGTCCACGGATGGCCTTCGCCTCTACCACCAGCAGATCATCAGCCTGCAGGATGCCGCGGGCGAGTTCTACGAGATCCTGGTCCGCATGCGCGGGCCCAAGGGCGACGTGCTGCCCTCCTATTTCTTCGCGGTAGCCGAGCGCAACGGCCTGCTACCGGCGATCGACCGCTGGGTGCTCGGCCACGCCATCGACGCGCTGGTGCACCGCGAGAACGACGGCATGACCACCACGTATTTCGTGAAGGTGACCCAGCAGTCGCTGGAAGACCGTGACCTGCTGCCCTGGCTTTGCCGTCGCCTGGAAGCCGCCCAGCTGCGACGGAGCACCCTGGTCATCGAGATGCCGGAATCGAAGGTGCTGACCAGCCTGCGTCCCACGCAGGAGTTCGTGTCGGGATGGCGCAAGGCCGGCGGCAAGTTCGGCATCGAGCAGTTCGGCTCAGGCCTCAATTCGTTCCAGATCCTCAGCCACATCGAAGCCGATTACCTGAAGATCGACCGCAACTTCATGACCGACCTTCCGCAGCATCCGGAAAACCAGAAAAAAATCGCCGAGATCTGCAAGGAAGGCCACGCCTCGGGCAAGCAGACGATTGCCGAATGGGTGGAAGACGCCGTCAGCACGTCGCTGTTGTTCGCCTGCGGCGTCGACTTCGTGCAGGGCAACTTCCTGCAGGAACCGGCCAAGGTGCTGGCCGAGGAATACATGCCGGTGTAATGCGCGCGGCACGCACGCCGTACGCACGTCGCACGCACGCGGCATAAATGCACACACGGCATGCGTAGGAGCGCACGATGTGCGCGACATGTTTTGTGGCCGTGACATGAAGCTGGCGCGCCAGCACGATGGTTTCCGCGAAAAGATGTCGCGCACAGCGTGCGCTCCTACACCAGACACGTAGGGCACGGCGCAACCGGCCAAAGCAAAAAGCCCGCGATCGCTCGCGGGCTTTTTGTTGCGCCTTGCGGCAGCCGATTACTCGGCGGCGGCAGCGGCGGCGGATGCTGCGGCGGCCTTCTTGGCGACCTTGGCAGCGGCGGCGGCGGCGATGTCTTCCTTGATGCGGGCAGCCTTGCCTTCCAGACCGCGCAGGTAGTACAGCTTGGCGCCGCGGACCTTGCCCTTACGCTTGACTTCGACCGAGTCGATGGCACGGCTGTGCGACTGGAACACGCGCTCGACGCCGGTGCCGTGCGAGATCTTGCGCACGGTGAAAGCGGAGTGCAGGCCGCGGCTGCGCTTGGCGATGACGATACCTTCGAACGCCTGGACGCGCTCGCGGTTACCTTCCTTCACCTTGACGTTGACGATCACGGTGTCGCCAGGACCGAAATCCGGCAGCTGGCGGGTGATCTGCTCGGCTTCGAACTGTTGGAGGAGTTTGTTCATGGCACACCTGTCAATTTTTATTACGGCGGTCGTTTCCGGCCGCACCGTTTGGCCGTGCGTATTCACGGCGGAATTCATCCAGCAATGTCCTCGATTCATCATCGAGCGCACGCTGCGTTAGCAGATCCGGCCGGCGCAGCCAGGTACGACCCAGCGACTGTTTCCGACGCCAGCGGCGAATAGCCGCGTGATCGCCGGAAAGCAGCACCTCCGGCACGCCGCCCCAGGCATCGTGATGCTCGGGACGGGTGTAATGCGGGCAATCCAGCAGGCCATCCGAGAAGGAGTCCTGCTGGGCGGATTGCGCGTCGTTCAACGCGCCCTCCTGAAGACGACCCACCGCATCGATGACAACTGCTGCGGCAAGCTCCCCACCGGACAGCACATAATCGCCGATCGAGAGCTCCTCGTCGACCTCGTGCTCCAGCAGGCGTTCGTCCACGCCCTCGTAACGTCCGCAGACCAGGGCGATTCGCGGCAGTCTCGCCAGCGCTTCGGTCCTCTTCTGCGTCAGCCGCGCACCTTGCGGGCTGAGGTAGATCACATGCACCGGCTCCGGTGCGGCCTGGCGAACCGCGGCAAGCGCCGCCCGCAAGGGATCGATCAACATGACCATGCCCGGTCCACCGCCAAAAGGGCGACCGTCCACGGTGCGATGCCTGTCAGGGGCGAAATCGCGGGGGTTCCAGGTTTCCACCTGTAACAACTCGCGCTGTTGCGCCCTGCCGACCACCCCGACCGCCGCCGACTGGCGGATGAAGTCGGGAAACAACGAGACCACATCGATGCGCATGATCCGGTGTCGCTGCCTAGAACTCGGGGTCCCAGTCCACCACGATGCGCCCCGCGTCGAAATCGACGGAATGCACGTAGGGGCCCTGGACGAATGGAATCAACCGCTCCCTCTCGCCATCCTTCACCACCATGACATCGTTGGCACCGGTGGCGAATAGATGGTTGACCCGACCCAGCATGACGTTTTCCGTGGTGACGACCTCGAGGCCTTCGAGATCGGTCCAGTAGAACTCGCCAGGAGCGGGAGGCGGCAGCGCATCGCGGGAGACCGTGATCTCACACCCGATGAGCGCTGTCGCCTGGTCGCGATCCTCGATACCCGGCAGGGTGGCCACGAGGCCTTTGCCCTGCGCGCGCCCGCGGATTCCGTCGATCTCCTTTTCCACGCCCGGCGCGGTCAGCAGCCATGGCTGGTAACGGAAGATCTGGATGCGGGGGTCGGTCCAGCTTTCGAGCTTGACCTGCCCCTGCACGCCGTAGAGCCCGACAATGCGCCCGAGACGGACGCGCTTACCGGACTCCAGCGACATCAGGCAGCCAGCTTGCCGGCTTCCTTCACGAGCGCACGGACCTTGTCGGTCAGCTGTGCACCCTTGGCCACCCAGGCCTGGACCTTGGCCACATCGAGCTCGAGGCGCTTGTCGGCGCCCGAAGCGACCGGGTTGTAATAGCCGACACGCTCGATGTTGCGACCGTCGCGCGGGCTGCGCTGGTCGGTCACGACGACGTGATAAAACGGACGGCCCTTGGCGCCACCGCGCGAAAGACGAATCTTAACCATATTACGAGCTCCAGAGTGCCGTATGCCGGCAAAGCGCGCGCGAGAAGCGGGCGCGGTAAACCCGGCATTTTAACGAAAGTTACGAAAAAGGGAAGGGCTTTGCGCGATCAGCGCATCGGCGGCATGCCGCCGCCCATGCCACCCATACCGCCCATGCCCTTCATGGCGCCGCGCATCTGGCGCATGAGGCCCTTGCTGCCGCCTTTGGACAGCTTGGACATCATCTTCTCCATCTGCATGAACTGCTTCAGCAGGCGGTTGACGTCGGCCGGCTGCGTGCCGGAACCACGCGCCACGCGCGCCTTGCGCGATCCGTTGAGCAGATCGGGGTGGCGGCGTTCTTTCTTGGTCATGGAGCCGATGATGGCCACCATGCGCTTGAGTTCGTTGTCGTTGACCTTGGACTTGACGCTGTCCGGCAGGTTGCCCATACCGGGGAGTTTGTCCATCAGGCCCGACAGGCCGCCCATATTGGACATCTGTTCCAGTTGGTCGCGCATATCGTTCAGGTCGAAGCGCTTGCCCTTCATGACCTTCTCGGCCAGCTTCTGGGCTTTCTGCTGGTCGACCTTGCGCTCGACTTCCTCGACCAGCGACAGCACGTCGCCCATGCCGAGGATGCGCTGGGCCAGACGATCCGGATGGAACGGCTCCAGTGCGTCGGACTTCTCACCCGCACCCAGGAACTTGATCGGCCGACCGGTGATGTAGCGCACGGACAGGGCAGCACCGCCGCGGGCGTCGCCGTCCGTCTTGGTCAGCACCACGCCGGTGAGCGGAAGCGCATCGGCGAAGGCCTTGGCCACGTTGGCCGCATCCTGGCCGGTCATGGAATCGACGACGAACAGGGTTTCGATCGGATCGAGGGCGCCGTGCAGCGCCTTGATCTCGTCCATCATGGCTTCGTCGATATGCAGGCGACCCGCGGTATCGACGAGCAGTACGTCCATGACCTCGCGCCGGGCGGCGGCCACGGCGGCACGGGCGATGTCGACGGGGTTCTGCCCGGCTTCCGACGGGAAGAAGGTGACCTCGACCTGCTCGGCCAGCGTACGCAACTGCTCGATGGCGGCGGGGCGGTAGACGTCGCAGCTGACCACCATGACGCGCTTTTTCTTGCGCTCGCGCAGGAACCGCGCCAGCTTGCCGACGGTGGTGGTCTTGCCCGCGCCCTGCAGGCCGGCCATGAGCACGACCGCCGGCGGGGTAGCCGCCAGGTTGAGCTCGGTATTGGCCTGGCCCATGACGGCCGTGAGCTCGTCGCTGACCACCTTGACCAGCGCCTGACCCGGCGAGAGGCTTTTCAGGACCTCCTGACCGACGGCCCGCACCTTGACGCGTTCGATCAGCGCCTTGACCACCGGCAGGGCCACATCCGCCTCGAGCAGCGCAATGCGTACCTCGCGCAAGGTCTCGCGGATGTTTTCCTCGGTCAGCCGACCGCGACCACGCAGGCGATTGACGGTATCGGAGAGGCGACTGCTGAGCGATTCGAACATGGCGAGTTCGTGTCTGGGCTGCTGTAAACGACGGATTATAGCCCACTATCGCTGCCGGACGCTCCGCGATGCCGCAAATGACAGCGTGTCGCATTCACGTCGCAAAGCGGCTATGCCACACTGCGTCGTCATGATCGTCACCCTCTTCTCTCTGGTCGCCATCGCTTTCTACCTGTCCGCCGCCGGAGCATTCGCGCGGCCGCTGGTGACGGGCGGACTGCCCCTTGCGCGCGCGGGGGCCGCACTCGGGTTCGTGGCGGCCATGGCCCACGGCGCCGTGCTGCTGAGCGCCCATCGCGGCACACTGGACCTGCATTTCTTCGCCGCCCTGTCGCTGGTCGCCTGGATCGCGTCCGTGCTGACCCTGCTGGTCAACCTGTCGCGGCCCGTGGCGGGACTGGGCGTGCTGGTTTTTCCGCTGGCGGCCGTCTTCGTTGCAGTGGATACCTTCCTGGCGCCGCAAACCGCGCCGGAGAGCATGACCTGGCAGATCGAACTGCACGTGACCCTGGCCGTGCTGGCGTTCGGCCTGCTGTCCATCGCGGCGGCCCTCGCCATCCTGCTGGCGATCCAGGAACGGGCATTGCGCCGGAGCCGCTTCGGGCACTGGCTGCGCGCCCTGCCCCCGCTCACCCTCACCGAGGTGCTGCTGTTCCGGCTGATCGCGGCAGGATTCGTGCTGCTGACCCTAACCCTGGTCACCGGGGCGCTGTTCGTGGGCGACCTGTTTGGCCAGCACCTGGTCCACAAGACGGTGCTGTCGATCGTCGCCTGGGTGGTGTTCGGCGTGTTGTTGTGGGGACGCTGGCGCCACGGGTGGCGGGGTATCCGCGCCGTCTACCTGACGCTGGCGGGCATGGGCATCCTGCTGCTGGCGTTCTTCGGGACCAAGGCGGTCCTGGAGCTGGTGCTGCACCGGGTGGCGTGAGCTCAGTCGCGGCTGGCGTCCAGCGCCTGCGAAAGCCGCTCCACACCGATCACCTCCATCTCACCGACACGGCCGCGCTTGGGCGCATTGGCCGCGGGGACGACCGCGCGGCGGAAACCGTGGGTGGCCGCCTCCTTCAGGCGCTCCTCGCCATTGGGCACGGGGCGGATCTCGCCGGATAGCCCCACTTCGCCAAAGGCGATGGTTTTTTCGGGCAGCGGACGATCACGCAGGCTGGACAGCACGGCCATGATCACCGGTACGTCGGACGCCGTTTCCTGCACACGGATACCACCGACCACGTTGACGAAGACGTCCTGGTCGTAGGCGGCCACGCCGCCGTGGCGATGCAGCACGGCCAGCAGCATGGCCAGCCGGTTCTGCTCCAGGCCCAGCACCACGCGGCGGGGATTGCCCAGCGACGATTGGTCGACCAGCGCCTGCACCTCGACCAGCAACGGACGCGTGCCCTCACGGGTGACCATGACCGCACTGCCCGGCGTGGGCCCGGCATGCGAGGACAGGAAGATGGCCGAGGGGTTGGCGACTTCCCGCAGGCCTTTCTCGGACATGGCGAACACGCCCAGTTCGTTGACCGCGCCGAAGCGGTTCTTGAAGGCGCGCAGCACACGGAAGCGGCTGCCGGACTCGCCCTCGAAGTAGAGCACCGCATCGACCATGTGCTCGAGCACGCGCGGGCCGGCGATGCCTCCCTCCTTCGTCACATGGCCGACCAGGAACACCGAGGTACCGGTTTCCTTGGCGAAGCGGGTGAGCTTGGCGGCGGACTCGCGTACCTGGCTCACCGAACCCGGTGCCGCCGTGAGCATTTCCGTCCAGATGGTCTGGATCGAGTCGATGACCAGGACGCGCGGACGCGCCGTCGCCACCTGCTCGAGTATCCGTTCGATGCAGGTTTCCGCCAGCGCGTGCAGCGGCGCCAGCGGAAGGTCGAGGCGCTGCGCGCGGCCGGCCACCTGGCTGAGCGATTCCTCGCCGGTGACGTAAAGGCTGGGCAGCACCGCGCCCAGGGTGCCGAGCATCTGCAGCAGCAGCGTGGACTTGCCGATACCCGGATCGCCACCGATCAGCACGACGGAGCCGTCGACCAGGCCACCGCCGAGGACGCGGTCGAGCTCACCGATGCCAGTGTGGGTGCGCGCCTCGGCGGTCAGCAGTACCTCGGCGAGCGCCGTAATGCGAGGCGCGCCGGCCGCGTCGCCCGCATAGCCGCCGCGGCGTGCACCGGGCGACGATACGGCAGCGGGCTTGGCCGGCTGCACGACAAACTCGGTCAGCACGTTCCATTCGTTGCATTCCGCGCACTGGCCTTGCCACTTGCTGTGCTCGGCGCCGCACTGGGTGCACACGTAGGCGGTCTTGGCCTTGGCCATGGTCGGGGTATTCCGTAAAAGGTAGGGAGCTGTATCGCACAGACGCGTCGCAGGGATCGATACGCCGACGCCGGCGGCCCTTCAGGTCTCGTCTTCGACGAACAGCACGCGGCGCGTCATGCCGCAGGTGAGGTCGTAGGAAATCGTACCCGCCGCGGCCGCGACCGTTTCCACGGGCAGGCCGTCGCCCCATAGCGTGACGCGATCGCCGGTGCGGGCCGTGGGCACGCCACGCAGGTCGATCGTGATGAGGTCCATCGACACGCGCCCGACCAGCGGGACGGTCTGGCCGTTGATCCGTACCGGGGTGCCGGGCGCCGCGCTGCGGGGGTAGCCGTCGCCGTAACCGATGGCGGCCACGCCGATGTCCATGTCTTCGGGGCACTCGTAGGTGCCGTTGTAGCCGACGCGCTCGCCCTTGCCGACGCGGTTGATGGCCACCAGGCGCGTGGTCAGTGTCATGGCGGGACGGAAGCCGAAGTCGTCGCCCGCCTTGCCCTCCACGACAGACAAGCCGTAGAGCAACCCACCGGTGCGGACCCAGTCGCCACGCGCGTCCGGCCAGCCGAGCACAGCCGCCGAATTGGACAGCGCACGCGGTCCAGCAAGACCGGCAGTGCTTTGCCTGAACAGGGCGATCTGCCGCTTGGTGTTCTCGTCGTCGAACCCCTCCGACGAGGCGAAATGCGTCATCAACCCCAGCTCCGGATCGATTGCCGGCATGGCGGACAGGGCCGCGTGAATATCCCTGATCCGTGCCGGGTCGAAGCCGAGCCGATGCATCCCCGTGTCGACCTTGATCCACACCCGCAAGGAGCCGCGCGCCGGGTCGGCCCGGGCCAGCCACGGCAACTGCGCGTCGTGATGGATCAACGCGTCGAGGCCAAGCCGCTGCATCTCAGCGATGTCGGAGGGCGTATCGGGACCGGACAACACCACGATGCGCTGCCGGTGTCCCGCGGCGCGCAGCCTGAGGCCATCGGCGATGGCCGCCACGGCGAAGGCCTCGGCATCATCTCCCAGAGCGCGGGCGACGCGTTCCAGGCCGTGGCCATACGCATCGGCCTTGACCACGGCCATGACCCTTGCGCTGCCGGCCAGCGACCGGACACGCGCGAGGTTGTGGCGCAGCGCGCCCAGATGGATGGTGGCGACGGTGGTACGGCTCATGGCTCGACGGCGGCATGCCTGGCGGAAGTGACCGCCCAGTCTAGCCTCATCGACCGGGCAACCGTAGGGCACAGGGATGGCGACCCCGGGACAGGGCCGCCATCCGGCGTTACTTGGCCAAGTCGAAATGTTCCGACGAGACCCAGCCACGGTTGCCGTGCTCGTCCTCCACTTCCCAGGCCAGGCCGACCTTGTCGCCCGTCGGATAGACCACCATGCCGGGATCGAGCGAGCGCACCGCCTTACCCGTCATCGTGGACGTGGCGAACATGCGCGTCGCGACACGCACCGTGCCGGACTGCCGCGCATTGGCCGCCGACGCATTGCCGGGCATGCCGCCCATTTCATTGACCAGCTTGGTGTACGCATCGAGGTAGGCCATGGTGATGACCTGGCCGATGGTGGTGTTGGCATAACCACCGATACCGGCGCTGCCGAGATTCTGGCTGCCAAACAGCGAACCACGAGCGCCGACGCCGATGTCGTTCTTCTCGCCGTGGCCTTCGGTCATGGCCACCTGCTCGGACGAGCGAACATCCGTGACGGTGAGCACCACATCGGAGGTCTTGGAACTGATGTTGATCGCGCCGACCAGGCGACCGGTGCTGCCACCGATCAGGCCGCCGGCGAGCGCGCTGAGGGCGCTGCCGCCGGCATCGGCGTTGGCAGAGATCAGGTCGGGGACCATGACGTAGTCCGCGGCCTTGACCTGCCCCTTACCCACATTGGCGCCGCCGCGCAGCTCGCCACCCGCGGCCAGTGCACGCTCGCGCATGGCCGCGCTCATGCCCATGCCGCGGTCCAGCAGCGTGAAGCAGCCGGACTTGTTGATGAACACCTTGATCAGCTTGGTCGGGGACGGCAGCTGTTGCTGGGTCCACCAGTGCACATCGCCTTCCGGCTCGATCACCGAGATGGTGCCGAGCTTGCGGGCACAATGGGGAATGGCGGCGACTTTTTCCTCGTGCTGTTTTTGCGTCTTCGCCACCAGCGGATTGGCCGCCGTGCATGCTGAAAGCGAAAGGGTAAAGCCAAGCGCAAGCGACGCCACACCGGCGTGCCTGATCGAAATTTCCATATTGAATCCTGTTCTATGCCGTCAAACCAAGGCACGATGCTAGAGAACCGACTGGACGCAGTAAGTCGGTCGATACCCGCAAACAAAGCAAGGTGCTGGCGCGTCTGATGTACGCATGCTTCGGAGGAAACGCGTCCGCATGCGACGGGATGAACCCTGTCACGGCACGGAAGCGATCGCCGATATTCCATCAGCGTGGCATACCCGAATCCATTGGGCGATGTCTTAAAACAACGTGTCAGGCCGCGAGCCGCGCGGACCTTCGTTGAGGCGGCATGTCTAACCCGGAAGCACCGATCGCCCGGAAGCACCGATGGGGCTACCGTCCGTCACGTGCCCCGCTATCGGCCAGCGCCTTCTCGACAGCATGCTCCGCCAGCGGCGACATGACCGCGTATCCCTGTGCATTGGGATGCAGGCCGTCGTCGCTCAGTTCGCGCCTGAGTGCACCGTGGCTGTCGGTCATGGCCGGCGCGTAATCAAGAAGCACAAGGTGCTGCCTGGCACTGTACTGGCGAATCCAGGCGTTCAGCGCACGAATCGTCGATGGTGGCCGGCGCACCGACTGATCCGGAACCACCGCATCGTTCACGGGCGGCAATGTCGCTAGCACCACGCGAATGCCGTGGGCTTTTGCCAGTTCGGTCATCGACGACAGGTTGTCTTCGATCATACCCAGCGACGACGCCCCCGTGTTGCCGGCGATATCGTTGGTGCCGGCAAGGATCACGACCACCACCGGCTTCAATGCGATCACGTCCGCGCGAAAACGCACCAGCATCTGCGGCGTGGTCTGCCCGCTGATGCCGCGATTGATATAGCCGTGCCCGGAGAAGAATTCGCCCACCGGGCGCCCCCAGAAATCGGTGATGGAGTCGCCAAAGAAGACCACGCGCTTCTCGCCCGGCTTCGGTGGCGGATAGGTCGCGTTGTCCCGGGCGAAACGCGCCAGCAACGGCCAGTCGTTGAGGCGCTGCTCGATATCCGCGCGCTGGTCGACGGTGGGATGCTCGGGCAGTGTGATCTGTCCGGCAGCGGCCGACACGTCGGCATACAGGCACATCGACAGCCACGCCGCGGCGGCGATGGCCCAGCGTGGCGCCGGATCAGTCGAACGAGCCCACATACGCATCCGGCGCCCAGTTCTCGAACTTGGTGTAATGCCCGAGGAAGGCCAGCTTGATCGTGTCGGTCGGACCGTTACGCTGCTTGCCGATGATGATCTCTGCCAGGCCCTTGTCGGGCGATTCCTTGTTGTAGTACTCGTCGCGATAGATGAACATGATGACGTCGGCGTCCTGCTCGATAGCGCCGGACTCGCGCAGGTCGGACATCATCGGACGTTTATCGGCACGCTGTTCCAGCGAGCGGTTCAACTGCGACAGCGCGATCACCGGCACGTTGAGCTCCTTCGCCAGCGCCTTCAGCCCGCGGGAGATTTCCGAGATTTCCGTGGCGCGGTTTTCGCTGTTGCCCGGTACCTGCATCAGCTGCAGGTAGTCGATGACGATCAGGCCCAGGCCATGCTCGCGTTGCAGGCGGCGCGAGCGCGAGCGCATTTCCACCGGCGACATGGCCGGCGTGTCGTCGATGAAGATCTTCGCGTCCGACAGCATGGTGATGGCGGAGGTGACGCGCGGCCAGTCTTCCTCTGCCAGATCGCCGTTACGCAGGTGCTGTGCGTGCACGCGGCCGAGCGACGAGATCAGACGGAAGGCCAGCTGCGACGCCGACATTTCCATCGAGAACACCGCCACCGCTTTCTTGCCGCGCAGGGCGGCGGCTTCGGCGAGGTTGAGCGCGAACGCCGTCTTGCCCATCGAGGGACGCGCCGCGATGATCACCAGATCGGACGGCTGCAGGCCGGAGGTGAGTTCGTCCAGGTCGGTGAAGCCGGTGGAAAGACCGGTCAGCTGTCCGCGCTTCTCGTAGCGCTCGGTCAGCATGCGGAAGGCCTCGCCTACGGCCTCGCGCACCGACACGATGTCCTTCTTGCCGCGCGCGCCGGATTCCGCGATGCGGAACACGCGCTGCTCGGCCAGCTCCATCACTTCCTGGACGCTCTTTCCCTCGGGGCGGAAGCCGTCCTCGGTGATCGACGTGCCGGCGTCGATCAGCATGCGCAGCACGGATTTCTCGCGCACGATGTCGCCATAGGCGCCGATGTTGGCCGCGCTGGGCGTGGAGTTGGCGAGCTCCATCAGATAACTGGCGCCGCCGACCATCTCGGCCATGTCGTTGGCGGCGAACCAGTCGCCCAGGGTTACGGCGTCGCACGGCATGCCCTTGTTGGCCAGCTCGTTGATGGCGCGCCAGATCAGGCGGTGATCCTTGCGGTAGAAATCGTCGTCGGTGAGCTTGTCGGCCACCTTGTCCAGGGAATCCGGCGACAGCATCAGGCCGCCCAGCACGGCCTGCTCGGCCTCGATGGAGTTCGGCGGGATGCGCAGGGACTCGAACGCCGTGGGCTCGCGCTCGCGGCGGCGCTTGCGATCGCCGCGATCGCCGCGTTCTGGATTGAAAGACATGGTTTACCTCGTCATGCGTCGGCGCGTGACCCGGGCCCGGGTCGCCGTTCCACCATGATACGCGCCCCGGTCCAGGGCGTTGAGGGGATAAGTCTGTGGATAACCTGTGGGCGAATCCGTCAGCGCGGCGCTTCACCGAAGCGGTACTGCCCGATCAGCCAGAGCTTGCGCTCGTCCACGCCATGGCCCGCGGCCCGGTAATCGCCGAACTGCACCTCCGCCGAGAAACCGTGGCCCAGGTCGGTCAGCACGCCGGCATCCAGTTCGCGGCTCAGCGCCGCGCCGCCCTCGTCCGCGACGAAGTGCCGCAAAGTGACCTGCCAGCTGACCTTTCGGCCGGCATCGACGGAGCCCAGCAATCCGACGTAGCGCTCGCGCAGGCCGCTGCGCGGGATGCGGAAGGCCACCACCCAGCCGTTGAAGGCACGTGCCGCGCCATAGGCGACGTTGATGGCGTTGCGGCCGTTACCGTCCAGCCGTTCCTCACCCACCCGCAGCGACAGCTCGGGCACGCCCCAGGTGGCGTCGATGAGGTGGTAGCCGAGACTGAACCGCGCGGGGTTGTTCGCATAGGCATGCTGCCGCGCCGCGTCCGCCGTCCAGCCCAGGGTGGCGCCTGCGGGCCCCACGGCCGCACTGCCCGTCCAGCGCACGCCGACCGTCTTCACCGACTGGGCTGCCACGGTGTCGTTGCGGACAAAATAGCCGTAGGCGGAGAGCTTGCCGAGGGCCAAGGCCTGGTCGACGTGGAGCAGGTGGGCATCCAGCGTCCATCGGCGCTGGTCACGGTCATGAAAATCGTAGCCGAGCGTGCGATTGACCCGGCCGAGCCAGTAATAGCGAAGCTCCGCGCCCTGCCAGGCCTTCCAAGTGACGCCGACGCCGTCGAACGACTGCAGGCTTTGCCGCCACGGGTTGTTGCTGACGAAGCGCCCCCCGTCCAGGCGGATGTACTGCCTGCCCGCGCGTACGGCCACATCGTCGTTGCGCCAGGACACCCAGGCGTTGCTGATACCGGTGGAAGACGGGTCCGCCTCGGCCGGATACGGTGTGCGGCGCCCGGAGCCGTCGTCGTACTGCTGGCCGAACAACGACCAGGTGCGACTGGCTTCGCCGTAGGCGCTCCATCCGTTGTCGATCCGCCAGTGATAACCGATCCGCGTGCGCACGGTGTTGGCATGGCCGCGCTTCGGCGCCCCGTCGGAATGCAGGTTGCTGTAGCGATACCGCGCGTCGAGATTGAACGGGCTTTCGACCGGCGCATCCGCGGCCCACGCCGACGCCCCACCCATCCAGCTACCGGCCATGCCGAGGCACGACCGCCACCACCACTTACGCATCCGACGCCTTCCATCCACCCACGGGACGACCGACTCTAGGTGGCGGCACAAGGCCGGCCAAGGCGGAGCGGATGGTTTACGCGCAAAACGGCGTCGCTACGCCGGTCGCCCTCGGCGAACGGCCGCGACGGCGTGCGTCGGGGCGAGGCGGAAGCCTGAGACATTACGCAATGCCGCACGCCGACGCCTGCCGCGGCAAGCCGGGACGACACGTCGCGCGGCACGAACGAAAACGGGCACCACAAGGGCGCCCGTCGGGTATCGCGGTAACCGGTGCTTACGCGCCGATGACCTTGACCTTGACCATCTGCTGCACATCGGCGTGGAGGACGACAGTGACTTCGTACTCGCCGGTGTTGCGGAACGGGCCTTCGGCCTGGATCACTTCGCTCTTGTCGACTTCCAGACCCTTGGCGGTCAGGGCCTCGGCCACGTCACGCGGGGTGACCGAGCCGAACAGCTTGCCTTCCGGCGAAGCGTTGACTTCGATGGTGACCTCGGCGCCGTCGAGCTTGGCGGCACGACCCTCGGCACCGGACAGCTGGTCCTTGGCCTTGGCTTCGTACTCGGCACGACGTGCTTCGAACGCTTCGAGGTTGGCGGCGGTCGCGCGAGCGGCCTTGCCGGTCGGGAGGAGGAAGTTACGACCGTAACCCGGCTTGACGTTGACCTTGTCGCCGAGGTTACCGAGGTTCTTCACCTTCTCGAGGAGAATGAGTTCCATGGGTTTTTCCTATCGTTTCGTTAGCACGGGATGGGCCCCATGCAGCCAGGACGGTTGTCCGAAATAAAACGTGTGACGCCGGACGCCCTCCCGTATCTCAGGGAGGGCTACCGCGATCAGACGTCGTGGTTGTCGGTGTACGGCAGCAGCGAGAGGAAGCGAGCGCGCTTGATCGCGGTCGCCAGCTGGCGCTGGTAGCGGGCCTTCGTGCCGGTGATGCGGCTCGGGACGATCTTGCCGTTCTCGGTCACGTACTGGCGGAGGGTGTTGAGATCCTTGTAATCGATCTCTTTGACGCCTTCGGCGGTGAAACGGCAGAACTTGCGGCGGCGGAAGAACTTGGACATGGCTGTGATCCCCGATTAGTCGTCGCTGTCGCGATCGTTGTCGTTGTCGCGACCACCACGGCGGTCGTCGCCGTCGCTGTCGTCGTCACGGCGACGCGAACCCTTCTGTTCGTCCTTTTCCTTGCTCTTGAGGATGAAGGACGGCTCGGTATCGGCCTCGTCACGACGGACGACCAGGTGGCGCAGCACGGCATCGTTGAAACGGAAGCCCGTCTCGAGCTCGTTCAGGGCGTTCTGCGAAACCTCGATATTCAGCATCACGTAGTGAGCCTTGGCGAGGTTTTCGATCGGGTAAGCCAGCTGGCGGCGGCCCCAGTCTTCGAGACGGTGGATCGTGCCGTTGTCGCCTTCGATCAGCGCCTTGTAACGCTCGATCATGGCGGGCACCTGTTCGCTCTGGTCCGGATGGACCAGGAACACGACTTCATAATGACGCATGGTGACTCCTTGTGGATGCACCCCTTCCGGGGATGGCAGCCTCCCGTTCGTACGGTGAGGCAAGAAGACCCCTCCTTGGGGAAGGGCCAGCCGCCTATTGTAGGGAGAAACCGGGGGGTGTCGCAACCGGGGCGGCGCAGGCGCCCTGTGACGCGTGTATCGCCGACATCGTCGGCTCCTACGGGGAGGGCGGGGTCAGGCGACGGTGAACGACTCGCCGCAGCCGCATTCGCCGGTGGCGTTGGGGTTGTGGAAAACGAAGGAGGCGTTCAGGCCCTGGCGCTGGAAGTCGATCAGGGTGCCGTCGACCAGCGGGAGGCTGGTGGGATCGACCACGACACGGATGCCGTCGATATCGAGCACCTGATCCTCGGCGGCGATGGCGCCTGCCAGGTCGACCACATAGCCGAAGCCCGAGCAGCCCATCCGCTTGACGGAAAAGCGCACACCGGCGGCCTGCGGCGCCCGGGACAGGAAGCTGCGCATGCGTTCGGAGGCGGCCGGAGTGATCTGGATGCTCATGAGTTCGTTTTATTACCGTGGTATACCCGGGAACGGTGCCGTTCACCCGACCCTTACATTATCATGCAAGGTCGTGTCCTACGCGCCACCTTAAATGCGGCGCCTTTTCCGGAGTTTCAATCGATGACGGTGGTAAGCGTCAAGCAGGCCCTCGCCGGCGGCACGGCCGCAGGCGAACACGAGGTGACCGTCCGCGGCTGGGTGCGCACCCTGCGCGAGTCCAAGGGTGGCCTCTCCTTCGTCAACGTGAGTGACGGCTCCTGCTTCGCGCCCATCCAGGTGGTCGCCACGGCCGATCTCGCCAATTACGAGACCGAGGTGAAGCACCTATCCGCTGGCGCCGGCGTCATCGCCACCGGTCGGCTGGTGCCCTCGCAGGGCAAGGGCCAGGCCTTCGAGATCCAGGCCACGCGGGTGGAAGTCACCGGCTTCGTCGAGAACCCGCTCACCTACCCCATCCAGCCCAAGCAGCACTCGATGGAGTTCCTGCGCGAGGTGGCCCACCTGCGCCCGCGCACCAACCTGTTCGGCGCGGTGACCCGCGTGCGCCACACCATGATGACGGCGATCCACCGGCTGCTGACCGAGCAGGGCTTCTTCTGGATCAACACGCCGATCATCACCACGTCCGATGCCGAAGGCGCCGGCGACATGTTCCGCCTGTCCACCCTGGACCTGGCCAACCTGCCGCGCGACGACAAGGGCGGTATCGACTGGCGCAAGGATTTCTTCGGTCGCGAGGCCTTCCTTACAGTGTCCGGGCAGCTCAACGTCGAGGCCTACGCCCTGGCCATGAGTAAGGTCTACACCTTCGGACCCACCTTCCGCGCCGAGAACTCGAACACCACCCGCCACCTGGCGGAGTTCTGGATGGTCGAGCCGGAGGTGGCCTTCGCCAACCTCGACGACAACGCCGACCTGGCCGAGCTGTTCCTCAAGGGCATCTTCAAGGCGGTGCTGGACGAGCGCCAGGACGACATGGCCTTCTTCGCCGAGCGTGTGCAGCCCGATGCCATCACCCGGCTGGAGGCGTTCATCGCCAAGCCGTTCGAGCGCATCCAGTACACCGAGGCGGTCGATATCCTGCAGAAGTGCGGCAAGAAGTTCGAGCACCCGGTGGCCTGGGGCATCGACCTGCAGACCGAGCACGAGCGTTACCTCGCCGAGGAACATATCGGCCGTCCCGTGGTCGTCATGAACTACCCCGAGGAAATCAAGGCGTTCTACATGCGGCTCAACGACGACGGCAGGACGGTCGCGGCCATGGATGTCCTTGCACCGGGCATCGGCGAGATCATCGGCGGTGCTCAGCGAGAAGAGCGGCTGGATTACCTCGATCGCCGCATGGACCAGTTTGGCCTCGATAAAGACGTCTACAACTGGTATCGCGACCTGCGCCGCTACGGCACAGTGCCGCACGCCGGCTTCGGCCTCGGTTTCGAGCGCCTGCTGGTGTACGTCTGCGGCCTGGCCAACATCCGCGACGCCATTCCCTATCCCCGTGCCGCAGGAAGCGCCGAGTTCTGACGAGCTTCCCCAAGACTATGCCCCCAAATGCCCTACGCCCCCTGTTGATCGCCGCGGCCCTCTTCGGCCTCGGCGCCTGCCATACCATCGGCGCCATCGTGCCGCCCAACTTCCGCCCGCCGGAGAAGACCACGGCGGCCATCGACGCGGCGCGCAAGACGCTAGAGGCGGCCACCCCCTGCTGCGGCAGCTTCGCGGACCTGTCCTACCAGGACATGCTGCCCTGGCAGCCGCAGCGCTTCGAGCTGAGCAAGGACAGCCCGGTCGCCAACCTCAATGGCGACCGCAGCTACTTCCTGGCCTTCCGCCTGCCCACCGGCGCCCAGCTGCCCTACACGATCGCCATGAAGTCCGAGCTCAACGGGCGCTGGCTCAGCTCCAGCTACTTGTTCGCGCCGACGGTGGTGCTGCTGGACGACGCCTTCCAGCCGCTGCACGCCGAGGACATCCAGCTGTGCGAGTACATGGGCTGGACCAACGAGACCACCGGCGCGTTCGGCAAGTTCAAGGTCGAGGACGACAAGGCCCGCTACATGGTGGTGTATTCGTCGGCCAAGCAGCAGAAGGACCAGACCTACTGGGAACAGTCGCCCAGCAGCTTCTCGGCCGAGGCGCCGGTGAAGATGAGCTCGGCGGGCAGCTTCAAGATCCCGCACGGGCCCGACGGGGTGTTGTTCCTCGGCATGCAGAACGACACCTACAAGCGGGCGATCAACAACGCCGTCTGCTCGAAGGCGTCGCAGGGTAACGGCGTGATCTCGACGATCCGCAGCGTGGTCACCACCGACCTGCTGGGCACCGACGAGGCCAAGAAGAAAGACAAGGACAGCTGACCCATGTCGATCCCGGTCATGCTCTACCTCGCGCTGTTGCTGGCCGCCGTGGCGTTCTTCCTGGTCCATTTCCTCGCGCAGTGGCGCTTCACGGCGATCCTCCGCGCCCGCTATCCGGACCAGTGGAAAACCATCACGGAAGCCGACACCGGCCGGCCCAACGGCATGGCCAACTGGCTGCGCATACGACGCGTACTGCGCTCGGATGCCCCGGCCCTCTTCAACGACGACGACCTGAACCGCTGGCAGGCCTGGTGGCGCCGTGCACCCTGGCTGGCCTGGCCGTGCTGGGCGGCGGCGATGGCGTTACAGTGGTGGGCCTCGCAACAACGCTGATGCTCGCCATCCCACCGAGGGAGTTCGCATGGATCTTCGCCTCACCGGTCGCCACGCCCTGGTCTGTGGCGCGTCACAGGGTATAGGCCGCGCCACCGCCTTCGAACTGGCGGCACTGGGCGCCAGCGTCACCCTGCTGTCGCGCTCGGCAGACACCCTTGCCGCCCTGGCCCGGGAACTGCCCGCCGGTCAGCCCGGCCAGTCCCATGAGCCCATCGCCGTGGACATGCTCGATACCGACGCGTTGGCCGCCGCCGTGGTGCGCATCGTCGGCCTGCATGCCGTGCACGTGGTGGTGAACAACAGCGGGGGCCCGCCGCCGGGGCCAGCCTCGACCGCCACCCCCGACGACTTCCTCACCGCCTTCCGCCAGCACCTGCTGGCCGCGCAGGTGGTGACCCGGGCATGCCTGCCGGGTATGCGTGCCGCGCGCTACGGGCGCGTGGTCAATGTCATCTCCACGTCGGTCAAGGAACCGATCCCCAACCTGGGCGTTTCCAACACGGTGCGTGCCGCCGTGGCGGGCTGGGCCAAGACCCTGTCGTCGGAAGTGGCGCACGAAGGCATCACCGTCAACAACGTGCTGCCGGGTTACACGCGCACGCCCCGCCTGGAGGCCCTGGTCGAAGCCAGCTGCAAGGCGGGCCGCAGCCGTGAGGATGTGGAACGCGGCCTGCTGGCCAGTGTCCCGGCGGCGCGCTTCGGCGATCCGGCCGAGGTGGCGGCGGTGATCGCCTTCCTCGCCAGCCCAGCGGCCGGCTACGTCAACGGCATCAGCCTGAGCGTCGATGGCGGGCGCACGCGCAGCCTGAACTGACGGCACGCATGATCGTCCTGGCCAACTTCATCGACGGCACATCGCGTGCGCCCCACGGCGGGGCCTACCTCGATGTGGTCGATCCCGCCACGGGCACCGTGTTCGCCAGCTGTCCGGACTCCGATGCCGCCGACGTCGCCGCCGCAGTGGCTGCGGCCGAACGGGCCGCACCGGGATGGGCCGCGACACCGGCCGACGTCCGCGCCGCCTGCCTGTCCCGTCTGGCCGACCTGGTCCAGGTGCGCCTGGATACCTTCGCCGCCGCGGAATCGCAGGACAGCGGCAAGCCCGTCGCCCTTGCCCGCTCGCTGGACATTCCCCGCGCCATCGCCAACCTGCGCTTCTTCGCCGCGGCCGCCACGCAGTGGAGCAGCGAGTCGCACGGCATGGCGCACGGCGCCATCAACTACACGCTGCGCCTGCCGCTTGGCGTGGTGGGCTGCATCAGCCCCTGGAACCTGCCGCTCTACCTGTTCACCTGGAAGATCGCGCCGGCGCTGGCCGCCGGCAACACGGTGGTGGCCAAGCCGTCGGAGCTGACGCCCTACACGGCGTGGCTGCTGGGCACGCTGGTCACGGAGGCGGGCTTTCCGCCGGGTGTGCTCAATATCGTGCAGGGCACAGGCGCCCGCGTGGGCGAGGCCATCGTCACGCATGAGGCGGTCAAGGCGGTGTCCTTCACCGGCAGCACGCGCACGGGCACGGCGATCGCCACTGCCGCGGCGGCCCGGTTGAAAAAAACGTCGCTGGAACTGGGCGGCAAGAACGCCACGCTGGTGTTCGACGATTTCGATATCACCGACGCGGCCATGGCGACGCTGGTGCGTTCCGGGTTCGCGAACCAGGGCGAGATCTGCCTCTGCGGTTCGCGCCTGCTGGTGCAGCGGGGCATCTACGAACGTTTCCGTACGGCCTACCTCGATCGCGTCCAGTGCCTGCGTGTCGGCGACCCCGCGGATGACACCAGCGACCTGGGCGCACTCGTCTCTCGCGCGCACTTCGACAAGGTCATGGCGTGCATCGAGCGCGCCCGGGCCGACGGCGGGCAGGTGCTGTGCGGCGGCGATCGCGTCACCTCGCCCGGCCGCTGCGCCGGGGGCTGGTTTATCGCTCCCACCGTCATCGAAGGGTTGCCTGCCGACGCGGCCGCCAACCAGGAGGAGATCTTCGGCCCGGTGGTGACGCTGCTGCCGTTCGACACGGAAGAAGAGGCATTGGCGATCGCCAACGGGACGCCCTACGGCCTGGCCGCCTCGGTATGGACTCACGACGTATCGCGCGCCCATCGCGTCGCCGCGCGGCTGGATGTCGGCATCGTCTGGGTGAACTGCTGGATGCTGCGCGACCTGCGCACGCCGTTCGGCGGCACCCGGCAGTCCGGCATGGGCCGCGAGGGCGGCGTGGAAGCCATGCGTTTTTTCACCGAGGCCAGGAATGTCTGCATCGACCATGGGCACTGAGGTCATCCATACCGCGAACGCACCAGGACCGGTGGGCGCCTATCCCCATGCACGGCGCGTGGGGCCCCTGCTGTTCCTCTCCGGCATCGGCCCGCGCCGGCCCGACGACAACAGCATCCCCGGCAACGTCGTGGATGCCGACGGACGGCTGCTCCACTACGACATCGAAGCGCAGTGCCGCCAGGTGTTCGCCAACGTGCGCGCCGTGCTCGAGGCCAGCGGTGCCCGCTTCGAGGACCTGGTGGACGTCACGGTGTACCTCACCAACATGGCCGACGACTTCGCCACGTACAACCGACTCTACGCGGAAGCGTTCGCCGGCGTGGACGCCTGCCGGACCACCGTGGAGGTGAACGCGCTACCCACCCCCATCGTGATCGAACTCAAGTGCGTGGCGGCCGTGGTCAGCTGATGAGGCAGGCCTGGAGCATCCCGCCGATCAGCGTCTGCACGCCGGCGGCCTTGCGCGGCAGGTATTCGAACGAGTCTTCGTCCATATAGTTGATCTGCGCGAGCTCCAACTGGATCGCATCGATACCTTTGTCCGGACGCCCGTAGTGACGCGTGATATGGCCCCCCTTGAAGCGTCCGTTGACCGCGAAGCTGTATTCGTCCTGCGCCTGCAGCAACTCGACCACGCGTTGCTGCAACGCGGGCGAGCAACTGGCGCCGTCCGCCGTGCCCAGGTTGAAATCCGGCAGGCGGCCCTCGAACAGCATGGGCACCTCGCTGCGAATGGAGTGCCCTTCCCACAGCACCACGCGCCCGAACTGCTTGCGCAGTCGGGCGATCTCGTCGCCCAGGGCCTGGTGGTAAGGCTTCCACCAGCGGTTGACGCGATCCGCGATCTCTGCGGCATCCGGTTCCGCGCCCGGCCGGTAGATCGGGCTGCCGTCGAACATCACCCGCGGCGCCAGCCCGGTTTCGGCCTGACCCGGGTAAAGGGCGTGCCCATCCGACGGACGGTTGAGGTCGACTACGTAGCGCGAGGCGAACGGCTTGATGATGCTCGCGCCCATGCCGCGGGCGAAGTCGTACAACTCGGCCACGTGCCAGTCCGTGTCCAGCGACCGTCGGGCGCGGCGCTTCATCCGTGCGCCGATGTCGTCGGGAATGGCGCTGCCGTTGTGCGGCAGGCTGATCAGGAGCGGCGCGTTGCCGCGATGCAGGGTGTACGGAATCATGCGGCCAGTGTAAACGCTCAACCGGGTACGCGGTCACCCATGGTTACCATCTCTTCCGCCGACGTGGGATGGATGGCCAGGGTGGCGTCGAAGTCGTCCTTGGTCGCGCCCATCTTGATCGCCACGGCAAAGCCCTGGAGGATTTCGTCGACACCCGGGCCGAGCATCTGCAGGCCGACGATACGGGCATCCTCGCCCACGCAGATCAGCTTGAACCGCACCATCATCGGGCGCTGCGCCAGCGCCAGCTGCATGGGCACGAACGATTGCTTGTACAGCTGCACGTCATCCCCGTACGCCTCGCGGGCCTGCTGCTCGGACATGCCGATGGTGCCGAGCGGCGGGTGCGAGAAGACCACGCTGGGCACGTTGCGGTAATCCAGCCGCGCGTTCGGTTTGCCACCGAACAGGCGGTCGGCCAGCTTGCGCCCCGCCGAGACGGCCACCGGTGTCAGCGCCAGCCGCTGGGTCACGTCACCCACCGCATACACGCCGGGTATGGAGGTGTTCTGGAGGTCGTCCACCTCGATGTGGCCCTGATCGTCCGTGTGCACGCCGATACGGTCGATGTCGAGCGAATGGGTATTCGCATGACGGCCCACGGCCCATATCAGCAGGTCGTACGGCCCGGGATGGCTGCCCCGGTCGCAGTCCAGCATCAGCACGCCGTCGGTTTCGTGCACCGCGTCGATCTGGCACGTGTAGTGGATACCGATGCCGTGTTTCTGCATCTCCTCGCCCAACTGGTAGGACATCTCCTCGTCGAAGTCGCTCATCAGGCGGCCGCGGACGTATAAGTCCACTTCGCTGCCCAGGGCGCGAAGCACGCCGGCCAGCTCCACGGCGATGTAACCGCCGCCGACGATGGCCGTGCGCTTCGGGCTTTCCCGCAGGCGGAAGAAACCCTCCGAGGTGACACCGAGATCGAAACCAGGCTTGTCCAGCGTGTTCGGCGTGGAACCCGTGGCGATGACGATGTGCGGCGCGGTGAGTTCGCGCTCGCCGGCCAGGATGCGGTCCGCGGCGAGAAACCGAGCGCGCTCGTGCACCAGGGTGACGTGCGCCTTGTCCAGCGACTGCCGGTAGCTGCCATGGATACGCTCGATGTAGGCGTTGCGCCGGTCGATGAAACGCGGCCAATCCAGGCGGCCCGGCGTTTCGTGGAAACCGTAGTCCACCGCGATGCACTGTGCCTCGGCCATCTGCGCCGCGAACCACATCGCCTTTTTCGGCACGCAGCCGGCGTTGACGCAGGTGCCACCGAGTTCCACCGGCTCCACCAACGCCACGCGGGCGCCGTGCTTCCCCGCCCGGATGGCCGTCGCGAGGCCTCCCGAGCCGCCGCCGATGACGATGAGGTCGAAGGCTTCCATGGTCATACGGCGCTCCATCAGGTCAAACCCGGAGGCTAGCCAGCCGCCGGTGAAGATCGCGAGTGAGCGCCAGCCTGTCCGTGAGATAAATTCGTGCGGTTTGGCAGGTGTTCCTTGCAACCCCTTGATTTGTTAAGCTCATGGCCGCCTATCCTCCTAGGGAACGATCCGTGGTGCCTGCCTTGCCCCCATCCTGTCGTCCGTGGCGCCTGTTCGGGCGGCTGACGCTAGCCGTGGGCATGAGCCTGATCGCTGCCTGCGGTAGCGCCCCGCCCAAGCGGTCCTCCTCGCAGCAGCGCAATCCCGCATCGGCCGTCCCGCTGGCAAAGAACCTGGAGTGGTCGACGCGAGCCGCGGATGCGCCACCCGCCGATGCCGCCAACGATGTGCTGTTCCGTGCCATCGGTCTGGTCGGCACGCCCTACCGCTGGGGCGGCAACACCCCCCAGGGCGGGTTCGATTGCAGCGGCCTGATCAATTACATCTACCTGACATCCACGGGGCTACGTTTGCCTCGTACATCGCAGGAGATGGCCGCGCTGGACAAGCCCAAGGTCGACGAATCCAGCCTGGCCAGTGGCGATCTGGTGTTCTTCGGGCGCGGCCACGTGACCCATGTGGGCGTGTATGTCGGCAAGGGCCGCTTCGTGCATGCGCCCAACTCCGGCGGCACCGTGCGCCTGGACGACCTGGACGGTTCGTACTGGAAGCAGAATTTCGTCTACGGACGGCGCGTCCTCAACTGAACGAAACACAACGGACCCCACATCGTCACGCCATTTGAATTGTGCGCGATTTAATTGTGTGATCTTATAAACCGCGTGGTCGGCCCGCCCGACCCTCCCTTCCCTGACACGTCAAAGGACAACGCCATGAGCAACCTCTCGAAAGTGCAGAAGATCGTCTACACGGCCCACGCCAAGGTCGCCGGCGGCCGCGAAGGCCATGTCGAAAGCGACGATGGCCTGATCAAGCTCGACCTGCGCCTGCCGAAGGAAATGGGCGGCAACGGCGGCGGCAGCAACCCCGAGCAGCTCTTCGCCGCGGGCTACGCCGCATGCTTCGAAGGCGCCGTGCGCTTCGTCGCTGGACAGAAGAAGGTCAAGGTGGATGGCGCCTCGGTGGCCAGCAGCGTCGGTATCGGTCCGCGTGAAGGTTCCGGCTTTGCCGTGCAGGTCAAGCTCGAGGTGACCCTGCCGGGCGTCGACGACGCCGTGGCCCAGGAGATCGTCAAAACCGCGCACGAAGATGTCTGCCCCTACTCGCACGCCACCCGCGGCAATGTGGACGTGGACGTGTCGGTCAACGGCAAGGCGCTGGCCTAAGCGTCAGCCCGGCGGCTCGATGGCCGGAAAACAAAACGGCGCCCCATGGGGCGCCGTTTTTTTATGCCTGTGCCCCGGGGGCTCAGTGCTCGCCATCACCCTTGGGGTGGGCGTGGCCATGGGCGATTTCTTCCTCCGTCGCATCGCGCACGGTCTGCACGTCGACGTGGAAGGTCAGGCTCTTGCCGGCCATGGGGTGGTTGAGGTCCACATCGACCACGCTGGAGCCGATCTTCTGCACCACCACCACGCGGTTGCCGCCTTCCTTCAGCGACAGCACCGTGGAATCGCCGACGGCCAGGCCCTTGCCCTGCTTCGGGAAATACTTCTTGGGCACGCGCTGGGTCATGCCTTCCTGGCGCGGACCGTAACCGTTCTCGGGCGAGATCTCGATATCGAACGCATCGCCTTCCGACTTGCCCTCGAGCCCGGCTTCCAGGCCCGGGATCAGCTGGCCATGGCCCAGCAGGATCCACAACGGCTCGCCGCCCTCGATCGAGCTTTCGACCTTCTCGCCGTCGACGGTAAGCGTGTAGTGGAACGAGATGACCTTGTCCTTGCCAGCCTGCATGTTGGTTTCTACCGGAGGAAAACGCGGCAGTTTACCGGCCGGGACGGCCGTCGTCACGCGGACCGACCTTGCCGCCGAAGCCGACGCCCCGTGCCTCGGGGCCCAGCCAGGTCAGCAGGGCCAGCAGCACCGCCACCACGGCGATCCAGGTGGACATGGCGAAGGCGAAGTCGCCACCCCGCTGTCCCGCCAGCCAGGTCTGCGCGGTCGCAGTGATGGCGGCCAGCAGGTTGCCCATCTGGTAGGCGAAGCCGGGCAAGGTGCCGCGAACGGCATCGGGCGACAGTTCGTTGAGGTGGGTGGGCACCACGCCCCAGGCCCCCTGGACCATCACCTGGATCAGGAAGGCGCCCAGGCCCAGCAGCAGCAACGAGCCGCCATAGGTCCATAGCGGGATCACCGGGATCGCCAGCACCGCCGCGATGATGATCGCCCGTCGCCGGCCGATCCGCTCCGACAGCGAACCGAAGGTCAGGCCACCCACCAGGGCACCCAGGTTGAGCAGCGCCGTGAGCAGGAAAGCAGTGCCCGAGCCGGCGGGAATCTTCAGTGTCTCCTGCACGAAGGTGGGGTACATGTCCTGCGAGCCGTGGCTGAACATGTTGAACGCCGCCATCAGCAGCATGAGGTAGATGAACAGCTTCCAGTGGCCGCGCATGGCGGCGAAGACACCCTCGCGCACCTGAGACCGGCGCCCTTCCCACACGGGGGACTCGGGCACCTTGCGGCGGATATACAGCACGAGGAACGCTGGCAGCGCGCCGACGATGAACAGGCCGCGCCAGCCGATGTGATCGACCAGCAGCCAGTTGACCAGCGCCGCAAGGAAAAATCCGCAGGGATAGCCACTCTGCAACAGGCCCGATACGAGACCTCGCGAGCGCGCCGGGATGGACTCCATGGCCAGCGACGCGCCGATGCCCCACTCCCCGCCCATGGCGATGCCGAAAAGGAAGCGCAGGCCCAGCAGGACGCCGAGGCTGGGCGCGAAGGCGCAGGCCACCTCCAGCACCGAGAACAGCACGATGTCGAACATCAGTACGGGGCGACGACCGTAGCGGTCCGCGAGCCGGCCGAAGACCAGCGCACCGATGGGCCGGGCGGCCAGCGTAAGGAACAGACCATAGGTGACCTCCTGCTTGGGCACGTTGAACTCGTGTGCCACGGCCAGGATCACGAAGGTCAGCAGGAAGTAGTCGAAGGCGTCCAGGGTCCAGCCGAGGAAACTGGCCAGCACCGTATGGCGCTGGGTGGCGTCCAGTTCGCGGAGCGCGGCGGGAAGTGGCATCAGAATTTCCTCAAGACTCCGGGGCGGCGCCGAGGCTAGCACAGCGCATCGGATCGACAGGCAGGCCGGCGCCCTGCCCGCTAGACTGGCCGCGATGACCTGGGTGCGAGGTGCGGGCCGGAGCCGATGGTTTACCGGTGAAGTACACGACCTGCACATGCGCCGGGGCATCGTCCACTGCCCGCATCGGTCTCGATGCACCATCGACGGAGGGATTCATGAAGCACTCGCGTTTCATCGTTTCGATCGGCCTGGTCACGGCCCTGGCCGCCGGCGCCGTTTCCGCGCACCCCGCAGCCGCACCGCAGGCCGGCGACGACGCCCATGCGGCACCGGCCTTCAGCGACCTGGACAAGGACGGCAAGGGCTACATCACGCGCAAGGACATGCCCAAGGATGTCGAGGCCCTCAAGACCCTGCGCGCCCATATCCAAGAGGCCGACACCAACCATGACGGCAAGGTGGACAAAAGCGAGTACGAGGCCTACATGAGCAAGAGCCCGACGCCCCAGCACTAGCGCTTCCCGCCGGGCACCTCGCGTGCCCGGCGTTTTTTCACGGACGGAGACGCCATGCATCCCGACACCCGGACCCGCCGCCGCATCGCCTCGCGCTTCAGCCGCTACGGCGACCGTATCTACATCCACGGCAAGCTGGCCAGCGATCCGGTATACGCCGCCGCCGCGCAGGCGATTCGCGGTCGGCCGCTGCCGTTGCTGGATATCGGCTGCGGGCTGGGCCTGCTGGGGCACTACCTGCACGCGTGCGATGTGCTCGAGGGTTACGTCGGCATCGACCACGATCCGCGCAAGATCGCCATGGGGCGCGAGGCCGCGGAGCGCGCCGGGCTGACCGCGAGCATCGCGCTGCACGAGGCGGACGCCACGGCCTCCCAGCCGCTGCGCGGGCACGTGGCCATGCTGGACGTGCTGCACTACCTGCCCCGTGAGCGCCAGGTCGACCTGCTCGGCTTCGCGGTGGACCACCTGGCCGACGACGGCGTGCTGATCCTGCGCAATGTCATCCGCGACGGCACCTGGCGCTACCGGGCCACGGTGCTGGAAGAGAAGTTCATCCATGCGGTCGGCTGGATTCCCGGCGGCGCGCAGTATTTCCCGACGGAATCGGATATCCGCGACGTGCTGGAGCCGCGCGGCATCCGGGTCGACTTCCGCCCGCTGTTCGGCCGCACGCCCTACAACAGCTACCTGATGACGGCCTCCCGCCAGGGTTGACCCGGGCGACGCCCATTGTGCGTCGCAATAAGGTATACTCACCCGGTCGAGAAGCGCTCCGACTCCCTTGCGGACCCCCGGCGCGGAGTTTTCTCCCGCCCGTTCCCCCACCCCCGGAAGCGCGCTCGACACCGGCCAGCCTGCTGTCTTCGTCATGGTTAGCGGCCGCCAATCCATAACTCGTAGCGCGGTTCCAGGGAACGCTCGAGTCAAGCAGGAGCTCCACCCCATGTCTTTTGATTCGCTGGGCCTTGCGCCCGCGTTGCTGCGTGCCCTTTCCGAAGCCGGCTACGAAAAACCGACGCCGATCCAGGCCGCCGCCATCCCGCAGGTCATCGCCGGCCACGACCTCATGGCCGCCGCGCAGACCGGCACCGGCAAGACCGCCGCGTTCGCCCTTCCCTTGCTGCAGCGCATCGCCAACGAAGTGCGCGGCGAGAAGGCGCGCCCCATCCGCGCGCTGATCCTCACCCCTACCCGTGAGCTGGCCGCCCAGGTGCAGGACAACCTGCGCGACTACGGCAAGTACCTGCCCCTTTCCAGCACCGTCATCTTCGGCGGCGTCGGCATGGGCAACCAGCTGCACGCGCTGCGTCGTGGCGTCGACATCGTGGTGGCCACGCCGGGCCGCCTGCTCGACCATATGCAGCAGCGTTCGGTGAACCTGTCCAAGGTCGACGTGCTGGTGCTGGACGAAGCCGACCGCATGCTCGACATGGGCTTCCTGCCCGCGTTGAAGCGCATCCTGGCCGCCGTGCCGAAGGAGCGCCAGACGCTGCTGTTCTCGGCCACGTTCGCGCCCGAGATCAAGGCCCTGGCCCAGCAGTTCATGCGCAACCCGCGCGAGATCTCCACCGAGCCGGCCAACACGGTCGCCAACACCGTCACGCACCGCGTGCATCCGGTGGACGCCGCCAAGAAGCGCGACCTGCTGCTACACATTCTGTCGCAGGACAGCCGCCGCCAGACCCTGGTGTTCAGCCGCACCAAGCACGGCGCCGACAAGCTCGTGCGCCACCTGGAGCAGTCGGGCATCAAGTCGGCAGCCATCCACGGCAACAAGAGCCAGAACGCCCGCACCCGCGCGCTGTCCGACTTCAAGACCAACCGCATCACCGTGCTGGTCGCCACGGACATCGCCGCACGCGGTATCGACATCGACCAGCTGCCGGTGGTGATCAACTTCGACCTGCCCATGGTCGCGGAAGACTACGTACACCGCATCGGTCGTACCGGCCGCGCCGGCTCCACGGGTGAGGCCATTTCGCTGGTCAGCCATGACGAGTCCGGCCTGTTGCGCGACATCGGTCGCCTGCTCAAGTCCGACTTGGAAATCGTCAACGTGGCCGGTTACGAGCCCAGCACCCCGCTGCGCCTGGATGCCGGTGCACCGCGTCCGAAGCAGGGTGGCGGCCAGCAGCGCCAGCCGCGCGCACCGGGTTCCGGTGGCGGTGGCCAGGGTCGTGCCGCAAGCGGCAACGGCCAGTCGCGCCAGGGCGCCGGTGGCGGCAACGGTGGCGGTCGCCCGTCGTCGCATCGCCCGCATGGGCATTCGCCTGCCGGTACCGGTGAAAACACCGGCAACCACAAGCGTCGTCGCCAGGGTCGCGGTGGCCGTCCGGCCAGCAGCAACGCGTAAGCATCGCTGCCACGCTGCGGCGTGATCGATGGGCCGCCTGGGCAACTCGCCCAGGCGGCCCATCGCGTTTCAGGGCTGACGTCAGCCCTGGCTTCGTATCCTGGCGGTGAGGACATGGTCCTCCCACACGCCGTCGATCTTCAGGTAGCGCCGCGCGTAGCCTTCCTTCTCGAAGCCCAGCCGCGCCAGCAGTCGGCCGCTGCGCTCGTTGCGCGGCATGTGGTTGGCCATGATGCGATGGAAGTCCAGAGGGCCGAATCCGTAGCGGACCGCTGCATCCAGCGCTTCGAACATCAGCCCCTGCCCCTCGTATTTCCGCGCGATGCCGTAACCGAGGTGACAGGCCTGGAACACGCCACGCACCACATTGGCGAAGGTGAAGCTGCCGATCATGTCGGACGCATCCGGCGTGAGTATCGCGAACGGGTACCCGCGGTCGGCACGCGCCGCTTCCCCGCCAGCCTCGATGGCGGCGCGGCACGCGTCCATCGTGTAATGGGCGTCGCTGCGCAACGGTTCCCACGGTGCGAGGTGTTCGCGATTTTCCACGCGATAGGTGCGCAATAGCGCAGCATCCTCCATATCGAGCAATCGGATCACCGTGCGCGCGGTACGCATCCGGATCGGCTCGTTCATGCGGACAAGGCTTTCGCATGGTGGCGCAGGTGATCCTCGACGAAACTCTGGATGAAGTAGTAACTGTGGTCGTAACCGGGGTGCATGCGCAGTTCGAGCTTCTGGCCCGCGTCTTCGCAAGCGGCTTCGAAACGCTGCGGCTGCAACTGGCCGACCAGGAAACCATCGGCCTCGCCCTGGTCGATCAGTATCCGACCGTCGAAGCGCGTGCCCGCGGTCACGAGCGCCGTGGCGTCGTACTTCGCCCAGGCCTTGCGATCGCCGCCCAGGTAGCGCGGAAAGGCCTTTTCACCCCACGGCACACTGGCCGGTGCGACGATGGGCGCGAACGCGGACACCGAGCGATAGCGCCCGGGATTGCGCAGTGCGACCGTCAATGCACCATGCCCGCCCATCGAGTGGCCGAAGATGCCCTGACGGCCCATATCCAGGGCGAACCGCTCCGAAAGCACGCGCGGCAGTTCATCGACCACGTAGGTACACATGCGGAACCGCGAGGCCCACGGCTCTTCGGTAGCGTCGAGATAGAAGCCCGCGCCCTCACCGAACTCCCAGTCGCCGGTGGCACCGGGCAGACCCGTCTCACGCGGGCTGGTATCGGGCATGACCAGCGCGATGCCCAGTTCCGCGGCCACGCGCTGCGCACCGGCCTTGGTAGTAAACGTTTCCGCCGTGCAGGTCAGCCCCGCAAGAAAGTACAGGACCGGGACCGGCCCGTGTTCGGCGGCAGGAGGCAGGTAGACGGCGAAGCGCATGGGGCCGCCGCATGCGTCGGATATGTGGGAATAGAAGCCCTGGACGCCACCGAAGCACCGCTGCTCGGACACCGTTTCAACTGCCGACATGCCCTTCTCCTATCTGAAAGCTGACCGGGAAGTGTAACGCTGGCGTGACAAGTGGCCACACACCACAACGAACAGCGTCCATCGCTGCTACAATAACGCTACTGCCGGCGCGCGAATGTCGCCGTCGCGCCCCCTCTTCGAGGTCGCCATGTCATCCCCCGAAACAGACAACGCTCCGGCCCTGCCCGGTTTCAGCGCGCTCGCTCTCGACGCCAACGTCGTGCGCGCGCTGACCGAGGTAGGTTACGAGACCCCCTCTCCCATCCAGGCCGCCACCATCCCGGCCCTGCTCGAAGGCCGCGATGTCATCGGCCAGGCACAGACCGGTACCGGCAAGACGGCCGCGTTCGCGCTGCCCGTTCTATCGCGTCTGGACCTGCGCGCCGGCAACAAGCCGCAGGCGCTGGTGCTCGCCCCCACGCGCGAATTGGCCATCCAGGTGGCCGAGGCGTTCCAGAAGTACGCTACCTACCTGCCCGGCTTCCAGGTGCTGCCGATCTACGGCGGTCAGAGCTACGGCCCGCAGCTGCAGGGCCTGAAGCGCGGCGCCCAGGTCCTGGTCGGTACGCCCGGTCGTGTCATCGACCACCTCGACAAGGGCACTCTGGATCTTTCCGCGCTGCGCTTCCTGGTGCTGGACGAAGCCGACGAAATGCTCCGCATGGGCTTCATCGACGATGTCGAAAAGCTCCTGCAGGCCACGCCGGAAGGTCGCCAGGTGGCACTGTTCTCCGCGACCATGCCGGCGCCCATCCGCCGCATCGCGCAGACCTACCTGAAAGACCCTGTCGAAGTCACGATCAAGAACAAGACCACCACCGCGGCCAACATCCGCCAGCGTTACTGGTGGGTCAGCGGCGTGCACAAGCTGGACGCGCTCACCCGCATCCTCGAGGCCGAGAGCTTCGACGCCATGATCGTCTTCGCCCGCACCAAGTCGGCGACGGAAGAACTCGCCAGCAAGCTGCAGGCGCGCGGTTTCGCCGCCGCGGCGATCAACGGCGACATCGCGCAGGCCCAGCGTGAGCGCGTGATCGACCAGCTGAAGACCGGCAAGCTCGATATCCTCATCGCCACCGACGTCGCCGCGCGCGGCCTCGATGTCGAACGGATCAGCCACGTGCTGAACTACGACATCCCGCACGACACCGAGTCGTACGTGCACCGCATCGGCCGCACCGGTCGTGCCGGTCGCAGCGGCGAGGCGATCCTGTTCGTCACGCCGCGCGAGAAGAACCTGCTCCGCCAGATCGAGCGCGCCACGCGCCAGCCGATCGAGCAGATGCAGTTGCCGACCATCGAGGCGGTGAACGACACGCGCGTCAACAAGTTCAACCAGAAGATCTCCGACACGCTGGCCACGGGCGACCTCGGCTTCTTCCAGCAGATGGTCGAGAAGTTCGAGCAGGAGCACAACGTGCCGGCGATCGAGATCGCCGCCGCGCTGGCCAAGATCGCCCAGGGCGACCAGCCACTGCTGCTCGAGCCGCCGGCCAAGCGCGAGTACACCGAGCGCCCGCCGCGTGATTTCGATCGCGAGCGTCCGCAGCGAGACTTCGACCGTGATCGCGGTCCGCGTGAAGGTGGTGGCAGTGACTTCAGCGACCGGCGCCCGGTCCGCGAAGGTATGCGCCAGCCGCGTCCGCACACCACGGAAGCGGGCAAGCGCACGTACCGCATTGAAGTGGGCCACGAGCACGGCGTGAAGCCCGGCAACATCGTCGGCGCCATCGCCAACGAGGGCGGCGTGGAAGCCAAGTTCATCGGCCGCGTCAGCATCCGCGACGATTACAGCCTGATCGACCTGCCGGACGGCATGCCCGCTGAGACCTTCACGCACCTGAAAAAGGTGTGGGTGGCTCAGCAGCAGCTGAAGATCGCCGAGTGGGACGGCAAGGAATCGCCGCAGAGCGGCAGCGGTGGCACCGGTGCCGGTGGCCCGGGCGGCGCATCGCGTCCGCCGTCGCGCGGCAACTTCCGCCCCTCGGGCAACCGCCCCAGCGGTGGCCCCAGCGGTGGCAAGCCGCCACGCAAGAAACGCGATTCCTGATCGATGTGAAGAGGCCCCGGAAACGGGGCCTTTTTTTGTTGCGGGTTTCTGTGTGGGCTCGCCTTCGGCATCGCGTTGGGCCTTGTGCGTTGGAGCAAGAGCCGGCGGGTACCACCCTCGTGGCCAGTAGCCGCAGGCGAGGGATTCGAACGGATCAGGCCCGAAGGGGGCCGGCCAGGACGGCCGGCCGTTTTCGCGAGACAGGATGTCGAGTCGAAACCCCCCGTTCGAAGCCCGACCCGGCCCGTAGGGCAATAAATAGACGGCCGCGCGTAGGAGCGCACGATGTGCGCGAACCAGATACACGGCAGCGCCAGCGGCCTTCCCTCAACGGGCCGCCGAAGGCGTGGCCCCGAGGGCGGCACCCGCCGGCTCCTGCTCCGCGGCCCGAGGCCAAACGCGATGCCGAACTCACACCGATCCAGCAATACGCTCCCGCAACCACTGATGCCCCGGATCGCGGTGGACCCGCTCGGGCCAGAGCATCAGCATGTCGAAGCCGGGCACATCCACGGGCGGCTCGACGACCCGAAGCATTGCGTTATCGCGTACCAGACGCGACGGCACCATCGCCACCAGGTCGGTACTCGCCAGCACGGCGCTCATGAACAGGAAATGCGGCACCGACAGCACGACACGACGGTGCATGCCACGCTCGGCCAGCACCGCGTCGGTCGCGCCCTGGAAGCCGCCCCCATCCGGCGACACGATCACCTGGTCGAGCTTGCAGAACTGCGCCAGCGTCGGGCACCGTTTCAGCTGGGGATGGTCGGCACGGCCCGCCAATACGTAGCGCTCGGTGAACAGCGGCCTGCAACGCAGGTCAGGCGAGGCTTCGCTGCCGATGAGGAAGGCAAGGTCGATGTCACCTTGCTCGGCCCGGCGGGCGACCTGCGCCGGCGCGCTCTGGGTCACGGCAAGCCGTGTGGCCGGCGCCATCGCGCGCAGCTCGGCCAGCGCGGGCAGCAACACGGTGAACTCGCTGTAGTCGAAGGCGGCGATACGCCAGGTCCGGTCGGACCGGGCCGGATCGAACGGGCGGGCCGGCGCCACGGCCTGTTCGAGCGCGGCCAGGGCCAGCCGGAGCGGCTCACGCAATTCGTCCGCGCGTGCGGTCGGCCGCATGCCGCGCGGGCCCGGTAGCAGCAGGGGGTCGTCGAAAATCTCCCGCAATCGGGCGAGCTGCACGCTCACCGATGGTTGCGAGAGATGCAGGCGCGCGGCGGCACGGGTCACGCTGTGCTCGACCAGCAAGGCATCCAGCGTGACCAGCAGGTTCAGGTCCAGACGTCGCAAGGCATTGTTCATGGCAATACCTACGATAGCGTAAATTCATTTCCACTATGAGTGAACGGCCTTCAGTCTTTCCTGCTTCAGCGAAGGAATCCCGACCATGAAAGTCCTGCTCGTCCATGCACACCCCGAACCCACCTCCGCGACGCACCAGCTGGCCGACATCTCGCACGAGGTACTGCAGGCGCGGGGGCACGAGGTGATGCGATCCGATCTGTATGCCATGGGATGGAAGGCCGTCTTCGACGCGCAGGACTTTCCCGAGCGAGTGCAGCGGGATCGGCTTTCCTTCATCGACGAGTCGCGGTATGCGTTCGCGCAGGCGTGCCAGACGGCCGACGTGCAAGCCGAGCAACACAAGCTGCAGGAAGCCGATGCGGTGATCCTGCACTTTCCGCTGTGGTGGTTCAGCATGCCGGCGATCATGAAGGGCTGGGTGGATCGGGTGTGGGCCTACGGGCTCGCGTATGGCTATCGGGAGGCCGGCAACGCTTTCCGATACGGCGATGGCGGCTTTGCCGGCAAGCGTGCGCTGCTGGCCGTCGCCGTGGGCGGCCCGGCGATCGACTACTCCCCTCGCGGCATCAATGGTCCGCTGGACCAGCTGCTCTTTCCCATTACCCACGGGACACTGTTTTTCCCGGGGATGCAGGTATTGCCCACGTTCGCCGTCTACGGCGCCGCCGCCATCGACGCCGCGGCGATGGCCGAAGCCGCTGCGGCATGGCGCAGGCGGGTGGAGGGGCTATTCGACGACGCACCTATCGCCTTTCGTACCCAGAACGGTGGCGACTACCCGGACCGTCATGTACTGGCCGATCACCTCGTGCCGGATCGCACGGGGCTGATGGCGCACGTGGCCGAAGCCCTCGCGGAGACGGAGGGCCAGGCGCCGGTCGCTCGTTGAGGTGCACCGTTGACGCGCTACGCGAAATCCGCAGGCGTCAACGGCACCATCCCGTGCTTCAGCCTTGCCTTGTCGCACTGCGGGCTGGGCTGTCCGTTTTCCCAAGCGGGCTGCAGGTCGTGACACGGGGAGGGACGGACAGCGTAGATACCGCAATGGGCCGCCACGCCCACCTCGCCGACCAGCGACCGGCACCGTGGCTCGTATGCATTGGTGCCGTGCATGTTCACCCTGTGCGGATCGAGGTGCTCCGTCAGCGCCGACGGCACGATGCCGCCGGCAAGGTCGGTTTCCATCCAGTGGAACGCCACGCGATACGTGGCGCAGCACGCGCCGCAGCGCAGGCAGGGATGCGTCATGCGGAGGCGGTCAGAGCGGGCCGGCGAACGTGTCGCACTGGGCCATGTCGCCCGAGGCCAGGCCGGTCTTGAACCAGTGCACGCGCTGCGCGGAGGTGCCATGGGTGAACGAATCGGGCACGACGCGACCCTGCGCCTGTTCCTGCAAGGTGTCGTCGCCGATGGCGGTGGCCGCGTTGATCGCCGACTCGATATCGCCGGCCTGCAACCACTTCTGCCGCTGATCGGAATGATTGGCCCAGACGCCGGCGTAGCAGTCGGCCTGGAGCTCCTGACGCACCGACAGACCGGTGGCGCCTTCCACCGCGGCGCCACGACGCTTGGCGCCGTCGACCTTGTCGAACACGCCGGTCAGGTTCTGCACGTGGTGGCCGACCTCGTGCGCGATGACGTAGGCACGGGCGAAGTCGCCTGTCTCATGGAACCGCTGCTGCATGGTCTGGAAGAAACCGAGGTCGAGATACACCTTTTGATCGGACGGGCAGTAGAACGGGCCGACCGCGGACGAGGCGGAACCGCAGGCCGTGCGCACGCCGTCACGGAACAGCACCAGCGTGGGCCGCTCGTACTGCTGTCCCTTCGCGGCGAAGATCGCCCCCCAGGTGTCCTCCGTCTCGCCCAGGATGGCGCGCACGAAGTCCTTCTGCGGATCGGCGGAGGCCGCGGCGTCGTCCACCGGTTGCGGCGACTGCTGCTGCGTCTGCTGCCCGGAGGTCGCGCCGGGATCGCCTTGCCCGCCCAGGAGCGCGGTGGGGTCCTTGAAGAACACCATGCCGATGATGGCCAGCAGGATGATGCCGCCGACGCCCAGGCCCCGGCCGCCGAAGCCGCCACCACCGCCGCTGCCGCGGCCGGCGTCTTCCACGTTGTCGCTTCTACGACCTTTTTGCCAAAGCATCCGGTGTCTCCTCCCATGGGGCGCCTCCAGCGAGACGCGGTCGGCATGATCGCATGGACGGTTGCCGGTAGACTCGCAGGTCATTCAGCCTACGGATCGCTTCATGACCAGCCAGCTACCCGCCGTCGTCACCCTGCTCACCCTGCTGCTCATGTTCTACACGGTATGGACGGTAGGCCACGCACGCAAACGCTATGGCATCAAGGCGCCGTCCATTTCGGGCGATCCCGCGTTCGAGCGCGCCTGGCGGGTGCAGATGAACACGCTGGAGAACGCCGTGATGTTCATCCCGGCGCTGTGGCTGGCGGCCCAGTACGTGGATCCGCTGTGGGCCGGCATCGCCGGTATCGTCTGGCTGGTCGGGCGCGTGTGGTACGCGGTGGCCTATGTGCGCGACGCTTCGCGCCGCGGCCCGGGCTACCTCGTGTCGATGATCGCCTGGGCGGCACTCATGCTGATGGCCGCCGGCGGCATGGGCATGGCCATCATGGAGAACAACGCGTCGCCGCCGGTGGACGACGCCGCCGCAGGCTAAAGCCTCGGCTGCGGCCTAAGGCTTCAAGCCTCGTCCCGGGGCAGCGACAGCACGCGCACGCGCTGGATGCGCGCGCCGTCCATGGCGGTCACCTCGAAGTCGAAACCGTCCACATCGAAGCGATCGCCGGCCGCTGGCAGGCGGCCCAGCTGGGACAGCACGAAGCCCGCCAGCGTGGAGAAATTGCCGTCGGCCGAGCCCGGCAGGCGGTGGCCCAGCAGGTGCTCCACGCGGCGTACATCCAGGCTGGCGTCCAGCAACCAGGCGCCGTCGGGCTCGCTGACCGCCGAGGGGTCGCCTTCGCGGCTCTCGTCGGGGAATTCGCCGGCGATCACTTCCAGCACGTCGGCGGGGGTGACCAGGCCGAGGATGCTGCCGTATTCGTCCACCACCAGTGCCATCTGCAGCGGCGCGCGGCGGAACTCGTCGATCAGGCGCAGCACGCTCAGCGATTCCAGCACCGTGATCGGCTTGCGCACGAAGTGCGAGGTTTCCAGGCGGCCGTGATCGGCCAGGCTGGCCAGCAGGTCGCGTGAGGACACCACGCCCACCAGTTGGTCGAGGTCGCCCTCGGCTACCAGCATCCAGTGGTGCGCCGACTCGCGTGCTTCCGTCAGCAGCGTGGTCAGGTCCTCGCCGGGGTCCACCCAGACGATCTCCGTGCGCGGCGTCATGATGGAGCGCACCGGACGCTGGGAGAGGTCGAGCACGCCCTGCACCATCTCCAGCTCGTCCTTGCCGAACACCGGCGTGTCCGCGGCTTCGACGCCGGTGTCGTTCTTGCCGTTGTCCGGCTCGTCGTCGGAGCGGCCGCCGAGCAGGCGCAGCACGGCCTTGGCGGTGCGGTCGCGCATGGCGCGGCCGCCGACCAGCAGCGAGCGGTGGCGGTTGCGCCGCATCGTCTGGTTGAACACCTCGATCATGATCGAGAAGCCGATGGCCGCGTACAGGTAGCCCTTGGGTATGTGGAAGCCGAAGCCCTCGGCGATGAGGCTGAAGCCGATCATCAACAGGAAGGACAGGCAGAGGATCACCACCGTCGGACGCGCATTGACGAACGCGGTCAGCGGCTTGCTGGCGGTGATCATCAGGGCCATGGCCACCACCACGCCGACCATCATGATCGACAGGTGATCCACCATGCCCACGGCGGTGATCACCGAATCCAGCGAGAACACCGCGTCGAGGATGACGATCTGCGCCACCACCAGCCAGAAGCTGGCGCGACGACCGGACTTGCCACCGTCGTCGTCGTCGGCCTCCAGGCGCTCGTGCAGCTCCAGCGTGGCCTTGAACAACAGGAAGCCGCCGCCGATCACCAGGATCAGATCGCGCCAGGACAGGCCGAAGCCGTTCCAGTTGAACAGGGGCGTCGTCAGCGTCACCAGCCAGGACATGGCGGCCAGCAGGCACAGGCGCATGACCAGCGCGAGGCCCAGGCCCATCAGCCGCGCGTGGTCGCGCTGGCGGGCGGGAAGCTTGTCGGCGAGGATCGCGACAAAGACGAGGTTGTCGATACCGAGCACGATCTCCAGCACGATCAACGTGAGAAGACCCGCCCAGGCCGAAGGGTCGGCAAGCCAGTCGAATGCGAACATGGGTCGGCGCGGCGAAGCGCCCGGTTTCCTCCTGAAGGGACGAAATACTATACAGGTGCCACGTGACGGTCGACGCCACGCGCGCCGTTGCATTTGCCGCGGGGCCTCCGCTAGGGTGCCGCATGCCTCACGACCTGCCCCTCGCCACCCCTCCGCCCGTCCCGGTCGCCGCCCCTGTCCGCGCGCCCGGGCTGGTGGAGGCGATTCTCACGATCCTGGCCTACTTCGCCCTGCAAGTGGGCTTCGGCGTGGGGTTCAAGCTCGGCACCGACCTGCTCGCCCGCTGGTTTCCGGACGCCATGCCGGATGCGCCGGACCGCATCATCCTGGTGGTGATGGCGACCGTGGCGCTGTCCACCTGGCTGGTCGTGCACGGCGTGCTGCGCCGCTGGGGTCCGCTGGCACGATCCGGCGACGCCCTCGGCCTCGGTTTTCGCGAGCCAGACGGCCAGTTCATCGCCATCGGCGCCGGGCTGGGCATCGCCGCCGCCATCCTCGGCGGGCTGCTCACCCAGTGGCTGGCGGGCGATCGCGCGGTCTCGCAGACCGTCACCGAGATCGCCGATAAAGCGCACCTGGGCATGCGCATGGCCCTGGTGCCTGTTGCCGTCCTGGTCGGGCCGCTGGTCGAAGAGGTGCTGTTCCGTGGCGCCCTGCTGGCCCGCCTGCGCGTCCGCCTGGGCGACGGCTGGGCCATCGCGATATCCAGCGTGATCTTCGGCGCCGTACACCTGCCCGACCTGGGCTGGCTCTGGTATGCCGTGCCCAACCTGATCCTGGTGGGCGTGTTCTGCGGGTGGTTGCGCGTGCGCAGCGGCTCGATCTGGCCCGCCTATGTGGCCCACGCGGCCAACAACGGCCTGGCCGTGATGGCGTGGTTTTCGGCCACCGCAGCGGGTTAGCAGGTCTCCAGCGCGGCCACGTGCCGCGCCAGCCGCGGGCTGGCGTAGCACTGTGACCCCACCGGGATCAGGCCCACGGCGTTGAACGCCTCGCGATAGAACCGGGCCGGCCGGCCGTGGAAGCCCACGCGATCGCCGCCGGGATCGTCTTCCCGCGTGTACACCTCGAGGAAGGCCAGGCCTTCGGTCATCTCGCCGATGCCGGTAAGCCCGGCACGGATCTCCGCCGGCTTGAGGTAGTGCAGTACGTCGGTGCACACGACCAGGTCGAAGCGGGTGTCGAAGCGCAGCTCGGCCAGCTGGCCGAAACGGGCCAGCCCGATCTGCCGGGAGCGGCCGTAGCGCGCCACGGCGTATTCGCTGGCTTCCAGGCCACGGTAGGCGATGCCCGGGCGCAACCGGCGCAGCACGGCGCGCCAGGGCGCCTCGCCGCAGCCCACGTCCAGCACGTTGCGCACCGGCCGGCCCAGATAGAACTCCGCCTGGCCCAGCACCATCGACACCTTGCGGGTCAGTTCGGCGGGGGAGCGCACGGCGTGCTCCGCGCTGCGGTACCACTTGTCGAAATAGGCCTGGTCGTAGGTCTTGCTCATGCGCCACACGCCACCGGAAAACCGCCATGGTAGCGGGCCGTACACCCAGGGCATACATCGATCGCCGCAGCATCGGGGCTCTTTGCTCCGAGGACCAGCCCATGCCCCTTATCCAGCTCCGTATCACCGGCGACCGCGATATCTTCGACGACGTGATGAACGCCATCCATGGCATCGACCGGGTCGAGCGGGTCGAGGAAATCGACGACCTGATGATGGGCGTTCGGGACGATTCCAGCTCCAGTGAGTTGTCCGACGATGTCTCGTCGCGTACGTACGTGCTCGAGGTCGAGGTACCGAACGCCAAGGTCGGCGAAGAAGTGCGAAGCGTGGCCGAAGAGACTGCCGGAACGCGCGAGGCGGCCATCGAATTCGTCGATCCGGACGAAAGCGAAATCTGAACCGACCCATGAATGCTGCATGTTCTTGCGGCATTCATGCGTAAACCCCCTGAAAGGGTCGCCGTTCTAAGGTGTTGCACGCACCGAGAACGGAGGTTCCATGCGATCGCTCGCTATCGCTACCCTGCTGGCCCTGACCGCCCTGCCCGCCGCCGCGCGGGATGCGCCGCTTTCCAGAGACGACGTGGCGTGGCTGAATCGCGTCACCTTCGGCGTGGATTCGGCCACCGTGGCGCGCTACCGCGAACTGGGCAGGCGCCGTTTCCTCGACGAACAATTGCACCCCACGTCCCAAGGCCTGCCTGAGGCGGTACGTGCGCAAATCGCCGCCTATGACGTGATGAAGGCACCGCTACCCCTGCGCATGGCGCAGCTGCGCCAGCGTTACCAGTACATCAAGGCGATGCCCGACGGCGACGCCAAGACGGAAGCGAAAAAGGCAGTGCAGAAGGAAGGCAGCCAGTACGCCGAGCAGGCGCAGGCGATCGAACTGCTGCGCGCGGTGTACAACGAGAACCAGCTACGCGAACAGATGGTCTGGTTCTGGCTGAACCACTTCAGCGTGTTCCAGGCCAAGGACCGCGTGCGCTGGCTGGTGGCCAGCTACGAAGAAGACACCATCCGCCCGCATGCGCTCGGCAAGTTCCGCGACCTGGTCATGGCCACGCTGCGCAGCCCGGCCATGCTGGAATACCTGGACAACGCACAGAACGCGCGCGACAGGATCAACGAGAACTACGCGCGCGAACTGATGGAACTGCATACGCTGGGCGTAGGCTCCGGCTACACGCAGGACGATGTGCAGAACCTGGCCCACGTGCTCACCGGCGTGGGCATCGACAACGACGGGCAGCCGCGGAAGATCCGCCCGGCTTGGCAGGCGTGCTACGTCAAGGACGGCCTGTTCGAATTCAACCCGAACCGCCACGATTTCAGCGACCAGCATTTGCTCGGGCAGACCCTGGCAGGCGGCGGCATGGACGAGGTGGAGAAAGCGGTCGACCTGATCGTCAGCCAGCCGGCATGCGCGACGTTCGTGTCCACCAAGCTGGCCAAGTACTTCGTCTCAGACAACCCGCCGCCGTCACTGATCGCGGCCATGGCCAGGACCTTCCACCGTACCGACGGCGACATCTCGGCGGTAATGCAGACGATGCTCGAATCGAAGGAGTTCACCGCCTCGCTGGGCAAGCGCTACAAGGACCCGACCCAGTTCCTGGTGTCGACCATGCGGCTGGCCTACGACGGCAAACCCGTGAGCAATCCCCGCCCGCTGGTGAACTGGATCAACCAGCTCGGCCAGGCGCCGTTCGGCCGCATCACGCCTGACGGCTGGCCCACCGCCGATACCGAGTGGTCCAGTTCCGGCCAGGTGGCCAAGCGCTTCGAGATAGCCCGCTCCATCGGTAGCGGCGCCAACCACCTGTTCGATGTGGACGACAGCGGCAAGGTGCAGGGCGGTGGTTTTCCGCAGCTGACCACGCCCACCTACTACGCCACCATCGAGCCGTGGCTGAGCCCGAAGACGCGCGACGCGCTGGCCCAGGCCACGTCGCAACAGGAATGGAACACCTTCCTGCTGTCCTCTCCCGACTTCAATTACCACTGAGGCTTCCCATGGATCGCCGCCAGTTCCTGCTCACCCTCGCCGCCACCGTGCCCGCACTGACCCTGGGCGGACAGGTATTCGCCGCGCCCGCCGGCTCACCACGCTTCCTGCTGGTGTTCCTGCGTGGCGGCTACGACGCCAACAACCTGCTGGTGCCTTATTCCAGCGATTTCTACTACGAATCGCGCAAGAACATCGCGCTGGCCCGACCCACGCCCGGCGATCCGAAATCGGTGCGCGCCCTGGATGCAAACTGGGGCCTGGCACCGGCGGTGGCCGCCAGCATGGGCCCGCTGTGGGACAAACGGCAGCTGGCCTTCGTCCCCTTTGCGGGCACGGACGACCTCTCGCGCAGCCACTTCGAGACCCAGGACAACATCGAGGCCGGCGCCTCCGGCAACAGCCGCGACTACGGCTCGGGCTTCATGGGCCGGCTATCGTCGGTATTGCGCGGCGTGCCGCCGATCGCCTTCACCGACGCGCTGCCGCTGACGTTCCGCGGTGCGGGCGATGTGCCCAACATCTCGCTGAAAGGCGGCGAAAAGGCTGTGTTCGATGACCGGCAGTCGAAGATCCTTGCCGACATGTACCAGGGCACCACGCTACAGGCCGCGGCCACCGACGGCCTGCAACTGCGCCAGCAGGTCGCGAAGGATCTGCAGACCGAGATGGTTGCCGCCAGCCGCGGGGCGGTGAACGCGCGCGGCTTCGCCCAGCAGGGCCAGCGCATGGCTACCCTGATGCGCGATCGCTTCCGCCTCGGCTTCGTCGACGTGGGTGGCTGGGACACGCACGTCAACCAGGGCGGTGCCGATGGCCAGCTGGCTGGCAACCTCGACAACCTCGGCCAGGGCCTGGCAGCGTTCGCCGATGGCCTGGGCGAGGCGGAATGGAACAACACCGTCGTGGTGGTCGTGTCCGAATTCGGCCGCACCTTCCGCGAGAACGGCAACAAGGGTACCGACCACGGTCACGGCACCACGTACTGGGTGATGGGCGGCAAGGTGAATGGCGGTCGCATCGCCGGGCAGCAGGTCGCGGTGGATGCGAAGAACCTGCTACAGAACCGCGACTACCCGGTGCTCAACAACTATCGCGACCTGCTCGGTGGCCTGATGCAGCGCATGTACGGGTTATCCCAGGCGGACATCAACCGGGTGTTTCCCGAGGCGAAGCCCACCGACCTGCATCTGGTCTAGGGCTGCCACACCTGCCCGTCGGGATGGCTCAGCTGACGGTCGAGGTAGAACGCGGCGCTGATGAAGGCCAGATGCGTCAGCGCTTGAGGGAAGTTGCCTAGCAGTGCGGCACGCAGGCTCAGTTCCTCGGAGAACAGCCCGAGGTGGTTCGCGTAAAGCACGCCGCGCGCCATGATCTCGCGCGCCTCGGTCAGGCGACCGGCGCGCGCCAGGCATTCCACATACCAGAACGTGCACGTGGTAAAGGCACCCTCCCCGCCCTCCAGGCCGTCCTCGTTGCGATAACGGAACATCATGCCGTCGTCGGCCAGCTGGTCGTGGATCGCATCCAGCGTGGCCAGCCAGACCGGATCGGTGGCGGAGACGAAGCGCACCAGCGGCATCATCAGCAGCGCGGCATCCAGATCCGTACCGCCTTGCGTCTGCACGAAGTAACCGTACTCGGGGTGACGGAAGTTCGTCCAGATGTCGTCGGCGATGCGGTCGCGCACGGCGGCCCACTCCACCGCCGGACCCGGCAGCGAGCGCTTGCCCGCCAGCCGGACGGCCCGGTCCAGGGCCACCCAGCACATCAACCGGGAATGCAGGAAATGCTGCTGGCCGCCGCGGATCTCCCAGATGCCTTCGTCGGGGTCCTGCCAGTGGCGACTGACGTGATCGACCATGCGCACCACGTGCAGCCAGCCGGTGTGGCTGATCGCGCGGCCGTACTTGTTGGCCAGGTACAGGCTGTCCATCAACTCGCCGAAGATATCCAGCTGGGTCTGCGTGCGCGCCCCGTTTCCGATACGCACGGGGCGTGACCCGGCGTAGCCGGCCAGGTGGTCCAGCGTGTCTTCCTCCGCTGCTTCGGTGCCGTCGATGGCATACATGATGCGCAGTGCGGTGTCCTCGTCCAGGTCCATCAGCCTGGCTTCCGTCCAGCGACGGAAGTGCTCCGCTTCGTCGATGTAGCCCAGGCGCATGAACGCGTACACCGTGAACGAGGCATCGCGTATCCAGGTGGCGCGATAATCCCAGTTGCGCCCTTGCCCGGTAGCCTCGGGCAGGCCGAAGGTCGCGGCGGCGGCCACCGAACCATGCGTATGCGAGGTGAGCAGTTTCAGCACCAGCGCGGAGCGCTCGACACGCTCGCGCCAGCGACCGCGATAGGTCGACCGACGCGTCCAGCGGCGCCAGGCCTCGGCGGTATCCTCGCAGGCGGCACGGCACTCCGTTTCGTCGGGCGGATCGTGCGCCTCGTCGCCGAGGGTGAACCACACTTCCTCGCCGGGGTTGAGTTCGAACTCGGCGTGCGCGGCGCCCTCGCCCTCCTCGATCATCAGCGGCACCTTCGACGCCAGGCGCAGGGACTGCGGCCCGTCGTGGAAGACCACGCTGTCGCCGTACTCCTCCACCGCCGGCACACGCCGTGCGTAATCCAGCCGCGGGCGGCAGCGCACGCGGATACGCACCCTCCCCCGCGGCACGCGGATGCATCGCATCACGCAGGCGGCCACGCGCGGCCGCGTCTCGGGGTGGGGCATGAAATCGGTGAGTTCGACGCTGCCCGCTTCGCTCATCCAGCGAGTAATGAGCACGTTGGTCTCGGGTACGTAGAGCTGCATGGTGCGCGCATCGACCAGGTCGGGCGTCACCGTGAACTCTCCACCCTTGTCCGGATCGAGCAAACCGGCGAACACGGTGGGGCTGTCCATGTGCGGCCAGCACATGAAATCGATGGTGCCGTCGCTGGCGACCAGTGCCGTGGTGTCGAGGTTGCCGACGATGCCGTGCTCACCGATGGTGCGGCCGGGCACGGGATTGGGCTGCGGTGTTTTCGAGGGCTTGGACATGGCTAACCCATGCCACAGCGCATGTGAAGATGAAGCGGTAGGGCCGCTCAGAACTCCATACGGTAGGCCACCTTGACCAGGCCTTCCTGCACGTCCTTCAGGGAGAAACTGCGCCGGAACTGGGATTGAACATCGTCGTCGACGTCGTCGGTGTAGCCACCGCGGTTGTAGACCACATAGAGGTTGGACAAGGGCGCTATTTCGTAGCGGTAGCGGATCTGGAAGCCCAGGTTGGCCACACCCAGGCCGTCGATCGGCTGGTCGGTATCGACCGCGGCGCCCGAGGGCGTGATCTCGAGACGGCGACGCAGCGTGGCGCCCACGGCGAGGGTCTGCATCTTCACCCGCAGCTCCTGCTTGTTGCCCAGGTTCCAGTTGAGCCCGCCGTCCAGGCCCACCGTGCGCCCGTCGTAGGCGCCCACCAGGTTGTCATGCTGCCAGATCAGCCAGTTCGGGTCCCATTCGTAGCTGGCCCCGGCAAACACACTGAAGGCGTCGGTGATGAAATAGGTAGGCGTGAACTTGAAGTAGCCGCCCAGGCGGTGGTAACCGGTGAGCGCGTTGCCGCCGATGAAGCCCTCGGCTTCCCAGGCCCAGCGGCCGACGCGCGGATGCGTACGGTCGTAGCTGAGCTTGGCCGTGGGCGGCGTGCGCTGCTTGTTGCCGCCGCGCGTGAGCAGGTCGTCGTAGGCCGCCGTGAGGGCGTCCAGCCGCCACATCTCCTGACCGCCGTCGCGCCGCTGGCTGTTCCGCTGGACACGGAAGCGACGGCGCACGATGAGGCCCTCGGTGTTGGTCTGCGCCGACACGCGATACCGCCACACATGCGATGCGTAGGCCGAGTCGGCCGGCAGGTCGGTTTCGCGCTGCCGCACCTCCCAGTGCAGGTAGCGCATATCGTTGCGCGGCAGGTAGCCGAAGTCGTCGATGTCCAGCCGCCGGCCGAAGTACATGCCCAGCCACTGCTGGCTCCACACGTCGCTCATTTCCCAGAACGCGATGCCGGTGGCACCCAGCCCGGCGCTGTCGTTGCGTGGCTGGTCGATCTTGCTACCCACCACGTTGCTGGTGAGGGTGAAGCTCTCGTTGGGCTGCCAGCGGTGATCCAGGCCCAGCACATTGGCGTCGCGGTCAAGGTAGGGATGGTTCACCCGCGTGGCCAGCAGGCCGAAGGATTGCGTGCCGGCGTTCTGCAACAGCCGGAACGCGCCGAACGTGCGGCCGTCGTCGCCCTTCTCTTGCGCCGTGAGGATGCCGTAGCTGGTCGAGCCGACGCTGCCGTTGACCTTCACCGCCGCGGCGATATCGGCGGCACCGTGACCATCGTCCGCGGCGCCGCCCACGCGCCGCGTGTAAAGCAACTGCGAATCGTCGTCGAGCAGGCTGAAGTCGAAGATGCCCTGGCTTTCCGTGAAGAACGGGCGCTTGTCGGTGAAGAAGGTTTCCTGCGGCGAAAAGTTCACCACCAGGTCGTCGCTTTCCACCTGGCCGAAATCCGGGTTGATCGTGGCGGTGAGCTGGGTTTGCCCGTTCGGTTTCCAGAGGATGTCCGCGCCCTGTTCGAACGACGTACCGCCGTGCGCGCGATCCACCTTGCCGACGAGGTAGGGTGTCACGGCCACCAGCGACTGCGAGTACGCCGGCACCTCCACGCGCTCGAAGCGCGAGAGGAAACGCCCGCGATCGAAGGCGACCGCCGGCCACGCCATCCGTTCGCCGGTGGCGGCGATCACCCGGTCGATGTACAGGCCGATGGTGCGCGTCTCGCCATCGGCCTTGCGCATGGGTGCGATGTACCAGGGAATCAGCAACTCGACGGAGTAGCCTTCGGCATCCTCGCTGACCGCGTGGTCCCAGCGACCGTCCCAGTCATAGCTGAAGTCGGATTCGTTGGTGATGACCTCGTCGGCCACGCCGCCCATGGACTTCACCTCGAAGTCGTAGCCGACGCGTCCATCCGCATCGAAGTCCACCATGACGTTGATCCGATCGACCATGGCGTCTTCGTCGCGGCGGGTCTGTTGCCGCGAGCGAGGCACGTCGGCCGACTGGGTGACGCGGATGGCCACGGCCAGCCCTTTCGGCGTGGACATCACCCAGGCCTCGGTCGGCTGGCTGCCGGGCTTGCCGGTCATGGGCTGGGTGTCGCGAAAATCCGCGATGCGCCGCGCGCTCGCCCACTCGGCGGGGTCGATGTGGCCATCGATGACCACCTCGGCCCGGGCGACCGCCGAAACGAGGAAAAGCACGGCGAACAGGGCGAGGCGACGATGCATGGGGGGTCCGGAGGATCGTGACATTCTGCGGATAGGATGCCTGCCGATCGCAAAAGGTTGGGCATGACTATCGGCCTATGTGCGGCGATGTCCGGCCTGGGAGGCGCCCCGAAGGCGGCGTGCTCTGCTACTTTCACGGCGTTCGCCATTTTCTTCCGGGGGTTTCATGCTCGCTCGTACCTGCCTCGCGCTCGCCCTTGCCTGCGCCCTGCCCGCTGCCGTAACGGCGGCCGACGCGCCGGCCAAGCCGCACACACCGACACCGAAGGAACTGCTCGCCAAGGCCACTCCGGCCGAATGGCGCACGCCGGATCCGCAGAACCTGGTCTACATGGACTTGCCGCAGGGCCGCGTGGTGATCGAGCTGGCCCCGGACTGGTCGCCGCTGCATGCCGCCAATATCCGTACCCTGATCCGCGAGCATTATTTCGACGGCACCCAGGTCATCCGTGTACAGGACAACTTCGTCACCCAGTGGGGCGATCCCGACGGCGACGACAAGAAGAAAGCGAAATCACTGGGCACGGCGAAGGAGACCCTGCCGCCGGAGTTCACGCGCAAGGGCGGCAAGGCCTACCCGTTCACCCGGCTACCCGATGGGGACGTCTACGCCCCCGAAGTCGGTTTCTCCGACGGCTTCCCCGTGGCCCGCGACAAGGGCGAGGCATGGATCGCCCATTGCTACGGCACCGTGGGCGTAGCCCGAGATATCGGCGCGGAGACCGGCAACGGCAGTTCGCTCTACGCGATCATCGGCCAGGCCCCGCGCAACCTGGACCGCAACCTCGCCGTGGCCGGCAAGGTCATCAAGGGCATGGACCTGCTCGCCGCGTACCCACGCGGCGGCGAGCCGATGGGCTTCTACGACAAGCCCGAACAGCGGGTCACGATCAAGCAAGTGCGCCTTGCTGCCGATGTACCAGTAGCGGAGCGCACTTCAATCCAGGTCCTGCGGACCGACAGCACGACGTTCGCCGCGCTCGTCGAGGCCAAGCGCAACCGCAAGGACGCTTTCTACACCCGTCCGGCCGGGAAGATCGACCTCTGCAACATCGATGTGCCGTCGCGGAATCCGTCAGGCAAGCCATGACCGATACCATCGAAGACGGCGGCCACTACCTAATGAAGACCTTCTCCCGGCTCGACCTGGCGAAACCCAAGGACTAACGCAAGTCGAATCAAGCCTTTGGAAATCTCCTGCCGTGCCACCTGGGCGATTTTGAGGCGATTAATCGGCGTGCGACTAGATTTGGGTTGCTTTCGGCCATGTTGCCATGGTGGTTTTCGTGTCCTTTAGCAGCCGACCGTCCGCGGCTTTGATCGGATAGGAAAAAGGGAATGTCATGCAGATTTTCATCAACATGCTGAGCGGAAAACAACTCGCTTTGGAAGTAGAACCAGACACGACCGTCGACGAAGTCAAATCCAAAATCGCTGATAAGGAAGGCCTACCGACGGATCGACAGCGCCTGTTGTTACCGGGCGGAAAAGGAGTGCTCGAAGATGGAAAAACTCTCTCTTCTTATGGCATAGGATTGGATGCCAAGATCAACCTTGACGTCAAACGAAGCCGAGAGAGCTGACTTTGCGCGAATGCCCTCGTTTGCTATTTGCAGAATCAATGCTCGCCGTGGGCGGTTTTGCAGGGCCGCATATTGCAGGGCTGATCACATAGGTTAACGACCTGCCTGCCGCCGTCGGCCTGTTTGAAGTCGCGACAATCTAACTATTAGGCAGGTTTGCTTGTACGCACCGCGGGTCTCCTTACCGGTATTTTGTTTCGAGACCTCGGTGTGTTTGGAGCATGTGCATGGCCGATCGTCAGATTACCCAGCGTGTCGCTAAGGCACGGCAGGAGACGATCTACCCGCGTGGCGGCGAACCCATCGGCTTCGACGACAAGCCCGTGCAGTGCGTGACGGGCAAGAGCGTGCGCGTGGCCTCCGGCGTGTCCGAAGCGAGCGCGCGCCGATACAGGTGCTGCGGACGGACAGCACCACTTTCGCCGCGCTGATCGAGGCCAAGCGCCATCGCGAGGACGATTTCTACACGCGACCAGTGGGGAAGATCGACCTGTGCAACATCAGCGTGCCGGTGCGGGATCCTTCGCAGAAGACGCCGTAGGCGCCTCGGACCCGGACGAGGCCGCGTCCGGCTTGACCACTTCCTGCCGCAACGCGCGAAGCTTCGCTTTCAGCTTCGCCTCATTGATCGGACCGACACGGATCATGAAGCGCTGCCCGGCCGAGAGCTGCTCGATCGCCGGGTTGGCGTAGAGGTAACCCTCTTTCTCCGGCAGCAGCTGCAGGTTGCCCTGCGGCTCAGGCGCGGCCAGCAGGTCCTCGATCACCTGCACCAGCCGGTCGTTGAAATAGCCGCCGGTGCCCAGGTCACGATAGGCCTGCTGGAACAGCGGGTAGTTGTGCTTGTACCAGGCGGCCGCGGCCTTGGGGCTGATGCGGTCGGCGACGTACATGTAGGTCGCGTAGCGCTCCGCATTTTTCTTCGAAGCGACGAAGCTTCCGTCGTCCGACACCACCTGGAAGCGGCCGGCCGGCGTATGCAGCGGCAACACGTTCATGCCCACGGTGCGTTTCGGTAGCGCGTCGATGGTCGAGACCATGCGCGAGACGATGGCATCGGACTTGAGCAGGGACTTCAGAGCATCGTCGTTGGTCAAGGCCAGCAGGCCCGACAGCACCGCATCGTCGCTCTGGTCCAGGCTGGGCAACGCGGCCGTGGAACCCGTGGCGGGGCCGATGGGGTGCTGGGGAAGCGCGGGTTCGTTCAACGCCGTGGACGTCGCGCCAGCAACCGACGACGCAGCCGCGGGAGCGGGCGTGGCGGCGTCGCGCGCCTGTTTCTCGCGCCAGAAGAACACGCCGGCTACCGCAACGATGGCAAGGATCAACACCCCGGCGATCCACTTCGAACCCGACGACTGACTGCTCAATGTACCGCTCCCACGACAAAATCTGTCCCCATGGGACTACGGATGGGGGCGATGGTTCAAGGTTGCGGCGCAAATCCGCGCTCGTCCAGCACATGATCGCTATACCGGCGGCTCGTGGCAAAGCCGAGTTCGAAGCCGTAGAGCAGGCGTACGAAAAGCTTCGCTCCAATGCGGCAGTGAGCGCGCGCGGTAAGCGTCCCGGCCATCCGACGCGCTACCGACACATCGTTGATGCCGGCACCACTAAGCAGCACCGTCACGCTTTTGCAGGTGCGCGGACTGTCGGTCGCCGTCGAAAAATTCACCCAGGCGGCGCGCACCTCGGGCGAGTCGCCCTGCGGCGGCCGGGAGGATTCGACCGTGACCTGCGGCGCGAATGTGAGGAAGACGGGGTATCCGGCCATCGCGGCAGGCACGCCGACCACGATGAACAATGCCGCGACAAGCGCATGCGGTCGCCACAGGGACACGCGTTGCAGCGAGTCGGGTGACGCGGCTCCATGCACGACGAAGCTTCCCGTAGCCAGGTCGTGGATGCCCTGTCGCGTTGCGCGATTAAAGGCCGCGACGTACAACGCGGCCATGACCCAGCCGCCCATGAGGCCGCCAAAGGCGCGTTCGGCGGGCGTCGCGCTCGACATGACGAGGATCATTCCGTTGAACACGAAGGGCGCGCTCAATATCGCGGCACGTAGCAACGATCGCGGCAACGCGATCATCCGGCCCTCACGGTCCACCACGCGCAGTCCCATGACGCGTTTGCCAGGGGTGCGACCCCCGAGCCGACCGCTGTCGAGCAGTCCGAAATAGGCGATGGCGATGGCGAATCCGACCACCCTGCCCCCGCCACCCAGCGAAGCCAGCGGATCGAACAGGAGCTGTCCCAGGACGTTGCCGATCAGTCCGAGAATGATCCAGTCCATGGCGAACGCGGCGAGCCGGCGCCAGAAGCCCACGAGCGACGGAGCGGCATGGTTCCGTTCCGAGCCCACTAACGATTCTTCCATGGTGATCCCCTTTACTTCGCGCATCATGCACCAGCCCGGTCGGCTTCCGGAAGTCCCGGCGACACCCTCGCACAGTCACCGACCGCTTCGGATCACCTATCGGGCACGATGGAAGCAGGCTTCAGCGGGGGGTAGGCCCAGCGCAGCGCATAGTGCTCGGAGGCGCGATAAATGGTGTCGTGCTGCTGATCCGGGCGGGGCACGTACGTCCAGGTAAGGCCGACGGGCGGTGCGGCGGCCAGAAGGCGATCCAGCTGAGCGACGTGCGGACCGATGGTGTCCTCGTCGGCGGAGGTGAGGAACAGACGCCGCGGGGCGGCGGGCATCGCGGCAAGTAGTGCAGGTGCCTCGCGCACCAGCGCCGCGTCATTCCACCAGAGGCTGGGACTGATCGCGATCACCGTGTCGAACAGCGTGGGCTCGCGCAGCAGGCTTTCTACGGAGAACAGCCCCGCCAGCGATTCGCCAATGATGCCGCGATGCCCATCCACGCGGTAACGTCGGCCGATCTCCGTCACCAACTGCCGTGCGATGAACGCCCGGAACGCGGCCGAGCCGCCCACGTGTGGGGCGATCTTTTTGTCCTCGGCCACCGTGGTGGGGCCGGTCATGTCGCGACGCCGTTCGGTGTTCTCGATGCCGACCAGGATCACCGGCCGGATCTCCCCTGCCCGGATGCCTTCGTCGAGGGTGGCAGCCACGTGCGGGAAATCTTCCTGCAACCCGCCATCGGGCATGTAGAGGACGGGGTAGCGGTCTTTCGACGCGTCGTAGCCAGGAGGCGTGTAAACGTTGATGTGGCGCGTTTCGGCGGGGGCCTTGGCAACCAGCGTAAAGCTGTCGCTATGCGGAGCAACCTGGGGCGGCTGCACGACGAGCGCGACGTGCGCAACCTGCGTGTCTTGCGCGACCTGCGTGGCCTGCGTTCTCGGCGCCATGATCGCGAAAATCGTCAAACCCACGGCGATGACCATCCGTTGCATGCGTGACTTCCCTGGACGTGTCGCACCAGCTTAGCGGCATGGACCCGACGAGACCAAGCCTCGCCGGGTTCATACGAGCACCTGCCGCGGCACTTGGCCGCAGCGCCGCTTACATGTTGCGGCGGTACTCGCCACCCACGTCGTACAGCGCGTGGCTGATCTGGCCGAGGGAGTTGTTCTTCACCGCGTCCATCAGCTGCTCGAACACGTTACGCCGGTCGCGCGCTGTCTTCTGCAACGTCACCAGGCTCTCCGGGGCCAGATCGTTGCGCGCCTTGCCGTAGAGCAGCACGTTGTCGATCTGCTGGCCCTTTTCTTCTTCCGTGGAGCGGATCAGCTCGATCTCGGTGGCGATCTCGCCGCCATGGTCCTTGGGCAGGAAGGTGTTGACACCGATCAGCGGCAGCGAGCCGTCGTGCTTGCGGTGCTCGTAGTACATCGACTCTTCCTGGATCTTGCCGCGCTGGTACATGGTGTCCATGGCGCCCAGCACGCCGCCGCGCTCGCTGATCGCCTCGAACTCCTTGTACACCGCCTCTTCCACCAGGTCGGTCAGTTCGTCGACTACGTAGCTGCCCTGCCACGGATTTTCGTTGAAGTTGAGGCCCAGCTCGCGGTTGATGATGAGCTGGATCGCCACGGCGCGACGCACGCTTTCCTCGGTAGGCGTGGTGATCGCCTCGTCATAGGCATTCGTGTGCAGGCTGTTGCAGTTGTCGAACAACGCGTACAGCGCCTGCAATGTGGTGCGGATATCGTTGAACTGGATCTCCTGCGCGTGCAGCGATCGGCCGGAGGTCTGGATGTGATACTTCAGCATCTGGCTGCGCGCGGTGGCACCGTAACGCTCGCGCATCGCGCGCGCCCAGATGCGGCGGGCCACGCGGCCGATCACCGTGTATTCCGGGTCCATGCCGTTGGAGAAGAAGAACGACAGGTTGGGTGCGAAGTCGTCGATCTTCATCCCGCGGGCGAGGTAGTACTCCACAATGGTGAAGCCGTTGGACAGGGTAAAGGCCAGCTGGCTGATCGGGTTGGCGCCGGCTTCGGCTATGTGATACCCCGAGATCGACACCGAGTAGAAATTGCGCACCTTGTGGTCGACGAAATACTGCTGGATGTCGCCCATCATGCGCAGGGCGAACTCCGTGCTGAAGATGCAGGTGTTCTGGGCCTGGTCTTCCTTGAGGATGTCCGCCTGCACCGTGCCGCGCACGTTGGCCAGGGTCCAGGCCTTGATGCGCGCATAGGTCTCTGCATCTACCACCTCTTCGCCGGAAACGCCGAGCAGCGCCAGGCCCAGCCCGTCGTTACCCTCCGGCAGGTCGCCGTGGTACGTCGGGCGGTTGCCGTCGGGGTACAGGCGCGCGATATGCGCCTTGGCGGCATCCCAGCGTGAGGCGTCCTCGTTGAGGTACTTCTCGATGTTCTGGTCGATCGCGGTGTTCATGAACATCGCGAGGATGATCGGCGCGGGGCCGTTGATCGTCATCGACACGGACGTGGATGGCGCCGAGAGGTCGAAGCCCGAATACAGCTTCTTCATGTCGTCCAGCGTGGCGATGGACACACCGGAGTTGCCGATCTTGCCGTAGATGTCCGGCCGCGGCGCCGGGTCTTCGCCGTACAGCGTGACCGAATCGAAGGCCGTGGACAGCCGCGCGGCGGCACCGCCCAGCGACAGGTAATGGAAACGACGATTGGTGCGTTCCGGCGTGCCCTCGCCCGCGAACATGCGGGTGGGATCCTCCCCCGCACGACGATACGGGAAGACGCCGCCCGTATAAGGATAGTGACCGGGCAGGTTCTCCCGCATCAGGAACGACAGCAGCTCGCCCCAGTCCTTCGTCTTCGGCGGCGACACCTTGGGGATCTTCTGGTGGCTGAGCGACTCGCGGTAGTTCTCGACGCGGATCACCTTGTCACGCACCTGGTACTCGTTGAACTCCGCGGTGACCGCGGCGAAGCGTGACGGCCATTCCCGCAACAGGTGGATGGCCTCGCTGGTGAGTTCGCGCACGGTCTCGTTGTAACGCTGGCGGAGCGTGACCAGCGAGCGATCGCCTTCGACGGTGAGTGCAGCATGGTCGTAGAGGTCGAACGCCCGCGGCAGCGCGTCGTCACCGATATCCTTGAGCGATTCGTAATAGTGCTGCGCCTTGCTCGCCGCCTCGGCCTGCTTCGCGATGCCGTGGTTCACGCCGCGCCCCTGCTCGGCGATTTCCGCGAGGTAACGCACGCGGTTGCCGGGGATCAGCACCGTGGCGCGTGGCTCGCGCAGGGTGGTATCCACCACGGGTGTCCAGTTCGTGCCCGGCAGCGCCAGCTTCTCGCGCAGCAGCCGGCACAGGTTGTCGAACATCCAGGTGACGCCCGGGTCGTTGAACTGGCTGGCGATGGTGGGATACACCGGCACGTTCTCATCGGCCATCTGGAAGGCGGTGCGGTTGCGCTTCCACTGCTTGCGCACGTCGCGCAGGGCGTCTTCGGCGCCGCGCTTGTCGTACTTGTTCAGCACCACCAGCTCGGCGAAATCCAGCATGTCGATCTTCTCGAGCTGGCTGGCCGCGCCGTATTCGCTGGTCATCACGTAGACCGGGAAATCGACCAGGTCGACGATTTCCGAATCGCTCTGGCCGATGCCGGCGGTTTCCACGATCACCAGGTCATACGCCTGCGATTTCAGAAAATCGATGCAGTCGTGCAGCACGATGGACGTGGCGGCGTGCTGCCGGCGCGTGGCCATCGAGCGCATGTAGACGCGCGGACTGCGCAGCGAGTTCATGCGGATGCGATCGCCCAGCAGCGCACCGCCGCTGCGGCGACGCGTGGGATCCACCGCCAGCACGGCGATGCGCATGTCCGGGAACGCATGCAGGAAACGCAGCAACAGCTCGTCCACGACCGACGACTTGCCCGCGCCACCGGTGCCGGTAAGGCCGAGCACCGGCGTCTTGCCGCCGGCCAGTTGCCAGGCCTTGCGCACGCGCGCCAGCTCCGCCTCGGGAAGCTGGTCTTCCTCGATGGCGGACAGCATGGCACCGATGGAAATCTCGTCGTCCACCGAGGTAGCTTCCGGCGTGGTGACGGTGCGTTCGCGCGTGGCGTTGCGCGTGCGCGTCATCACGTCCTCGATCATCTCGGTGAGGCCGAGCTTCATGCCGTCATTGGGGTGGTAGATGCGCTCCACGCCATACGCCTGCAGTTCGCGGATCTCCTCCGGCGTGATGGTGCCCCCGCCACCGCCAAACACGCGCACATGGCCGGCGCCGCGCTCGCGCAGCATGTCGACCATGTACTTGAAGTACTCCACGTGGCCACCCTGGTACGACGACAGCGCGATGGCATCGGCGTCTTCCTGCAAGGCGGCGCGCACCACGTCTTCCACCGAGCGGTTGTGGCCCAGGTGGATCACCTCGGCGCCCTGGCTCTGGATGATCCGTCGCATGATGTTGATCGCGGCGTCGTGGCCGTCGAACAGGCTGGCCGCCGTGACGAAACGCAGCGGCGTTCCCTCCGCGTCGGTATGGCTGGCGGGGATAGGCTTGGGCTGCGAGCTCATGGAAACTCCGGGGAACGCGACGTCTGGGGAGGGAACCGGTCGATTCTAGCCCCGCGGGCGCCGCGGGCTCTGACGCGGTGCAGCGAGACTCTTCCCCGGCCGCGCCGAGATCGGGTCTAATGCCCTTTGGACCAGGGAAGGAGCGCCACGCTTGGCCGACGTACAGCACGCCTACCGCTACCAGGGCGCCTCGGCGGTCGCCGACCGCGCCGGCCCGCACCTGACGCTGGTGACCAGCAGCCCACTCGAGGCCGCCCCGCCCCGTTTCTTCGAGGGTCGCGTGCACCGCCCGCGCCTGGTCGCCGATGCGCTCACCGCGGTGTACCTGATCGTCGGCGCGCGCTTCTTCACCCCGCCGAATACGCTGGCCAAACGCATCGCGCTGGCCGACCCGGTGGTCACCTCGGGCGGCGGACTGCTCCGCTTCGAGGGCTTCTCGTCCTGTTGCAGTGCCTACATCCGCGTGGACCTGGGGCAGCGCGGCTACGAAGGGGACATCGTCGGCAAGGGAACCACCAACGTCGATTTCAACGCCCCTATGCGCGCCGCGCTTGCCCGCGTGCGCGACGATCATGGCCTGGGCTTTTCGGTCGGCACCGACGAAATGACGCTGACCAGCGGCGCAGGGTCGGTCACCGAACGCAAGGTCGCCCTGCCCGAACGCTGGGTACGCGGCATGCTCGAAGTGCAGGCTTTCCAGTCGGCGATGACGCCACGACTGGAGGTCACCGCCGTCGATGCACTGCGCTTCCTCCGCGCGCTGCCTCGCGCCTCCACCAGCCGCACACCGCTGTGGATCACCCGCGGTGCGTCGGGCCTGTTCACCACCACCCGCGCCGTGGACGATGGCGTCCGCCTCACCGACAGCACGCGCCTGCGCGTGCTCGAACCGCTGCTGCCGTACGCCGAGCGGCTCACCGTCCACGCGGATCCGGCCAACCAGGCCAGCGCCTGGGTGCTCGACTTCGACGGCATCCGCGTCACCCTCGCGCTGAGTGCGGAAACCTGGCGCGGCTTCTCCGGCGAGGGACAATCGCTGCATGCGTTGATGCGCCTGGACAACGACGGCCACGCATCCGTGCTCGATCGCGTCCGCGCCCATCTGAACTGGCAGGGCCTGCTGCGCGCGGACGAGGTATCGCTGGCCACCGGTATCGCCCTCGAGCGGGTCGACGACGCGTTACGCGCCCTCGGCGCGGTCGGCCTCGTGGGCTACGACGTCGCCGAGCAGGCCCACTTCCACCGCGTACTACCCTTCGATCTTTCGTCTATCGACGATATGCATCCCCGTCTGGCCGCGGCGAAAGACCTGCTCGCCCATGGCGCGGTCCGCCTGGAAGCCGGTCCGTCGTTCGTTGCCGAGGTCGAGAGCGACGGTATCGGGCATCGCGTCCGCGAGGTCGACGGGCAGGTGCGCTGTACGTGCCCATGGTTCGCCAAACACGGCGAGGAACGCGGGCCGTGCAAGCACGTGCTCGCGGCCACCGCCCTGCGCGAGGCCCAGGCATGAGTACGACCATCGGCCGCATGCTGGACGAGGCGATCGAACGGGGCGATATCGAGGCCGTCACCGCCGCGCTGCGCGAGATACCGCGCGGGCAACGGGCCAGCCTTGCACCGGCTCTTCGCGAGCGGGCTCGCGTGCTCAGGGAACAGGATGACCCGCAGGTTCCGTGGGAGGACAAGCAACCCCAGCGCGACCGCGAGTTCGCCACGGGCGCGGCTCTTTTCGTTTGCGGCACGGCACGCGACGCGGCCGGCGCGTTCCTGCGCGCGGACGATGCCGCGGCGCTGGCTCGCGACTTCGATCCGCCCAGCCTCGAAGGCCTGGGCGAGGCGATGATGGCGCTGCCACGGGTCACGCTGAATTACCTGAACCCGTTCATCGAAAGCGGCCTGGTGCCCCGGCCGGACGACGAGGCTCACACGCAGATGATGATGGACCTGCCGACCTACGCCGGCTGGGTCAAGAAGGTGTCGATGGAAGCCTATGTGCAGGGCGATCCCACCTTGCACGACGTAATCCTGCGCGTCATGGAAATCGAAGGCACCTCGGATGCCAGCCTCGCCTCCGTGGACAAATACCGCCGGGACGCGTGGTCGATCTTCTTCGCCTCGCCGTGGTCACAGTCGCACTTCGGTCGCGACCTGCTGCTGGACAAGACCCTCGACGCGCTGGAAAAGGACTGGCCGCAGTTCCGCTCGGGTTGGTTCTCACGTTTCCACGAGCGCCTTGGACCTACACCCGACGAACTCGGCGCGCGCCTGCCGCGTTACCTTGCGCTGTGCCGCAGCCGCATTCCGCCCACCGCGGGCCTGGCGCTGAAGGCGCTGGAGAAGATCGACGCCTCCGTATCGATCCAAGGGCACGACCTGCTCGACGCGCTGGCACCTGTCATGCACGCGGCGGCGAAAGGACAGGTCGAATCGGCGATGAAGCTGGCCGAGCGCCGTCTGCGTGTCGAACCCGCACTGGCGGACCAGGTAGCGCGGCTTCTCGTCGACGCATTGGGGCACGCCGATGCGGGCGTGCAGGCGAAGGCGATCAAGCGGCTGAGCGGTATAGCGCTCGACCACACGTTACGCGCGACGCTGGCGACCTACCTGCCCGGCATCGCCGCATCGAATCGCCCCGCGCTGGCCACACTGGTCGGCCTGTCGCCCGCCGTGGAACGCCAACCGGTCGACGTCTTGATCGAAACGACGAAGCTGCCGGAACCGTGCGATGCCTCGCGCGAACTGCCACGCATCGACGATGCCGACACGCTTGCGGAACGCGTGGCCTACGTCTTCGCGAACGACACGGACATCGATGCGTTCGAAGCGGTCCTCGCTGCGCTGACACGCATGGCGCCACTCGGTGCAACCGTTCGTGTGCGACTGGCGCCGGTGGCGAAGCGGCTGTCACGCCAGCGCAAGCCGATCGCCCAGGCGCTCGCGCAGGTCGTCGCGATGCTGCTCGACCTCCCCGCGCCGCACTATGCACGAATGGTGGACGACTACGGCGAGCACGCAGACATCGACCTGCAGGTACTCCACCGCGTGGTCGACACCGTCGCAACCGCGCGGCACGGCGCAGGCCTGGAACCGCTCGACGCAGCAACCCATCGCGGCGGTTTCATCGACCCCGGCCGCCTCGCCCAGCGCATTGCCGCCCATGGCGCGGCCGGCGTGCCGTGGGAAAGACGCACGGCGGTGCGTGCGCTGCTTCGCCTGCCGTCCGCGGCGCCGATGCCGGACGAATTCGCCGCATTGCCCGCTTCATCGCTACGCCAGGCCTTCGGCCATGCGCTGGGCGGCGCCCTCGATCCCGGCGAGCCCGACAGCGCGCTCATGGCTGCGGCGGCGCGCATCCGCCACCCCGGTGCGGACGATCCGCTGATGCTTGCGCGACTGGGCGACCTGGGACCCGACACCACACGCGCGCCAGTGATCTCCTGGCACATCGAGACCCGGCAATCGCAGGTCGACGGCAAGACCTACACCTTTCACGATTTCATCCTCGACGACGACTGCGCGCCCGAGGGTGCCGATCCGCTGTTGATCGCCCTGCACCGCCACCAGCCCTCCGCGTTCAAGCCGCGATATGCCTCGCATCGATGGGGCTACGCCGGTATCGACGAAGCGCTGGTGCGTTACTCGGCCACGTTGCTGCCGTCGTGCATGGATACCTTTTTCGCCGGCGGCTGTCGCCTCGTCGGCAACAACCTGGGCTGGTACGAGGCGCAGTGGCAGAACCGCGCCTACCTGTTCCCTTTGCTCGAACCGACGGTGACGCCCGGTCCGATGGGCACACTGCTGCTTGCCCTCGCCCTGGCCGGAAAGGAGCCAGGACAGACGGCACTGGCCGTGGACGGGCTGGTGCAGTCCTCGCTTGAAGGGCGGATCAACCTCAACCGGCTCGGCACGGATATGAGCGCGCTCCTGGCAAGCGACCATGTGCTTGCCGCGCGCTACGCGAAAGCACTGGCCGCCGCCGCACGCACCGCGCCGGGCATGCTGCCGGTGGTGACCGGCCTGCTCGAGGTCTTGATCGGCGCACGCCCCGAGGATCCGCCGCGCGACACGTCGGCACTGCTCGCGCTGCTGCACGAGTCGCTACTGGAGTCGGGCGGGCGGATCGGTGAGAACACGCGCGCGGTATTGCCCAGTCTCAAGCTGTCCGGACGCGGCGCGGCGCTGAGGAAAGCCCTACTCGCCTGAGCGTCAGCCGGCCTTGAGTCCCACGGAATACTCGCTGGCCCGATGGGAGCTGATGCCGTGGCGCTGCTCGGCCCCCAACGAGAACGCCGGATCGCGCACGAACACCTGCGGCCGCGTGGTCGGTCCCATCAGTTGCAGCAACAAAGCCTGGCCGAGGCTGTGCGGATGATGGCGCACCTCGTTCGCCAGGGTGGCCGACATCGGTGGCTCCACGGCCTGCGCGGGGTCGGTCCACAGCTTGCCGATGCGGTCGAAGTCGGCCGGGGATACTTCCACCCACACGCCGATCTGGTAGCGGTCGTTGCGCCCCGTCAACGGTAACGGCAACGTGGAGCGGACGAAGAAGCGACGCGCGTCGATCACGCAGAGGTCGTCGTTCTCGAACACGCTGGCGGCGCGGGTGGCCTCGTCGAGTTCCAGTACGGCATCCGGGCGGCGATAGCCCAGTTCGAGTGCTTCCGGGTCGTGCTCCGATCCACACACCGCGCAGGTGGTCGTCATGGCTCGCTCCTGGAAAGGGGGCTGGATAGGCGGGTCAACAAGGCACCGCGCCCGCGAGAAAGCGTATCGCCGCCGTCATGACGCCTGCGTCATCGACGATGCGGCGGTGCCCGAGGCCGTGCGTCTTCAGCAAGGTCGCGCCGGGCCAGAGGCGGGCATACAGTTCACCCTCGGCGACCGGCACGTCACGGTCGGTCTCGTCGTGCACCACCAGCAGGGGCTGTGTCCGTTGCGGACCATGGTGCGCGATGTGCAGGGCCTCGATGGCGATACCCGTGCGCCGCGCCAGGGCGTCGTGCATGGACGGGCGCAGGTGCTGGCCCAGCCGCACGAAGCGGGCGAATCGCGCGGTGGCGGCTTCCGGATCGGCGGCGGGCGCGATCAGTACCACGCGCTTCGTCGTCCAGCCACGCTCCAGTGCCAGCGTCGCGGCGGCGCCACCAAGGGAATGGGCGACTACGCCTTCCGGATCCCCGAAATACCGGGCCACGGCGGTCAGGGTGCGAACGAAATCCGGCAGGGTGCACAGTTCGCCGCCGCTTTGGCCGTGCGCCGGCTGGTCGAACGCCACAGCCGCCCAACCCTGGGCAAGCAGCTGGGGTGCCCATGTCTCCCAACGCAGGCCGAGGCTGGACCAGCCATGGACAAGCAGGATGTAAGGCTGCGTGGACGGATCGCCCCAGACGTAGGTCTCGATGGACTCCCCGTCCAGGGACAACGTGCTGCGGGAGGCGGATGTCGTCGCCACGGCATGTACCGCCCGCTGGCGGCTGCTGGCCAGCGGAGTCTGGAAAATGCGCGTGGCGTGCGCCACCGTGCGACCGGGCGCGAACCGGCTGCCCAGCCTATAGGCGAGGCGGATGCCAAGCAGGGTGGCGACGGTGCGCGCGCTGAACCGACGGGGAGGCTTCATGGACTCGGCGGGTCGATGGAGGAAAAGGGAAGCATGCGGGAATTCGAGCGCTCGCGGGGAACAAGGTTCCCGCAGCGCGGCGATTTCACGAACCTGAACGCACCGGAGGCAAGGGTCAACCGGCATCGGCACGCCGACGTTCTGGCACTCGAATCCGCAACCGCGGAGCGTCACGAAGGAGACTGTCCATGAAGCGCCCCACGCCCCTGCTCGCCACCCTGGCCGCCCTTGGCCTCACCTTCGGCGCGGTAAGCTACACCGCACCCGCTGCGGCGCGCGAATACGTCAGCGTGACCGTCACCGACCGTCCGCCGCCGCCGCGCTTCGAACGCATGCCGCCGCCTCGGGTGGGCTACGTCTGGGCCCCCGGTTACTGGAACTGGTATGGCGGCCGCTACGTCTGGGTGGGTGGTCGCTGGGCCGCGCAACGCCCCGGCTACGTCTACCACCCGCCGGTCTGGCATCCCTACGGCCGCGGCTGGCGCGTCGAGCGCGAAACCTGGGTGCGCGACCCCCACTGGCATCACTGAGACCGTCTGCTGCGCCGCACCTACACGAACCGGCGCAAGGGTTTAAACTAGGCGCCTGACACGACAGATCGCCCCCGCCCTTGCAGGCCGGGGCGATTTTTTTGGACGGTCATTATCGACCGGCGGTCCCCATCGCCGGTCATTCACCTAGAAGCGGCCCCTCTGCCGCTTGCCACTGGAGTTTGCGTTCGATGATTTTCGAAACCATCGCCAACACGGGCCACGAAGAAGTCGTCTTCTGCCACAACAAGGACGCCGGCCTGAAGGCCATCATCGCGATCCACAACACCGTGCTGGGCCCCTCGCTCGGCGGCCTGCGCATGTGGCCGTACAAGACCGAGCAGGATGCCGTGAACGACGTGCTGCGCCTGTCGCGCGGCATGACGTACAAGAACGCGGTGGCCGGCCTGAACCTGGGCGGCGGCAAGGCCGTGATCATCGGCGATCCCTCCAAGGACAAGTCCGAGGCGCTGTTCCGCGCGTTCGGCCGTTTCGTCAACTCGCTCAACGGCCGCTACATCACCGCCGAGGACGTGGGCATCGACGTCAACGACATGGAATACGTCTACCGTGAAACCGAGTACGTCACCGGCGTGCACCAAGTCCACGGTGGCTCGGGCGATCCCTCGCCGTTCACCGCGTTCGGCACGCTGCAGGGCCTGATGGCCGCGCTGCAGTCCAAGCACGGCAACGAGGACGTGGGCAAGTACAGCTACGCCGTGCAGGGCTGCGGTCATGTGGGCAGCGAGTTCATCAAGCTGCTGCGCGAGCAGGGCGCCAAGGTGTTCGTCACCGACATCAACAAGGATGCCGTGCAACGCTGCGTCGACGAACTCGGCTGCGAGGCCGTGGGCCTGGACGAGATCTACGACGTGGACGCCGACGTCTACAGCCCGTGCGCCCTGGGCGGCACGGTCAACGAGCAGACCATCGACCGGATCAAGGCGAAGATCATCTGCGGCGCGGCCAACAATCAGCTTGCCACGGACGCGATCGGCGACGAGTTGGCCCGCCGCGGCATCGTCTACGCCCCGGATTACGCCGTGAACGCAGGCGGCGTGATGAACGTCTCGCTCGAGATCGACGGCTACAACCGCGAGCGCGCCATGCGCATGATGCGCACGATCTACTACAACGTGGGCCGGATCTTCGAGATCTCCGCCCGTGACAACATCCCGACCTACAAGGCCGCGGACCGCATGGCCGAGGAGCGCATCAGCGCCATCGGCAAGATCCGCCTTCCGCACATGGGCAACGGTGCGCCGCGGTTCCAGGGACGTATGCGCGGGCAGTAAGCCCGGCGAGACGTACGTGATGAAGAGCCGCCCGGGCGACCGGGCGGCTCTTTTGTTGGAGGGCGAGGTGGCCAATAATGCAAATGTAGGAGCGGACGATGTCCGCGATCCCCTCAGGCCCACCCCGGCCGTATGTCCGCGATCCCCTCAGCGATCGCCTCAGGCTGGCCAGGGCGAACGGCCAAACCCCGATAAGACACACCTCCCCGCCAGGGTGGCTTCGTTGGGGCTCACGGAACCGCCCAGGGCGTTGGGGCGCATGGCGTCTTTCGTCGCGGCCGAAGGTGAGGGTTCGCCCACATCGTGGGCTCCTACCTGGCGTTATGATCTGTTATGCTTTTGCTGCCCCTCGGTTCTTGTAAGGCTTTGCCTACACGGCGCTTTTGGGGCCAAGGGGATGCCGCCCAAGGGCTGGCGACGACACGACACTTTCGATCACCTTCATCGCCTCGGTGATGCGCATCCATGACTGGCACCAGCCGTCGGTGGATCGCCCGTCCGGGGATGAAATGGACTTACCGAGCTATGAGCGCGATCCCAGCTGACACCCTCACCTACGACGACGTCCTGGTTCGGCTGCGCGCCGTGCTGCAGGAAACGTTCGAGATCGATCCGGCCAAGGTCACGCCCGAGGCCAACCTGTTCACCGATCTGGAGCTGGACAGCATCGACGCGATCGATCTGGCCATCCAGGTGCAGGACATGACCGGCACCCGGATCAAGCCCGAGGATTTCAAGAGCGTGCGTACGGTGGGCGACGTGGTCGCCACCGTGCAGACGCTGGTCGCCCGCTGAGCGGACCGATGGCGGGCCGGTACGAACCGCGCGACGACGCGGCGCCCTCCTTCGCGCCCTGCGCGGTCGTACCAATCTACAACCACGGATCGACCATCGCCGCCACGGCCGAGGCCCTGGCGGCCCATGGCCTGCCCGTGCTGATCGTGGACGACGGCTCCGAGGCCGCTACCGCCGATGTGCTGGACCGGCTGGTGGCCGGACGCGACGACCTCCGCCTGATCCGCCTGCCGGTCAATGGCGGCAAGGGTGCCGCGCTCACCGCCGGGTTCCTCGCCGCCCATGCCGCCGGCTACAGCCACGTGCTGCAGATCGATGCGGACGGACAGCACGACACCGCCGATGTGCCGCGGTTCCTGGCCGCCGCAGCCGCCGCGCCCGATGCCATGGTATGCGGCAAGCCGATCTACGACGACTCCGTACCCCGGGCGCGTCTCTACGGTCGCTATCTGACGCACGCCTGCGTCTGGGCGGAAACGCTGTCCTTCGACATCGCCGACTCCATGTGCGGCTACCGGTTGTACCCGCTGGCCCCGACCCGCGCGGAAATCGCGCGCAAGCCGCTCCCCTCGCGAATGGACTTCGACACCGAGATCGCCGTGCGCCTGTTCTGGCGCGGGGTTCCCGTCATCAACCTGCCGACCCGGGTCATCTACCCGGAGAACGGCCTCTCCCATTTCCGCATGTGGCGCGACAATGCGCGCATCACCGCCATGCATACGCGACTGCTGCTCGGCATGCTGCCGCGCGCCCCGCGCCTGCTCCTTCGCACCTTCCACCACGGAAACCGCTGATGCGTCGTCTTTTCTCCTTGTTCGCCCTGTTCCTCGTCTCCACCGCCCATGCCCAGGCCCCGTCGCTCGTCGACGATGTGCTGGGTCGGCTCGCCAAACACCCCCAGGTGCGCGCCGAATTCACCCAGCAGCGCGACAACCCTGCGCTGGCCGCGCCGCAGGTGAGCAAGGGCGACCTGTTGTTCGTGATCGGCCACGGCATGATCTGGCACACCCGTGAACCGTTCGAGGACACGCTGGTGCTGACCTCCGGCAACAGCGCCCGCCTGAATGCGCAGGGCAAGCTGGAGCGCGTGCGCGACGGCAACCGCGGCGTCAGCCAGGTGTCCGGCATGCTGCAGTCGCTGCTGGCCGGCAAGTCGGACGAGGCCATGCGCCAGTTCACCATCACGGCCGAGGGCAGCGCGGACGCGTGGTCGCTCCGCTTCGTGCCGCGCCAGGCACGCGTCGCGCGTGTCCTCGCCGGGATCACGCTCAAGGGCGATGCCTTCCTCGAATCCATCGAAGTGAACCTCGCCAGCGGCGAGCGCACGCTGATCACCTTCACCGGCACGCGCGACGCCGATACGCTCACCCCGCTCGAAACGCAGGTCCTCGGCGTCAAATGAAGGCGTCGCCGACGACTGTGCGCGCCGGCCTGTTCGCCATCGCGGCGCTGGGCGTCTGCCTGCTGTGCGCGTGGCTGCTGTTCGGTCGCGCCACGTCGCCGTTGCAGACGGACATCCTGACCATCCTGCCGGCCACGGAGCGCCACCCCCTGGCCGAAGACGCCGTCGAGCGCCTGGCCCGTGCCAGCGGCGACCGGATGATCCTGCTGGTGGCCAACCGCGACGACGCCTCCGCCAAGGACGCCGCCCGTGAACTGGGCGAGACGCTGGGCAAGGACCCGACGTTCGCCTCGGTGATCGCCGAGCTGCCGCCGTTCGACCTCGACCAGTTGGTCACGCCGTTCCTGCCGTTCCGTTTCCACCTGCTGACGCCGGAAGATCGCGCCGCCGTGACCCTGCCGGGTTTCGACGCCGTCGCCACGCTGTCGCGCCGGCTCAACGAGCCGTTCGGTGCCAACGTGGGCGCGAAGCTCACCGACGATCCGTTCGGCTGGATGCAGCACTGGCTGGACCGCCAGCCCTGGAACCGCTCGGCCCTCGTCCCCGAGGACGACATGCTTACCGCGCACCAGGGCGACACCAGCTACGTGCTGGTGATCGCCACGCTCAAGGGCTCGTCATACGACGACACGGTGCAGCGCGCGGCGCTGGCCACACTGGAGCACGCCGAGGCCGGCATGCTGGCGAAATACCCCGGCACCACGCTGCTGCGCACCGGGGCGATCTTCTACGCGGCGGCGGCGCGCGCCGGCGCCGAGCGCGACACCCATGTGGTCGGCATCGCCTCGTCGGTGGGCATCGCACTGCTGTTGCTGCTGGTGTTCCGCTCGGCGCGACCGCTGCTGATCGCCTTCCTTTCCACGGCCCTGGGCGTGGTCGGTGCCATCGTTGCCACCGTGCTCGTGTTCGGCCAGCTGCACCTGCTGACCCTGGTGTTCGGTGCGGCGTTGCTGGGCGAAGCGGTCGATTACTCCATCCAGTACCTCTGCGCGCGTGCGAATGCAGGCGCCGCCTGGAACGCCGAACGCGGCGTGCGCCAGGTGCGTCCGGCGCTGCTGCTGGCGCTGGGCACCTCCCTGCTGGGCTACGCGCTGCTCGGCGTGGTGCCGTTCCCGGCGTTGCAGCAGATGGCCGTGTTCGCCATGTCGGGCATGGCGGTGGCCTGCGCCAGCGTGTTCTGGCTGCTGCCGGCGCTGGCGCAGAAACCGGCACGTGCGCCGCTGTCGCCGGCGCTGGTGCGCCTGGCGCTGGGCTGGCAACGGGCCGCCTCGGGTCGGCGCGCCCTCGTCGTGCTGGCCGTGCTGGCGCTGGTCGCGATACCGGGCTGGCTGCGGCTGGGCCACGACGACGACATCCACCTGCTGATCTCGCCGCCGAAAACGCTGGAAGCGCAGACGAACGCGATCCGCGACGTCGCCGGCTTCGGCGGCGGCACCCAGTTCTGGCTGGTCGAGGGCGCCACGTCCGAGGACGTGCTGCAGCGTGAGGAAGCGCTGACCGATCGCCTCCAGGCCTGGATTGCGCAAGGCAAGATCACCGGCTTCACCGGCATCACTGGAATGCTGCCGTCGGCGAAGCGACAGGCGGCCAACGTCGCCGCGCTCGATCCGCTGTTCACGCCGCGCGAGCGCATGACCCGCTGGCTGGGCGCGGCCGGCTTCCGGCCGGAAGGCACCGCCGCCTTCGTCGCCGCGTACCCGGGGCGCGCCTTCACGCTGGACGACTGGCGCGCGATGCCCGCCTATACGCCGTTCCGTTACCTGTGGCTTGAAGGTGAACACGGCACCGGCAGCATCGTCGTGCCGCAGGGCCAGGACGACGTGGCGCTTTTGCGCGAAGCGTCGGCGGGCCTACCGGGCGTATCGCTGATCGACAAGCCGGCCAGCATTTCCGCGCTGTTCGGCCGCTATCGCAGCTACGCCGACGTGTGGCTGGGCGGCGCGCTGGCCCTGGTCGGGCTGGCCTTCCTGTGGCGCTACGGTCCACGTGCCGTGGGCCGCGTGCTGTTGCCGCCGATCGCCGGCATTGTCTTCAGCGTGGCCGCGCTGGGTTATCTCGGCCAGCCGCTCACGCTGTTCCACATCATGGCACTGATGCTGGTGCTGGGTGTGGGCGCGAACTACGCCGTGTTCCTGCGCGAAGGTGAGCCGCATGCGGTGCATATTCCTGGCGCGGCGTACGCGGGCGTGCTGCTGTCCGCCGTCACCGCCCTGCTGTCTTTCGGCCTGCTCGCGCTGAGCACGATGCCGGCCCTGCAACATTTCGGCCTCACCCTGTTACTGGGGATCGGCTTCACGGCGCTGGTAGCGCCCGTGAGCGTTCCCGCACCGAAGAAGCCACTCGCATGAACAGCGCAGCACAGGTCACCGGCGGCCGCATGCCCCGGCGCGTCGTCGTCACCGGCTTCGGCGGCATCACGCCGCTGGGCAACGACTGGGAAACCATCGAGGCACGCCTGCGCGGGTTCCATAACGCCGTGCGCCGCATGGGCGAGTGGGATTACTTCGATGCGCTGAACGGTCGCCTCGGTTGCCCCGTGGACGATTTCACCGTGCCGACGCACTGGGCCCGCAAGCACCTGCGCTCGATGGGCCGCGTGGCGCAACTGGCCGTGGCCGCTAGCGAGCGGGCGCTGGCCGATGCCGGCCTGCTCGACGATCCATCCATCGGTGACGGGCGCATGGGCGTGGCCTATGGCTCGTCGGGCGGCAGCATCGCGCCGGCCCGCACCATCGGCCGCATGCTGGAAACCGGCTCCATGCAGGGCGTGACCGCCACCAGCTATATCCAGATGATGGCGCACACCACCGCGGTGAACGTGGGCGTGTTCTTCGGCCTGCGCGGTCGCGTCATCACCACGTCCAGTGCCTGCACCTCGGGTAGCCAGGCCATCGGCTACGGCTACGAGGCCATCCAGCAGGGCAAGCAGACGCTGATGCTGTGCGGGGGCGCGGAGGAATTGTCCGGCCCGGGCGCGGCGGTATTCGACACCTTGTTCGCCACCAGCACGCGCAACGACGCGCCGGCCACCACGCCGCGTCCGTTCGACGCGAAACGCGACGGCCTGGTCGTGGGCGAAGGCGCCACGACCCTGGTGCTGGAAGAGTACGAACACGCGCTGGCACGAGGCGCCACGATGTACGCCGAGGTGGTCGGCTTCGGCACCAATTCCGACGGCCAGCACATCACCCAGCCCACGCGCGAAACCATGGCCGCGGCCATGCGCATGGCACTCGCCGACGCCGGGCTGCCGGCCGACGCGATCGGCTACGTGAGCGCGCACGGTACCGCTACCGATCGCGGCGACGTAGCCGAGAGTCACGCCACCGCCGACGTACTGGGCGCGGGCGTGCCGATCAGCTCGATGAAGAGCTACGTGGGCCACACGCTGGGCGCATGCGGCGCGCTGGAATCGTGGTGGGCGATCGAGATGATGCGTCGCGGCTGGTTCGCGCCCACCATCAACCTGGAGACCCCCGATCCGGAATGCGCCGCGCTGGATTACCTCACCGGCCAGGGCCGGGAGATCCGCACCGGCTACGTGATGAACAACAACTTCGCATTCGGCGGCATCAACACCTCGCTGATCTTCAAAGCCCTGCCCGAATGAGGCGCGTCGTCGTCACCGGCATGGGCGCCGTGTCCTGCCTCGGGCCTGATCGAGGCGCCCTGTTCGACGGACTGCGCACCGGACGCGCGGGTTTCCGCGACATGCCGGACTTCGCGGCGCTGGGCATGCGCTGCCGCGTGGCCGCACCGGTGGACCTGGACGGCCTGGAGCCGCCACCGCGCAAGCTGCGTCGCTACCTGCCCCCCGCCGCCGAATATGCCTGGTACGCCACGCGCGAGGCGCTGGAGGAGGCGGGCCTGGATGCCGCGCGCCTGCACGAGCGCGATGCCGGCGTCGTCATGGGCGGCTCGGCCGCGCTGAGCGAATACGATGCCGGCCTGGCGGTGTTCCAGGCCCGCGGCATCGGGCGGCTGTCGCCGTTCATCGTGCCGCGCACCATGGGCAGCGCCATCGCGGCGACGCTGACGCACGCCTTCGGTTTCGGCGGCCGCGCCTTTACCGTCAGCTCGGCCTGCAGCAGCGCCACGCATGCCATCGGCCAGGCAATGGAACTGATCCAGCTGGGCCGCCAGGACATCGTGGTCTGCGGTGGCGCGGAAGAACTGCACGACAAGGCCGCGATGTGCTTCGACGTCATGCATGCGCTGTCCACCGGCAGCGTGGCCGGCCAACATGTGTCCGCGCCTTACGAAGCGGATCGCGACGGCCTGCTGCTGGGCGGCGGCGCCGGCGTGCTGGTGCTCGAATCGCTCGACCACGCCCTGGCCCGCGGCGCAACCATCCTCGCGGAGATGGCCGGTTACGGCGCCGCGTCCGATCCGGACGGCATGATCGGGCCGGCCGCAGACGGCATGGCCGAGGCCATGCACCAGGCGATCGACCTGGCCGGCACCTTGCCCGACTACGTGAACACGCACGCGTGCGCGACGGTGCACGGCGACCTGGCCGAGTGGCAGGCGTTGCAGCGTGTGTTCGCCGATCGTGGGCACGCGGTGCCGTGCATGTCCTCGATCAAGGGGCTGACCGGACACGCGCCCGCGGCGGCCGGCGCGCTGGATGCGATCGCCGCCATCGCCATGATGGACGCCGGCGTGATGCTGGGCGGCGCGCCCCTTCGCGAACGCGATGCCGCCTTCGCCGACGCGCCGCTGGTGGAAGGCGAGCGCGCGGCACGCATCGACAGCGTGCTGTCGAACACTTTCGGTTTCGGCGGCAGCTGCGCGGCCCTGCTGGTGCGTCGCTTCGACGGGGCCGCCGCATGATCGCGCTACGCGTGGACGACTGGCGTGCGTGGGCACCCGGCATCGAGGATGCCGACGCATGGGCACGCTGGGCGGCGGCACCGCATGTTCCCGCGGAAACCAACGAACAACCCGACTGCGCTTTCGTGCCGCCGATGCAGCGGCGCCGGCTCAGCCGGCTCGCCCGGATCGTGATGCATGCCGCCTGGCCGCTGTGCGGTGAGGACGAACAGCTGCCCTTCGTCTATGCGTCACGCCACGGCGAAACCACGCACACCTTCGCGATGCTCGACGACATCGGCCGCGGCGTGCCGTTGTCGCCTACCCGCTTCGGCCTGTCCGTGCACAACGCGATTGCTGGGCAATGGTCGATCCTGCGCGGACAGCGCGGCGAGTCCGTGGCCATCGCCGGGGAAGCGGATACGTTCGAACACGCCATCGTCGAAGCGGCCACGCTGCTCGACGACGACGTGCCTGCAGTGATCGTCGTCATGGCCGAAGAGCGGCCGCCGGCCGCCTACGACGGCTGGATCGACGACGTGCCGTGTTCCTATGCCGTTGCGCTGCGCCTGTCGCGCATCGGCGCCGAGGGCGCCGGACCCTGCTGGCGTTTGTCGCTGGGTAACGCGGACACCACACCGCTGCCGATGCCGTCCGATTACCCGCATGCCTTGCGCTTCGTCCGCGCGCTGCACGATGGCGCTTCCTTCGCACCTGCATGGAAGGCCCGGCAGTGGACCTGGCGACCGCTCCCGTGACGCGCCGGCGCGACGCCTGGGCCTGGCGTTTCGTCGCCACGGCGCTCAGCTTCGCGCTGTTCGGCGTCGGCGGCCTGCTGCTGCGCGGACTGATCCTGCCCATCGTGCTGCACTGGCCGGGCGAACCCGCCGTGCGCCGCGGGCGCGCGCGACGCACCGTGGGCCGCGCCTTCTGGCTGCATTCGCGGTTCATGCAGCGCATGGGCGTGCTCGAGATGCGTTTCGAGGGCCAGGAGCGCCTGGGCAAGCCGGGGCAGATGATCGTCGCCAACCATCCGTCGCTGATCGACGTGGTGTACCTGCTGGGCCATGTGCCCGACGCCAACTGCATCGTCAAGCACGGGCTGTGGAAGAACCCGTACATGCGCGGCCCGGTGACCGTGGCCGAATACATCAGCAACGACGGCAGCGCCGAGATGCTCGACCGCGCGGCCGCGGTGTTGCGCGAGGGACAGACACTGATCGTCTTCCCCGAGGGCACGCGCACCACGCCCGGGCAGCACCCGGTATTCCACCGTGGCGCGGCCGCCATCGCCGTGCGCGGCGCACGGGTGGTCACGCCCGTGTACATCACCGTGGAACCGACCACGCTGACCAAGGCCGACCGCTGGTACCACGTGCCCGACCGTCGCGTCCGCATGCGCCTGCGCGTGGGCGACGACATCGACGTGTCGGCCTTCAGCGACGGCGTGCCCGCGCCGATCGCCTCTCGCCGCCTCAATGAGCACCTTCACCACCTTTACGCCACGGAACGGACGTCATGAACGACCTCGAAAGGGATATCGCGCAACTGATCATCGATACGCTGGCGCTCGACCACCTGCGCGCAGACGACATCGCGGTGGACCAGCCGCTGTTCGGACAGGGGCTGGGGCTGGATTCGGTGGATGCGCTGGAACTCGCCCTGGCCTTGCAGAACCGCTATGGCCTGAAGGTGGGCTCGGATTCGCGTGAGGCGCGCCGGCACTTCGATACGCTGCGCAGCCTGGCCCTTTACGTCACCGCGGAACGCACATCATGCGCAAGCTGAGCTCCCTGGTGCTGCTGATCGTCGGCATCCTCTATCCGTTCATCGTCTACTTCGGCATGGACCATGTGTCCACGCCGATGTTCGGGCTGATCCTCGGCGCGCTGTGGCTGGTGCGTGCACCGGCGCTGATGCGCCAGCCGGGCGGTCGCTGGATGCTGGCGATCACGCTGGTCTACTGCGCGGTGCTGGCGTTCGGCGGCGAAGAACACCTGCTGCGCTGGTATCCCAGCCTGATCTGCGCGCTGCTGTTCGCGGCGTTCGCGCTCAGCCTGAAGTTCGGGCCGCCGATGATCGAGCGCATCGCGCGCGTGGCCGAGCCCGACCTGCCACCCGTGGCCGTGGCGTATACACGCAAGGTCACCTGGGTGTGGGTGGCGTTTTTCGTGGCCAACGGCACCGCATCGGGCCTGCTGGCCGCATGGGGCCCGCTGTCGTGGTGGACGTTCTACAACGGCATCCTGGCCTACTCGGTGATGGGCGTGCTGTTCGTCGGCGAGTGGATCATGCGCCAGCGCCTGCGCCGCCGGATCAACAAGGCACCGATGGACGCGGCCGCCGCGCGACTGCACTCGCATCCGTGGGTGGACGGTGCCATGGGCGGCTATGCCGGCAAGAAGGGTCCCGGCATGCTCGTGGCTCTCTCTGCAGCGGGGCGTACCGCCCTGCTGCGCCACGGGCGCACAGGGCTGCTCAACGAACTCGGCCAGCAGGCCGCGGGCGACGATGCGCTGTCCACCCCGCTGGTCTGGCGCTTCGTTTCCCGACTGCCGGAAGCCACCGTCGTGGACGACGTGCTGAGCGGCGCCCTGCCCGACGATCCGGTGATCCTGGCCGAGCGCCGCGACGGCGACGACGTGGTCATCGACCTCGAACTGCCGCTCGACCTGGCCTGCTTCGCCGACCATTTCCCGAACGCCCCGGTGTTGCCGGGCGTGACCCAGGTCGGCTGGGCGCTGGCCTTCGCCGCACCGCGAATGGGTACGTCGACGACCTGCCGCGCGATGGATGCGCTGAAGTTCCAGCGGCTGCTGCGACCCGGCGACCGTATACAGCTGACCCTGCGCCACGATGCCGACCGGGGACGGCTGCACTTCGCGTACCGCATCGACGGCGAACCGGTGTCCTCGGCATGGTTGCGCATGGGCGATGCGCATGCCTGACTCCGTCGCCACCGGGCACTGGGCCACGCGCCGGGAGCGCGGCAGCTTCCACCTGCTCAAGCTCACCGCCCTCGCCGTGCGGCTGCTCGGCCGCCGCCCCGTGGCGCCCGTCATCGCGCTGGTGGTCCTGTATTTCTTCGTCACCGGGCGCCGGGCGCGCCGGGCCGTGGCCGACTACCAGCGGCGCCTGGCTGCGTGGAGCGGCCGGGACGTTCTGTTCCCCCGCCGCCGCGCCGCGCTGGCCCAGTACCGCGCCTTCGGCGAGTGCATGCTCGATCGCTTCGACCTGTGGCGCGGCAAGCTGACCCTTGCTGGCGTGGACATGCTCGACCCGGACGGGGTGCGTGGCGCCCTGCTCGGCGGCGGCCGTGGCCAGATCCTGGTCTGCACGCACCTGGGCAACCTGGACGTCTGCCGCGCCATGGCGCAGATCGGCGAGGGCGTGGCGCTGAACGTGCTGATGCACCTGCCGCAGGCCGCCCATTTCAACCGCCTGCTGGCCCAGTCGGGCGATCCGCGGCTGCGGCTGATGCATGTGGGCGACCTGGATACGGCGACCATGCTGGACCTCTCGCAGCGGCTGGACCGCGGCGAGTGGATCGCCATCGCGGGAGACCGCGTGCCCGTGCATGGTGGCCGTACCGTGGCCGCCGACTTCCTGGGCGCTCCGGCGCCCTTTCCGCAGGGCCCGTGGCTGATGGCCGCCCTGCTGCGTTGCCCGGTCAACCTGGTGTGCTGCCTGAAACAGGGCGGGCGCTATCGTATCCACCTGCGCCGTTTCGACGACGCGTCCGGCTGGGACCGATCGCACCGCGAACGTATCATCGGCGAATCAGTGCAGCGCTATGCCGACTGGCTGGCGCAGCGCTGCCTCGACGCACCCCTGCAGTGGTTCAACTTTCACCCGTACTGGCAAGGTACGAACGGAGCGTCGCATGCGCGCTAGCGGTGTGCTCGGCACGCAGATCGAACTGGTGGTGCCGTTCTTCGACGTGGATTCCATGGAGGTGGTCTGGCACGGCCACTACGTGAAATACCTGGAACTGGCGCGCTGCGCGCTGCTGGACGACGTGGGCCACAACTACGTACGCATGAAGGAGACCGGCTTCGTCTGGCCGATCATCGACATGCAGTTGCGTTATGCGCAGGCGGCGCGCTTCGGCCAGACACTGATCGCGCGCGCCGACCTGGTGGAATGGCAGAACCGCCTGAAAATCCACTACACGCTGAGCGACGCCGCCAGCGGCGAGCGCCTTACCCGCGCCAGCACGGTGCAGGTGGCGGTCAGCCTGGCCACGGGCGAGATGCAGCTGGTCTCGCCCCGTGTCTTCACCGACGATGTGGAACGGCGCCTGGCGCGTTCGCCGTCGACCGAACCCCTGGATGGCCCGCGATGAAATACGCCAGCGCCACGTATGTGGAAGAAACCCGCCTCGGCTTCGTCTTCCTGCGCACCCACACCTGGCAGCACCATGTGCTGCGCGTGGCTGTCGACGACCTGAAACGCCTGATCGGATCGCCGCTGCCGCAGGGCGGCACGCTGCTGGACGTGGGCTGCGGCCAGGGGCGCTCGTTCCGCTACCTGCGCGATGCGTTCCGGCCGGATCGCCTGATCGGCCTGGATGCGGATCCGCACAGCCTGGAGCACTCGCAGGCGGAGGCGTCGCGCGAAGGCATCCAGGTCACCCTGCTGCTGGGCGACTGCGCGCGCATCGACCTGCCCGACGCCAGCGTGGACGTGCTGTTCTGCCATCAGACCTTCCACCACCTGGTGGAACAGGAACGCGCGCTGGACGAATTCTGGCGCGTGCTGAAACCGGGCGGCTTGTTGCTGTTCGCCGAGTCGACGCGGGCGTATATCGACACCTGGGTGATCCGCTGGTTCTTCCGCCACCCGATGCACGTGCAGAAGAGCGCCGACGAATACCTGGCGATGCTCCGTGGCCGGGGCTTTCGTTTCGACGCGCGCCAGGTCTCGCTGCCCTACCTGTGGTGGAGCCGCGCGAAAGACTTCGGCCTGCTCGAGCGCTGGGGCATCCGCCGGCCACCGCCGCCGGGCAAGCGCGACGAAACGCTGGTGAACGTCGCCGCGCGCAAACCGTTCGACCCCTCATGACCACCTTCCTCAACGCACTGGGTGTGGCCTGCTCGCTCGGCGTCGGCAAGGCGGCCGTGGCCGAGGCCCTGTTCGGCGGCGCGATGCACGGCCTGCGTGACAGCGCCGACTGGGTGCCCGGTCGCGTGCTGCCGGTGGGTGGCATCGATGCAGCGCTGCCGTTGCCGCCGTCGGCAATGGCCGATCGCGACACGCGCAACAACCGCTTGCTGCTGCTCGCCGCGCAGGAAATCGAGGACGAACTGCGCGCTGCGGTGGCACGGTACGGTGCCGATCGCGTGGGCGTGGTCATCGGCACCAGCACCACGGGCATCGAGGAAGCCACCGCACACATCGGCACGCGGAGCGCCATGGGCGCGTGGCCTGCCGCGTACCGCTACACCGACCAGGAACTGGGCGCACCGGCGGCCTTCCTGGGCGAATGGCTGGGCACCGCCGGGCCGGCCTACGGCATTTCCACGGCCTGCACCTCGGGAGCGCGCGCCTTGCTGAGCGCGCGGCGCCTGCTGCGCCTGGGCCTCTGCGACGCCGTGGTCTGCGGTGGCGTGGACACGCTGTGCCGGCTGGCCACGCAGGGGTTCGCCGCGCTGGAAGCGATCGACGAACGGCGCTGCCTGCCGTTTTCGCTGGCACGCCGGGGCATCAACATCGGCGAGGCGTCCGCGCTGTTCCTGATGACGCGCGACACCGGGCCGGTGGCCTGCGCGGGGGGCGGCGCCAGCGCCGATGCCCACCATATGTCCTCGCCGCTGCCCGACGGCAGCGGCGCCGCCGACGCGATGCGTCGTGCCCTCGCCGATGCCGGCATCCCGGCGGCCGCCATCGACTACGTGAACCTGCACGGCACCGCGACGGAGCACAACGACGCCATGGAAAGCCACGCGATGGCGCGGACCTTCGGTCACCCCGTGCCTTGCTCGTCCACCAAGGCCCTTACCGGCCACACGCTGGGCGCGGCCGGTGCACTGGAAGCGGCGTTCTGCTGGCTGGTGCTGACCGATCCCGCGCGCCGGCTGCCGCCGCATGTGTGGGACGACGATACCGACCCCGCCCTGCCGCCGCTGCATTTCACCGCGCAAGGCCACCGGCTGGCGGACGGCACACGGCACCTCATGAGCAATTCGTTCGCGTTCGGCGGCAACAACGCGAGCCTGATCCTGGCGAACGCGACATGACCCTCTGGCCTATCGAAACCCTGCTGCCCCACGCCGGGCGGATGATCCTGCTCGATCGCCTGGTGTCGTGGGACGCCGAAAGCGTGGTGTGCGAGCGCCTGGTCCGCCGCGGCGATCCCTTCGTCGACGCCAGCGGCCTGCCCGCGTGGGCAGGCGTCGAGCTGATGGCCCAGGCCATCGCCGCCTGGAACGGCTGCGGCATCCTCGCCGCCGGCGGCAGCGTACGCCCGGGGTTCCTGCTGGGCACGCGCACCTACCGCGCCGATGCCGACGCCTTCGCCCACGGTGCCCTGCTGCGCATCGAGGCGGTCCGCCATTTCCACGACGAGGACGGCATGGGCGCGTTCGCCTGCCGCATCGACAGCGACACGGCACACGCCGAAGCGCGCCTGACCGTCTTCAGTCCGGTCGACCCGACGCCGTTCCTCGATCCCCGCCATAACCGTCTCGACTCCAGGGGTACCGCACCATGACCGACACCGTTCTCGTTACCGGCTCCAGCCGCGGCATCGGCCGCGCCATCGCGCTCAACCTCGCCGACGCGGGCTACGACCTCGTGGTGCACTGCCGGTCGCGTCGCGAGGAAGCCGATGCCGTGGTCGCCGATATCCTCGGCAAGGGCCGCGCGGCACGCGCGATCCAGTTCGACATCGCCGACCGCGCGGCCAGCGCCGCGGCGCTGGAAGCCGACGTGGCGGAACATGGTGCGTATTACGGCGTGGTCTGCAACGCCGGCCTGACGCGCGACGGCGCGTTCCCCGGCCTGACCTCCGAAGACTGGGACCAGGTGCTGCGCACCAACCTCGACGGCTTCTACAACGTGCTGCATCCGCTGGTGATGCCGATGATCCGTCGGCGCAAGGCGGGGCGCATCGTCTGCATCACCTCGGTGTCGGGCCTGATCGGCAACCGCGGCCAGGTGAACTACAGTGCGTCCAAGGCCGGCGTGATCGGTGCGGCGAAGGCACTGGCGGTGGAACTGGCCAAGCGGAAGATCACCGTCAACTGCGTGGCACCGGGCCTCATCGACACCGACATGCTCGATCCGGAGGTGCCGGTGGAACAGATCCTCAAGGTGATCCCGATGGAGCGCACCGGCACGCCGGAGGAAGTGGCCGCCGCGGTGCGCTTCCTGATCAGTCCGGAAGCGGGCTACATCACCCGCCAGGTGCTTGCCGTCAACGGCGGCCTCTGCTGAGGCCACGCATGCGCCGCCTACGCGAACTCGCCGAGTCCGACCGCTTCGCCGACGTCGTGCGCGTGCTGTTCGCGCTGACCGGCATCGCCGCGTGGTGCACGATGGCCGGACCGGCCGACGCCATCGTGCCGGCGCTGCTCGGTGCCATCGCCTGCGCGCTGGCCGAAACCGACGATGCATGGCGCGGACGCCTGCGCGGCCTGCTGGTCACCCTGGTGTGTTTCGCGGTGGCCGCCGCCGCGGTGAAGGCGTCGATCGGCACGCCCGTTATCTTCGCGCTGCTACTTCCGTTGGGCACCTTCGCGCTGGTGATGCTGGGCGCGGCCAGCGGCCGCTACGCCACCATCGCCACGGCGACGCTCATCCTGTCCGTATACACGATGATCGCCAGCGACGGCGCCGGCGCTGGCGCAACGGTGGACGGCTGGCGCGGTACGCTGGCGATCCTGGCCGGCGCGGCCTGGTACGGCTCGCTGTCGCTGCTGTGGAGCGCGCTGGCACCCCAGCGCGCGGTGCGCCATGCGCTGGCCCGGCTTTTCGCCTCGCTGGGCGACCTGATCGAGGCCAAGGCCGCGCTGTTCGAACCGGTGCGCGGCCTGGACCGCGACGCGCTCGACCTCGCCGTGTCCCGACGCAACCTGCGCACGGTGGAAGCGCTGACCGCAGCGCGCGGCACCCTGCTGGACCGGATCGGCCGGCGGCAGCCGCGTGGCCGCGCCGCCGCACGACTGGGCATGTTCTTCGTCGCCCAGGACATGCACGAGAGGATCAGTTCCTCGCACTATCCCTATGACGAACTAGCGGGCGCGCTCTACCACAGCGACCTCATGTTCCGTTTCGGTCGCCTGCTGCGCCTGCAGGCCATGGCCTGTCGCGAACGTGCCGACGCCATCCGCCGGGTGGCGCCGCTGCGCTCCATCGCCCTGCCCCGCGCCGCGCTGGACGATGTGCGCGAGGCGATGGCTTACCGCCGCCGCCACGACCCACCCGACCAGGCCGTGGACGATGCCCTGTCCGCGCTGCTGACCAACATGCAACGCCTGCAGGAAGGCATCGAGGACGAAGGCAGCCTGCGTGAGGATGCCGACATCGCCCTGCAGGGCAACGAGCCCGCGTCGCTGCGTGAAGCCCTGGCACGCGTGCGGCTGCGGCTGGACCGCCGCTCGATGCATTTTCGTCACGCCATGCGACTGGCCGTCGGCATGCTGGGCGGCTACGCGCTGATGCTCGCGCTGCATCCGCGACACGGCTACTGGATCCTGTTGACCACCCTGTTCGTGTGCCAGCCCGGCTACGGGGCCACCCGACGCCGCCTGATCCAGCGCGTAGCCGGCACCACCGCGGGGCTGGTCGCCGGCTGGGCCCTGCTGCGCCTGCTGCCGCCGGGCGACTGGCGCCTGCCGGTACTGGCCGCCAGCGGCGCCGCCTTCTTCGCTTTCCGGCTGCGCCGCTACACCCTGGCCACGGGTGTCATCACCCTGTTCGTCCTGCTCTGCTTCGATCGCGTGGGCGCCGGGTACGACGCCATCGGTCCGCGTCTGCTCGACACGCTGCTCGGTGCCGTGGTGGCGGCCGCCGCCATCCGCTGGGTGCTGCCGGACTGGCGCGTGCGGCGGCTGGACGACATCGTGGCCGATGCCCTGCTCGCGCAGGGACGCTATCTCGCGCGCATCGCCGACCAGTACACGCGCGGCAAGGCCGACGACCTGCCCTACCGTATCGCGCGCCGCGACGCGCACGCGGCGCTGGCCACGGTGGCGGGCAACGTGGCGGAACTGCTGGCCGAACCGGGCCACCCACGCGACCGCGGCGAACGCTCGCTGCGACGGCTTACCGCGCTGCAAGCGGGGCTGTCGCACCTCTCCACGCTGGGCGCGCACCGCCAGCGCCTGGCCGAAGCCGATGCCGCCGCGTTCCGGCAGCGGGCACAGCGCATCGCCGATGGCTTCGACACGCTGGCCGCCCACGTCCGCGCCGGTGCGCCGGCGCGGACCTTGCACGGCATCGACGATAGCGACGCCACCCCGCCGGATAACGGCTCGTCCGACGAGACCCTGCGGCTGGTCCATCGCCAGTGCCGCCTGCTGGTGCGCGTGCACGACCGCATCGCGGCCATCGAACCGGCCTGATTGCTGCGTCGCGCCGTGGCTTGACCCCCTGCGCACGCTACGATGGAGGGGTTTTCCCATCCCTTCCCCGGAGTTGCACCATGCGCCCGTTCTCCCTCGGCGACGACCTCGACCTCCTGCGCGAAAGCGTCCGTGCGTTCGCCGAAAAGGAAATCGCCCCGCGCGCCGACCGCATCGATCGCGAAAACGTCTTCCCCGAAGACCTCTGGCGCAAGTTCGGCGACATGGGCCTGCTGGGCATCACCATTCCCGAGGTATACGGCGGCTCCGGCCTGGGCTTCCTCGCCCACATGGTGGCGATGGAGGAAATCTCGCGCGCATCGGCGTCGGTCGGCCTGTCCTACGGCGCACACTCCAACCTGTGCGTGCAGAACATCTACCACAACGGCAACGACGAACAGCGCCGCAAATACCTCCCCAGGCTGGCCAGTGGCGAGTGGGTGGGCGCGCTGGCGATGAGCGAACCGGGTGCAGGGTCCGACGTGGTCGGCTCGATGAATTGCCGCGCCGAGCTGGTGGACGGCAAGTGGATCGCCAACGGCACCAAGATGTGGATCACCAACGGCCCGGACGCCGACGTGCTGCTGGTGTACATGCGCACCGCGCCGCGCCCGGCCGGCAGCCGCTGCATGACCGCCTTCATCATCGAGAAGGGCGTGCCCGGGTTCACCACCGCACAGAAGCTGGACAAGCTGGGCATGCGTGGTTCCAACACCTGCGAGCTGGTGTTCGACAACTGCGAGATTCCCGCGGAAAACATCGTGGGCGAGGTGAACGAAGGCGTGCGCGTGCTGATGGGCGGCCTGGACACGGAGCGCCTGGTGCTCTCCGGTGGTCCGATCGGCATCATGCAGGCCGCGCTCGACCTGGTGCTGCCATACGTGCGCGAGCGCAAGCAGTTCAACGCCCCGATCGGCACCTTCGGCATGATGCAGGCCAAGGTGGCCGACATGTACACCGCGCTGCAGTCATCACGCGGCTTCGCGTACATGGTGGCGCAGCAGCTGGACAACGGGGTGAAGTCGCGCATCGACCCCGCCGCCTGCCTGCTCAACGCCTCGACCAATGCGGTCAAGGTGGCGCTCGAAGCCATCCAGTCGCTGGGTGGCAACGGCTACATCAACGAGTTTCCCGCCGGTCGGCTGCTGCGCGACGCCAAGCTCTACGAGATCGGCGCCGGCACCAACGAGATCCGGCGCATGCTGATCGGCCGCGAACTGTTCCACGGCAAATCCTGACTCACCAGGCCATGCGGAAACTCGCGTTCGCCGAACGCGAGTGATCCCGGTCCGCGAAGCGCTGGTCCACGTTGAAACCGAGCTGCGTGCTCGCCGTCATGTCCCAGCCCAGCGACATGCCGGCGGTGCCCGCGCGACGCGACAGGCCGATGCCGTCGACCGGCGCCCACTGGGCAAAGCCGGTGTAGCGCGCAGCGAAAACCTCACCCTTGGTCGCGAAGGCGTTCTGCCAGCCGAGCTTCGCATCCAGGTGCAGCGTGCCGCGCGAGGTCAGCCACGAACTGCCGGCACGCAGGCCGAAACCCGCCTGCCAGCGCGAGGTGGTGTGCCCATCGGCGGTCAGGCCGAAGCCGTCGCCACCGCTCTCGGAGAAACCGTCGCGACGGATGCTGGCGTACTGCACGTTGGCGAACGGCGTGACGGTGAAGGCACCGGCCTGGCTGCGGAAGCCCACCTCGCCATACGCGGAGTTGTAGCTGCCGTTCTGGTCGCTGCCCGCGAAGGCGGCCTGATCACCGAAGCGCAGCAGCCGTCGCATATCGCCGCGGAAGTTGCCGAAGCCGACCTGGCCGACGCCATACCACTGGGCACCGCGCGAACCGGCGTAGAACATGCCCGCGGTGGAGCGGCTGCGCTGGCTGTCGAAGCTGCCATTCAACTGGCCGCGACTGGACATCTGCGCCACGGCGACACCGGCAAAACCGTTGATACCCAGACGGACATCGTGGCCCGCCAGGCCACCGTTGAGGTTGAAGCCGACGTTGCCGTAACCGCCGCGGCTCATGCCGCCCTGATAGCCGAGCGACTGCGTCCACGCGCCCGTGCCCTGCTGGTCGAGGTGGGCGATCAGCGCATCGTTGCCGGCATCGATCCCGGCCAACGTCACCGCCGTGCCCGCCGCGTACAGCTGACCGGACAGGGATTCCAGCGAGGCCTTGGCCACCGCATCGGTACGCGACTGCTGGATCTGCCCCGCCGCCACAAGCGTGCCGGTGGATGGCACAGCGACGGATGCGGCGGGCGACGCGAGCGCGCCCTGGATCTGCTCGAACGCGCCATCCAGCCGCGTGGCCGAGGTCATCGCTGCCGCCGACCCGGACATGACGGCGCTGGCGCCGGCCACCGCGGTCACCTTCAGGCTGGTGGCGTCGACCCAGATTTCCTTCGGCGCGTACTGCACCGTGGCGCTGAGGAACACGCCCGGCGCCAGCGTGGTCGAGGTAAAGCGCCCCGACACCGCGTTGGCGGTCAACACCGACTGGTGACTGGTCACGGTGTAGCCCGGCGTGGCGCCGGCGATGTAGAGGTCGCCGCTGTACAACTGCGCGGTTCCGTTCACCGTCACCGGCGCACCGAGCAGGACAGACAGCCGCGACACGCCGTACATCGTCAGGTCGCCGTTGATTTGCGTCGGGTGCGCGGTGAGTTGCAAGGTGCCGAACACATCGACGTGGCTACGGCTGGTTCCGGAACCACCACGCCCGATGTCGCCATGGACGATAGCCGTCGCTCCGGTGCCGGGGATGGTGCCGTCGATCTTCAAAGTATCGGGCACGTCGTTCATCACTTCCACGGTGCTGCTGCCGCCGACCGTCAGAGGGCCGAAGCTGTTCTTTCCGGTCAGCGTGAGCTTGCCGCTGCCCAGGACGTTGAGGTCGCCGCTGCCGGAGATGTCGTTGGAGAAGGTGACGTTGGCCGTGCCGATGTCCGCGTTGAATCGCCCGAAGTCCAGCCGTGAGGGACCGAGGATCGCCTTGCCCAGGTTGAGCCGCCCGTTGCCGTACACGGCATCCACGCCGGGATCGCCCAGGTCGTCCGCCGTACCGAGGATCAGCTGGCGCAGGCTGTCGCTGTTGAATCGCGGGAACGTGGACGAGAGCACGGCGGCGGCACCGGCCACCTGCGGGGCGGCCAACGAGGTACCGGTCCACACCTGGTAGGCCGGCTTCGCCGCCGTGGACGATGCGGCCAGCGTGACGACGGCGCCGGGCGCCGCGACGCAGAAGGCCTTCGCATCGCCGCAGCGGTTGGAATAGGACGCGATCTGGCTGGTGTTGTTGCTGTCCAGCGCGACCACGGCGATCCATCCGCCGGTGAGGTTGGGCACGCGCAACGGCAACGCGGCGATGTCGGACGGATTGGCCCGTCCGTCGTTGCCCGCGGCGAAGACGTAGAGGGTATCGAGCGTAAAGGCGTGCCGGTAGGCCGTGGCAAAGCTCGCCGTGACCGTGGTGTCGGCGGCATCCCAATACACCCCGCCCCACGAGTTGTTGGAGATGCGTGCGCCGGCCTGGTAGACCGCATCGTTGACGCTGCCCAGCGGGTCCGCCGAGGTCACCTTGTTGCCGTTGCCCGAGCCGTCGTCCTTGGGTTCGGTGTCGCTGACGATGCGTGCCGAGACGATCGTCGCATCGGGCGCCACACCACCGGCGAACTGGCCGAACGGACGACCGGCCGCGATCTCGGCGACGGCCGTGCCGTGGCCGACCACGTCGTCGACATTGAGGTTGTTCGCGCGTGGGTCGACGTAGTTGAGCTTGGCCACCACCCGCCCCGACAAGGCCGGACTGGCGGCGGTGACGCCGCTATCGACGATACCGATAACGGCACCCGTGCCGGTCAGCTTCGCCGCGTGGGCCACGTCGGCACCGGTGGCGGTCAGCTGCACGTCGGCCGGCGGCTGCGGCTCGGTGGGCGCCGTGGGCGTGGTGGGCTGCGACGGGGTGCTGGGCGGCTGCGGCGTGACCGTTTTGGGAATGTTGTAGCTCGGCACGCTGCCGCCACCACCACCGCAGGCGGTCAAGCCCAGGCTCAGGCACACAGCCAGCGCGATCTCGCGCCGACGCGGCAGATTCGTCGTGTTCACGTTGTTCCCCTGATATGACGTCAATGTCTCACGCCCGTCCCGACGGGCGCGTCAGGGCGGATGGTGCCACAACACATTGCGAAAAACCTCACCGACCGTGCAGAAGCTCGACGCATGTCGCAGCGCAGATTGCCCCCCGCGCGCCGCCACTGCGATACTCGACGGGTTTCCGTCCCGCGAGGGGCGGCCATAACGATGTCCCACGGAGTCTCCATGTCTGAGATCGTCATCGCGGGCGCCAAGCGCACCGCCATCGGTTCCTTCCTCGGTCAGTTCACCGGCGTGCCCACGCCCACGCTCGGCGCCGTCGCCATCAAGGCGGCACTGGAACAGGCGGGCGTCGCGCCAGCCGACGTCAGCGAGGTGATCATGGGTTGCGTGCTGCCCGCCAACCTCGGCCAGGCCCCTGCGCGCCAGGCGTCGCTGCAGGCCGGGCTGCCCACTTCGGCGGGCTGCACCACGATCAACAAGGTGTGCGGTTCCGGCATGAAGGCCATGATGCTGGCCCACGACCTGATCAAGGCCGGGTCCGCCACCATCGTGGTGGCCGGTGGCATGGAATCGATGACCAACGCGCCGCACATGGTCAACGCGCGTACGGGCATCCGCTACGGCGACGGCCAGCTGGTGGACCACATGGCATGGGACGGCCTGACCAATCCGTACGACGGCCAGTCGATGGGCGTGTTCGGCGAGCAGTGCGCCGACAAATACCACTTCACCCGCGAGGAACAGGACGCCTTCGCCATTGCCTCCGTCGAGCGCGCCAAGGCCGCCCAGGCGTCTTCCGCCTTCGCCGGCGAGATCGTTCCGGTGACCGTGCAGGGCCGCAAGGGCGCGCAGGATTTCGTCGAGGACGAGCAGCCGGGACGCTCCGATACGGCAAAGATCCCCACCCTGCGCGCCGCGTTCCGCAAGGAAAACGGCACGATCACGGCGGCCAGTTCGTCCAGCATTTCCGATGGCGCGGCGGCACTGGTGCTGCTTTCGGCCGATGACGCGAAGGCCCGCGGCGTCACCGCGCTGGCCCGCGTCGTGGCCCACGCCACCCATTCGCAGGCGCCGGAGTGGTTCACCACGGCCCCGGTCGGCGCTATTTCCAAGGTGCTGGAAAAGGCCGGCTGGTCGGTCGGCGACGTGGACCTGTTCGAGATCAACGAGGCGTTTGCCGTCGTGCCGATGGCCGTCATGCGCGAACTGGACGTGCCCCACGAGAAGGTCAACGTCAACGGCGGCGCCTGTGCGCTGGGCCATCCGATCGGCGCCAGCGGCGCCCGGATCGTGGTCACCCTTCTCAATGCGTTGACGGCCCGTGGCGCAAAAAGGGGCGTCGCCGCGCTATGCATCGGTGGCGGCGAGGCAACGGCAATCGCCATCGAAGTGGTGTAAAACCGGGGTCGACGCATTATTTCCAGGCATTGAACCGCAATCACGCCAAATACATGGGCTTTAATGCCCACTGAAGCGGCACGATGAGGTTTATAGCTAAGTTACGATAACTAGGCTTTAATACGCCCGCCTCACGGCATTCCACGGCTAAGGAGAAACATAATGAATTTGACGCGTACCCTTCTCGCCTCTGCGCTCGTCGCGCTTCTGGCAGCTTGCAGCAACGGCGCGCAGGATTCCGCGCAGGATGCCCAGAAGTCGGCTTCCGACGCCCAGCAGCAGGCTGACAAGGCCCAGCAGGCCGCCGACCAGTCGGCCAATGCCGCCACCACGCAGGCTGCCGACCAGGCTCAGCAGTCCGCCGACCAGGCCAAGGCTGCTGCCAACCAGGCTTCGCAGGCCGCTTCGGCCTCGACGGCCGGTGGCACCCCGGAAGCTGCCAAGGACGCCGCTGCCAACGCTGCTGATCAGGCCGACAAGTCGGCTGACCAGGCGAAGGACGCTGCTTCCAACGCGGATAGCGCCAAGGACGACAGCACCAAGAAGTAAGCCGCAAGGTTTGCCTCGCTGTCGAGACGGCCACCTTCGGGTGGCCGTTTTTTTTGGCGCATTGCAGCGTTTGCCCACCTCGCGCGACCGCTATCATGGTCGTTTCGTCATAGCGCGAACGCCCACCATGCCCATTCTCGATTCGCAGCTCGATACCCGGTCGGCCGAGTTCCAGGCCGCCAGCCAGCGCTTGCGCGCACTGACCGACGACCTGCGCACCACCCTGGCACGTACCGCCGAGGGCGGTGGCGCCAAGGCCCGCGAGAAACACGTGGCCCGCGGCAAACTGCTGCCCCGCGAGCGCATCGCCGCCCTGCTCGACCCCGGTTCGCCCTTCCTCGAGATCGCCCCCCTGGCCGCGCATGGCATGTACGACGACGCCGCGCCGGCCGCGGGCGTCATCGCCGGCATCGGCCGGGTAAGGGGGCAGGAGGTGGTGGTGCTTGCCAACGATGCGACGGTCAAGGGCGGCACGTACTTCCCGATGACGGTGAAGAAGCACCTGCGCGCGCAGGAAGTGGCGATGGAGAACCGTTTGCCCTGCGTCTATCTGGTGGATTCCGGCGGCGCGTTCCTGCCGCTGCAGGACGAGGTGTTCCCCGATCGCGAACATTTCGGTCGTATCTTCTACAACCAGGCGCGCATGAGTGCCCAGGGCATTCCCCAGATCGCGGTGGTGATGGGCTCGTGCACCGCCGGCGGTGCCTACGTGCCGGCCATGAGCGACGAGACGATCATCGTGCGCGAGCAGGGCACGATCTTCCTCGGTGGCCCGCCGCTGGTGAAGGCCGCCACCGGCGAGGTGGTGGATGCCGAGGCGCTGGGCGGTGCCGACGTGCATACGTCGGTATCGGGCGTGGCCGATCATTTTGCCGAGAACGACGCGCATGCGCTGGCAATCGCCCGTGACATCGTCGGCGCGCTCAACCGCGTGAAGCAGCAGCCGCTGGCCGTGCGTACGCCGCGCGAGCCACGCTTTGCCGCCGAGGAACTGTACGGCGTGATCCCCGAGGACACGCGCCGCCCGTTCGACATCCACGAGGTGATCGCGCGGGTGGTCGACGATTCGGAGTTCCACGAGTTCAAGGCGCGCTACGGCAAGACGCTGGTCACCGGCTTCGCGCATATCCACGGCTACCCCGTGGGCATCGTGGCCAACAACGGCATCCTGTTCGGAGAATCCGCGCAGAAGGGCGCGCACTTCATCGAACTGTGCAACCAGCGCAACGTGCCCCTGGTGTTCCTGCAGAACATCACCGGCTTCATGGTCGGACGCAAATACGAGAACGCCGGCATCGCCAAGGACGGCGCGAAGATGGTCACGGCGGTGGCGTGCTCGCACGTGCCCAAGTTCACCGTGGTGATCGGCGGCAGCTTCGGTGCCGGCAACTACGCGATGTGCGGCCGAGCCTATGGCGCGCGCTTCCTGTGGATGTGGCCCAACGCGCGGATCAGCGTCATGGGCGGCGAACAGGCCGCCTCGGTGCTGGCCACCGTTCGCCGTGACGGCATCGAGGCCGGCGGCGGCCAGTGGAGCGCCGAGGAGGAGGAAGCCTTCAAGGCACCCGTGCGCGACCAGTACGAACGCCAGGGGCATCCCTACTACGCCAGCGCGCGCCTGTGGGACGACGGCATCATCGATCCGGCGGATACGCGGCGGGTGCTCGGCCTGGCGATCTCGGCCTCGCTCAATGCGCCGATCGAGCAGGGTCGCTTCGGCGTGTTCCGCATGTAATGCGTTAAGCGTCAGGCGTAAACCGTTAGGCGATAAGGCATTCGGCGCGCGCTAACGCTTTACGGTTCACGGTTGACGCTTTACGCTTCACGGTCCATGTCCGCCTTCGACGACCGCGCGCCCCCCGAGATATTCACGCCCTCCGGCCTGAACCGGCTGGTGCGCGACCTGCTGGAAGACGCCCTGCCCATGGGCGTGTGGATCGAGGGCGAGCTGTCCAACGTCGCCCGCCCCGCTTCCGGCCATGTCTATTTCACGCTGAAGGACGCCAGCGCCCAGGTGCGCTGTGCGATGTTCCGCACCGCCGCCTCGCGCCTTCGCTTCCGTCCGACGGACGGCATGCACGTGCTGATGCGGGCCAAGGTCGGGCTGTACGAGGCACGCGGCGAGTTCCAGTTGGTCGCCGACCACATGGAGCCCGCGGGCGAAGGCGCGTTACAGCGCGAGTTCGAGCAGCTCAAGGCGCGATTGGGTGCCGAAGGCCTGTTCAATGCGGAGCGCAAGCGCGCCCTGCCGGCGTTCCCGCGACGCATCGGCGTCATCACCTCGCCCTCGGGCGCGGCGGTCCGCGACGTGCTCAGTGTGCTGCGCCGGCGCTTTCCGCTGGCCGAAGTGGACGTGCTGCCCGTACCCGTACAGGGCCGCGAGGCCCCGCCCGCGATCGCCGCCATGCTACGCAAGGCCTCGGCCTGCGGACGCTACGACGCGCTGCTGGTCACCCGTGGCGGTGGCTCGCTCGAAGACCTCTGGGCGTTCAATGACGAGGACGTGGCCCGTGCCATCCATGCCAGCGCGGTGCCGGTGGTCTCGGCCGTGGGCCACGAGGTGGACTTCACCATCGCCGACTTCGTGGCCGACCTGCGCGCAGCCACCCCCTCGGCCGCGGCGGAATTGCTGGTGCCGGACGGTGCCGACCTGGAACACCGCCTCGACCGCCTGCGCCAGCGCATGACCACCCTGACCACGCGTCGCCTGCAGGCGGCCGCGCAACGGGCGGACCACTTTCAGGCGCGGCTGAACGCACAACGCCCGCAGGCGCGCCTGGCGCGCGATGGCCAGCGCCTGGAAGCGCTGCACCGACGGCTGGTCATGACGGCCGGCCAGGCCGGCGCCTTGCGTCGCGCACGGCTGGAACGCTTGCAGGCGCGGCTTGCCGCGCAACACCCGCGCCTGCGACTGGCGCCGTCGCAGCGACGCCTCGCCGACCTGCGCCAGCGGCTGGCGGCGTCCATGGCACGACGCCTGGAACGCCAGCGCGCCCGCCTGACGGAACAGGCGCGCACCCTGCATGCGGTAAGCCCGCTGGCCACGCTGGAACGCGGCTACGCCATCGTGTTCGACCAACGCGACGGTATCGTGCGTCGCGCCAGCGATGTCGCCGTGGGTGAGCGGCTGCGCGTGATGCTGGGCGACGGCGAACTGCACGTACGCCGCGACGACTGAACCCGCCCGGGTCTATACAGCCACTGAACACCGCCGACGGCATCATGGCGGATCGCTCACGACGAGGCCCGCGCCATGCTCGAGAAGAGCTACCCCTACTACGTGGCCAACAAGGCCCGTAAGACCGGCAAGAAGCTGGATGTTCTGGACAAGTACACCGGCAAGGTCGCGACGCGCGTCGCCCTGCCCGACGCCGCTGCGCTGGAACAGGCCATCGCGGCGGCCCATGCGGCCACCCGCCCGATGAAACAGTTCAAGCCCTACCAGCGCCAGGCCGTGCTGGAGCATTGCGTGCGCCGCTTCGGCGAGCGCCGCGACGAACTGGCCTATGCCCTGTGCGTGGAAGCGGGCAAGCCGATCAACGACGCGGCCGGCGAAGTCACACGGCTGATCGAGACGTTCAAGATCGCCGCGGAGGAAGCCGTGCGGATCAACGGCGAGACGATCAACCTGGAGATCTCCGCGCGCGCCGCCGGGTACCACGGCTACACGCGGCGCGTGCCGCTGGGCGCCGTGTCGTTCATCACGCCGTTCAATTTCCCGCTGAACCTGGTCGCGCACAAGGTCGCGCCGGCCATCGCCGCCGGCTGCCCGTTCGTATTGAAGCCGTCCGAGCGCACCCCGCTGGGTGCGCTTATCATCGGACAGATCCTGGCCGAGACCGACCTGCCCAAGGGTGCGTTCTCGGTGCTGCCGCTGGATGGCAGGCATGCGGAGCCGCTGGTCACCGACCCGCGCTTCAAGCTGTTGTCCTTCACCGGCGGCCTGATCGGCTGGGACCTGAAAGCCCGCGCCGGTCAGAAGAAGGTGACGTTGGAACTGGGCGGCAACGCCGCATGCATCGTGGACAGCGACCAGGCCATCCATCTGGACGCGGTGGTCGAGCGTCTTGTGTTCGGCGCGTTTTACCAATCGGGGCAAAGTTGCATCAGCGTGCAGCGCATCCTCGTCCACGACGACGTGTACGACGCACTGCGCCGCAAGCTGGTGGCCCGGGTACGCACGCTCAAGGCGGGCGATCCGAAGAAGAAGACCACCTTCCTGGGGCCCATGATCGACGAGGCCGCCGCGGCACGCCTGGAAGGCTGGGTGAAGGAAGCGAGGCAAGGCGGCGCACGGCTGCTGTGCGGCGGGGGTCGCAAGGGCGCCATGCTGGAAGCGACGCTGCTGGAGAACGTGCCGCACGACGCGAAGTTGCAGCGCATGGAGGCGTTCGGCCCGGTCGCATCCATCCAGCGCTTCCTCTCCTTCGACGAGGCGCTGGCCACGGTGAACGACTCGGACTTCGGCCTGCAGGCGGGCATCTTCACCAACGACCTGCGCCACGCGATGCGCGCGTGGGACGAACTCGAGCAAGGCGGCGTGATCGTCAACGACGTGCCCAGTTTCCGCGTGGACAACATGCCGTATGGCGGCGCGAAGTCCTCCGGTATCGGCAGGGAAGGCGTGCGCTACGCCATCGATGACATGAGCGAGACGCGCCTGATGGTCATCCGCGACGTCTGACAAGGAAACAGGCATGACTACCCTGGTTTTCGTGCATGGCTGGAGCGTTACCGATACATCCACCTACGGCAGCCTGCCGCGGGCACTGGCCGACCGCGCGGCGCAAGCGGGCGCGCCATTGCGAATCGTGGACATCCGGCTGTCGGAGTACGTCACCTTCGACGACCGCGTCACCATGGACGATATCGTGCGTGCGTTCGATCACGCCCTGCGCGGGTTGCAGCTGGCCGATGGCACGTTCGACTGCATCACCCACTCCACCGGCGGCACGGTGGCCGTCGCCTGGTTGAACGCACAGCGCGATCGCCCCACCCTCTACGCGCCGATCCGGCTGCGCCATCTGGTGATGCTCGCCTCCGCGCACTTCGGTTCCGCCCTGGCTGCCCTGGGCAAGGGCGTGGTCGGTCGATTGAAGGCCTGGTTCAATGGCGTCGAGCCGGGACAGCGTATCCTCGACTGGCTGGAGCACGGCAGCCCCGAGTCGCTAGCGCAGGCGTTGAATGTCATCCATGGTCCGGACTACGCCACGCACGGCACCTATCTCTTCGACCTGATCGGCGATCGCCCGGATCGCAAGCTCTACGATTACGTCAACTCGTACACCGGCGAGGACGGCTCCGACGGCGTGATCCGCCTGGCGGCGGCCAACCTCAACGCACGGCATGTGGTGCTGACGCAGGATCGTGCCAGCGCCACGCTATCGATGAGGACCGCGAAAGCGCCGCGTACCGCGTTCAAGCTGCTGGCCGGCCTGTCCCACTCCGGCGGCGACCACGGCATCATGGCCGCCGAACCGCCGTCACTGCTCACCGTCGAGACGATCATGCGCTGCTTCGCCGTGGATTCCCCGGCCGCCTATACGACGCTGTGTGATGCGTTCGCCGCGGAAAACGCGCGGCGCGACCGTGACAAGGTCGAGGTGGAAACCAAGCTGCTCACCACGCGCACGCACATCCACGATCCGCACAGCCTGCTGATCTTCCGGCTACTGGACGATCGCGGCGAGCCGCTGCCGCAGGCGCACTTCCTGCTGACGGCAGGACCCATCGCGTCGCCCAACGACCTGCCACCGGGCTTCTCCACCGATCGGCAGGCCAACGCGCGCAGCCCGTCCACGGTCACCCTGTTCCTCAACCACGCGCTGCTGGCCGGCGATGGGCCCGTCGTGGATCCGCGCGATGCAGGCAAGATTCTGCGTGAGGCGCAGCCCTCGCATGCACCTTACGGCGTACGGATCGACCCGGTGGACCCCACGGGGCTGATCGGCCATGTGGCCGCCTCCACCCTGCCGCGTGACGACCTGCTCGCGGTGCTGGGCGCACATGAGACCACGATCCTCGACGTGGTGTTGTCCCGCCGCGTGGCCGAGGGCGTGTTCCGCTTCACCACCGACCTGACACCGGCAAATTTCCGCACGCCGGTCGCGGGCGCGGATCTTCCCTGAGAGACGCGAACGAGCGAAGGGGCGCCCTGTGGCGAAGACGCTGCTCCTACGACTTCCGGCCTACTGGACGTGAGATGAGCTTCGTACTATCACGGAATGGAGAGCAACGCAGGCCATGGCGGCCAAGGAAGCACGCCATGACATGGAAAGTCAGCTAATCGCCGACAAGCGCGGCGCAGTCGCACTACGCATGGACAGCACAAGGAATCTCACCCGTGACGGACCAATCCCAGCGTGACTCCGCGCTCCTTGCGAAGGACGATTTTTACTCCAACGCGTTCGGCTTCTACAGTCACATCAGCGGCGCCGTCGATCCGCGCACAGGTATGTATTCGGCGACGATCGACCTGCCCACCGGTAAAGGCAACCGGCTGCGCGGCCCTCACCTTGAATTCCGCCTGAGCTACAGCGCGTTGAACCCCAACGACGACGGTTTCGGCGTGGGCTGGCGCCTCGGCCTGACCGAGCTGAATCGCATTAACAACATGCTCACCCTGGGCGACGGCGACAGCCACCGCATCGAGTGGTTCTTCCCCGGCACCCCCGCCTCCTTTCCCGACCGGAAGCTGGAAAGCTTCCGGCTCGTCCCTGGCGACGGCAACCTCACCGCGGTGCTCACCCATGCGACCGGCGTGGTCGAGTACCTGGAACCGACGCCAGCGACCCGCTATGTCATGCGCCCCGTGCGCATCGTCATCCCGAGCGGCAATGCCATTCACCTTACCTGGGAACTTGGGCCCAATGGTGGTGCGGTGCTGACCCGCGTCACCGACGACGAGGGCGTCGAGATACTGCGCCTGGCCTATCCTAACCTTGCCGAAATACTGCTGCGCATTTCCACAGGCTCCACCGATCCGGTGGACATGAACTTCGAGCGCCTCGGCGATGATCTCGTGCGCATACGCATCCCGGCGATCATGGAGCTCAACGCCGGGACCGCGGCAGAAGAAGACGAACCCGTCTGGGCGTTCGGCTACCGCAATACCCTGGACGCACCGTACCTGCGGATGCTCACCTCGATCGTGTCGCCGGATGGCATCCAGGAGCAGGTCGACTACGCCGAGCTTGCCCTCGAGTTGCCGCGAGGCGCGCCGCGGCGCTACATGCCAGCCGTCGCGGAACGCCGCCGTACGCTCGTTGCAGCACCGGCGCGGCCCCGACAGCATGGACCGCGTACTGCGCGCTCGCGCTTCGTCCAGACCAGCAGCTACACCTATGGCAACCACGGCTATAACAATTTCTATGGCTTCCCGCTCGTGCCCGACTGGCAAAGCCGCAACGACCAGCTCATGCAGCACGGCAACGCCGACGGCTTCCTCTACGGCTCGACCGAGACCCAGCGCGATGAGGACGGTAGCGTGCTGTGCACCATCCATCGCGACTACAACCATTTCCACCTGCTGACCGCCGAGACCACCCGGCGCGGGCACGTGGTCCAGACCATCGCCACCAGCTATGGCGAAGTGAGGGGCAGACCGTTTCGCGATCAGCCGACCAGCTTCCAGCTGCCGCACACGGTCGCCACGACCCTCTACGACGACCGCAATGACACCATCCAACAGGTCATCGTCGCCCAGACTACCTACGACGACTACGGCAACGTTCTGAGCCGTTTCGACGGCGCATCCGGCATCATCGAGCGCTCGGCGCACTACCCGCTCGGAGGCGAGCAGGGGGCTTGCCCGCCCGATCCGTTGCAGCTGACCCGCCGGCTCAAGCGTTATACCGTCGAGCCCGGGCCGCGCGGCGGCCCCACACTCAGTACCTACTACCGCTACTGCGAGGTGCCACGGCGTCGACGCGCCGATGAAACGGACGGCGTCTACGTGCAGGCCTGCGGCGAATGGACCACGCTCGACGATACCGGGGAAATACTGACCGAAAGCGAGCAGGGCTTCATCATCGACCAGGGCGACCAGCATGGCGCCATTGCCTGGGAGACCCGCACTCAGGACGGCCTGACCGAGCGCCGGGATTTTTCCTATCGCGCCGAGGCTCCCGATACGCTGACTACCCGCACCGTGCATACCACGCACGACGGCCTGACCACCGCCGAGGAGGAAACGCTGACGCTGGTGGGTGGCCTGACCAGGCAGACCCAGGACGCCTTGGGCAACAATGTCCGGTTTACCTACGACACGCTCGCTCGTCCTGAAGAGCAAACCCATTTTCGTAGCCGCGAAGAGGAACTCGTCGTCGGCCGCATCAAACATTTTCTGACCAACGGAGAGCGCCGGGTAAGCCGTTCCGGTGTTACCGGCTTGTGGCACCGCGCATGGCTGGACGAGCAAGGTCGCTTGATCGAGCAGGAAGAGCCCCTGTCCGATGGCGATGCGATGACGGTAAGGGAGGTGGTCTACAACGCCTTCGGCGAAACGATCGAAGACATCGCTTTCGACCGTCTGGCGCCCGGCAGAACGCTCGCATTGGTCTCCCGCTTCACCTATGACGACTGGGGTCAATGCAACGACATCGCCTTGCCCGACGGCAGCCATACCCGCAGCGAAACTGCACTGACCGAACGTTCAGGGGAGGTACTTACCCGCACCACGACCTGGCGGGAAGCGGCCGGTGAGCGTGTGGGCGGCTGGCAGTCCACCGATACCGATGCGGCTGGCAGGCAGCGATGTGCGGAGGCCGGCGTATGGGATGCGGAGGGAAACCGCCTTTCCACATCGACGGCGAGCTGGCGCTACGACGGGCTCGGTCGCTGCGTCGAGACGGTCGATGCGATGAACCTCGTCACGCTGCAGGCCTGGGATCACTTCGGTCGTCTGATCCGGACCACACTTCCGGACGCAACAGGCATCGTTCGCCGCTATGCACCGGGCGGCGGCGAGTCGGTCGCCAGCATCGAGGTCACGCTCCCGGGCGAGGAAGCCGGCACGGTCTTGGGTACCCGGCAGCATGATGGCCTGGGCCGGATCACCGAAGAAGCAGCCGGCAGCCTTGTCACGCGACTGTTTTACAAGCCGGATCAAATTCGCGCGACTACCGAACAGCGTCCGGGCGGTGGGGTTATCGAGCGAACCTACGAGCCCTGGCTCGAGGAAGCACTTCTCACCGAGGAGCTATTGGGAAGCCCACCGGTCATGCTGAAGCAGGCGACGTACGATCCCAAGCTTGGCATACCGACGTCCTTCCTTTCCGACAGCGCCAAGATGGACATGCGCAGCGACTACCTGGGCCGCATGACGGAGCAGAAGGTCACCGTGGGCAGCAAGCAGATCCGATTCACGAAGGTCGAGGTTTCACCGGGCGGTGTCGAGCTGAGCAAGGCAGGGGCGGACGGCGTGCGGCAGGTCTTCGATTGCGACGATCAAGGGAGACTGACCGGCACACGGCACCATGCGCCCGACGGCGAGGTGCTCCTGGATGTCGCCTTCGCTTACGATGCCTTGTCCCGCCCCGTGTCGCGAACGGCATGCGATGCCAAGGGCTCGGTCACCGAAGCGGTGTTTTACGACGAACTTGGCCGTCTGGCCAGCACCACCTGGACCTACGAAGCAGGCGGCACGGCCGGGCGACGCAAACTGGCGCTGGCATGGCGCGAGGACAACAAATTGATCGGCAAGCGTTGGTATGGCGACGACGATCGGTGGCTTCGCGACGAGACCATGGACTACGACACGCGTGGTCGGCTCATAGATCACCAGATCATTGCCGACACGATGGACGAATGGCCCATCGACGAGGCCGGGCACGCCTACCGCCAGCAGTACTTCGTCTACGACCAGCTCGACAATCTGTTGAACGTGACGACGACACGGTACGATGGCCAGGTCAATGTCACTGCCTACGCATACGACGACATCGATCGCGACCGACTTATCAGCGTGAGCAGCACCCTGCCCGGCTACCCCGGCTACGGGGGCAAGCGTACGTTGCGCTATGACGGCAATGGCAACGTGGTCGACGACGGTGACGGACGCACGCTTACCTGGGATGCAGCCGGTCGCCTGACCTCCATGAACTTGCCGGATGGCCAGATCATCAAGTATGGCTACGGTCCCGACGGGCGCATCGCGCAGCTGCGTCGGAGCGACCGTACCCACTTCCGTTACTACGACGACGGACAACTGTATGGCGAGTTTTCCGATGACGACCAGCGACGCTATTTCCGCTCTGGTGGAATCGTCGTCGCCGAGAGCCGCCTCACCCACGCCATCCGCACGACGTGGCTGCTTGGTAGCGACCCGCAGGGGTCCGTGATCGTCGAAGCAGGCGAGCACGTGACCTTTCGCACGTATGGGGCTTACGGAGGTCGGGACACGGCCACTGGCGGCGCACGTACGGGCTTCGCCGGTGAAGTCGGCGAGGAGGACACCGGCTGGTACCTGCTGGGTAGCCGGCTGTACTCACCGACGCTTCGCCGTTTCCTCAGTCCCGACGGCGCCAGTCCATTCGACGCAGGTGGGCTGAACCGCTATGCCTACTGCGCCGGCGACCCGATCAATCGTGTCGATCCCAGCGGCGGCGCCTGGTGGGACTGGATCGGCGTGGCCGTGGGTGTGATCGCCGCCGCCGTCGCCGTCGCCGCGACGGGCGGCACCCTGCTGGGCGTCGTTGCGGCCGCTGCCGCAGGCAGCATCACGGCCGCCGTTTCCACGCCAACCATGGCGGCCATGGCAGCGTCTGTCGTACTCGAAATAACCTCCGTCGCCGTGGAGATCGGTTCGGCAGCGGCCGCGGAAGTCGGCGACGAGGGTACCGCCGGTATCCTCGGCTGGCTGGCGCTGGGAACAGGGTTGGCCGCTGGGGCCCTGTCCGCCGCACCCTCCGCGGCGTCAAGGGCTTCCCGCTTCATCGGAAACGGGCCCGTCATGCCGAGGAAACGCGCGGGCATCTCCCTGCCGGCACCCGGCCGGAGCAAGCAAGGACAGGACTACAGCAGGCGGACGTACACATACCGCGACGGGCGAAAAATCAAACACTACAGGGGTGAAGGAGCTCTTTCTAAGAAGACGCCCACCCACGAGCTGACAACTCATTGGATTGAGAACAAGAACAAGTACGTCGACGCAATCAAGCCATTTTGGTCAAAGATCCCTAACGGAAGCGGAGGTTATGTCTACGCTGCCGACACCAGCCTCTACGGGCCCGAGACCGGCGAACTTCTGAAGCAGATCGCGAAGCTCGGGGATAACAAACCCATAAAAATTCTTACGGGAGTCCATGGGAACGAAGCGGGAATCAACTGGTTTTTTGGCAGACGAGTGGGCGCGGACTCCTCCCTATACAACTATGACTCCCATGCGCGCCCGCGGTACGCGTTCATTACAGGGAAGCACAACAATGAGATCGAGATCGTCAACGTGGCATGGAAAAGCAGCCGGGAGGTGAGGGCCCTGTGGCATGCCGAGGCACACGTGATATACGCCACCTGCTACGGCGCAGCTGATTCAAAACTCATGCGTGAATTCGGCATCAATCGCGTCAACGTTTTCGACCTCTGAGTGACGCACGTTTGCCTCTGCGAGAGCGTCAGGCGACGGGCTGGAGGTCGCCGACAAGCGTGGGAATAAGCTCCGACACCGTGGGATGGATGGGCACCGCCCATTGCAGCGTATCGATGTCCGCGCGGGCGTTCATCATGTCGAGGATGCCGTGGATGGCCTCGTCGCCGCCCACACCCAGGATGGCGGCGCCCAGGATCTGCTTCGTCTGCGCATCCGCCACCAGCTTCATGAAACCCAGCGTTTCGCCCTTCTCCACTGCGCGTCCCACGCGGCTCATCGGTCGTTTGGAGACCAGCAAGGGGCGACCGGACGACCGTGCCTGGGTCTCGGTCATGCCGACGCGACCGAGTGGCGGATCGACGTAGAGCGCGTATCCGAGGATGCGGTCGCTTACCTTGCGCGCGGCGCCATCGAGCAGGTTGGCGGCGACGATCTCGTAGTCGTTCCACGCGGTGTGAGTGAAGGCCCCCTTACCATTGCAGTCGCCCATCGCCCAGACGCCGTCGGCGGTGGTCCGCAGGTGGTCGTCCACGATGATGTATCCCCGCTCGTCCGTGGCGATGCCGGCTGCGGGTAGACCCAGGTCGTCCGTGTTGGGCCGACGCCCGACCGCGAGCAGCACATGGCTGCCCGTGACGTGCGGCGCCCCCTCGCGACAATCCACGCCCACGCGCACCCCGGCGGGATCGGTGTGCACCGTGATGCAACAGGCGTCGGTGCGCACGGCGATGCCTTCCGCTTCGAGGAACGCGCGGATCGCCGCGGAGACGTCCTCGTCCTCATGGGCCACCAGGCGCGGTCCTTTCTCGACGACGGTTACCTCACAGCCGAACCGGCGGTACATCTGGGCGAATTCCAGCCCGATGTAGCTGCCGCCGACCACGACCAGATGGGCCGGCAGCGTCTCCAGCGGGATGATCGTGCTGTTGGTGAGGTAGTCGACCTCGTCCAGCCCCGGGAAGTCCGGCACCTGTGCCCGCCCGCCCACATTGAGGAAGACCTGCGCCGCCTCCAGCGCCTCGCCGTCGACCTCGATACGCCGGGGGCCGACGAAGCGCGCGTGACCGCGGATCAGTGACAGGCCCGGCATACCGGCGAGCCAGTCTTCGTTACCCATGCGTGCGTCCAGGATCACCTGCCGCGCGCGGGCCGCGACCGTCGGCATGTCGATGGTAACGGAGCCGACGCCGACGCCGAACTCGGCGCCCCGCCGTGCCAGGTGGGCGGCGTAGGCACTGGCGACCAGCGTCTTGGTCGGTTTGCAGCCGGTGTTGACGCACGTGCCGCCGACCAGGTGCCGCTCGATGATGGCCACATGCTTGCCGGCGGCGGTGAGGCGGCCTGCGAGGGCGGGGCCGGCCTGGCCGGCACCCACGATGATGGCGTCGAAGGTACGCGTCATGGGCTGCTCCGGCGGGGTGCGCCTGCTCAGGATGGTGACCCCGGCCCGATTCGAACGGGCGACCTTCCCCTTAGGAGGGGGCTTGTCTACCACGGTTTCATGCGGGTTTCGGGGCCTAGTGTGCTCGCTCTGTGCTTATCTTGCCTTAAATGCTGGCCCGAGAGGTTTAACCGGGCGCCCGATCTGGTCAGCATGAGCCGCCGCCCATCGCTCCACGAATCGCTTGGCCTGGGCCTCGGATGCTACGTAGTGGTTCCGGGCCTCTGAGGTGTGTCCGCTGGGGTAAAGGGCCAGCAGCCACAGCGGATACCAAGGCCCATGGCCTACCATCACCGAGGCGAACACGAAGCCGTCGCGGGACGCATAGCGCGCCCACATAGGATTCTCGGGCCGGGTCCAGGTGATGGTCATAGCCGGACGATACCCAGACGGAATCTCAGATGTGTGGACGGCCTGACGGGACCACGCGAGGTTCTTCGGGCAAGTGCCCGCCGCGAATGAACTACAGGGCGATCGGCTCGACCAGCTCGGGTTTGTTGTTCCTGGGGTTGCCCACGGCCGTGGGCACGGGGTGGTAGACGAGGTCGGCCTCCGGGGCCGCCGCCAGCGTTGCACTGGCCTCGTCGGGCGAGCCCTCGACCCACACCGCCCATAGCTCTGGCGGAAGGATCACGGGCTGCCGGTCGTGGATGTCACCGGAGACCTTCCCAGGCTCGCCGGTGATGATGGTGAAGGTCCGACTCCAGTCCTCGCCCTCGCCGGAGCGCCAGGCCTCCCACAGGCTCGCGAACATGAGCAGGTGGCCGGCGGGGTCGTGGATGAAGTACGGCTGCTTGCTACCTCTCTCGCCCTTCCACTCGAAGTACCCGGACGCCGGCACCAAGCAGCGACGCTTCTTGAACGCGCTCCGGAAGGCGGGCTTGGTGGCCACGGTCTCCGCTCGTGCGTTGATCATCTTCGCGCCGATCTTCGGGTCCGTGGCCCAGCTCGGGATCAGGCCCCAGCGCAACGCCTCGACCTTGTACCCGGCATCGCCGTGATCCACCACGAGCGCCCGCTGGGTCGGGGCGATGTTGAACTGGTCTTCCCGCTGGTGGATCTCGCTGAGGATGTCCACCTCCATGTCGGCCAGCACCTCCTTGGCCTGGCGGCTGAGGGAGACGGGTCCGAAGGTGGCGTAGCGTCCGCACATAGCCGCAGCATAGCCGCGGGGCGTGACGCGGGCGTCAGGACGTCTGCGCGGGCACTAGGACCGCCTCGATCACCTTGGACTGATCGTGCACCACCCAGCCGAACGTCGCCGGCTGCGGGGCCATGGAGACGACTTCGTCCAGGGTTGGCAGCGTCGCAGGCAGCGAGCCGTTGAACCCCGCCTGCCAAGCCGAGGCCCATTTCCAGATGGCGTCGCGCCAGCCGATCATGGCCGCCGCGTCGCCGGCGAACTGCGGCACGCCCGAATCCTTGTAGGACACGCACGACAGCACCGAGTCGTAGGCGTTCGTGCGGGCCGTGGCTTCCATCCACGCCTGCAGCCCGGCCGTGAACGTGGCCACGTAGTCGGCGAAGGTCGGCGACTCGATGTGGCCCGGTGGCACGTAGGGGTCGGGTTCGTTGCCCTGGGCCAGCCACGCCTCGTAGGCGTCCCACTCGGGCGTGCCTTCGAAAACGCCGGTGCCGTCCTTGTAGGCGACGACGCCGGGGAGTTGTGCGAGACGGTAATCAGCCATTGGTGCCAACCTCCAGAGCGGCCAGGCGTGCGGCCATCGTGTCGTTGTCCAGTTTGAGCCGACGCAGCGCGCCCCACAGAACCGACATCACGCCGAGGGCGTCGACCTGCTGGGGGATGATGTTGCCCTCGTCGTCCACGGCGTCCTTAGCGCCCCGGGCGAGCATGCTGCTGGCCTCCTGTAGCTCGTGCGCCAGCCAGCTCCGCCGCGGAACGCCGTCGGCCTCCCAGTCGCCCTCCCCGTTGTACTCCCACTCGACCGGGTCGACAGCCAGCACCAGCGCGAGGTCATCGGCGCCGTCGGTAATGCGACGACGCACCTTCTTGATGCGGTAGTCCGAGGTGTTCAGCTGGACGTTGCCGACGTTCGAGCTATCCACGAAGGCGGTCAGCGTGCCGCTTGACCACGAGAAGTTGTAGGAGTTAGGCCCGTAGCCCCCGTTGACGCCATTCCGACACTGGTAGCCCTTTGCCTGCATCAACCCGCCACTGACCATGCGGAACTGCTCGGTCAGCGCCCCGCCATTCGTGCCGTATCCGAAGCACAGGTTACCGCTGGTGCTGTAGATGCCGATGTCGTTGTTGCCATCCTTAATGCGAATGCCGCCGCCGAACTGTCCTTCCACCGTGAACACGAAGGTGCTCACGTTGCTGGGCGCGCTGGTCACGTTTCGAGTCAGGCGCCCGCTGAAATCCAGCGAAGCGTACTGACCCGCATCGCTGCCGACCTGCAGCACACCTGACGCGGCGGTCAGCTTGCCATTTGCTGCCAGCGGCCCCCCGACAACGCCGCCGGTATTGTCGAGCTTGCGGTCGTCGAGGTCTTTGCAGTTGACGTCGAGCCTGCGCAGTGCAGCGGACGTGTCGTCGCCGGTCGACGGGTTGAAGTCAACGCGAGTGATTGCCATGCGGGTTCCTCAGAGATTTGCCACGTCGACGACCAGGAAGTTGTAAGCGCCCTGGCTGGCGGAGTTGTTGTAGGTCTGGTTGGCGGGGTGGTCGATAGCGTCGGTCTGCGGGTACGTCCAGCTGACCTGCTGCCCGTTGATCGTCGCCATGAGGTAGAAGGTGAAATCGATCCACGGATACGGCGGTGGTGAGCCGATATTTCCCGTGATCTGGCTGACGTAGCTGTAGACCGAGTTCCCGGTGACGATCGCGGGTGATCCCGCGTACGCCCCGTCACCTGGCCGCCCGCTAGTGCCGTTCAGCGCCCCGACGACGCGCATGTACTTCATGCGCGAATCGAAAACGACGGCGTTCGTGGCCGGGTTGCGCACGCGCAGGCCGATGTCGCCGTTGCTCAGGCCATAATCCGGCGTATCGAACAGCCACCATTCCACCGTGCCGGAGGTGGCTGCGATCAGGAACGTGTAGGTGATCGAGTTGCCCGAGCGCGAGGCATACGTCATCGCGCACGGGGCGTTGCATCGCCACGCCAGCACGGGCGAGTTGCCGGTGATCGTGATCGAGCCCAGACGCCATTTCCCGTAGTTCGACGAGGTGCCGGGATTGAACGAGCCCTTGCCGCGTAGGGCGAGGTTCTTGTACGTCTGGTCGATCTGGATGCCGCCGCCGGATGTCTTGGTGCGAAAGCCTTCGGTCATCAGGTGAAGAATCCGTAGGTGACGTCCACGGCACGGCGAAAGGTGGCCGCGGGGTTGTTGGCCCACGACCAGCTCACGCCCTGCGCGTTGATGCTCACAGTGGGCAGGACCAGTCCTGACGACCCGTCGCTGGGCAACGTGGCGATGAAGGGTGTGCCGTTCGCCAAGTTGCCGTCCGCGATCGAGCCGTCGACCGTGCCGGTGTTGAAGAAGCCCAGCACCTTCGTCAGGTGGGTATCCAGCGTGACCAGCACGGCGTTGGTGGTGGCGTCGCGCGTTCGGAAGCCCTCGGCCATCAGCTGAGCACTCCTATCTCCACCACCACCACGCCGGCGGCGTTGGTCATACGCCAGCCGTTGCTGTCCTCGGTGATGGTGAAGGTGTTGCCGCGGACGTAACGGGTGCCGTTCTTATTGATCTCCCAGACGGGCTGACCGTTGGCGATGACCGCCGTCGACTTGATCTGGTTGCCGATCATCGCGTCGGTGATCCAGCCGGTGCCGATCAGCGCCTGGTTGAGGAACACCTGCCCGCCCTGCACCACCAGCGGATAAATCAGCGGCGCCGAACCGTTGCTGGCATCGAACACGGCGAACGTGGCCGCGTTCACCAGCACCTGCGAGGTCACGTCCCCGCCGCTGTAGTCCACGCCGAGCGAGATGCCCGCCAGGTAGCGCTGGCCGTTGGCCGCCACCTGCGTCTTGATCGAGTAGCTCGCGTTCACCTTGCCGTCGAGGCTGGCCGTGGCCGCCTGCGCCACCTGCACGCTTCCCTGCAGGGACGTGTAGCTGTTGTTGAGCGCGTTGATCGAGCCTGTGACGGATGCCGTCAAGGTCTCCGTCCGCTTCGCCTCGGCAAGGTCTCCGTCCACGCGCGTGACCGAGTAGGTGTAGATGCCCGCCTTGCGCGTGTTTGCGCCTGCCTTCGTGGTGTCCGCACCAGCCTTCACCGGCACGCCCGAGGTCACCTCGATCACGTCGACGCGGCTGGACACCGACGTCACCTTGTCGCCAAGCTGGTCGACCTTGAGCGTCGTGTCATGGATGGACGCCGCCTGGCCGTAGGCCGTCTGGACCAGGCTGCCTACGTCCTCCCACACCGCGGCGTTGGTGCCAGGCTCCGCGCCGTTGGGCGACACGGCGACCTTGGCCCGCCAGAGGTGGTTCGCGTGCCCGACGATGTCGCCGACGCCGTACCCCATGGCCGCGATCCAGTCGGGCGGGTTGAGGTAAGCCCCCACGCCCGCGGCGGCGTCGATGTCGGCCAGCAGCTCGGCCTGGAGCGCGCCGCGGCCGATGGTGTTTTTCCAGTAGTCCTGCAGCAGGCTGGGATCGGAAATGCTCTGACCGTTGACCGCCCCGTTGACCGGATACCACGAGCCGACGTTGCCGGCCTTATCGACGATGCGGCCCCAGAAGAAAAGCGAGGCGCCCGCCGATAGGCCATGCAGCTCCGTGTGGTCGCCCGGGTAGCTGTAATCGCCCATCTTGTAGGCGATCGTTCCGTCAGCGTCCGGTCGCACCGCGTTGGTGCTGGCCCAGATTTCCGTGGTCCGGGTGTCCGACGTGTTAGGTGGAAACGTCCAGTCCAGAGCGATGCCGAACGGCAGCGACGTGGCAGTGAGCGTCGTCAGCGCCGGCGGTGCGCCGATCTTGCCGGTGATCGCCGTCGGCGCGCTGAGAGCCACCGTGGAGGGAGAACCGGCATTGTTGAGCGCCGTGACGCGCGCCGTGTAGATGCCGGTGTATATCCCGACCACGTCCACCGACGTCGTGGGCACCGTGCCGGCCTGAATCCACTGGCCATTGTCCTTCTGCCACTCGACCTTGTAGCTCGCCGCGCCACCGTCCGGAGCATCCCAGGCGATGGTCATCACGTTGTTGGCGATGTCCTGTTCCAACACTTGGTGGCTGGACACGCGCACGTTGAGCGCCGGCTTCTGCGAGCCAACCGGCAAGCGGCTGATCGGCGGCACCTGGATCTGGGCGCCGCTGTCGATCCGCGCGAACTTGCTCGCGTTGTGCTGGATCGCGTTGATGGTGAACTGGATCTTGCCGGCTCCCACATCCTCGGTGACGCTGAGGATGCGGAAGGTCTGCACGGCGAGCGTTGCGCTCTCGACGTGCCACACCGATTCCGCCACGGGCGCCTCAGTGAATGCCTGCCCCACCTGCAGGTCGCGACCGTCGATGACAGAGATCGTCCGGGTCTGGGAGACGCCCTGCGAATCGAGCACCGTCAGGGTGTCGCCCACCTTCACAGCATCGGGCGCTCGATCCACGGTGATGACCGTCGCCGTGGCCGCGCTGATACGACCGCCCTGCCGCGCGCCAGCACGGTTCGGGTCTTGCACCGTGATTTTCTGGCCGGGTGCCGCCTTCAGACCTTCCAGGCCGACCGCGAACGTTACCGAGTCGGTCTCGTACTGGCTCGTGATCGTCGCCCACAGACCCGCGCGGTGAGCCTGACCCTGGCTCGTGCAGCCGAAGGCCGCGAACTCGGTCTGCTGGATGCCGTAGCGACCAATGCCCTCATTGTCTGGGACATATTCCGGAATGGGCTTATAGCTGTTCGTCGGATCGTTGTAGGTGACCAGGGCCGTCGTGAAGCGGGTCTTCCGGCCACTCGACTGGTAGGTAAAACGACCGTCGATGACGTTCGCCGCGTTGTAGGCGTAGACCGGGTCTTCCGGCATGTCCGCCGCGGTGGTGATAGCCCCACCCATCCAGTACGACACGCCACGGAAGACAGAGGCCATGTCGCCCAGCAACCGGAAGGCATCCGCTTTCTGCTGGAGGCAGGTCGTGCAGGTGAAACGCGGCTCCTTGCCGCCCTTGCCGTCATCGACCAGTTCGTCGCTGTATTGGCCGATCCGGTACAGCTCCCACTTATTCATGAGGGAGGCGTCGATCAGGTTGCCCAGGCCGAAGCGGTTCTGCACGACCATGTCGTAGAGAATCCATGCCGGGTTGTTGGTCCAGGCCACCTTGAACGATCCGTCCCAGACGCCGTTGTAGGCACGGGTCTTCGGGTCGTAGTTCGACGGCACTCGGATCATCCGGCCGAACACGATGTACGAACGGGCGGGGATGTTCGAGAACTGCGAGGCATCCCCGCTGATCGCCACGTAAGCGCTGTTCGGGTAGCGCAGCTTGGCGTCGATGATCTCGGTCAGCGAAACGATGCGCGTTGTGTCCGCGACCGTGGCGCTGTTGGCATTGGGCGTCAGCCGGCGCACGCGCACGTTCCAACCGATGGTCGCTTTCGGCAGGTCGATACGGATGGTGCGCTGGTAGGCACTGCTGGCTTTGCCGTTGAAGGCGCTGCTCACGATCGTGTTGTAGTCGCCGTTGTCCGTGGACACGTCGATCGCGAACTGAACCATGTAACCGTTGATGTCGCCGTTCTTGGTGTTGCTCTTCTGAAGCGAGTCGGCCTGCAGGGTGATCGACACGGCGGACAGCGACGTGTTGGCGATCTGGCGGACCCACGGGTTGTCCGACTTCAGTTCCGTAGCGATCGCGATTTCGTTCTTCACCGAGCCGTAGCCCGGGATGTACGCCTGGTCCTGGGTGCCAGATCGCATCTGGACCGAGATGCCGGTGAAATTGAGCGAGCCGTCGGGGTTGGCCACGGGCGTTCCATCGAGCTTCACCGATTGCAGCCCGTTCACAAGTCCGCTGATTTCTCCTTCCGACAGCAGGTCTTCGATCTGGAAGTACGAGATCGACCGGAGCGTGTCCGGTGCTTCGACCGGGGTATGCGCGGATTCGCCGCCCTTGAAGCCGACAATGCGAGGTTCGAGGCCCATGGGTTTCCCAAAAGAAAAGGCCCGCACATGGCGGGCCTTGGAGTGGTGATCTGTATCGAGGGATCAGTCGGGGTCGTACGGGCTGGTCTTCGCGTTACCCAGCGTGCTGCCGGCGCCGACATTCGATGGGCGCGAGCTGTAGTCCACAGCCTCGATGCCCGCGGAGATGACGGCCGAGCCGACCTCGATGGGGCCGCCATAGATGACCGGCACGCACCCGCCTTGCGCCGTGGTGTTCACGGGCCCGCTGAAGATGTAGCTGGACTGGTTGTCGGCTGCCTCGCCATTTTTTCCGGCCTTCGGTTGCGGGCTGAGCATCTGCACGACGCCGCCGGCGATCATTCCGATACCGGCCGTCACGAAGATGGCGCCCAGAGGCGATAGCGTGCCGAACGAGAATCCTGAAATGGCGAAACCGATCACGACCAGCACAGCCCCGACGATCGTGGTGAGGGCACCCCCACTCTTCGAACCGACGTGGATCGGTGCGAAAGTGATGCAGTCGCCACCCGGCTCCTTTAGCTGTTCGATACCGATGTTCTCGCGGTGCGCGCCACGCCCACGGAAAACGGCGAACTCGATGCCCTTGCTCGCTGCGTTGACCAGAAAGTCCCTCGCTGCGGGGAATTGCGAGCAAAGCCACGCACCGGCTTCAGCAGGAGTCTTTGTATCGAGGTGCACGAAATGCGTGCGGCCGTAGCGCTTTCCAAGCGTTCCCAGCAGGCGTATCTCAGTCGCGGCCATGGCATTCCCAAAAGTAAGGCCCCTTTCGGGGCCTTGGTCTAGTCGAGTGTGGTCGGCGTTATCTCAACGCCCGAATTTGGATTTATCGTAATGCGGAAGCGTTTCGTCTCGCCCGGGTGGAGGCTCGCCGCCGCTTCCCTGCGATCCTGCCCCTCCCTGTACCCGCATGCACCGCTTCCTGTGTTCCATGTGCCCACGACGTGGTCGCCGGCAGGGATGTGGAAAACGGCACGCTCTCCGGTCCCGAGCTTCGCGATGACCTTGCCGTCGAGGAAAACGGCGCCGAAGCAGCCGCTTCCGGCGAAGCCTACGTCGCGAGTCACTACTAGGGTGGCGTCACCATCAGCCGGGCTTTGGAACGCCAGGAGGCGGTCTGCGGTGGGCATGCGCAGCTGATCGGGTCGCGGCGGCTTCGTAACGCACCCAGCCAGCAGGCACGCTGCCGCGATAATGCCGAATGTCCTCATGGTGTTCCCCTTGGTCGAAACGCCCGATTCTACCCAAGACGCCAGACCGAGCGTGTGACCTCTGCCCAGTAGCCGCCGTACACGTCACGCGAGCTGAGCCTGCCGTCCATGTGGTGAAGGATCAGCCCGTCGCCTAGGTAAATGGATGCATGGTTCGGCACTAGGTTCTTGGATCGGATCTGCATCAGGATCAGGTCGCCAGCCGCCAAGTCGTCGCCAGCCGTCTTCGTGAAGCCGGCTGCTGTCATGGCCGCATCGCCGTACAGGTCGCTATGCCCGTCATCCCACCAGCCGTCACGACGGTTCGGGTCAGGTAGTTGCACGCCGCGCTCCCGCGCGTACCAGTCACGGCACAGCGCCCAGCAGTCCAGCACACCGTGCGCCCACTCACGGCCGACCAGTGGCGCCTCGTAGCCCGTCGGCTCAATCACCTGGGTGTCTACCGCCTGCGGGGCTGCGCCGTCAGCCATGACCGAGACGATGGCCCAAGGCAGGCCCGATGCCTCGCATCCGACCATGTCCGCCTGGGAGGGCCTAGCGGCGACGTTGGGATGCGAGTGCGCGATGGCCACCACCTCGCCGTCGTCGTCCGCCGCCGCGTAGTCCTGCGGCGAAAGGATGAAGTGCTCGTCGGGCGTCTCCGCCAAGTTCCGGCAGGGCACGTACCGCTCCCTCCCCTTGCGCACGATGACGAGCCCACAGCACTCGCGCGGGTACTCAGCCAAGGCGTGCGCGTGGAAGTCAGCTTGCGTCTTAGGGTTCATCGGATCAACGTCGCCGCAGGGAAGGAGCCATAGGACAATTCGCCGTTCGGCCATGGCCGGAGGCGACACGATGTGAGGCGGCCGCCGCATGCGTCCTGCGCGGGATCGTCCGTAGGGGTGTCGTCCGCCTTCGCCACGGCCGGGCCGGTGTAGCCGCAGTAGGGACCGCGGTATCCGCCTTTGATCAGCCAGCTACAGACGTTCGCGATGATGTCGCGCCCCGGAAGCTGTTGCGTGCCGAAGTCCAGCGGACTCGACAGCTCCCACGTGACCTGGGTCTTGTCCTCAGACGACCGTCGCTCGAGGAACCACAATTCCGGCGGAACCTCCTGCGAGGGGTCGGCCGTCGGGTTGCCCCCGGGGAAGTTGGCCGCGTCGAGGTATTTGCCGAGGGTCCGTCGGCGGGTGAGGCGCGCCCCGACCAGATCCTGATAGGCCAGGCACAGCGCCGTGATGCGCCCACCCACGTTTCCCGCCGAAAGCGTTGGCACCGGAGGCTGATCGGGGTCGATCAGGAAGCCCTGGGCGATAATCGGCCAGGGCTCGAACACATTCCCCTGCCAGTAGATCGGCCCGACCTGCGTGTAGCCATGGAACCGCAGGATGTCGCCGGCGCCGCCGCCGGTGATGGAGCGTGCGTCGATCTCGAACAGCTCCACCCACGCTCCCGGCTGCAACGTCTGGATATCGGAAAAAATCGTCACGGAACGAAGACCTCTTCGAAAACTGCCGTCAGCGTCACGAGGCCTGCGACGGCCGGCGACTCGGTGTATGCCTCGCACACGAAGTAGCCTTGTACCCCGTTGGGCGGGGTCCACAGAAAGGAGCGGGCGCCAGCATGAGCGTCGAGGAAGTCCGTAATGGGTTTCAGCTCGTAGGCGTAGACGTCAGCGACCGTGATGTTCCACTTCCGCTGCGCGCTGTTGATGCCGTCCTGCGCTCGCTGGGTATAGCCATCGCCATACCCAGCCTTGAGCACGGAAAACGTCTTCGACCCATTCGTGCCCGCGTGCACCTCGAAGTTGAATACATCAGCCACGTGAGGCCCTCCATAGCTTTCCGCCCGGTTGCATCGACATCGCGATCTCCTTCTGGGCTACCGCACGCATCTGTTCGCCCATGGTCTTGCCGAACTCGCTCGCCTGGCTGGCGGTCACATCCGACGACGCGCTGCCATCGCTGGCGATGTTGATGTTCACTGCCACCTGTACGGCGCCGGCGTTGGAGCCCTGCGGCGCACCGTTCTGCATCGGCGTGATGGTGCCGCCCTCCTGGCCGGTCAGCAGGTAGGTCTGGCCGCCGGCGGTGCGGTACACCTCCGGATGCTGCTCCGCGACGCGATAGGCGCTGTTCGCCGTCGTGGAACCGCCGCCGGCGCGGTAGCCACCCCATGTCACCGCCGTCGAACCCGCACCGGCATAGTCGCCGCCGGTGAGGCCAAAGCCGCTGGCCGTCGACGATGCCGGTGCAGCGCTCGGCGTGAAGAAGCTGAGGCCATAGCTCAGAAGCGATGCCACGGCCCGGTTGGATGCCAAGCGTGCGGCCTCGCTCAGGACCGACGACACGAAGCCCTTGATGCTGGCCGTGCCCTTCGTCGCGGCGCTGGCTAGGAAGTCCGACAAACCACCGCTGGTCGACGTGACGAAGGAATAGAACGTCCCCGCGGTGTCCGTGGCCTGGTCGCTGAGCTCCGCCATTGCCCGGCGGGAGCCGGTGGTCCAGTCCGCGCGAGCCGCGTTGACCCGCTTCTGCGCATCCTCTTCGATCTGCACCAGGCGATCCGTGCTGGCCTGCTGCGCCTGCGCCTGGGCGTCGTATGCCGCCTGATCGATCTGCTTGTTGCTCAGCTGCGAGGAAAGCCGCACCAGCTCGTCAGCGCCCTGCCGGCGAATCGAGATGATCCGCTGCATGTTGCTGAACTCGCGATCGCCCATGGAAAGGCGCTGCACCTGCAAGTCGGCGTCGGCTCGCGCCGCGGCTTCCTGGCGGCCCAGGGCATCGACGTAGGCGTTGATGGCACGCGCCGTCTTGTCCCGTGCCGAGGCCTCCTGCTCCACCAGCACGTTGTCCCGGCTGATAGCGTCGGCCTCCAGCTTGTGGGCGTCGGCGGACAGCTCGGCAATGCGCTGGTCGTTCTTCACCCGGTCGGCACCAGCCAACTTGCGCTGCTGGAGCCTGGCGATCTCAGCCTGGATCGCCGAGACCTGATCGGCCTCACCCCGCCACAGCAAATCCCGGGACTGCTGGTAATAGTACGACTCGGCAACGGCGCCCGACTTCCGTTCCGCATCCAGCTGCTTCTGCTGGTTCGAATACGAGTCGGTGATCCCTGCCAGCGCTGACTTGAACTTCGCCGCTTCGGCGCTGACCTGGGCGCTGTCCAGCGCTTTCGCAGCGCTCTGGCCGGCCTTGTCCGTGTACTGGGTCTCGATGTACTTGAGCGATGCCGCCTGCTGCGCTTCGATCGCCGCGCGGTCCTGCGGCCGTGCCGCCAGCGCCTTCTGGGTTGCCTCCTTGACCTTGGCGATATCCTTCGCCTTCGCCTCGTCGGCCTTGGCGCGGCGGGCATAGTCATCGAGCACGTCCGACGCCCGCTTGCCCTCCTCCTGCACCTTCTGGTTGTCGGCGGTGTTTTGCGCGACCCACTGGTCCCACTGCTCGCCAGCGCCGATGGAGTCCTTCTGGGTGAGAAGGCTGCGAATCCGCGGGAGGTTGCTGTAGTTGTACTTCGTCGCCGTGGCGAGGAAGTCAGCGTCGTTCATGTTGCGCGTGCCGGGGAAGTTGTTCTTTTCCCCCTGCAGCTTCGCGTTTACGTCGGCAAGGTCGTCGGCCGTGCTATTGGACCGGCCGATGCCCTTGATCGCATCCCAGCCCTCGCTGGCAGCATCCCGAACGTCGCGCCACTTCCTCTCGATGAAGCCGAGATTTTCGACAACCCGCTTCCGCCGATCCTCCAGCGCCTGCGATGCGGCATCCTGGGCAGCCGTCGCGGCTTCCTCGGCCCGCCCCTCTTCCGCGAGCTGCTTGATGTGCTCGTACTGCGTAGCGGTCAGCACATGGTACTGATCGTCCAGTTCACGAATGGCACGGACGGGGTCATCGCGCAGCGCGACCACCGAGGCCACGGCCTCCTGCAAGCTCTTCCCAGTTACCTCCGCCATGTCGACGGCAAGCTGGCCAGCCTGCTGAAGCGTGTCGCCGCTCACCTTGCCGGACTCGATCAGCCCTTGGAGGGCGTCACGGGCGCGGCCGTACTGACCCGTGGTGGCCCCAATGTTGGCGGCCATGCCGTTCACCTGGGATGCCGTGACACCCGCGGCGTCGCCGGTCGCGATGATGGCGCGCGTGATCGCCTGCTGCTCGGTGTAACCGGCGGCCGCGGCCACGACCAGCACGCCGATGGAGCCCGCCAACGCCCCGACACCGAGCGCCGCAGGCGACAGCAGCGCAGCCAGCAGCCCGGTGTTGTTGGCCATCGTCAGAAGCGAGCTTTGGAAATTCCCGATGTCACCCCGGGCAAGCTCGCCAATCAGCGTTCCAAACTCGCGGCGCGCGGCCGCCGAGTTGAGTGAGAAGCCGTGCAGCGACTCGCCGGCATCGCCGATGTCCTTGCGGCGCTGCTGGATGGTGCTGGCGAAACGCTCGAAATCGTCGCCGCCGATCAACCCCGCCGACTTCGCTTTCCGAAGCTGCTCCTCCTGCTGGTCCAGACGCTCCAGCGCCGCAATGGTCGGATCGATCTGCTTCAGCAGCTTTTCGAAGGCGACACGCTGAGCATCCGTGCCACCAGCGCCCGCGCGTGCCGCGTCCGCCGAGGCAGCGGACCGCTGGCGGTAGGCCTCCGCGGCTTCCTGCGCACGGCGGTTGGCCGCCACCTGCGCATTGATGTCGGTGACCGCCGACCGCGACGCCTCGCCACGCTTCTGGGTAGCCTGAGCCGCAGCGGCGTCGGCGCGGACCTGATCCATGGAAGCGTCCACCATGGCGCGGATACGGTCACGAGCCTGCTCCGCCGTTTCCCCAAGGGCCTCGGTGGCCTTGGCCTGATCATTGGTTGCCTTCGCCGCTTGCTCGTTCGCCTTGGCCGCCAGATCGTTTGCTGCGGCCACCTGCTGGCCGACCGTTGCCAGGTTCTCGTAGGAACTGACCTGGCGATCGATCGCTGAGGTCAGCTTCGCAATCTCGGCCGCGACCGGGCCGAAGGCCTTCGAAAGCGCCGCTACCATGTCCTCCGCGTTACCGGCGGAGTTGGTCATGGCATCCAGCACATCCGTCGCCTTACCGGCAGACGTGCTGTCGACCGCTACGACGAGGCGGGCGGTTTCATCCGTCACATGACGTCCTCATTGCTGCTCGGCCCGCCAGAAGGCGTCCAGCTGTTCGATGGCCTGCACCTGCCAGGGGCGCAGCGAGACGCCCTCCAACTGCTGGAAGGCGGCGATTTGGGTGTGGGTGATGGGCTCGGCGCCCATGCTCCGCGGCCGCTGCCGAGAGAGGCGCTGGAAGGTCTCCATCAAGTCCTCGAACCCGGCCGGACACTCCCCGTGATCGGTCAGCGCCTTCGGCTTCCTGCCGGACGACTTCCAGTGCGCCAGCAGGTGCTGCCGGACGGTGCGCTTACCGCGCACCCGGTCCAGCTTCAGTTCGCCTTGGACCCACCGGTAGAAGGCGCCAAGCCTTTGCCGAAAAAACGCTCGTCGTCCATGGCGAAGCGGTCGACCTGCTCGGCGACGAGCTGGGCCTCGCTGAGGAACGTGGTCACGTTCGCCGGCGTGCACTCCATATCGAAGTTCCAGCTGACCACGAGGCTTGCGATCAGGGCCAGGCGATCAGCCTCGCGCTGCGCCTCGTCCGGCTTGCCGTTCTCGGCGATGCGGTCGCGGATCTCGGCCAGCTTCGCGCGGTAAGCGTCGCAGCGGTAGTTCCTCACCACGAGGTAGCGCGAGGTGGGCGTGCCATTGGGCAGCGCGATCTGCAGCGTCACGCCGACGTTGGTCACCTTGCGGGTGGCGAAGTCGGACATCTCGAACGCGGCGGGGGTCTGGGTCTTATCGGTCACAGGGGAATCCTTCGAAGCACGGAGAGGTAGGCGCGCAATGCGCGCCGAGTGGGCTTAGGGAACGACCGGCGCCACGTAGGGCACGCGCTCAAGCATCAGCTCGGTGGTGGTCGTTGCGTCGTAGAGCGCGCGGAAGTTCAGCTGCTGCACGCCCAGATCGTCGCCGTTGTAGCTGTCCTGGGCGGAGGTGAAGCGCTCCCGCGGCAGCGTGAGGCGGTAGGCGTTTCCGTTCACCGCCTTGTCCGTCACCGTCACCTGCATCTCGGTGTCGACCTCGTTGCGGTACTTGTTCTTCAGCACCGCGTCCTCGATGTAGGCAGAGAGGTCACCGGTGACGTCGATCATGCCGATCTTCATGCCGTAGGCCGGCCGATTGAACAGGCTGTACTTCGCCTCGATGTTGTTGCCGAGGTTGATGTTCAGATCGGTCGCCGCGTTGAACTCGGCGTCGTCGAGGTCGAGCGAGCCCTCGAACGTGGTCATGTAGTCGGTCGTGGTCGGCTGTGCGAACGTCGCGCCGTTCGGCACCACGTAGTCCTCTTCGGCCTTGCCGACGACGGAGAACGTGACCGTGATCTTCTCCTGCAGCGGGCAGGCGAACTTCAGCTGGTTGATCTGCACGCCGCGGTAGATCGTGTCGATGCCGATATCGAGGTTGCGCTTCAGGATGGCGAAGCTGCGGCGCACCGTGCCCGTCTTGAGCACATCGCCCGCCCAGGTGCCGCAGAAGGCCGCCTGCAGCAGGTCGTCGAAGGTTCCGTAGGAAAGCTCGCCGACGATGTCGCCGCTCAGGGACGTGGCACCGCGGCGCGCGGCCTTGCGGTGGCGATCGGCCGAAATCTCGTTCGACTGGATCTCGCTGCTCTGCTCCTGCACGCCGTTCTGCGTCAGGCGGATCGGCTTGAACTGGGGATTGGCCGCGATGGTGCCGTCGGCGGCTTCGAGGACGTAGTAGTAGGCGACGCGAGCGCCCGATGCGGCGATGCCAGCGGTCATAGGGTGTTTCTCCGGTTACTGGGTGACGCGGTGCTGCCAGCTGCGCCAACGAATGGACAGCGACAAGGTGAGCCAGCCTTCCGACCGGCGAATGGAGGAGCGCGAGCAGCGCTCGATGTGGACGGTCGTGCCTTCGAACTCGAACGAGGAGCCCGGGTCGAACTGGGTGGACACCACGTCGGCGTCCATCAGCATCGCCGGCGCGCCAGCGTCGAGCGGGTGATTGATGTCGATCTGCAGGATTCCCACCCGCTCGATGGGCGCATGGATACCGATCCCTGCGGGAGCAGCGCCCGCGGGTAGCCCATAAAGCGCCACCCACGGTGCGTCGTCTGGAGGGGTGAACGCCTTACCCTCGTATGCCGTCGGATAGGCAATACCCGCCCCTTGCCACGCCCTCACGAGCGCAGCATTGATCTTGAATTCGGACATGCCTACCGCCGGCTGATCGTGGGAATGTTCTGCGTGATTCGAGCCATCGCGACGCGCACCATGCCCGCCGGCGCCTGCGAGCTGTGCCCCTCGTACTCGAGCACCTGCGCATACGGCAGGTTGTTGGTCAGGTAGGTGATGCTCCCTGCCCCACCCATGTTCACGTTCACGTCCTGCAGTGACGACGACCCGCTGGGGTCAACGCGGTCCATCTGGCCCGTGGCCGGCTTGGAAATGCTGGTCTGCCAGTTCCCACGGAAGCGGCCCCCGACGTAGCCGACGGGAGAGACCATGTCGATGCCGTCCTTGAGCTTGCGGCCTGGCTTTAGCCTCCCCGCCTTCGTGAGATTCGCAGGGTCGTCCCGAAGCGCCGCGTTGTGCTTCTGCACCTCGGCGTTGTAGTACGCCGCGGATCGATTCACGGCCCACAGTTCCGCGTTGCCGACTGGCGACGACAGGATGACGTCCGAGAAGAGCGCGAGGGTAATTCCCCGCACATCGCGGTCGATGTTGTCGTTCGCCAGCTTCGTGAAGGCGGCGATGCTTTCACGGAAGCCGGGCATCAGCCGCGCACCTGCAGGCGGTAGGCCAGCGCGGTGTCCGCAGGCTTGACGGTCTCGATCTTCACGATCGTAAGGACCGCCGTGCCCGCCAGCAGCCGGTCAGTCGCCATCGGCTCCTGGGCGGGTCCGAGGATTACCATGCGGTCGCCAGACAGCACCTGATTGGCCATGGCGTACTCGGCCGTGATCGTGCGGAACAGGCCGATGGTGTCCAGTTCCAGCGGGCCGCTTCCCGTGGTTTGGCCCGTTGCGGGGTCATACGACCCCTCCCCCTTTCGGCGCAGGACCATCGGACGGCCGAACTCGTCCAGCAGCTCCGTTACCGTAGCCGCCATCTCGTCGTAGAAATCCATGGCTATGCCCGTATGGCGAAGAGGCCGCCGCGCCTCAGCAGCACGGCTACGAGGGTTTCAGCCTTTGCGAAGGCGCTCACCGGCAGCACCTTGCCCGGGTTGGCGTACTTTACGGTCACCGCGCCGTCCACGGTCTTTTCAACCACCGGGCCGGTGTCCTGCGGCGTGACCGTTTTCTGCAGGTCGTTGGTCTGGGCCTCGATCGCGAACGCGAGCTGCGCGTACTGCAGCTCGCGTGGGACCGAGTTGAGCGGGAATCGGCAGCCGTTGAGCCACACGTCCCGGCGCGGCCAGGCCAGGGCCTGGGTGCTGGATGCGCGGCAGCCCAGCCACCGCGCATCGTATTCGCCCAGCTTGTCCATCGCCTTGACGAGGAGAACCTCGCGACCGGCTTCATCGGCCGGCACCGCCGCCCCACGCTTCAGCGCATACGCGGCCAGATCCTCGGCAGTCGCGTAGGACTCCGCGTCGGGCTTTCCGGTGCCGTCTTCAATGATGAGCATGGGTTACGCCTGGTCTGCCAGCAGGGCCTGGAGGTCTTCCTTCGAAGCGTCCGCAGCATACTCGATGCCCTTCGCGTCGAGCTGCTTCTTCAGCTCCTTCACACCGGGGCCGCGCGGCTGCCTGACCCCGCCGTCGCCACCCGCGCCCGCGCCCGCGCCGGCGTCGGAACCCGCACCGCCGCCGTTATCGCGCGCCGCCTTGGGCTTGGTCTTCGGCTTGCCTTCGCCGGGCACGCCCTGCTCGGGGGTCTCGCCGACCGTGTTCTGGGCCAGCTCGATCTTCTCCGCCGTGCCGCCGAAGCCCCAGCGGGCCTTGTCCTGCGGACGGGTGTAGTTGTCGGCATTGCCGTGATCGTTCGCCATGTCAGTTCCTTTACGCCAGCGTGCCGGCGTTCTTGAGGGAGGTGATCGGCGCGTTGACCTGCGTGATCGCGGATGCCGCGTCGGTCGCCGGGGCAACCGTGGCGGCCTTCTTCACCCCGCCGATGGTCGTCGCGGTAGCCGCAACGGGCACCGCGGGTTTCGCGCTCTTCAGGGAGCGCGGGAGGCCCTTGGCCATGTTGGAATCCTCGGTAGTGCCGGCGCCGATGGACTGGCGCCAGCGGGTGGATTACTGGCCGGTGCCAGTCAAGAGGAACGCCAGCGGCACCTGCTTCCGGTCCATGATGCGGTTCCAGTTCGTGGCGTTCGCCAGATCGGACCAGCTGGCCGAGCGGGGCGTGGTCTCGGTCTGGTTGCCGGTCACGACCGCGCTGGTGAAGGTGTAGCCGAACGGGTGCAGGAGCCAGGTCTTGCGCGTCCACAGCGTTTCGACACCGCCGCCATTGGCACGGGCTGCGACGCGCTCGTACTCCAGCGGCGTGTGCGGCGTACCGTTGCCGTAGCCGATGGCGCCGGCACCGAAGATGATCGTCAGGAACTGGCGATTGGCTCCCGTACCGAACACCGGCATGCCGTCCTCGAACACCACGCGCGCGCCCTGGTAGAACGGGATCACCGTCTTCTGCTCGCTGTCCGGCACGAAGTCGATCAGGTTCTGCTTGCGCAGCTGGTTGTAGGTGAACGTGTGCATCGCCGCCGTGCCCAGGCCATTCAGGGCGTCGCCCATGGTGGCGGTGGCATCGATGTAGGCACCCGCATCCCAGCCGCCGGCGGCGGTCACGACCATGTCGTTCTGGGTGTGGTACGCATCGGTCGCGCCGACGTTGTCGTTGTAGATGCCGACGGCCGTCGCGATCAGGCGGCGCTGCGCCTGGCGCTGCCAGAAGTTGTCCAGGCGTGCGGCCACGGACTCCAGCGGGTTCTTCGTGGTCAGCTCGACCGTGAGGTCCGCCTGGCCGAAGCCTTCGTTGAGGTAGGCGACGCGCGCGGTCATTTCGCCGGTGTCGATCTTGCGCGGCACGGCGACGTCCTCGTACACGTCGTTCGAGTAGTTCGGCTCGACGCTGGCGTCGATCGGCTTCCAGAACGGCACGTTACCGATGTTCGACGGGCCGTTCGCAATCTCGCCCATCTGGTCGGTGGAGGCGAGCACGCCGGACTGGAAGAACGCGGTCTTCTCGACCGGCTCCTGCGTCTGGTAGGACGCGAGGACAGGGATGTTGCCGGTGACGATGTCACCAATGGTGGTGATTGCCATGGGGGTTACCTTTGCTTGGCTTCCTCAACCAGACGGTTGAAGGTGGTGGGGTCATCCTTGGCGAGCGCGATGCGTTCGGCCTCGGTGTAGTCGGACAGCTTCGTTTTTGCGGCCCCGCCGCCCTTGGCACCGCCGGCCCCGCCGCCGGATGCCCGAGTCCCTGCGATCAGCGGCGCGAAGGCCGGATCGTTGGAGAATTCGTTTTTTAGATCGTCCAGGCTCAGCGCCGAGGGACGACCATCCTTGTCGCGCACGACCACCGTCGGGCGGCCGTCGCGGGTTTCCATGTCGAGGCGTTCCTCGACGAAGCGGGAGAGAATCCGCTCGCTGCCGCTGACGGCCAGGCCAGCGGCCAGTTCGATCGCCGCGCGGCCGACGGTGAGGTCACGGACTTGCTTGCGCAGCGTGCCCAGCTCGCTGTCCTTCTCGCCGATGGCCTTCGTGTGCTTCTCGGTCCAGCTGCGGTCGAGGGCTTCGACATCGCCGCCCTTGCGGGCCAGTTCTTCGGCAGCCTTGCGGGCATCCTCGTCGGCCTGCCGGCGGCGCTCGTCCCCGGCCTTCTTCTCGTCCAGCAGTTCCTGAACCTTCTTTTTCAGGCCGGACACGTCTTCCGGCTGGGGTGCGCCTTCGATGGCCAGGACGAACTTGCCGTCCTTCTCCACGTAGAACGCGCGCGTGGCTTCGTCCAGCCCGTCAAGGCTGTCGATCTGGTACTTGAGCATGGTGCCTCCCAGAGGCGTTGATGCCGGCCCGGCCGGCGAGTACGGTGTCCTGCATCCCAAAACGGAGATCGGACATGAGCGATGAAAACAAGCGGGAATTCAGGTCAGTAACGGCCCGCCTTGCGGCAGACCCAGATGGTCAGACCTATGTCGTACGCATGTGGGTGACTGACGGCGAACCCGCATTTATCGAAATGAACGGCGTGCAGTACACCCGTACCGACTCTGGCGACTTCGTAGCCGAGGACGGGGGCGTGGCTCACCTATGCTCGTCCATTCGTCCTCGCTAACTAACACCCGCACGCTGGAACGCGAGCGGCTCCAGCGCCTTCATTTCGTCCAGCGTCAGCGGCTGGAAATTCCTGTCGAGCTGCAGCGCAGCGAACCGCTCGGCGCTTAGGCCGCCGTTCGCGAGGAGGCGTGCACGGGTGGGGCCGATGGCCGTTTCGATGAACGCCATCGGCTGACGCTTCAGCCACTCGTAGTAAGCCTCGTTCGCCGGCACCTGCTGCACCTTGCCGTCCACCACCGCCGGGCGCGTGGCGCCCTGGCGCAGCGCCATTAGGTCGTCCGCCAGCTCCGGCACCTCGGTGGTGCGGCATGCGATGTGCAGCGGCGACCGCGGCCCGGAGTCCAGCGGCCACACCGTCTGGTCCAGGGACCGGCAGATGACCGTCGTCTTGCTGTCCAGGGTGGCGATCAGCCTCCGGCCGACCACGACGTCCTGATTCGCCTGGAACGTCTCGTTGCGTGCGACGCTGCTGGCGTGCTGCACCGACGTGTGGATCACAGCCTGCGCATGCCTGGCGGTCGTGTTGAGCACGCCGTCGGCATAGTTCCGCGCCTTCGTGCCGCGGATATCCCGCACCAGATCGGCGTTCGTCCTTCCCTCGTACACCCCGCGGCGGATGCTGCCCACCACGGCGTCCCGCTCGCTCTGGCCCCAGTCGGCGACGAAGCGATCCAGCAGCTTTCCGCCGCCGGCGCCGCGCACGCCCAGGGGGCGGGCCAGCACGGCCGATCGCACCTGGCTCGCCGCAGGAACGTTGGCATCGAAACCGATGGTGTCCGTCAGCGCCCTGGCCGAGAACGCTGCCTCGTGCTGGGCGAACTCAAGGACCGCCTTCGACAGGTCCGCCGCGAAGGCGGATTGCAGGACGGCCATGGATCGCTCCGTGGCGCTGAGCAGGGTTTCCAGCTTCGACCGGCCGAAGGCGGTCAGCTCGTCGCCGCTGAGCTTCGCGCGGATCAGGACGTCGATCTTCCGCAGAACCGGCGAGAACTGGGCTACCTCGCCGGCGGTCAGGCGCTGGATCAGCACCTGATGGCGGGTGAGCGTGTCGACCAAGGCCGCGGAAATTGCCATCACGCCACCTCGCTATCGTCCAACGCATCGGCGGCACCGCCGCCCGGGTTCTGCTGCGCGATCTCCTCGCGGATCTCCTCGTCCGTCTTGTCCGCGTCGATGAACCCGGCCTCGCGTGCCTTGGCCCAGAAGTCGCTTTCGGGGATGAGGCCCTGCTGCACGCCGGCGAACAGGGCGGTCAGCGTCTGCGCGTCCAGTTTGTCCGTGACGAACTTGGTCGGGATCGCGAAGCTGACCGTGCCCGTGACGCCCTCGAACGCCTGCACCCAGCCTAGGGCCTTCGTGTAGGCCGCCGAGACGTTGTCGCAGACCAGAGACAGCACGCTGTGTGCAGTGGCGTCCTCGCTGTCGGTCTGCGTGGCGGTCTTCACCGCGGAACCGGGCTGCACCAGGCGCGCGCCGTGCGCGGCAAGCTGGGCCTCCTTCTGGTCCATGGCTTCCTTCGCCAGCGTGTTGGGCGAGGCCTGGAGCATCTGCGCGGAGCCGCCGACGGGCAGCATGCCCACCGAGCGGGAGCCGACGTAGATGCCCTGCGCTTCCAGATGGTCACGCCACGCCTCGTCCAGGCCAGCGAGCCACACCTGCGGCTGCCCGCACGCGTAGACCGAATCCTCGTAGTCCGCGCTGTTGCGGTAGTGCGCCAGGTTGATGACGCACAGGTCGTACATGGGCACCGGGCCGATTTCCGGCTCGTTGTTCTGGGCGCCGTAGAAGGTGAACGGGATCTCGGTCCACGGCTTGCCGGCCCCATCCAGTGGGGTGGTGATCGTAGCGACCCACTCGCCCGCCTCGGTCTTCCGCCACACCTCCATGGTGTAGCTCTGGTCCAGGCGCAGCACGCGATACTGCGGCTCGGTCTTGGTGGCGAATTCGTCCTCGACGTCGTAGGTCTCGGCCAGTACCACGAGGCCAAGCATCGTCCGACCGCCCCGCTTCACCGGGCGCCAGTTGATGATCGACTTGGCCTCGTAATTCGTGATCGTGGCATGGACCCGCTGCGTCGCCTGGTCGGCCTTGGAGACATTCCGGTCGGCCACGGGGAAGTCCACCAGCAGCCCGCCACGGCCGCGCTTCAGGTTCCCGGCTACCGCAATCTGGGCTTGCTGGATCAACGTGGTGCCGGACCCACTGGCGTCGTCCTTGAGGAAGTCGAGCGCCGCGGGCATCTCGATCTCTGGCCACTGGCTGAAGGCGACGCCGACGAGGCCGCTCACCGTGCGCCCAGCGGCATTCACGTACACGGCACGAAACAGATACTGGTCGAAGCGCGCGATGTTCTGCGCGCTGCGGTCGGTCGGGTTCGGGCGCGGCAGGTAGAAGTCCCCCTTCGCTTTCACGGCCCACTCGCCGCTGGTGGCGTCGTCCACGATGTCCCACAGCTTGCGGGCGGCATCGTAGTCCCCGCGCGTGGTGGTGACGTCTCCGGCCATCAGTTGGCAAATCCCATGGTGATTCGAGAAACCGGCTTGATGACCGGATAGGTGCGGTGGATGAAGTAGCCGGCCGCGTCGTTCGTGTGGTCAGCGCCGGACGTCTTGTCCGGCTCGCCGTTCGGGCCCCAGATCTGCTGCTCCAAGTGTCCGGCGTACTTCGGGCACATCGTTGCGTTGACCAGATACCGGCGCTGGCCGAGGTCGTTGCAGAACATGCCGTTCATAGCATTGATGCGGTCCTTCACCGGCGGGTTGGCGCCTGGTGCCGAAACCCCGAACCCGGCTGCCTTCAGCAGCGCCAGATCAGTTTCCGATGCGTTGACCGACTTCCGCGAGTCACCCGACGCATCGGGGTAGACGCGGATCTCGCATGTCTTCTTGAACTGGTCGCCGTCGTGGCGCCAGTACCGCTCCTTGATCTGGCGGATCATGTCCGGCGTGTCGTATCCGTCGATGATCTCGTCCACGGCGCGTGGCAGCCCGTCTCGCTTCACATGCACGACAGCGGCCATCTTGCCCACGTTGAAGTCCATGCCGATGTGCAGGGCCTCCACCGCCTGCCCCGCGTCACCCTTGCGGATGGTGTCGGTGCACCCGTTCTTGACCCGGTCGTACTGGTGATAGATCGTCCCGCTCTGCAGGTTGACGAACTTGCCCTGCAGATACGCGTCGATCAGGTTCTTCGGGTACGTGGCCCTCAGCGAGTCGATGTAGTCGTCCGGCAGGTTCGCCTCGTTGTCGTACGTGCTGGCCTGGACCATGCCGTACAGGGCAGCCAGCTCGGGATGGTCCCGGACCATCTCGACCCACTGGTGGTGCACAAACTTGAAACCCTCTGGCGTTGTGGTGACGTCTACGCCATTGAGCAGACCCGGGGCAACCTGTCGCAGTCGAGCAATGATCTTGCGCCAAGACATCTGCGCCTTGAGCAGCGTTAGCACATCCATCTCATCGACCAGCGCGCGACCGATCTTGAAACCCACAATCGTTTCGGGCTTTTCCATCGACCGGCAGATGACCGTTCCGCGGTACTGCCGGCCGGAGTAAACGTGTACCTCCTTGTTCGCCTCACGGGCCACCGTGCGCAGACCCCAATCGAACGCGACCTCGTCCATCGTCGGGAAGAAGATGTCACGGATCATCGGGTAGGTCGGCGCGAAGTACCCCGTATTGATCCTGGGGAACTCCCAAAAGTGCTTGGACAGGCCAGCGCACCCCACCCAGGTCTTACCGGACCCGAAGCCGGCGACGAAGAGGCGGAACTTGTGAGGGAGCGCGAGGAAGTCAGCCTGTGGGACGTTAAGAGACGGCATCGCGCTTACGAGCATCGACAACAGTCACTTCGACCCGGTTGGGCGGAAGGTCAGGCTGATCGGCGTCCATCTTCGTCTGGCGGTTCACGTAGACGTCGCCGACTTCCTTCGCGGCCTGCTCCAGCAGCTGCGCGGTGAGCGAAAGGTTGCGCATGACCTCCGCACGCTCGGCAAGGCGTCCCAGAGCCCGTAGACGATAAGCGCGGTTCGCGATGGGGATATCGGCGGTTTCCTCCCGGAATCGCTTCCGCGTGTCCTCGAACAGCGTCCGAAGCCGCTTGGATAGGTCACGGCCTGCCCGCTTCGTCGGGTCGTGCGCCTCGCACCTTTGGCGGCTGATCTCGATCCCGAACTCCTCCTTGACCGCCGCCGCCACCTGGGAGGGCGTGTCGAAGCAGGCGAGCGCCTGAACGATGAATCCTTGGACCTCGCTCGTCAGTTTGGCCATATGTGGACTCCGTCACGGGTCTGTCGTGGGGTCAGGCAGACTTCAGCAGACAGGTGCCGCAGGCCCTCGCAATGTTGATCTTCGCCACTTCGGGCGGCTTGTTGGCTGCCTTCACCAGGGCGGTAACGCCCTCGCTGGCACCGTACCTACGGACCACCCCTACGAACTCTTCCACGTCGTGACCGCGGAGGCTCAGCTTGGGGTGACCCTCTTTCGTGAACTTGGGCGCCCCGAACTCGTCCCGGGCGTGACCGATGTGGTACAGCTCGTGCTCCACCAGGGCGCAGAACTCAGCGTCCGAACACGTGGCGCTGTAGTCAGCGGCCAGGGTGATCAGGAAGTCGGGTACGTGGCCGTACCAGCGAACCATCTGCTGTTCCTGCCTCCCCTTCTGCCAGGCACCGGAGCGGAAGATGACTTCCTCGCACTGGCCCAGCACGTAGCGCCCGCGCTTCTCGAAGCCGGACGCTGCCCAGAGGAACGAGAAGGAAGCGTCCCGCAGGTGCTCGTGGTCGTCATTGGCAAGGAAGCCACCCTCGTCGATGAAGGTGGCCACCGCCCACTCGTGCACCTCCGGGGCAGGAACGAAGCTGTCGGCCCACCCGGCGCCATCGACGAACTGGCCCATGGGCATCGGCGGATGTGGACGCTTCATCGTTCCCCTCGGTATGGACTACGAATCGATCGGCTCGAGCACCAGCGCGAGTCGGGCGTCAGGCGTCTGCAATTCGGGCTTCCAGAATTCGGGCACATGACCGACCTCAACCCGGTAGGGCTCGTCGGTCAGCCGCTTGACGTGATTGCCGCGGAAGCGCCAACCCGGTCCGCCTATCTGGTAGTGGATGACCTCGCCTTCGCGGTCGGTGCTCAGGCTGCTGACAATGAGGAAGACGCGCAGCTGGGTCATACGCCCTCGGCAAGGTCGGGCCGATAGGTCGCGTTGGCGACGGCGGCGTGGTAACGGATTCCACTTTTCGTCATCGTCCACAGCGTGGTGCCGTCCACCAGCTTGCGGTCCGAGCATCCGGGCAACACCTGGCCGGTCGTGAACTTGGACGCATCGACGACGCCACCAGCGTGCGCGCCACAGGTGACGAGCGCCTGCAGATAGGGCGGCAGGCTGCACATCACAGGGCCCCGATGGTGAACCCGTACTCGCCTTCGTGGCGAATGGTCCCATCAGGCAGGTGCGTGGTCTTACCGAAGCGCGCCGTGCCGTCCTTGGATATCTCCCACTGCGGCCGGCCATCCTCGAGCGTCGCCACCGAGCGCATGGTATGCGGCATCCTCTCGTGGTCGACATACGTGCAGACGTTCAGCAAGGCGGCACCATTCACACCCAGCGAGATGCCACCCATGTAGGCATGACCATCGCTCGCGACCTTCCAGTTGCTGTAGACCTCGCCGTTTTCAATCTTGAAGGGGCCAACCGGTTGGCCGCCAATCTTGAAGCCGGTGATCAGCTCGTCGGACAGGATGGGCTTGCAGATGGCGCCGGCCAGGTAATCGAGGGTGGCGGAGGCGCCTGCTTCGGAAGCAGCCGGGCTGCTCGGCGGATCGCTCATATCGACGTTGATGTCGATCGTCGCCTGGAAGCCGGGCGATTCGCTGGGAAGCGCGCGCGCGATCTCGCGAATGCGTACCTCGACCGCGGGGTCGTTGAGGTCGATGCCGGCCTCGTCGGCGACGGCCCGGGTCAGGATGTCGAGTATCTCGCTTTCGCTGAGCCGCGCGACGACGCACCGATAGTTCTGTCGATGATGGGTCAGGTTCACGGGTGATCCTTCCGGCACTGCCGGCGGGGTTTCGGAATGGGTGGGCTCAGGGGAAGCCTTCGCCGTCTTCGAGCAGCACGCCCAGCTGGAAGCGCCACTTCACCGGGCCGGCGGGCTGGCCGTCAGCATCGACGGGCACAACGCCCAAACGGTCCGCCCCGTGATCTTCGAGCCTGTGCCGAATCTCGATACTGTCCAAAGCCATGGCTATGTCAGAACGAGGTTGGCTTGGCGACGGCGCGGGTGAGCGCCATCAGGCCGGTTTGCAGGTCGTTGCGTCCGATAGCCACCCAGCGCTTGTCGGTGCTGTCGCGAGCCTGGAGCTTGTCGACCAGCTCGCCCAGTTCGGCGCCCTTGGCCTTGATGTCGTTCATCAGGTCGATTTCGGCCTGGTCCAGTTCGCGGTAGCCCTTGATCTGGCGGTGCTGGTTATCCATGGGTGCCTCTCTTCGCTTCGGGTGTGGCGGGTGTGTCGCTACGGCATTCCGCCGGCGCGGTTTCGTGGTTGGCGGTGGTGATCCACCACACCAGGCAGCGGAACCGGGCGGCGCACTTCTCGAAGGCGACGCCCTTGGCCGTGCTGTTGTCCGTGATGTCCCGGACGTTGCGTGTAGGCACCAGCGCGGGCGCCTCGCAGAGCTTCAGCAGCTCGTCAGCGGGGCGGGCCTGCTGCACGACCGTTCGGCTTGTCACCACCGGTGCCGGTGCACGGGGTGCCATCGAGCACGCAGCCAAGAGCAGGAGGCACGGCAGTGTCCAGTAGGGCTTTCGCATCCGCATTCGTTTTCTCCAGCTGGCGGACTTTCTGCCGCAGCGTGTCACCCTTGGTGTCTGCCTTGGCCAGCTCGTCGCTCAAGCCGCCCAGCGCTTTGCTGTCCAGCTCGCGCAGCCGCCGCAGGTCGGAAATGGCCTTGTCCTGATCCGCGTTAGCGCTGACCTGCTGATCGAGGGTGGTGCTGACCGAACCCAGCTTGTTGCTGAGGTCCAAGGTCGAGGCGGTGAGCGACTTCGTTCGGAAGTAGGAAACCGTGCAGTACACGCCCATGACGATGACCACGAGGATCAGCACGTATTCGATGATCAGACGTGCCTTGCTGGTCACGACGGACCAGCCACTACTCAGTAGGCTTGCCATCTTCTTCACTCCGGTTGAGGCCGAGCTTCGTCCAGACGAAGCGCTGCATGACCTGGATGGTGGCGCGGGCGCCGAGCATGCCGAAGGTGCCGGCGATGAAGGTCGTCCACACGATGGACAGGCCCCAGGCGGTGCAAAGCAAACCGCTCAGGGCACCTACGAAGCCAGCGGCGATGAACTCGACAAAGGCCCTGGTGAAGGAAAGCGGCTGCGCAGCGTCCATGGCACGCAGGATCGAGCCGATCGCACCGCCGACGGCCGCGAAGGCGGCCACGGCGATAAGCTGAATCCAGTTGAGCGACGGCGGGGTCGAGGGAATCTCGCTCATCGCACCCCCAGAGCTTTCTTTGCCGTGACCCATAGGGCCTTGCGCTCAGCCAGACCATTCAGTCCGCCGTTGATCCTGCGCGTCAGTCCGTCGAAGTCACCGTCATCCGCGTAGTGGTTGCAGTTGTTCGCGCGCCAGAAATATCCAGCCGTGAGCGCGGCCACCGGTGGCGTCGTGATCAGATCCGGCTTCGTGACGATGTCGATACCCGTGGCATCGCGGAAGGCCGCCCAGTTCGACAGGAACGTGAGCTGCTTGCACCCGCCCCCGCGATAGGTCCAGCCGTCATTGGCCTTGTTGTTGCCGAAGCGTCCGCCGTAGACCAGGTTGGCGATTGCCATCTGGCGTGCCTGCGAAAGGGCCGGCTCGCCCTCTTTACGGCCCAGCCGAGCGGCATCGCTCGAACTTATCCGGTCACCGAACGTCTTGCGCAGGCCCGCCACGGAATAGTTCAGCGACTCACGCAGCCAGGTAAACCCGGCGCACTCGTGGGTGATCTGCGCGAGGAAGGCGGCCTGGCGCGCGGGGGTATCAATCCCGAACTGCGCCATGGCCACGCTCACGGGCGCTGCCCATACGGCGGCAACGTCCGAAGAGACTCCAGTCGCCAGCGCGAATGTCTTGGCGTCCATCTGGAGCTCCAAAGGTTGGGCCCGCGCCGAAGCGCCGGCGGCCCCGGGGAAAAGGTTCAGGCGCTGCTCGTGGCTGCTGCCTTAGAACGAAAAAGCCCCGGCGGGGGCCAGGGCTTTTCAGGTCGACGTGATGTGACGTTGCCCATTTTCCACAGAAAAGTTGATCAATCAAGCTCTACGATCGCTTCCAGCATCTGGACCCGCTCGTGATCGGTCAGCGGCTCGTTGAACGGGATGTGGAGCCATCCGGCGACATGGATCTTCGCCAGGCGCAGCAGCTGGCTGAAACGCGTGGTGTCCACCGCCACGCCGATGCGGCGAAGGCGACGGATCTTCTCCATGCGCGGCTGATCGGGGTTCAGGTACTCCGCGCGCAGCACCATCGCCGGGGCGTAGCCGGTAGGCTGGCACTCGAGGGCTGCCACGGCTTCATGCACCTCGTCAGCCGCGGTGCGCTCGGGCTGGTGGCCCAGGCCAGACGGCGCCCTACCCTCCCAGCGGATCAGCGAGGCCAGCCAAGACCCGCTACTGCCGCCGAGGTGCTCCCTCTTGCCTTCGCGATATTCCTTCGCCCATTCGTTGAGGCGAGATTCGAGTGTCGTGGAGCGTCGCATCGGTTTCCCCTGGATAGTCATGTGCGATTTTTCTTCTTGCGCCGGGTCAATTCGCGGCGGATCAGGTCGGCGCGGCTCTGCGAGGCGCGTAGCGTGGTGCGGGCTTCTTCGAACTGGCGGGAGAGGATGCTGGTGGGGACGCCCTCGAAGCCGGTTCGCGCCGCCGCTTGGCGAGCCTGGCCTGCATGCGAAGCCACGGGCGGCACTCCGCCTGCTCCTCCGGCGTCAGGGCATCGATCAGCGGCCCCCACTTCATGAAGTCCGGCTCCCTCCGAATGATCGCCAGCGCCTTGCCCAGATGGTGGTAGACGGTCATTCATTTGCCTTGTCCGGTGAGCGACCACAGGTAGCGGACCCGGCGATCGCCCGTCGGGAACCGCTCGCGAGAGACGCGGCCGAGCCGCATCAGGTGGCGCAGGTGAGCCGATGCATGCTGTGGTGAGATACCCACTTCCGCGGCGACCTCGCCCGTGACGGCTGGTCCATCGGCAAGCACGGCCAGGATGCGACCGCCTTGGGTCATGGTGACGATCGCGGTCATGCCGGGCGTTCCAGAGCGGTGACGGCCACGCCAAGCGCAGCCCACGCGTGAGACTTCACGCCGTAAGTCGGCCCGGGAGCTTTCTTCGTGCCAGGCGCGCCGAGCTTGTCGATCAGGGCCTGCCGGATGTTGCCGTCCTTGGCGCGCGCCGTGCCGCACAGATGCATCTTCACGTCCTTGCGGTAGATCAGCGCGGGCGCGGAGAAGTGGCGCCACGACTCCACGAAGCGCCCGATCCACACACAGGTCTCGAAGACCTCAGCACCCACGGGCATGCCGTAGCTCGCGATCATTTCGATGGCCAGCGCCCGTGGGAATGGGACATAGCCGGGCATGCCACCGTTGCGTATCCACTGGACGATGTCGTCGTTCGGGTCGACGCCACTGGCTTCGACCTTCCCGCCTTCGAACAGCACCCAACCCGACTCGGTGGTGCCTGGATCGATAGCGAGGATCATGCCGCCACCGCCTTCGCGGCGAGCCGCGTGTGAAGAACCTCGCGGAAGCGCCCCTCACCGAGGCCGACGCGCACCCGGTTCAGCCCAGAAAGAAGCATCGCCATCTCGCAGTCCTGGGCGCGCTGGCGGTGGTAGTAGTCGCCCCACTTCTCCGGCCACTGCTTCGGGTTGCCGCCGGCAACGAGCGTCACGCGCTCGCCCACTTCGAGCAAGCCCCAACCCGCGGGAAGCTCCGTGGCCCGGATGATTCCCACCGGGGCCATAAAGAACCGGAGCGATCCCATACCCCGGGTAGCATCACGACGAAAGGGCTTCGAAGCGTCAACGCGGAAGTCGGCACGGCTTGTCTTGCACTCGATCAGGATCGAATGCGACGACCGCCAGCCAATGGCATCCGGCCTCTCACCACTGGTGCAGACGGTGGCCATCTCCGTCATGACGACGCCACATCCTGCGGTGCTGCGTAGCCACCGTGCAGCGCGCGCTACAAGCTCTGCATGAGTCATGCGGAAATACCCTTCACGGTGATAAGCCCCTTGGCGATCATGCGTATCCACGTGCGCACGAGAGCCCGCAGGCAGTAGAAGTTGCGCTCTGCCTCGTAGGCAGCACGGTCATGGGTTTCGGAAACGCTCGGCGAGTCGGTCCAACGGTTGCACTCGCTGCACGCGTAGACGGCTTGCAAGTCCATGGGCTTCAGCGAGCCGCCGCAGTCGCCGAGCCAGCGAAGGTGGGCAAGCACGACCGTCTTCGGGTCGTACAGACAGACCCCGGCCTTCTGGATGGTGCAGCCCTCGTCTTGGGCGGACTTGCGCAGCGGCGTCATCGCGGGGCGAGACGCGCGCATGGGTGCCTTGCGCTTCGGTCGCGCCATCACGTCCAGCGCAGCCTTCGCGCCGTCCGCACGGCCCATCTGCGGCACGCGGCCGAGCGCCTTGCCGCGAGGCATCGGCGTCTTCCGCACGAGGCCCTTAGAGCGGGTCACGCCGCCCACCGCTGATCTCCGTGAAACGGGTCCGGCGACGGCACGTCGACACCGGCTTCGGCGCCGATCTGCTGCACCATGTCGTAGAACGCCGCGAACTCGACCGTTCCCAGGACGTCGCGCTCGCCCTGTTCGTTGGAGGTGGTCGTGCGGCGGGGGCGACGTCGGCGCTCGCCGAAGATGTCCACCACCTCCCAGCCAAAGTACCTGCCACAGAACTCGTGGTGCAGCTCCTCGGCGGTGTAGCCGGTAACCTCAGTGAGCTTCGGGTAGGCCACACCCCAGAGCGCCGCGTTCTGCGGGCAGGTGCGGTCCTTCCGTGCTTCCTTGATCTCGATGCGCCAGGACTTCGACACCGGCAGCCGGTCGACGAAGGCATGCAAGTTGGCCAGCACCGCGCCGCGCTCCGGACCGTTCGCGTTGAGGGTGTACTTCTGGCTCATGCAGTCATCCTTCCCGGCACGACGCCGTGCTTGCGCTCGATCGACTCGCTTAGGCAGGCCTTGCACCGGGCGAAGTTCACGACCCCGTCGATCTCGCGCCAGAACTCGCGAGTGGCCGGATGCCACGAGTCCTCGCCGTAGCCGAGGCGCACGCAGCCCCTGCACTCCACGTACTCGCCATCAGGGCGGCTCTCGAACTTGTGGCGCCTCTTGGCCGAGGCAGCCGGGGCATCGTTCCGCCGCAGGATGCGGTAGACGGTGTTGCGCGCGATGCCTACGCCCTGGGCGATGGCTGCGGCGGGCTCACCCGCGCGGAAGCGGCTCACGACTTGAGCATGCATGGTGTTCATCAGGCGGCCCTCGGCGGCTCGGGGTTGTCGTCACCGGGCATCGCGAAATTGCAACGCTTGGCGATGTCCTTGAGCGCGGTGAGGCCGGTCTGCCGTCGCTTCTCGCTCTCCAGCTTCGGCAGCTTCTGGAACGGCACCACGTTGCTGGGCAACGCGTCGAGAAACTTCGCTGGCGTAGGCCAGCGCGACTCGCGCGACATCAGCGTGCGGAAAGCAGCGCGGAAGCGCGGCCGGTCCTTCGCCTCGTCGAACTCGCGGCGGTCGCAGATCACCTCGATCCACACCGTGACGGTCTTACCCGTCGTGTCGTGAGCCGGCTGCCCTTCCAAGCTGAGGGACAGCAGCTTGTCCAGGCCCATGGTGATCTCGTGGACTATCCAGTTCGGCGGAACGTTGTGCGATGGCATCGGCGGCGGCCCATAGGTTTTGCGAGGCGAGTTGGGTTCGGGATTGCGGCGGTTGGCCTGGACTGGGGCCGGCGCGTGCCGCCGGCAGCGTCACCACCGAGGCAACCTTCGCGTGGTTCGACCTGGCCACCTTCACGGCGTAGGTGAAACGGGCACCGGGGCTGATCCCCCGATCACCTGCCTCGTTGGCAGCAGCACCGAACTCGTCAGGCGTCACCCCCTCGTCGAGGGCGGCCAGGAAGTCAGGGTTCGTCAGGTTGAGCGTCGAGCATCCTGCGGAGCGGAGCGCCCTACCCGCATCGCCGGCTGGCGTGCTCGCGGGCATCTCTCTCTCGCTTTTACTGGTAGGTGGTGTATGGAGCTTGGTGAGCTTTTCATTGGGTTCGTGCTGGGTTTCATTTTCAGAACCCACAGAAAACCCATTGGGTTTCTGTTGGGTTTCTTCCTTTCGTGGACGACCACCCTTTCGGCCGTTCTCACGAGCGGAACTGATCCGCACAGCGGCCTTCTCGATCTCAGCCTCTACACGCCCGTGCACCCACAGCCCCTCGACCAGTTCGAAGAACTCGTCCAGCACCACGTCGACAGCCGCGCGCTCGTCCGCAGTGCGTGCCCGCGCCAGGCGATGAACCTGCTCCGCAGGGATACCCCGCTCCGTAGCGTAGTACCGGTCGAGGAGGAGCGTGTACGCGCCATGCTCCACCATGCTCAGGTGAGCGGTGTCGCGGGCGTAATCGCCGAGGTGGCGCTCGTAGTAGTTCACGCGGCGGGCCACCACGTCATGGCGAGGGAGCCGTTGACGTCACAGCGGCGCTTCGCGCCCTTGTAGACGGCGCCGGCAGTCTCGGCCTCGGGAAGGCGGCGGGCGACTTCGTGGCGCGTGAGGCGGGTGTGTCGAGCCAACTCGGCGCTGGTGCGCCCTGGTGACGCACGCACGAGGTCGATAACCGCGGCCACGTTGGACCCGCGCTGGCCGCTGGCGGTGTGTTGCTCGGCCGCGATGTGGGATGTCTCCGGGTCAGTTGCGCGCGCCGCCGGCGTGTCGATGACTCGCATCGGTCGGTCCCAGAACGACTCTTGGCGTATGGTCTGCTCCACGTCAGCCCCCTACCGCGGTTCCGGCTTGGCGCGCATGCTCCTGACGCAGCCGCCGCAGCAAGACGATCAGCGTGCCCTGGTAAGCCAACGCAGCTTTGCCGAGCGCCGCCATCTCGTTAATCGTGATTCGACCGTCTGCCAGCGCGTCATGCAGTTCGCGCGAGAACTCGCCTTCGGCAACGCCCAGGTCGAGCATGCCGTGCAGGACGCCCTCCCCTTCGTCCGGATTGTCCGTCTTGATCAGCGCGTAGCCGTGCTCGACGGCGAGCGCCTGGAGGATGGAGTGGTCGCCAGTCACCGACATCAGCCGGTTTGCTTCCACGAGGCTGAGGTGGTTGGTCGAGCAGTTCGGGTTGACCTTGTTGCTCAGGATGCCAGCCGTCAGCCCAACGCGCGGCGCGAGCGACGCGGCGCCACCGGGGTAATCAGAAACGGTCTGCAATGCGGCGTCGAGGATATGCATGACGGGGAATCTCGTGTTCATGAAGATTTAGCGGGTAACCGCCGGTATCGTTCGCACCATGGAAATCAGCTTTCACATGGCAGTGAGCGGTCAGTCGCGGTCGCGTTGCTCGAACTTCGGGCCAAAGTGCTTCATCGCGTTGGGAATCGCGGATTCCGTGGCACGGATCAGCGTACGGAGGACGTCGACATGGGTGGACTGCCGCTTTTGCAGACGCCAGAGCCATGTGAGATTGCTCAGCGAGAGACCCAGCGCGAGGCAAGCAAAGACAATGTCCACGTCAGGCCGCCTTCTTCCGCTGCCTCGCGGGGGCGGCGCCGAAGACATCGGGCCGCAGGTCGTAACGGCTCACTGCGCCACCGCTCTCCTCGTCGAGTCGGCGGACAAGCGCGCCGTCAAGCCGAGGCCTGGTGCTGAGAGCCTTCCGGAGGTAGCCGATGGACGTTCCGCACCGCTTCGCGTAGGCGGCCTGGTCGATCGGGGCGAGAGTCGCGAGGTAGGTGCGCAGAGTTTCCATGCGCGTAGATTACCATTTGGTAATCGCAAGTCAATACCGTTTGGTACTTTACCTATGGGTAATGGAAAATCGCGGTATGACGCCAGAGCCCACTAGTGTGACCACCCGCCGCCAGCAGCTACAGCTGTGGATCGACGAGCGCTTCGGGGGTGTCCAAAGCGCCTTTCTGGAAGACATCGCAGCTCGCACCGGGAAGCCGCCCAATCAGGGCGAGATGTCGGGACTCTTGAGCGGGAAGAAATCCTTCGGCGAGAAGAAGGCACGGAAGCTCGAGTTCCAGGCGGGAATGCCTGACGGCTACCTAGATGCCCGCAACGAAGTTGCGCAGGCCGCGCCCGCGGGCAGCGCACCTGGCGATCATTCTCACGCAGTTGCGAGATTTGAGACTGGCGGCAGCTATGTTCGTTTCCCACTTCTGGAGGGATTCGCGGGCATGGGGAAAGGTGACTACATTGCTGACTATCCGGAGGTGGTCGAGAGCCTTCGGGTGTCCCGCGAGTGGGTCGAGAGGAAGCTGCCAGGTATCCCGCCCGACGTGATTCGAGTGATCACTGGTCGCGGCGATAGCATGAAAGGCCAGTACAACGACGGCGACCTGATCTTCCTCGACACGCGTATAAAGACCTTCGATCAGGATTCGGCGTACTGTTTCCGCTGGGAAGGCCGCGTGCTCGTGAAGCGGCTCCAGTTTGTAGGCCGGGGCATGCTGCGAATCCTGAGTAAGAACCCTGACTATCCGGCGATCGACGCGCCTCTGGACGATATTGAGATTGGCGGGCGAGCTTTGGCTGCATGGACCCTTAGGGAGTTCTGATGGACGTCCGTGCGATCTTCTTGGCTGCGACCGCTGCGCTGTTCCTCAACGCGTCGCACGCTGCAGCGTCCGGCATGAGCAAGGCAACAAAGGCCGCCGCGGAAGCGCTAAAAGACCCATCTAGCGCGAAATTCCGACACGTCGTAGCGATGCGAGAGAGCGCGGGCTATTGCGGCGAGGTGAACGCGAAGAACTCGTACGGCGGCTACGTCGGTTATCGGAAGTTCTACGTGATCGGTACGACCGATGCGTACTTCGACAATGGCGACACGGAAGCTTTTAGCTCGTTCCCAACGATGTGGGCGAAGTACTGCGAGCCGGTGTGGAAGTAGCTAAAAGAAAAGCCCCGATCTAGGCGGGGCTCAACGCTCTGGGAAAATTCGGTGCTCACGATCTAACAGCACTAGGAAGAAAGCGTTCTTCAAACGAAATCCATGGACTCTGGCTCGCTGAGTTATTCGCAGCTCCATGAACTGGATGTCCTTACTCAAGCCGTCGTGAATACGCTTAAGGCGATCCTTCGCACCGGCCTTAGCCTTCTTCATGTCAACTATTTTCGGCTTCATGCCGTCTGACATACTCTCCCAGCGCTGCTGCCGTAACTTTCCCAAGAAGCCGCTAAATTCTTTGAGCTCGCCCTTTTCCCAGTCAGAAAAGCACTCGTGGTCAGCATCGAAGTACTTCAGAACGACGTACGCTTCGCCCTTATCCTCTACGGGCTTCCCAACAACCTCGCCTAAACCAAAAGCCGCCCTTTCGAGAGATGTAGCGTGTACGGCATTTTCCAACTGTTTGCTGGCAATATGGCCGAGATCAGCCAGCCGACTACTGTTTCCCTTGCTCATTGGTGATCAACCCAGTGTAGTAAGCGGCCATGCTTTCCTTGGAGATCACTTTCTTAGACGGCGCTTCATCAGGAAGATCGCCGCGAGCGTCTTTCCACGGTGATTCCGCGTGCGTCATGTTTTCCAGCTCCTTAGCCGAAAACTTGCCATACACAGTAGCAACCTCTGCAAGCAGGCTCGCCTGCTCTTCATCGAAGCATCCATCGATCTCACGAGCCGGGACGGGAAGAGCGTTCCAACCTTCACCAGCGAAAGCACGGTAAACACTCGGAGCGACGGGCCCGTGAGCCCATGCCTGCAATTCCTCGTCGAAGAGAGGCCTTTTCAGAAACGTAAGCGACCAAGCCTGTGCGTAATACACAAGCTTCTGAAGCTTCAAATGAGTGATCGAATCACCAGCGGAACGATCGATGTTGCCCAAGAACCACGTAGCAACGTTCAAAGCGGTGGCCATATGACCTCCAAAGTCGCGCTCTATGCGCTGCAACTTTCCCAGGTGCCTTCATTGTCCGCTTTGGGTAGGCGGACTGGCTTGTTAAACGTCATTGACCATATGGGGGCCCGTGGGCTCTGCCCGGTCTCCGACAGCGCAATATTACCGGTTTGTCAAACGTATTGACAGCTCCGTCAATACGTTAGCGTCCGCACGTTCAGCCCATTTCCGGCACGTCCCCATGCCGTTCAAGCACGACTGGATCTGCATATTCGCCGGCTTCGAGATCAGCCGACTGGGCGAAGGCGATCACGCCTTGGCACGTCTCCGCCAGCCGCGCCGCGCGGCGCCGGGCCTCGTCTTCAGTCTTGAAGGCCATGGGCGGCATGGCTTCCACCCTGCCCCGCTTGCCGGCTACGAAGCCCTGCACGATGTACTGCGTTTCCATGATGCCTCCTAGTGGACCGTGATGGTGACAGGTCCGGGTCGCACGGGCTGCGAACACGCGACGGAACAAACTTTACCTTTTGGTATTGACAAGTAATTACCGTCTGGTAATCTTCTCTCCAACGCCGGACACCCCGGCTTGGAGACAGACATGTTCCCGACCTTCGTCCCGATGACCGACCCGCACCTGGCGGCCAGCCTCAAGGTTGGCGCTATAGCCGCCGTGGTTTACGAGGTCAGCAAGCAGAGCGACCTTCTCGGGTTCTCTGAAGACGTGCAGGACGACTTACGCACGGCCCATGCCGCGCTGAACCATGCCGCATGCACGCTGATGGACGTCGCGATCCGCAACAACGATACGGAACGCGCACTCAACCAATACAAAGCGCTGGCTGTGAAGGCCCTGACCGATGCGATCGGCGGTGCGGCATGAGCGCTCGGATGGAAAGCCTGCCTGCGGTCGTTGACCGCGTCACCGCGCAGGGACTCGATCCCATCGTCGCGGTTTGGATCAACGACCGACCCAACGGTGGAACCGTCGTCCTGCAGTGCTACGACAAGGCCTGGACGGCGACCTGGGGCGCTACGGGCACGCATCGCATTGAGGTCTTCTTCCTCGCATGCGACGTCGAGTATCTCGTCAGCAAGCTCTGCAGCGTCCGAGCGACAAAGCGTGATCAGGCATACCTGGGGAAGGTCGTGACGGCCGTACAGGATGCGATGCGCGCTGCCCGGGACGAAGCGGCATGAGCACCCACACCGACCAGCAGTGCGAGGACGCCATCGAAGAAATGATGGGTCAGCGCCGGTACGTCAAGGACTTCCTGCTCCAGGGCGATGCCGATCCCACCGAGGTCGTGTTGCTCCTGATGTCTCGCGACCTCCCGATGCAGACCCGCGACTCGCGTGACGACGCCCTGATCGACGCCTACGGCGAGCAGCGCGAAGCCCTCCGCGAAGCGTTCATCGCCTACGCCAACGACACGCAGCTGGGCCAGCGCCAGAGCCGCGTGGACCTCTACCTGACCTTTCACGAAAACACCCGCCTAGAGGATGCCGCGTGAGCAACGTACTGAAATTCCCCCGCCGCTACACCTACATCATCGTCGGTATGGAGAACGGCGTCTGGACCGAGCGTCCGCACCACGGCCCCATGGAGACGATCCCGCCCGGTATGTCGTGGAAGGCACGCCGCGTCTACGACGGCCCCAGCGGGGGTATGGCGGCATGAAGAAGGACCATGTCCTGCAGGTCTTCGTCCTGGCCGCGGTCGTGAGCCTCGCCGGGCTCACCCTGGGTGCATGCGGCCACATCCGCCCCGGTGGACATCCCGCCTCCACCCTCACCCTGCCGGAGCGGGGCAACTGCGTGCGCGGCTACAAGACGCGCCAGGTCGGATCGGTCGGCTCCTACGGAACACCGGTCGCCGAGGTCACGGACATCCCGTGTGAGGCGAAGCCGTGAACGACTACGACGACTACATGGCGCACATCCGCGCTGCCGCGAACGCCAGGAAGCCCCTCACTCGCGCCGAGTGGCAAGTCCTCGGCGTCTATTTCGGCCTGGTTGCTATCGCCGCGCTCGTTGCGGCGGCCACCGGCCACTAACCACAACACGCCGGCGGCGCCGGCAAGGGATTCGATATGACGAACAACCTCACCCCGGTCACCCCCATTGTGATGACTCCCGTGGATTCCTCGCAGATCCACAGCATCGGCCACGACGCCGCGAGCAACACCCTGGCGATCCGCTTCAAGAGCTACAAGGGCGAGCCCAGCAGCCTGTACCACTACGACAACTTCACCGCCGACGACTTCGCCGCGTTCAAGGACGCGGAGTCCATCGGCAGGCACTTCGGCCAGAACATCAAGAACGCGACCGAGAAGCACCCGTTCCAGAAGGTCGACAAGATCGACGAGACGATCGCCGCACGGCCCATCGGCACGAAGACGCTTCGGTTCGAGGGTGGCAGCGACGACACTTTCGGCGAATACGGCGTCTCGAACGACGCCTACGACAACTGCGCCAGCGGGAAGCCGATCGAGTGGGTCGTGACCTCGCCCAGCTCTCCTGGGGTAGGCCTTGTCGTCACGGGGCAGCACTGCCCCGGCGAGTCCGGCTCGTGGCTCATCGGCATCGCGAGCTACGACCCGGATTTCAACGACAGCGCAATGCCGGCCTGGCCCGCGCGCTTCGTTCCCGACCTGCGTCGCGCATCCGGCCAGCTCAATCCGGTGCTCGAGATCGACGTCCCGGCCGACTGCGTCCTGCGCTGCCTCCAGCGCGACGGCGTCGAAGCCTAAACCCTCTCCCACACCGCGCCGGCGGACTCCGGCAAAGGATTGATATGTCCCGCTCCGATAATGCCGTGTCCGTCCGCGAAGACTTTGGCGGCACCAGTTCCACCCTCGCCGTGCAGGAAACGGCATCGTCGGCTGTCGCTGCCCAGGCAAAGGCGATGGTCGAGGCGCGCTATGTGATGGCGATGCGCCGCCCCCGCCAGTGGGACCAGGTCCGGCAGGATCTGTTGAAGGAGTGCAAGCGCCCCAGCTTCGCCCACAACAAGTCGGCTTACTACCGCAAGCCCATCGGCAAGGGCGTGGAGGGTCTGGGCATCCGCTTCGTTGAGGTGGCGCTGCGTTGCATGACCAACGTGCTGGTGGAAACCAGCATGATCTTCGAGGACGAGAGCAAGGAGGTGCACCGCGTCTCCGTGACCGATCTCGAGTCGAACGTGACCTACCCGCTCGACGTCCGCGTTACGAAGACGGTCGAGCGGTCGAGCCCGAGCGATGATGGCACCTACATCAGCGTTCGGAAGAACAGCTGGGGTAAGAACACCTACACGGTGCCCGGCACCGAGGACGACATCCTCAACAAGCGCGCCGCGCAGGTTTCTAAGGCTATCCGTACCCTGGGCCTCCGCATCATCCCGGGCGACCTTCAGGACGAGGCCGAGGGGATCATCAAGTCCATTCGCCTGGACGAGGCTGCACGCGATCCTGATGCCGAGCGCAAGCGCATTGCGGATGCCTTCGGCGAGATCGGCGTCAAGGCTGCGGACCTGGCGGCGTATCTGGGCCACGCGCTGGATACATGCTCGCCGACGGAAATGGTCGACCTGCGCGGTATCTACGGCGCCATCCGCGACGGCGAGTCGTCGTGGAAGAGCGTCATGGACAACAAGGCCGAGCAGACCGGCGCCGCCGCACCGGCGGCCAGCAGCGCGCCGAAGGAACTGCCGGCGTGCAGCGCCGAAAGCTTCGAAAAGAAGAAGGCCGGGTGGCGGATGGCGATCGAGACCGGCGCCAAGTCGGTCAACGACCTGATCGCCATGATCCAGACCAAGGAAACGCTCAGCGCCGATCAGAAGATCGAGATCGCGTCGTGGGCCGACAACGGGAGTGACGTGTAATGCGTATGCATAACCTGATCCAGGGTAGCGACGAGTGGGCGGCATTCCGCCTGACCCGCCACGGTGCCAGCGAAGCGGCTGCCATGCTCGGCCTGTCGAAGAAAACCACCCGCTCCGAACTGCTGCGCATGAAGCACCTCGGTGACGCGAAGCAGTTCAGTGACTGGGTGCAGGAGAACATCCTCGACTATGGCCATGAGGTCGAGGCGCTTGCCCGCCCGCTGGTCGAGGAGATCATTGGGGACGACCTCTACCCGGTCACGTGCTCGGACGAAGACACCGGCGGCCACCTGTCGGCGTCCTGCGATGGCCTGACCATGGCCGGGCACACCGCGTTCGAGCACAAGCAGTGGAACACCGCCCTCGCCGCTTCGGTTGCCGCCGGCGAGCTGCCCGACGAGCACATGCCCCAGTGCCAGCAGATCATGATGATCACCGGTGCCGAGCGCGTCATCTTCACGGTGTCGGACGGCACACCGAACCACCTGGCGTGGCTGGAAGTGCTGCCCGACGAAGCCTGGTTCGAGCGCATCGTCGACGGCTGGGAACAGTTCGACCGCGACCTGACCGACTACAGCCTGCCCGAGCAGAAGCCCATGATGGTCGCGGAGGCGGTCCAGGCCCTGCCCGCCGTCGCCGTGCAGGTCATCGGCCAGATCTCGGTCCGCGAAAACTTCAACGTGTTCGAGACCGCGCTCCGCGACTTCCTCGAAAACAAGCTGATCCGCGAGCCGCAGACCGATCAGGACTTCGTCGACCTCGACCAGCAGATCAAGGCCATGAAGAAGGCCGAGGACACGCTCAACGCCGCCGAGGCGATGATGCTGGCCCAGATCGAGAGCGTCGACCAGGCCAAGCGCCAGAAGGACATGCTGGCGAAGCTGGTGCGGGACAACCGGCTCATGGCCGAGAAGCTGCTGGAAAGCGAAAAGGCACGCCGCCGCGCCGAAAAGATCGAAGCCGCACGCAAGGCGTTCAACGGGCACATGGCCGATCTTCAGCGCGAGATCCACGGTCTTCGGCTGGACGTACCCATGCCTGACTTCGCCGGCGCCATCAAGGGCCTGAAGACGCTCAGCAGCATCGACGACAAGCTCGACACCGCCCTCGCCAACGGCAAGATCGCCGCCGACCGCCAGGCGAAGGACTTGCGCGCCAAGCTCGCCTGGGTCGACGAGAACGCGGCCGAGTACCGCACGCTGCTGGCCGACCTGCAGCAGCTGGCGGCAAAGCCCCTGGAAGACTTCACGCTGGCCGTCTCGGCGCGCATTGAAGCCCATAAGCGTGCCGAGGAAGCGCGGGCCGAGGCGCAACGCGAGCGCATCCGCCAGGAGGAACGGGCGAAGATCGAGCGCTACCGCTTGGAGGAAGAGGCCAGGGCCGAACGAGAGCGGGTGGCCGAGGAGCGGGAGCGCGCCGCTGCTGTCGAGCGCGATCGCCTCGCGGCTGAGCGTGAGGAAGCGGAGCGTGCGCGTACCGCCGAGCCGGTCGTGCCTGTCGTGGAAGCCGAGGCGGTTCCGGCTGCGGCACCGTCTCCGGCGCCTGCGGCTCAGCGCAACGACCTCCCGTTTGACGTCTTCGCCCCGGCCGAGCGTCGCCCGGTGTCCGCCCCGGCCAAGACCATCAAGCTCGGCGACATCAACGCCCGTATCGCCCCGCTCTCCATCACGGCCGACGGCCTGGCCCAGATCGGCTTCCAGCCGGTGGCCACCGAACGCGGCGCGAAGCTCTACGACGAAGCCAACCTCGTCGCGATCTACCGCGGCCTGTGGCAGGTGATCAAGAACGCGGCCAACGACCTGCAGCAGGCGGCCTGACCATGGACCGCTCTGCCGAGTTCGACCTCACCGAGCAAAACGGCAAGTCGCCCTGGAACCCGAGCCGCAAGGCAACCGGCCGGGTGCCCGAACCGCACTTGCCGGCGCCGACGATATGCCGCTACTGCACCGCCCCCGTCGAGGTCATGCACCACGAAGAGGTCTACGGCCGTGTCTACGGCGAATGGCCTTGGATGTACGTGTGCACCGGATGTGAGGCTCGCTGCGGCATGCACCCATTCACAGCCATTCCGCTGGGAACGATCGCCGACAACGAGCTGCGCAAGGCCCGCACCAGCTGCAAGCCGGTGTTCGAGCGGCTTTGGAAGTCGGGCCGCATGACCCGCGACCAGGCATACGCATGGCTTGCCTCGCAGATCGGCGTGCCGACGGATTTATGCCACTGGGGCCTGTTCGAGGTTGGCACCTGCCTGCGTGCCCGGGATCTCTGCCGAGACCTCATGGCATGACCGCCGAGGTGCAAGCCGACCTATTCCAGGGCTGGACCGGATGGTTCGACAACCAGGCCACCAGCTGCCGCGAGCACTGGAACAACGGCACCCGCGGCCGGTTTGCACCTCGCACCTCCATCGCTCCCCACGCCCACCACCGCGAACTCCGCGCGCCGTGGGGTTCAAACCCTGACCTGCCGGCGGACGCCGAGAAGGAAGCATCGTGAATCTTACCTACGGAAGCGTGTGCAGCGGTATCGAGGCCGCGACGGTGGCCTGGCACCCGCTCGGCTGGCGAGCGGCGTGGTTCGCCGAAATCGAGCCGTTCCCGTCTGCGGTGCTCGCGCACCACTATCCCGAGGTCCCGAACCTTGTCGACATGACGGCCATCGCCCGGCGCATCCTCACCGGCGAGGTGGTCGCGCCCGACGTACTCGTCGGGGGCACCCCGTGCCAGGCGTTCAGTGTCGCCGGCGCGCGCCAGTCCCTCGATGATGCCCGCGGCAACCTCACCCTTCGTTTCGTGGAGATCGCAGATGCAATCGACCTTGTTCGGCGACGCGCTGGAAAGCCTCCCGTCCGCATCATCTGGGAAAACGTCCCCGGCGTCCTCAGCACCAAAGACAACGCCTTCGGGTGCTTTCTGGCTGGCCTTGCCGGCGAAGATGTCGAACTCGTCCCGTCAGGGAAGCGGTGGTCGAACGCTGGTTGTGTGTATGGACCCGCGCGAGCAATCGCATGGCGGACCCTGGACGCCCAATACTTCGGACTGGCCCAACGACGCCGCCGTGTGTTCGTTGTCGCAAGTGCTGGAGACGGGTTCGATCCCGCCCAGGTACTTCTTGAGTGGGAAGGCCTGCGCCGGGATTCTGCGCCGCGCCGAGCGACGGGGCAAAGCCCTGCCGCCAGCCTTGCAGCAAGCGCTGGTCACCATGGCTACAGCAGCCCCAGAGGCGACGGAAGCGACAACCTCGTAGCGGGGGCGCTCACCGGCAACATGAAAGGCGACGGCATAGGTCGGGATTCACAGCTCGTGCCGGATGTTTCCCTATGCCTCAACGCAGGCGCAATGGGCCGGATCGACAGCGAGAGCGAGACCATGATTCCGGTTCCGTTCGACACGACGCAAATCACCAGCGCAGCCAATCGGTCGCAGCCCAGGCCGAGCGACCCCTGCCACCCGCTTGCCGCACATGCCCACGCTCCGGCCATCGCATTCGACTCACGCCAAGACCCTATCAGCAGCACCGACGTGTTCGGTGCCCTAAGTAGCTCCGGCCCGCAGGCGCAGGCCGTATCTGTCGCACTTCGCGGGCGAGATGGCGGTGGAACCGCCGAGGTTGGAGATGACTGCGCCTTCACGGTGCGCGCCTCCACAGGTGGCGGAGATAAGCCGCATGCGCTAGTGCAGCATGGGGTCCGACGCCTGACCCCCACCGAGTGTGAGCGCCTCCAAGGCTTCCCTGATGGGTACACCAACATCCCCTACCGCAACGGCTTGGCCGCTGACGGCCCGCGTTACAAGGCGCTGGGCAACTCCATGGCGACGAACGTCATGGCGTGGATCGGCGGACGCCTCGACGCACACCTAGCCCGAGCCGACCGCCTCCGGGGGGCAGCATGACCACGAAGCGAATCACCCAGCGCGAGGCGCAGTCGCTGCGGCAGCGGGTTGCCTTCCTCGAACAGATGGAAGGCGACCGCCGGAATACCTGGGTCAAGGACTATCCCGGCGGCACGCACATCTGCTCGATCGTCATCGGCGATGTCGATGCCGCCCGGGTCCGGATCGCCCGCCTTCTCGAACACGCCGTCGTCGTCACCAACGGCGACCGTGGCGAGATCCACCTCTACGCCCTCCCCGTGGCAAAGGACACCGACGCATGAGCAACGAATTGTGGTGCATCTACCTGGCCGGCCCTGACGATCTGGTGGCGATGCCGACGAAGGCTGTCGCCGAGGCCGTGGCGCGCAACTTCAACGCCGTGTGGGACCGCTACGGCGCCGAGCGCGGGCACAATGTCCGGGCCGTGGCGCATGCAGAACCGTGGATGCACGGCAAGGAGGCGCACGCCAAGGATCTGCGGGAACACTTCCACGAGTATGCCGACCTGGTGCTCGACGAGGATGCTGGGCGGTTCCTCGACCGCACCGAGCCTGCGCCGCCTGTAGAGGCGGTGGACGAGCGCGCGAAGTTCGAAAAATGGGCGTTGCAGGAACATGGTGCGTGGCTCGAAAAAGACACGCATGGTCGCTACAACATACCCGCTGAGGAAAGCATGTGGATGGGCTGGCAGGCAGCCCTCGCCCATCCCCGCCCCACGGTGACGCCCGAGCCGCGCGACGCTGATCTGCACGCGAACGCGCCGGACGAGCATCACGAGATTGCGCGGGAAGTCTGGGAGCACATGAACCGGCGCTCGGCTCCGGGTGTCATCATGGCCATGGCATACGCCGCTGTCCTTCGGGTTCTGGCCAGTCGCGCCCCCACGGGTGACGCGAAGGTACTGACAACGCAGTCCATTCTGGATCGCATCGAAGCCGTCGCACGCCAGGCGGATAGCGCGATGCAATCCGGCGACGAGAGGCATCTGCGAAGCACGCTGGAAATCGTCGCCGACGACCTTACGTCGATCATCGCGGCCGAGCGCGTTCACGCCCCCACGGGTGAGAAGGCTGGGGAGGTGGTTGACTGGACCGACGACGACGTGGAGACGCTGCGGAATCTACGCAACGCGGTGGGCAAGTACGCCAACCTGAAAAAGCTGTGGGTGCCGACCATCGAGAAGATGCTCGCGCGTGCACGCCACGTTGAGAACACCACCGCCATGCCATACGCCCAGCCGCGCCCCGTGGGCGTGCCGGATGGGGCAGTCGTGTATGACCCCGCAGATGCGGACATGTTCTGGCCGGAAATCGATCCCGATCAGCTTGCGCATGAAAGCATTGCCGAGGTGTGCGGCACCATCTACAGCCAGGGCGCGGCCCTTCCGTTCGAATTTACCGTGCAGCGCGCCATTCGCATTCCTGACGCTCAGGTGCGCATGTTCTCTACTGGCGATGACGATTGGGACTACGAAGTGCTCGCCGCCGCGCCCGCTCCGGGCAAGGGTGGTGAGGCATGAGCATGCGCGCCGAACTGGAAAAGGTGCTGTCCCAGCTGCGTTACGCCGACGAGACGCGGAGCGAGGCCGCTGAGCAGGACTCCATCTGCATGAACGGGGACTTCCTCGCGAAGTATGGCCAGGAGTTGCTCGTTCTGACAGGCGACGGTGGCGCAGACAGCGCCACGCTGACCGCCCTCTTCGGCCTGTTTCGACAGCGCGAGCAGTTCGGCTTGGCAAAGTACGGCGCCACCGTTGACCGTAGCGACCTGACGCCTGCCCAGTGGCGCCAGCACCACCGCGAGGAATTGATGGACGCCCTGCTCTATTCGCTCGCCGAGGAACGGGAGCAGGCCGGCTGGCAGCCGATTGAGACCGCTCCGAAGGACGCGCGCATCATCTGCGCCTGGTTCGGCAGCAAGGAATTCACCGAGACGTCGGCGGCCATGTTCCACACGCCCATCGACGCGTGGTGCAACCCGGAGGACATCCGCGACCGCTTCGGCATCCCCGACCTATGGATGCCTTGGCCAAGCGACCCGCCTCACCCGGGCGAGGCGTACATCGAAACGAAGTTCCCCAGCGGCTTGATGACGGTGAGCGGTGAGGAGGTGCCCGATGGGGGCGGCTGAAGACCTAAACCTCGCCGGCAAGGACTGGCTCACCGTCGACGAGTCCGCGCACTACTGCGGGGTGTCGGTGAGCCAGTTCCGGGAGCACGCGCTGGCCTACGGGCTGACGCCACGGCGATTCATGGGCAAGCAGTTGTACGAGCGCGCGGAACTGTACGCGGCGATTCACGGAGCGGAACCTTGGCAACGGTCTACTGGCGCGGCACGCGCGCCTACCTCAACTGGCGGGAAAACGGGCGTCAGGTCCGCCTCTCCCTTGGGGCGATTGAGCCCCGAGAGGCGGAGAGAATTCGTTCCGCGAAAGAAGCCGAGCTGACGCACGGGGTGCGCATCCTTGCGCGCCTTCCCACCGTCAAGGCTTACTTGGCCTGGTACATGGAATGGTACGACGCGGAGCACCCGACGACCGGTGGCAAGGCGCGCAGTGAGGTGAAGCGGTTCGTTGCCCGGTTCGGCCATAGGCCGATCGACACGCTGCGAGCGACCGAGATCGAGGGCTACAAGCGCGATCGTCTGGTGACAGACCGTGCCGCGCCGGAGACCGTGGGCAAGGAACTGCGCCGGCTGAAGGCCGCGTTCCGGCGGGGCGTCGAGTGGGGCGAGTTGGACGTGGACCCCACGGAGAAGGTGAAGGCCCCGCGCGGCGTCCGTAGCGTGGCGGTCCGGTTCTACGCGGCCGAGGACATGGCCGCGCTCTACGCCGCGCGTCCGCCGCGCGCGCCACTGTGGGTCTTCATGGCGCACACCGGCATCCGCCGCGGCGAGATGTGCAAGCTGGTCAAGGCCGATGTCGTTGGCGGCGTGCTGCGGATCGAGTCCGAGCCGGATCAGGACGGCGACGGCCGCACGAAGTCTGGCCGCTGGCGGGAAGTGCCACTGAACGCGCATGCACGCGCCGCGCTTGCGCAGCTTGCCGACCCTCCGGTGACCGTACACCGGGACACGCTGAGCGACTGGTTCTCGGCCGATGCGAGGGTGGCGGGCATTGGCGGGACGCTGCACCGCCTCCGTCACACCTTCTGCGCCCACCTGGCCATGGCCGGTGTGCCGCTGCGGCGCATCCAGCTCCTGGCCGGGCACAGCGACTACAAGATCACCGAAAGGTATGCTCACCTAGCCCCGGGCGGGGCGGACGGCGCCGTCGCCCTGCTGGACTTCTGAGGGCTGTGCTCACTGTGCTCAAACCCTGTGATTTCATGGCGGTATATGGAATCCCACCGGCACAGGAATGGCTTGACATGGTGACCCCGGCCCGATTCGAACGGGCGACCTTCCCCTTAGGAGGGGGACGCTCTATCCAGCTGAGCTACGGGGCCGACATTCCTCAGGATAACCGAGCGGCCCCCCGGAACGAAAGCCGAATCGCCCCTACAACTTCCGGCCGATAGATTCGGGCACGGTCCTGGGATATCACTACAGGCGTCCCACCCACGATGGCCAGGACGGCCAAGGAAACACCCATGACACGGAACGTCGCCCTCCACGCGGGGCTGCTCGCCTTCTGCCTTCTCGCCGGCCCCGGGCGCGTTACGGCGCAGACCCAGGCCGCCGTTGCGCAACCACAAAGCGAGCCGCCCCAGGTGCGGTTGTTCGAAGGCAATAACGCGTCGCAGAACGTGGTGTGCACCATTGGCCTCGCCGAGCCGTTTTCCCAGATGTTCCGCTTTAAATCGAAAGACGGCGGCTGCAAGAACGACGAGGCCCGATCGATCGAGTTCGATTGGATCCCGTCGGGCACCGTGATCGAACTCTACGACGACCCGGACTGCCTTAAACGCGACGACTGGGTGAAGTTCACCTTCCTCAAGCGAGTCAAATACACGTGGGCCGGTGGCTTCGAATACAGCAAGGACGACACGGATTACGGCGAAGGCGATGTCGTCTACTCGAAGACGTACCACAAAGACGACGGGCTGGACGGCAAGGTCTCCTGCATGAAGATCAACATACCGCCCCCGCACACGCGCGCCGAATGACTCCACCCGAAACCGACAAGGAACGTCGCCATGTCAACAGGCACCTCACATGCACAGGCCCAGTCGTGGGCCCAGCTCGCATTGTTCAGAATCTACAAGAACGTATTCCCGGATAACGAGCCCACGTTGCACGTCTTCAACAACGGACGGCAGCAATGCGAGGTGCGGATTGTCCTGTCCGCACTCGACGCCAACGGCAATTCGGTCGCCTTGTCGGATGCGGACATCGCCACGATCGAACTGATCGACTATGTCACCGGTGAGCCCCTGCCGCGCTTGGAAGACCAGCCGAAGGACCTGACCTGGACCTTTTCATCCACCAGCGCCGACTACGTCTGGGATGAAGCGATAGTCGCCGTGGCCGCCGCACCCGACGGGGCCATCGCTGTCGCGGCCAAGCCGCACCCGTTTCCCAATGAGCCGGGCCAGACCACACTGACGCTCTACGTAGCCACGACGTCCACCGGGGATCGACAGCTCGCGGCGCGCATTCGTCTGCCTTCCGGCGCGGGCTCCCCGCAGTACATCTCCACGAACAGTGCAGGCGCCCGCGACCCTGACGGCCAGGGCGAGGATGGCCGCTTCAATTCCTCCGTCATCGTGCACCCCACCGCGTTTCCTTCGCTTCCCGTCAGCAGCTACGGTGACGTCACGAATGAGCGATACCTGACTCCGACGCGCGTGGGCAACGACGACCATTTCTACTGGGCACGCGAGCACTATCTGCACGTGTTCTACAAGAACACCCTGTTGCGCATCAGATCGGTGAGAGGGACGTCGGCGCAGGCATCCGGATTTGCGATATACGCGTCCGGCGCAGCCAACGACACGGTCAAATGGGCCATTAGCTACTACGGGCAACCGGGTGCGGCCCAGCCCGAGAATTTCCCGCCGCCTCCCCTGGCCAACGTCGAGGTGGCAACCTGGACGACACATCCTGAGGGGAGTAACGAGGGCGCAGTGCTGGAGAACCCTGGCGCTGCCCTCCTCTACGAACCGCGCGAGATGTACAACAAGTGCGTCGGCAACCTGGTCGGTCGCTCGGCCGATCGCGTGGTAGTAGGCCTGCTCATGGGCAACGTCGCTGCACGCTTTCTAGACAAGGACAACAAAGCCCTCAGCGCCATCAAACAGACCACCCTGCACATCATGGATGTGCACGGCAACGACCACGAGCTATCGATAGCCTTCGGCGGCAAGGTCAACGAGCTGATCCTCACCAAAACAGGCCGCGCCCCGCACCATGCCAAGGAAGACAAAACATGAGCTGGAAAGAACCCAAGAAACCCGTACTGGCACCGGAATGGACTGTCGCAAAAGTATCGATCGATATCCAGCACCCCATGCTCTATGCCAACGGCAGACAGCAGTCCAAGGTGGTCGTCTACATCGAAGCCCAGCGGAATTTTCAGCCCGTGAAGCTCACGGCGACGGAGCGAGCCAGCGTGCGCCTCATCGATTACATGGCGCCCGACACCGAGATTCCCTTCGCCGATGACACTACCGGGGAATCCTACAAGGGCTGGTCGGCCCAGCGCGAGTCGCGTGGCTACCTATTCCATCCCGCCACGGTTGCGCAGGATGAGGCTTCGCCGGACAAGACGACGCCGAACGCCGACGGAGATTACGTGGTGCTTTTCGTCACCGCCGATGCGGATGCCGTCAGCGGCACCCTGAGCCTTGCGTTCGTGATAACCGGAGACAATGGCTGGCGATACCGCACCGATGGCTACGTTTTTGCGCCGGATGGCACAGGGGCGCCGAACTTGCTTTACGACACGGGAAGGGACAAGAACGTCCGCCCCGAAGCGCCGGTGCGCTACGGGCCCGAGCAATTTCGGCTGGAACAGCGTCGCCACGCGGACGAGGCTGCCGTGTTCAACGATACGGTCACGTTGTCGATACAGGATGGCCGCGCGATCATCCCCTTGCGAAGCATGCTGTGCACGCCGGCGGGCATGATCCACTGGATGGACAACCTGCCATCGACGCAAAACCCGTGCTACACGGGCTATGCCCAGCCCGGCGACACGCAGGTCCATTGGAATGACGCGGTACCCGTCGGAGGTCAGCCCAGGCCGACGCTTGCAGCGGCCGTGCCGGACAAGGGCGTCATCATGCTATGCGGCCGGATCGACATACCTCGCCGCGACCATGTCGATCCGCCCCGTGGACCGATCGAAGCCACCGTGATCGATGCCTATGGTTCGGACCAGACCTGCTCGATCGGGTTCGTCACCGGCACACGCGACCAGTTGCAAGTCACCTGAGGTGAATCCGCATGGACGACAAGAGCAACGGGACCGGTGCCGTACTGGCCAAGGACGAGTTCTACTCCAGTGCCTTCGGCTTCTACAGCCACATCCGCGGAGCGGTCGATCCACGCACCGGCATGTATTCGGCAAGCATCGACTTCCCGGTCGGCAAGGGAAACTGCCTGCGCGGCCCGGGCTTCGGCTTCCGCCTGCACTACAGTCCGCTGAGCAACGTCGATCACGGCTTCGGTGAACGCTGGCTGCTCGGCATGACCGAGCTGAATCTCGACGCCAACATGCTCACCCTCGACAGTGGTGACACTCATCGCATCGGCTGGATGTTTCCCGGGTACGCCGCGCAGTTTCCCGATCGCAAGCTGGAAAGCTTTCGCGTCACCCCGGCGGCGAGCATGGCAAACGACATGCTCGAGCACGCGGCAGGGGTGGTCGAGTACCTCGGAACGATGCCGCACAATCCGTCGATCATGCGGACGGTCAGGATCGCCAGCCCCCGCGGTGACGCGCTGCATTTGGCCTGGACGCTCGGGCCCGGCGGCACCGGCCGACGTTGGCGGAGGAAGAACCCTGTGGACCTTCGGATACATCAACACACTTGAGTTGCCGTCCCTCTCCCTGCTCGCCTGGATCGATTCGCCGGAGGGCATCCACGAGGAAGTGCCCTACGACGAGCATGCGCTTATCCTGCCGCGAGGCGCGCCGCGAGGCTATATGCCGGCGGTGGTCGCGCGGGCACATACCCTCGCTGCGTCGCCCATCGCCCGCGCAGACCTGCGTCGGGCCCCGCGAACGCGCTTCGTACAGGCGCCCTCCTATGGGTACGACAACCACGGCTACGCCAACTTCTACGGATATCCCATCGTGCCCGACTGGCATGGCAGGGGGGACCAGTTGCTGCGCCATGTCGGTGGCGACGACTTCAGTTACGGATCAACGGAGACCCAGCGCGACGAGGACGGTGCCGTCCTGTGCAGCATCCACCGCGACTACGACCATTTCCCTCTCATCACGGCGGAGACCGCGCGGCGAGGCACGGTCTTACAGGCGGTGACGAGAGCCTCTCGGATCGAACTATCGGCAGTCTTGCACAGAAGAACGCCCATATCGTCGAGGCCTACTGTTTCGGAGCTGCCGATCCGGTAGTCATGGAGGCGATGAACCTGGACAAGATAAAGGTATTTCGCCTGTAATCAAGCAAGGTGCACGCTGTTGGTGTGCTGTTACCGGACGTCCCCTAATGCGCGATGGGTGCGGAAGCACGCCGGGCGGTCATGGGTATCGCCACCGGCCGCTTTATATCCGCACCGAAGGGACGCCATACACCATCGGCGCCTTCGACATCGATGCGCGCATCGCCACCGTCGCTGGAGGCCCTGCTTACCGCGCACCGCAGGGCGTCGTATCGCGAATCGCAACGCTCGATCGCCCTGCCGGCCACACGCACCTCCCACTCTCTTCCGGCATGGGGGTGAAACGGAACCTCGTAGATACGCGCCATGGTGCCCTCCGCCCGGCTGGGATCGTGAGGTGCAGCGTGCGCGTCGCCGTGTCTTCGTCAGGTGCTTTCCGTCCATGGCCGTCATAACAGGACGACCACGTGCGTCCCGCGCCGCACAACGGAGTGTGAAGGGCACGTTTGCTAGAATCGCGGTTTTAGGTCGCGTCGGCATTCCGTTGACGCGTCGTCCAAGGAGTCGTCATGTCCTCGAAGATCCTCGCCGCGCTCGGTCTCAATGCCACCGAATCGGGCACCTACCTCGGCCGCGGGGAGTGGGCGTCCGCTACCGACGCCGGCACCCTGACGCCGGTCAACCCTGCCACGGGCGAGGCGATCGCCACGGTGCACGCCACCGGCGCGGCCGACTACGAGACCATCGTCCAGCGGGCCCAGGAGGCCTTCACGGTGTGGCGCACCACCCCGGCGCCCCGCCGCGGCGAAGCGGTCCGGCTGTGCGGCGAAGCGCTGCGGCGGCACAAGGACGCCCTTGGCTCGCTGGTCGCCCTGGAAATGGGCAAGATCAAGCCCGAGGGCGATGGCGAAGTGCAGGAGATGATCGACATCGCCGATTTCGCGGTCGGCCAGAGCCGCATGCTGTACGGCTACACCATGCACTCGGAGCGCCCCGGGCACCGCATGTATGAACAGTGGCACCCGGTGGGCCTGGTCGGCATCGTCAGCGCCTTCAACTTCCCGGTGGCCGTGTGGGCGTGGAACGCCTTCCTTGCCGCCATCTGCGGCGACATCTGCATCTGGAAGCCCTCGCCGAAAACCCCGCTCTCGGCCATCGCCACGATGAAGATCTGCAACGAGGCGCTGCGCGACGCCGGTTTCCCGGACATCTTCTTCCTGTTCAACGATGCCGGCACCGACCTTGCGCAGGCGTTCGTGGACGACAAGCGCATCCCGCTGATCAGCTTCACCGGCTCGACCAAGGTGGGCCGGTCCGTCGGTGAGCGCGTCGCGAAGCGCATGGGCCGCAGCCTGCTGGAGCTGGGCGGCAACAATGCCATCATCCTCGACAAGACGGCCGACCTGAAACTGGCCATCCCGGCGATCGTATTCGGCGCCGTGGGCACGGCGGGCCAGCGCTGTACGAGCACGCGCCGCGTGCTCGTACACCGGTCCATCCACGACCAGGTGGTGGACACCCTGGTCAAGGCCTACGGCCAGGTGGAGCAGAAGATCGGCGACCCCACGCTGGCCACCACGCTGATGGGGCCGCTGAACAGCCCCGAAGCCGTGCAGGCCTTCGTCGACGCGGTGGCCCGGGCCGAGGCGGCCGGTGGCACCGTGCGCACGGGCGGCAAGGCCCTGACCGACCGCAAGGGCAACTTCGTCCTGCCGACCATCGTCACCGGCCTGAGCAACACCGATGAAGTGGTCCAGACCGAGACCTTCGCACCGATCCTCTACGTGATGCCGTTCGACACCCTGGACGATGCCATCGTGCAGCAGAACGCCGTACCGCAAGGCCTGTCGTCGGCCATCTTCACGCAGGACCTGAAGGCCGCCGAGCATTATCTGTCGGCCGCCGGCTCGGACTGCGGCATCGCCAACGTGAATATCGGCACCTCGGGCGCGGAAATCGGCGGCGCCTTCGGCGGCGAGAAGGAAACCGGCGGTGGCCGCGAGTCCGGTTCGGATGCCTGGAAGGTGTACATGCGCCGCCAGACCAACACCATCAACTACTCCGACTCGCTGCCACTGGCACAGGGCATCAAGTTCGAGTTCTGACCCGCGGATGACGCCATGACCGACCTTCGCTCCACGGACCGTTTTTCCGACCGCGTGGCGGACTATGTCCGTTACCGGCCGGACTACCCGAAAGCGCTGGTCGGCTGGCTCCATGGGCTGGGCGTGGATACCGACTGGACGGTCGCCGATATCGGCGCGGGCACCGGCATGTCGGCCAAGCTGTTCCTCGATGCCGGCCACCGCGTGATCGGCGTCGAACCCAATGCGCCGATGCGCGACGCGGCACGCCAGTGGCTGGCCGGGGCGGAAGGCTTCCGTGCCCATGACGGTAGGGCGGAAGCCACCGGCTTGCCGGATGCCTCGGTGGACCTGGTGATCGCCGGCCAGGCCTTCCACTGGTTCGATCCGGTGGCGGTGCGCCGTGAATTCGCGCGGCTACTCACGCCGCGTGGGCTCGTCGCCATCTTCTGGAACACACGCCGGCTGGTCGGCACGCCATTCCTCGAGGGCTACGAGCGTCTGTTGCACGAGTACGGCATCGACTATGCCAGCGTGGCCGAGCGCTACGCCGACGATGAAGCCATGGCCCGCTGGTTCGCACATGGCTATCGTGGCATGGCGTCGTTCCCCCACACGCAGAATCTCGACTACACGCAGTTGCTGGGACGCACGATGTCGTCCTCCTACATGCCGATGGCCGGCCACCCGAACCACGAACCGCTGCTGGTCGCGCTACGCGCACTGTTCGACGCCACGCAGTCGGGCGGTACCATCGCCTTCGATTACGACACCCGCATCTTCGCGGGTCATCCGGACACCTGATGTACGACCTGATTCGCCCCTTGCTGTTCGCCCTTGATGCGGAAACCGCGCACGACCTTACCCTTTACGCCTGCGATGTGGCGCAACGCAGCGGCCTGTCCCGGTGGATCGCCACGCCGCCGGCCGATCTGCCGGTCAGGGCGTTCGGTATCGACTTTCCCAATCCCGTGGGCCTGGCCGCCGGACTGGACAAGAACGGTGCCCACCTCGATGGGCTGGCCGCGCTGGGCTTCGGTTTCCTCGAGATCGGCACGGTCACGCCGCGCCCGCAGCCGGGCAACGACACCCCCCGCATGTTCCGCCTGCCGGGCCACGAGGCCGTGATCAACCGGCTGGGCTTCAACAACGGCGGCATCGACGCCCTGGTACGGAACGTGGAGAAAGCCGCGTTCCGTGGGGTGCTCGGCATCAACATCGGCAAGAACAAGGACACCCCCAACGAGCGCGCCGTCGACGATTACCTGCTCTGCCTGGAGCGGGCCTATCCCCTGGCCAGCTACGTCACGGTGAACATCTCCTCGCCGAACACCCAGGGCCTGCGCGACCTGCAGGAAGAGGACACCCTGCGCCGCTTCATCGGCACGCTGCGCGAGGCGCAGGAACGCCTGGCGTCCCGGCATGGTGCACGTAAGCCGATGCTCCTGAAGATCGCGCCGGACCTGTCGGGCGTCGAACTGGACGCCATCGCCGACGTGCTGCTGGCCTCGGGCATCGACGGCGTGATCTGCACCAATACCACCGTGGATCGCGACACCGTGGCGGGTGCGCCGCATGCGAAGGAAGCGGGTGGCCTTTCCGGCCGGCCCTTGTTCGACAAAGCCACCGGGGTATTGCGCGCCATGAAGGCACGGGTGGGCGATCGCCTGCCGATCATCGGCGTCGGCGGCATCGTCGACGGTGACACGGCGGCGGAAAAACTTGCCGCGGGCGCCGCGCTGGTCCAGGTGTATTCCGGGCTGGTGTTCCGCGGACCGAAGCTGGTGGCCGAGGCCGTGACCGAAATCCGTCGCCGGGGCCTGCCTGCATGAACAACGAACCGGTCGACATGGGCGGATTCCAGCTCACCAGCGATGCCGCCATGGGCCGCCGCAACACGCTGCGCGTGGATGCGCGCGCGCGGTTGCTGGCCGAGGTGCACGACGTGACACGGCTGCCCGAGGTGCTGGCCTACCCCGCCATCGCGGGCGGCAAGGTGCTGGTGCTCGGCGAAGGCAGCAACCTGCTGATCCGCGGCGACATCGACGCCACGGTACTGGCGATTGCCAACCGCGGTGTCGAGACTTTCCAGCGCGACGACCACGTGCTGGTCCGCGTGGCCGCCGGGGAGCGCTGGGACGACTTCGTCCGCTGGTCGCTGGGCCAGGGCCTGGCCGGTCTGGAAAACCTGATCCTCATTCCCGGCACCGTGGGCGCCTCCCCTATCCAGAACATCGGCGCGTATGGCGTGGAAGTGGCGGAATTCATCGATACGGTGGAAGCCTGGGACACGCAGCAGGCCGAGTTCGTGATCCTGGACAAGGCCGCCTGCGCGTTCTCCTATCGCCACTCGACCTTCAAGCAGCAGGCCGGTCGCTGGATCGTCGTGGCGGTGACCTTCCGCCTGCCGCGCGAGCGGCCGTTGTCGCTGGACTACGCCGGCATCGCCGAGGAAATGGAAGCAATGGGCGTGCAGCGCCCGACGCCCTATCACGTGGCCGAGGCCGTGGTCCGCCTACGCTCGCGCAAGCTGCCGGACCCCGCGGTGATCGGCAACGCCGGCAGTTTCTTCAAGAACCCCATCGTCGGCGCCGTGCAGGCCGATGCCATGGCGCTAGCGCATCCTGGCCTGCCCGCCTGGCCGCATGCCGGCGGCACGGCCAAGCTGTCCGCCGGATGGCTGATCGAAGCCGCGGGATTCAAGGGCGCGCGCGACGGCGATGCCGGCATGTCGAACCGGCATGCCCTGGTGCTGGTCAACCACGGCAAAGCCACCGGTCCGCAGCTGTGGGCATTCGCGCAGAAAGTGATCGCCGGCGTGGAAGCCATGTTCGGCGTCACCCTTGAACCCGAGCCGCAGGTGGTCTGATATCGCTGCCAGCCTGTACGAAGGCCCGATGGCTGTGTCACCGGGATGTAAGGGCGCGGTCATAAGCTTCACCGGGCGGCGTACCATGGGGTCGTCGTAATTCGCGACGAGGACGACGCCCTGGACACGATGACGCCACCCACCGAGACGCCGGCCGCGCCGAAGCCTACCGCTGCCAGGCTCACGCCCGTTCCCGAGATGCCGGAGATCGACCTCGGCGACAGTAGTCTCTACATCCATCGTGAGCTGTCCCAGCTGCAGTTCAACATCCGGGTGCTCGATCAGGCATTGGACGAATCCAAGCCGCTCATCGAGCGGCTCAAGTTCCTGCTGATTTTCTCGTCCAACATGGACGAGTTCTTCGAGATCCGCGTGGCCGGACTCAAGCAACAGATCGCCTTCGACCACGAAGTGATCGGGGCCGACGGTATTCCGCCGCGGCGCGTGCTGGCCGAGATCGCCGAGGTGGCGCACCGGCAGATCGACCGCCAGTACCGGATACTCAACGACCACATCCTCCCGGCGCTGGCGCTGGAGGGCATCCGCATCGTCCGGCGCAACCAGTGGTCTCACAAGCAGAAACTGTGGATACGCCGGTATTTCCGCCACGAGGTGGCGCCGCTGGTCACGCCCATCGGACTCGACCCCACGCATCCGTTCCCGCGGCTGGTCAACAAGAGCCTCAACTTCATCGTCCAACTGGAGGGCACCGACGCCTTCGGCCGCGACTCGGGCCTGGCTATCGTCCCGGCACCGCGCATCCTGCCACGGCTCATCCGCATGCCGGCCGACATCTGCGAGGACGGCGACAACTACGTGCTGCTGTCGTCGATCATCCACGCGCATGCGGACGACCTGTTCCCGGGCATGCGCGTGCTGGGCTCCTATCAGTTCCGGCTCACCCGCAACGCCGACCTGACCATCGACCCCGAAGACGTCGAAGACCTTGCGCGCACCCTGCGCGGCGAACTCTTCTCGCGCCGTTACGGCGACGCGGTTCGCCTGGAAGTGGCGGACAACTGCCCCAAGCCACTGGTGGATTACCTGCTGAAGCAGTTCGCGCTGGAAGCCGACTCGCTCTACGAGGTCAACGGCCCGGTCAACCTGGCCCGCCTGTTCGAGATGACCCTGCAACCGCAGTACGCGCCGCTGCAATTTCCCACCTTCGTGCCCGCCCTGCCCAAGGTGCTGGCCGATGCCGAAGACATGTTCTCCGTGATCGGCAAGCAGGACGTGCTGCTCTACCACCCGTTCGAGTCCTTCTCCCCCGTGGTGGACTTCCTGCGCCAGGCCGCCAAGGATCCGCAGGTCCTCACCATCAAGCAGACGCTGTACCGCAGCGGCGCCAATTCCGAGATCGTCGATGCGCTGGTGGAAGCCGCGCGCTCGGGCAAGGAAGTCACCGCCGTGGTCGAGCTGCGCGCGCGCTTCGACGAGGAATCCAACCTCAGCCTGGCCTCGCGCCTGCAGCAGGCCGGCGCCGTGGTCACCTATGGCGTGGTCGGCGTGAAAACCCACGCCAAGCTGATGCTGGTGCAACGTCGCGAGAACGGCAAGCTGGTCAGCTATGCCCATCTGGGCACCGGCAACTACCACTCCGGCAACGCGCGCCTGTATACCGACTACAGCCTGCTCACCTCGGACGTGGCGCTGTGCGACGACGTCCACCGCCTGTTCCGCCTGCTCACCGGCATGGGCAAGGCGCTGAAGATGAAGCGCATGCTCTACGCACCATTCACGCTGAAGAAGGGCCTGCTCGACCTCATCGCGCGCGAAGCCCTGCACGCCGCCGCGGGCAAGAAGGCGGAACTGGTCTTCAAGCTCAATGCCGTCACCGACCCGAAACTGATCCGCGCCCTGTACCGGGCCAGCCAGGCGGGAGTGAAGGTGGAACTGATCGTGCGCGGCATGTGCTGCCTGCGGCCAGGCATCCCGGGGGTCTCGCAGAACATCCGCGTGCGCTCGGTGGTGGGCAGGTTCCTCGAGCACAGCCGGGTCTACTGGTTCCACAACGACGGCGAGCCCGACCTGTTCCTTGCCAGCGCCGACCTGATGGAGCGCAACCTCGACCGCCGCGTGGAAACCTGCTTCCCCATCGAGGGCAAGAAACTGCGCCAGCGCGTTCGCCGGGAACTCGAGCTCTATCTGACCGACAACCACTCCGCCTGGATACAGCAGGCCGACGGCGGCTATACCCTGCTGCAGCCCGCCACCGGCCAGCCGGTACGGGACGCGCAGACGCAGTTGCTGGAGCGCTTCGGTGGCCTGGCCGCACCGGCCACGAAGCAGACATTCACCTGACCGGAACGGCACTCAGGACAAGCTCCCCGGATTGACGGCACAATACGGTCGCCGGTGGCAATCGCTGGACGCAGGACGGGCATGGGTTCGAGGGACGCACAGCAACGTTGGCTCCATCGCCTGCTCCAGGCGGCCAGCACCTGCCTGCTGTTCCTCACCATGGCCACGCCGGCCGCCACGCTCACCGGCAACTGGCGCGACGCCCACCCCGGTGACGTGCCCGCCAACGTGCTCGAAGAAGCGTACACCCGCCCCCTGACGTCGTTCGATCCGGCGCGCATGCAGGTCTTTCCCAGTGCCGCCGACGGAACCTGGGTGATCCTGCGGCAGCTGCCGCCATGGACCGCCGGCGATCGGGTGGTCAGCATCAACACGCCGGGCCTGGGCGCCGTCTCGCTGTACGACGAGCACGGCCGGGTGGCCACCACCTCGCTGGAGGATTTCAGTCCCGTGGTGCACGGCCACGGGCGCCTGATGTTCAACCTGCCGGCTTCGATACCGGCCTCCCGGCCCATCCTGCTCAAGTTCGAACCGACCGGCATGCCGCCCGGCGCGATCACCGTGTCGACCCGTTCGTGGCCCGACTACCTGCGTGAGGACAGCGGCTGGGTGGCCTTCGCCACGGCATGCTTCGCCGTCATCCTGACCATGGCACTGATGGCCACGTGTTTCGCGGTCATCCTGCGCGACATGACGTTCGGCTGGTACGCCGCCTACCTGGTCTGCTACGTGCTGATCCAGAGCGTGAAGACGGGCTACATCTTCCACCCGCTGGAGTTCGAGTCGCTGGCGGGCATGGGTGACACCCTGGCCGCCGCGGCCACGGCGTTGTCGGTGTCGTTCGCGGCCCTGTTCCTGCTGCGCTTCGCGAAGATCGACGACTACGCCCCACTGCTGAAGATGCCGGTGCTGGCACTGTCCGTGGGCATGCCGCTGCTGGTAGTACTGCGGGCCACCGGCGTCGGCGTCCTGGTACAGACAGCGGCGCTGCTGCTGCAGCCGCTGCTGCTGATCGGCGCGTCACTGTTGCTGGTCGCCGGCGCGATGGCCGCCGCCCGCGGCTCGCGGCATGCGTGGTTCTTCCTCGTCGGCTGGACACCGTTGCTCGTGCTGACCGCCCTGTGCGGCGCGCAGGAGCAAGGCATGCTGGCGGGTGCGCCCTGGCTGCCGGACGCGGCGATCGCTTTCGGTGCGTTCGAGGCCATCGTCCTGTCGATCGGCCTGTCCGATCGTGCCCTGACCATCCGGCACGACCGCGACCGCGCGCGCCAGCTGGCAGACAGCGACCCGCTGACTGGCGTGCACAATCGTCGCGCATGGACGGACGCCGCGCTGGAACGGCTCGACCAGGGCATGGCACGTCCCATCGCCCTGCTCTTCCTCGACCTGGATCACTTCAAGGAACTCAACGATCGCTACGGCCATGCCGCCGGCGACCGCGCGCTGGTGGCCGTGTCGGCCGCACTGCGCGACGAGTTGCGTCCCTCGGACCTGCTGGGGCGTTTCGGCGGGGAAGAGTTCGTCGCCTTGCTGCAGGGCGTGGACCGCGACAACGCCATGCAGGTGTCGACGCGGCTGTGTCGCCGTATCACCCGTCTGGACGTCCACCTGGGTGAGGACTGCGAGCCGCTCACCGTGTCCATCGGCGTGGCGCTGCGCACGCCGGCGGATACGTTGCAGTCACTGATCGAGCGTGCGGATGCCGCGATGTACGCGGCAAAGCTGGCGGGCCGCAACCGCGTGGTGTGTTCCGGGCCTGCCGGGCCCACCCTGATACGGCGAGAGGCCAAGTTGGCGCGGTAAGGGGTGGGTGCCGGTGGTTTAACGGTGGCAGGCTCGCCTTCGGCATCGCGTTGAGCTTTGAAGCCTGGGCGTTGGAGCAAGAGCCGGCGGGTAGCCCCCTCTGTGCCACGCCTACAGCGACCCGCTAAGGAAGGGCCGCTGGCGCGGCCGTTTATCTATTCCCCTTCGGGGCGGGTCGGGCTTCGAACGGGGATTTTTGATTCGCCATCCATGGCTCAGCAAAAATGGCCGACCGTCCTGGCCGGCCCCCTTCGGGCCTTGTCCGTTCGAATCCCTCGCCTGCGGCTACCGGCACCGAGGGGGCTACCCGCCGGCTCTTCCCGAAACTGAGGTGGCGTGTTGGGCGAGCAGCGCACGGGGTGAACGAGCAGGCGTCGGGATACGGCGTCACCGCTTTGTTGGCTGTTCGCGCACATCGTGCGCTCCTACCACGAAGGTAGGGCCGGTCTATTCACGCCTGATCCGCCGGCTGTGTAGGAGCGCACGCTCGTGCGCGAACCCTCAACACACCTAAGGCGACAGATGCCGTGCGCAACAGGCAAGCGAGCGTTCCCAGCAACGAAGCGAACCCCCGCTCTGCGCTGCCCACACGCCACCTCAGTTTGAGGAAGAGCCGGCGGGTGCTTGAGGTGGTCTAATCTTTCTGGACAGTCCGATAGGATTCACAGGCAGAAGGAGGTGAGCTATGGGACGTAAAGAGATATCGCAATCGCAGCGAGACGACGCCGTGCATCT